>ERZ1034409.7-NODE-7-length-188033-cov-11.108571_pt1 | contig 188033 bp, 180 predicted proteins | sample MGYA00520610_ERZ1034409 | MGnify/ENA primary metagenome ERZ1034409 (study PRJEB33736, sample SAMEA104288480) | Azolla microphylla | place: Ecuador | collected 1982 | study: EMG produced TPA metagenomics assembly of the PRJEB19522 data set (Is there foul play in... | reverse complement strand
TGGAGGGGGAGGGTCGATCGCGCGCAGCGCGAGCGGGGTGGGGTGATCTCTCCACACGGGCAGTGTTGGGTGTGGAGAGACCGTCACCCCACCCCGTCACGCGATCTCGCTTCGCTCAATCGCATGCCGACCCTCCCCCTCCAGGGGAGGGTAAGCAAGAGATCGCGCCACCTTCGCAGCGAGCAACCTTCCCTTGCCGAAGCCGCATTCGGTGTCTACGTCTCGCTGGTCGTCTACCTCAGAGGGTCCCCCATGCTGGATGCCGCCATCAAGGCGCTGTCGCAAATGATCTCGCCGCCGATGCGCTCGATCCTGTGGCGATCGATCGGGCTGGCGCTGGTGCTGATCACCGCGCTGGCGATCGGCCTGCAGCGGCTGCTCAGCTGGTTTGCGACCTCTGGCGAGGTCTGGCTGGAGGGCCTGCTGGGACCGGGCTGGCATTCCTCGCTCGAGGTCTTGTCCTGGATCGTCTCGATCGCGGCCGGCCTCGGCGTCGTATTCGGCGGCATCTTCCTGATGCCGGCGATCACTTCGCTGGTGGCGAGCCTGTTCGTCGACGACGTCGCCGACATCGTCGAGCGCGAGCATTATCCTGCCGAACAGCCGGGCCTCGCGCTGCCGTTCAGCCAGGCGATCCTCGAAGGCGTCAAGACCGCGCTGCTGACGATTTTGGTGTACCTCGCCGCGCTGCCGCTGGTGTTGTTCGCCGGCGCCGGCTTCCTGATCTTCTTCATCGCCGCCGCCTGGCTGCTGGGCCGCGAATATTTCGAGCTTGCCGCGATGCGCTTCCGCTCGCCGGAGGAGGCCAAGGCGATGCGGCGCGACAATGCCGCGATCATCTTCACCGCCGGCCTGTTCATCGCCGCCTTCGTCTCGATCCCGGTCGTCAATCTGGCGACGCCGATCTTCGGCATGGCCTTCATGGTCCACATGCACAAGCGGCTGTCGGGCCCGCGGCCGGAGCTGATCGAGCCGGCACGGCAGGTACGTTGAGCCCTCGCCTCAGATCGTCTTCTCCGGCCACCGGCAGAGATCGTTGATCAGGCAGACCTCGCAGCGTGGCTTGCGCGCGAGGCAGGTATAGCGGCCGTGCAGGATCAGCCAATGATGGGCATGCAGCATGAACTCGGCCGGGATCACCCTTTCGAGGCCGAGCTCGACTTCCAGCGGCGTCTTGCCGGGCGCAAGGCCCGTGCGGTTGCCGACGCGGAACACATGCGTGTCGACCGCCATGGTATGCTCCCCGAAGGCCATGTTGAGCACGACATTGGCGGTCTTGCGTCCGGCACCGGGCAAGGACTCGATCTCCGCGCGGGTGCGCGGCACCTCGCCGCCGAACTCGCTGAGCACCTTGGCCGACAGCGCGATCACGTTCTTCGCCTTGGTGCGGTAGAGGCCGATGGTCTTGATGTAGTCGCGCAGACGCTCCTCGCCGAGGTCGAGCATCTTCTGCGGCGTGTCGGCGATCTCGAACAGGGCGCGTGTCGCCTTGTTGACGCCGGCATCGGTGGCCTGCGCCGACAGCACCACGGCGACCAGCAGCGTGAACGGATTGACGTGCTCGAGCTCGCCCTTCGGCTCCGGATTGGCCTTGCGGAAACGGCTGAAGACCTCGTGAACCTCGGCCGGCGTCCAAGGCTTTAAGAAATTGGGTTTCATGGCCTTGAGCGATCTTTTTGCCGGCGCCGATTTCTTCGCGGGCCTGGGCTTCGCGACGGCGGCCTTCGCCTTCGTCACGGGTGCCTTGCGCGGAGCCGGCTTGCGGGTGATTTTCGCCATGATCGGGATATACTGAGGGACGATGAGCCCAGGCAACGAAATTGAGCACGAGCATTTCGAAGATCTGCGCGAGCAGCAGGTCTTCTCCGCGCTGCTGACGCCGCACCGCTCGCTCAACCGCACCGGCTTCCTCGCGGTGATGCTGTTCCTCAGCGTCGTCAGCTTCGCCACCGGTCTCGTCTTCCTGATGAAGGGCGCCTGGCCGGTGCTCGGCTTCTTCGGCCTCGACGTGCTCGTGGTCTGGTGGGCCTTCAGGGCCAATTTCCGCACCGCGCGGGCGCGCGAGGAGATCACCGTCACGACGAGCGAATTGCGGGTGCGGCGCGTCAGCCACCGCGGCCAGGTCGTCGAATGGACCTTCAACCCGCTCTGGGTCCGCCTCGACATGGAGGTCGACGAGGACTTCGGCATCGAGCATCTCTATTTGATCTCGCGCGGTCACCAGATCCGGATCGCGCGATTTCTCGGACCAGAAGAAAAGGCAAGCTTTTACAAAGGCTTGGCCGAGGCGCTGAATGCCGCCAAGCGCGGCCCGACCTACAATCCGATCACCTGACCGCCGGGTCGGAAATCGGGTGGTTTCGCACCCGTCTGACGCCTACATTTCCGCCCATGATGACACTCGCCATACATGACCAGCGCCTGGCCAAGCCGGGCCCCCAGAACGCCGCGCTACGCGACTATGATTCGGTCCGCCGGGCGATCGCGTTCATCTCGGAGAACTGGCGCGCGCAGCCGACCATCGAGGCGATGGCAGATGCGGCCGGCGTCACGCCGGATGAGCTGCACCATCTGTTTCGCCGCTGGGCCTCGATCACGCCGAAGGCCTTTATGCAGGCGCTCACGCTCGACCATGCAAAGGGACTGCTGCGGGACTCCGCGAGCATCCTCGACGCTGCACTCGACTCAGGTCTCTCGGGGCCGGGCCGGCTGCACGATCTTTTCGTCACGCACGAAGCGATGTCACCGGGTGAGTGGAAGAACGGCGGCGCCGGCCTCACCCTGCGCTACGGCTTCCACCCCTCGCCGTTCGGCACCGCGATCGTGATCGCGACCGATCGGGGCCTGTCGGGGCTCGCCTTCGCCGATCACGGCGAGGAGAAGGTCGCGCTCGCCGACATGACGCGGCGCTGGCCGAACGCCACCTATGTCGAAGATCACGAAGGCACCGCGCCGCTCGCCGCGCGCATCTTCGACACGAAGCTGTGGCGGCCGGACCAGCCGCTGCGCGTGGTGATGATCGGCACCGATTTCGAGGTGCGGGTCTGGGAGACGCTTCTGAAGATCCCGATGGGCCGCGCGGTGTCGTATTCGGACATCGCCTGCAACATCAACAGCCCGAAGGCCTCACGCGCCGTCGGCGCGGCGGTCGGCAAGAACCCGGTCTCGTTCGTGGTGCCGTGTCATCGCGCGCTCGGCAAGAGCGGCACGCTCACCGGCTACCACTGGGGCATCACCCGCAAGCAGGCGATGCTGGGCTGGGAAGCCGGACAGCTGGGGATGCAGTAACGCCGCTGCCGCCGTGTGCGGCGAAATCCTAACCCGCCAGATCCAGCTTCGAGGCCACCGTCGAATCCGCATTGAGCCGGTAGATGATCGGCACGCCGGTGGCGAGCTCACGCTTCAGGATGCCTTCGGGCGACAGCTTCTCCAGCACCATGATCAGCGCGCGCAGCGAGTTGCCGTGGGCGGCGACCAGGGTGCGCTTGCCGTTGAGCACGCCGGGCAGGATTTCCTGCACGTAGTATGGCAACGCGCGCGCGAGCGTGTCCTTCAGGCTTTCGCCGCCGGGCGGCGGCACGTCGTAGGAGCGGCGCCAGATCAGCACCTGGTCCTCGCCCCATTTCTTGCGCGCATCGTCCTTGTTGAGGCCGGAGAGGTCTCCATAATCGCGTTCGTTGAGCGCGAGGTTCTTCGAGGTCGGAAGACCGGTCTGACCGAGCTCGCCGAGGATGATGTCGAGCGTGTGCTGCGCGCGCGTCAGCACGGAGGTAAAGGCGACGTCGAATTGAAGCCCCTGCGCCTTCAACTTGCGGCCGGCTTCCGTGGCTTCCTTGACGCCGAGCTCGGTGAGGTCAGGGTCCTTCCATCCCGTGAACAGGTTCTTCAGATTCCATTCGCTCTGGCCGTGGCGCACGAGCACGAGAAGACGTTCGCTCATTGACTGCTTTCCGTTGGTTTCGATCAGATATCGGCGAGGCCGAGCACGTCGGCCATGGAATAGTGCCCCGGCTTCTTGCCATGCGCCCACAGCGCCGCCTTCAGCGCGCCGTGGGCAAACAGCATGCGGTCTTCGGCCTGATGCGACAGCGTCAGGCGCTCGAACCGGCCGAGGAAGGTGACGCTGTGATCGCCGGCCACGGTGCCGCCGCGCAAGGAGGCGAAACCGATATTGCCCGGCCTGCGCGCGCCGGTGATCCCGTCGCGGCCACGCTCCGAATGATCATCGAGCGTGACGTCGCGGCCGCTGGCCGCAGCCTGGCCCAGCATGAGCGCGGTGCCGGAGGGCGCATCGACCTTCATGCGATGATGGGTCTCGACGATCTCGATATCGAAGCTCTGGTCGAGTGCCTTGGCGACGCGCTTGACCACGGCGGCGAGCAGGTTGACGCCGAGGCTCATATTGCCCGACTGCACGACGACGGCGCGATTGGTGACGCTCTTGATCACGGCATTGTCGGAGCCCGACAATCCGGTGGTGCCGACGACATGGACGATGCCCCGCTCGGCGGCGATCGCGACATTGGCGATGGTCGCGGCCGGGACGGTAAAATCGAGGATGCCGTCGGCCTCCTTCGACATCGCCCAGAGATCGGCCGAGAGCTTGATGCCGTTGGCGGGAAGCCCTGCGAGCACGCCGGCATCCTTGCCGAGCAGCTCCGAGCCCGGTGCCTCCAGCGCGCCTGCCAGCACGGCGCCCTTGGTGTCGGCAATCGCCCGCACCAGCGCGCGGCCCATCCGGCCGCCGGCTCCTGCAACAATCAAGCGCATGTCGGACATCGTGTGATCCTCTTCGGGGCCGTTGTAGCGGGGGGACGCAGTTCCGGCAACCGAAGGGGATCAGGGGCCGCGGCGCCTCTTAAACCTCCCCTGGAGGGGGAGGGTCGCTGAGCATGCAGCGAAGCGGAATGCGCAGCGGGGTGGGGTGACGGTCTCTCCTCCACGCACAGTGTCCGTGTTGAGAGATCACCCCACCCCGCTCGCGCTTCGCGCGATCGACCCTCCCCCTCCAGGGGAGGGTAAGAGAGAACCTCAACCGTCCGCCGGCTGCGGGCCGTCATAGCCCTCGATGATGATGAGGTCGGCGATCGAGTGCGGTTGGCGCACCTTGATGTTGGCCTGATATTCCGGCGAGTTGTAGCAGGCGATCGCGGTCTCGTAGTCCGGGAATTCGATCACGACGTTGCGGGTACGGCTGGCACCTTCGACGGTGGTGAACTTGCCGCCGCGGACGACGAAGCGGCCGCCCCATTTCTTGAAGATCGGACCGTTGGCGACAGCGTAGGGCTTGTAGCCCTCGTCACTGTTCACGTCGACGCGCCCGACCCAGTAGCCCTTTGCCATTGTTCTTCTCCCTGCTTCTTTGTTGCTCTAGCCGAGCGCTTGCGCGATCTCGGCCTGGATTGCATCGGCCGCAGCCTTGGGGTTGGCGGCTTCAAGGATCGGCCGCCCAACGACGAGATAGTCGGCACCTGCGGCAATCGCACGCCCCGGCGTCATGATGCGCTTCTGGTCGCCGCTCGGTGCGCCCGCCGGACGAATGCCCGGCGTCACCAGGCTCATCTGATGACCGACGATCTTGCGCAAGGCGCCCACTTCTTCCGGCGAGCAGACGAGACCGTCGATGCCGAGCACCTGCGCCTGCTGCGCGCGCGCCTCGACCAGCTCGGAGACGCCGAGCCGATATCCGGCCGCGTGCAGATCGTCGTCGTTGTAGGAGGTCAGCACGGTGACCGCGAGAATCTTCAAGCCCGAGCCGCCGCGTCCCTCGACCGCAGCCTTCATGGTCTGCGGATAGGCGTGTACGGTGAGGAAGGTCGCGCCCAGCTTGGCGACGCTTTCCACGCCACGCGCAACCGTGTTGCCGATGTCGTGCATCTTGAGATCGGCAAACACCTTCTTGCCCCTGTCGGCGAGCTTGCCGATCAACGGCAGGCCGCCGGCATAAGCGAGCTGATAGCCGATCTTGTAGAAGGTGACGCTGTCGCCGAGCCCAGCGATCATCGCCTCCGCAGCTTCAACGCTCGGCAGGTCGAGCGGCACGATCAGGCGGTCCTTCGGGGCGATCTCGGCTGGCGTCATGTCACCTCACATCATGCGTTGGGAAATGTCGATCAATTGCGCGACCAGCTGCTTCAGCGCGGCGATATCGCCCTCGTTCTTGAGCTTGTCCATATCGTCATAGGCCTGGTCGGCAAAGGCGAGCGTAAGCTGGCTCGCAATCACATTGGCGTGGCAGGAGGTCAGGATCAGCCTCAGCGCCTGTAGCGCACGCGCTGCACCTAACCTACTCTGCGAGGCGCCGGCGAGCGCGAAGGCACGGTTGCGGAACACCTCGCCGCGTGCCTCGTGCGGATCCTGCACGCGGCTGACCCAGTCGATCGCGTTCTTGAGCAGCGGCGGCACCGAGGCGTTGTATTCGGGCGAGACGAACAGCACGCCGTGATGCGTGCCGATCATGCGCTTGAGATTGACGGCGTGCTTGGGAACGCCGGACTTGGCCTGGAGATCGCCGTCATAGATCGGCAGCGGAAAATCGGCGAGCGAGATGCGGGTGACGTCAACGCCGGCCTGGGCAAATTCATAGGCGACCACCGCCGCCAGCTTCGCGTTGTGCGAACCGGTGCGCAGCGAGCCGGGAATGACCAGGATTTTGGGTGCGGACATCCACTTCCATGCGTTCGGCGAAACGAGCCCGCCGCGCAAAGGAAAACGCCGGCGGAATTAGTCCTTGCGATACACCCAGACGCGGGCCGGCGGAAGGTTCATCCAGATCCGTTCCGAGGCCTCTGTGGACACGCCGGGCAGCGATTTCGGGATCGGCGGCACCACCGCATAGGTGAACTGGACGAAGGGTGCGCCGGGCGCGAGCGCGGTGAAGGCGTCGCGGATCAGCCGCAGCCGCGTCAGCATCGGTTTCGTCACGAGCGGCAGGCCGGAGACGACCGCGCTCGCCGGCGCGCTCAGCACGTTCCAAAGCGTGTCACGCAGGCGATAGGCATCGCCCTGCACCACCTTGGCCTGCGGATAGCGGTCGCGCAGCAGCGCGCAGAAGCCGGGATTGTATTCGACGAGGACGAGACGCTTCTGATCGACACCGCGCTCGACCAGCGCGGAGGTAATGGCGCCGGTGCCAGGCCCGAGCTCGACCACGGGCGCGTCCGAATCGACATCGACGTAATGGGCCATGGTCCGCGCCAGCAGCTTGCCCGACGGCATCACTGCGCCCATATGCAGCGGCTTTTCGATCCACGATCTGAGAAAGCGCACCTCGTCATCGAGACGAGGCTTCTTCAACGCACGCGCGGACGATGGCAATGGCATGTCAGGACCGGACGGGACCGCGGGACCGCGGCGTGTCAGAAAATGGTCATAAAGACGTATAGGCCGAAGTCGATACGGTCAAGCCGAGTCAACTCGCCCGATTACCGAAGAAATCCTTGACCTTGGCGAAGAAGCCCTCGGATTCCGGCTGGGTGTTGCCGCTTGACAGCTTTTCGAACTCGGCCAGCAATTCCTGCTGCTTCTTGGTGAGATTCTGCGGGGTCTCGACCACGACCTGAACGTACATGTCGCCCATCTGGCGCGACCGCAGCACCGGCATGCCTTTTGATGCAATGCGGAATCGGCGATTGGACTGGGTTCCGGGCGGCACCTTCACCTTGGCCTTGCCCTTTTCGATGGTCGGCACCTCGAATTCGCCGCCGAGGGCGGCCGTCACCATCGAGATCGGCACACGGCAATGCAGATCGGCGCCGTCGCGCTGGAAGAACTGGTGCTGGGCCAGTGACAGGAAGATGTAGAGGTCACCGGGCGGACCGCCGCGGACCCCGGCCTCGCCCTCGCCGGCGAGCCTGATCCTCGTGCCGTCCTCGACGCCCTGCGGAATGTTGACGGACAGCGTGCGCTCGCGGGTGACGCGGCCCTGTCCCGAGCAGGACGGGCAGGCATCCTCGATCATCTGGCCGCGGCCCTGGCAGCCCGGGCAGGTGCGCTCCAGCGTGAAGAAGCCCTGCGACTGCCGCACGCGGCCGGCGCCGCCGCAGGTCGAACAGGTCTTCGGCTTGGTGCCGGCCTTGGCGCCGATGCCCGAGCAGGCCTCGCAGGTGACCGAGACCGGAATCTCGATCTGTGCGGTCTTGCCGCCAAAGGCTTCCTCGAGCGTGATTTCCATGTTGTAGCGCAGGTCGGCCCCGCGCTCGCGGCCGCCGCGGCCACGCTGCCCGGCCATGCCGAACAGGTCTTCGAAAATGTCGGAGAAGGAGGAGGCGAAGCCCGCGCCGAAGCCGGCGCCGCCGCCGCCCTGCTCGAAAGCCGCATGACCGTAGCGGTCATAGGCCGCGCGCTTGTCCTTGTCCTTGAGGACCTCGTAGGCCTCGTTGATTTCCTTGAACTTGACTTCGCTGCTGTCGTCCCCGGGATTGCGGTCGGGGTGAAACTTCATCGCCAGCTTGCGGAACGACGATTTCAGCTTGCCTTCGTCGGCATCGCGTTCGACTTCGAGGGTCTCGTAGTAGCAGCGCTTGGTGGACGTGGACATGTTGAGCTCGGTCTATCCAATCGCGATTCAAGTCGGAGCGAAACGACGTCGCGACGCGACGATATGGGCAGCCTTCCGCCTCACGGCGGAGGACGGCATGGCGGCGTTCAGCATAACGGCTGGAAATTGATCGATCGTAACGGGCACCCGTCCCGTTCGTCCCGACACGTCGGCCTCCCCCGAAGGGGAGGAGGCCGGTCGCGCGTGTGGGGTCCAAGCCGTCCGCATGTCACCCTCTCGGGGCTCAGGCGGACTTCTTGTTGTTCTTGTCGTCGTCGACCTCGGTGAACTCCGCGTCGACGACGTCGTCCTTGGCCGCGTCCTTCTTGGCGTCGGCCTCGGCCTGCTGCTTGTACATGGCCTCGCCGAGCTTCATCGAAGCCTGGGCCAGCGTCTGGGTCTTGGCCTTGATGGCCTCGGCATCGTCGCCCTTCAGCGCTTCCTTGAGGTCGCTGACGGCATCCTCGATGGCGCGGCGCTCGGTCTCGGCAACCTTCGAGCCATGCTCGGCCAGGGCCTTCTCGGTCGAATGCACCAGGCCATCCGCCTCGTTCTTGGCGGTGACGGCCTCGCGGCGCTTCTTGTCCGCCTCGGCATTGGCCTCGGCGTCCTTGACCATTTTCTCGATGTCGGCTTCCGACAGACCGCCGGAGGCCTGGATGCGGATCTGCTGCTCCTTGCCCGTGGCCTTGTCCTTGGCCGACACGTTGACGATACCGTTCGCGTCGATGTCGAAGGTCACCTCGATCTGCGGCATGCCGCGCGGGGCCGGCGGAATGCCCATCAGGTCGAACTGGCCGAGCATCTTGTTGTCGGCCGCCATTTCACGTTCGCCCTGGAAGACGCGGATGGTGACGGCATTCTGATTGTCTTCAGCCGTCGAGAACACCTGGCTCTTCTTGGTCGGGATCGTGGTGTTGCGGTCGATGATGCGGGTGAACACACCGCCCAGCGTCTCGATGCCCAGCGACAGCGGGGTCACGTCGAGCAGCAGCACGTCCTTGACGTCGCCCTGGAGCACGCCGGCCTGGATCGCGGCACCGATCGCGACGACTTCGTCCGGGTTGACGCCCTTGTGCGGCTCCTTGCCGAACAGCTGCTTGACGACTTCCTGGACCTTCGGCATGCGCGACATGCCGCCGACCAGAACGACTTCACCGATCTCACCGGCGGTGACGCCGGCATCCTTCAGCGCCTTGCGGCAGGGCTCGACGGTCTTCTGCACGAGGTCGTCGACCAGCGCCTCGAACTTGGCGCGGGTTAGCTTCATCGTCAGGTGCTTCGGGCCGGTCTGGTCCGCGGTGATGAAGGGCAGGTTGATCTCGGTCTGCGTCGTCGACGACAGCTCGATCTTGGCCTTTTCAGCGGCTTCCTTCAGGCGCTGCAACGCGAGCTTGTCGTTGCGCAGGTTGATGCCCTGCTCCTTCTGGAATTCATCGGCGAGGTAGCCGACGAGACGCATGTCGAAATCTTCGCCGCCGAGGAAGGTGTCGCCGTTGGTCGACTTCACCTCGAACACGCCGTCGCCGATTTCGAGAATGGAGATATCGAAGGTGCCGCCGCCGAGGTCATACACGGCGATCGTGCCGGTCTTGGTCTTGTCGAGGCCATAGGCGAGCGCAGCCGCGGTCGGCTCGTTGATGATGCGCAGCACTTCGAGGCCCGCGATCTTGCCGGCGTCCTTGGTCGCCTGGCGCTGGGCGTCGTTGAAGTAGGCGGGAACGGTGATGACGGCCTGGTCGACCTTCTGGCCGAGATGGGCTTCCGCGGTTTCCTTCATCTTCTGAAGGATGAAAGCCGAGACCTGCGAGGGCGAGTAGGTCTGGCCGTCGGCCTCGACCCAGGCGTCGCCGTTGGAAGCCTTCACGATCTTGTAGGGAACGAGCTTCTTGTCCTTCTCGACCATGGGGTCGTCGTAGCGGCGGCCGATCAGGCGCTTCACTGCGAAGAAGGTGCGCTCGGGATTGGTGACGGCCTGGCGCTTGGCCGGCTGGCCGACGAGGCGCTCACCGTCGTCCGTGACGGCGACGATCGAAGGCGTCGTGCGCATGCCTTCGGAATTCTCGATGACTTTGGCGTTCTTGCCATCCATCACGGCAACGCACGAATTCGTGGTGCCGAGGTCGATCCCAATGACCTTTCCCATGGTCCTGATATCCTTGTTTTTGCGGCAGGCTGGCTGGGCCCAGAAGGCACCCGAACCGAAACCCCCTAAGATCAAACATCCGCGATATTGCGATGATTGAGGCTCATATAGGAGGGGGGGAGGGGCCCGCAAGGACCGAAGCTAGGTTTCTGCCGCGAAAACATCGGGTTTTGGAAGACGATATCCGGGCTTCACCGCACTTGCGGGTGAGGAATTATTAACAGGTTCAGGCATCAGCAAGCCCCCGCTACCGCGGGGCCCGCCCACCCTGTTGCCGCCGGCCCAAACCCGGTAAAAGGCGGACCCGGCCGGGCAGCCACCAGAGCTGCTACGCGCGACAAAGCGGCCCGGTGGACCACCATCGAACGGCCTCAATGTGAACCAATCAGAGTGCCCATGAAGCTGATCCGTCCCCTCGCCGCGCTCGCCCTTCTCGTTAGCTCCGCGCTTCCGGCTCTCGCCGCCGACGCCGTGTTTCCGCCCGGCTTGCGCCTCGGCATGGTGCCGCTGGTCGGCCTCAACACGGCCAAGACCTTTCCGGGCTTCGAAAGCGAAGACGGCAGCGTCAAGGTGCTGATCACCGAGCTGCCGCCGGCGGCCTATGGCGAGGTCGTGAGCGCCTTCAACTCCAATCCCGCAGGCGCCAATGGCGTCAAGCAGGACAAGATCGAGACCCCAGCGGGCCTTGCCTATTTCACCACCGAAAGCGGCAAGGCCGGCGAGACGGCGGTGAAGCGCTATTCGATGATCGTGCCGGGCGCGGGCTTCTCCGGCTATGTCGCGGTGCAGATCCCGGAGAATGCGACCAAGATCTACACGGATGAGGCGGTGCGGCAGATGTTTGCAAGCGCCTCCACCCGCAAACAGGTCTCGGCCGAAGAGCAGATCGGGCTGATGCCGTTCAAGATCACCGATCTCGCCGATTTCAAGGACATCCGCACGCTGGCGCCGGGCTCCAGCATCATCCTGGCGGACGGCAACGAGAGCGCGGGCTATGAGTCGAAGCCGTTCATGATCCTCGGCCTGATCGGCGCCACCCCGCAAGCCGCCGACGACCGCGCCCGCTTCGCCCAGGAGGCCGCGCTGCAAATCCCGGGCGTGCGGGAATCGCGCGTCACCATGTCCGAGCCGATCCGTATCAACGGACAGCAAGGCTTCGAGACCCGGATCGACGGCGTCAGCGGCAAGGAAAAGACCCCGGTCACCGTGGTGCAGTGGATCCGCTTCTCGACCGGCGGCGCCTCGCTGCGCATCATCGCCAGCGCGCCGCGTGACCAGTGGCAGGCCGCCTTCACCCGCTTCCGCGCGGTGCGCGACGGGATTCAGCCGAAGGGGTAGGCACGAAGAAGGCGCTAGGCGCTCCAGCACACCCAGTGTCGTCCCTGCGAACGCAGGGACCCATACCGCGTGATATCACGGCTGCGGGTGGTCGCTGTCCCACTCAGAGTCTTCGCCAAACATCTCCCTGGGGTATGGGTCCCGGATCGGCACGCGCCTCAAGGGCGCGCTTGTCCGGGACGACAGTGAGTTGGGGTCGCCAGCCCAACCCCTCACCAAGACCGGCCGCATTTTCGGGCTTCTGTTCGTGTACGAACGGAACTAGGCTTCGTTCCCGTTGGATCATCCCAAGGGGAGGCGAACGATGCTTGATCGACGACAAATCCTCGCGGCGCTCGGAACGACGGCGCTCGTGACTCTCGCGCCGACAGCACTCTTTGCAGCAGCTTCGATCAAGCCGGATGCGAGCTCCGCGCTGCTCGTGATCGACGTGCAGAACTGCTTCCTGCCCGGCGGCAGCCTCGCCGTGAAGGAAGGCGAGCAGGTGGTGCCGGTCATCAACAAGATCTCGAAGGCATTCGCGAATGTGGTGATGACGCAGGACTGGCACACGCCCGGCCACGTTTCGTTTGCCTCGACCCACTCCGGCAAGAAACCGTTCGAGACCGTCGATCTCCCCTACGGCAAGCAGGTGCTCTGGCCTGATCATTGCGTGCAGGGTACCGACGGCGCGGCGCTGTCGAAGGACCTTGCGATCCCCCACGCCGAGCTCATCATCCGCAAGGGCTTTCACAAGGACGTCGATAGCTACTCGGCCTTCCTCGAAGCCGACGGCAAGACCTCGACGGGCCTCGCGGGCTATCTGAAGGGCCGCAAGATCAAGCGCGTCTTCGTCGCCGGGCTCGCGACAGACTTCTGCGTCGCCTGGACCGCGCTGGACGCGCGCAAGGCGGGCTTCGAGGTCTATGTGGTGGAAGACGCCTGCCGCGGCATCGACACCCAGGGCTCACTGGCAAAGGCCTGGGCCGACATGGCCAAGGCCGGCGTGAAGCGGATTCAGTCGGGTGATATCGCCGTGAGCGCGTAGGATTTTCGAGCTGCATGCCGGGACGGCTCGAAGAGCCGAACCCGGAATGACGCCAAAACTCAATTCGGCGCGCCGCTCGACTCGTTGCTGTTCGCGGCCGGAGCAGCCTTCGCGCCGCCCTTGGCGACGCCGACGAGAGCCGGGCGCAGCACGCGCTCGCCGATGGTATAGCCGGCCTGCATGATCTGCACGACCGTGCCCGACGGCACCGACGCATCGGGCACTTCGTACATGGCCTGGTGGAAGTTCGGGTCGAACTTCTGGCCCTGCGGATCGAGCTTCTTCACGCCGTGCTTCTCCAGCGCGCTGAGCAGCGCGCGTTCGGTGAGCTCGACGCCCTCGATCAGCGAGGTCAGGCCGGGATCGGCCGCGGCACGCGCCTCGGCCGGAACGGCATCGAGCGCACGCTGGAGATTGTCGGCGATGTCGAGCACGTCGCGGGCAAAGCCGGTGATGCCGTAGAGACGGGCGTCGGCGACTTCCTTGGTGGTGCGCTTGCGCAGATTCTCCATCTCGGCCAGCGTCCGCAGCATGCGGTCGCGCGCCTCGGCGACTTCCTTCTGCAGGGTTTCGACCGAGCCGGGCTCGGGATCGTCGGGCATGATGTAGGGCTTTGACACCACGGGCTCGCCAGTCGGCGCAGCCGCGTCTTCGGGTTGCCGGTCTCGATCGGTCATCGGCTCTGTTCTCAAACTTGTTTCGAGGGATTTTTCTGGCCCGGATATCGTGCTTCGGGCGCCGAAAATCAAGCGCCCGTGATCGGATCAAACGCCGGTCAGCCCCCCAAGAGGCGACTGACGATGCGGGCGGCATAATCCACGGTCGGGATCACGCGGGCATAATTCAGCCGCGTCGGCCCGATCACGCCGAGAACGCCGACAATATGGCCGGCGGCATCCCGATAGGGCGAGATGATCGTGGAGGAGCCGGACAGGGAAAACAGCTTGTTCTCCGAACCGATAAAGATGCGCACACCCTCGGCGGTCTCGGCGCGGCCGAGCAGGTCGATCACGCCGCGCTTGGTCTCGAGATCGTCGAACAACAGGCGGACCCGCTCCAGATCCTCCAGCGCGTGCAGATCTTCCAGCAGATTGGCGTGGCCGCGGACGATCAGCTGGCGGTCCTCGTTCTCGCCACCGGACCAGCTGGCGATGCCGGCCGAGATCACCTTCTGCGTCAGTTGATCGAGCTCGGCGCGGGCTTCGCCCAGCGCCGTCTCGAGCTCGAGCCGCGCCTCGGCCAGGGTCCGGCCGCGAATGCGCGCATTGAGGAAATTGCCGGCTTCGGTGATCGCCGAGGAGGGAACCCCAGGGGGCAGCGTCAGCACGCGGTTCTCGACCTGGCCATCCTCGCCGACCAGGATCACCAGCGCCTTTTCCGGTTCCAGGCGGACGAATTCGATGTGCTTCAGCCGCGCATTGGATTTTGGCGTCAACACCACCGCGGCGGCCCGGGTCAGTCCGGACAGCCGCGTCAGCGCCTGGTCCAGCGCGGCCTCCACCGAATGCGCCTGGCCGACGGATGTGAGCTGGCTCTGGATCGACTGCCGTTCGGCCTCGTTGAGGTCGCCGACCTGCATCAAGGCATCGACGAAGAAGCGCAGGCCGAGTTCCGTCGGCAGCCGGCCGGCAGAGGTGTGCGGGGCGTAGATCAGGCCGAGCTGTTCCAGATCGGCCATGACGTTGCGGACCGAGGCCGGCGACAACGGCATGGCGATCAGGCGGGAAATGTTGCGCGAGCCCACCGGCTCACCGGTCGCGAGATAACTTTCGACAATTTGACGAAAGATGTCGCGGGAACGCTCGTTGAGCTGGGCAAGGCCTGCGCGCGGCGCGATCAGATGGATCGGATCGTGATGGGCCACAGACGGTAACTCCTCTCAGATGCTCATAATTTGTCCATCCCCGAGGGTTCTGACAAGCGTGGCGTTTGCAGATCGGAAATCCAGGGTGAATTCGGCGCCGATGTTCCCCCTTGCCGCCCACCCTCGCCCCACCTACAAGCACCGCCGACAGCTTTTTCCGTGAGTTTTGGAGGATTTCCCATGCGGCCAAGCCGCCGTGCGCCCGACGAATTGCGCCCCGTGACGCTGGAGCGTGGCGTGGTCAAATATGCGGAAGGCTCGTGCCTGGTGAAATTCGGCGACACCCATGTGCTGGTCACCGCCACGCTGGAAGACCGTCTGCCGCCGTGGCTGAAGGGCCAGGGCCGCGGCTGGGTCACCGCCGAATATGGCATGCTGCCGCGCGCGACCTCCGAACGCACCCGCCGCGAGGCCGCCGCCGGCAAGCAGAGCGGCCGCACCGTCGAGATCCAGCGCCTGATCGGCCGCTCGCTTCGCACCATCGTCGACCTCGAAGCGCTCGGCGAGCGCCAGATCACGGTCGATTGCGACGTGCTCCAGGCCGACGGCGGCACCCGCACGGCCTCGATCACCGGCGCCTGGGTCGCGCTCGCCGATTGCATCAACTGGATGAAGGCGCGCAACATGGTGAAAGCCAATGTGCTGCGCGACAACGTCGCCGCGATCTCCTGCGGCATCTACAATGGAACGACCGTGCTCGACCTCGACTATGCCGAGGATTCCGAAGCCGAAACCGACGCCAATTTCGTCATGACGGGCGATGGCCGCATCATCGAGGTGCAGGGCACTGCGGAACGCGAGCCGTTCACGCAGGACGAGTTCCTGAAGCTGATCGCCCTGGCGCAAAAGGGCATTGCGCGGCTGGTGGACTTGCAGAAACTGGCCGTCGCGTAGTCAATAAGCCATGCACCGCCGAATCACCGGAAAGCTCGTCATCGCCACCCACAATCCCGGCAAGCTCGCCGAGATGAAGGAGCTGCTCGCGCCGTACGGGATCGAAGCGGTATCCGCCGGCGAGCTCGGCCTCGCAGAACCCGACGAGACCGGCAACGATTTCCGCAGCAATGCCGCGATCAAGGCGATCGCGGCGGCACAGGCGACCAAGCTTCCGTCCTTCGCCGACGATTCCGGCATCGTGGTCGACGCGCTCGACGGCGCGCCCGGAATCTACAGCGCGCGCTGGGCCGGTCCGTCCAAGGATTTCAACGCGGCGATGGCGCAGATCGAGCGCCTGCTGCAGGAACGCGGTGCCACCACGCCCGCAAAGCGGACCGCGCATTTCGTCTCCGCGCTCTGCGTCGCCTGGCCCGACGATCATCTCGAAGAGGTCGAGGCCCGCGTCGACGGCACGCTGGTGTGGCCGCCGCGCGGGAATGCCGGTTTTGGTTACGACCCGATGTTCTTGCCGAACGGTCATGCGCGCACGTTCGGCGAGATGACCAGCATCGAGAAGCACGGCCTGCCGCCGCTCGGCCTCGGCCTGTCGCACCGCGCGCGCGCCTTCCGGAAACTGGCGGAGATCTGCCTTGAGCCGCGCTGACAAGGACGCTTTCGGCGTCTATGTGCACTGGCCGTTCTGCCTGTCGAAGTGCCCGTATTGCGACTTCAACAGCCATGTCCGCCACGCCGCGATCGACGAGGCGCGCTACGCCAACGCCTTCGCGCGCGAAATCGCGACGACCGCCGCCCGCGCGCCCGGCCGCGAGGTCACCTCGATCTTCCTCGGCGGCGGCACACCGTCGCTGATGCAGCCCGCAACCGTCGGCGCGGTGCTTGACGCCATCGGCAAGCACTGGACCGTTGCGAAGGACGTCGAAGTCACGCTGGAGGCGAATCCGACCAGCGTCGAAGCCACGCGCTTCGCCGGCTATCGCGCGGCCGGCGTCAACCGCGTCTCGCTCGGCGTGCAGGCACTCGACGACGTCTCGCTCAAGGCGCTGGGCCGTCTGCACAGCGCGCGCGAAGCGCTCGATGCGGTTGCGATCGCGCGCCGCTCGTTCGAGCGCTATTCGTTCGATTTGATCTATGCCCGTCCCGACCAGACGCCGGCGATGTGGTCCGACGAACTTCGGCTCGCGGTGAGTGAGGCCGCCGAGCACCTGTCGCTCTATCAATTGACGATCGAGGAAGGCACGCCGTTCTTCGGCCTGCACCAGGCCGGCAAATTGAAGACACCGGACGAGGCGGTCGCCCGCGCACTCTACGACGTCACGCAGGAGACCTGCGACAGGCTCGGCCTGCCCGCCTACGAGATCTCCAATCACGCGCGGCGCGGCGCCGAGTGCCGGCATAATCTGGTGTACTGGCGCGGCGAGGAATATGCTGGCATCGGTCCGGGCGCCCACGGCCGTCTCGACATCGACGGCGTACGCCATGCTACGGCCACCGAGAAGCGTCCCGAAGCCTGGCTGATGCGGGTGGAGACCAACGGCCACGGCGTCGTCACCGACGATCTCCTCAACAGCGAAGAGCGCGCCGACGAATTTCTGTTGATGGGATTGCGCCTCGCCGAAGGCATCGACCCCGAGCGCTACAAGGCTCTCTCCGGCCGCCCGCTCGATCCCAAGCGCATCGCGCTTCTGCGCGAGGAAGGCGCGATCACGGTCGATGCGACGGGACGATTGCGCGTGACGAGCAGCGGATTTCCGGTGCTGGATGCGGTGGTCGCGGATCTCGCGGCGTAGCGAGATCTCGTAGGGTGGGCAAAGGCGCTCTTGCGCCGTGCCCACGTTCACTCAATGATTGATAGAAGACGTGGGCACGCTTCGCTTTGCCCACCCTACGGCACCGTCGGCTGAGCTACGCCCCAAAACTCTTCGGCGAGCCCGCAACCGCGACACCGCCGCCGGTCGTCACCTTCATCACCGCGAGCCCGCGTTCATTCGTGCCGTCGGCGCGGAAGCGGAACAGGCCGTCGATGCCGGCAAAGCCGGAAGGGTTGGTCAGCACATCGGGCGAGAAGCGCGTCTGGCCTTGCGTGCGCGCGAGCGCGGCAACGAGTGCGACCGCATCATAAGCGAGCGTCGCGGTGCGGATCGGCTCCGCACCGTATTTGGTGCGATAGCGGCCGGAGAACGCGCGAAAGCCGGCCGGATCGGGCGCGGCGTAGAGACCGCCTTGCAGGCTTTGGTTGGCATAAACGCGGGGATTGTCCCACAGACCGGTGCCGAGCAGCTGGATGTTGCGCAAATTCGCGCCCGCGGCCGTCATCGCGTCCGCCACCGACACGACGGCATCGCCGTCATCGGCGATGAACAGCGCATCCGCACTGCCGAGCTGCTGCGCCACCGTGCGTGCCGGCGTGGCACGATCGGCGCCGTATTTCTCGAAGGCGACGATGCGCCCGCCACGGCGCGGCACCGCCGCCTTCACCGCGGCCTCGACCACATTGCCATAGGCGTTGTCGGGCACCAGCACGGCGACCGATCGCTTTCCGATGCTGGCGGAATATTCGACGATGCGATTGACGTCGGACTCCGGCAGGAACGACAGCAGATAGACGCCGCGTCCCGCGATGCTGGAGTCGGTCGAGAACGCGATGACGGAAATGCCGCGCGTGCGCGCAACTTGCGCGACCGCAGGCACCGACTGCGCGAACAACGGTCCCAGAATGATCTCGGCGCCCTCGTCGACGGCCTGCTGCGCGCCGGCTTGCGCGCCCTGCGGGCTGCCATTGTCGTCCTTGATCAGGAGCTGGATGTTCGGATTCTGGAACTCAGCCAGCGCCATCTCGGCGGCGTTGCGCATGGATTGCGCGGCAAGGCCGGCATTGCCCGCAGCCGAGAGCGGCAGGATGACGGCGACCTTGACCCCGCCGGTGCCGGCGGTCGTCGCCTGTTGCGGCGGACCCGCCGGCTGGGCCGGAGGCGGTGAGCTCGAGAACGGGTTGGAGAACTGGTTGAGGCTCTGCTGCACACCGGCGCAGGCCGACAGCAGGGGTGCGCCAAGCAGCAGGCCGAGTGCACTCCGTCGGGTCGCCCCTGACATAAGGGGCCCCTGAACGGGAGACTTCATATCGCGCGGGCCCACCATGGCAGCTTCTCTTCTGACCAGCGATCGCCAGCCGGTCACAACATTCGTCCCGCGACACAAGCCGCGGATTCAGGCATATTGTCGGCAAATAGTTAACTAAAACAAAAGGATAATAACCGCTTAACGCGGCCGCACCTCAAATCCTGGCTAGCTGTCCGCCGTCCGTAGCCAGCATCAAGGCGGCCTTTCCGCCGTGAATATGACGCTGGTGCTTCATTCCCTCGGGAATGTGATGCCTGTCGGATCACATTCCAGTCTGTCCTCACCCCTTGCCTCGGCACGATCTTTTTCGAGGAGCCGGTTCCCAGCCCTCGGGATCGTGCCTAAGTTGACTTCATTATGCGCGCAAAGCCGGCTCCGATAAATACGCCTGAAGCCCAAGACACCGCCTCGCGCGGTTTCTCCATCGATGCCCATCGGCTTGCGGCACCGAAGGCCGCACCGGGCCTCCATCTGGTCGCAACCCCGATCGGCAATCTCGGCGATATCACGCTACGTGCACTCCAGACGCTGGCCGGCGTCGATGTCATCTTCTGCGAAGACACCCGCATCACGCGGCGCCTCACCGAGCGCTACGCCATCACCGCGCAGCTCAAGCAATATCACGAGCACAACGCCGAGGCCGCCCGTCCGAAAATCCTGGAAGCGCTGGCGGCAGGTGGCTCGGTCGCGCTGGTCTCGGACGCCGGCACGCCGCTGATCTCCGATCCCGGCTTCAAGCTGGTGCGCGAGGTCTGCGCCGCCGGCCATGCGGTCCATGCGCTGCCCGGCCCATCCTCGGTCCTGGCGGCCTTGTCGGTGGCGGCACTGCCGACCGACCGCTTCTTCTTCGAAGGTTTCCTGCCGGCGAAATCTGCGGCGCGCCGCGCGCGGCTGGCCGAGCTTGCGCGGATCGACGCGACATTGGTGATGTTCGAATCCGGCAACCGGATGCAGGCCGCCATGACCGATCTGGCCGAGATCATGGGGGAACGCGAGGCCGCGGTCTGCCGCGAGCTCACGAAATTGCACGAGGAGGTCAGGCGCGCACCGGTCGCCGAGCTCGCGCGACAAGCCGACGCGCCGGAAACGCGCGGTGAATTCGTTCTGGTGATCGCTCCGCCAGCGGCCGACGCCAATGTGCTCGCATCGGATGCGCTCGACGACCTCCTGCGCGAGCAACTCGCCGCGCACAGCGTCAAGGATGCCGTCGCGCATGCCGTCGCGCTCTCTGGCAGGCCCCGCCGCGAGGTCTATGCCCGCGCGCTCGAGCTCGCAAAGGATCTGCGGGGCGACGATGGCGAAGGCTGACAATCCTGCGGAACCCAGGGTCGCCTCGCCCGAGCGCGTCGCCGCGTTCCGCACCGGCATCTCGGCCGAGAGCCGCGCCGCCGCCTATCTCATGGCCAAGGGCTATCGCATCCTCGCCAAGCGTTTCCGCACCCCGCATGGCGAGATCGACCTCGTGGCGCGCCGGCGCAACCTGATCGCCTTCGTCGAGGTCAAGGCCCGCGCCAGCCTCGATGACGCCGCCTATGCGGTGACCCCGCGCCAGCAGCAGCGCATCATCAACGCCGCGCAAGGCTGGCTCGTAGCGCATCCCGAGCATGCCGAATTCGAATTGCGATTCGACGCCATGCTGATTGCGCCGCGCTCACTTCCGCGCCATGTGTTGGCGGCATTCGACGCCTCGACCTGAAAGGCAGACCATGAAACTGAACGTCGCCGTCCAGATGGACCCCATCGCCCGCATCAACATCAAGGGCGATTCCACCTTCGCGCTGCTGCTGGAGGCGCAGAAGCGCGGCCATGGCCTGTCCTATTACACGCCCGACAAGCTCTCGATGGTCGGTGAGGAGATCGTCGCCCCGGTTCAGCTGCTGACCGTGCGCGACGAACCGGGCAACCATTTCACGCTCGGCGAGCCGAAGCGCGAGGCGCTGAACGGCTTTGACGTGGTGCTGCTGCGCCAGGACCCGCCGTTCGATCTCGCCTACATCACCTCGACGCACTTCCTGGAGCGCATCCATCCGAAGACGCTGGTGGTCAACGATCCGGCCTCGGTGCGCAATGCGCCGGAAAAGCTGTTCGTGATGAATTTTCCGCAGCTGATGCCGCCGACGCTGATCTCGCGCGATCTCGACGAGATCAACGCGTTCCGCGACAAGCACGGCGCCGTCGTGATGAAGCCGCTGCACGGCCATGGCGGCGCGGCGGTGTTCCGCGTGATGCCGCAGGACATGAATTTCGGCTCGCTCTACGACATGTTCTCGGTGACGTTCAGGGAGCCCTGGGTGATCCAGCAGTTCATCCCCGAGGTGAAGCACGGCGACAAGCGCATCATCCTCGTCAACGGCGAGTTTGCCGGCGCGGTGAACCGCGTGCCGGCCGCCGACGACCTCCGCTCCAACATGGTGCGCGGCGGCGCGGCGCAGGAGACCGAGCTCACCCCGCGCGAGCGCGAGATCTGCGCCACCGTCGGCCCGGCACTGCGTGAGCGTGGCCTGTTGTTCGTCGGCATCGACGTCATCAACGGCAACCTCACCGAGATCAACGTGACCTCGCCGACCGGCATCCGCGCCATCGCCCGGCTCGGCGGCCCCGATGTCGCGGCAAAGATCTGGGACGTGATCGAACAGAAGCGGAAGAAATAGCGATCGGCGACTGCGTGGGAGAGACCGCGATCTCTCCCCATCGTCGTCCCCGCGAACGCGGGGACCCATACCGCGGAATCCATCAGTTGCGGACGGTCGAAGTACCGACCGACCAGTCTTCGCCAAAGTTCTCCCGGGGTTATGGGTCCCTGCGTTCGCAGGGACGACAGCAATGTTGTGCGCGCGCTGTACGGTCTCACGCGCATCGTCATGGGACCATCACTAACCACTCGTTCACCATGACGCTCCGCGTCTCGTCCGAACGCATGAGCGCGCTTACGTGAATCTACGGGGCCGCTGGCCGACCGAATAACGCGGCGTTCACCATCTGTCGAGAACCATCAACGCCGCCGACGATCGCGTTCGGCCTCGCAACACCCCTTATACTTTTACTCCCTACTCATCGACACGGGGGAACCCGCCACGTGCGGTTCGAGTGCCCCGCGTATGAGTAAAAGCGTATGAACACCGCACGCATTGTCGTCCTCGTCATCGCGCTGGCCGCCGGAGGCGTCGCTGCGTATCTGGCGAGCGGCTATCAGAATGCCCCCGCGCCCGTTGCGCCCGTTGCCGAGAAGCTGCCGACGGTCGAAGTCCTCATCGCCAAGAACGACATCCAGCTCGGCCAGGCGCTCAAGCCCGACGATCTGCAATGGCAGACCTGGCCCGCGGCGACGGCGAGCAACGCCTTCATCCGCCGTGACAGCAGACCCGAGGCCCAGACCCAGATCGCCGGCTCGATCGCACGCGTCCCCCTGATGCAGGGCGAGCCGATCCGCGAGCAGAAGCTGGTCAGGGCCGAGGGCTCCGGCTTCATGGCCGCGATCCTGCCCTCGGGCATGCGCGCCGTTTCCACCGAGATTTCAGCCGAGACCGGCGCGGGCGGCTTCATCCTGCCGAACGACCGCGTCGACATCGTCCTGACCCGCCGCCTGAAGAATCCCGACGCCAATGGCGCGCTGGCCGGCAACGACCTCATTCTATCCGAGGTGATCCTGACCAATATCCGCGTGCTCGCGATCGACCAGGCGCCGAAGGAAAAGGACGGCCAGACCGCCGTCGTCGGCAAGACCGTCACGCTCGAGCTCAAGCCCGACCAGGTCGCGACGCTGTCGGCCGCGCGCCAGGGCGGCACGCTCCAGCTCGCGCTGCGCAGCATCGTCGATGCCAACGCGGTGGAAGGCTCGATTCAGGACAAGGCGGCCAAGGTCACCGATGGCATCAACGTCATTCGCTTCGGCGTGCCGGCGCGGCAGCTAACGTCACAGAAGTGATGGGGACATCATGAACTACGGGGATGATCGGACGGGGCTGCGCATTCGGGGGAAGCGCGCAGGCTCGTTCTTTGTGGGGACGCTGCTGATGCTGGGGCTGCTCGCAGCCCCCGACTGCCTCCGTGCTGCGGACGCGCCGGTCGGCGATCAGGCGCCGATGCAGGCGCCCGATCTCGGTGTGTCGCCGGTTGCGACGATCGCGTCGGCGAGGACGCGCTCTCTGTCGCTCGGCGTCGGCAAATCCGTCGTCATCGATCTTCCGCGCGAGGTCAAGGACGTGCTGGTGGCCGATCCCAAGATCGCCAATGCCGTCATCCGCTCGGCCCAGCGCGCCTATATCATCGGCGGCCAGGTCGGCCAGACCAATGTCGTGTTCTTCACCGCCGACGGCCAGCAGGTCGCCTCCTATGACATCGCGGTGAAGCGCGACCTCAACGGCATGCGTACGGCCCTGCGCCAGTCGCTGCCGGGCGTGCAGATCGAAGGCGTCGGCGACAGCGTGATGCTGACCGGCTCGGTGTCGAGCCCGGTCGAGGCCCAGCAGGCCGGCGACGTCGCCGCCAAGCTCGTCGGCGGCTCCGACAAGGTCGTCAACAACATCGTCGTGCGCGGCCGCGACCAGGTGATGCTCAAGGTCGTGGTCGGCGAAGTGCGCCGCGACATCGTCAAGCAGCTCGGTGTCGATCTCAGCGCCAGCCTCAACGCCGGCACGGCGGTGGTGAACTTCAACAACTCCAACCCGTTCTCGGTCTCGGGTGGCCCGCTCGTCAGCAGCAACGGGCTCGGTGTGACCGGACTTGCAAAAGGCGTGGCCACCGTCAACGCCACGATGCGGGCGATGGAAAGCGCCGGCGTGATGCGGACGCTGGCCGAGCCGAGCCTGACGGCGATCTCCGGCGAGTCCGCCACTTTCATCGCGGGCGGCGAATTCCCGATTCCTGCGGGCTATTCCTGCGATCCGGTCACCCACGTCTGTACCACCCAGATCACCTACAAGAAGTTCGGCATCTCCCTGAACTTCACACCGGTCGTGCTCAGCGAGGGACGTATCAGCCTGCGCGTGATGACCGAAGTCTCGGAGCTGTCGAATCAGAACGCCATCTCCGTGACGCAGGCGGTGTCCGCGGGCCAGACCAGCTCGATCACCATCCCCTCCATCCAGACCCGCCGCGCTGAGACCACGCTCGAAATTCCCTCGGGCGGCTCGATGGCGATGGCCGGCCTGATCCAGCAGCAGACCAAGCAGGCGATCAACGGCCTGCCCGGTGTCGACCAGGTGCCGATCATCGGCGCGCTGTTCCGCAGCCAGGACTTCGTCAACAACGAGACCGAGCTGATGGTGATCGTGACGCCCTATGTGGTGCGCGCGGTCGCCCAGAAGGAATTGTCGCGGCCCGACGACGGCTTCGCGCCGGCATCGGACGCGCAAACGGCGCTGCTCGGCCGCATGAACCGCCTCTATGGCGTCGCGCGCCGCGTCGATCCGATCAACGGCGCGCCGGGCGATTTCGGCTTCATCATCGACTGATGACGGACGGTTTGGGGACCGCGCAAGGCACGGGACAAGAGGGGACCAGGCGATGACGACAACATCAGCCGATCGACGTCGCAGCGTGAGGATCGCGCTGGCACTGACGGGCCTCTCCGTCATGCTGGGCGCCTGCAACACCACCGGCGAGATCACCACCCAGACGGTGCCGACCGACTATCGCCAGCGCCACCCGATCGCCGTGCAGGAAGGCAAGAAGTCGATCGTCATCTTCGTCGGCAAGGCGCGCGGCGGCCTCTCGGCCGCGCAGTATTCCGACGTTGCCGGCATCGCGCGGGACTGGATGCGGGAAGGCACCGGCTCCGTCGTCGTCGATGTCCCCGTCGACACCGCGAATTCGCGCGCGGCGGCCGCGACCTATCGGGAAATCCGCTCCGTGCTCGCATCCGGCGGCGTGCCGTCCCGCGCCATCGTGCAGCATCCCTACCGCCCCGAGGATCCCGGACTGCTGCCCACCATCCGCTTGAGCTATTCCAGGATTGCCGCGGTGGCCGGCCCCTGCGGGCTGTGGCCGGAAGACATCGGGCCCAACATCCTCGATCCCGGCTACAACGAGAACCGGCCCTATTTCAATCTGGGCTGTGCCAGTCAGCGTAATCTCGCGGCGATGATCGACAACCCCGCCGACCTCGAGCAGCCGCGATCCGAGGCGCCGGCTTATACCGCCCGACGCGACATCGCCTTCGAGCGTTACCGCAAGGGCACGGCGATCTCGACTCCCTCACCCGAGACCGACAAGGCCAAACTCAGCGATATCGGCAAATGACAGCGCTTCACGAAGACGACGCGGACGATCCGCGGCACCCCGAGGAACATATTGCGCCGGTCCCCCGCATCTCGGTGCAGGCCTTTTGCGAGACCGAGAAAACGCTCGCCGCGGTGACCGCGGCGGGGCAGGACCGCCGGCTTGCCAAAGCGCACCTCACCGCCAAGGACGGCGGCCTTGCCGCGGCGATCGAAGTCTACGAATCGATGCCGACGCCGAACGTGATCGTGATCGAATCCGACGGCACCCGCGACATCCTCGAAGGGCTCGACGACCTCGCGGGCGTCTGCGATCCCGGCACTCGTGTTGTCGTGATCGGCAATCCCAACGACACCGCGCCCTATCGTGAGCTGGTGCGCCGCGGCGTCAACGACTACGTCGTCGGCCCGGTCGAAACCCTCGACGTCGTCCGCTCGATCTGCAGCCTGTTCTCCGCCTCCGAGGCCATTATCACCGGTCGCGTCATCGCGGTGGTCGGCGCCAAGGGCGGCGTCGGCGCGTCGACGGTCGCGCACAACGTGGCCTGGACCATCGCCCGCGATCTTTCGCTCGATTCGGTCGTGATCGATCTCGACCTTGCCTTCGGCACCGCGAGCCTCGACTACAACCAGGACCCGGTGCAGGGCATCGCCAACGCGGTGCTGTCGCAGGACCGCCCGGACACGGCGCTGATGGAACGCCTGCTCGCCAAATGCACCGAGCGCCTCAGCCTGCTCGCGGCACCTGCCACGCTCGACCGCGTCTACGATTTCGGCGCCGAAGCCTTCGACGCCGTGTTCGACACGCTGCGCATGACCACGCCCTGCATCGTGCTCGACGTTCCCCACCAATGGTCCGGCTGGACACGTCGCGCGCTGGTGAACGCCGACGATATCGTGATCGTCGCCGAGCCCGATCTCGCGAATTTGCGCAACACCAAGAACATGCTGAGCGTGCTGAAGGCGGCACGGCCGAACGACCGGCCGCCGCTGTACTGCATCAACCAGGTCGGCATGCACAAGCGCGCCGAGATCGAGGTCAAGGCGTTCGCCAAGACCATGGAGAGCCAGCCGATCGCGGTGATCCCGTTCGATTCGAAACTGTTCTCGACCGCGGCCAATAACGGCCAGATGATCGCAGAGGTCTCCAAGAACCACCGCACCACCGAGCTGTTCCAGAACATGGCGAACCGCCTCGCCGGCCGCGGCGAGGTGAAGAAGCCGAAGCGCTCGCTGCTCGAGCCGCTGCTGAGGAAGCTGAAGGGCCGGTCGGGACGTGGATCCGCCCCGCATCGCAAGGCGTCGTAGGCATAAACCAAAAGCGGCGGACTATTTGTCCGCCCGCTGCTGCTTCTTCGCCAGCAATTGCCGCAGCGCCGTGACCTTGGCCGCGGCCTGGTCCGGCGGCAAATCTGCCTTCACGAGGATTTCCGCCTCGGCCTCGCGGCCCTGCAGTCCCAGCACGAGTGCCAGGTTGGCGCGGACCCGCACATCGTTCTGATTGCGCTGATAAGCGCGGCCCAGCACCTGTTCGGCCCTCGGCAGATTGTTCTGCAGCATGTAGGACAGGCCGAGATTGGACAGCACGGTCGGCTCGTCCGGCACGATCTTCAACGCCGCAGCGTAATATTGCTGCGCTTCCTCGTTGCGGCCGAGCTGATCGAGCGCGGCGCCCTGCGCCGACAGGATCCGCCAATCGGGATCCTCAGGCGAATGCGCACGGCCGAGGACGTCGAAGGCCTGCTGGAAATTTCCGTTGTCGGCGAGGGCGCGGCCGTAGCCGGCGAGCAGCGCCTTGTTGCCGGGATGGGCGAGCACGGCCTGCTCGAGCACCGCGACCGCCTGAGCGCGCTGGCCGCCGTCACGCAGCGCCTTGCCGTATTCGATGGCAATTGCGGGATCGCTGGGCTTGGCCCGGTAACGCTCGCGCAAGGCGTTCATGTCCGGCCTGCCGTTGGCCTTGTTATCGGCCTTGGCGGCGGATTCCTGCTTGCCGCCGAGCGCGCCGGTGACGTCCTCGATGCCGGTGGTCTGACAGCCGCCGAGGGCAAGGATCAGAACGGCGGAACACAGATATCTCGCCGGGGGAAAGGCGAGGGACAAACGCTTGGACATACTCTGATCACTCGGCAACTGATCAGAGATGCTTGCCGATTAACGCTAAAGTCCCGTTAAGGACGGACGTCCTCGCGTCTCAATCGGTGAATTCGGCACCGAATTCGCAGCCGATGCGCCAGCGCAGGCGGCATTGGCGGGAATAGTCCGGCGCGAAGATGATGGTGAATTGCGGCGGCACTTCCAGAAATTCCGCAACGACCTTCACGCCGCCATCCGAGATATCGGTGATCGTGCAGTCCCGCGGCAGCGACCCCGCGCCAAAATGGATCTTGGCGAGCCGGCTGCACACCCGACGTTCGCTTCTCCGGCGATTTGCAAGCATTTGAACTGTTCACCCGTTAGACCACGGCCCATCCCGCAGGCTTAGGAGTAGCGGACATTCGTTGGAATGTGCTGAGGACGGAGGGTGGCATTCGAGGCGTAGTGTCTCGGCCTTGTTAACGACTGGTTAGGACTTGCAGCCCCTCCCAAGTTGTTCCCGTATTGTTCTTGCAGACTGCGCCGGGCTCTGCTACCCCTAATTGTGCGAAAGGGCAGGCTGGTTTGAGCATGGTTCAGCGGGTTTCCACCGTCGCCTTTGAGGGGATCGAGGCCCGCGCGGTCGACGTGCAGGTGCAGGTCGCCCCGGGCCTGCCCGCCTTCGCCATCGTCGGCCTTCCGGACAAGGCGGTGTCGGAGGCGCGCGAACGGGTGCGCTCGGCGCTGATCGCCTCGGGGCTGGCGCTGCCGGCGCGCCGGATCATCGTCAACCTGGCGCCGGCCGACTTGCCGAAGGAGGGCAGCCATTACGACCTGCCGATCGCGCTCGGGCTGATGGCAGCGATCGGAGCGATCCCGCCGGACGCGCTGACGGGCTTTACCGTGCTCGGCGAACTCGGCCTCGACGGCTCCATCGCGCCCGTGGCCGGCGTTCTTCCCGCCGCGATCGGCGCCAATATGCGCGAGGAGGGACTGATCTGCCCGGCCGCGTGCGGCTCGGAAGCCGCCTGGGCCAGCCCGGACATCCAGATCATCGCCGCACAGTCGCTGATCCAGATCGCCAACCATTTCAAGGGCACGCAGGTGCTGTCGCGGCCCTCGCCGAAGGTGCACGAAGCAGCAAGCTCCACGCTCGACCTGCGCGACATCAAGGGGCAGGAAAGCGCCAAGCGGGCGCTGGAGATCGCGGCTGCCGGCGGGCATCACCTCCTCATGATCGGCGCACCCGGCGCCGGCAAGTCGATGCTGGCGGCGCGGCTGCCCTCGATCCTGCCGCCGCTCTCGCCGGGCGAGCTGCTGGAAGTTTCGATGATCGCCTCCGTCGCCGGCGAGATCGAAGGCGGCGCGCTGACGGCGCGGCGGCCGTTCCGCTCGCCGCATCATTCCGCAAGCATGGCCGCGCTCACCGGCGGCGGCATGCGCGCCAAGCCCGGCGAGATTTCGCTGGCACATCAGGGCGTGCTGTTCCTCGACGAGCTGCCGGAGTTCGATCCGCGCGTGCTGGATTCGCTGCGCCAGCCGCTGGAGAACGGCGAGGTCGCGGTGTCGCGCGCCAATCACCGCGTCACCTACCCTGCCCGCTTCATGCTGGTCGCGGCGATGAATCCGTGCCGCTGCGGCAATGCGTTCGAGCCCGGCTATGCCTGCAAGCGCGGCCGCATCGACCGCTGCACCGGCGATTACCAGGCGCGCATCTCGGGCCCGCTGATGGACCGCATCGACCTGCGCATCGAGGTGCCGGCCGTGACCGCGGCCGACCTGATCCTGCCGCCGCCGGCGGAAGGATCGGCCGAGGTCGCCGCGCGCGTGGCGGCGGCGCGCGACATTCAGCTCACGCGCTACGCCGATGCCGGCCTGCCGAAAGTTCGCACCAATGCCGAGGCGCCCGCTTCCGTGCTTGAGGAGATCGCAAAGCCCGATGCGCAGGGCCAGAAGCTGCTGCGCGACGCCGCCGAGACCATGCGGCTGTCGGCACGCGGCTATCACCGCGTGCTGCGGGTGGCGCGCACGCTGGCCGACCTCGATTCCGCCGACAAGATCGGCCGGCTGCATTTGGCTGAAGCGCTGTCCTACCGCGCACTCGCGGAGGATGTGCGGCAGCTGGCTTGATCATTCCGCGCATCAACCCGGCGGTAACGAGTTTCCTTTACGCTCTGCAAACCATAAGGCCCGCTCATCTCAGTCACGAGTTCCCGAGGGCCCGGCGAGTAGAGTGTCATGTTGCGTTTCAAGATCCTGGCCTCGGTGGTTCCCCTGTTGGCAGCTGCGGTCTTCGCCCGCGCGGAGATCGGATCGGTCTCGCATCCCTGCATCGCCCTGGGCGACACCTCGGTCGAGCTCACGTCGCTGTTCTGGACCGCCGGCGTGCATGTCGCGTTTACCGAAGATCCCTCCCGGGCCACGGTGCGGGTCCAGATCACCGACGATGCGGACGCGGCAGACTTCGCCGTGGTCGATGACGGCCTCGGCTCCGAACCGGACTCCTGCCAGGCCAGCCCCTCGACGCGCCTCGTCTCGATTGCCGCTCAGCCTATCGACGGCGGCCAGGTGATCTATCTCTCCACCGAAGGGCCGGCGGATTACCGCATCTATGTGCGCTCGAAGTCGTTCTCGCAGCGCGAGGCGGCGGCGCTGATCGTCGGCGCTCACGGCGGCCCTCGACATCTCCAGGCCGCCTCGCTCTGACGCATTAACACCTCGTCAACCCTGTTTGGAGGCAACCCCAACGCCTCAAACTGTTCGCAAGGTCGACGGGCCATCGTCGCACGCGGCAGTGGTGGGGTTTCGGACAACAATCGGGGTGGCGATGGGTCGGACGTTCCGGATCAAGGTGCGCATGCGCCGCTTCAGGCGAAAGCACCCCCGCATCGCCTTTGCGATCCGCTCCTTCGTGATCTTCTCGGCGACGTTCGGCGGCGCCTATGGTTTCGTCACGGGCAGCCGGTCCGAGACCTCCGGCTACAATCCCCACGCCTTTGCAATCGGCGCGAGCTTCCTGTTTGCGCTCGCCTGTCTCGGCCTTGCGACGCTGAGCATGCGTCTGCGTTTCGTCAACAAGCGGATGCGCACGCTCGCCGCCCATAACGAGGCGCTGATCGATCGCAATTGGGAGCTGAAGGAAGCCGAGGAACGCGCCCGCAGCCTGTTCGAGCAGCAGGGCGACCTCATCGTGCTGCGCGCTACCGATGGCCGCATCACCTTCGCCAACGAGGCCTATTGCGCGCTGGCAGGGCAGGCGCGTAGCGCTTTGGTCGGCACGCGTTTCGACTTCGACGTGCTGGAGCAGGGCGACAGCGCGCGCGAGAGCAACGGCACGCGCGTCCACGACCAGAAAATCGCAACCCCGCTCGGCGCGCGCTGGATCGCCTGGCGCGAGGGCTATGTCCGCCTCGATGCCGGGCAACCCGCCGAATTGCAGAGCGTCGGACGCGACGTCACCGACCGCACCGAGACCGAACGTGCTTTGTCCGACGCGCGCGACCAGGCCGACGCCGCCAACCGCGCCAAATCGCGCTTCCTGGCGATGGCCTCGCACGAGATCCGCACGCCGCTCAACGGCATCATCGGCATGGGCGGGCTGTTGCTCGACACCCATCTGACGCCGGAGCAGGCGACCTATGCCAAGGCAGTGAAGACCTCGGGTGAAGCCTTGATGGCGCTCATCGAGGAATTGCTCGACTATTCCAAGATCGAGGCCGGCAAGCTCGACCTCGAGCAGCGCCCCTTCGCGCTCTCGACCCTGGTCGAGGAGATCACCGAGCTGCTGGCGCCGCGCGCGCAGGCCAAAGCGCTCGAGATCGCGGCCTATGTCGACGAGCGCCTGCCGCTCGAGGTCGTCGGCGACGCCGCGCGGCTGCGCCAGGTGCTGCTCAATCTCGCCGGCAACGCCATCAAGTTCACCGGCAAAGGCGGCGTGGCGCTGATCGTCGAGCCCGGCATCTGGCCGAACGAGATCAGCTTCCTGGTCCGCGACACCGGCATCGGCATCGCAGCCGAAGCCCAGCAACGCATCTTCCGCGAATTCGAGCAGGCCGACGAACGCGTCGCCCGCACCTATGGCGGCACGGGACTCGGCCTCGCCATCAGCGAGCGCATCGTCAAGCGCATGGGCGGCCGGATCACGCTCACGAGCGAGCCGGGGAAGGGCTCGACCTTCGAGATCGCGGTGCCGCTTCCGCCGTCGCAAGCGAGCGCAGGGCAGACCGCATTTCCGAGTCCCGATCTCGCCGGCAAATCCATCCTTCTCGTCGCCGACGGTATCGAGGCTTCGTTGATCGCGCGGCGCCTGGAGCGCTGGGGTGGCCAGATCTGCCTCGTGGCGGACGCGGCGGTCGCCGAAGCGTTGCTGCCGGAACGCTCCTGGCACGCGGTGCTGGTCGACCGTGCGATCGGCCCTGGCATCACCGACCAGCTGGGCGAAATGGCCCGCGCACATGCGCTGCAGCGCCTGGTGCTGCTGACGTCGAGCTCGCGCCATGAGAAGCTGTCGCCGGCCTTCACAGGCTTTCTGGTGAAGCCGCTGCGGGCGGCCTCGCTCGCTGCGCGGCTCGCGCTGACGCCGGAGGTCGCCTCGCCCGATCTCGCGCCGGAGCCGACCGCCGAAGCTGCCGGCACGACAGCCGCAAAGGGCCTGTCGATCCTCGTCGCCGAGGACAACGAGATCAACGCGCTGCTGATGCGCTCGCTGCTGACGAAACTCGGCCATCGCGTCGTCATCGCTGTCCACGGCGAGGCCGCGCTGGAATCCTGGCTCGCGGCCTCATCGGCCGGCACCCCCTACGATCTCGTGCTGATGGATATCCAGATGCCGCAGCTCGACGGCATCGAGGCGACCAAGCGTATCCGTGCGCATGAGGCCACCACAGGCGGCCACCACACGCCGATCCTCGCGCTCACCGCCAATACGCTGGTGGAGGATCGCTATGCCTGCTTTGAGGCAGGCATGAACGGATTCCTGATCAAGCCGCTCGATCGCGACAAGCTCGACGAAGCGTTGGCAGGGCTGGCGGCGTCGCGGCGGCTGGCCGTCTGATCCAGAGTCGGGGAACCGGCGCGAGAGGGGCGGGCATGACTTTTCGTCCCGCCGCGGTCCTGTGCTACCAACGTCCCTTCAGTAGCGACCGAAGGGCCAACGGCAGGTGAAAACATCGGAAGACCGCTCATTCCTGGTCTGGCTTGCCGTCATCACGCTCGCATTCGGCTGGCTGCTTTGGCCATTCTCCGGCGCATTGTTGTGGGCCACGCTGCTGGCGATCATCTTCGCGCCCTTCTATCGGCGCTGCCTGGGAAAGCTTCCGGGATGGCGCAACCTTGTCGCACTTCTTACCGTGGTCGTCGTGGTCGTCATCGTCCTGATCCCCGTCGGGGTGGTGATCGCTTCGCTGGTCGACCAGGGAGGCGAGCTGTATCAGCGTTTTCAGAACGGCGAGATCAATTTGGCTCATCCGCTGCAGCAGCTGAAAGCCGCGCTGCCGGACTGGGCTGGGTCCATGTCAGATCGCCTGGCCGCCATCGATCTGTCTGCCCTGAAAGAACGCCTGTCGAGCCTGCTCGTCCCGGCCGGCCAGCAGCTGGCGGGACACGCAATCAACATCGGTCAGCTGACGCTGGAGTTCGTCGCAAGCCTGCTCGTGATGCTCTACTTGCTGTTCTTTTTCCTGCGCGACGGTGACGAACTGAACCTGCGCATCCGCGGCGCGCTGCCGCTGCGCCCGAGCCACACCGCCGAGATCCTGGATGCATTCACCCTGGCGGTCCGCGGGACGATCAAGGGAATCATTCTGGTCGCCCTGATCCAGGGCGCGCTCGGCGGGGCGATCTTCTGGTTGCTCGGCCTGACCGCGCCGCTGCTGGCGGGCGCCATCATGGCGCTGCTTTCGCTTCTGCCAGTGCTCGGCTCCGCCCTGGTCTGGGGTCCGGCCGCCCTCTATCTGCTCGTGGCGGGCGCCGTGACGAAGGGAATCATCCTGCTCGCTTTCGGGACGTTCGTGATCGGTCTCGCCGACAATTTTCTCCGGCCGATCCTGGTCGGCCAGTCAATCCAGATGCCGAGCTATGTTGTGCTGCTTGCCACCCTGGGCGGACTTGCCGTCTTCGGAGCGAACGGTTTCGTCATCGGCCCCCTCGTCGCTGCGATGTTCCTGACGGCTTGGCACATCTTCGTCGGCTCGAAAGGGCGACACGAGGTCCGCAAATAGCCTGTTACGCGGCCTGAGCGATGAAACGCGGTGCTGAGAGCTTCTCGGGCGGCGCCGAAGTGTCCCTGAATATGGTGTCGGTCTTTGTCGCGCGCTTGCAATGTGGGCAGACGAAGAGATGCGCGATCACCGGAACCGGCTCGTCCGCCAGCAGCTCCGAGCGGAACCATCTCATTTCGACATGGCAGCCCGGGCAGGTCGGCGCCTCCAACTGCTCTGCGGCGCTTCTGAGACGATCAACCATGGAGCCCTCGCGTTTCGAAGCTCATAGCTGAATACCTTTTCACGGTCTGCAACAAAAGACACGTTGTCCGAACAAACCGGGGCCTCATCTGCCGGCGCGATCAAAGCCTGCGCAGCGCCACGCTCTCCACCGCGTGGTCGGCACCCTTCTTCAGGATCAGGGTCGCGCGAGGGCGGGTCGGCAGGATGTTGTCCTCGAGATTGGCGAGGTTGGTGCGCTCCCAGATTGCGGTCGCGGTCGCGGTCGCCTCCTCGTCCGATAGCAGGGCGTAGCGGTTGAAGTAGGATTTCGGATTGGTGAACGCAGTGTCGCGCAGCGCCAGAAAGCGCTTGATGTACCAGCGCCGCAGCGCCGCCTCGTCGGCGTCGATGTAGACCGAGAAGTCGAAGAAGTCGGAAACCACCGGCACCGCTTTGCCGTCGCGCGGCAGCTTGCCGGTCTGCAGCACGTTGACGCCCTCGACGATCAGGATGTCCGGCTGGTCGATCTCGGCCCATTCGTTCGGCACGATGTCGTAGGTCAGATGCGAATAGACCGGCGAGCGCACATGACGGCGGCCGGACTTGATATCGGAGAGGAAGCTCAGCAGCAGCGGCAGGTCGTAGCTCTCCGGAAATCCCTTTTTCTGGAGGATGCCCTGCTGTTCGAGCAGGGCCTTCGGGTAGAGAAACCCGTCGGTGGTGATCAGTTCGACCTTCGGGCGCGGCGACCAGCGCGCCAGCAAGGCCTGGAGCACGCGGGCCGTGGTGGATTTTCCGACTGCCACCGAACCGGCGACCCCGATGATGTAGGGCACCTTGCGGTCGCGGATGTTGAGAAACTGGCGCTCCGCATAGTACAGGCGCTGCATCGCATCGACATAGATCGAGAGCAGGCGCGACAGAGGAAGATAGATATCCTCGACCTCCTTGAGATCGAGGCGGTCGTGCAGCGAGCGCAGCCGGTCGAACTCGCCCGGCTCCAGCGTCATCGGCGTATCGTCGCGCAGCCGCGCCCACTCTTCGCGCGTGTAAATGCGGTACGGATTATACTGCTGCTCGGGTGCGCGGATATCCATGACGCGACCTTTCCGTTAAGCGCTCGATTAGCTGCCGCTCTTGCGAGACGCTTTCTCTTCCAACCCTGACATATTCGTCCGCTTGTCCAGCGCCGCCTCGACCTCTTCCAGCTTTACGCCGCGGGCCTTGAGCAGGACAAGGAAATGATAGAGCAGGTCCGCACTTTCAGCGATCAGATGCGCGCGGTCGTTTTCGACTGCTGCGATTACGGTTTCGACTGCCTCCTCACCGAACTTCTTGGCGCAATGCTCGGCGCCCTTGTCGAGAAGCTTGCGGGTATAGGAGGCTTCGCCGCCCGCGGCTGCCCGGGCGTCGATGGTCTCGGCGAGATCGTGGATCGTGAAACGCGGCATCGGACTTACTCAGAAACACATGAGGCCACGGAGGCCATTTCCTAGCGGCCTTTGTAGCATTTTCGCAGGCAGGAGTCGTCAGGCATCGAGGCGCATCGCCAGTCCGCGCCGGGCCATGTGCTCCTTGGCCTCGCGGATGGTGAATTCGCCAAAATGGAAAATCGAGGCCGCCAGCACAGCCGTGGCGTGGCCGTCACGGATGCCGTCGACGAGATGATCGAGATTGCCGACGCCGCCCGAGGCGATCACCGGGACGGACACGCTGTCAGCGATCGCGCGGGTCAGTGGGATGTCAAAACCCTGCCGGGTGCCGTCGCGGTCCATCGAGGTGAGCAGGATTTCGCCGGCGCCGAGCGAGACGACCTCCTGGGCGTATTCGATCGCGTCGATGCCGGTCGAGTTGCGGCCGCCATGGGTGAAGATCTCCCAGCGCTCGCCGCCCGGGCGCTTGACGCGCTTGGCGTCGATCGCAACCACGACGCACTGCTCGCCGAATTTCTCGGCCGCTTCCTTGACGAACTCGCGCCGCGACACGGCCGCGCTGTTGATCGAGACCTTGTCGGCGCCAGCGCGCAGCAGCGTCTTGATGTCGTTGACCTCACGCACGCCGCCACCGACAGTGACAGGCATGAAGCAGGCCTCCGCGGTGCGGCGGACCACGTCCAGCATGATGCCGCGGTTCTCATGGGTCGCGGTGATGTCGAGGAAGGTGAGCTCGTCGGCGCCGGCGGCGTCATAGGCGATCGCGGCTTCGACGGGATCGCCGGCGTCCCTGAGATCGACGAAGTTGACGCCCTTGACGACACGGCCGTCCTTGACGTCGAGGCAGGGGATCACGCGCACCTTGAACATGTGTCAGCTCCCAGGCGCGCGCGCGTGGCGGATCAAGGTGAGGGCGGCGGCGGGATCGAGCCGGCCGTCGTAGAGCGCGCGGCCGGCGATCGCGCCGGCGAGCTTCTTGGCGCGCGGCGTCAGCATCGCCTTGACGTCCTCGATCGAGGCGAGGCCGCCGGAGGCGATCACCGGAATGGAGATCGCATCTGCCAGCGCAATGGTCGCGTCCAGGTTCAGGCCTTTTAGCAGGCCGTCGCGCGCGATGTCGGTGAAGATGATGGCGGCAACACCGGCATCTTCAAAACGCTTTGCGATCTCGAGCACCGTGACCTGCGAGGTCTCGGCCCAGCCTTCGACCGCAACCTTGCCGTCGCGCGCATCCAGCCCGACCGCGACGCGGCCGGGGAATTTCTTCGCGGCAGCCTTCACCAGTTCAGGATCGCGCACCGCAGCGGTGCCGATGATGACGCGGGTGATGCCCTTGTCGAGCCAGGCTTCGACCGTCTTGAGATCGCGAATGCCGCCGCCGAGCTGCACCGGGATCTTGATCGTCGTCAGCATCGCCTCGACGGCTTGCGCATTCACCGGCTTGCCGGCAAAGGCGCCGTCGAGGTCGACGACGTGGAGGTACTCAAAACCCTGCGCGACAAAGCTTTGCGCCTGCGCGGCCGGGTTGAGGTTGAACACGGTCGCGCGCGCCATGTCGCCCTGCTCGAGGCGCACGCACTGGCCGTTCTTGAGGTCGATGGCAGGAAAGAGGATCACGGTTTCCATCGCAAAAAGTTCGAGATCAAAGCGAGGCCGAAGCGCTGGCTCTTCTCGGGGTGAAACTGCGTGCCGATGGCGGTGTCCTTGCCGACGATCGCGGTGACGGGACCGCCGTAATCGGCGCGCGCGAGCACGTCCGCCTCGTTGGCGGCGTTGAGGTGGTAGGAGTGCACGAAATAAGCGTGCTGGCCCTTGGGACCGAGCGGCAGCTTGTTCAGCACCGGATGCTCCTGCAACAGGTCCAGTGTGTTCCAGCCCATGTGCGGGATCTTCAGGCTCTCGTCGCGCGGCGTGATCTTCTCGACGTCGCCGCCGATCCAGTTCAGGCCTTCGGTGATGACATGCTCCTTGCCGCGGCTCGCCATCAGCTGCATGCCGACGCAGATGCCGAAGAACGGCCGCGCCTTGACCCGCACCGCTTCGGTGATCGCCTCGACCATGCCGTTGACGGCGTCGAGCCCGCGCCGGCAATCGGCGAACGCGCCGACGCCCGGCAGCACCAGGCGATCGGCCTCGTAAGCCTGATCGGGATCGCTGGTGACGAACACCTTTTGCGGATTTTCGAGGCTGCGCGCGGCGCGCTCGAACGCCTTCGCGGCGGAATGCAGATTGCCGGAACCGTAATCGATGATGGCGACGCTCATCTTGACCCTCCCGGTTCTGGAAACAATCCAATGATGCCGCCGGCCGGAATCGGCGGCGGGTTCGAGAACTGCTGACCCGGAGTTGAGCGGGTCGGCGGCGGGCCGCCGCGATCGACGGCCCATTGATCGTTGACGATGCCGTGCTGCTTCTGGCTCCAGCGCTCGAAGAAGCGGCGCTCAGCGGTGTCCTCGTCGTCGGCAACCACCACGTCGAGCTGCCGCCACTTGCCGCGCGACAGCGTCCAGCGACGCAGGCTGGAGGCCTCGAGACCCATCAGCAAGGCAACGACGAGATCGGCGACGAAGATCGAAGAGCGCCCGACACCGAGGCTGGACAAGCCGGCGTTGAACGCGGCCACGAAGATCAGATAGCCGATCAGGGCCAGCCACAGCCGATTCCACAGCAGCCAGAACGGTCCGAAGATCATCGCCCAGAAATGAAAACCGTCGCGCACGAACACGAACTTGTCGGTCGCGCGCAGATCGGCTCCGGCAGGCGAGGGAGCATGAACTGTGTAGACAGGCATGGTGATGCCCCGTTCCTAGGGATTCAGTGATACCGCAAGCGGCGAGTGCCGCCGCCGGCCGGAAACGTCAGCCGCCGAGCGAGCCCTTGGTCGACGGGATCTCGCCCGCTGCCTTCGGATCGATCGCGACGGCGGTGCGCAGCGCCCGCGCCAGACCCTTGAAGCAGGACTCGGCGATATGGTGGCTGTTATCGCCATATAGGGTCTCGACGTGCAGAGTCACGCCGGCGTTCATGGCAAAGGCCTGGAACCATTCGCGCACCAGCTCGGTGTCGAACTCACCGATCTTGTCGCGGGGGAAGTCGGCCTTGAACACCAGGAACGGGCGGCCCGAGATGTCGATGACCACGCGCGACAGCGTCTCGTCCATTGGCATGTGCACGCCGGCATAGCGGGTGATGCCCGCCATGTTGCCGAGCGCCTGCTTGACCGCCTGGCCGAGCGCGATGCCGGTGTCTTCGGTGGTATGGTGATAGTCAATGTGCAGGTCGCCCACCGCCTTGACCGTGAGGTCCATGCGGGAATGGCGGGCGAGGAGATCGAGCATATGGTCGAAAAAGCCGATGCCGGTCGCGATATTGGCCACGCCGGTGCCATCGAGGTTCACGGAGACCTCGATGTCGGTTTCCTTGGTCTTGCGCTTGATCGTCGCGGTGCGCATTGAAACTGGCTCTCATCCTGGCTCGGGGCCGAAAACGCCGGTCTTTTAACAGCCAAATGACGCCTTCGCTACCGCGGGATCGCCTTGGCTGGGCGGCACTTCCACCTATGGTGACCGAAATTGGGGCCGGAGCGGCCCGTTGTGCCCTTGGCTCCGACCGCCTAAATCAGGCCGGACAGTGAGGTACTTCATGCAGGATTCCCAGAACAGCTCGCCGGGCTGGCACGGCACGACGATTTTGACGGTCCGCAAGGGCGGCAAGGTGGTGGTCGGCGGCGACGGCCAGGTCTCGATCGGCCAGACCGTGATCAAGTCCAACGCCAAGAAGGTCCGGAAACTGGGCAAGGGCGACGTGATCGGCGGCTTTGCCGGTGCGACCGCCGACGCCTTCACCCTGTTCGAGCGGCTGGAGGCCAAGCTCGAGCAATATCCGGGGCAGCTGACCCGGGCCGCGGTCGAGCTCGCCAAGGATTGGCGTACCGACCGCTATTTGCGGCGGCTGGAGGCCATGATGATCGTGGCCGACAAGGACGTCTCCCTGGTGCTGACAGGCACCGGCGACGTCCTGGAGCCCGAGGCCGGCGTGATGGCGATCGGCTCCGGCGGCAATTACGCGCTGGCGGCGGCCCGGGCCCTGCTCGACACCGACAAGGACGCCGAGACCATCGTCCGACGGTCCATGGACATCGCCGCGGATATTTGCGTCTACACCAACCGGAATTTGACGATTGAGAGCCTGGCGACCGGGTAGGGCGGAGGGTGATTTGTCGGGACAACCATCCGCACGGTCGGTCCAACCTCTCCCGCTTGCGGGGGAGGTCGGCGCGAAGCGCCGGGTGGGGGCTTTTTCCACTGGGGGATTGTCCCATTGCGGAGACACCCTCTCCCCGCCCCTCTCCCGCAAGCGGGAGAGGGGGCGCACCGTCGTCGCCGTGAGATGACCACCTACACCTTCCGCGCGATGACCCCGGCCGACATGCCGCTGATCCGACGCTGGCTGGATGCGCCTCATGTCGCAGAATGGTGGCATGATCCGGAGACGCTCGAATTCGTCGGAGGCGACCTCGATCATCCTGATCTGGCGCAGTTCATCGTCAGCCTGGACGGTCGGCCCTTCGCCTATCTGCAGTGCTACCAGCTCGGCGACTGGCACGTCAGCTTCGGTCCGCAGCCGGAAGGCGCGCGCGGCCTCGATCAGTTCATCGGCGAGTCCGATATGCTCGGACGCGGCCACGGCTCCGCTTTCATCCGCGCCTTCATCGACAGGCTGTTCGCGCGCGGCGTGCCGCGTATCGTGATCGATCCGAGCCCTGCCAATACCCGCGCCATTCGTGCCTATGAGAAGGCTGGCTTTGTGCCGCAGCATGTTATCGTCACGCCCGATGGTCCCGCCCTCCTGATGACCCGAGACGCATGACAGTCGCTGCGACCTCCACCGCCAAGACCGCCTTTCCGCCGCTCGGCTGGGCCGGCCTCGCGCTGCTATTGCTGGCGCTGCAAGCCGCGATCCTGTTCGCAATGGGCCGCGTGCCGATCTGCACCTGCGGCACCGTCAAGCTGTGGCACGGCGTGGTGAACAGCTCGGAGAACTCGCAGCACATCGCCGACTGGTACACCTTCTCGCACATCCTGCACGGCTTCCTGTTCTACGGCCTGACCTGGCTTCTGTTCGTGCGCCTGCCGTTCCTGTCCTTGTCGTGGCCGGCGCGGTTGATCATCGCCATGCTGATCGAGGGCGCATGGGAGATCGTGGAGAACTCGCCGTTCATCATCGAGCGCTACCGCGCCGGCACGATCTCGCTGGATTATTTCGGCGACAGCATCATCAACTCGGTCTCCGACAATGTGGCCATGGTGCTCGGGTTCCTCGTCGCGCGCGTGCTGCCGGTATCAGCGACCATCCTGATCGGCCTCGCCTTCGAGATCATGCTGGCGCTGCACATTCGCGACAATCTGACGCTCAACATCCTGATGCTGATCCATCCGATCGAAGCCGTGAAGCAATGGCAGTCGGGTCCGCCCATCATCTGACCGAAAAAGCGACTTGTCCTCGACCGCCTCCCGCCCTAGCTAGACAGACATGACAGACTTCTCTCCCCGCGAAATCGTTTCCGAACTCGACCGTTTCATCGTCGGCCAGGCCGATGCCAAGCGCGCCGTCTCGATCGCGCTGCGCAACCGCTGGCGGCGGCAGCAGCTCACCGGCTCCCTGCGCGAAGAGGTGCTGCCGAAGAACATCCTGATGATCGGCCCGACTGGAGTCGGCAAGACCGAGATCGCGCGGCGGCTCGCCAAGCTGGCGAATGCGCCGTTCCTGAAGGTGGAGGCGACCAAGTTCACCGAGGTCGGCTATGTCGGCCGCGACGTCGAGCAGATCGTGCGTGATCTCGTCGAGGTCGCGATCGCCCAGGTGCGCGAAAGGAAGCGCAAGGACGTGCAGGCCCGCGCCCAGCTCGCCGCCGAGGAGCGCGTGCTCGACGCACTGGTCGGCGCCAATGCTTCGTCCACGACGCGTGAATCGTTCCGCAAGAAGCTGCGCGCCGGCGAATTGAACGACAAGGAAATCGAGATCGAGACGCAAGGCGGCGGCAGCGGCATGCCGATGTTCGAGATCCCGGGCATGCCGGGCGCGCAGATGGGCGCGATCTCGATCGGCGACATCTTCGGCAAGCTGGGCGGCCGCAGCAAGACGCGACGCCTGACGGTCGAGGGCTCGCACGAGATCCTCGTCAACGAGGAATCCGACAAGTTGCTGGACACCGATCAGCTGACGCTGGAGGCGATCAGCGCGGTCGAGAACAACGGCATCGTGTTCCTCGACGAGATCGACAAGATCTGCGCGCGCGACGGCCGCGTCGGCGGTGACGTCTCCCGCGAGGGCGTGCAGCGTGATCTCTTGCCCTTGATCGAGGGCACCACGGTCTCGACCAAGCATGGCGCGGTGAAGACCGACCACATCCTGTTCATCGCCTCCGGCGCCTTCCACGTCGCCAAGCCCTCCGACCTGTTGCCGGAATTGCAGGGCCGGCTGCCGATCCGGGTCGAATTGCAGGCGCTGACCCGCGACGACATGCGCCGCATCCTGACCGAGCCCGAAGCTTCGCTGATCAAGCAATATGTCGCCCTGATGCAGACCGAGGGCGTGACGCTCGACATCACCGACAGCGCCATCGATGCGCTCGCCGACGTCGCGGTCGCCGTCAACTCCACCGTCGAGAACATCGGTGCGCGGCGGCTCCAGACGGTGATGGAGCGGGTGCTCGACGAGATCTCCTTCACCGCCCCCGACCGCAACGGCGAGACCGTCATGGTCGATGCGGATTTCGTGCAGAAGCATGTCGGCGACCTCGCCAAGAACGCGGATCTGAGCCGGTTTATTTTGTAAATCGGCCGCAGTCGGCTATCTATCCGCTGTCGTCCCCGCGAACGCGCGCGAACGCGGGGACCCATAACCACCAGCGGTCCTTGTTGAAACAGATGGCGGCCCCGATCCCGGCTCAAATGACGTCCCGTGGTTATGGGTCCCGGATCTGCGCTCGCTATGCTCGCTTGTCCGGGACGACGGCGGTGATAGATGTCGCCACCTCAGGTGCGGCGTGACCGTAGCCATCCGACAAAACCCCTGGCGGCTCCTGCTCGCGATCAACGCGGCGGTGATTGTCGGCGTGTTCGTTCACAAGATCCAGCTGCCGCCTTACGTCCCCTACATCCACCTTCTGGTCGACTACCATTTCGGCTTCATCAAGCGCGCGCTGATCGGCGCGATGGTGGCGCTGTTCACCGACAAGGTGCCGGTCTGGCTCGTGTTCGCGATTGGCGGGGCAACCTGGCTGGTAACGCTTGGCCTTTACGCAAGACTCTTCCAGAGAACGTTCGGCTTCACCGCGAAGACGCTGCCGCTCTTCGTCTTCATCGCGGGCTCGCCGTTCTTCCTGAAGAATTTCATGCACACGCTCGGCCATTTCGACATCTACGGCTGCGCACTGGCGATCGTCCTGCTGCTGATGCCGGCAAGCTCATTGCTGTTCGTGGCCATGGCCGCGCTGTTCTCGGTCATTCTCGTGCTGATTCACCACATTCATCTGCTGATGTATGTGCCGACGATCGTCACCATCGTCGTGGTCAGGCATTATCTCGCTTACGGATGCAGACGCGGCAATGTCGCCTTCGGCATCGTCGCCCTCGGCCTTGTCTCCGTGCTGTTCTTCGCCGCGCAATTCTTGGGAACGATGCCGATCCCGGAGGCGGATTTCGTCGCATATCTGAAGACGCGGATGGCCGATCCTTCCCGCACCGACCTGCTGCAATTCGCCTATATCTGGTACCAGCCGCTGGCGAAGGAGGTCTCGGACACCTGGGGCCGGCTGCCGCACAACAGCCTCGGCATACCCGTATTCGCGTTGCTGATCTGGCTGCACACGCCGCTGTGGCGCTTCTTCGCGAATCTGATCGGCGCGCTCGCAAGCGATCTGCACAAGCGGCTCATCATCGCAGCGCTGGTCGGCGTCAGCCTCGCCTATGTCGTGATGTTCGCGATGGTGTTCGACTATTCGCGCTGGATCTCGAACTGGGCGGTCTGCATGTTCCTGATCCTGCACGCGGTGAAGATGCTGCCGCCCGCGCGGGACACCGCGCTGATTCCGGCGGAGGATCAGACGACGAATATCTTCGGCCTGATCCTCACCCTGATCCCGCGCGTCGGAATCGTCCGGCCGTTCTAGAATCTCGCCCGTCTGATCCGGACATACAGCGCGCCCTCGCCGCCATGGCCGATATGCGCCGTCTCGAAGCCGACCACGAAGGCGCGGAATTCCGGCAGGCTCAGCCATTCCGGCACCTGGCGGCGCAGCACGCCGCTTTCGCCGCCGGTCCTTCCCTTGCCGGTGATGACGAGCACGAAGGTGAGGCCGTCATGATGGGCGCGGTGCAGGAAGCCGGTCAGTGCGCGATGGGCGCGCATCTGGGTCATGCCGTGCAGATCGAGCCGCGCCTCGATCTCGCTGCGGCCACGCGAGAGTTTTGTCCGCTCGCGCTTGCCGAGGGGAGCCAATGGCGGGACAGCCGGCTTCGCAACGCGCGGCGCGGGCACAGCCGTCACCGGCCTTGCCGGTGCCGAAGGCCGGCTCGCCGGAGCAGCAGGTGATGGGCCAGCGGGCGGCGCCGCATGCGCCTTGGCCGCGCGATGCTTCTTGAGCGGCTTGACCTGTTTTGCGACCGTCTCCCACAGCGCGCGCTCCTCCTCGCTCAGCGCACGGCGGCGCGGCAAGGGGCGGGGCTCCAGCACGGGAGGACGTGACGATCGCTTCATTGCTGCCGATGGGGACGATTCTTCACCGGTCGACGCGGCTCAGGGGCAGGGTCGATCGCGGGGCGCGGCACCGGTAGCGGAACGGGGCCGGCGGTGGCAACCGTTTCGTTCTTGTCTTGCGCCGCGGCCGGAGCAGGTGTGGCCGTCTTTGCCGGGAGGGTCTGTGGAAACAGCTTTGCGATCTTCTCGGACGGTCGCGGGTCCGGCACAGGCAGCCGCGCTGCGCGCACGGAGGGATCGAGGCCCTTCGGCACCAGCATCACGAAATGCATGGGATGGCGCAGCCGCCCGGAGATGCGGCCGGCTTCCTGGCCTGCGCCGAAGAACAGATCGGCGCGTGCGGGGCCGATGATGGCCGAGCCGGTGTCCTGCGCGATCATCAGCCGGTGGAACGGTGTCTTGGCGCGATCGGACTCGATCGGCAGCTCGCCCTCGATGAAGAACGGCGTGCCGTAGACATGCAGCGATTTGTCGACCGCGATCGAGCGTCCCGCCGTCAGCGGGATGCCCTGCGCGCCCACCGCCTCGTCCTTGTCGGAGAGGTTGACCTCGCGGAAGAAGATGTAGGCGCGGTTCTGGCGGCGCAGCTCCTTGGCGCCATCGGGATTCTGCGCCATCCATTCCCGGATCCTCTGCATCGACATCTCTTCCTTCGGGATGATGCCGCGCTCGATCAGGATGCGCCCGACGGCCGTGTAGGGATAGCCGTTATAGGCGTCGTAGTTGAGCCGAACCGACGTGCCGTCGTCGAACTTGATCCGCGCCGAACCCTGGATCTGCGCGAACAACAGATCGGTCGGATCTTTCAGCCAGGCGATCTCCAGCCCGCGGCCGGCGATCTTGCCGTCCTCGATCTCGCCGCGATCGTAATAGGGCACCAGCTTGCGGCGGCCGATCTTGCGATAGACCGGCCCCTTGTTGGGCAGGCTTACCGAATCCTGCTTGTAGCCGCGCACGAAAAGGTTCGAGGGGCGCCGATAGACCGGAACGTTGTAGACGTCGGTCTGGGTCCGCGATCCCTCCAGCACCGGCTCGTAATAGCCGGTGACGAAACCGTCGGGCTCGCCGAGACGCGAGATCCGCAATGGCGCGAAATTTTCCTCAAAGAAGGTTTTGGCTTTGGCGTCGTCGGTCAGCTCGAGCGATTTTGCCGCCCGGCAAGGTTCGTTCAGCGAACCTGCCAGCGCCTTGGGTTCGGCCGCGCCGGTTTGTGCGTTGATCGTCTTGCAGCTGGCGCGAAACGTCTTGAACGCCGCGAGATGATCGTCATCGCCCCAGCCTTTCACGTCCGCCCAGGCCAACGGCAGATATTGCGCGCCGGATATTTCGAACGGCAGCGGTAGCTGCGGATAGGGCAAGGCCCGCGGCGGAGCAGCGGGCAGCGCGGGAGCATGATGATGATGGCTGCGATAGTGGCGCCGCGCCGCCTCGGCGCCGAGCGAAAACGACGACAGCACGACGACGCCTGCGCAAAGCGCCGTCGCGCTGTTCTTCAGGAAGACTTTAATTCGCGCTTCCGGTGCCAACCAGCTTCCAGTTCGGATCGCGAGAGGTGATGTCGCGGGCGAAAGTCCAGATGTCGGTGATGTCGGCGACCGTATCGGCACTGCCGTCGACGATGTTGCCGGCCTTGTCGCGGGTGGCCGAAATCATCTGCGAGACGAAACGGATCGTGAGCTGGGCGGTACGGTCGCGCAGCTCGGCACCGACGAGTTCGGCCTTGTCGATCGAGACGAAGCGGGTCTCGGTCTTCTGATCGTTCTTCTCGCGTTCCTTGATCGCGGCGTCGAAGCTGTCATAGACCTCCGACGACAGCAGGTCGCGCAGCGCGCGGCGGTCGCCATTGGCAAAGGCCAGCACGATCATCTCGTAGGCACCGCGGGCGCCCGAGATGAAATGGCGCGGGTCGAACGTGGAATCCTTGTCGACGATGGCGTCCAAGCCCTGCGCCAGCGCGGTGCCGGGTTCGGTGAGACCCTTCCAGCGGTCGGAGGGCGGGGTCGGCTCGGCCGTCGGCGCCAACGGGGCCTGGTCGATCACCTTGCCCGGCATGGTCACGACGTTGTTGTCCTGGGCACCCCCCAACGCATTGCGGGCGGCAGTCCGGTCGAACGGCGGCCGTTCGTTGCCGGTCCGCTGACCGAGCACGCTGCGCAGCCGCAGAAAGATGAAGACCGCCAGCGCCAGGAAGATGATGGTGTAGATGTCCACGTCGTATTCGCTTTCTGGTCTTCTCGAGAAATGGCCGACTAGAAGGGGCTCGTTGCCGGGAAAATCAATCCGGCCAGTAGACCGTTCCATACGGGAACGGCAAGTCTACATCACCATTTTAGGTCCGCGTCAGGTCCGTGGGATGTAGGCACGAAATCTTGCCCGGCCAATGGCGCCTTTTGGCACAGCACCGAGTGTAGCGCGTTTTATGCTTAAGGGGAAACCCGATCCTGCCCGGAAATCGCGCATCTTCAATCGTTTAAGGCGCCATTTGGCTGAAAAGGCAGGATAAGCGTCACAGTTGTGAGCGTGGGCCGAATCTCCCTTCCGGGACCGTTCGTCCTTGTGGAACGAGGCGGCCCTATGTTAGCCAACCGCCGCGAAATTCAGCCCAAATCGGGTAAGGAGAGACTCTCATGACCAACGGTAACGGCACCCCTCCCGAGGCGGCCCAGGCGCCCCAGCTCAACGTGCTGGCGCAATATACCAAGGACCTCTCGTTCGAAAATCCGAACGCGCCCAGCTCGCTCCAGCAGCAGAGCCAGCCGCCCCAGATCAACATCCAGATCAATGTCAGCGCCAACAACCTCAGCGAACAGGAGTTCGAGGTGACGCTGTCGGTCGAGGGCAAGGCCGAGACCGCGGGTAAAATCATGTTCTCGTTCGAGCTCGCTTATGCCGGCGTGTTCCGGATCGCGAACGTGCCGAAGGAAAATCTGCACCCGCTGGTCATGATCGAGTGCCCGCGCCTCTTGTTCCCGTTCGCGCGCGAGATCATCGCCACCGCGGTGCGCGATGGCGGGTTCCCGCCCCTGATGCTGGATCCGGTCGACTTCGTCGGTCTCTATCGCCAGAACATGGAGCGGCAAATGGCCGCTCAGGGCGGTCAAGCCGGTCAGGCTTAACCAGCCGGTGGGGCGACTGGGGCGGCGAGATACTCGTTCCAGATCGCCTTTTCACCCATCGTTGCGATGAAGGCCCGATGGGCCTCTCGCTCGACATCTGAAACCCGCGGCGCGAGCGGCACCAAGCGCTGCCGCCGCGGTGCATCGCCGGCCGCATTGACGCGAATCTCCTGAGCTTCCGAAGCCAGGAGCAGCTGCGACTGCCGCGCCCCCACCAGATCGACATAGACCTCGGCCAGCAGCTCGGCGTCGAGCAGCGCGCCGTGCTTGGTGCGGTGTGAATTGTCGATCGAATAGCGCGAGCAGAGATCGTCGAGCCGGTTCGACACGCCGGGATGCTTGCGGCGCGCCAGCAGCAGCGTATCGACCAGCCGCTCGCGGGGGACCGCCGCGCGCTTGATCCGATCGAGCTCGGCATTGATGAAGCCGATATCGAACGAGGCGTTGTGGATCACCAGCGGCGCATCGCCGATGAACTCCAGAAACGCATCGGCGACTTCGTGGAACAGAGGCTTGGTCGAGAGGAACTCGGCCGAGAGCCCGTGCACCGCGAAGGCCTCCGCCGGCATGTCCCGCTCGGGGTTGATATAGACGTGATAGGTCTGTCCCGTCGGCATGCGGTTGAAGATCTCGACGCAGCCGATTTCGACCAGACGATCGCCGCGGAGCGGATCGAGGCCGGTGGTTTCGGTATCGAGAACGATTTCGCGCATGATTTTGGGACGCCGTATGAGGGCAGCGAATCAGGCTCGCCGCTGCGGCATCTTAACGACCTCGGCCAGGATGTGCGCGATTTGGGCACGTACCGGCTCAAGCCCGTGTGACGTATCCACCACGAAATCGGCGCGCTTGCGCTTTTCCGCGTCGGGCATCTGCTTGGCGATGATGGCGTCGAGCTTCGCCTCGTCCATCGTGCCGCGGGCCAGCACCCGTTCGCGCTGCAGTTCCGGCGAGGTCGAGACCACGACCACGGCATCCATTCGCTTCTCGCCGCCGGTCTCGAACAGCAAAGGGATGTCCAGAACCACGACCGGTGCACCGGCCGCGTCCGCATCGGCGAAGAATTTTCGCCTGGACTCGCCGAGCATCGGATGGACGATCTGCTCGAGCTGCTTGATGGCAGCGGGATCATGCACGACACGCGCCGACAGTCTGGGACGATCGACCCTGCCGTTCACGGTGGTGCCGGGAAAGGCGGCCTCGATCGCGGGCGCCGCTTCGCCTTCGTAGAGCTGATGCACGGCGGCATCGGCGTCATAGACGGGCACGCCGGCCTCCGCGAACAATTTCGCGGTGGTGGATTTTCCCATCCCGATCGAGCCGGTCAGTCCCAGGATCCACATCAGCCTATAACCATCTCTGTCACTCACACGGCAACTAGCCGTTCGCACCGCAGAAACGCAAGCAGCGGCAGCAACGGCAGGCCGAGGATGGTGAAGTGGTCGCCCTCGATGCGTTCGAACAGATGGATGCCGAGGCCTTCGAGCTGATAGGCGCCGACGCTGGTGGTGACGATATCGCCGGCGGCGTCGAGATAGGCCGACAGCTCCGCTTCGGTCATCTTCCGCATCGTCATGCGGGCCACCGAGACGTCCTCAAAAACGATCTTGCCGTCACGTGCCACGGCCACCGCGGAATTCAGCTCGTGGCTGTTGCCGGCGAGGTCGCGCAACTGCGCCATCGCCTGATCACGGCCGGCAGGCTTGTTGAAGAGACGATCGCCAAGGGCCAGGGTCTGGTCGGCGCCGATCACGTAGCTCCCGGGATAATCGGCGCAGACCGCTTTGGCTTTTTCGCGCGCCAGCAACAGGCCGATCTCGCGCGGGCTCGATAGCTTCGACGCAGCCTGAATGCCGCGCTCGTCGATGTCGGCAGTCACAGCCTTGAATTCCAGCCCGGCATTCGCGAGCAGCATCTTTCGCGCGCTGCTTTGCGAAGCCAGGATCAACGGAGATTTGCCGCGCCACAGACCCATTGCGAAAAACTATTCCGTGGGCCGGTTGCGCTGGCGATCGCTGTAGAGCTTCATGATCGCCGCGGCGGTTTCCTCGATCGAGCGACGCGTGACGTCGAGCAGCGGCCAATCATGCTTGGCACTCAGCTTGCGCGCGAACGCGACCTCCTCGGTCACCGACTGCTTGTCGGTATAGGTGTCGCTGCCGGATTCGGCGCCCATGGAGAGCAGCCGGTTCTGGCGGATCTGGATCAGCCGTTCCGGCGTCGCATGCAGGCTAACGACCAATGGCCGGGTCAGCGTTTCCAGCTGCGATGGCACCGGAATGCCCGGAACCAGCGGCACGTTGGCGGTGCGGATGCCGCGATTGGCGAGATAAATCGACGTCGGCGTCTTGGACGTGCGGGACACACCGACCAGGACGACGTCGGCCTCGTTGAGGCCGTCGACATGCTGGCCGTCGTCATGGATCATCGTGTAGTTCAGCGCGTCGATCCGCTTGAAATATTCCGCGTTGAGGACGTGCTGGGCGCCGACGCGCCCCGTCGTCGCAGCGCCGAGATAGGCCTCGAACAGCTGCATCACGGGCCCGATGATCGACAGGCTCGGAACATTGATCTCCTTGCACTTGTCCTCGAGCCTGGAGACCAGATCCTTCTCCAGCAGCGTGAACAGCACGATCCCCGGCGCTTCCTCGATCTCGTCGAGCACACGGTCGAGCTGCTTCTGGCTACGGACCAGCGGATAGACGTGCTCCACGGGGGTCACGTTCGCATATTGCGCGGCGACCGCGCGCGCCACGGTGATCAGCGTCTCGCCGGTGGAGTCGGAGACCAGGTGCAGATGGAAATAATTGTTCGAGGTCGGCACAAAAACCCTTTGGATTGAGTTGGGGTGGTTTGTGGATTTCTGTGGAGCTTAACCCCTCGGAAAGGGATGTGCGACACCAGGGGCGGGACAAGTGCCGATTTTCTTCACACCACTGCCCTTCAGAACAAGTCCGACGGACCCTCGCGACGGAAGCGGGATTGCGCGGACAACCCCCTTGATAAGCTGCCGATCAAAACGCGCAAGCCTTTGACGCCGGCTGACTTATCGGAAGTCGGCAGGCGTGTCCGGGAAATGTGGATGGATGTGAACAAGCGCACGTGAACGCGCGGATGGAATTGCATGAGTCCAATCCACGGTCACTCAGACTCAAACCTTAAGAATCTAAGATTCTAGATTTGAGGAAGGCGCTACGGACGGATATGTGTGCAGGCTAGACCTTAACGAGTTCTTACTATCCCCAGCGTTCCCTGCGCTGGCAGAAATCCGGACCCGAGAAAATGTTCGAAGACGTCTATCTCTGGATCAAGGCGCTGCATGTGATCGCGGTCATCGCCTGGATGGCGGGCATGCTCTATCTGCCGCGGCTGTTCGTCTATCATTCCGAGGCCGAGATCGGCTCGAAGCAGTCGGAAACGTTCAAGGTGATGGAACGCCGGCTGCTCAAGGCCATCATCAACCCCGCCATGATCGTCACCTGGCTCGCCGGGCTTTATCTTGCCTGGTCCGGCCACTGGTTCTCGTTCGGCTGGCTGCACGTAAAACTGGCACTGGTCCTGGCGATGTCGGCGGTCCACGGCTTTTTTTCCCGCTGGCTGAAGGATTTCGCTGCCGATCGGCGCCCGCGGACACAAAAATTCTATCGTATTATCAATGAGGTGCCGACCGTTTTGATGATTTTCATCGTCATCATGGTGATCGTGAAGCCGTTCTAGGCGGGACTTGCGACCAATCCGCCTAGCGCTTCGGCTTGCGGAGTGGGAAGCGATTTTCTATATTACCGACATCCCACCCAACGCAGGCGGATGTGGTTGTGTCTGAGCTTTCCAGAGGCCGGACACCGCATCAGGTTTGAAGCCTCATCGGCACTTAACCTTGCCAGACCTGCGGACCTTACCTTCTCACGTCCGCATTTCAGAGCCTCCTCGCACCCCCTCCCAAGGTTACCCCACAGGACCATCCCAATGCGGGAAATTAAACTCGAAGACCTCAAGTCCAAAACGCCGGCCGAGCTCGTCTCGTTCGCGGAGGAGAATGGGGTCGAGAATGCCAGCACCATGCGCAAGCAGGAGCTGCTGTTCGCCATCCTCAAGCAGCTCGCGCTCGCCGAGACCGATATTGTCGGTCAGGGCGTCGTCGAGGTTCTCTCCGACGGCTTCGGCTTCCTCCGCTCGCCCGATGCGAATTATCTGCCGGGCCCGGATGACATCTACGTTTCGCCCTCGCAGATCCGCCGTTTCGGCCTGCGCACCGGCGACACCATCGAAGGCCATATCCGCAGCCCGAAAGAGGGCGAACGCTATTTCGCGCTGCTGAAGGTCAACACGCTCAATTTCGAGGATCCGGAAAAGGCCAAGCACAAGGTCAATTTCGACAACCTCACGCCGCTGTTTCCGAATCAGCGTTTCCGCATGGAAATCGACGATCCGACGCGGAAAGACCTGTCTGCACGCGTTATCGACATCGTGGCTCCCATCGGAAAAGGCCAGCGCGCATTGATCGTGGCGCCGCCGCGCACGGGTAAAACCGTGCTGATGCAGAACATCGCGCATTCGATCACCCACAATCATCCCGAATGCTATCTGATCGTGCTGCTGATCGACGAGCGTCCGGAAGAAGTCACGGACATGCAGCGCTCGGTGAAGGGTGAGGTCGTGTCGTCGACCTTCGACGAGCCGGCGGTACGCCACGTCCAGGTCGCCGAGATGGTGATCGAGAAAGCCAAGCGCCTGGTCGAGCACGGCCGCGACGTCGTGATCCTGCTCGATTCGATCACGCGCCTGGGCCGTGCCTACAACACCGTGGTGCCGTCATCCGGCAAGGTGCTGACCGGCGGTGTCGACGCCAACGCCCTGCAGCGCCCGAAGCGCTTCTTCGGTGCCGCCCGCAATATCGAGGAGGGCGGCTCGCTGACCATCATCGCGACCGCGCTGGTCGATACCGGCAGCCGCATGGACGAAGTCATCTTCGAAGAGTTCAAGGGCACCGGTAACTCGGAACTGATCCTCGATCGCAAGGTCTCGGACAAGCGGACCTTCCCGGCGATCGACATCTCCCGCTCCGGCACCCGCAAGGAAGAGCTCATCACCGACCCGCAGGTGCTCAAGAAGATGTACGTGCTCCGCCGCATCCTCAATCCGATGGGGACGATGGACGCGATCGACTTCCTGCTCGACAAGCTGCGCTCGACCAAGAGCAATTCGGAGTTCTTCGACTCCATGAATACCTGAGTGCAATGCAGCAAAGGATCCAAGGGCGCCTTCGGGCGCCCTTTTTGTTTTGCAGGCTTGCTGCGGCGTAGATGCAGCATGACTGAATGCTGCGGGTCCGATCGTCTGATTTGAAGAAGATGTTGATATATCAAAATAATACTTGAATTCGGTCCGGCCGAACCGCTGCCGGAGGAGGCGCCGGCGCAGCAAAACGGTCCCGCTATATTGCGGTGCAATAAAGGAATTGCTGCGGGATTTGCTGCAGCAAAACTCGGCCGTCGGCCGGGCGGGAAAACGGACGTTTGCCTTTTCCCAGCCAGCCGCACAAATAGGCCATGCATCCACGGGATCAGACCATCTTTGCGTTGTCGTCCGGCCGCGCGCCCAGCGCCATCGCGGTGGTACGTGTCTCGGGCGCCCAAGCCGGCTTTGTGCTGACGACGCTCACGGGCAAGCAGCCGGCGCCGCGGCAGGCCAGCCGCCGGCTGCTTCGAGACAACGCAGGACAGCCGATCGACGACGCGGTCGTGCTCTGGTTTCCTGGTCCGGGCAGCGCGACCGGTGAGGACGTCGCCGAATTTCACGTCCATGGCGGCCGCGCCGTGCTGGCCGCGCTCCTCACCGAAATTTCGTTAATTCCGAATGCACGTGCGGCCGAGCCTGGCGAATTCACGCGGCGCGCGTTTGAGAACGGCAAGCTCGATCTCACCGAGGCCGAGGGCCTCGACGATCTCATTCATGCCGACACTGACCGCCAGCGCCGTCAGGCGCTGCGCCAGCTGCAAGGCCTGCTCGGCGACCGCGCGCGCGACTGGCGCGAGCGCATCATCGAAGCGTCGGCACTGATCGAGGCCGGCATCGATTTTTCCGATGAAGGCGATGTGCCCGCGGAGTTGAGGGCGCCCGCGATGAAGGCGATCAGAAGCCTCCATGAGGAAATTACAGATGCCCTTGCGGCACAGGGACATTCTGAACGGCTGCGCGAAGGCCTCGTGGTTGCTATCGCCGGCGAGCCGAACGTTGGCAAGTCGACGCTGATCAACCAGCTCGCGCGCCGCGACGTCGCGATCGTCTCGCCGCACGCGGGCACCACGCGCGACGTGATCGAGGTGCAGCTCGACCTCGACGGCTATCCCGTCACCGTCATCGACACCGCCGGCATCCGCGAGACTGACGATCCCGTTGAGCAGGAGGGCGTGCGCCGGGCGCGGGCGCGGGCCGAGGAAGCCGATCTCGTGCTGTGGCTGGTGGAGGGTGAGCAGGCGGTTGCGTCCGACGCGATGCGCTCCCTTCGGAAATCCGAAGGCGCGGGGCGGACGGAGGGACCGGTCTGGGTTGTGCGCAACAAGATCGATCTCGGCGGCGCCGGGCCGGGCGGCGAGTTCGGAATCTCGGCGAGCCGGGGTGACGGCATCCCCGAGCTGGTCGAGGCTCTCGTGAAATTCGCCGCCGAGTTTTTCGGAACCAGCGAGGTCGCCCTGGTGACCCGGGCCCGCCAGCGGGATCTGTTGAGCCAGGCATTAGACAGCTTGCGCCGGAGCCTGGAGCTTGTAGAAGACGGCGAAGAACTGGTCGCCGAAGAGCTGCGCGCCGCCGCCTATGCCCTGGGCCGGTTGCTCGGTCGGGTCGATGTCGAGGACGTCCTCGGGGCGATCTTCCAGAAATTTTGCATCGGAAAGTAGTGCTAGTTCTTCATTGTAGAACTAGTGCTTGTTCCACTTCTTGTGTTTCACGTGAAACAGACGGGCCGAGGTTTCCGTTTCACGTGAAACAACGGCGTGGGGGAGCCTTGTTTGCAGCCTGATGGGTGACCTTGTGGGTGGTCGCGCCCGAGCTTCTCTTAGCTTGCTGTTTCACGTGAAACACTTTCCGATTGGTCCAATCGCGATTCAAGACTGCCTTGCATCCGTGCGCTAGTCCCTCACCCTGGGCAGCAATTGTTCCCCATCGGCCTATCCTCGTCATTGCGAGGAGCCCTTGCGACGAAGCAATCCAGACTATCTCCACCGAGAGGGCTCTGAATTGCCGCGTTAAGCTCGCACTGACAGTGCCGTAGCAGTTCCCTGGAACACAGTCATAGGTGCGGACGTGCCATAGCAGCGCGTCTCCCGGTGGGAGTGTCCCATACACCCTCCGGCCCTGTTCGCTTCACGCAAAACAGCAATCCTTTCAACGCCCATTCTACTGTGCATGGGGTTGTTTTCTCAAAATTCGCCCGCCGCCTCTTGGTCCGCGTTTCACGTGAAACATCCGTCCTCTCAGTTTCCGCTTCCGGCTTTCTCGCCCCTGAGATAGAAGTCCCGCCATGCGAACAGAGCGAGAGAGCTTCGACGTTATCGTGATTGGCGGCGGTCACGCCGGCTGTGAGGCCGCGGCTGCCGCTGCCCGGATGGGCGCTGCGACGGCTCTCGTCACACATCGTTTTTCCACCGTAGGCGCGATGTCCTGCAATCCCGCCATTGGCGGTCTCGGTAAGGGCCATTTGGTCCGCGAGGTCGATGCGCTCGATGGTCTGATGGGTCGGGTCGGTGACGCTGGCGGCATCCAGTTTCGGGTGCTCAATCGCCGCAAGGGCCCGGCTGTGCGCGGTCCGCGGGCTCAGGCGGACCGGAAGCTCTATGCAGCGGCGATGCAGGCCGCGATCCGGGAGACCGACGGTCTTTCTGTCATCGAAGGCGAGGCCGATGAGCTGATCGTTGTCGATGGCCGGGTTACTGGACTACGGTTGGCTGATGGCCGGGAGCTTCGGGCAGGGGCTGTCGTCGTCACCACCGGCACCTTTCTCCGCGGTCTGATCCATCTCGGTGAGAAGAACTGGCCCGCCGGCCGGGTCGGAGAAGCCCCCGCAATAGGTCTTTCGGCCTCGTTCGAACGCGCCGGATTCACCCTCGGACGCCTCAAGACCGGGACGCCGCCGCGTCTGGACGGTTCGACGATCGATTGGTCCGCGGTCGAAATGCAGCCCGGAGACGAGCCTCCGGAGCCTTTCTCGGTGATGACCGAGCGGATCACGACCCAGCAGATCCAGTGTGGGATCACCAGGACTACGACCGCGACCCATGAGGTGATCCGCGCGAACGTCCATCGCTCCCCGATGTACTCCGGCCAGATCAAGAGCTCCGGTCCTCGCTATTGTCCCTCGATCGAGGACAAGATCGTCCGCTTCGGCGATCGCGACGGTCACCAGATCTTCCTGGAGCCGGAAGGGCTCGACGACAGCACGGTCTATCCCAACGGCATTTCGACCTCGCTCCCGGAGGAGATTCAGCTCGCGATCCTCGCCAGCATCCCCGGCCTGGAGCGGGTCAAGATGGTCCGTCCGGGCTATGCCATCGAATACGACCACATCGATCCCCGCGAACTCGATCCGACCCTGCAGACCAAGCGTCTGCGCGGTCTCTTCCTGGCCGGGCAGATCAACGGCACCACGGGATACGAGGAAGCCGCCGGGCAGGGCATCGTGGCCGGCCTGAACGCCGCGCTCTCGGCCAGCGGGGCCGCATTGACGGTTTTCGACCGTGCCGACGGCTATCTCGGCGTGATGATCGACGATCTCGTCAGCCGCGGGATCAGCGAGCCCTATCGGATGTTCACCTCGCGCGCCGAATACCGGCTGACGCTTCGGGCGGACAACGCCGATCAGCGTCTGACCGAGAAGGGGATCGCGCTCGGCTGCGTCGGAAATGCCCGAACGCAGCATCATCGCGCCAAGATGGATGCCCTGAACGCGGCGAGGGCGTTGTCGAAGTCGCTGACCATCACCCCGAACGAGGCGATCAAGCACGGCCTGTCCCTGAACCGCGACGGGCAGCGGCGGTCGGCCTTCGAGCTGATGGCCTATCCTGATATCGGCTGGAGCCAGGTTCGCGCGATCTGGCCGGAGCTGTCCGCGATCGACCCTATTATCGCCACCCATCTCGAGATCGACGCCAAATACGATGTCTATCTGGAGCGCCAGAGCGCCGACGTCGAAGCCTTCCGGCGTGACGAGGGCATGGTGTTGTCCGAGATCGACTACAGCCAGGTGCCGGGCCTCTCCAACGAGGTCCGCGCCAAGCTTGAGAAGGCGCGGCCGTTTACGGTCGGCCAGGCCGGCCGGATCGACGGCATGACACCGGCGGCGCTCGGCATCCTGGCGGCGTATCTCCGCCGCGAGGCGCGGAAGACCTCCAAGGCAATCGCATAAGCCAATCGCATAGGCGTTTCACGTGAAACAGCGCGGACCGGGCGGGGATAGACCGCTATCGCGACGACCCGGAGCGGGTGAGGACCCAGGACAGCGGTCCGAGCCGGCGCCGGCCAAACGGAAGATCGACAAGGCCAGCGCCAGCGATCAGGCACTCGACTCCGTCATTGCTGCCGACAAGCGCGCCGCGCTCAAGCTTGCGCCCGTTTCACATGAAACAGAGGCCCGGCTCGATCGCTACATCGCCCTGTTGCGGGAGTGGCAGGCCAAGACCAATCTGGTCGCGCCGTCGACGCTGCCTCATCTCTGGACCAGGCACATCGCCGACTCGCTCCAGCTTGTCGATCTCGCGCCCGACGCAAAGCGCTGGGCCGACCTTGGCAGCGGTGGCGGTTTTCCCGGCGTCGTGCTGGCCTGCGCCATGGCCGGGACGCCGGGTGCCAGCGTCCATCTCGTCGAACGAATCGCCAAGAAGGCTGCATTTTTGCGCGAAGCCGTCCGCGTCACCACATCTCCGGGAGTCGTACATCTGGCTGAGATCGGGGATAATGTGGATAGAATCACCGGCCGCGTCGATTGCGTCACCGCCCGCGCGCTGGCTCCGCTACATCAACTCATCGGCTTTGCGGAGCCGCTGATGCGCCAGGGCGCAAAAGCGTTATTTCTCAAGGGTCAAGATGTAGAGGCTGAATTGACCGAAGCCGCTAAATATTGGAATATTCAGCCGAAGCTGCACCGAAGCCGGACGGGCGATGGGTGGATCGTCGAGCTGACTTCAGTTGAACGGCGCGGGTGAGGCGTTCAGGGGTTGAGTGGGGAATTTCGATGACCGTGATTGACGAGCCGCAGCAAGATCAGACCCAGGATGAAGCTGGAGTGGTCCCGCATGGTCACCCGCGCATCCTGGCGCTGGCGAATCAGAAGGGCGGTGTGGGAAAAACAACCACAGCGATCAACCTGGGAACCGCGCTCGCGGCGATTGGCGAGCGCGTCCTGATCGTCGATCTCGATCCGCAGGGCAACGCCTCGACCGGGCTCGGCATCGACCGCCGCAATCGCTCCTGCTCGACCTATGACGTGCTGATCGGCGAAGCGCCGCTGCGTGAAGCCGTGGTCTCGACCGCCGTGCCCCGGCTGCACATTGCGCCGTCGACCATGGATCTTTCCGGCCTCGAGCTTGAGCTCGGCACCACGCCCGGCCGCGCGTTCAAGCTGCGCGATGCGATCGGTGCGCTGAACAACAACGTTTCGCCTGATGCCGATTACACCTATGTGCTGATCGACTGCCCGCCCTCGCTCAACCTGCTCACGGTGAATGCGATGGCGGCGTCGGACGCAATCCTCGTGCCGCTGCAGTGCGAGTTCTTCGCGCTCGAAGGTCTGTCGCAATTGCTGCAGACGGTGGAGCAGGTGCGATCGACGCTCAATCCGAACCTGTCGATCCACGGCATCGTGCTGACCATGTTCGACTCGCGCAACAACCTCTCCAACCAGGTCGTCGCCGACGTCCGCCAGTTCATGGGCGAGAAGGTCTACAAGACCATGATCCCGCGCAACGTGCGCATCTCCGAGGCGCCGTCCTACGGCAAGCCGGTGCTGGTCTACGATCTCAAATGCGTCGGCAGCGAAGCTTACTTGCGGCTGGCGACCGAGGTGATCCAGCGCGAGCGCGAGCTGCGCGTCACGCATTGACGGAGAGATGCGTAGGGCGGGTTAGCGCAGCGTAACCCGCCGTCTATCTCGCCTCGAACAAGCCTGTGGCGGATTACGCTACGCTAATCCGCCCTACGACCGACGATTCGAAATTCAGTTCTGGAGTACTCTAGCGTGAATCCAAGGGAGCTGGCGATGGCCGACGAAGCGCGTTCGCGACTGGGCCGGGGTCTTGCAAGTCTGATCGGTGATGTCGGCGGCGAGGCCCAGCACGTCGATCGGCCGCGCGCGCAGCGCAAGGTGCCGATCGAGTTCATCAAGGCAAACCCGCGCAACCCGCGTCGCACTTTTCTGGATGCGGAGCTGAAGGAGCTCTCCGAGTCCATCAAGCAGCACGGCGTGATCCAGCCGATCGTGGTGCGTCCGGTGAAGGGCACGCAGGACCGCTTCGAGATCATCGCCGGCGAGCGACGCTGGCGCGCCTCGCAGATGGCCGGCCTGCATGAAGTGCCGATCGTGCCCGTCGACATCAGCGACAGCGATGCGCTGGAATTCGCGATCGTCGAGAACGTGCAGCGCGAGGATCTCAATCCGATGGAAGAGGCGCAGGGCTATCATGCGCTCGCCAACGAGTTCAAACGCAGCCAGGAGGACATCGCGAAGGTCGTCGGCAAGAGCCGCAGCCATGTCGCCAACATGATGCGGCTGACCAAGCTGCCGGCCGAGGTGCAGGCCTTCATCGCGACCGGCGAGCTGACCGCCGGTCACGCCCGCGCGCTGATCGGCGTGCCGGATCCCCTCGCCGCCGCCAAGCGCATCGTCGAGGAAGGACTCAACGTCCGCCAGGCCGAAGCGCTCGCGCATGAAGAGGGCGTGCCGGAGCGCAAGCCGCAGAAGGCGCGCAGCACCGGGGCTAAGGAGAAGGACCCCGATACGATCGATCTCGAAAAGCGCGTCAGCGATGCGCTCGGTCTCAAGGTCACCGTCAATCACCGCGACCCCGGCGGCTCGGTGCAAATCAACTACCGCAACCTCGATCAGCTCGACGAGGTGATGAAGCGGCTGGCCAAGGGCGCGCTGTAGGCCAACGCTGTCGTCCCTGCGAACGCATGGACCCATACCGCGTGATCCATCGATTGGATCGGATAGCAGTCCGGACTGCAAGTCTTCGCCAAACCGCTCCCTGTGGTTATGGGCCCCCGCGTTCGCGGGGACGACAGCGGGCGTGTGGCGCTCGTCCGCTCCAACATCGTCATTGCGAGCGTAGCAAAGCAATCCAGAATCTCTCTGCGGAGGGAGTCTGGATTGCTTCGTCGCTTTCGCTCCTCGCAATGACGTGGAGAAAGTTGCGCCCGCTTGACGCTCGAGAGAGCGGGGGCCTAACCCCGCCGTCTCGCATTCGCGGCGATCGCCATCAGCGTGCGCTGGGCGATGGCGGCGGCAAGTGTCGATTGCTTGCGGGTGTCGAGGGCTGCGGTCGCGAGCTGCTCGATGATCGCCGCGAGTCGAGCCGGGCTGAAATTGCGCAGCGCCGTCTCCACCGCGGGCTTCCGTGAAAAATGCAGGCGCGGATAGCCGCCGTCGAGCACGGCGGAGGCAGGCTGGCCGTCGGCGATGGCCAGCGCGGATTTGTGCAGCCACGCCGCCTGGCGCTGCGCGGCGGAGATGATCACGCCGGGATAGGTGCCGGCGATCATGGCCTTCGCGAATTCGGTCTCGACGATATCGGGGCGGCCGGCAAAGGCGCCGTCGACGATCGGGTCGAGCTTCAGCTCGGAGGCATCGGCGACCACGGCCATCACATCATCCAGCGTGACCTCGCCCTTGCCGTGAGCGTAGAGCGTCAGCTTGCGCAGCTCGTTGCGCGAGGCCTGGCGGTCACCACCGAGGAACGACATCAGCGCCGCGCGGGCATCCTGCGCGATGCGCAAATTGGCGATTCGCAGTTCGTCGTCCATCAGCTTGGCGAGGTCGCGCTCGGTGTCGGGATAGCAGCCGATCGCCACTGCGGCCTTGGCCTTCTCGCAGGCCTTGCGCAGCGGCGATTCCGGGCGGAGCTCGCCGGCCTCGATCACGATGCGGCAATCCTTCACGTTCATTTCGGCCAGCGTGTCGACGCCGCTGGCGAAGCTGCGCGAGCCGGCGCGGATGCGGATGGCGCGGCGGCCGCCGAACAGCGGCACCGTCATGGCTTCGTCGACGAGGCGCGAGGGCTCGGCGGAGAGTTCGTCGCCATCGAGCTTGACCAGGGAGAAGGGATCGTTGGGATCATCGACAGCGGACGCGATCAGCGCATCGGCGCGCTCGCGGACGAGGCCGGCATCAGGGCCGTAGAGCAGGATGATCGGGCGGCCCGCATCGGGGCGGGCGAGGAAGGCGTCGATCTCTTTTCCACGCAGCGCGACCATCGGACCCAATTGTCATTCCGGGGCTCGCAAAACGAGGATCCGGAATCCAGAGATTATTTGATCGAGATTCTCAGATGCACAGTTGCGCAGCTGAGTTCACGCTGCGCGTGCCCCGGAATGACGGGTGTGAATTACGTGCCCGCAGTGAAGAACGAGGCCAGCCGGGTCGTGATGTTCTCCGCGATCTCGTTGGCGGCACGATCCTCGGCATCGCGCACGGCGCGGTTGCGGGAGAAGCGTTGATAAGAGCCCGGCATGTCGTAGGACACGCGCGAGAACGTCGAGCCGGACATGACGGACTTGCCGGTCGCAACCTCGACCAGATTGTACTGGGCGTCGATGCCGAGATTTTCGCTGGTCGGCAGTCCCGTCGTGGCGCTGACGATCAGCGACGAACGGCTGGTGGTGAAGCGGATGTCCAGCTTGTGGGTCGGCGGCATGCCTGTCGCGCTACCGTAAAGCTTGAAGGCCAGCGCGTTGCGGATTTCGACGCCGACGCGGGCCTCGCGGGAGGCGTTGGGCTTGCTGATCGGGGGCAGCTCGATGCCCATCAGCTTCTCGCGCAGGCCGGGAGTACCGTCGCTCCGCTCGGCATACATCGGCTGGAAGCAGCCGGCTGTCAGCGCGGCCAAGGCGGCGACCGCCAGCAAGCGGGCTGCGATGCGGATCCTAGCCGACAACATTTACGATCCTCTTGGGGACGATGATCACCTTGCGGACGGGCTTGCCGTCCAGGGCCAGCTTTACCGCATCGAGGGCCAAAACGGCAGCCTCGATTTCCGGATTTTGGGCCGCTGTTGCAACTGTGACCTCGCCCCGCTTCTTGCCGTTGACCTGGACCACCAGGGTCACGCTGTCTTCAACCAGCAAATCGCGTTCGATTTGGGGCCAATTGGCCTCGGAAACCAGCCCGCTCTGGCCCAAAGCCTGCCAGCACTCCTCGGCGAGGTGCGGCATCATCGGGGAGAACAGCTGGACCAGGATCTGACTGGCCTCCCGGATCGCCCAAGCCAGATCTGGGGCGGGCTGGCCGGGACGTTGCAGGATCTCCGAGAAGGCGTTGGCGAATTCGCGGATATGGGCAAGGCAGACGTTGAAATGCAGCCGCTCGATCCCGGTGGTGACCTTGTCCAGTGCACCATGCGCAGCCTTGCGCAGGGCAGTGGCATCCGGGCCGAAGCCGGCCGGCCGGCCCGCCGGTGCGTTCTTGGCGAGCTCGACGGCATCGTTCACCAGCCGCCATAGCCGCTGCACGAAGCGCGAGGCGCCCTGGACGCGCTCGTCGCTCCAGATCACGTCGCGGTCGGGCGGGGAGTCCGACAGCATGAACCAGCGGGCGACGTCGGCGCCGTAGGTCTCGATGATGTCGTCGGGGTCGACCGTGTTCTTCTTCGACTTCGACATCTTCTCGATCGGACCGATCTGGATGTCTTCGCCCGACGTCAGCAGCGTCGCGCGGCGTCCGTTGCCGGCAACCTCGACCTTCACCTCGGCCGGCTGCACATAGGTGCCGTCGGCCTTCTGGTAGGTCTCGTGCACCACCATGCCTTGCGTGAACATGCCGGCGAACGGCTCGTCCAGCGCGATGTGCCCGGTCGCCTTCATGGCGCGGGTGAAGAAGCGGCTGTAGAGCAGATGCAGGATCGCGTGCTCGACGCCGCCGATATACTGGTCGACCGGCAGCATCCGGTTGGCCACCGCAGGCGTGGTCGGCGCGGTCTCGTTCCAGGGATCGGTGAAGCGCGCAAAATACCAGGACGAATCCACGAAGGTGTCCATGGTGTCGGTTTCGCGGTTCGCCTTGCCGCCGCATTTCGGGCAGGTGACGTGCTTCCAGGTCGGGTGATGGTCGAGCGCATTGCCCGGCTTGTCGAAGCTCACATCCTCCGGCAGCACCACGGGCAAATCGGCATCGGGCACCGGCACGACGTCGCATTTCGGGCAATGGATCACCGGGATCGGGCAGCCCCAATAGCGCTGGCGCGAAATGCCCCAGTCGCGCAGGCGGAAATTGACCTGCCGCTCGCCGACCGCCGCATTGCCGCGCAGCTCGCCTTCCAGACGCTTTGCGACCTCATCCTTGGCCTGATCGATGGTCATGCCGTCGAGGAAGCGCGAATTGATCATGCGGCCGTCACCGTCATAGGCGGTGTCGGTGATGACGAAGGATTTCGGGTCCTGGCCCTCGGGGCACACGACGGGTGTGTTGCCGAGACCGTATTTGTTGACGAAGTCGAGGTCGCGCTGGTCGTGCGCCGGGCAGCCGAAGATCGCGCCGGTGCCGTATTCCATCAGCACGAAATTGGCGACATAGACCGGCAGCTTCCAGCTCGGATCGAACGGATGCACCGCGCGGATGCCGGTATCGAAACCCTGCTTCTCCGCGGTGTCGATGATCGACTGCGCGGTGCCGATCTTCTTGATGTCGGCAATAAACTCCGCAAGCTCAGGATTCTTTGCGGCAGCGGCCTGCGCCAGCGGATGATCCGCCGAGATCGCCATGAACTTCGCGCCGAACAGGGTGTCCGGGCGCGTCGTGAAAATCTTCAGCTCGTTCTCGCCAGCGGGCGTCGTCGCCGCATCCAGCGCGAAACGGATCAAGAGGCCCTCGGAGCGGCCGATCCAGTTGCGCTGCATCAGCCTGACCTTGTCGGGCCAGCGGTCGAGCCCATTCAGCGCGGACAGCAGCTCCTGCGAGTACTTCGTGATCTTGAAGACCCACTGGCTCATCTCGCGCTGCTCGACGACGGCACCCGAGCGCCAGCCGCGCCCGTCGATCACCTGCTCGTTGGCGAGCACGGTCATGTCGACCGGATCCCAGTTCAGCTTGCGCTTCTCACGCTCGGCGAGGCCCGCGGCGAGCATGTCCAGGAACATCTTCTGCTGATGCTTGTAGTAGCTGGGGTCGCAGGTCGCGAATTCGCGTGACCAATCCAGTGACAGCCCGATCGAGCGAAGCTGCTTCTTCATCGCGGCGATGTTGTCGTAGGTCCAGGCTTTCGGCGCGACCTTGCGCTCGATCGCGGCATTCTCGGCCGGCAGGCCGAAGGCGTCCCAGCCCATGGGGTGCAGCACGTTGAACCCCTTGGCGCGCATGAAGCGGGCCAGCACGTCGCCGAGCGTGTAATTCCGGACATGGCCGATATGGATGCGCCCGGACGGGTAGGGGAACATCTCGAGCACATAGTATTTCGGCCGCGAATCATTGTTTCGGGAGACGAAGATCGCCTGTTCGTCCCAGAGGCGTTGCCAGCGCGGTTCGGCGTCGCGGGCGTTGTAGCGTTCGGAGGTCATGGATTCGTTGGGGTTTTTGTGGGTTCGGCCGTCTCAAGACGGCGGACTAGGCCATAGAAGTCCTCAGGGGGTCAATGGGTTGCCGCGATTTGGAACTTTGACCGCGCCTCCGCATAACTACGAGGACCGGTGTTGGGGTGGGATTAAGGGCTCGATGCCAATTTGCGGTCCGACAGGACCGCATGACCGCGATGGATTCAAGCTTCGACGATCCCGACTATGACTACGCCGCCTCCATCGCTGGACGGGCGATGCGCAGCATGGCCGAACAGCGGATCGCGCCGACGCCGGCTAATTTTGCGGTCTGGTACCAATATTTCGCCGGAAGCCACGATGACCTGCGCAACGCGATCGATCTCCTGATCGATCACAATCGCCCCTTTGACGCCCGGACCAATCAGGAGCTGTTCGAGACCTATGTCGCCCCCCAGGTGAGTGCCATCGTGGTCGATACGTCCGAACGGCTGCAGTCCCTCATGGGGACGGCCAGGGATTTCCTGACGACCGCAATTGCCGACAATCATTCGCAGATGCAGGCCATCAGCGAGGTGGCGGACCAGGGCAAGGCCGGGGTCGATCCGAAGGCGCTGGTTGCCCAGCTGATGAACGAGCTGGCGCGGGCCGCCACCAGGGCGACGCGGCTGGAGGCGGGATTTGCGGAAAAGACCCGCGAGCTCGACGTGATCCGTGACTCGCTGTCGCGGTCCGAGGAACGCGCCCGGACCGACACGCTGACGGGCCTTGCCAACCGGCGGGCGCTCGACGAATTCCTGCGCAAGGCGCAGGCGACCGCGGCATGGGGCGAGCCGCTCAGCGTGCTGATGCTCGACATCGACCACTTCAAGACCTTCAACGACAATTTCGGCCACGGTGTCGGCGACCAGGTGCTGCGCCTGATGGCGAAGGTGCTGCGCGAAAAAGTCCGCGCGCAGGATCTGCCGGCCCGCTATGGCGGCGAGGAGCTGATTGCGGTGCTGCCGGACGCCGATCTCGCCGCCTGCACCGAGATCGCCGAACGCATCAGGCGTGCGCTCGCCGAATGCACGATCACCCGCCGTTCGACCGGCGAGATCCTCCCCAGCATCAGCGTGTCGATCGGCGTGGCCCAGTATCGGGCCGGCGAGGCGATCACCGATCTCATTGAGCGCTGCGACCGCGCGCTCTATCTCGCCAAGGGCAGTGGCCGTAACCGCGTGGTGACCGAAGCCGAGCTCGATCGCGACGGCGCTGCGGGGTAGCGCGGCCGGCCTGCGGTTGGGTCACCTATTCACAGATGGTTCGTTTTACCTTAGGTTGTGCGGCGTGATCCTCACACAGGCCGGCCTGCACAATGAACATTTTCGGTGCCGTTACCTTCGGAAGCCTGATCAAGACTTTCCTTCCCGGCCTGGTGTGGCTGTGCGCATTTGGCATCGTCGAGGCCGACATCGCTCAGTACAGAGGCTACGAATCCTATGTCTTGAAGATTCTCGGCAACAGCAGCCAGGCTTCGACGCTGCTGATCATCGCGTTTCCAGCTTCAATTTTTGTCGGCCTGTTGTCCAATATCATCGTCTTCATGGGGCTGAATGACTGGCTGGTGCGCACGCCTTTCAAAGAAAGCAACGGGGAGCTGTTCGCACTGCACGCCAAGCTCTCGCAAATGCTGCGCGACAAGAGCTGGGAGGCACTGGGACTGAACGACGATGGGCTGAAGCGGAGTTTCAATCTGTACACCGACCCCGAGATCATTCTCGTCGAGCGGATCGGGCCCGAGAAGCTTGCCTACGTCCGGGAGCAGTATTGGTATCATCTGGAGTTTCAGCTCAATCTCCTGATTTCGTTCTGCGCGGTTTTTCTCGCGCTCGTGGTGTCGGCATTTCTCAATGGTGCATTCGACTCGGCAGGCGGATTCGGACGCCTGGTCGTGATGATCGTCGGCTATGGCCTGATCAGCCTCTGGCTGCGGGGGGCCGCTCGAAAGAACTACGCGCGGCATGTCGCCAAGATGGCGAGCCTGCTGACGGCCGTCCTGACGAAACAGGAAGAAGCGGACGACGAGGACGCGTAGCCGAGCCATCAACAGCTCGCGGAGCCAAAGGCGAACAGGCCGGTTTCGGATCGGCGTTCGATGCCCTATATTGACGCGATGCAGGCCTATTTCTTTGACCTCGACGGCACCCTGACCGACTCGCGGGCGGGGCTGTATCCTGCGTTCCGGCGTGGTCTGGAGACGATCGGCGTCCCGGTGGTCTCCGATGCCCAGCTCAAGAAGTTTTTGGGAACGCCGCTTCCCCAGGTCTTTCGTGCGATGCGGCCCGACGTAAGTCAGATCGAGATCGACCATGGAATGGCTGCCTTCCGGGCCCTTTTTGAACGGACGGGAATTGTTGCCAACGAATTATATCCGGGTGTAATAGAGCTGCTCCGCGGCGTCCAGAAACGCGGTTCGGCCATTTGGATCGTGACCTCGAAGCCCCAAAACCAAGCGATTGAGGTGGTGCGCTATCTCAAGCTCGACAACTATGTAGCCGGAGTGATCGGTGCGGGCTTGGCCGAGACCGATACGAAGACCGACCTCGTCGGCCGCGCCCTCGTGGCCGCACAAGTCGACAGCGGTGAGGCGGTGATGGTCGGCGACCGCTCCTATGACGTCATCGGAGCGATCGAGAACGGTGTGCTGCCAATCGGTGCGCTGTGGGGTTATGGCTCCGAGGACGAACTCAAGAACGCCGGGTGCCAGCACTTTGCGAAATCGCCGGACGATTTTCGCATGGCCTATGTCGAGACGAGAGCAGGCTTTACCGATTTCAGTCTGACCGCTGCCGCAGCGCGATACTAAACTAGCCCGCCATCATCATGTCAGCCGCGCCGGTCTCGATCGCTTGCACGCCGTGCTCGACGACGTTGTTCCGGCCACGGTGCTTGGCGGCGTAGAGCGCGGCGTCGGCGGCTTCGATGAGATCGCCGGGGCGCAAGGCCTCGTTGGGCTTAGCCGCGGCAACGCCGATCGAGACCGTGACGATCATGTGCGCGGAGGTGATGTGCGGCAGGCACAGCTTCAGCACGGCCGCACGCACCAGCTCGCCGATTTCCACGGCGCGGTTCACATCGGTGTTCGGCAGCAGCAGGCAGAATTCCTCCCCGCCATAGCGTGCCGCAAAGCCCATCGTGTCGGCGGCGATGCCGGACAGCGACTCGCCGAGGCGGGTCAGGCAGGAATCGCCTTCGAGATGGCCATAGGTGTCGTTGAACAGCTTGAAATGATCGACGTCGATCATCAGCAGCGCGAGGTCGCTGCCATATTGCTGCGCGCGCATCCACTCGAAGTCGAGCCGGCTCTGGAAGCCGCGCCGATTGGCGAGGCCCGACAGCATGTCGATCGAGGCCATCACCGTCAGCCGGTCGTTGCTCGCGATCAGCTCGCGCTCGCGCTGGCTCAGCTGCGCGGCCATGGCGTTGAACGCACGAGCCAGCGGCACGAACTCGGCCGGCAGGCGATTGCGCGCCGCGCGCGCCGACAGATCACCCTCGCCGAGACGCTTGGCCATGTCGGCGAGCATCTCGATCGGCTTGATGACGAGCTTCTCGGCGGCGATCAGCGCGCCGAGCAGGACGAACACGACGACGAAGGCGAGCTGGAGATAGGCGGTGCGAATGTCGCGGCTGACCGCCGCGGACACCTTGTCCTCGTCGATGCTGGCGATCAGGCGGGCATTTGTGCCGGCGATGCGGATATAGCTGACCGCGCGGCGTGAGCCGTCTGCGGCGAGGAAGGACAGCGAGCCTTCGTCCTGGTCAGAGCGCAGCGCACGATCGGCGATCGCAGACATCAGCGGCATGTTGTCGAGCGGACGGCCGACCGCGCTGTGCTGATCCGCCGGAGCCGCCAGCACGGTGCCTGCGCTGTCGACCAGCACCGCGGTGATACCGGCGCGGCCGCCCAGATTGCTCATCACCTTCGACATCCAGTCGAGGTTGACGGTGGCGAGAACGACGGCGTCGGATGCGCCGCTGAAGGCGGACACCGGATAGACCGCCATCACGGTTGGCGTCGATACGGGTCGCGACAGGATGAAATCGCTCAGCACGAAACGGCCGGTTTCCTGCGCCTGCTGAAAATAGGGCCGGTCGCTGAGGTCGAGGCCGACATACATGTTGTTGGTGGAGCATTGGATGCGTCCGTCCTGGCCTGCGATCAACAGCGTACGGATCCAGGGCAGGTTCGACGGCAGGCTCGCGCGCAGCACGTCGCAGCTCTTGCTGACGCCACCGGCGGAGGCGCGGATGAAAGCTTCCGATTTCAGGATGGTCTCGACCGACGAGATGACTTCGCGCTGCGCGTCGGCGCTGTGCCTTGCGACGGTGGTGAATTCGACCGTGGCCTGGGCGATCTGCCGGGTGCGGGTGTCTTCGAGCGAACGGATGCGCTCCAGCATCAAGGGCGCCACCAGAATCACCGCGAGCAACGCAAGCCGCGCCCGGATTCCGAGAACCTGCTTGAGTTTCGCTCGCTTGCGGTTGAGACTGATGCTTGCCATCTTCGCTACCCACCCCATGGGCCAAGGTAAAGCGAAGGGTTCAAAAACTCTTTCTTGAACTCGGTAAAATTGGACTTACCTCGGTTACGACCTTAATCAATCGACGTCATGACAGATCAAAACGCCGCGCCGGTAACCAGCCATTCACCAAACGCACTCGCCGCGGTCGAAGCCGAAATCGCCCGCGCCTGCAAGGATGCGCGCCGCGATCGCGCCGCCGTGACGCTGATCGCTGTGTCCAAGACGTTCGCCGCGGATGCAATTATCCCGGTCATCGAAGCCGGACAGCGTGTATTCGGCGAGAATCGGGTGCAGGAGGCCAAGGGCAAGTGGCCGGCGTTAACGACCGTTTACCCCGGCATCGCGCTTCATCTGATCGGACCGTTGCAATCCAACAAGGCGAAAGAGGCGGTTGCTCTGTTCGATGCCATCCATTCGGTCGACCGTCCGAGCATTTGCCAAGCGTTAGCCAAGGAAATCGAATCCCAGAACAAGCATCCGCAGCTGTTCGTCCAGATCAACACCGGGGAGGAGCCGCAGAAGGCCGGCATCGCGCCCGGCGAGGCCGACGCCTTTATCGCGAGCTGCCGCGACACTTATGGGCTGACGATCTCCGGGCTGATGTGCATCCCGCCGGTCGACGAACCGCCCGCGGCGCATTTCGCGCTCACCGCTAAGATCGCCGCGCGCAATGGATTGACCAATCTCTCGATGGGCATGAGCGCGGATTTTGCGACGGCGATCATGCTGGGCGCCACCCATGTACGGGTAGGCAGCGCGATCTTCGGGCACAGGTAGGGGCCGTTAGCGAGGACCGTGCCCCGCAACCGCTATTGATTTCGTCATTGCGAGCGCAGCGAAGCAATCCAGAGTGTCTCCGCGGTGGGACTCTGGATTGCTTCGTCGCAAGGGCTCCTCGCAATGACGGAACAAGGTGCATCGTCGACACGCACTCTCGTGTCCCGGACAAGCTGCAACGCTAAAGCGTTGCAGCGCAGAGCCGGGACCCAGAGCAACACGGTACAGTGCGGCGAAATAGGCCCCGGCTCAGCAGCGCACCGCTAAGGGCGTTGCGCTACGTCCGGGGCACGAGCGGCGAAGCGCGGCGCTCACAACGACAGCGGAATATTGGGCCGCCTAAACGAACCCGACCGACACCTTGCCCAACACACCAAAGTCCGCCGCAAACTGATCCCCGGCCGCAATCGGCAGCGGCGGATGGCACGTGCCTGTCGTCACCACCTGCCCTGCCCGCAAGGTGATGCCGAGTCCGGAGAGCTCGTTGGCAAGCCAGGCGAGCGCAACGCGGGGATCGCCGAGCACGTTCTTGCCGTGGCCGATATAGCGCTCGCCACGCAGGGTGATCTGCGGCCGCTCCTCGACCAGATCCATCGCGCGCCAGTTCGCAGTCGTCGCCGCGCCCAGCACGAACAGATGCGCGCAAGCATTGTCGGCGATCAGCTGCGCCTCGCCGGCGCTTGCGAAATCGGCAAAGCGCGAATCGGGAATCTCGATCGCGGGATGAAAGCTCTCGACGGCGGCCAGAACCTCGTCGACGGGATACGACGTGGCGCGCGGCGGCAAGTCGCGCCCCATCCGGAAAGCGAATTCCGGCTCGCCGACGCGCATCTCGTTGCCCCTCATCGACGCGGTGCCGCCATCCGCGATCACGGTGTCGCTCATGATGCGTCCGGCCAAGGGTCCCGTGACGTTGATGTGCTTCTGTCCGGACGAGCTCGTGGCCGCGATCTTCCAGCCGAACAATTGTCCGCGCGACAATGTTTCGAGGCCGGCCTGAACGGCATAGCCCTCAGTGCGGCTCTGCGGCCGCAGGCGCCCTTCCAGAGCGTCGAGCTTGGAACCGTCGCGCCAATGTTGAAAGAGGATGCGCGATGCGGCGGCGGTCTGATCCTTGTCGAGCATGTGTCCTCACCCGATGATGATTCTTGTTTTTGGTCCCAGCCGTCGCAGCAATTGTAGCATCGCCGCCCTGGTCATCGAGACGCAGCCGGCTGTCGGGCCGAAATTGTCGCGGGCCAGGTGCAGGAACACCGCGCTACCGCGGCCGGCGACGCGCGGCCTCGTGTTGTGGTCGATTTCGATGATGAAGTCATAGAGATGGTCGGCGCGCTTGAGCCGGTCACCGCCCTGCCCCTCGCGAAGCCGGATTCCCTGGTTGTAATGTCGGTCCCTAGGATCCTCGCACCAGGCGTCCTCGCCGGTGATGGTCCGGGTCGGCAGGAAGCTCTGCGGGCGGCTGTGCCGGTCGCCCCGCCACCACAATTTCCTGGGACGGAAGCTGCCCCGGGGCGTGCCGCCGTCGCCCTCGCGCTTGTTGGCGAGGATGCCGCCCCTCCCCAGTGCGACCGGGATGGTCAGCGATCCCGCCGTCAGCCAGCCTCGGCGCGGATTCCCGGCTGCAGGCTTAACGCGGATCGCGGAGAGCGGTCTGGCACTTCGATTCATGGTGTAACCAACTGAAGCCGCTTTGTTTTTCATGTGAACGTGCAATGTCGAATTCATTACAGGACATTCATCGAAACGCCCTGCTATTCTGAGTTAGAGTGCTTCTGGCTTGTGAATCGGCGACAGCCCACTACTTCAACACGAACAACAATAACAACAGCGACCCCCTAAACTTCCCCTCACGGCTGGGTGCAGCATGGATGCGCGCCGAGTCGGACCCCAAAAGGATGACCCCCTATGGCCAATGCCCGCAAGATCCTGATCGTGGATGACGATACCGATCTGCGCGACACGTTGGTGGAGCAATTATCGCTACACGAAGAATTCGAAGCCTCCGCCGTCGATACCGGCGCCAAAGGTGCGAGCGCCGCCAAGGCCAATGCCCCCGATCTCGTTCTGATGGATGTCGGCCTGCCCGACACCGACGGTCGCGAGGTGGTCCGCTCCTTGCGCAAGGGCGGCTTCAAGGCCCCGATCATCATGCTGACCGGGCACGACACCGATTCCGACACGATTTTGGGGCTGGAATCCGGCGCCAACGACTATGTGGCGAAGCCCTTCCGCTTCGCGGTCCTGCTGGCCCGCATCCGCGCCCAGCTCCGCCAGCACGAGGCCAGCGAGGACGCGGTGTTCTCGGTCGGCCCCTACTCCTTCCGCCCCGGCTCCAAAATGCTTACCGCCGCCAATGCGCGCAAGGTGCGGCTGACGGAGAAGGAAACCGCCATCCTCCGCTTCCTTTACCGCGCCGGCCAGATGCCGGTGTCGCGCGAGACCCTGCTCCAGGAGGTCTGGGGCTATAATTCCGGCGTCACCACCCACACGCTGGAAACCCACATCTACCGTCTGCGCCAGAAGATCGAGAAGGATGCCGCCAACCCGGAAATCCTGGTCACCGAAGCCGGTGGCTACAAGCTGGTGCCGTGATACGCTCGAAGGGCGTGCGAATCGTTTTAGATCGCATGCCCTTGAGCCTCGGATCTGAATGTCAATCGACGACGACGTAGCGCTTCTCGAGCGAGTCCCGACACTGCGCCTGTTGGGCGACGCCTCGTTGCGCATGCTGGCGATCGGCTCCGAGCAGCGCGACTTCGTCCGCGGCGACACCCTGTTCAATCTGGGCGACGACGCCGATGCCGGCTTCGTGGTCCAGCGCGGCGCCTTCCGGGTCGAGGACGGCGCCGGTGCCGAAATGATCGCCGGTCCCGGCGCGTTGATCGGCGAGCTCGCCCTGGTGGTGCCGATGAAGCGGCCGTCGAGCGCGATCGCGCTGGAGCATTCCTCCGTCATCCGCGTCGCCCGCAGCCTGTTCCAGCGCGTGCTTGAAAGCGATCCCGCCGCCGCCGTGCGCCTGCGCGACGAATTCGCGGTGCGCTCAAGTCAGATTGCGAGCGATATCCTGATGGCCGGTGCGAAGCTGACGTCGTAGCTTTCTCTGCCCGTCATTCCGGGCTCGCGACTTCGTCGCGCCCCGGAATGACGACGGAGGCCTAAACCTCCAGCGTCACCGTCACGGGCACATGGTCCGACGGACGTTCCCAGCTCCGCGCATCGCGCAAAATCCTGAAATCGCTGACCGCGTCCTTCAACGCGCGCGAAACCCAGATGTGGTCGAGCCTGCGGCCACGATCGCCGACGGTCCAGTCGGCGGAGCGGTAGCTCCACCAGGTGTAGACCTTCTCCGACATCGGAATGCGGTCGCGCGCGACGTCGATCCACTCGCCGGCCTCGAGCGCAGCCTTCAGCTTCTCGGTTTCAACAGGCGTATGCGAGACCACCTTCAGAAGCTGCTTGTGCGACCACACGTCGTTCTCGTGCGGGGCGACGTTGAGGTCGCCGACCAGGATGTGCCTGTCATCGCCGCGCGGATGCAGCGGCTCGCACGCCTTCATCTCGTCGAGGAAGCGAAGCTTGTGGTCGAATTTCTCGTTCAGCGCGGGATCGGGAATGTCGCCGCCGGCGGGCACGTAGAAATTATGCAGCACCAGCGGTTTTGCGATGTTGGCCTTCGCGCCGAAGGACACGGAGATGTGGCGCGAATCCACCTTGTCGCAGAAAGTGCGGATGTCCGTGGACTCGAACGGAATCTTCGAGACGATGGCAACGCCGTGATAGCCCTTCTGCCCGTTCAGTGCGACGTGCTCATAGCCGAGCCGCTTGAAGCGCTTCAGCGGAAAGGCATCGTCGATGCACTTGGTCTCCTGAAGGCACAGCACGTCCGGCCGCGCGCTCTTGAGGAATTTCGCGACCAGGTCGATGCGCAGGCGCACCGAATTGATGTTCCAGGTTGTCAGGGAAAAACGCATGGGAAATGCGTCTTAGCAAGCTCTCGCAGGGCGGGCAAAGGTGCAAAGCGCCGTGCCCACTGTCTTTTAGGCATGCCAGAGCGAAGTCTCTCGTGACCCGGGCGCAGCGCAGCACGTCAGTGATGCGCTGCTGAACCGGGGCCCATCTCGCCGCACACTGGGTCCCGGCTCTGCGCTCCGCTTCGCTGCGCTCGTCCGGGACACGAGATCGCCTATCCCGGCGCCGGGCCGTAATTGGTGAAGTCGATCTTGAACATGCCGGGATCGAGCTTCTTGCTCGAATCCAGATTGTAGACCGCGATCGTGGTGTCGTAGCCCTGCGGGTCGGTGACGGTCCATTGCTTCAGCTGGCCGTCCTTGGCGCCGAACATCAGCAGCAGACGGCTGGTGCCGACCAGCGCCTGCTTCTCCTCGATGGTGACGCTGACGAAGACGTCGTCGGCGGAGACGCCAACCACGTTGGTGTCCTTCATCAGATCGATGCGGTCCGACAGCAGGAAGCGCAGCGGCGTCTGCGACAGCGGATAGACGTCCTGCGTCGCGAGCTTGCGGTCGCGCACGACCAGCGACGATCCGTCGGCGACGATGTCGATCGGGCTCGGCGCGTCATATTCGAACCGCACCTTGCCGGGCTTCTGGATGTAGAAATCGCCCTGCGTCTTGCTGCCGTCGGGACCGACCTGAACGAAATTTCCGACCAGCGTCTGCAGCGAGGACAGATAGGCGCTGACCTTGGCCGCTTGTGCCTTCTGGTTGGCATCGAAGGTCTGGAAGATGCTGCTCGGCACGTTGCGGCGCGGATCCGGGATCACCGGATTCGGCGGCGGTTGCGTCGCGCCGGTGACAGTGGGTCCGCCGCCTCCGGCTTGAGCACCATCGCGGCCCTTCGGTGCGGGCTTCGGCACCGGGACGTTCTGCGCGAAGGACGAGGCGGTCACCATCGCGGCGGTGACGAGCAGCACGCCCGCCACGCGCGCGCTTCGCGCAGCGATGGTGGCAGCGAATCGAATGTCCGGATGTCTGATCAACGCGTCGTCCTGTATGGCTAGGCGCCTTTTAGCGTGATTTCGGGCAAAAGCAGATATCGATTTTGCGTGAAATGATGTGTCGAGGTGACTGCCTCACATATGGCTGTCTTCTTCCTCGACCAGAATCTCGCGCTTGCCGGCGTGGTTGGCGGGTCCGACGATGCCTTCCAGTTCCATGCGTTCCATCAGCGATGCGGCGCGGTTGTAGCCGATCTGCAGGCGGCGCTGGATGTAGCTGGTCGAGGCCTTGCGGTCGCGTTTGACGATCGCAACGGCCTGCTGGAAGAGATCCCCGCCGCCGTCTGCGCCCATGCCGCTGGCGTCGAACACGGCGCCGCCGTCCTCGTCCTCGCTGGGCTCTTCGGCCGTGACCGCCTCGAGATATTCCGGCTGGCCCTGCGTCTTGAGGTGACGCACCACCTTCTCGACTTCCTCGTCGGAGGCAAAAGGTCCGTGCACGCGGCTGATGCGGCCACCGCCGGCCATATAGAGCATGTCGCCCTGGCCGAGCAGCTGCTCGGCGCCCATCTCGCCCAGGATCGTACGGCTGTCGATCTTGGACGTGACCTGGAAGGCGATGCGGGTCGGGAAGTTCGCCTTGATGGTGCCCGTGATGACGTCGACGGACGGGCGCTGCGTGGCGAGGATCACGTGCAGACCGGCGGCGCGCGCCATCTGGGCGAGGCGTTGCACCGCGCCTTCGATGTCCTTGCCGGCGACCATCATCAGGTCGGCCATTTCGTCGACGATGATGACGATGTAGGGCAGCGGATCGAGCGAGAGCTTCTCTTCCTCGTAGATCGCCTTGCCGGTTTCCTTGTCGAAGCCGGTGTGCACCGTGCGCGTCGGCTCTTCGCCCTTGGCCTTCAGCTCGAGCAGGCGCGTGTTGTAGCCGTCGATGTTGCGGACACCGAGCTTGGCCATGTTCTTGTAGCGCTCTTCCATCTCGCGCACGGCCCATTTCAGCGCGACCACCGCCTTCTTCGGGTCGGTCACGACGGGCGTCAGCAGATGCGGAATGCCGTCATAGACGGAGAGTTCGAGCATCTTGGGATCGACCATGATGAGGCGGCACTGGTCCGGACGCAGCCTATAGACCAGGCTGAGGATCATGGTGTTGATGGCGACCGATTTGCCGGAGCCGGTGGTGCCGGCGATCAGCATGTGCGGCGTGCGGGCGAGGTCGATGATGACGGGATCGCCGCCGATGGTCTTGCCGAGGCAGAGCGGCAGCTTCGCGACCGTGTCGGTCGCTTCCTTCGCGACCAGCAGCTCGCGCAGATAAACCTTCTCGCGATGCGCATTCGGCAATTCGATGCCGATGGCGTTGCGGCCGGGCACGACGGCGACGCGCGCCGACAGCGCACTCATCGATCGCGCGATGTCGTCGGCAAGCCCGATCACGCGCGAGGACTTGATGCCGGGCGCGGGCTCGAGCTCGTACAGCGTGACCACGGGGCCCGGATTGGCTTTCACGATCTCGCCGCGCACACCGAAATCCTGCAGCACACCTTCGAGCGAACGCGAATTGGTTTCCAGCTCGGCCTTGCTGAGCGGCTGGCGATCGCCGGCCTTCGGTGCGGCCAGCATGGAGACGGAGGGCAGATCGAACTTGTCGGAGGATTTCTTGGCAGGAGCCTTCGGCGCCGCCTTCTTGCGCGGAGCGCGCGCGACGGGCTCTTCCTCTTCCTCCGCCTCTTCGTCCTCTTCCTCGTGCTGATCCTCGTAGTCCTCGTCTTCGTCCTCGGCGTGCGGCGAGATCGAAGGCGCGGCGCGGCCGCCGCCGAGATTCGGCTCCTGGCGGCTGAAGCTGGCGGCCTTGGTCTTCGGTCCGCTCGAAACCAGCGAGCGGTAGGCGGCGCCACACAGCCAGATCAGCCGTGCCTTCGTGCTCATCAGCGCATGGAACAGCCAGCCCAGCGACACCGAGCCGCGATCACTCTCCTCGTCTTCGTCGAGCGGCTTGTCGTCCTCCTCGATATCAGGGAGTTCGTCATGCTCGCGCGCGCCGAGGCCGCAGGCCATCAGGAAGGTCGCCGTCATCGCGGCAAACAGGATCATGCCCAGCACGATGCGATAGATCGTGCCTGCGGGTCCGAAAATCACCGCGGGCGCGCGCACGAGGGCATCGCCGACCACGCCGCCGAGGCCGGTCGGCAGCGGCCATGCACCGCCATGCGGCCAGCAACTGACGAACCCCGCCGCGATCACCGTGCAGAGAATCCACGAACCGAGCCGCAGCGCTTCGCGATCGAACGGGCGATGCGTCATCATGCGCCAGCCCCAGACCGCGACGGTCAGGACCAGCATGATCGCGCCGAGTCCGAGGATCTGCATCGCGAGGTCGGCGCCGATCGCGCCAGCATAGCCGAGGATGTTGCGGATCGGCCGCGAGGTTGCATGGCTGAGGCTGGGGTCCTGCACCGACCAGGTCATCAGCGCGGCCGAGGCGACGCCTGCCAGCGCGATCAGGCCGAGGCCGCTGAGCTCACGCATGCGCCGCGCCAGACCCTCGCGGATCGACGGCGGCAGATGGCCGACCAGTGGAATGACACGTTCGATTGCCGACATGCTCACGGGCCCCGCCTAACCCAGAGTCTCGACCAGGCGATGCAGTGCCTGCGCCGTGGTCTCGCCATCCTGCACCAGCGCGAGGCGAATATAGCCCGCACCGGGATTGAATCCGTCAGGCTGCTGCCGCGCCAAAAAGCTGCCGGGCACCACGCGCACGCCTGCTTCCTTGAAGAGCTTCAGACACACCGACACGTCGTCGCCGATCTCGGACGTGTTGAGCCAGACGCAGAAGCCGGCATCGGGCCGGCGATAGCCGTAGCGATTGCCGATGATCTGGTCGGCGAGATCGAACTTGATCCGGTAGAGCCTGCGGTTCTCCTCGACATGCGCTTCGTCGCCATAGGCGAAGGTCGCGACATGCTGGAGCGGCACCGGCACCTGGGGCGCTGCGATGTTGCGCAGCTCGAGGAACATGCCGATGAATGTCTTGTCGCCGGCGGCGAAGCCGACGCGCAGGCCCGGCAGGTTCGAGCGCTTCGACAACGACTGGAACGCGGCCACGCGGGTGAAATCAGGGCCGGCACATTCGAGCGCGCTGCCCGGTGCCTCGCGCGTGTAGATCTCCGAATAGCATTCGTCGCTGAGGATCATGAAGCCGTAGTGGTCGGCAAGGCTCTTCAGGCGTGTGAAGTAATCGCGCGAGGCGACCGAGCCCTGCGGGTTGGCCGGCGAGGCCAGATAGAACGCCACGGTGCGCGCCAGCGTCGCCTCGTCGATCGCGTCGAGGTCGGGCAGGAAGCCGTTCTCGACCGTGGTCGGCAGATAGACCGGCTCGCACGCGGCGGCGAGGGCGCCGGCGCCGTACACCGGATAGAACGGGTTCGGCATCAGGATAGCGGGCTTGCCGGGGCGCGGGCCGACATAGCGCGCGGCTGCGATTGCGGCGAGGAAGAGCCCCTCCCGGCTGCCGTTGAGGACGAGAATCTCGCCTTTGGGGTCGATCGGCCGCGGCAGCTTGAAGCGCGACGACAGCCAGGTGCTTGCGGCCTGGCGGAACGGGTCGGTGCCCTGGTTCATCGGGTAGCGGCCGAAATCGGCGATGTGCTTGGCCAGCACCGGGCCGACGAAATCAGGCACAGGATGCTGCGGTTCGCCGACTGCAAGCGAAATCAAGGGCTTGCCAGGCTGATGCGGCGCCAGCAGCTCGTTCAGCCGGACGAAGGGGGAGCGTCCGCCATCGGAGCTTCCACGGACCTGCGGCGCACGGGATGAAGCGGTCATGACCATTCTGGGCGCCAGTACTCTTGGAACGGCCGGTCGCAGCACGGCGCCGGCGGGAAAGCGGTTCGGTTCACCATAGATAGGGCGAGGTTAAGACGCGATTAACCATCGACCGCCGCCTCCGTCCAGAGCAGGAATATTGAGCCCGAATAACAACGGGATGCGAGGCTATTGGGGTTAGACCTGGTTCCGCGGCCTCCCCCGCTTGCGGAGGAGGGAACGCACCGTCATGCGGCCTCAGTGCCCCGGCAGCTTCTCGAACGTCTTCATGCCGGCGGGGATCGCATGAAATTCCTGCATGTCGCAGGTGTAGATCGCCATCTGCGGATGGAACTGGGCCGGATCGTCCAGCGTGCCGACCTTCAGGACCACGGCGGGCAGGCCCGGAACCTTGGTCACCAGATGGGTGCCGCATTCGGCGCAGAATTCACGCGTGACCGCGCGTTCGAGGTCCTTGCGGGTGAACTGCTTGGGCTGACCCTTGGTGTAGCTGAAGCCGGCCACCGGCATCGCGATGAAGGTGTTGGGCGCGCCGCCCGAGATGTACTGGCACTCGCGGCAATGACACTGGGCCTGCATCATCGGGTCGCCCTCGGCCTTGTAGCGCACTTCGCCGCAATAGCATCCGCCTTCCAAACGCATGACGACCTCCCGATTGTTGTTCTTGAGGTCGATATTTCTGCGCTGCGGGCCCGGAATGGCAATCTTTTTCTTCTCCCGCATCCGGCAAAAAGAAAGGGGCTCCAGCTCGCGCTGGAGCCCCTCAACGGTCAGGGCATTGCCGGGTATGTGCCCGAACCGTAGTTCTGGGCGCGATCTCCGAGGAGACCGCGCCCGGGAGGAGTTACATGTTGTAGGCGCGCTCGGTGTGCTCGGTGATGTCGAGGCCTTCACGCTCGCTCTCGACATTGGTGCGCAGACCGACGATCACGTCGACGACCTTGTAGAGGATCGCCGAACCGATGCCCGACCACACCAGCGTGGTGCCGACGCCCCAGATCTGGGACATCATCTGCGCCGCGAAGTCGTAGTCGGCGACCTTCGGCGGGATCGCGGTGTAGTCGATGATGCCGGCGCCGCCGAGCGCGGGGTTGACGAGAATGCCGGTGCCGAGGGCGCCGACGATGCCGCCGACGCAGTGCACGCCGAACACGTCGAGGCTGTCATCGTAGCCGAGCGCGTTCTTCACGACGGTGCAGAAGAACAGGCAGACCACGCCGACGATGAGGCCGAGGACGATCGCGCCCATCACGCCGGAGAAGCCGGCGGCGGGGGTGACGGCCACGAGACCCGCGACAGCGCCGGAGATGACGCCGAGCACCGACGGATGACCCTTGATGATCCACTCCGCGAACATCCACGACAGCGCGGCGGCTGCGGTGGCGACGAAGGAGTTGGTCATGGCAAGCGCAGCGCCGCCATTGGCTTCGAGGTTGGAGCCGGCGTTGAAGCCGAACCAGCCGACCCAGAGCAGCGAGGCGCCGATCATCGACATCGTCAGCGAGTGCGGAGCCATCAGCTCCTTGCCGTAGCCGACGCGCTTGCCGATCAGCAGAGCGCCGACGAGGCCTGCGATGCCGGCGTTGATGTGCACCACGGTGCCGCCAGCGAAGTCGATCGCGCCCTTCTTGAAGATCCAGCCGGCGTCGGCGTTGATCTCGTCGAGCTTGGCCTGCGCCGCGGTCTTCGCCGCCGCATCAGTAGCCGCAGCCAGAGCCTTGGCAGCGTCCTGGATCATGTCCGGGCCGGGCCAGTACCAGACCATGTGCGCGATCGGGAAGTAGATCAGCGTGACCCAGAGCGGGATGAACAGGGCGATCGCCGAGAACTTCATGCGCTCGGCGAAGGCGCCGACGATGAGGGCGGGCGTGATCGCCGCGAAGGTCATCTGGAAGCACATGTAGATGAGCTCCGAGATGTTGGCGTCGACCGAGAAGGTCGCCGCCTTCGAGTCGGTGGTGACGCCCATCATGAAGGCCTTGGAGAAGCCGCCGATGAAGTCGGAGCCGCCGGTGAAGGCGAGACTGTAGCCGTACACGGCCCAGATCACGGTGACGACGCAGACGGTGTAGAACACCTGCATCAGCACCGAGAGCATGTTCTTGGAACGGACGAGGCCGCCATAGAACAGCGCGAGGCCGGGGATCGTCATCAACAGCACCAGCACTGTCGATGTCAGCATCCAGGCGTTGTCTCCCTTGTTGACCGTTGGCTCGGCGTAGGCTGCGGTCGCAGCGAACAGGCCGGCTGCGAGAGCCGCCAATCCCGCGCCATAGGGACGCTTGAACGTCATATTATTCACTCCTGATTGGATAAGGTTGAGCGCGAAATCAAAGGGCCGCGGCATCGGCCTCGCCGGTGCGGATGCGCACTGCGTGGTCGAGGTTGATGACGAAGATCTTGCCGTCGCCGATCTGTCCGGTTTTCGCAGCAGACGTGATGGCGTCGATGGTCTTGTCGACCTGGTCGGAGGCGACAGCGACCTCGATCTTGATCTTGGGCAGGAAGCTCACGGCATATTCGGCGCCGCGATAGATTTCCGTATGGCCTTTCTGGCGGCCATATCCCTTGACTTCCGTCACCGTGAGACCATGAACGCCGATGGCGGTCAGGGCGTCACGGACTTCTTCCAGCTTGAATGGCTTGATAATCGCCATAACAATTTTCATGGGTCCTATCCCCGCTTGGGCCCGGTCCGGACATGGCCGGGCGTTCTCGACTGGTTCGCCACGAGGGAGAAGTTCACTACGCGGGCACAGCCAGGACCCTTAGAATCAAATGCCGTGCCAGATCGGGCGCGTTGCCTAACGGACTATGAGAACGGGGGTTTTCGCGTTCGACGGCTATTGCGCTGCAGTGCGCTATTCCGTCGCGCTCAAAACGTGGTCAGGTCTGCTCAAAACACGGGCAGGACAGGCTGCCGACACAATGTTGCTCATGTGTCGGGCAGCGTTACGGTATCTTGATACAGGAGAAAGCTCTGGAAGGGCTTGGCCGCGCCGCGAAATATCAAGTCACTGGGGCCTGTGCCCACTGGATGCGCGTAAGTGCTGACCTGCCCGGCGAGACGAGCCGCTTGGGAGAGCACCCGGTTGGGACCGCCGCCGGATCGTCAGGCGGCCTCTCGTTCCGCGAAGACCCTGTCGACCAGGCCCCACTCGACCCCCTGCTGCGCGGTCATGAAGTGATCGCGGTCCAGGGTTCGCTCCACCTCCTCCTCGGTGCGTCCGCAATGCTGCGCATAGAGCCGGGTGATGCGCCGCTTGGTTTCCTGCATCTCGTTGGCATGGATCAGGATGTCGGACGCCTGGCCCTGGAAGCCGCCGAGCGGCTGATGCACGTGAAGGCTCGCATTGGGCAGCGCGGCGCGGTGACCGGGCTCGCCGGCCATCAGCAGAAACGAGCCCATGGAGCGCGCGGTGCCCATGCACAGCGTATGGACCGGCGCCTTGATGAACTGCATCGTGTCGTACATCGCAAGGCCAGAGGTGACCACGCCGCCATAGGAGTTGATGTAGAGGTTGATCGGCCTGTTCGGATTCTCCGCCTCCAGGAACAAGAGCTGTGCGCAGACCAGCCCGGACATCGCGTCATTGACCTCGCCGTTGAGGAAGATGATGCGTTCGCGCAAGAGGCGCGAGTAGATGTCGAAGGATCGCTCGCCGCGCGCGGATTGCTCGACGACCATAGGGACGAGCTGAAGCATGTCGCGCATCGGCGACCTCCATGTCTGCAGGTGATGAAGTCTTTGTTGGTGCTAGGCCGCTGCGCGCATCAGGCAGCAATTGCTGTTGGCCGGCTGCGGCAGCTTTGCGCTGATATCGCAGGCCTGCTGGATGATACGAAAGCGCGTGCCGCCATCCTCGTTCGGCTCGAGCCGGAAGATGACATGGCTTTCGCGAAACGGCGGTTCGGAATCGCGCAGCCGGTAGCGCACCTCTTCGTTTACGATCGTTGATTCCGGCTCGACGCCGGCAAGGTCGCAATCCGGCAGCCAGCGCTCACGCAAAGCCGGAATGGTCACCGCGCGCCACACCTTTGCCGGCGGCGCATCGAATTCAAATTCGAGCACGAGGTTTGCGTCGGGGCGATCAGGCTTCACGGCGTCGCTCATTGATCCAGATCCTTATTGATCCATGTCCTTCAGGAGGTCAGCGAGTGCTTCCATGCGCTTCGGCCAGTAGGCGCGATAACGCGCGAGCCATGCCCCGATGGCAGCGATTCCGTCCGGATCGACTTCGTAATTCACAAAGCGGCCCTGCCGCTCTTCGCGCACGAGGCCTGCCGCGCGCAGCACCGAAAGATGTTGCGACATTGCCGGCTGGCTGATCTCCAGGCCGTCGCGCAAGGCGCTCGCATTCAGGCTTCCGCCCGCGAGCTTCTCAAAGACCTTGCGGCGCGTCGGATCCGCCAGCGCCTTGAAGATATCGGCTTCGATCATGACAACACATAAGCATGTGCTTATGTGTCGTGCAAGCCCTTATTGCAAGGCTTCGCCGTGCTGCGAAATATCGAGACCTTCGAGCTCGTGCTCACGGGATACGCGCAAGGGCACGAACAGGCCGACCAGCTTGAGCAGGATGAAGCTCACGCCTGCCGACCAGACGAAGGTGACGGCGACGCCATAGAACTGGATCAGCAGCTGCTGCGGGTGGCCCTCGATCAGGCCGGCGGTGCCGCCGATGGCGCTGGTCGCGAATACGCCGGCGAGCAGGGTCCCGGTCAGGCCGCCGATGCCGTGGACGCCGAACACGTCGAGCGAATCGTCATAATTGAAGCGGTGCTTCAGCCAGGTGCAGGCCCAATAGCAGACAGCACCGGCGAGGATTCCGATGACGATGCCGTGCCAGGGCGCCACGAAGCCGGAGGCCGGCGTGATGGTGCCGAGCCCGGCGACCGCGCCGGAGATCATGCCGAGCACGGACGGCTTGCGCCGGGTCGACCATTCAATCGCGCCCCAGGTCAGCGCGCCCGAGCAGGCGGCGAGGTGGGTGGCGATGATCGCCATCACAGCGCGTGAATTGGCCGCGCCCGCCGAGCCGCCGTTGAAGCCGAACCAGCCGACCCACAACAGGCCGGTGCCCATCACCGCAAGCGACAGGTCGAACGGCGAGAGATTTTCGGTGCCGTAGCCGTGGCGCCGCCCCATCACCTTCGCCGCAACGAGACCGCCGGTGCCGGCCGACAGATGCACCACGAGACCGCCCGCGAAATCCAGCACGCCCATGCTGTTGAGGAAGCCGCCGCCCCAGACCCAATGCGCCAGCGGAATGTAGACGAAGATGAACCAGGCGACGGAGAACAGGAGATAGGCGGAGAACCGCATCCGGTCGGCGACCGAGCCCGCGACCAGCGCCACCGTGATGATGGCGAACGTCATCTGGTACAGCATGAACAGCGCTTCCGGGATGGTCTTCGCGGCCGGATTGACGCTGTCCATGGTCATGCCGGCGAGAAACCAGCGGTCGAGCGTGCCGATCCACGGGCCGTCGCCGACGAAGCACAGCGAGTAGCCGAACGCGACCCAGAGGATGGAGATCATGGTCACGGCGGCAAGGCTCTGTGCCATGGTGGCGAGCACGTTCTTCTTGCGCACCATGCCGGAATAGAACAGCGCAAGCCCCGGGATCGTCATCATCAGCACCAGCGCGGTGGCGACGATCATCCAGGCCGTGTCGGCCGTGTTGATCTCGGAATCCGCTGCATATGCAGGCGCGGCCATCAGCAGCGCAAATCCGATCGGCGCAGCCATCGAGGCTGCGCGTCGCAACATTCCCGCCATATCGTTCCCCCCGGCATCAATTGGCGTCGCACGATCCGGCGTCGTTGCCCGGTGCGATCGAAGAAGATCGAAGCGTCTTCAAGCGAGGTGGATAGCGGCTCGCGCGAAGAAAACGCGTCGAAACAAGAATCTAGAGCGCGTCGCTGTCGGTCTCGCCGGTGCGGATGCGTAGCGCGTGGTCGATCGGCGTGACGAAGATCTTGCCGTCGCCGATCTGCCCCGTGCGCGCGGTCGCGGTGATCACGTTGACCGCCTTGTCGGCGACGTCAGAGGCGACCGCGATCTCGATGCGCAGCTTCGGCAGGAAGTTCACGACATATTCGGCGCCGCGATAGATCTCGGTGTGGCCCTTCTGGCGGCCGTAGCCCTTCACCTCGGTCACGGTCATGCCGTGGACGCCGATCGATGTCAGGGCCTGGCGGACCTCATCGAGCTTGAAGGGTTTGATGATCGCGACGACGAGCTTCATGGTCAGGCCTATTCCCCGGGATGCGCCGCGCCGTATGTCCCCGGCGCTGCGTCAATCTGGCATCTTTCCGGGCAAATGGCACAAAAAAGTTGCAGATTGAAGCGGAAAAACGTTTGGCCAGGGGCGGTCATGTGAACGGCCGCCTCTGTACAGGGCAACCGTTCATCCTTCAGAATGCATTTTCGGCATGGATGCGGTGAACCCAAGCGTCCCGGCTGGTACAAAAGTATGTTTGAGGGGGACGTTTCATGGCGAGTTGGTTCTACGCATCCGAGGGCAAGCAGCAGGGGCCCTTTCCGGAAGGGCAATTCCGCGATCTCGTCGCCCAGGGCGTCGTGCGCCCGGATACGCTGGTGTGGACCGAAGGCATGGCGGGCTGGCAGAAGGCTGCCGAAATCCCCGGTCTGGTCGGCGGTGGCGGCGCGCCGCCGATGATTCCGTCGGGTGGCCCGCCGATGATGGGCGGTGGTGGCTATGCGGGCGGTGGCGCCGGCGGAGGATCGCTGTCGGTCGATTTCGGCATCCTCGACTTCACCTGGCGCACGCTCGTGCTGGCGATCGGCTCGTGCTTCGTCATCCCGGTGCCGTGGCTGTTCGTCTGGTACACCAAATGGATCGTGCCCTGCATCAAGGTTCCCGGACGGCCCAATCTCAGCTTCACCGGCAGTGCGATGACGCTGGTGCCCTGGTTCTTCGGCTTCATCGTCCTTGCGATCGCGATCGGCTTCATCGGCAGTTCGTTGCTGAGCAATCTGCTCTTCATTGTCCAGCTCGTGCTCTACTGGCTCCTGATCAAATGGATGGTCGCGAACCTCGCTTCGAACGGGCAACCGCTGGGCCTGAGCTTCACCGGCTCGATCTGGGCCTATATCGGCTGGAATCTGCTGTTTGCGATTTCCATCATCACCATCGTCGGCTGGGCCTGGGTCGCTGCAGCTCAGATGCGCTGGTTCTGCCGTAGCATCGAAGGCACGCGGCGCGAGATCGTGTTCAAGGGCTCGGGCCTCGACATCCTCTGGCGCGGCATCGTCGCTGCGATCCTGTGCAGCCTGATCATTCCTATTCCGTGGGTGTACCGCTGGATCATGAACTGGTTCGCCTCGCAGACCGAGCTCGCTCCGCGGGGCGCGCAGTCGCGCATGTAACGGCCGCTGGCTTTCGGTAGCGAGCAGACGAGATGTCGAATCGACTCTGGTTTCATGCATCCGAGGGCCAGCAGAAGGGGCCGTTCTCCGAGGCGCAGTTCCGCGATCTGATCGCCCGGGGAATCGTGCGATCAGACACGCTGGTCTGGACCGACGGGATGGCGGGCTGGCAAAAGGCCGGCGCGGTCCCCGGTCTGGTACCCGGCGGATCGCCGGTTTCGAGCGGCGACGGGCGGGGTCGGCTGTCGGTGGACTTGCCGCTGTGGTCGTTCCTGGGATGGTGCATCCTGCTGGTGATCGGCAACGCCGTTGTTGTGCCGGCTCCCTGGACCGCCACCGGCTATTACCGCTGGCTGTTCCCGCGCGTCCAAGTCCCGCAGCGGCCGAACATCAGCTTCACCGGGCAGGTCGGCGACATCTGGTACGTCTTCATCGCGCTGGCGCTGGTGGGCTACGCGGGACTTTTCGGCGACCTGTTTCAGCTTGTGGGAATCCCGATCCAGGCCTTCCTGTCCTGGATGGTCCTGCGCTGGGTCGTCGCCAATATCAGCTCGAACGGTCAGCCGATTCCGATGACGTTCAACGGCAGCCCCTGGGTCTTCATCGGCTGGCAGGTGCTGATGTTTCTCGCCGTGCTCACGATCGTCGGCTGGGCCTGGGTCATGGCCGCATGGATGCGCTGGATCTGTCTCAACATCGCGGGCACGCGGCGCGAGATGATCTTCGTCGGCACCGGACTGCAACTGCTGTGGCGAACCTGGGCATTCGCTTTCGGGTGTCTTCTGATCATCCCGATTCCGTGGCTGTTGCGCTGGTACTTCACGTGGACCATGACGCAATTCGAGCTCGTGGAGCGCGTAGCGCCTCAGGCGTGAATGGTAAGCTGCGGGGCGATCGTCTCCGCAACCGTGCGCATGTCGCGCGCGAGTGAGAGCGAGGTCGCGCGGTCGAGCTGGCTGCCGAGGCCGACGGCCGCGATGGTGTGCGAGATCGTTCCCTTTGCGTTGAGGACTGGGACGGCGACGATGGTCACGCCGGCGATGTAATTGCCGCGATCGATGCTGAAGCCCTGCTTGCGCACCTGATCGACTTCCTTGCGCCAGGCATCATAGGTCGGCGCGCTATTCCAGCGCAGCAGGCGAAAGCGCTTTTCGATCTCCTTCTCCGGCTGGCCGCTGAAGGCGGCGACACAGCGGCCCGTGGCACTGATCAGCGCCGGAAAGCGGCTGCCGATGTCGACATGAAGCCGCACCGGCGCCTGGCTGCGCGCCAGCGCGACCACGATCATGTTGTCGAGATCGGGCACCTCGACGCCAATCGCGGTGATGCCGTAGCGACTTGAAAGCTCCTCGAGCCTGGGCCGCAGAAGGCTGGGAAAATCGGCATGCTCGAGCACGGCGCGCGCCAGCGGCAGCATGCCGACGCCGAGGCTGTAGCGCTTGGTCTGCGGATCGACCTGCAGCAAATCCTCCGCCAGCAACGCGCGCACGATGTGCAGCGCGGTGCTCGGCACCAGTTCGAGACTCTCCGCAATCGCCTTCAGACTCTGCGGCGAGGGACTGCGGCTGAGCAGGCGGAGGATGGCGACGGCACGTGTCACTGCAGGCACGGCGCGAACGCGGGGTGATTTGGGATTCGGCATGATCGTATCGGTACAACAGCGGCCTGGGTGCAACAACAGCGTCTCGTCGCGGCAAAGCTCATCACCGCATCGATCTGCCTCGTCCGCAGCGCGCGCGGCAGCGCCGGCCGCGATCCCCATGAATTGTACATATACAATCTCATACGCTATTTGACAATTAACCTGTCCTCGGTATCTTGCCGGTCATGAGCAAGCTGACCGACTTCACGAGCTACGCCGCCGCGCAGACGATCTTCTCCCCGGAGAAGCTCTGGGATTTGTTCAACGGCAATCGCGCGCAGCTGAACATCGCCCATGAGTGCATCGACCGGCACGCCGGCCGTTCCAACCCGGCCGTGATCGTCGTTCGCGCCGATGGGCCGGACGAAGTGCTCAGCTTCGCCGAGCTCGCGGAAGCATCCTCGCGCTTCGCGCATGATCTGGTGAGCCGCGGCATCCAGGCCGGCGATCGCGTCGCGGTCATGCTCGAGCCCTCGCGTGCGTTCTATGTCGCGGTGTTCGGCGCCATGAAGGCCGGCGCCATCGCCGTGCCGCTGTTCACGCTGTTCGGGCCCGACGGCGTCAAGCTGCGCGTCGACGACTGCAAGCCACGGCTGATCGTGACGAACGCCGAGAAGGCGCAGCTCCTCGCCGCCACCGGCCCCGAAGTCGTCGTCGCCGACGATGCATTCCTGGACGGGCTGCAACGTTTCGCGCCGCACTTCACGCCCGACACGGCGGCCGACGCGATGGCGCTGTTTCAATATACGTCGGGCACGACGCGCGAATTGCCCGAAGCGGTCAAGCACACCCATCGCTCGATCGTCACGCTGATGGTCGCGGCGTTGTACGGCACCGGCCTGCGCCCGGGCGATCGCTTCATCTGCCCGTCATCGCCGGCCTGGGGGCATGGGCTCTGGCACGGCACGCTCGCGCCGCTGGCGCTCGGCATCACCGTCGGCGCCTATGCCGGCAAGTTCAATCCGGAGCGGCTGCTGGCTGCGCTCGAGCAGCACCGGTTCACCAATATCTCGGCCGCCGCGACGCATTACCGCATGATGCGCAATTCGGGCGCGGCGCCGCGCTACCGCTACGCGCTCGAGAAGATGTCGTTTACCGGCGAGCCGATCGACAGCGAGACCTCCGCCTTCATCAGCGACACGTTCGGCCATGAGGTGTGCAGCATGTACGGCACCACCGAGATCGGCGTGATCCTGGTGAGCTATCCCGGTGCACGCGATTTCGTCGTCAAGCCGGGATCCCTCGGCAAGCCGATTCCCGGCGGGCGCGTCGAGGTTCAGGACGCAGAAGGCAAGCCCTGCGCGACCAACGTCACCGGCGAGCTCAAGGTCTGGCGCCGTGGCGAGTGGATCGCGACCAAGGATCTCGGCCGCATCGACGAGGACGGCTATTTCTACCATGGCGGCCGCGCCGACGACGTCATCATCTCCGCCGGCTGGACCATGAGCGCCGTCGAGATCGAGGACGCGATCCTGAAGCATCCGCAGGTGCGCGAAGCCGCCGCCATCGGCGTTCCCGATGCCCTGCGCGGACAGGTGGTGAAGGCGTTCGTGGTCACGGAGCGGCCGGGCGACACGTCCTTCGAGCACGAGATCCAGGACGTCGTGCGCCAGCGCCTCAGCCATCACGAATATCCGCGTCTGGTCAGCTTCGTCACGGAGCTGCCGAAGACGCCGGCCGGCAAGGTCAACCGCAAGGTGCTGCGAGACCGTGAACAGGCCGCCAGGCAATCAGAAGCAACGAATTGAAGGAAAGGAACGTCAATGCTGGACAAGACCGAAACCAGGTTTCCGAAGATCACCGAAGAGGGCCTCGATGATCTGCGCAAGCGCATCGGCGTCACCATCGGCGTGACCGCCGAGCCCTGGTGCTACGAGGCGACGCGCGACAACATCCGTCACTACGCCCACGGCATCGGCGACGACAATCCGCTCTGGTGCGATCCCGACTACGCCGCCAAGACCAATCATGGCGGCATCATTGCGCTGCCGAGCTTCCTGTTCTCGACCAGCCGCATCGTGTCCGGCTATGTCGGTGGCATGCCCGGCGTCCACGCGATGTGGTCGGGCGCGGACTGGACCTGGCATAAGGCCGTCCGCCGCAACGACGTGATTTCCACCGAAGCCAAGCTGAAGGATCTGGTCGAGCACCAGACCCGCTTCGCCGGCCGTGCGATCCAGCAGACCTATCACGTCGATTTCTTCAACCAGCAGGGCGACCTCGTCGCCGAAGCGGACAGCTGGTGCTTCCGCACCGAGCGCGACCATGCGCGCGATCAGGGCACCAAATATCGTGAGGTCAAGGCCCGCGCGCCGCGTCGCTACAGCCAGGAGGAACTGGCCGCCGCCTACAAGCTCTATGCCGAGGAGCGGATTCAAGGCTCGCGTCCGCGTTATTGGCAGGACGTCTCCGAAGGCGAGGCGCTGCCGACGATGCTGAAGGGGCCGATGACGGTCACCGGCTTCATCGCTTATGCGCAAGGCTGGGGCGGTCTCTACATCCGCGCCAACAAGCTTGCCTGGAAGCTGCAGGACGCCCATCGCGGCCTCGGCATTCCCAACCGCTTCGGCATCCCCGACTGCCCCGAGCGCGTGCACTGGGAAGAGGAGTTCGCGCTCGAGGTCGGCGCGCCCGGTGCCTATGATTACGGTCCGGAGCGCTGCTCCTGGCTCACCCACCATCTCACCAACTGGATGGGCGATGACGGCTTCCTGCGCCGTGCGAGCTGCAAGATCCGCCGGCACAATCCCGAGGGCGACATCCTGTTCATCAAGGGCAAGGTGAAGCGCAAGTTCATCGAGAACGGGCGGCACCTGGTCGAGATCGAGCAGGAAGCGCACAACCAGGACAACGAAGTCTCGGTGCTCGGCACCGGCATCGTGCAACTGCCAAGCCGGACCTGACGGCAACCAACTGGGCGCATGAGCATGCCCGCAACCGACCTCACGCGCGGAGCGGTGACCGGCCTCAAGGTCGTCGATCTCTCGCGCGTGCTGGCGGGGCCGCTCTGCACGCAGATGTTGGCCGATCATGGCGCCGACGTGGTCAAGATCGAGCCGCCATCAGGAGATGAGACCCGCGGTCTCGGGCCGCCCTTCGATGCCGCGGGACAGGCGGCGTATTTCGGCGCCGTCAATCGCGGCAAGCGCGGCATGGCGCTCGACCTGTCGTGCCCGGAAGGGCGTGCGGTGCTCGAAGCGCTCTTGAACGATGCCGACGTGCTCGTGGAGAATTTTCTGCCCGGCACGATGGAACGCTGGGGGCTCGGCTATGAGGCCGATCTGTCCGAACGCTTTCCGCGCCTGATCTACTGCGCGATCTCCGGCTTCGGCGTCGACGGGCCGCTCGGCGGCCTGCCCGGCTACGATGCCGTGCTGCAGGCCATGTGCGGCCTGATGAGCATCAACGGCTCGCAGGATTCGGGCGCGACGCGCGTCGGCGTTCCCATCGTCGATTACGTCACCGGCTACAACGCGCTCGTCGGTGTCCTGCTCGCGCTTGCGGCGCGCGAACGGAGCGGCCGCGGGCAGCGCGTCGAAGCGACGTTGTTCGACACCGCGCTCGGCCTTCTGGTCCCGCACGCGGCGAACTGGATCTGCTCGGGCAACGTGCCCGGCCGTCTCGGCAGCGCCCATCCCAACATCGCGCCTTACGACAAATTCGCGGCGGCCGACGGCGAGATCTTTCTCGGCATCCTCAACGACGGCCAGTTCCGCCGCTTCTGCCAGAGGGTGAAGCGCGGCGACCTGCTGGATGACCCGCGCTTCCGGACCAACGCCGATCGGCTCCGTCACGTCGCCGCGCTTCGTGCCGAGCTGAAACGGACGCTGGCCGGCTTCAAGTCGGACGCGCTTTGCCGCGAACTGATGCAGGCCGGCGTTCCCGCCGGCGTCGTCAACACCGTGCCGCAAGCCTTCGCGCAAGCCCATGTCTCCCACCGTGACATGCTGGTCGAAAGCGAGGGCCATCGTGCGCCGGGCATTCCGGTGAAGCTGGCGCAGACGCCGGGTCGCGCCAGCCGCCGGCCACCGCGCTTCGGCGAGCATGCAAACGACATTCTGGCGGATGCCGGCTTCGATCAGCACGAGATCGACAGCCTGATCGAAACCGGCGTCGTCACGCCGCCAGGGAAGGACACCGCACGACGATAAGGACGGCCGACAACAAGAAGACGATCAAAACAATCATAAAGAGAGGAAACGAGCATGCTGAAATCCGCGAGATGGGCCGTGGGATGGCTGGCCCTGCTATGGAGTTGCGCAAGCCTGGCGCAGACCTATCCGACGAGGCCCGTCAGGATCATCGTTCCCTATCAGGCGGGCCAGGGCACCGACGTCGTCGCCCGCTACCTCGCCGACCATCTGTCGCGCACGCTGGGCCAGCGCTTCTATGTCGAGAACAAGCCGGGTGCCGGCGGCAATATCGGCGCCGAGCAGGCGGCGCATTCGGAGCCCGACGGCTACACGCTGCTGATGGGCACCAACGCCACCCAGACCATGAACGAGTTCATGTACCCCGCGATGGGGTTCGTGCCGGACAAGGATTTTGCGCCGATCATCCTGGTCGGCAAGCTGCCGCTGGTGATCACGGCCAGCCCGTCCTTCGCCGGCAACAGCGTGGTCGACCTGATCAGCGCCGCGAAGGCAAAGCCCGACAGGATCGACATCGCGCTGCCCAGCACGACGGCGCGCGTCATCTTCGAGTTTCTCAAGGAGGTGACGGGCGCACCGATGTTCGGTGTTCCCTACAAGGGATCGGCAACCGCGATGACCGACGTGCTCGGCGGGCAGGTGCCGCTGATCATCGATACCGTCACGGCGGTGCGCACCCAGATCGACGACGGCAAGCTGAAGGCGCTCGGCATCACCGTGCTGAAGCCGAGTGAGCTGCTGCCGGGCGTCAAACCCGTCGCCGAGCAGGGCGTGCCTGATTTCGAGATGGCAGGCTGGAATGCCTTCTACGCCCCGCGCGATACGCCGCAGGCGGTGATCGAGCTCCTGAACGGCGAGTTCGCCAAGGCGCTGGCCCTGCCCGAGACCCGGAAGCGGCTGCACGAGCTGGGCCTCGATCCAGCCGGCGGAACACCGGCAGACCTCGCCCGGTTCGAAACGCGGGAGCGTCTCAAATGGGGGCCGGTGATCAAGGCGACGGGCCTGCAGGGCGGTTGACGCCGGACAGGCTCGTTGCTCGAGCGTGATCTTGTCCGAGAAGCGGTGTCCACTTCTCGAGATCAGGCCTTGCGCTCGCGCACCGAGCCTTCCTGGGCGACGGACGCGACCAGCGTGCCGTCGGGCTTGAAGATGAGGCCGCGGGACAGGCCGCGGCCGCCACGCGCGTTCGGCGAATCCTGGGCGTAGAGCAGCCATTCGTCGGCGCGGAACGGGCGGTGAAACCACATCGCGTGATCGAGGCTCGCCGGCATCATGCGCTTGTCGAACAGCGTGCGGCCATAGCGCGCCATGATGGCGTCGAGCAGCGAGAAGTCCGAGGCGTAGGCGAGCGCGCACAGATGCAGCGCCGGATCGTCGGGCAGCTTTGCCGCGGTGCGGATCCAGATGTGGATGCGGCCGTCGTCGACCTTCTGGCCGAAATAGCGGCCGATCTCGACCGGACGCAATTCGATCGGCCGGTCCATCTCGTAATAGCGGCGGATGAACTCCGGCATCTCCTTGAACAGCGGCTGCTTCGAAACCTCCTCCGCGGTCAGCTTTTCCGGCGGCGGCACGTCGGGCATCCTGTCCTGGTGATCGAACGCGCTTTCCTCCTCGGCATGGAACGACACCATGATCGAGAAGATCGCGTTGCCGTGCTGGATCGCCGTGACGCGGCGGGTCGAATAGCTCTTGCCGTCGCGCAGGCGTTCGACCTGGTAGATGATCGGAACCTTGGGGTCTCCAGGCAGGATGAAATAGCAATGCAGCGAATGCGGCAGGCGCCCTTCGACGCCCTCGACGGTGCGGCAGGCCGCGACCATCGCCTGCCCGATCACCTGCCCGCCAAACACCCGCTGCCAGTCCGTGTTCGGGCTGCTGCCGCGGAACAGGTTCACCTCGAGCTGTTCGAGGTCGAGGATCGAAATGAGATCGAACAGGCTTTTGGACATGGAGTGAACTTTCTTGCCGTCCTTCCGGGGCCGGATGCTCCGGAATGGCACATTTGGGCCGTTCCGCCCTTGTTTCACCGCACTGTTTCGCCCAGCTCAAGTCTGCTAGCAAGACCGAGAATTGGCCGGGAATTCGGGTATGTCGGTACAGGGTAGCATTGTCATTGGCGGCGGCGCGTTTGCCGGCCTCGCATTGGCCTTGGCGTTGCGCCAGGGGCTCGGGCCCGAGATCGCCGTCATCGTCGCCGATCCTGCGCTCAGCACCCGGCCGAGCCGCGACCCCCGCGCCACCGCGATCGTGGCCGCCTGCCGCCGGCTGTTCGAGGCCATCGGCGCCTGGGACGACGTCAGGGCCGAAGCGCAGCCGATCCTCGACATGGTCGTCACCGACTCCAAGCTGGAAGACGCCACCCGTCCGGTCTTCCTCAATTTCGCCGGCGACGTCGCGCCGGGCGAGCCGTTTGCGCATATGGTCGAGAACCGCCGCCTGATCGACGCGCTGACGGCGCGCGCCGAGGCCGAAGGCATCGACCTGCGCGCCACCACCGTGGCCTCCTATGACGCGCGCCCCGAAGGCATCGATGTGACGCTCGGCGACGGCAGCGTGATCGCCGCAAGCCTTTTGGTCGCCGCCGATGGCGCGCGGTCGAAGCTGCGCGAGCGCGCCGGCATCGCGACCCATGGCTGGGAATATGACCAGTCCGGCATCGTCGTGACCGTCGGTCACGAGCGCGATCACGAGGGCCGCGCGGAAGAGCACTTCCTGCCCGCAGGTCCCTTCGCGATCCTGCCGCTCTCGGGCAAGCGCTCGTCGCTGGTGTGGACCGAGCGCCGCGCCGAGGCCGCGCGCATCATCGCGCTCAGCGACGAGGAATTCCACGCCGAGCTCGAGCAGCGCTTCGGCCTGCATCTCGGCGAGGTGAAGGCGCTCGACAAGCCGCGTGCGTTTCCGCTGTCCTATTTCGTCGCACGCTCCTTCATCGCCACGCGCCTCGCGCTGGTCGGCGATTCCGCACACGTCATCCACCCCATCGCCGGCCAGGGCCTCAATATGGGCTTGAAGGATGTCGCCGCGCTGGCCGAGGTCGTCGTCGATGCCGCGCGGCTCGGCATGGATCTCGGCGGGGCCGACGTGCTGGAGCGCTACCAGCGCTGGCGCCGCTTCGACACCATGGCGATGGGCGTTGCCACCAATTCGCTGAATTTCCTGTTCTCGAACCAGTCGACCTTGCTGCGCACCGTGCGCGACATCGGCCTCGGTCTCGTCGACCGCGCCCCGCCGCTGAAGAATTTGTTTATCCGGCAAGCCGCTGGACTGACGGGTGAAGTGCCGCGGCTGTTGAAGGGCGAGGCGTTGTAAGAGGGCGTTTAGTGAGCGCTCGTGCCTCACACTCCGCCGTCGTCCCGGACAAGCGAAGCGCAGATCCGGGACCCAAACGCCGCAGCAGGAGTTTGGCGAAGACTCGGAGTTAACACTTCGGACGACAGCCACGTCCTGTGGTTATGGGTCCCCGCCTGCGCGGGGACGACACCTCGTGTGTGGCCACGACATCGCTCGACGACGGTCGCCAGATTCTCAATCGATCTTCCTTGCCTCTTCCGGCAGCATGATCGGGATGCCGTCGCGGATCGGATAGGCGAGTTTTGCGGACCGCGAGACCAGCTCCTGCCTCGCGGAATCGAACTCCAGCGGGCCCTTGGTCAGCGGGCAGACCAGGATCTCCAGCAATTTCGGATCGACACTGGCTTCGGGGCGTTCGGTGGGCGCGTTCATTGGGCTCTCCGGCAATCGATTGCCTCTAGCACATAAAATCGAGATCTAGGCGGAAACCATCCGCATAATTTCGTCGAGCGGGCCCTCGAGCCTGGCAGCCGGGACCGGCGGCCCCGACAGGGCGAAGCCGAGAAACGTCCAATAGAGGATCTGGGCGCGGGCCTGCGCCGTCGCCGGAGCGAGGCCGCGCTTTGCCAGCAGCTGCTCGATGTAGTCGATGCGGCGGCGGTCGATCGCGCGCACGGCGGCCTGCGCCGCCGCGTCGAAGGCGGCCCAGTTGCGCACCGCCCGCTCGAGATCGAGCCGCGCGCCGAACGATCTGCGCAGCAACGCCTTCAGCGGCTCGTCGTCGGCGGCCTCGACATCGGCGATGATCTGCTCGGCGGCGATCTCGCGCCAGCGCTTCAGGACGGCGGCGTGGAATGCGGCGAGATCGGCGAAATGCCAATAGAAGCTGCCGCGCGAGACGCCCATGGCTTTGGCCAGCGGATCGGCCTTCAGCGCCGTGAAGCCGCTCCTGGCGAGCGCCTTCAGCCCCTGCTGGATCCAGTCGTCGGCGGTGAGCTGCTCGGTCATGTCGGTTCCCGGAATTCGACCATACACTAGTGTATTGACAGGCGGCGGACCAGCGCCTATTTGTCCATACACAACTGTATGGAGGCGTCGATGCGTAATCTCCTGCTTCAATCTGCCGGGGTCCTGGCGATTGCCGTGGCCCTGATCCACGGCATTCTCGGCGAGACCAGGGTGTTTGTCCGTGCCCGCATCGAGCCGGAGCGGCTGCGTACCCTGATCCGGGTCGTGTGGCAGGCTTCGACCGTCGCCTGGATCGGTTGCGGCGTGCTGCTGATTGCTGCGCCCTGGATGGGCTCGGAGCCGGCGCGCCACTGGATCGTCATCACCATGGCCGCAGTATTCGGCTTCTCCGCCTGCGCCAACGCCTTTGCAACGCGCGGCCGCCACTTCGGCTGGATGATGCTCAGCGCGGTCGTCGCGATGACGGTCGCGGGCTATTGAACGTCGAAACCTGGCACCACAAACAGAGCCGAGGTCGCATCATGGAAGATCGTGTTCGGCTAACGATCGAAGACGGCGTGGCTCATCTCCGGCTCAATCGTCCGGACAAAATGAACGCGCTCGATCCGGCAATGTTCGAGGCCCTTGCCGAGGCCGGCGCGGACCTTCGTGACAGCCCGGAAATTCGAGCCGTCGTGCTGTCCGGCGAAGGCCGCGCCTTCTGCGCCGGCCTCGATGTCGAACGCCTGCTCGCGGCCGCGAACGGCGAGCCGCTGCTTCCGTTTGCGGATCTGACGCGCCGGACCCACGGCATCGCAAACTTCGCGCAGCACATCGTCTGGCTGTGGCGCGAGCTGCCGATCCCCGTGATTGCAGCGGTCCACGGCGTCGCCTTCGGCGGCGGCTTCCAGCTCGCGCTCGGTGCCGACCTCCGTTACATCGCGCCGGATGCGAAGCTTGCGGTCATCGAGACCAAATGGGGTCTGGTGCCCGATATGTGCGGCACGCAGTTGATGCGCCATCTCGCGCGCGAGGATGTGGTGCGTGAGCTGACCTATAGCGGGCGTGTCTTTTCAGCCGAAGAGGCGCTGGCCGACGGCTTCGCGACCCGGCTTGTCGATGATCCCGTGGCCGCTGCATTGGCAACGGCGCGCGAGATCGCCGGCCGCAGCCCCAGCGCGATCCGTGCCGCCAAGCGATTGCTCAACCTGTCCGCAACTTGCGACGCTGCGACGGGTCTTGCTGCGGAGACCGCCGCGCAGGCCGCGCTGCTCGGCACGCCAAATCACATCGAAGCGGTCAGGAGCAATCTCGAGCGCCGCGCGCCGCGATGGAGCGACACATGAGCACGCCGCATGGATTCGACCTGCAGACGCTCGTCGCGGTCAACGCATCCGCCGCGTTCAACCGCGCCGCCGGCTTCGAGCTTGTTGCGGCCGGCAACGGCGAGGCGACCATCCGAATGAATTGGCATGACGACCTCACCCAGTATTCCGGACATCTTCACGCCGGCCTGATCGCGGCCTTGCTCGACACGGCCTGCGGGTTCGCCGCGGCGACGCTCGTGGGCCCGGTGACCGCGTCGCACTTCTCGATGAACTGCCTCAGGCCGGCTGTTGGTCGCTACTTCGTCTCCAGGGGAACGACGCTCCGCCCCGGGCGCAGACAAGTGTTCGCGCGCGCAGAACTACTTGCCGCGGACGAGCAGGATGAACTGAGCCTCGTAGCGACGGGCGAGACCGTGCTCGTCCCCACCGGCGAGCCGCCGCGCAACACCGGCCGGAGCTGAACCATGACACTGACGCTCGTCACCGGGGGCACGGGTCATCTTGGCCGGGATGTCGTCGATCGTCTGGTTCGCGACGGACGTCGCGTCCGGGTATTTGCACGATCACCGGGTATGCGATCGGATGTCGAATGGGCCGCAGGCGATCTCGCCACGGGTGCCGGGTTGCGCGAAGCACTGCAGGGCGTCGACACGGTCATCAATGCGGCGACCTGTTCGCCGATCGCGCGGCGTGGAGGCGTCCGCCCGATCGACTTCTTCAGATCGCCCTCCGCAGTGGACGTCGAGGGAACGGAGCGGCTGCTGTCGCTCTGCGGGGAGGCCGACATTCGGCATTTCCTGCACGTTTCGATCGTCGGGCTCGACCAGGCGACCCTGCCCTACGCGCGGGTCAAGCTCGCCGGCGAGCGGCTGGTGCGTGCCTCGGCTCTGTCCTGGTCCATCGTTCGCGCGATGCCGTTCTACTACCTGCTCGACAGGTTGCTCTCGGGCCTCACCTGGCTTCCGGTTTGGCCGGTGCCGACGACGCCGTTCGATCCCGTCGATACGTCGGATGTCGCCGATCACGTTCTGACTTGCGCGTTCGACGGGCAGCGCGGCGTGCGCGCGGAGATCGGCGGCCCCGAAGCGCTGAATCTCGTCACCCTCGCCCGCCAATACCAGGATGCACGGAGACTGCACCGAAAGATCCTGGCGGTCGGCCTTTCCGACGCGAAGGCGCGCGGCATGGGCTTTGTCGTCAGCCACGGCGTGCGCGGACGTCTGCGCTGGACGGACTGGCTGCGGCGCAATTATCTGGAAATGCAAACTGCGGCCTAGCGCAATCGGCGAGGTCGGCAGTCCATCCGACCCGTGAGGCTTAAGGCCGCAGCGGTCGGACAAATCCGCATTCTCCGCAGAGGGCGCTCACGTTTTCGCTCCGGTTAGAACTCGTCTAAACTCAACAATAGAACTTATCTAAAGCAGACCTCGCCCGTCACCGATTGACTTCATCACCCTCTTTGCTTCCTTCAGTCCAGCTTCGCAGCTCGCGTAGCGCGCACGGCAGAGGAGGAGATGTTCGTGAAGGTCATTCGTGTTGTTGCCATTGCACTGACGGTCGGGATCGGCATGGGGTCGGCGGCCATGGCCGACGGTTTCAAGGACTGCACCAAGCTCGACAAGGCGTCGTGGAAGCCGGCGAGTGAAGCCGAAGCCAAGGCCAAGGCGCTGGGTTACGAGGTGCGGCGCTCCAAGATCGAAGGTTCGTGCTACGAGGTTTACGGCGTCAAGGAAGGCAAGCTCTACGAGCTGTTCTACAGCCCCGAAGATCTCAGCCTGAAGCACACGATCGCCAAGTAGGCTGCCAGGAAGGCGCGAAGCAGGTCGTGACGTAGACGGCGCGGCCTGATCTGCGAAGCGGGGCTTGAGGGTGGTCTTTGCTTGATTGAAGACGCGATGCCAGAAGCGCGCGGGGTGTCCGACAGGACCCCCGCGGATCGAACGGCTTCACGGACGGTCGCAGTCTGGGACCTCCCGCTGCGCCTCTGGCACTGGATTCTCGCGGCGTGTGTTCTGGCCGCGTGGTTCACGCCGACGGTCTATGACCGGCTTCACCGCATCGTCGGCTATGCGGTGCTCGGGCTTCTCGCCTTCCGCCTCGTCTGGGGCTTTTGGGGAAGCCGCTATTCGCGCTTCCGCATGATCAGAGCCAGGCTTCGCGCGGCACCGCGCTATCTCTGGAATCTGCGCCGCGGCATCACCGGCCGCTATATCGGTCTCAACCCCGCCGGCACGTTGATGCTGGTGGCGCTGCTGGCCTCGCTCACCGTCTCGGCGATCACCGGCGCGATGTCGGTCACCGTCACCTTCTTCGGCGTATGGTGGGTCGAAGACACTCACCATTATTCATCGGATGCGGTCATCGTCCTGGTCGTGCTGCATGTGCTGGGCGTGGTGGTGATGGCCCTTCTCCAGCGCGAGAACCTGATCCGCGCGATGATCACCGGCCGCAAACGCATCCGCGGTCATTCCTAGGGTTTGAGGTGACTCTCTCCCCACGGGATGGCCGGGCTTGACCCGGCCATCCACGGCTTGCTTGCTGTCCAAGAGCGTGGATGCCCGGGCCTTCGCCGCGCCGAAGCGGCTTCGGCCGCGCAGGCGGGATAAGCCCGCGCATGACGGAGCTTCTGCCCTAGTCAACTACTGTAGCGGCGGATCGCCGCTGGTGCGCTTCTTGGCGAGGTCCATCTCGGTGACCGCGATCAAAATCTCGGCCCGGGTCTTCAGGTCGGGCGCTTCCAGCATGGCCTGCTTCTCTGCAGGGCCGTAGGGCGACATCATCGCCAGCGCGTTGACGAGGGCTTCATTGGGCGCGCTTTCGACGCCTTCCCAGTCGACCTTGAGATTGTTGGCCTTCAGGAAGTCCGCCAGCACGGCCAGCAGCGCCTCGCGGTCGACCTCGTCCTCGCCCATGCGCGCGGTGAAGTCGTTGGCGAAGGCGAAGAAGTCCACCTTGCACTGCCGGTAAGCGGTGAGCACCTCGAGCTCCTCGATGACCTTGAAGCGCGAAACGCCGGTGAGCTCGAGGATGTAGCGGCCGTCGCCGGATTCGGCGAGCTGGGTGATGCGGCCGACGCAGCCGACGCGAAACAGCGTCGGCTTGTCGGAATCCTTCGGCGAGTGCGCGACGTCGGGCTGGATCATGCCGATCAGGCGATGGCCGTCGCGAAAGCTGTCGTCGACCATCGACAGATAGCGCGGCTCGAAGATGTTGAGCGGCATCTGGCCGCGCGGCAGCAGCAGCGCGCCCGGCAGCGGAAACACCGGAATGATCTCCGGGAGGTCGGCGGGCCCGCGATATTCGATGTTGATCGGCATCTGCCCCGGTCCCCCCTGGCTTTGCTAGCGCATGATCCGGAGGACCGCGTCAGCGCAAGATGTGCAACGGTTTTCCGAATGGATCATGCTCAAAGAAGCCCCTACGAAAACAGGATCGTCGACAAACGCTTGCGTCCCTCGACGGTTGCATCATCCGCGCCGCCCCAGGCCTCGAAGAACTGCACCAGCTGCTTGCGGGCGCCGTCATCGTTCCATTTGCGGTCGCGCTTGACGATCTCGAGCAGCTGCGCGGTGGCAGCAGTGCGGTCGCCTTGCGCGTTCAGCGCGGTCGCCAGGTCGAATCGGGCCTGATGATCGAGCGGGTTTGCGGCGACTTTCTGTTCCAGCTCCGCGACCGGTCCAAGCGATTGGGCCTGCTCGGCAAGATCGATCGCGGTCTGCACGGCCTTCACCGCGGGGTCGTTGCGCTTGGACTCCGGCACCATGGCCAGCGTCTGCTTGGCCTGCTCCATCGCGCCGGAGACGGCGTAGCATTTTGCGAGGCCCGCGAGTGCGGCGATGTTGGTCGCATCGTACTGAAGCACCTCCGCATAGATCTGCGCGGCAGCCGCGGTGTCGCCCTCGGCGAGCACCGCCTCGGCCTCTTGCAGAATCTCGGCGATATTCGGCTCGCCCGGCGCGGTCACGCCCTTGGTCAGCTTTTCGATGAAGGCGTTGAGCTGGCTCTCGGGCACCGCGCCCATGAAGCCGTCGGCCGGCTGGCCGTTGACGAAGGCGATCACGGCCGGAATCGACTGGATGCCCATCTGGCCCGGGATCGCCGGGTGCTGGTCGATGTTCATCTTGACCAGCTTGACCTTGCCCTTGGCGGCCCTGACCGCCTTTTCCAGCACGGGGGTGAGCTGCTTGCAGGGGCCGCACCACTCCGCCCAGAAGTCGATCAGCACCGGCTGGCGCTTCGATTCCTCGATGACGTCCTTCACGAAGGTCTGGGTGGTGGTGTCCTTGATCAGATCGGCCGCAGCCGGGTTTGCGGCTCCGTTACCCTGGTCGATGATCGTCACGGCATCCCCTCGTCTGATGTCTGGAATGGCGGGTCTTTAGCACGTCGCCGCTCCCTATGCTTCGCTGTCGGCTCCTAAATTGGGCCGAATGGGCCGAATTTCAATCCATGGAGGCCGATTCGGCGGTTCCGGGGCGATTCCGGGCGATTTGGTCGCATTCGGGCTCCATATTGGGCCCCGGATTGCGCATCTATCCCGCCGGTAGCTGTTGCATTCCCTTCCCGCTTTTGGCATACGACAGCCGTTGCCGGCGCGTCACGCGACCGACACAGGATGCGGGTGTAGCTCAGTGGTAGAGCACGACCTTGCCAAGGTCGGGGTCGAGGGTTCGAGCCCCTTCGCCCGCTCCAATTTTTCCCAGAGCATCCAGCCTGACCGGACGGAACCGTGGTTCGCCACGCCGCTGGCGGCTGCATGGGGTTTGCAATGACAATCCTGGTCACGGGCAGCGCCGGTCACCTCGGAGAAGCCGTTCTCCGGACGCTTCAGGCGCGCAACGTGCCCGCGCGCGGGATCGATCTGAAGGCATCGCCCTTCACCGATGTCGTTGGTTCGATCGTCGATCCCGGCTTCGTGCGGCGCCAGATGGACCGCGTGAGCGCCGTGATCCACACCGCGACACTGCACAAGCCGCATGTGGCGACCCATTCGAAGCAGGATTTCGTCGACACCAACGTGTCAGGCACGCTCAACCTGCTCGAGGCAGCCGTCGCCGCCGGCGTGCGCCGCTTCGTCTTCACCAGCACCACCAGCGCGTTCGGCTCGCAGCTCCGCGCCGGAGCCGGAGAGGCGGCCGTGTGGGTCACCGAGGACCTGCCGGCGGTGCCGAAAAACATCTACGGCACCACCAAGCAGATGGCGGAAACTCTCTGCGAGCTGTTCTTCCGCGAGCGTGCCCTGCCGGTCGTGGTGTTGCGGACCTCGCGCTTCTTTCCCGAGGACGACGATGATCCGGCGATGCGGTCGGCCTACCCGCTTGAGAACGCGCAGGCCAACGAGTTGCTCTATCGCCGGCTGGACATCGCGGACGCCGTCAGCGCCCACCTGCTCGCCGTCGACCGCGCGCCAAAAATCGGCTTCGCTCGCTATATCGTCTCGGCCACCAGCCCGTTCGAGCAGCGTCACCTCGCAACGCTTGCGCGCGATGCGGCCGGTGTCGTGCGCGAGCTCTATCCGGAGTGCGCAGAGCTCTATGCGGCGCGCGGCTGGAAACTCTTCTCCGAGATCGACCGCGTCTACGTCAACGAACGCGCGCGGCGTGAGCTCGGCTGGCGACCCGAATTCGACTTCGCGCATGTGCTGAGCTGCCTTCGGGAGGGCCGCGATTTTCGCAGTGCGCTGGCGCGCGAGGTCGGCTCGAAGGGCTATCATGAGGTGGTGTTCGACGACGGGCCCTATCCGATCGCCCGATAAGCGCCGCGATTGATGTTTTGCTCGACGAGTCAAGTGCCTGTCGGGTCAGATCCCGACCAGCGCCCATGCGCCGTTCTACTGTGCATGGGGTTGTTTTCGCATTTTTTGCTGAACACCCTTGGCTGGCCCGATTCCGCGTTGCAGCGAGAGCGCCATCGCTGCGGCGGTCGTGCTCATTGACGTTCCGTCTCAATTTTTAATGAGCGCAACCGCAGCACATGCGATGCCCTTCTCAGCGCTCGCAGATGTGCTAGCCTTTTATGTCTGCCCCTCGGCAGATCCCAAACTTCGCCTCTCGACTAGCAAAACAAAATAAATCGCAGCCCTGACGGCTGCCTTAGGGGAGTGACGCGATGACATCGATGTTCCATCGATCCGTGTTGGCGCTTGCGGCCGTGGCCCTTCTTGCGGGGACCAGCGCCGGCAGCGCGCAACAGCAGGACAAGAACAGGGCACTGAAGAAATACGAATCCGGCACCAAGGAGTTCTGGACCCATCCGCCGGATGACTGGTTCCTGGGCGATGAGACCGAGGCGCAGAAGGGCCTCGCGCCGCCATCGGGTCCGCCGACCGGCGCCTCGGACGCCGAGCTCGCCAACATCATCAAGCAGGTCAAGCTGCCGCCGGGCTTCAAGATGGAGGTCTACGCTTCCGGCGTGCTGGCCGCGCGGCAGATGGCCTGGGGTGACAAGGGCACGCTGTTCGTCGGCTCGTTCGGCCTCGGCAATGTCTATGCCATCAAGGACAACAACGGAAAGAAAGAGGTCAAGACCGTCCTCAAGGGGCTGAACATGCCCACGGGTCTGGCCTTCAGGGACGGCGCGCTTTACGTCATCGCCGTCGACAAGCTGATCCGTTACGACAATGCGGAGGCCAATCTGGACAAGCTCGGTGACGGCAAGGTCGTGTACGACGACATGCCGTCCTATGCCGCGCATGGCTGGAAGTACATCGCGGTCGACAAGGAAGGCTGGTTCTATATTCCGTTCGGACCGCCCTTCAACATCGGCATTCCCCCGACCAGCGTCTCGCAGATCCGCCGCGTCGATCCCAAGACCGGCAACGCGGAAATCTGGGCGCTCGGCGTTCGCAACTCGGTCGGCGGCGACGTCGATCCGCGCACCGGAAAATACTGGTTCACCGAGAATGCGCGCGATTGGATCAGCGATGATCTGCCCAGCGACAAGCTGAACATGATCAACAAGATCGGCGAGCATTTCGGCTATCCCTACTGCCACCAGGGCAATCTGCCCGACGACAAGTTCGCGATGGGCCACAAATGCTCCGAGTTCACGCCGCCCGTGCTGAATCTCGGCGCTCACGTCGCTCCGCTCGGCATGAAGTTCTACACCGGCGACCAGTTCCCCGCCGAGTACAAGAACAACATCCTGATCGCCGAGCACGGCTCCTGGAATCGTCACAAGTACCAGGGCGGTCGCATCATGCGCGTGATCGTCGGGCCTGATGGCAAGAACGCCAAGCAGGAGGTCTTTGCCTCCGGCTGGATCGAGGGCGACCAGGGCTATCTCGGCCGTCCCGACGACATCATCCTCGCCAAGGATGGGTCGATCCTCGTTGCCGACGACTGGGCCGGCGCGATCTATCGCATCAGCTACAGCAAGAAGTAGCACGGGCACGAAAAAAGGGGCTGCGACCGGGTAACGGCCGCAGCCTCTTTGTTTGATGCTGCGAGCCCGCCGCGGAACAGGTTCGTCATGCCCGGACTTGATCCGGGCATCCATCATACGAGAACCTTCTGCAACAGGGATGGATTGCCGGGCCTACGCTGCGCCGGAGGGGCTTCGGCCCCGCAGGCGGGTCAAGCCCGGCAATGACAGCTGGAGAAGTCAGTCATGCGAGCCGTTGGGTTCGGAATTCTATATGCGACGCTACTGTTCATTCCGGCTCAGGCCGCCGACAATGCCGCGATCAAGGAAAAAGCCTCCGTCTGCTCCGGCTGTCATGGCGAGAACGGCATTTCGCAAACCGAGAACATTCCTTCGCTCGCGGGGCAGCCCGATCAATTCATCCAATGGCAGCTCGTGTTCTTCCGCGCCGGCTCGCGCAAGAACGATCAGATGAAGCCGATCGCCGAAGAGATCACCAACGAGGACATCCGCAGTTTCGGCGCCTACTTCTCGCAGATGACACCGCCGAAGGGAGCGGACGACGGGGATCCGGACCTGTCGAAAAAGGGCGCGCAAGTTGCGGCCGGTCGCCGCTGCGCCTCATGCCACACGGACAGCTTCGCCGGCACCAAGGCCGTGGCGCGGCTCGCCGGGCAGCGTGAGGAATATCTGGTCAAGGCGCTGCACGACTACAAGGCGGGCCAGCGCGTCGGCGGCGGCGTCGCCGCGATGGCCGATGTCGCCTATCGCATGAGCGATGAGGAAATCGCGGCGGTCTCGCACTATCTCGCGCATTTGAAATAGAGCGCGGCTGTTGCTGCAAACACTGCTGTCGTCCCGGACAAGCGAACCGCAGATCCGGGATCCATACCCACAGGGAGTAGTTTGGCGATGGCTCGGAGTGGGAGTTTGGCGTCAAACTACTCCCTGTGGTTATGGATCCCGGGCTCGCGCTTTGCGCGCCCCGGGATGACGGTCGGGCTATAACCTATCCCGCCCGCTGCTTCTCATACGCCTTCAAATGCGTGTAAGCGATGCGTAGCTTCGGCACCGGCACCTTGGCGGCGTCCGCGCGCGCGATCAGGTCGCCGATGACATGATCCGCCTCGACCGGCAGGCCGGCCTTGATGTCGCGGAACATCGAGGCCGTCATCGGCGATCCCTCGGTGGTGAGGTTGCCTTTGACGCGCTCGAAGAACGGGCCGCCCGGCGGGTAGCCGGACGCGGTGGCGATCGCGCTGGTCTCGTCCAGCATGCCGAGCAGGAAATCCCTTCCCCCTGGCGCTGCGAGAATGTTGCCGACGGAGGTGCGCATCAGGCTGGTGCTTGCCGCGAGCGAGGACAGGAACACCCACTTCTCCCACATGTCCTGCATGATGTTCTGGCTGGCGGCGGCGCCATTGATGCCGCCTTTGAAGGCCTCGTCGATCGCCTTGACGCGATCCGACAGCTTGCCGTTCCGCTCGCCATAGCTCAGCGACTGCATCGGCTGGAGCTGCACGACCTCGCGCTTCTCGTTCAAGGTTGCGGCGATGGCGCAGAGGCCGCCGAGCACGCGCTCCTTGCCGAATTTTGCGTCGAGGATGTCGAGATGCTTCATGCCGTTGAGCATCGGGATGATCGCCGTGCCGGGGCCGACCGCCGGCGCAAACGATTTGATGGCGTCGTCGAGGTCGAACGCCTTGCAGCTCAGGAGCACGACGTCGAACTTGTCCTTGAGCGCGTCGGCCTGGACGGTCGGCGGGTTCTTCAGGGTCACATCGCCGTTCGGGCTCTTGATGACGAGCCCGGCGCTTGCGAGCTCGCTGGCGCGTCTCGGGCGGACCAGGAAGGTGACGTCGCGGCTGGCCTGCAATAGCCTGCCACCAAAATAGCCGCCGATGGCGCCGGCGCCGACCACGAGGATACGCATGGGAGAGCTCCGTTGTTATTCTTGGCGAATGGCGAATAGGAGTAGCGAATAGGACAGGAAACGCTGAAATGCGAGTAACGTTTTCGACTACTCGCTATTCGCCATTCGCTACTCGCCCTTCCCCAGCACCATCTCCTCGACCTCGCGCAGCTGCTCCTTGCCGAAGAACATCTCATTGCCGACGAAGAAGGTCGGCGAGCCGAACGCGCCGCGGGCCACCGCGTCCTCGGTATTCTTGATGAGCCTGGCCTTCACCTCGGGGTCCTGAGCCCGGGCAAACAGTTTCTGGGCATCGAGGCCGGAAGACGCCAGCGCCTTCGCCGCGATCTCGGGGTCGTCCATCTTCTTCGGCTCGCGCCACATGTGGTGGAAGGCGGCCTCGACGTATTTTTCGAACACGCCCTCGAGCTGAGCTGCGATCGCCGTGCGCATCAGGTTCAGCGTGTTGACGGGGAAGTGCGGATTCCAGACATAGGGCTGGACCTTGAAGCGCTTGAGAAAGCGCTCGGTCTCGACTTGCTGGAATTCGCGCTTGTTCTTTACGCCGGCGAGTGTCTCGGCCGGCGATTTGTTGTTGGTTGATTTGAAGATGCCGCCGAGCAGGATCGGGACGTATTCGAACTTGACGCCGATGCGCTGCTCGATCGCGGGAATCGCGAGATGGCTGAGATAGGCGTTCGGGCTGCCGAAATCGAACAGGAACTGCGGGGCTGTGCGGGTCAAACTCGTTCTCCCTGACGTGCTTTGCACCATTGTGACGCAGCGTGCCCTGCAGGTCCACCGTTTAATGATGGTCATAATACTTTGAGCGTCAGACCAGGCGCTGGACCGCCCGCTTGCGCCACACCAGGAAGTAATAGCCCATCTGCAGAACGAACATGGCGCAGAACACGATGGGATAGGCGGCCCACACACCCTCCAGGCCAATCGAGCGGCTCAGGATCACTGCGGCCGGCAGCTCGATCGCGACAATCGCGAAGATCGAGAGCAGCATCGGCGTCAACGCGGCGCCGGCCGCACGCATCGCTCCCGAAAACACCGTGGCGAGGCCGAACGGCACCGAGCTCCAGAGGGCGATGAAGAGCAGGGCTTTCGCCAGATCGAGCACGGCGCTGTCGGTGATGAAGATGCCGAGCACGGCGCGCGGCACGAGGTAGATCAGCGCCACCAGCCCGCCGGTCAGCACGAGGTTGAAGGCGAGACCGGTGCGCACGATGCCGTCGAGCCGGGCTCTGTCGCCGCTGCCGACCGCCTGCGCACCGAGGATCGACACCGCGATCGAGATCGACATCGCCGTGAACTGCGTATAGCCCATCACCTGGTTGACGGCACCGTAGGCCGCCGTGGCCTCCGACCCAAAGCCGTTGACGAGGCCGAGCAGGACCAGCTCTGCGATGGCCATCACGACCATGCCGACGGCACTCGGCAATCCGATGGCGAGGATCTGTCCCAGCATCATGCCGTTGAGTCGGAGGTGACGCAGCAGCGCCGCGTCCGGTGCGAGCGCGTGCTTCTTCCGCAGCAGATAAAGGGCCAGCACGATCAGCGTGAGCGCGTTCGCGATCGCTGCCGCCCAGGCCGGACTAGTGATGCCGGCGGTCGGCAATCCGAACGATCCGCGGATCAGCATCGGCGTCAGGACCAGACCTATCGTGGTCGACAGGGCCAGCGCCAGCAATGGCGTGAGCGCGTCGCCGACGCCACGGATCATCGCCGTCATCAGCAGGAAGACGAAGCCGAGCGGCATGGTCAGCAGCATGATCCGCGCATAGGCGCTGGCGGGAGCGAGGATGTCCGCGGGGGTTGCAAGCGCCATCATCAGCTGACGGCTGAAGAGGCCGCCAATCAGCGCAACCGAGACGGACAGCAACAGGCCGATCGCAAGCGTCGTGCCCACGACGAGCTTGATCTTGTCGTGCTCGCGCGCGCCGAAGGCCTGGCCGATCAAGACGGTCGCGCCGGTGCTGAGGCCCATGACGAAGGCGAACAGAAAGAACATCACCGGGAAGAACACCGAGACGGCTGCCAGCGCGTTGACGCCGATCATCTGGCCGAGATAGACGTTGCTGACGGTGCCGAACAGCGATTGCAGCGCGTTGCTCAGCATGAGCGGCGCAAGGAAGCGCAAAAAAGTTCTCCAGAGCGGCTTGGCGGCGGACATGGATGGGCCTTTCATCGGGGCGTGCGACGCCGTTGCCGCGCGAAGTGCGCGGCTTGGGCCGTCGATGAGGTTGTGAAGGGCGCCGCGCGGTTTACGCGCGGTCGCTATAGGCGAGCTTGACGATGTGGTCGCGGATGTCGGTCGGCCAGTCCGCGATCAGTCCGGTGAAGCGTCGCCGGTCGTCCGCGAACAGGGCGCGCGAAGCTTCCTCGAACTGCGGCAGATTGCCCGCCATGGTCGACATGAAGTGGTAGGCCGCATCGCGCGCCTGCCGCTCGCGGTCCTTGTCGCCGCTGGCGCGCCTGGCCTCGTCGACGAGTTTTCGCAAAGCGACCGAGGCGCCGCCCGGCTGCGCGCCGAGCCACTCCCAGTGCCGCGGCAGCAGCGTCACCTCGCGCGCGACCACGCCGAGCTTCGGCCGGCCGCGTCCGCGCGGCTCGCTCGGCGGTGCGGTCTCCTCGACCGGGGGCGGGACAAGCTTCGCCAGCCGCGCCAGCACCTCGCGGTCCCCGCCGCGCAGATCGAAGTCGATCGAGCGGCCCGTGGCGTCCTCGAAGATGATGATGGGCGCGTCCGGCTGCGGCGCTACCCGCTTGACGACCAGCGCGACCTCGCCGGCCGGCCCGGATACCAGGCGCCGCTGGCCCTGGAAGGCGGTGAAAATCTTCTGCATTTGAAATCATTGCCATATTGACGACGTTGATGTCATTTAATACCCGGGTAAATTATGAGCGTCAATATACCCGGGTGAAAATAATCACGCTGACGGCTCGACATTGTGTCCTCGGGCTGGCACGAACGGCGCCGCCGATTGGCCACGCTAGCCCTGGGGACTTCGCCGATGCTGACCGTTCATCACCTCAACAATTCCCGCTCGCAGCGTGTGCTGTGGCTGCTCGAGGAGCTCGGCGTTCCCTACGAGATCGTGCGCTATCAGCGCCAGCCGGACATGCGCGCGCCGAAGGAGCTGCGGGCGATCCATCCGCTCGGCAAGTCGCCCGTCATCACCGATAACGGCAACACCATCGCCGAGTCGGGCGCGATCATCGAATATCTCGTGGCAACCTACGGCAACGGCCGGCTGGTCCCGCCGCCTGATACGCCGGAGCGGCTGCGCTTCACCTATTGGCTGCACTACGCCGAAGGGTCTGCGATGCAGCCGCTGCTGCTGAAGCTGCTGTTCACGCTGATGCCGAAGCGCGCGCCGGCGCTGCTGCGTCCGCTGGTGCGCAAGGTTTCGAACCAGGCGCTGACCACGCTGGTCAATCCGCAGCTCAAGCAGCACATGGATTATTGGGAAGGCGAGCTTGGCAAGAGCGAATGGTTCGCCGGCAACGAGTTCACCGCGGCCGACATCCAGATGAGCTTCCCGCTGGAAGCCGCGCAAGCGCGCGGCGGGCTCGAGCAAGGTCATCCCAAGGCGATGGCATTCCTCGAGCGCATCCACGCGCGCCCGGCCTATGCGAGAGCGTTGGAAAAGGGCGGGCCGTATCAGGTGGGACGGTAGTCAGTCTCTGTCAACTCGGGGCGGTGCTTCCGCATCGCCCCGGAACGACACCCGTCCGCTAGTGCGGATGCAACACGCGTCCGCGCGTCTCCGGCAGGGCGAAGGCGGCGATGAAGAACAGCGCGTAAGCGACCACCGCGAAGATCGCGATCGCATTTGCGAGCGACGTCGACGCCGATAGCGCGCCGACGAGGAACGGAAACAGCGCACCGATCCCGCGGCCGAAATTGTAGCAGAAGCCCTGGCCGGAGCCGCGCAGCCGCGTCGGATAGAGCTCGGTCAGGAACGCGCCGATGCCGGAGAAATAGCCGGAAGCGAAGAAGCCGAGCGGAAAACCGAGCACCCACAGGATCTCGTTCGTGAGCGGCAGCTGCGTATAAAGCAGCACCACCGCGATGGCGCCGATCGAGAAGATCAGGAACAGATTGCGTCGCCCGATCCGGTCGGCGAGCCAGGCTCCCGTGAGATACCCGATGAACGAGCCGATGATCAGCGTCGAGAGATAGCCGGTGGAGCCGACGATCGACAGATGCCGCTCCTTGGTCAGGAATTGCGGCACCCAGAACGTGACGGCGTAATAGCCGCCCTGGCAGCCCGTCGCCATCAGCGAGGCCAGGATCGTGGTCTTCAGGATCGGGCCGGAGAAGATTTCCCAGATCGCCGGGCGATCGCCGCTCGCGGCGTGCCTGGCGCGAGCCTCGGCTGCGATCTCCGGCTCGGTGACGGAGCGGCGGATGTAGAACACGAGAAGCGCCGGCAGCGCGCCGATCACGAACATCCAGCGCCACGCCGTCTCCGGCGGCAGGATCGAGAACAGGATCGCCTGCGACAGCACCGCGAGGCCCCAGCCGACCGCCCAGCCCGACTGCACCGAGCCGACCGCGCGGCCGCGATATTGCGGCCGGATCGCCTCACCCATCAGCACGGCGCCCGCCGCCCATTCGCCGCCGAAGCCGAGGCCGAGCACGGCGCGTGCAATCAGGAGCTGGTCGAAATTCTGCACGACAGCGCAGACCAGCGAGAAGAACGAGAACCAGATGATGGTGATCTGAAGCGTCCTCACCCGCCCGATATGGTCGGACAGATAGCCGCCGAGCCAGCCGCCGATCGCGGACGCGAGCAGCGTCACCGTGCCGGCAAGGCCAGCGGACGCCGCATCGACCTTCCACAGCGCGATGATGGTGCCGATCACCAGCGGATAGATCATGAAGTCCATGCCGTCGAGCGCCCAGCCCGCCGCGCAGGCCCAGAACGTGCGCCGCTCGGCGACGTTCATGTCGCGGTAGAAGGCAAGGAGGCTGGTGTCTTCGATCTCCGTGCGTTCGATGCGCTGGTTCGGATCGGTCGTGGTCATCTGCGTTTCCCCGGCAGTTTCTTGGCCGCGGTGGTAGCACGCGTCGTGATGTACGCAAGCCTTGATGTACGCAAGCCTTGGCGCTGTCTTGGCGCTATGCAGGGATAGCGCTACTGCCCCGCCGCTTCCGCGCCCCGTGTGCGGAGGTCGGGCGCGCCGAGCGGCCCGTTGGCCGTCACGAGAATTGAATTGGCCGATGTCTGGCCCATCGGCTCGACGATGAGATGGCCCATCGCCTTCAGCTCCTTCAGAACATCGCCGGGAAAGCCGTTCTCGACACGCACTTCGTCCGGCAGCCATTGGTGGTGCAGCCGGGGCGCCGCGACAGCTGCGGCGACGTCCATCTTGTAGTCGAGGACGTTCACGATCACCTGGAGCACCGTCGAGATGATGCGGCTGCCGCCGGGCGAGCCCGTCACCAGCACGGGCTTGCCGTCCTTCAGCACGATGGTCGGTGACATCGACGACAGCGGACGCTTGCCGGGCCCGGGCAGATTGGCCTCGAAGCCGACGAGGCCATAGGCATTGGAGGCGCCGACGGCGGCAGTGAAATCGTCAAGCTCGTTGTTGAGCAGCACGCCGGTGCCCTCGGCAACGAGGCCGACGCCGTAGCTGAAGTTCAGCGTATAGGTGTTGCTGACGGCATTGCCGCGGGAATCGACGACGGAGAAATGGGTGGTGTTGCTGCCCTCGCGGGGCGAGGGAGCGGCGGAGGCCAGCTCATTCGATGGTGTGGCGCGTTCGGCAGAGATGCCCGAGCGCAGCCTGGCGGCGTAGTCCTTCGCCGTCAACGTTTCGATCGGCGCGTTGACGAAGGCGGGGTCGCCGAGATAGCGGGCACGGTCCGCATAGGCGCGCTTCATGGCCTCGATCAGGAGATGCAGCGACGCCGGCGAACCCTGCTTCAGATCGGCGAGCTGAAAACCCTCGAGGATATTGAGTGTCTCCACCAGCACGACGCCGCCGGACGAGGGCAGCGGCATCGACACAATGTCGTAGCCGCGATAAGTGCCGCGCACCGGCGCACGCATCACGGGCTGATAGGCCTTCAAATCGGCTAAAGTCATGATGCCGCCGGCGTCAGCCACGGACTTGGCGAGCTTTTCCGCAACCGGCCCCTCATAGAAGCCGCGTGGCCCCTGTGTAGCGACAGCCGACAGCGTCTCGGCGAGATCGGCCTGCACCAGCCGGTCGCCTTCAATGATCGGCGTGCCATCGGGCCGCGAGAAGATTTTGGCCGAAGAAGGCCAGCGTGCCAGCCGCCGGTGCCAGCCCGGCAGCGTATCGGCCATGTCGTCGCTGACGACGAAGCCGTCGCGGGCGAGCGCGATCGCTGGCTCGAGCAACTGTGCCAGCGTGAACTGTCCCGAGCCGTATTTCTCCAGTGCCAGGGAAAGTCCGGCAACGGTGCCGGGCACGCCGATGCCCAGCGCGGAATCCCGCGACTTCGCCATATCAGGTTTGCCGTCGGCGCCGAGGAAGATCTGCGGCGTGGTCGCTGCCGGCGCCGTCTCGCGATAGTCGATCGTGATGTCTTCATTGCGATCGGCGGAATGGATCACCATGAAGCCGCCGCCGCCGATATTGCCGGCGCGTGGATAGCTCACGGCCATCGCAAAGCCGGTGGCGACCGCGGCATCGACCGCATTGCCGCCACGCCGCAGGACGTCGGCACCGACCTGCGCAGATATTCTCTCCTGCGCCACCACCATGCCATGTTCGGCCGCGACGGCACGCACGGTGTCGCGGGCGGGCGGAACATAGCCGCGCCGTGCATCCTGAGCGGCCGCAGGCGCGAGACCAAGCGCCAGAGTGGTGATGACGGCGAAAAATGTCCGCCGAGTCGGATATGACGACATTATCAAATTTCCGCGGCGGCTTCGGACCAGTTCACACGCCTCGCCGCAATGCTATACGGTTTGCCCCGAGAGAGACAAAACTGTTCGTGATGAGGACTGCGTGATGACGACGATCGCCCCCGATGCGCGCATGGCCGGCGCGCCGCGGATTTATCCGCCGCGCGCCGCCGTCGTCAGCTGGATCTTCTTCGATTGGGCGGCGCAGCCCTATTTCACGCTGATCACGACCTTCGTGTTCGCGCCCTATTTCGCCACCAGCGTTGCGCCCAATCCCGCCACCGGCCAGTCGCTCTGGGGATTTGCGATGGCGGCCGCAGGCCTTGCGATCGCACTGATGTCGCCGGTGCTTGGCGCCATCGCGGATGCTTCGGGCCGCAGGAAGCCGTGGATTGCGGGATTCGGCGCGGTGCTGGTGCTGGCTTCGTGCACGCTGTGGATCGGCAAGCCCGGCGATCAGGCCATCATCCCACCGCTGCTCACCGCGGTGGCGCTCGCCAGCGTCGGTGCGGAGTTCGCTACCGTCTTCAACAATGCGATGATGCCGACGCTGGTGCCGCCGGAGCGGATCGGTCGGCTTTCCGGCACCGGCTGGGCCACGGGTTACATCGGCGGCATCGTCAGCCTGATCATCGTGCTCGGCTTCCTCGCTGCAAATCCCGAGACCGGCCGCACGCTGCTCGGCCTCACACCGCTGTTCGGGCTCGATCCGGTCAGTCATCAGGGCGACCGGATCGTCGGACCGCTGACGGGGGTGTGGTTCGTGATCTTCGTGACGCCGCTGTTCCTGTTCACGCCCGACTATCCGGCGAAGCGCCCGCTGCGCGAAGCGCTGCACGAAGGATTGTCGGAGCTGAAGCAATCGATCAAAAGCCTGCCCAAGCAGAAGTCGCTTGCAGCGTTCCTGCTTGCCAACATGATCTACACCGACGGTCTGGTGTCGCTGTTCGCCTTCGGCGGCATCTATGCCGCGGGCACCTTCGGCTGGCACACCATCCAGATCGGCACCTTCGGCATCATGCTCGCGATCACCGGTACGTTCGGCGCCTGGCTCGGCGGCAAGCTCGATGATCGTCTTGGGCCGAAGCGTGTCATCGCCGGCAGCATGCTGCTGCTGCTCTTGTCCGTGGCGGCGATCCTTCTCGTCGACAAGGACAGCGTGTTGTTCGTGAAGGTCGCGCCGCCCATGCCGGGCGCGCCCCTGTTCTCGAGCGCGGCCGAGCGCGCCTATCTCGTGCTGGGCTGTCTGATCGGCGCGGCCGGTGGCCCGCTGCAGGCCGCGTCGCGCACGCTGCTGATCCGCCTCGCACCGAAAGACCGTATCGCCCAGTATTTCGGCCTGTTCGCGCTGACCGGGAAGGTGACGTCCTTCATCGGGCCGCTCCTGATCGGCGTGATCACCGCGGCGACCGCGAGCCAGAAGGCCGGCATGGCCGTGCTGGTGGTGTTCTTCGTCGCGGGGTTCGGGCTGTTGATGCGGGTGCGCGAGCGATAATCCCCACTGTCGTCCCTGCCCCAGCGCGCAATTGCGCACGGGCGCAGGGACCCATAACCCCAGGGGGAGTTGCTGTGCGAACCGGCAACTCCGAGTCTTCGTCAAACCACTTCCTGTGGTTATGGGTCCCGGATCGGCGCTCCGCTCAGGACAACGCTACGCATTGCCCAGAGCTACGCTGGTCCGGGACGACACGTGGCGAGATCAATGCCTGAAGTGGCGCGTGCCGGTGAGCACCATGGCGATGCCGTGATCGTCGGCGGCCTTGATCACCTCGTCGTCGCGCATCGAGCCGCCGGGCTGCACCACGGCGGTGGCGCCGGCTTCGATGCAGGCGAGCATGCCGTCGGCAAACGGGAAGAATGCGTCCGAGGCCACCACCGAGCCCTTGGTGAGCGGCGCGGCGAGCTTCAGCTCGTTCGCAGCATCCTGCGCCTTGCGCGCCGCGATCCGTGCCGAATCCACCCGGCTCATCTGGCCCGCGCCGATGCCGACGGTGGCGAGATCCTTGGCGTAGATGATGGTGTTGGACTTGACGTGCTTGGCGACACGGAACGCGAATTTGAGGTCGCGCATTTCCGCGTCCGTCGGCGCGCGCTTGGTGACGACCTTGAACGTCATGTCGTCGACCACTGCGTTGTCGCGGCTCTGCACGAGCAGGCCCCCGGCAACCGTCTTGGCGGTGAGGCCGGGCGCGCGCGGATCGGGCAGGCTGCCGGCGAGCAGCAGGCGGAGGTTCTTCTTGCCGCCGATGATGGCGATCGCCTCCTCGGTTGCGTCGGGCGCGATGATCACCTCGGTGAAGATCTTGGTGATCTCGCGCGCGGTGTCGGCATCGAGCGCGCGGTTCATCGCGATGATGCCGCCGAACGCAGAGGTGGAATCGCAGGCCAGTGCCCTGCGATAGGCTTCGACGAGGTTCGCGCCTTCTGCAACGCCGCAGGGGTTCGCGTGCTTGACGATAACGCAAGCCGCGGTGCGCTTGGCGTCGAACTCGCCGATGCATTCATAGGCCGCATCGGTGTCGTTGATGTTGTTGTAGGACAGCTCCTTGCCCTGCAGCTGCCGTGCGGTGGAGACGCCCGGGCGCTTGTCGGGGGTCGCGTAGAACGCCGCGGTCTGATGCGGATTCTCGCCGTAGCGCAGCGACTGGATCAGCTTGCCGCCGAAAGCGCGGAAGTCGGGCGCGTCGATCTCGAGCTGCCGGTTGAACCAGTTCGAGATCGCGGCATCGTAGGCCGCGGTGCGCGCATAGGCTTTCGCGGCAAGCCGCCGGCGCAAGCCCAGCGTGGTCGCGCCCCTGTTGGCGGCGAGCTCGTCGAGCACGGCCTTGTAGTCGTCGGCCTCGACCACGACGGCCACGTCGTCGTGGTTCTTGGCGGCGGCGCGGATCATCGCGGGGCCGCCGATGTCGATGTTCTCGATGCAATCCTCGAAGCCCGCGCCTTTGTCGACGGTCGCCTCGAACGGATAGAGATTGACGACCAGAAGATCGATCGGCGCGATGCCGTGCGCCTTCATCGCCTCGACATGCTCCTTGTTGTCGCGGATCGCGAGCAGGCCGCCATGCACTTTCGGGTGCAGGGTCTTGACGCGGCCGTCCATCATCTCGGGGAAGCCGGTGAGGTCGGAAACGTCCTTCACCTTGAGGCCGGCCGCGGCGATGGCTTTTGCAGTGCCGCCGGTCGAGACCAGCTCGACATCATGCGCGGCGAGCGCCTTGGCGAATTCGATCAGACCGGTCTTGTCGGAAACGGAAAGCAGGGCGCGGGTGACGCGGCGGGGATGGTCAGTCATGAGCAAGATCCTCTGTCTTAAGGAGTGTCTATGCCCAGGCGCGCGGCGGATATGTGTCGCGCTTCCCGATGGTGCTCCATCCAAGGTCGCCAGTCGCGCGAACGAGGGCTCGATAGCAGCTTTCGGCCGTTTTCACAACGTTCAGATGGGGCTGAATCCGCGCGTCTACAGCGGAAGTTCCGGCTCGCGCCGGGCGTTGCGGCGGGCATTGGTGACGGTCGGCGATGCCGTGGAGCGGACGAAGCTCCAGCGGATCGAGGGCGCCTGCCGCGCATCCTGCCGGATCACGATCTGGGCGGTGCGGCGCGGGCCGTCATTGCCGGCCAGGAACACGCTGTCCTCGAGGTCCACCTTGTCGTCGAGCGCCTCGAAGGTCCAGACGTCGCGGTTCGGCAGTACCAGCATGACGCCGCGGGCGTCCGACAGCCGGCTCGCCTTCACCGCCGGATGCAGATGGAAGCGCAGCGCGAAATCGGCATCCGCGCCCTTGAAGCGTCCACCCTGCGGCGGCGACAGCGTGTCCTCGCCGTCGATGCGCGCGCCGTCATTGGCGATCATCAGCACGCGGCGATGGATCGCGCCGAACTTGGCGAGATAGCCGTCATGCGAGGTCGTGAGCAGCGTGCCGTTCTGCACGATTTCGCGATAGCTCTCGACCTCGACCGGCCCGCTGGTGACCGGCGAGCCGTGCAGGAGCCGCTTCATCGCCGACATCTCCACGAATTGGCACGAGGAGGTGTCGTGATAGGTCAGCGTCGAATGCGCCGCCGTGCTGCGCGCGAACGGCCGCCAATTGTCGCGACCCGTGGTCGGCATGCCGCAATTGGTGACGATGCGGCTGATGCCGGACGATAATTCGAACGACAGACAGCCGGCATGGGCGTCATGACTGACGCCGGCCGGCGGCGGCGGGCCGGTGTCGATGATCACGGTGGTCTGGCCGGCATCGAGGCGCTGGAAGCCGGTATGCGGCATGTTCGCCATCGGCGCGCCGTGAGTGTCGTCATAGGCGAGCAGCGTGGCGAGCAGATCCGAAGACGTCGCGCTCATGCCGTTGAACAGTGCGAAATTGCCGTCGCCGTGCCGGAAGAAGCGCAGCATCGGCATCATGCGGTCGATCGCGTTGAGCAGTGCCGGCGGCGGTGCGATGTTGCGCGCGGCAAAAGTCTGCCGCAGCGGCAGGAGATCGATCAGGAGCTCGATCAGCGCGCCCGGATTGCGGGAGATGTGGCCGCCGTCGGGCAGGATCTGTCGCTGCAATTCGTCCGACAGCTTTTTCGAGGCGCTGCGGATGTGCCGCGCCTGATTGGCAAGGCAGAGCGTCGTATAACACAGCGCGATCAGCACCTGGAGCTTCGAGACCCCGTCCGGAATGTCGACCATGGTGTAGCGCAGGAAGCGGATCTCGCGTGCAAGCGCACGCAAATAACGACGGTAGAATTTGTTGTCGGTCTCGCCCAGCACCAGCGGCGCCTGAGACAGCAGCGAGATCACGCGCCGGGCCAGCACGTCGGCGCGGCGCGCGATCGGGCGACGCTTGTTGGCGGGATTGGCGATCCAGTCCTCGATCAGCGCGCGCGCATTCGCCCGTGTCAGCGCAGTGTCGGCGGCGCGCAAATGGCGCAGCCAGCCGAAGCCGAGCAGCGCAACCTCCCAGTCCTCCGACGGCGGCTCGAGATCGAAGATCGAGCGGCCGTGGCAATTGACGATCTTGCCGGCGAAGACGAAGCGGCCGGCATAGATCTCGGCGGCGCGCGTCGCATCCGCGGTGCGGAGATCGTGCGGCGCGATGATCAGCCGGTCGGTGCGGCCGGGCCAGACCCGCGACAGCGCAACGGAGCCGCCGCTCGCGCGCGCGAGCATGTTCCGCGCGAAGCGGTTCATGACCAGCGTCGAGATACGTCTGCGTTGAGCGACCGACACGCCTTGCCTTGAAGGGGGAGAGGATTCCGACGAATCCTTATTAATCCCAAAATCGACCGCCTGACACCACCCTGAACGGGACGAATCAGTGTCGGGGTTGCAAAAACCGGTGCAAAATCAGGATTTAACGAGCCGGCTTGCGAAGAATCCGTCGAGCCCGCCGAGCTTGGGATCGGCGTTCGGCAGATGGCAGGGCAGGGTGCGCAGATCACCGTCGGCGGTGATGATTTCGTCGAGGCCTGCGACCTCCGAGGCCGTGATCGGCACGCGGCGAAGCGCGGGCTCGGCGGCCAGCAGCGTCGCCACGGCCTGCTCGCCTTCCTCGGGTTCCAGCGAGCAGGTGCAATAGATCAGCGTGCCGCCGGGCTTGAGCAGCGAGACCGATTTTCGCAGCAGTTTTTGCTGGAGCGCGGACAGGGCGGTGATGTCCGATTCCTGCCGTAGCCAGGCCACGTCGGGATGACGGCGGATCGTACCGGTCGAGGTACAGGGCGCGTCGATCAAAATACCGTCGAAGCCCTCGGCGGGACCGGCCCATTCCACGGCGTCAGCGACGACGGTCTCGGCCTGGAGCGACAGCCGCGCCAGATTTTCGCGTAAGCGCGCCACGCGGGCGGGCGAGCGGTCGATCGCCGTGACATGCGCGCCGGCGTGCGCCAGTTGCGCGGTCTTGCCGCCGGGGGCCGCGCAGAGATCGGCGATGGACTTGCCCTTGACGTCGCCGAACAGCCGGGCCGGCAGCGCGGCGGCGGCGTCCTGCACCCACCATTGTCCTTCGGCGAAACCGGGCAGCATGGTCACCGAGCCGTGCAGCAGCATCCGCACCGTCCCGGTCGGCAGCGTCTCGCCGTGCAGGCGGCTCGCCCATTGTGCGGCATCCGACTTCACGGTGAGATCGAGCGAGGGCTCGTGGCCGAGCGCGAGCGCCATGTCGCGGGCGGTCGCCTCGCCATAATGCGCGCTCCAGCGCGCGAGCAGCCATGGCGGCAGGTCCAGCGATTGCGTGCCGACCTCCTCGACCAGCGCCTTGCCCTCGCGCGCGCAGCGGCGCAGCACGGCATTGACGAGGCCGGCATAGCGCGCGGCGCGCCGGTCGGATTGCACGAGGCGGACGGAGAGATCGACGGCCGCGTGGTCCGGCACGTCCATCCAGAGGATCTGCGCCGCGCCGATCAGGAGGGCACTCTGTGCGCGCGGTGCTTCGGAAGGAATGCCCTTGTCCAGCAGGCGGGACAGCACGTGGCCGAGCGTGCCGAGCCGGCGCAGCACGGTGGCGACCAGGCGGCGCATCAGCGCGCGGTCGCGGTCGGCCAGCGTCTTCAGTCCGGGATGGGCACCGCCGCCGTCGAGCTGATCGTCAAGCGTGCGGTGCTTGTGCAGCACGCCGTCGACGATGTCGGCGGCAATCCGCCGTGCCGCAAGGCCTGGCACTTCGGAGGGAGGGGCGAAACGTTGAGATGGCATGCAAAAGCAAGGTTCTGAGCGAGCGGCAGTTCCGCCGCAATGGGCGCATGCCTTGAGAAAGCAATCTCTGGCACGCGAATATGCCAAATGTAAGAATGGCTTCCGGCTTTTTCAGCCCTTCGGGCCCGATTTCAGGAATGCGTTATTGGACGTCGCGCCGCAAGCCGTCCTGCGCTAGAAGACCGGGCCATGAGTGACCAGCCTCCCGTTCCCGATCGCAAGCCGCTCTCGCCGGCCGCCCAGCGCGCACTGGCCGAAGCCGAGGTGCGCCGACAGGCCGCTGCCGCAGAGGCCGGGAGCGAGGCCAAGGCGAAGGAGCTGCAGGGCCCGAAGGGCCCCGAGCCCACCCGCTACGGCGACTGGGAGCGCAAGGGCATCGCCTCCGACTTCTGAACCATCGTCGATCCGCGGATTGTGTCCGCCTCCGGACGCTACAGATAGTGATTGTCGCGGAGGTAATTGATGATGCGTTCGCAAGCCGCGTCGGTCGATAGCTCCGAGGTGTCGATCGTGATCTCCGGCGCTTGCGGTCTCTCATAGGGATCGTCGATGCCGGTGAACGCCGGCAGCTCCCCCGCCCGCGCCTTCCGATAGAGCCCCTTGGGATCGCGACGTTCGCATTCGGCGAGCGGGGTCGCGACGTGGATCTCGATGAACTCGCCCGTCTCGACCCGCTGACGTGCCTGCTCGCGCTCGCTGCGATACGGCGAGATCAGCGCGACCAGCGCGATCATGCCGGCGTTGACGAACAATGCGGCGACCTCCGCGGCGCGCCGGATGTTCTCCGCCCTGTCCGCGTTGGAGAAGCCGAGGTCCCGGTTGATGCCGTGGCGAAGATTGTCGCCGTCGAGCAATGCGGCGTGACGTCCGAGCTCGGCAAGCCTGCGGTCGACGAGATCGGCGATCGTGGATTTGCCGGCGCCGCTCAGCCCCGTGAACCAGAGCACGCAGGGCCGTTGCTGCTTCAGCCGCGCCCGCACGAATTTGTCGACGGCCAGCCGCTGCCAATGAATGTTGGTGGCGCGGCGCAGCGACACGTCGATCATTCCCGCCGCGGCGGTGCGGTGGCTGATCGGATCGATGAGAATGAAGCTGCCCATGTCGCGATTGTCGCGATAGGTCTCGAATACCAGCGCCCGGTCGAGGCTCAGATGGGCGTAGCCGATCTGGTTGGCATCGAGCGTCGCGGCGCTTTTCTGCGCCATGGTGTCGATGGCGATGCGGTGCTTGAGCGTCGTGATCACCGCGCCGGTCGAGGCCGTGCCGCATTTGAGCATATAGCGCCGGCCTGCAACCATGGCCTCGTCGTCGAACCAGACGAGATGCGCCGCCAGTTGATCCGAGACCTGCGGTGCGGCTCCTGCCGTCAGCACGTCGCCGCGGCTGACGTCGATCTCGTCGGCCAATGTCAGCGTCACCGATTCGCCGGCCGCAGCGCGATCGCGCTCGCCGGCGGGCGTGAGAATGCGCGCGATGCGGGTCTGACGGCCCGAGGGCTGCACGGCGATGGTCTCGCCGGTCGCAATCGTCCCGCTGGCGATCCGGCCGCAGAAGCCGCGAAACGCCGCGTTCGGCCGGTTGACCCATTGCACCGGCAGCCGGAACGGCCGCTGCGAGACATCGCCGGAAACGTCGACCGATTCCAGATGGGCGGTGACGGTCGGCCCGGTGTACCAGGGCATCCGCGCGCTCGGCGCGACGATGTTGTCGCCGTCGGGCGCGACGACCGGGATGCACTGGACCTGCGAGATGCCGAGCTGTCCGGCCATCGTGAGGTATTCGGCCGTGATGGCCGCGAAGCGATCGCCGTCGAAGCCGATCAGATCCATCTTGTTCACGGCGAGCACGACATGACGAATGCCGAGCAGGGACAGGATGTGGCTGTGGCGCCGGGTCTGCGTGATCACGCCCTTGCGGGCATCGACCAGGACCACGGCGAGTTCGGCGTTGGACGCACCGGTCGCCATGTTGCGGGTATATTGCGCGTGTCCCGGCGTGTCGGCGACGATGAAGCGGCGCAGCTTGGTGGCAAAGAAGCGGTAAGCGACGTCGATCGTGATGCCCTGCTCGCGTTCCGCCTGCAAGCCGTCGACCAACAGCGCGAAATCGAGATCGCCGCCGGTGGTGCCGGCGGTCTTGCTCTCGGACGCGAGCGCGTCGAGCTGATCGTCGAGCAGCGTCTTGGAATCGTAGAGCAGGCGGCCGACCAGCGTGCTCTTGCCGTCGTCGACGCTCCCGCAGGTGACGAAACGCAGCGTCGGACGATCATCCTGATCCAGCCGCGGCGCATCGGACGCGGCGATCGTGGGGGCCTCGTGATATGACATCAGAAGTAGCCTTCCGCTTTCTTGCGCTCCATCGATGCGGGACTGTCCCGGTCGATCATGCGTCCCTGCCGCTCGGAGGTGCGTGAGGCCATCATCTCCCGCACGATCTCGGGCAGCGTTGCCGCGGTCGAGACCGTGGCGCCGCTGAGCGGATAGCAGCCCAGGGTGCGAAACCTGACGGAGCGCATGTGCGGCTCTTCGCCGGCAAGCAGCGGCATCCGTTCGTCGTCCACCATGATCAGCGCGCCGTCGCGTTCGACGACCGGGCGTGGAGCCGCCAGATAGAGCGGAACGATCGGGATGTCCTCGAGCAGGATGTAGTCCCAGACGTCGAGCTCGGTCCAGTTCGACAGCGGAAACACCCGCATGCTCTCGCCGGGCGCGAGCATCGTGTTGTACAGGCTCCACAGCTCCGGCCTCTGGTTCTTCGGATCCCAGCGATGCGCCGCGCTCCGGTGCGAGAACACGCGCTCCTTGGCGCGCGATTTCTCCTCGTCGCGCCGCGCGCCTCCGATCGCGGCGTCGAAGCCGTGAAGGTCGAGCGCCTGCCGCAAGGCCTGCGTCTTCATGACGTCGGTGTAGCGGGCCGAGCCGTGGGTGAAGGGGTCGATGCCCTGGCGCAATCCGTCATTGTTGGTATGGACGATCAGGTCGATGCCGAGCTCGCGCGCGCGGCGATCGCGAAACGAGATCATCTCCCGGAACTTCCAGGTCGTGTCGACGTGCAGCAGCGGAAACGGCGGCTTGCCGGGATGAAATGCCTTCATCGCCAGATGCAGCAGCACCGACGAATCCTTGCCGATGGAATAGAGCATGACCGGCTTGCGGAATTCGGCCGCGGTCTCCCGGAGGATGTGGATGCTTTCCGCTTCCAGGCGTCGAAGATGACTGGCGGCGTGGAGCTGCTCGCCGCTCGTTCTTTCAGCGAGGGCGGGTTCGGCGGTCGTGGGAATGTCCAGCATGCTGATCACGCGGCCTCGGCGAACCAGTCGCCGAATAGATGCGCCGACGTCGCCGCATTCAAGCCGAGATCGCGAACGCACGCCGCGACCGAAGCTCTATAGGCGTCGTTGACCCCGCAGTGCTCCAGGATCTCCAGCCGAGCCTCGCTCACCGAGGCCGTCGCGCGGCGCTGGTAGCGATAGGCACTGTCGGAGGTGTGCAGATTGGGCACCTTGTAGATCGTCGCTTCGCTCGGGAAGATGACGCGTGCGTTGTTTGCTTGCACGTCCCCAGGTTCCCGCCATGACGTCACGGCATTCTCGGTAAAGCTGCCGGAGAGGCCGAGGCGATCGAACAAGACGCGCACCGACGACAACGCTTCCTTGCTCACCTCGTAGACGTAGTGAGTGACGGGAACGCCTTGTTGCCTTGCGTAGCTCGCGACGCGGGCCGCGCTGAGTGCGGCAACGACATAGTGCCGCAGCAATGTATCTTCGGGCGCGCGCGAAATCAGCTTCTCGAGCCACGAGGCCAGCGAGCTCGCCGGCTCGCGATCGAGCATGATGAGATGCAGACGGTGTCGTGGATAGCCTGCTTCGATCAGGAGCTGCAGCGGATTGAACAAGCTCTCTGCGAGCACGTAGGGCCCGATCGTCTCCTTGCTGAAGATGTGCGGCTCGTCGCTCGCCGAGGGGATGACCCAGGGCGTCAGCGGGCGGCCGACGAGCGCGTCGCGCAGGATCGCCTTCAGCGGTTGATAATATGAGGGCATGCCGGTCATGCCGAACAGATTGCTGAGGGCGGTCGATCCGACCCTGGCTTTGCCGCATGCGAAATACAGCATCGGAAAGTCCTGCGCCGGACGACGCTGGAAATCCTCGGCGAGGCAGTTCGTAACTTCGCGCATCAGCGTCGCGAGGGTGACGGTTCTGGTCTGGAATTCGCCCGCTGGCGACAGCAGCATGGTGTCGAGAGAACTATGCTGCTGCCGAACGAGATCGGCCATTCGTTCGAGCGAATCGGCTGAAGTTACGACGATGTTCATGTCGGGGGACCCACTGCAGGGAGTTCCACGAATGATTGTTCGTGGAGTCATTTCCAACCTACAGTTGCCGACGGTGCAGGACAATCCCGGGTAATCCCGGAGGTGCCAACCAGATGCAACGAGCGGCGAAGATTTGGGCGCCGCCGCTATGCAGCTTCATGCCGCGCGCACGGTATTGAGGAACTTCTCGACTTCCGTCTTCAAGCGGCTGCTCTCACTCGACAGTGAGCGCGCGGACGCCAATACCTGCCCCGACGCCGCGCCGGTAGCGCTCGCGCCATGACTGACCTGGGCAATCTTGTCTGCGACCTCGACGGTTCCCTTTGCGGCCTCGCTGACGTTTCGCGCAATCTCGGCCGTTGCTGCGCCCTGCTCTTCGATCGTCGCGGCAATGGTTGTCGAAATGTCCGAAATGCGGCCGATGGTCGTGCTGATTTCCTTGATCGCGCCGACGGAGTCCTCCGTTGCCGATTGCATGCCGGCGATCTGCGCGCTGATTTCCTCGGTGGCCCGCGCGGTCTGCGCCGCGAGCGCTTTGACTTCGCTCGCCACGACGGCAAAGCCGCGGCCGGATTCGCCGGCGCGCGCCGCCTCGATGGTCGCGTTCAGCGCCAGCAGGTTGGTCTGTTCGGCAATGGCGGTGATCAATTTGACGACGTCGCCAATTCGGCCCGCCGCCTTCAGCAGCTCGTTGATCCGCACGTCGGTGCGCTCGGCCTGCCTGACCGCTTCGCTGGCGATGCGGCTGGAATCGTGGACCTGGCGGCCGATCTCGACCACCGAGGTGCTCATTTCTTCGGCGGCGGACGCCACCGCTCCGACATTGGTGGAGGCTTCCTCCGAGGCGGCCGCGACCATTCCGGAGAGCTGCTGAGTCTCTTCCGCGGTCCCCGACAGCGTGCCGGCGGCAGCCTCGAGCTGTTGGGAGGCTGCCGATACGGAGCCGATGATGCCGCCGACCGCGGCTTCGAACACGCCGGCAAGCTTCGTCATCTCTTCCTTGCGCTGGACGGCCGCAGCGGCTTCCAGATTCTTCTGCTCGGCTTCCATCTGCTCGATACGGATCAGATTTTCCTTGAAGGTCTGAGCCGCGCGAGCGTTGTCGCCGACTTCGTCGCCACGGCGCGTGTAGGGAATCTCGACAGCCTTGCTGCCGTCGGCGAGCTGGAGCAGCACGTCGCCGATGCGCCGGATCGGCCGGGCAATGTTCGACACCGAAAAGACGGCGGAGCCGATCAACGTCAGAACGACGAAGACGCCGACGATCCACGCGAAGGTGGCGACGCGGTCGAGCTCGGTCAGCATCTCGCCCTTGCGGCGCGCGGCGAATTCATTGGCAACGCCGACCAGATCGTCGATGCGTTTGCCGACTTCCAGGGCGGCCGGACGCATTCGCTCTGTAAGAATGCCCGCCTTCGTCGTTTCGGCTGCAGTCCTGGCGCTGCCGGAAGCTGCGCCAATGAGGGTCTTTTGCGCCCCGGCCAATTCAACGCCGCTGGTCAGATACGCATCGACAAATTTTCTGGTCTCGCGATAGGCGTCCTGGGTGACCTTCCGGGTCGCCCGGTCCGCTGCGGCGTCGATTTCCGCGCCGGCCTCGCCTGCGCGCGTGCGGAGAGTTTCAAGGAGCTTGTCCACCTCGCCGGCTGTTGAAGCGGAACCGATCTCGGTCGTTGCGAGCTGTGCGCGCGCCATCGCGGTCTGCGCTGCCTGCGCATTGCCCTTGTTGAGATAGTTGATCGTGACCAAGCGATTGGATTCGGCGATCGATCGGTTGCCGAGCATCTGGTTGGTCAGCATGCCGCAGACCAGCACAATGCTCACGCCTGTTACGATGCCGAGCTTTGTTCCAATGCGAAACCTGAGTGACCCCACTGCAATCTCCCTCGCGTTGCCGTATAACAGGTATTCGCAACCAATGATTGAGATTTGGGTAATATTCGCGGATCTCCAGTAGAACTACGGCCAGATAGTAGTGAGCGGAACTTTCTTGCAGGGGTTGTGCGCAATTCGGAACCGCTGCGGTGAGAGCACGTGCTTGTGGGTTCCCCGACTCAGTCCTAGCGTGAGTTCGATGCGTTTCCAGGATCGACCCAATTCCTATCGGCCGCAGTTCGGCGGTTCGCCGTTCGGCCGCCGCTTCTCCGGGCTGTTGCCGTGGATGTTCGTAATGGGCATCGTGCTGGCCGTCGTCCTCACCTTCCGTCATGGCGCGGACTGGTTTGTTCCACGCTCCGACGGCGATCGCACTGGGGATGCCGAGGTCGTTCTTCAGCACGCCGGCGGTCCGAACGTTCGCGAGCCGGTGGACGTCATTCGCACCATCGACGGCGACACGTTTCTTGCGCGTGTTCGCCAGCGCGACGGCAGAGATCTCGTCGTACGTGTCCGGCTGCGCGGCATCGATGCGCCCGAACTGAAGGCGTCCTGCCAGGAAGAGTTGGACAAGGCGGAAGCGGCGGCCCGCGCCTTGCGCGATCTGCTCGGCCAGGGCGGCGTCACCATCACCAATCTCGGTCCCGACAAATACGGTCGCGTTCTCGCCGACGTCGCGACGCGGCGGACTGCGAACGTTTCGGCGGCGTTGCTCGCCGGCGGTTTTGCACGGAGCTATGGTGGCGGCCATCGCGACGGCTGGTGCGCGCGCGGCTGGCGCTTCTGGCAATAAAAGAGCCGCGTCCAAGGACGCGGCTCTTTGCTGTCTGGTCCGATCGCGGCGATCAGCGCGTCACGACCACCGTCGTGCCGACGGAGACGCGGCCGTAGAGGTCGGTGATGTCGTCGTTGAGCATGCGGATGCAGCCGTAAGAGACGAAGCCGCCGATCGAGCCCGGCACGTTGGTGCCGTGAATGGCATATTCGCCGCCGGCCAGCGTCATCGCCGCAACGCCCATCGGGTTGCGCGGCGAGCCGCCGGGAATCATGTCGGGAATGCTCGGCTTGTCACGCTTGACCTCGGCCGGCGGCGCCCAGGCCGGGTTGCGATATTTGCCGTCGATGCGCGTGGTGCCGGCCCATTGCTTGCCGGACTTGCCGACGCCGACCGGATAGCGCACCGCGTGGCCGTTATCGAGGATGAGATACAGCCGTCGCTCGCTGGTCTTGACGACGATGGTGCCCGGCGAATAGTCGGCCAGGTGCGTTCCCACCATCTCCGGCCGCGCCTCTGCCGCCGTCGACATCAAGATCCCCGCCCCGATGGTGGCAGCCAGCGCCACCGCAGTCCTCATCGACATCGATTTCCCCCTTGCCCCAAACGGATCGTCCAAAATGACGCAGAAACCCGGCAATCGCCGCCGCGCCCCTTCTTCAAAGTCCTTGTCAGGGGACATTCTTAACCGCGCCCGTTAACCGGATGGTTTCCACGCACGGCCGCCAGGGGCCAGCCAGCAGGGGGAACAAAGGAAATGTTCGAAATAAAGTAAATGACCTGAAAACAACACCCAGCGGGAAAGATGCGGCGGCGGCCCCACGCTCGCTGACAAGCGCGTGAGGGATGTGAACGGCTGTTGTCGCAGGGAGCGCGCCGTCGCGTGATGCAGGCTCGTGTCCCGGACGTGGCGCGGCACGCAGTGACGCGACACAGAGCCGGGATCCAGAAAGCCGCACGTTCCGCCGATCGATGGGCCCCGGCTCAGCAGCGCATCGCTGAAGGAGCGCTGCGCTGCGTCCGGGGCACGCGATCGGGCCTTACGCCGGCTTCCGGTTCTGCCGGTTCTGCACGAGATCATCGACCACGGCGGGATCGGCCAGGGTCGAGGTGTCGCCAAGGCTGCCCGGCTCGTCCTCGGCGATCTTGCGCAGGATGCGGCGCATGATCTTGCCGGAGCGGGTCTTGGGCAGGCCGGGCGCGAACTGGATCTGGTCGGGCGAGGCGATCGGACCGATCTCCTTGCGCACCCAGGTGACGAGCTCCTTGCGCAGATCCTCGGTCGGCTGCACGCCGGCCATCAGGGTGACATAGGCGTAGATACCCTGGCCCTTGATGTCATGCGGGAAGCCGACGACCGCGGCTTCCGACACCTTCTCATGTGCGACCAGCGCGCTCTCGACTTCCGCGGTGCCCATGCGATGGCCGGAGACGTTGATGACGTCGTCGACGCGGCCGGTGATCCAGTAATAGCCGTCGGCGTCGCGCCGGCAGCCGTCGCCGGTGAAATACTTGCCCTTGTAGGTCGAGAAGTAGGTCTGCTCGAAGCGGGCGTGATCGCCATAGACCGTGCGCATCTGGCCCGGCCATGAGCGCGTCAGGCAGAGATTGCCTGATGTTTCACCCTCCAGCACCTTGCCGTCGGCGTCGACGATTTCAGGCACCACGCCGAAGAACGGCTGCGTCGCCGAGCCCGGCTTGAGCTTGGTCGCGCCCGGCAGCGGCGTAATCAGGATGCCGCCGGTCTCGGTCTGCCACCAGGTGTCGACGATCGGGCAGCGGTCGTCGCCGACGACGCGGTGATACCATTCCCAGGCTTCGGGGTTGATGGGCTCGCCGACCGAGCCGAGCAGGCGCAAGCTCGCGCGCGAGGTTTTCTTCACCGGCGCGTCGCCGCCTTGCATCAAGGCACGGATCGCGGTCGGCGCGGTGTAGAAGATGTTGACCTTGTGCTTGTCGATGACGCTCCAGAAACGCGAATTATCCGGGTAATTCGGCACGCCTTCGAACATCAGCGTCGTCGCGCCGTTCGCCAGCGGCCCGTAGAGGATGTAGCTGTGACCCGTGACCCAGCCGACGTCGGCGGTGCACCAGTAGATGTCGCCGTCGTGATAGTCGAAGACGTATTGATGCGTCATCGAGGCGAACACGAGATAGCCGCCCGAGGTATGCAGCACGCCCTTGGGCTGACCTGTCGAGCCTGAAGTGTAGAGGATGAACAGCGGGTCTTCGGCGTGCATGTGCTCGACGGGGCATTCCGTCGTCACCATCGCCGCCGCGTCGTGATACCAGAGGTCGCGCGTCGGGTTCATGTCGACCTTGCCGCCGGTGCGCTTGACCACGACGACCCAATCGACGTCGTCGGCCTTGGCGAGCGCGGCGTCGACATTGGCCTTCAGCGGCACTTTCTTGCCGCCGCGCAGGCCTTCGTCCGCGGTGATGATGACCTTGGATTTGCAGTCATTGATGCGCTGCGCGAGGCTGTCCGGCGAGAAGCCGGCGAACACAACGGAGTGGATCGCGCCGATGCGCGCGCAGGCCAGCATCGCATAGGCGGCCTCGGGGATCATCGGCAGATAGATCGTGACGCGATCGCCCTTCTTGACGTTGCGGGTGCGCAGGATGTTGGCCATCCGGCAGACCTCGTCGTGCAGCTCCTGATAAGTGATGTGCTTCGACTGCGAGGGATCGTCGCCTTCCCAGATGATCGCGGTCTGGTTGGCGCGCTTGGCGAGGTGCCGGTCGATGCAATTGTAGGCGACGTTGAGGATGCCGTCCTCGAACCATTTGATCGAGATGTTGCCCGGCGCAAAGGAGACGTTCTCGATCTTCGTCGGCGCGTGCATCCAGTCGATGCGCTTGGCCTGCTCCGCCCAGAATGCGTTCGGGTCCGAGATCGAGCGAGCGTACATCTCCTTGTACTTGGCCTGGTCGACCCAGGCGCGCTTCGCCCACTCCGCGGGGACGTCGTAGATCTTCTCGGACATGCTTTCCCTCCACATACGGCAAGCCGAACGCTAGCGACTGGCGAGCCGACTTGATCATTGACTGATTATGCGTCGGGCTAACCGGGCCCGACAAGGAGCACAAGCTGGACCTTCGGCGGGCGCTCCACCATGCGGAGGATCAAGCCGCCGCAGTCGCCTGTCGCAAATCTGAAACAGGCTCGTGGGCGCCTTTGGGAGGCTTTCCATGCTTCTGCGGAATGGGCTGCGCAGGCCCCTCATGTGCCAGCGGCGGTATTTAGGAACCGTCTCTCACTGATTCGGGACTCGCAATACGGTTCGGAACACCCTAAATGGCCAACCCGGGTCCGGAGAGACCCTTCGGAACAAAAATCAGAACAGCGGCATTGACCGGTAACAGACAGGGCTAAGGCATAAGGCTATGATGGATCAGCAGAATATCGGGACGATGCGGCCCGCTTCAGCCGATCCTGCGGCTATTGCGCTGGCCAAAGCCCTCGGACAATGGCCGAAACCGGCCGCTTTCCGGCGTCCGAGCCCCAAAAACACCTTTGATGCGGCCCCGGCGGCGACAGTCGAGGCGCTCGCCAAGGAGCTCGGCCTGCGGCTCGGCGACCAGAACGAGCTGACCATTCGCCGCATCAGGCGCGGCAAGGGCTATTCCTTCGTGCGCCCCAACGGCGCCCATATCCGCGACGCCCGCACCATCCGCCGGCTGCATGCCATGGCGGTGCCGCCGGCCTACCGCGAGGTGCGCTACTCTGCCGATCCGAGCTCGCATCTGCAGGCCGTGGGCCGGGATGCGGCGGGCCGGCTGCAATACCGCTATCACGCCGATTGGGAGAAGGTCCGCGAGCATCGCAAGGCGCATCGCCTGGAAAAGCTCGTCGGCGCGCTGCCCAAGATCCGGCGCAAGGTCTCGGCGTTCCTGTCGGGCGACGAGCCGACGCGTGAGTTCGCGCTCTCGGCCGTGATCGAGCTGATCGCGCGCACCGCGATCCGCCCCGGCAACGAATCCTATGCCCGCCTCAACGGCACCCGCGGCGCCACCACGCTGCTGAAGTCGAACGTGACGCTGGAAGACGATTGCTTCGTGCTGACGTTCAAGGCGAAGGGCGGCAAGGCGGTGCGCAAGGAGTGCGACGCCGCCAAGCTGGTGCGCGCGATCGGCATTTTGCAGAGCGTCCCGGGCAAGCGCATGTTCCAGTATCGCGATGCCTACGGCATCGTGCGCGCGGTCAGCACCACGCAGGTCAACGCGTTCCTGCGCGAGATCGCCGGCATCAAGATCTCGCTCAAGGATTTTCGGACGCTGATGGCGTCTGCCGTGGTGGTGGAATCCTTGTCGCGGATCACGCCGGCGACCAGCCAGCGCGGCCGCAAGAAGCAGGTGCTGGATGCGATCCGGGCCGCCGCGGACAAGCTCTCCAACACGCCGGCGATCTGTCGCAAGAGCTACGTCCATGACACCATCGTCACGGCGTTCGAGGACGGCATCCTGGAGCGCTTCGCCGCGACCATGAAGGGCCAGCGCTCGCAGGCGCGGCGCGAGCAGCTTCTGGCGCAGGTGGTGGCGACAGCGGCGGTCTGACCTTCCCGCCGCTACGTCTTGTCTGAAACACCCCTGTCCGGACCGGGGTCCCCGCCAGCCGCTGCGGTTGCGATCCGTTTCATATAATGCGCCCATCCCGTTGCATGTGCGGCCGCCTGCTCCGCGGTCGGCAGCCCGCTATGGGTCATGCGCAGCAGCGTGCCGCCGTCGCGCTCGATCAGATCGATCTCGATGAGGCTCGAGCCGGGGGGCACTTCCTGGCCGCCTTCCCATCCGAAAGTGTAGGCAAGGCGATGCACCGGTACGACCTCACGAAAGGCACCACGGGCGACGCTGCCGCGCGGGCCGATGCCCTTGAGCAGATAGAGCCCGCCGGGATGCGGCTCGGTGGTCGCATCCGAGCCCATCCAGCTCAGGATCTTCTCGGGGTCGGTCAGGTAAGCGAAAACAGTGGCGCGCGGGGCGGCGATCTGGGTCTCGCGGCGCACGACGAACGGTTCGGTCATCGGGGAATATCCCTTCGCTGACACTGGCACATGGCGGCGGCAAAGCCGCTCGTCAAGGATTGCCCGTGACAAACCCGGCCCGCCCTCGTCATGATCGAACCATGCAGCTGTCCCCGACCCTCGCCTGGCTTGTCGATGCCGCCTCGGACAGTGGCGGAGCGGATCGCCTGCTCGCGGAACTCGGCGCGCATCTGGTCGCCGACGGCGTGCCGATCGCGGCGGGCGCCCTGACGCTGGAGGTGCCGCATCCGCTGATCGCGAAGCGGACCTGGTTGTGGCGCGCCGACAGTGGCCAGGTGATCGAAGCGCTCGGCTTCGCGCCTGGCGGCCTGGCACCGGATCCGCCCAATGATGCCGGTCGCCGCTGGTTGCGCGACATCGCGCGCGGCGAGGTGCACGAAGACGTGGTCGGACGGCAAGACGGGCCGTTGCTCGGCTGGATCGCGCCGCGTCCGTTCACGGCAGACGAAATCGGGCAACTGCGCCAGGCCGCGCGTTTTGCCGCGACGCCCCTCGCCGTGCTCGCGGCACGTGCCACGTTGCGGGCAACGCTGGATGCCTATCTCGGCAAGCGCAGCGCTGAGCGGGTGCTCGCGGCGCCCTTGCGTCGTGATCTCGGCGAGACCATTCAGGCCGCGCTGCTCTATGCGGACCTGCGCAATTTCACGAGCTTGTCGGAAACCACACAACCGGCCCAGGTCATCGCCGCGCTCGATGCCTGGTTCGATCGCATCGCTGGTGCGGTTCACGCCTTCGGCGGCGAGGTGCTGAAATTCATCGGCGACGGCGTGCTCGCGATCTTTCCGGTGGTCGAGGCATCGCCGCGCCACGCCTGCGAGGCCGCTCTGCGTGCCGCGGGCGCAGCCGAGGCCGGGATGGTCTATCTCAACAAGGAGCGCGGCGCTCAAGGGTTGCCGCCGCTGGCATTCGGCGCCGCGCTGCATCTGGGTGAGATGCTCTGGGGCAATATCGGTGCGGCCAACCGGCTGGATTTCACGGCGATCGGTCCCGCCGTCAATCTCGCCAGCCGGCTCGAGGGATTGTGCAAGCCGCTGGGACGGACGGTGCTGGTGTCGGGCGCGCTTGCCGCCGAGACGGAGATGAAGCTGGTCGCACTCGGATCGCACGCGCTGCGCGGCATTGCTGCGCCATGCGAAGTGTTTGCGTTGCCGGCGACGTGAGCGACTAAACCCCGCCCATCTTGCAAACCAGCTTCCACTCTTCCGCCGTCACTTTCTGCACCGACAGGCGCGAATATTTCACCAGGTCCATCCCGGCGAGCTTCTTCTCTTCCTTGACCGCGGCCATCGTCACCGGCGTCTTCAGGGGCTTGTCGGCCTTGATGTCGACGCAGACGAATTTTTCGGTCTTGTCGGTCGGATCGGGATAGGCCTCCTTGATGACCTCGACGATGCCGACGATCTCCTTGCCCTCGTTGGAATGATAATAGAACGCCTTGTCACCCTTCTTCATGGCGACGAGATTCTGGCGCGCGGTGTAATTGCGCACGCCGGTCCAGGCTTCGCCCTGGGCGCCCTTCGCCACCTGCTGGTCCCAGGACCACACCGATGGTTCGGATTTCACCAGCCAGTACGCCATGTTCATTCCTCAGACTTGAAGGGACGCGTCAGCAGTCCCGAGATCGCCGCGTCGATCGTGCCTCGGCCGCTCAGGATCGACGCGACCGCTTCTGATACCGGCATCTCGATGTCTTGCGAAGCCGCAAGTTCGATCAGCACCGGCGCGGTGAATTCGCCCTCGGCAAGCTTGCCGGCGGGCGGCTGCTCGCCGCGGCCGAGTGCGAGGCCGAGCGCGAAATTGCGTGATTGCGGGCTCGCGCAGGTCAGGATGAGATCGCCGAGACCGGACAGGCCCGTGAGCGTCTCGCTGCGTGCGCCGAGCGCGCGGCCAAGGCGCGTCAGCTCGGCAAAGCCGCGGGTCGTGAGCGCAGCCTGGGCGGAAGCGCCGAGCTTGCGCCCGACTGCGATGCCGACGGCGATCGCCAGCACATTCTTGGCGGCGCCGCCGATCTCGACGCCGCGGATGTCGGTGGAGTGATAGGGGCGGAATGTCGGCGAGCCCAGCGCTTGCACGAGGCGGCTGGCCAGCGCCTCGTCTTTCGCCGCCAGGGTCACCGCGGTCGGGAGGCCGCGCGCAACGTCGTCGGCAAAGCTTGGACCCGACAGGATCGCCGGCTGTGCATGCGGCGCGGCCTCCGCGATCACGTCGGTCATGAATTTGTGGGTGCCGTGCTCGATACCCTTGGCGGAGGCAATGATCGGAACCGGCCGTGTCAGATGCGAGGCCAGCATGTTGACCGCGCCGCGCAGATGCTGCGCCGGCGTCGCGATCAGCAGCATCTCCGCGCGCGACGCCTCGGCGAGATCGCTCGTGACGATGATCTCGGGAGCGATCCGCACGCCGGGCAGCCGGGGATTGTCGCGCGTCGATGCGATCCGCGCGGCATGATCGGCATTGCGCGCCCACAGCGTCACGGTGCGTCCCGCCCGCGCCGCCACGGTTGCCAGTGCCGTGCCCCAGGCGCCCGCCCCGATCACCGCGACGGATTGGAATGCGGACATTCTAATATCCCGCCCGCGTCTTGCCGTAGCCTGCCGGCGCGGTTGCGTTGGCGTCGAGCAGCCAGCGTGCGCGGGGCTGGGCCTCCATCGTGTCGGTCAGGCCGAGCGCGAGACGCTCCGCGCCGGCCCAGGCGATCATCGCGCCGTTGTCGGTGCAGAGCGCGGGCGGCGGCATGATCAATTGCGTTCCGGCCTGCCTTGCGACGTCATCGAGAGCGCCGCGGATCGCCTGATTGGCGGCGACGCCGCCGGCCGCGACCAGGGCGCGCGGCGCGCCGAACTTTTCGCGGAACAGCCTGAGCCCGACGCTCAACCGGTCGGCGGTGGAATCGAGAACGGCGGCCTGAAAACTCGCGCAGAGGTCGCTGATGTCCTGCGGCGTGATCTCAGGTAACCGGCTCGCCTCGGTACGAACCGCCGTCTTCAATCCCGATAGCGAGAAATTGGCATCGGGGCGCCCCTGCATCGGCCGCGGGAACGCAAAGCGCGTAGGATCGCCGCTTGCCGCCGCGCGCTCGACCTGCGGCCCGCCGGGATATGGCAGGCCCAGCATCTTCGCGACCTTGTCGAAGGCCTCGCCGATCGCATCGTCGACGGTGGTGCCGAGCCGCACATATTGTCCGACACCGGTGACGGCGACGATCTGGGTATGGCCGCCGGAGGCGAGAAACAGACAATAGGGAAACTCTATTCCGTCAGTGAGACGCGGCGTCAGCGCATGCGCCTCGAGATGGTTGACCGCAACCAGCGGCGTCTCATGCACCATCGCGATCGCCTTCGCGGTGGTGAGCCCGACGATGACGCCGCCGATCAGGCCCGGGCCTGCGGCGGCCGCGACACCGCCGAGCTCGCCGAAGCCGATGCCGGCCTCGCGCATGGCGCGATCGACGATGCCGTCGAGCAGGTCGACATGCGCGCGCGCGGCAATCTCCGGCACCACGCCGCCGAAGCGGGCGTGTTCCTCGACCTGCGATCGCACGATGTTGGACAGGATCTTGCCGCGGCCGTCGCCCGCGCGCTCGATCACGGCCGCGGCGGTCTCGTCGCAGGTTGTTTCGATGCCCAGCACCAGCATTGGCGAATTGTTATCCAATTTGCGCCCTTGCGCTCATCCGGAAAGCGGAGTTCTGGTACGTCCGGTAGCATTCCGGGGCCAGACTGCGCAATCGTCACGCGCAGCCCTGCCAGTGATGCGCCGCCGCCAATTGGTTCGGGAACACCTGCGATGTCCATTCTTGTCACACGGCCGCATCCCGACAACGAGGCGACGGCGGAAAATCTGCGTGCGCGGGGGCATGCGGTGATGCTTGCGCCGGCTCTCAAGTTCGAGCCGGTCGCCTTCCGCAGCGAAAGTGAAGCGCCCTATGCCGCCGTCATTGTCACGTCGGCCAACGCGATCCGTGCCGTCGCACCGCAATTGCGGGACCTTGGTCTGCTGGGGCTGCCGTTGTTTGCGGTCGGTGAGCATACGGCCGCTGCGGCCCGCGACGCCGGTTTCGCCCAGGTGATCGTCGCCGGCGGCGATGCTGCGTCCTTGCGCGAGACGGTGGTGCAGAGCGCACGCGACAAGGTGCTGAAGAAGAAAAGCACGCTGCTGTATCTTGCGGGCGCCGATCTGTCGCGCGATCTCGGCGGCGAGCTCGGTGCGGAAGGTTTTTCCGTGGTCACGCAGACGACCTATCGCATGGCACCGGTCAAGCATCTGCCGCGCGAGGTTTGCGAGGGCTTTGCCGCCCACGGGGTCGAGGCGGTGCTGCACTACTCCCGGCGCAGCGCCCGCGCGTTCCTGGATGCGGCGCGGGACGAAGGCGTCGAAATCTCGGCGCTGGCCATCCCGCAATGCTGCCTGTCCGAGGCGGTGGCGGACGCACTGCGCGAGGCCGGCGCGTCCCAGGTTCTGGTTGCCGCGACACCGGACGAAAATGCCTTGTTTGCCACCTTGGAGCGTGCTTTGCGGACCCGTTTGGCGTAAGAGGTCGGGCCGAATCCGACGCAAATGCGTCCTGGTATGGAAGTGTGAGGAACCGTCACGATGGCCGACGACAAGCCTGAAGACGCAGGATTGGCGCCCGAAAGTGGTCGTGCCAAGCGCACTCCGCCCACCATCGACCTCGAAGCCAACGAAGTTTCGACCCAGCCGCAGGAGCCGGCGGTCGAGCCCGAGACCCCGCCTGCGCCGGAGCACGCCGAGCCCGGGCAGGCCAAATCCGACCAGGTTGACGCAGAGCCGGAGCGCATTGAAGCGCAGGCTCCCGCGTCCTCGATTTCGCCCTGGGTTGTCGCGCCGCTTTCCGGCGCTGTCGCCGCGGCAGTCGTGATCGCGGTCGGCTGGATGCTGGGCTGGCCCGCCGTGCAGGCCCCGCCGGCCGCGCCGCAAGTCACGGGCGCGACCGTCGATGCGTTGAGCGGCCGTGTCGCTGCGGTCGAAGCCAAGGCCGGCAAGCCCGTCGCCGATCCGGCCATGGCGGCGCGGATCGACGCGCTGGAGAAGTCCGCAAACAGCCTGCGCAGCGATATCGCCAATCTTCGCGCGCAGTCCGACAAGACCGCGAGCGCGCTGAGTGATACGAAATCCGCGCCGCCCTCCGCTGCGCCTGATATCGCCGCGCTCACCGATCGCCTCGCGCAGCTCGAGCGCGCCAGCAAGACGGAGCGGGCCGAGCTCGCGCAGCAAGGCGAGAAGCTCGCCGATAACAAGGCGATGGACGACAAGCCTCTGCGCTTCGTGGTGGCAGCGGCCTTGCTCGACGTCGCCGTTCGCCATGGCGACCCCTATCAGTCGCAGCTGTCCGCGGCGCGTTCGCTCGCCGCCAAGCCTGACGTGCTGAAGCCGCTCGATGTGTTTGCATCGTCGGGCATCCCGACCCCGGTCGCGCTGAGTCGCGAACTCCTCAACATCGTGCCGAAACTGTCGCCGCCGGCGGAAGCCCCGGCCGCGAACGCGGGCATCGTCGAGCGTCTTCAGGCCGGCGCATCGAAACTCGTCCGCATCGAGCGTACCGACGGCGTCGGCAACGATCGCGGCGCCATCGTCGCGCGGGTGACGGCGGCGGCGCTCCGCAATGATTTCGTGGAAGCGCGGCGCGAGCTCAAGACGCTGCCGGAGGCCGATCGCGTGCCGGCGCAGGCCTGGCTCGACAAGGCCGAGGCCCGCGACGCCGCGCTCGCCGCCTCTCGCAAATTCGCGGATGATGCCATGGCGGATCTCGCCAAATCTGCTCGATAAGATTCGCGCAACAATCGGCGCGTAATAGGGATCGCCATGCTTCGCATCGTCCTCTTCCTTGTCTTGATCGCACTGGCGGCAGCCGGCGCGGCCTGGGTCGCCGACCAGCCGGGCGATCTCGTCCTGAATGCAGGTCATTTCCGCCTCTCGACGACGCTTCCGCGATTCGTGTTCATGCTTGGCCTCTTTGCCGCCGCGGTCGTGCTGATCTGGAGCATCCTGACGACGATCTGGCGCACACCGGGGCGCATGCGGCGCCGCCGCCACGACAAGCGTCACGCGCGGGGTCGCCACGCCATCACCCACGGTCTGCTCGCGATCGGTCACGGCGACACCGCGCTCGCCCGCCGTCATGCCGAGGCGGCACGGCGGCATGCGCCGAATGATCCGCTCGCTCTGCTGCTGCATGCGCAGTCGGCGCAGCTCGAAGGCAATCGCGACGAGGCGCAGCGCGTGTTCCGCGCCATGGCCGAGCGCGAAGATACGCGGCTGCTTGGCCTGCGCGGCCTGTTCATCGAGGCGCAGCGCGCCGACGATGCGGTCGGTGCCGTGATGATCGCGGAGGAAGCGATCAAGCTGTCGCCAGCCTCGACCTGGGCCTCGCAAGCGGTGCTCGGCTTCCGCTGTGCGCGCGGCGACTGGGGCGGCGCGCTCGCGATCCTCGATTCGAATCTGTCCGCGGGCCTGATCGACAAGCCGGCCTATCGCCGCCAGCGCGGCGTGCTGCTCACGGCGCGCGCGCTGGAATTGGCGACCATGGACCGCGATGTCGCGCGCGAGAGCGTGATGGAGGCGATCAGGCTGGCGCCGACGCTGGTACCGGCCGCGGTGCTCGCTGCGAAGTTCGAGAGCGAGGCGCATCAGGTGCGCCGCGCCATGAAGCTGGTCGAGGCCGCCTGGCTCGCCAACCCGCATCCCGATCTCGCGGAGGCCTATGCCCATGTGAAGCTCGGCGACTCCGCGCGGCAGCGCCTGCAGCGCGTCGAGACGCTTGCGGCGAAGATTTCGGCCGACAAGCCGGGCCATGTCGAGGGCCAGCTCGCGATCGCGCGTGCCGCGATCGATGCCTCCGGATTCGTCCGCGCGCGCGAGGTGCTGGCGCCCTACATCAGCGATCCGACCCAGCGCGTCGCGCTGTTGATGGCCGAGATCGAACGCGCCGAGCATGGCGATAGCGGTCGTGCCCGCGCCTGGACCCTGCGCGCGGTGCGCGCCCGCCACGATCCGGCCTGGACCGCGGATGGCTATGTCAGCGACCGCTGGCGTCCGGTTTCCCCTGTTACCGGCCGCCTCGACGCCTTCCAGTGGCAGACGCCGGTCGCCAGCCTGCCCTCGGACAGGGGCACCACGATCGAATCCTCCGCCTTCGAGGAAGCCATGCTGGCGGCGCCGCCGCCGAAGCGCGTGACGGTGGCCCCCAGCGCAGGCCCGGCGGAACCGCCCGTGGCTGCGCCAACCCCAGCCGCAGCCCCGGTGCCGGCCGCACAGGACAATTCGCCCCCGACCGCCACCAAGGAAGAGCCGGCCGTCGTGACCGCCGAGCCGGTCCCACCGGCTCCCGAGCCCGCCGAATCAACGCCTCCGGCGGCAACACCGGTGTTCCGGACCCGCGCCGACCTCGGCAAGCCCGCGCCGGCGCCGATTCCCGCGGTCATCCCGATCGTCCGGGCTCCGGACGATCCCGGGATCGATGACGAGGGCCCGAGCGACGAATTTACGGAACAAATCGGCACTCCCAAGGCCCAGGCCGGGGGCTGGCGTGGGTTCTGGTCCCGCTGGGGCGCGTGAGCCCCAATTCGAAGCCGGCTTGTCCTTGCCAATTCGGGCCATGCCCGATATCAGGAGCGCGCGTATCGGGGTCGGCATCCGGCCCCGGCAGGGTTCGCCGCAATAGCTCAGTCGGTAGAGCACGTCATTCGTAATGACGGGGTCGGGGGTTCGAATCCCTCTTGCGGCACCAGCGCCTCGATCCGGGGCAGATTCTCTTCGAACCGCACTCGATCGCGCTTCCGCTTCGGCGATGACGGCTGCTTGCTGCCTGAAGCCGCGCCGCGTCCGAATTGACAGGGGGTGCGTTCGCCGCAACTACTTCCGGCCAGGGGGCAGTCGCGGTGATGCACGATATCCTGGTTGTCGGGCTCTTCGTATCGATGTGCGGAGCCATCGGCCTGCCGTTCTCCCTGCTTCTGCCGTCGCAAGGTTTTGCCGCCCGCTGGGCGCTCGCGCCGCCACTCGGCTTCGGCCTGCTCGCGGCAGCGACCGCTGTCCTGTACCTGTCCGGCGTCGCGTCATGGGTCACGCTGCTGGCGATGGCGACCTGCGGTCTCGTCGTTGCAGGTGCAGTGATCGTTCAGGATGGACAGTGGCGGAAGAAGATCTCGGCCGGTGCATGGCCCGCCGCGATCGTGACCGTTGCAGCCGTTGCGATCCTCTGTCTGGCGCCCGGCTGGACCGGTGGTCCACGTTTCCGCGTCTTCCAGGCGAATGTCTACGATCACTTTCTCTATGTCGGAGCTTCGATTTCCTATCGAACGCTCGACTACGCAACGTTGCTCGTCCAGGGCGTAGAGAGTGCACAGTCCGATCCTCAGACCGTGGCGGCCTTGTGGTTCATCGATTGGCGTAGTGCCGTGTCGATGATGCATGCAGCCTTTGCGGTCGTGAGCCGCGGCTCTGTCGTCGATTGCGCCTATTCGTTCATGGTCGGCATGCAGCTCAACATGCTGTTTGCGGCGCTGTTCGTGTTCGTCAACGCGCTCGCAATGCGGCGCTGGCTGGCATGGATCTGCGCCTCCGCGCTCACGATTGGATTTTTCGAGCAGTACGTGTTCGACATCAATGCGTGGTCTCAGCTTTCGACGCAGCCGATCTTCCTGCTCCTTCTCGCCTTCGTCGCGTTGGCGTTCGATAGGGATCGGTTTGGCCGGGCACCGGCTTCGATCGTGCGGCTGGGAGCTGTCTTTGCGGCGCTGATGACGGGCGCGTTCTTTCTCTATCCGGAATCGATGACGGTCTACGGACTTGCCGCCGCCGCCATCGTCGTGGTGGCGGTCTGTCGTCGAGCGACGCGGCAAAGCCTGGTCGTCGCTGCACCCGGCCTTCTGGCAGGCGTCGGATTATCGCTGCTTGCATGCATTCCACACTGGTCGGGCACGGGTGCCTATGTCGTTCGACAGCTCAGCCATGCAGCTGCCTATCCACCGGACTGGTGGAAGTATTTTCAACGCTACCTGCTTGGCGGCGAAGCGAATTTCCTCGAGATCATTGCCAGTCCCGACAGCCGTCTCGGAGAGCTGGCCGATGCGTGGTTCTCGCTGCCCGTCGAGGCCGCTGTTGCCGGCCTCGGCCTCTATGCCGTGCTCCTGTCCGCAAGTTGGCCCGTCGTCATCGCGTTCGTGTGGAAGCTGCTGCTCTACGGTTTCCTGTTCTTGCTGGTGAGGAGCGTCGCACGGGCGGTCCGGACGATCTGGCGTACCGAGCCCGATGGCAGCGCCGCGCGCTTTCTCGCCGGCAGCCTGGCGGGCTGCCTCGTGCCGATCGCCATTCTGGCGGCTGGTCACGCCTGGGCGGCCGGCAAGGGCCTTGCCATGGCGGCGCCGTTGCTGTTCACCCTCGTCGTAACTCCCCTGGCAGCAGCGCAGTGGCGTTTCGGCGCCGTCGCTGCCAGCTTCATCGTCGTGATCGCTCACCTGATGCTCGGTGCGCTGCGACCGCTGTGGGTCATTCAGGCGCTGGGTGCGGGCATTCCCGGTCTTCCGACCGCCGCCGCGCAGGTCGACGCGCAGAAGGCGTCGCTCGATTGGGACTACAATCGCCTATCCGCCGAATTCGGCAGCTGCCATGGCGTCGTCATCGATGTCGCTCATCCCATGATGAATCACATGTTGCGCAGCATTGCCGCCGATCGCGGCGTGGCCTGGGCATCGCCGAACATCTTCTCGTGGTCCGGCAAGGTGGGACGCGCCTATTTGCCGGCCGGTTGGGACAAGTTCGACTGCCTCGCGTCAGCCGACCGGCTGACCGCCAATGCGGGACAGCGATTGATATCAGTGGCAACGGATCGCTCGTCGCGGGAGTATCTGGAGGGACACCGCGACGTTCTCGAGATCGGCACCGATGCCCTGCCGGGTGTCACGACACGCGGTGTCTTCGGCAAGGAATCAACGCCCGGTGGAGCGCTTCAGTGGGCGTCCCCCACCGCGCATTTCGATGTGCCGAACAAACCTTCGGCGCCGGCGCGAACATTGCGTCTGGTGTTGTGGGCCATGCCGATTTCGGGCAACGAATTCCTGATCAAGGTCAACGGTCATGAGATCTATCGCGGAATCGTGCCTTCCGAGCCCCTGTCGCTCCAGCTCGATGATTTCACGGGCGCGGACAATCTGGCAGTCGAGCTGACGACGAACGCCGCCACGCACTTTCCGGGTGATCTTCGCGACCTTGGATTTGCGATCCGCGAGCTGAGTGTTCGGCGCTAGCGAAGCAACGGGCGAGACCGGGCATCATTTGTGAGCCTGGTCACATCGAATGGCGCCCCTCCCCCGTAATATCCCGGTCACGCAAACACGGGGAGATTTTACATGCGCAAGATCATTCTGGTTGCCGCCATGGTCCTGGCTTCCGCCTCTGCCCAGGCAGACGGCTCCCGCAGTCTGTCGCTGTCGGCGGCGGGCGCTCAGGCTCCCGCGCCACTGACCACACCGACCTCGGCGACCACCTCCACGCCGCAGGCGAGCGAAGCTGCACCGGCGACCGAGGCGCCGAAATATTCGGATCGTCCGCCGGCCGTGTCGCTCTCTGCGCCGGCCGCTCCGGCGGTGACCGCTCCCGCGCCCGCGCCGGCGCCGGTCGCGACAACCAAGCCCGCCACCAGGAAGACGGCAAGGGCTGACAAGCCGAAGTCTAAGCGCTGGACCGAGCGCCGCATCATCAGCGAACTGCACCGCCACGGCATCTATTGGTAGGCCGCCTTCTGGCTCTCAGTAAACGTCATGCCCAGGCTTGTCCCGGGCATCCACGATCTTTCGACGCGGCTCCAAAAACGTGGATGGCCGGGATAAGCCCGGCCATGACGCAAGAGTTGGAGATGGATGAGCGTTTACTGCGACACCGTCTGCACGACGCTCGAGATCGGACGCGTATTCGTGCTCGCGGTCGGCACCTTCATTTCCTTCATCAGCGCTTCGTCATACTCCGGCAGCGACTGCAGCGTCGTCTTGGCCTTCATCTGCACGACCTTGTAGCCGCCGGCCTTGAGGCGCGCGAGCAGCGCCGGCAGGGCGATGCCGGTGTTCTTCTGGAAGTCGTGCATCAGGATGATGCCCTTGCCGAGCTTGTCGAGCCGCGTCATCACCGTCTCGATGATCTTCTCCGGCGTCGCGCCCTTGCGGAAGTCGAAGGAGTCCACGTCGGTCGAGAACATCGCGACGTTGCGGGTGCCGAAATAGCTCACGATCGCCGGATTATGCTGCAGCTGCGGGAAGCGGAAGAACGGCGCAGGGTTGGCGCCGAGCGCGAATTTCACCGCGCTGATGCCCTTCTCGACCTCGTCCTTGGCCATCTGCTCGGTCATCTTCTTGCCGTTCAGATTGACGTGCGACCAGGTGTGCGTGCCAACCGTATGGCCCTGGGCCAGCACCTGGCGCAGGATTTCCGGATGATAGGTCGCGTGCTTGCCGACCGAGAAGAACAGGCCCTTGGTGCATTCGTCCGCGAGCGCCTTCAGCACGTTCGGCGTGTTCACCGGCCAGGGGCCGTCGTCGAAGGTCAGCACGACCTCCTTGTCGGTGAGGAAGTCGAATTGCTTGAAATGATCGAAGCCGAAGCCGGGGCCGCCGGTGGTGTCGATCTCGACCACGCGGGAGACGCCCAGCGCATTCGGATTGGCGCAGGCCTGCTTCGGCTGCACCGGCATGACGGGAGCGGGCGTGGGCGCGGGTGCCTGGGCAATCGCCGCCGGCTTCGCCGCGACCGTCGCGGTTGTCTCGACGTCATCCCTGGCGGCGAGCTTCGCCGGTGCCGGCAATGGGTCGGCGGCACGGGCTGCAACTGTCTTGGGAGCGCCCTGGTCGGCGCGCGAGGAATAAAAAAACCAACCGCCGGCGGCGATCACGACCGCCGCAACAACACTGGCCAGCATCAGGCCCAACGCATTACGCATCGCTACTCTTTCCAATTACGCAACCAAACCTGCGGAATTTCCCGCGCGACGAGCCATTAATGCGAAGTAACAGTTAACGTGACACCAACACGACAGCGGTTGTGGAGGAATTTCAGGCAGCTGCGCCAAAGTGACCGACGTCACAGAGGGCATATCTCCCGTGACCGTCATCACAGTGGAAACTGTTTTGCTGGAGCATCGTAGTTCCCATCAACAACGGGCGCCGTTGCGACGGTGCCAATGGGAGCTTCAAATGACCAAGTCTCTGAACACCACGTCTCTGAACACCAAGTCCTTCTCTGCCAGGATCCGCGACACCAGCCTGGCTCTCGGCTTTGCTGCCATCGTCTCGATCGTTTCGACGACCTCGAGCTTCGCCTTCTCGGCCGAGGCGCAGCAGATGTGCACCGGCGATGCCTTCCGCCTGTGCTCGTCGGAAATCCCCAACATCCCGAAGATCACGGCGTGCATGATGAAGCATCGCTCGGACCTCAGCGCCGGCTGCCGCGCGGTGATGGACAAGGATCTTGCCAAGGGCGCCTCGCGCAAGGTCGCTGACGCCCAGGACAGTCAATAAGAGCGACAGCGAGTAACGGCGCGCAACGACATCGTTGCGTCGGCGAGCTCCCCTCGCGATGTGCCCCGGCCGTGTGCCGGGGCCACGCGGCGGCACGTTTCCCGCTCGGTAACAAAGCCGTTGCAGGTGCGGGATCGTCGCACTAGCTTCCCCGCACATCTTTCCGGGTAAGAGGCATTATGCGATGATCAGATTTCTTTTCGCTATTTCTTTGCTCCTGTGCGCGTCGGCCGCGTCAGCGCAACAGCAGCCTGGCCACGATGCCTGCGCGCGCGACGTCACGCGCTTCTGCCGTGCGGTGATGAACAATGGCGACGGCGCCGTGCTCGCCTGCCTGAAGCAGAATCGCGCGAAGCTGAGCAAGGGCTGCGACAAGGTGCTGACCGAGCACGGGCAGTAAACTACGTGCTGCTTCCCGCCGCTGTCGCGACCACCGGCAACACCTCCGCGCTTGCACGGTCCGGTGTCTCCTCCTTCCAGCGCACCGAGCCGAACGGACGCTCCAGCATGCGGCGGATCCGAACCGGCTCGGGGCCGATGTGGAAAGCGATCGCCTGTTGGTGCAGCGCGCGTTCGGACTGGGTCGAGCGATTGCGCTGGCGTAGATAGTCGAACCAGGTCGGGCAGTGATAGCGCTCGGTCCACAATTCCGGATCGGCGATGTCGCGGGCGATCGACCAGCCATAGGCGCCGTTGCGCTGCCGTGAGAGCTGCACGTCCTGCATGACGTTGTGGAACGCGCGCGCATTGTCTTGCTCGACGCGGTATTCGATCTCGACCACCAGCGGGCCGCTGCGGCCGGTCAGCGACAGCTTCACCTCGGGATCGGCCAGCACGTCGGCATCTTCATTGCGGGCGCCGACGCGCGGCATTGTCAGCCATATCCCGAGCAGCGGCGAGATCAGCATCAGGCCGGCCGCCGTCAGCAGCGCAATTTCGACACCGGCAAAGTCGGTAAGATGGCCCCAGCCCCAGGCGCCGATTGCGATGCCGCCGGAAATCGAGGCCTGGAACGCCGCCAGCGAACGGCCGGCGACCCAGCGCGGTGCCGAGAGCTGCACGCCGATGTTGAACAGCGCGATGGCGGCCATCCACACCGCACCGGCCAGGACGAGCGCGGCCGCCGTCAGCACCGGCTCCGTGCTGAGGGCAAGGGCAGCCATCGCAAACGCCATCGAGATGGTGCAGGCGCGGATCGCTGCCTCGCCGCTCATGCGCTTGCGCAGTTCGTGGATGTTCAGCGCGCCGACCACGGCGCCCATGCCGAAGGCGCCCAGCATGATGCCATAGGTCTGCGCGCCGCCATGCAGCAGGTCGCGCGCAACCAGCGGCATCAGCGCCATGATGGCGCCGCCGATCAGGCCCATCACCAGGGTGCGCAACAGCACGATCTTGATCGGCGGCGAATTGGTGATGTAGCGGAAGCCCGAGACCATGGCGCGATTGAGCTTTTCCCGCGGCAGGCGGGAGGGCTCGACCGAGCGGCGCCAGAGCAGCAGCACCACGAGCAGCGGCAGGTAGAGAAGCGCGTTGCAGGCGAAGGCGGCCACCGCGCCGAGCGCGGCGACGATGACGCCGCCGACTGCCGGGCCGAAGCTGCGCGCGATGTTGTAGCTGATGCCGTTGAGTGCGACCGCCGAAGGCAACGCGTCGGGCGGCACCTGCTCGCTGACAGAGGACTGCCATGCCGGACCGAACAGCGCGTTGCCGCTGCCCACCACGAAGCAGAAGGCGAGCAGCGTTTCCGGGGTGATGAGATTGAACCCGGCCAGCACGGTCAGCGCCGTCGCACCGGTGAGGGCGATCATCAGCGAGACCAGCGTGACGATGCGCCGGTCATACATGTCGGCAATCGCGCCGGCCGGCATCGAGATCAGCATGATCGGAAGCATCAGGGCGGTCTGCACCAGCGCGACCTTGTCCGCCGAGGCCGCCATCTGAGTCATCGCCCAGGCCGCGCCCACGCCCTGGATCAGGAGGCCGAGATTGGAGAGCAGGCTGGCGAGCCAGATGCGCCGGAACACGGTGTAGCGCAGCGGCGCGGTGATGCCGTCGGCGGCCATTTTCTGACGGTTCGGCGGCTCGGTCATATCCCCTTCCATATGGGCTGGCAGAAGTGATGCTGGCGATTCCGGCAGATTCAGTGATGCCTGCGAAAGTCCTTCGCTGTCCAGTGGTTAGACCGCTATAAGCGGTGCAAAGAGGCGGTTTGCCGGGGAGGAACAGATGAAGTTGTCGCGACGGATGATCTTGCTGGGGGCCGGCAGCTTGCCCTTCGCAGTTGCGAGCTTGCGGACGGAGGCATTCGCCCAGACCGCGCCTGCGACGCCGGGCAATGAGGTGCCGCCGATCCTGTTCGTCCACGGCAATGGCGACTACGACGCGCTCTGGATGACGACGCTGTGGCGGATGGAATCCAACGGCATCGCGCATGACCGCATGATGGCGATCAACTTCACCGACCCCAACGCGCGTAGCGACGACAAGGTCGAGCAGGCGAACCGTTCCTCGACCGAGGACCAGCGCCGCGAGCTCACGGCCGCCATCGCCGAATTGAAGCGTCGCACCGGCGCGCCGCGCGTGGCGCTGGTCGGCAGCTCGCGCGGTGGCTATGCGATCCGCAACGTCATCAAGAATGGCGGCGCTGGCGATGTCAGCCACGCCGTCTTGTGCGGCACGCCCAATCACGGCGTGTTCGCAACCGACGACCAACCGAACAACGAGTTCAACGGCCGCGGTGTATTCCTGCGTGGCCTGAACGAGGGCGAAAGCGAGGTGACGCCGGGCGTTGCGTTCCTCACGCTGCGCAGCGACGGCATGGACAAGTACGCCCAGGCCGACGGCCGCTTCATCGGCAAGCCCGGTACGCCGACCGGTGTCACCAATGAAGGGCCGGAGCTGAAGGGCGCCACCAATCTCGTGCTCGGTGCGCTCGACCACCGCGAGGTGGCGTTCCACCCGCGCGCCTTCCGCGAGATCTACAAATTCATCGCCGGACGCGAGCCCGCGCGCATTGCGATCGTGCCGGAGCCGACCGTCAAGCTCAGCGGCCTCGTCAGCGGCACGCCCGGCGGCGTGTCGACCAACCGCCCGGTGGCGGGTGCAACCGTCGATATCTTCCGCGTCGATCCTGATACCGGTGAGCGTAAGGGCAGCGCCGTGCATAGCGCCAAGACCGGCGCGGACGGCCGCTGGGGACCGGCGCAGGTCGAGCCCTCCTGGGCGCTCGAATTCGTCCTGACGTCCCCGGACGCGCCGACCACGCACATCTATCGCTCGCCATTCCCGCGCTCCTCCGATGTCGTGCATCTGCGCGCCGCGCGCCCGCTCGCGGCTGCCGACAAGGATGCCGGTGCGGTCGTGATCATGTCACGTCCGCGCGGCTATTTTGGCCTGCCGCGGGACGTTGTTCTGTTCGACGGCAAGGAGCCGGCCGACGTGAAGCCGGGCGTGCCCACGGATTCGGCAGCGACCTTGCGCCTTCCAATCAGCGAAGTTGGGCGTAACATCGTGGCCCAGTTCGGCGAGGAACGGATTGTGGCACGGGCCTGGCCCGCCGCGGAGAACAGGATTGCGATTGCCGAGCTGACTTACTAGCTGTTTGCCTGCGTCACATCTTGCGGGAGAGAGCCATGAACATCGCCAGCGTGCGTCGGCCCATCGTCCCTCCGGCTCCCCCGCGTGCGCCCGACGACATGTCGTTCTTCGGCCGGCTTGCCGTGATCCGGCACAACATGATCGCGACCTGGGGACAGCGCGCCTACGAGGAAGACGTCATCAAGGGCCGCTTCTTCCTCCGCAACAGCTTCATCCTGAACCAGCCGGACGCGATCCGGCATGTCCTGCTGACCAATTACGAGAACTACACGCGCACGCCGGCCGGCATCCGCATGCTGCGCCCCGTGCTCGGTGACGGTCTCCTGATCGCGGAAGGCCACTCCTGGACGTTCCAGCGCCGCACCCTCGCGCCGGCGTTCACGCCGCGCGCCACCGCCAATCTCGTCCCGCACATGACGGCGGTGCTCGACGAGACCATCGCCAAGCTCCATGCGCGCACCGGCGAGGACGTCGATTTGCGCGAGATCATGCAGCGCATGACGCTGGAGATCGCCGGGCGCACGATGTTCTCGTTCGGCATGGACCAGCACGGCGCGACCTTGCGCAACTTCATCATGGAATACGCCGCCCGGCTCGGACGGCCGTATTTCCTCGACATGCTGCTGCCGGTGTCGTGGCCGAGCCCGATGGATCTTGCCCGCGCCCGCTTCCGCAAGCGCTGGACCGAATTCGTCGCGATGCTGATCGCAGAGCGGCGCAAGGCCGGCAAGAAGGACGGTGCGCCGCCGCGCGACCTGTTCGATCTCATGGACGCCGCGCGCGATCCTGAGACCGGCAAGGGCTTTTCCGACGAGCAGCTCGTCGACGAGGTTGCGACCATGATCCTCGCCGGTCACGAGACCACGGCGACGGCGCTGTTCTGGGCGCTCTATCTGCTCGCGCTCGATCCGGAGACGCAGGAGGAGGTCGCCTCCGAGGCGCGCGGCGAGCACCTCGACAGCATCGCCGACATCGACCGGCAGAAATTCACGCGCGCGGTGATCGAGGAGACGATGCGGCTCTATCCGCCGGCGTTCCTGGTCGCGCGGGCTGCGCGCGAGAAGGACAATGCGGCCGGAATCGAGATCGGCAAGGGCGACATCATCATGATCGCGCCATGGCTGCTGCACCGGCACGAGAAGCTGTGGGATCAGCCGAACGCGTTCATCCCAAAACGCTTCATGTCGAAGGAAGCGCCTGATCGCTTCGCCTATCTGCCGTTCGGCGCGGGTCCGCGCGTCTGCATCGGCGCGCCGTTCGCGCAGGCCGAATCGGTGCTGGCGCTGGCGCGGCTGATCGGCGCGTTCCGCGTCGAGCTCGCCGATACGGCCAATCCCGTGATCCCGCTGGGCGTCGTCACGACCCAGCCGGACCACTCACCCACGTTCCGCATCACGCGTCGGTGACAGGCTCCTCGTCTGGCCGACGGCGTGACGCGCCCTAGATAGAGTTTTCGCCATGAGCGACATCCAGGCCCAGTTTTCCGTCCTCAAGCAGACCGCCGATCCGAAGGTGGCCGATGCGATCGCGCGTCTCATCGAGCGCGGCGAGGATCACGAGCTCAACCGCGTCAACGTCCTCGACTTCGCCGCGCAGCATGCCGTGGACGAGGAGCACGCGATCTCGGCTTTTCTGCACGCGGCGCGGCTGGGGCTGTTCGACCTCGGCTGGAACGTGCTGTGTCCGGGTTGCGGCGGCGTGCTGGGCGCGCACACCACATTGAAGGCGCTCAAGCCGGACGATTATCACTGCGCGCTCTGCGCCTGCGGCTACAAGGCCTCCGTCGACGACCAGGTCGAGGTCTCCTTCACCGTGAATCCGCGCGTGCGGCGCATCGCGGCACACGATCCTGATACGCTTCCGGTGTGGGAATATTTCAAGCAGGTATTCTGGAGCTCCGGCGTCGACTTCAACAAGGAATCGTTCGTGACACTCGCGAACGAGGTGACGCTGGACACGATGGAGCTGCCGGCCGGCGAGAAGGCGACCATGTCGCTGCAACTGCCCGCTGACTTCGTCATCATCTTCGAGCCGGTGACGCACGCCGCCCATTTCATCGACGTCCAGGGCGAGCCGACCAGGGACCGTCAGCAGCTCGCCATCATGTACAACAAGGTGCAGGCCCCGACGGGGACCACGACCATGCGGCCCGGCCCGCTGCGGCTGTCGCTGGAGAACCAGGCCGGCGTGCGCGTGCTGCCGTCTGTGTTCATCGCGGCCGAGGCGCTCCACCATCTCATCGGCAAGCGCAAGCCGTTCCTGACCGCCAAGCGGATGCTGTCCAACCAGACGTTTCGCGATGTGTTCAAGGCGGACAATCTCAGTCTCGACCAGCGGCTCCAGATCACCTCGCTCACCTTCCTGTTCACCGACCTGAAAGGCTCGACCGCGCTCTACGAGCGCGTCGGCGATCTTGCCGCCTTCGATCTCGTGCGCGCGCATTTCCATGCGCTGCTCGAGATCATCTCCTCCGAGAAGGGCGCGGTGGTGAAGACCATCGGCGATGCCGTGATGGCGACCTTCGTCCGTCCCGAGCACGCCATCGTCGCCGGCCTGCGGATGCGCGCGGCGATGGACGCGCTCAACGAGCAGCGCGGCACCGACGATCTCATCGTCAAGATCGGCATCCACGAAGGTCCGTGCCTCGCGGTGATGCTCAACGAGCGGCAGGATTATTTCGGCCAGACCGTCAACATCGCCGCCCGCGTGCAGAGCCTGTCGACCGCCCAGGAGATTCACATCACCGGCCCCGTGCTGGATGCGCCGGCGGTTGCCGAACTGTTGCAGCAACGCGAGATCAAACCGATCCAGAAACAGGCCGCGCTGCGCGGCATCGCCGACAAGATGGTGGTGTACGAGATTCCGTGAGCCGCTGTCGCCCCTGCGAAAGCAGGGGCCCATGCCGCGTGATTTCTGAAATAGGCAAGATGGTCATTGCCCAAACACAGCCTGTAGTTACGGGTCCCTTGCGTTCGCAGGGACGACAGCTGAGGGACTCGGCTTGCTCCTCGCGTCCGATGCGCAGCAGATTGCCGAAACGTAATCCGGCGCGCGGAACTGCCGCACGTTGCGCCGGTTGAGTTTCCTGCTCATATAATGCTGGTAGCGGCCGCCCTCCCCCTCGCGGCTGCATCGATTTCGGTAGGATCCTATGCTCGACGGCCTGCGCCAATTCATCGCCGACATCGTCGCCCCCAACGACCAGAACCGCACCTTCGGCGACAGCGACTATCGGTTGGCGGCAACCGCGCTGCTGGTCCACGTGGTCTCGCTGGACGGCCAGCCGACGGCGGCCGAGCAGCGCAAGCTGCACAGCCTGATCGAGAGCCATTTCGGGCTCGACCACGGCACCGCGGATCGCCTGATCGCCGACGCCACTGAGGTCGAGGGCGAGGCGGTGGATCTCTATCACTTCACCAGCGTCATCATGCGCTCGCTCGACGAAGAGGGCCGCAAGCGCATCGTCCGGATGATGTGGGAGCTGGTCTATGCCGACGGCCAGGTGACCGAATTCGAAGACAACGTCGTCTGGCGCGCCTCCGATCTGCTCGGGATTTCCCAGCGCGACCGGATCGACCTGAAGCACGCGGTCGCCGAACGCGTCGGTGGCCAGGTGAAGGATGGTGCCGTCGGCGGCTGACTTGTCCGCGCCGGTGGCCCGACATGCGAGCCACATGACGAAACTTTAATGTAAGCCGTGCCCTTCCCGCGCTTTTGCGGATTCGCCTGCAAATATGAGTCTTTTCTGCACCCCCTGTCGCCCGCTCAAGCGGCCATGCCGCCAGCGCCGCTTGCCTGTCGCGCACGGCTTATGCTCTCGTTCAGCGATTGCCGGGGCCAAAGACTTCAATTCAAGAGAACTTCGATCGTGACTGAGCGGGTAACGTTGATCACCGGTGCTTCGGCGGGCATAGGTGTGGAGCTGGCGCGCGTGTTTGCCGCCAATGGACATCGTCTCGCATTGACGGCGCGGCGCGCGGATCGATTGGAGGCGCTCGCGAACGAGCTCGCCGCCAAAGGCGGCAAGAAGCCGATCGTGATCGCCTGCGATCTCGAGGACCCCGCCGCCGGCGAGACCATCGCGGCAGCGCTCGCGGCCGAAGGCGTGGAGCTCGATCACCTCGTCAACAATGCGGGCTTCGGCGTGTTCGGTGATGCCATCGAGCGCGACCGCGATGAGCAGATCGGGATCGTCGAGGTCAATGTGCGGGCTCTGACGGATCTGTCGCTGCGCTTTGCCGATCAGCTGATCAGGAACAGGGGCGGTCTGCTCAATGTGGGCTCGGTTGCAGGCTTCCTGCCCGGTCCCGGCATGGCCGTTTATTATGCCTCCAAAGCCTATGTGATCTCCTTCACCGAAGCGCTGCGCGCGGAGCTCGCGCCGCGCGGGGTTCGCGTCACCGTGCTCTGCCCGGGCCCTGTGCCCACCGAATTCCAGGCGCGCGCCGGCGTCGGGGCGCAACACGATACGGCCCTTCTCAACGTTTCGGCCGCCGATGTCGCGCAAGAGGCTTATCGCGGCCTGATGGCCAACAAACGGGCAGTGCTGCCCGGTCTCGGCATCAAGATTGTGCCGTTTGCGCTGCGCTTCTTCCCGCGCGGCTTCATCCTGGCCGCCACGAGCCGGTTCCAGAGGCGCCGGCACTAGAAAAGTCCCCAGCTCCCGTAGTGGCCCGGAGCTTGCTTCACTTTCGATGTGTGCGCGAACTCACACGATGTTAACCATCGCTTAGCTATGCTGGCGGTCTGAACCGATAGCACTCGCAGAGGCCATGTCGTTCCGGACGGACAGGTTTGGTGGTGCAGAATTGGTGCCCTTCCGAAAGAGGGTGCCGAGCCCTGCCGCCTCCGAAAGCCGGTTACCGGTCTTGATCGTCCTGCATCAGGAATCTTCGACCCCCGGCCGCGTCGGCAACGCGCTCCGCGCGCTCGGCCATCCCCTCGACATCCGCCGTCCCCGCTTCGGCGATCCGCTGCCCGAGACGCTTGATGCGCACGCAGGCGCCGTGGTCTTCGGCGGCCCGATGAGCGCCAACGATCCCGACGACTACATCCGTCGCGAGATCGACTGGATCGAAATTCCGCTGCGCGAGCAGCGGCCGTTCCTCGGCATTTGCCTGGGGGCACAAATGCTCGCCATGCAGCTCGGCGCGCGCGTCGCGCCGCATCCGGAGGCCCTGACCCAGATCGGCTACTACCCGATCCGTCCGACCGCCGCGGGCCACGCGCTCTGCCCGGCCTGGCCGGCACAGGTCTATCATTGGCACCGCGAGGGATTCGAGCTGCCTGTTGGCGCGGAGCTCTTGGCAGAAGGCGATGATTTTCCGGTGCAGGCATTCCGCGCCGGCAATGCGTTCGGCGTGCAGTTTCATCCTGATGTGACCTACGCGATGATGCATCGCTGGACCACGCGCGGCTATGACGGCTTCAGCGCGCCCGGTGCGCGGCAGCGGCACCATCACTTCGCGGATCGTGCCGTGTACGATGCCGCAGAGCGTGCCTGGCTCGATCACTTCGTCGACGGTTGGCTGGCGCGCCGGCCGGTGCTGGCGCAAGCGGCCGAGTGATCGCGTCGTCGCGCAGTTTCTTGGCGCAAGTCCTTGCCTTACCATTGGATATGCTAGGCTCATTCCCAACGAGCGCGCGCGAACGCGGGCCGACAGCACAGGGAGAGCGCCATGGCTTACGAACACATCCTCTACGAGGTGAGCGACAAGGTCGCGACCATCACGCTCAACCGGCCCGATCGCATGAATGCGTGGACGCCGATCATGGAGCGCGACGTGCGCCATGCCATGGAAGCATCGAGCGCCGATGACGATGTCCGCGTCATCGTGCTCACCGGCGCCGGCCGCGCGTTCTGCGCCGGCGCCGACATGGATGCGTTGAAGGGGCTCGACCCCGACGACGTCAGGCGCGCGACCAATCTGCCGCCGTTCGACATGAACCGGCGCCCGGACTGGCAGACGCGCTATGGCTATTATCCCTCGATCAGGAAGCCGGTCATCGCCATGCTCAACGGTGCGACCGCGGGCATCGGTCTCGTGCATGCACTCTATTGCGACCTGCGCTTTGCCGCCGACAACACGGTGTTCACCACCGCCTTCGCGCGCCGCGGTCTGATTGCCGAGCACGGCATCTCCTGGATGCTGCCGCGCATCGTCGGCCACGCCAATGCGATGGATCTGCTGCTTTCGGCCCGGCGCGTTTCGAGCGAGGAGGCGTTGCGGATCGGCATGGTCAACCGGCTCTGCTCGCCGGAGAAGCTGCGCGAGGAGACCTACGCCTACGCCCGCGATCTCGCCGATTTCGTCTCGCCAAGCGCGATGGCCGTCATCAAGCGCCAGCTCTACGAGGTGCCGTTCCAGACCTTGGCCGAGGCAACGATCGAGGCGAACCGGGAGATGATGGTGGCGCTGGCCGGCAGCGATTTCCGCGAGGGCGTGGCGAGCTTCATGGAGAAGCGGCCGCCAAGGTTTACGGGGAGGTAGGGGGGACTTGCGGAGACGGTCCGTCTTCGCCCTTCGGGCTTCGCCGGACACCACGCTTCGCCCGTCGGGCACCGCGCGGCTGCGCCACGCGTAGCCCGACGGGCGAAGCGTGGTGGAGCCAGGCGGGATCGAACCGCCGACCTCGTCATTGCGAACGACGCGCTCTCCCAGCTGAGCTATGGCCCCTTTGCTGGCCGCTCTGGTAAACGCGGCCGACAACCGGGCGCCATTTAAGTCCCCGCCAAGGTCAAGTCAAGGACGGCTGTAACCCGGTTTTAGCCATTCGGACGCCGACTTCCCTTGTTTGGGCGGGGGGGAACCGATATCTAGCAACAAGGCGTCAATTCCGTCCGCAGCCAAAGTCTTCAAAAGCCAGAGTCTTCAATAGCCATGCGTGCCGTTCTCGACATCGTCATCATCGTGCTCGACCTCTACGTCTGGCTGCTGATCGCCTCCGCGATCCTGTCCTGGCTGATCGCCTTCAACGTGGTGAACACCCGCAACCAGTTCGTGTCGGCGGTCGCGGAGTTCCTGTACCGGATCACCGAGCCGGTGTTGGCACCGATTCGCAATCTCCTGCCCAGCCTCGGCGGCCTCGACATCTCGCCGATCATCTTGATCCTGCTGATCATGTTCATCGAGCGGGTGATCCTGTACTACATCTACCCGAACGTGATCTGAGCGGGCGGGAGCGCCTTGGTCGCCAAAGACGCCTCCAGGGAACCTTACAAGGAACCTCACAAGGAACCTTGGCGCTATTCGGCCGCTGGAATCAGCATTGCGCTACGGGTGACGCCTCGCGGCGGTCGCGACGACATCGACGGGATCGAGCAATTGGCCGATGGCCGCAGCGTGCTCAAGGTGCGGGTGCGCGCGATCGCTGATGGCGGCGAGGCCAACAGGGCCGTTTTAGTGCTGCTGGCAAAGTCGCTTGGCGTCCCCAAGGCCAGCGTGAGGCTCCTGTCCGGAGCCACTTCGCGGCTGAAGCAGATCGCGGTCGACGGCGATCCGGCGTGGCTCGGCGAGGCCCTGCGCCAGCTCGTCCAACTCAAATCTGCGGCCGCCAAATCGACAGACTGAGGAACTGACATGACCGCCAAGATCATCGATGGAAAAGTCATCGCCGCCGAGCTCCGTGCGCGCGTGGCCGACGAGGTTGCCCGGGTCAAGCGGGAGCACAATCTGGTGCCGGGTCTCGCTGTGGTACTGGTCGGCAACGACCCCGCCAGCGAGGTCTATGTCCGCTCCAAGCACACCCAGACCCAGGCCGCCGGCATGGCCTCGTTCGAGCACAAGCTGCCGGCCGACGTTTCGCAAGCGGATCTGCTTGCCGTCGTCGCGAAGCTCAATCGCGATCCAGCCGTGCATGGCATCCTGGTCCAGCTGCCGCTGCCGAAGGGCATCAATACCGAGGCCGTCATCAACGCCATCGACCCCGCCAAGGACGTCGATGGCTTGCACCCGAACAATGCCGGCCGGCTCGCCGGCGGATTCCAGGCGCTGTCACCCTGCACCCCGCTCGGCTCGATCATCCTGACCAAGAGCGTGCACGCCTCGCTCGAAGGCATGAATGCCATCGTCATCGGCCGCTCCAACCTGGTCGGTCGTCCGCTGGTGCAATTGCTGCTCAACGAGAACGCCACCGTGACGATCGCGCATTCGCGCTCGCGCGACTTGCCCGGGCTCGTGAAGAAAGCCGATCTGGTTTATGCCGCGGTCGGCAAGCCTGAGATGGTGCGCGGCGATTGGCTGAAGCCGGGCGCGACCGTGATCGACATCGGGATCAACCGGATTCCGAAGGAGGACGGCAAGACGCGCCTCGTCGGCGACGTCGCCTATCAGGAAGCGCTTGAAGTGGCCGGCGCCATCACGCCGGTGCCGGGCGGCGTCGGCCAGATGACGGTCGCCTGCCTCCTGGTGAACACGCTGCGCGCGGCCTGCGCGATCGCAGGGCTGCCGAAGCCGGCGGTGTAGTGGAGGGCCTCGTGCCCCGGACGCAGCGCAGCGCTTCTTCAGCGGTGCGCTGCTGAGCCGGGGCCCAGTGGCAATGTGGGTCCCGGCTCAGCAGCGCGTCATTTCATGCCGCGCCGCGTCCGGGACACGGAAGCTCAGCCCTTCTTCTTTTTCTTCTCGCGATCCATGCCTTCGAGGATCAGCTTGTGCGCTTCCTCCGGGCCGCCCCAGCGCAGGATCTTCACCCATTTGCCCTTCTCGAGATCCTTGTAGTGCTCGAAGAAGTGCTGGATCTGCTGCAGCGTGATGTCGGGAAGGTCGGAGTACGATTTCACCTTGTCGTAGCGCTGCGTCAGCTTTGACGACGGCACCGCCAGGATCTTCTCGTCGCCGCCGGCCTCGTCCTCCATGAACAGCACGCCGACCGGACGCACGCTCATGACGGCGCCGGGAATGATGGCGCGGGTGTTGACGATCAGGACGTCGCAGGGGTCGCCGTCATCCGACAAAGTGTGCGGGATGAAGCCGTAGTTACCGGGGTAACGCATCGGCGTGTACAGGAAGCGGTCGACCACCAGCGTGCCGGCTTCCTTGTCCATCTCGTACTTGATCGGTTCGCCGCCCACGGGGACTTCGATGAGGACGTTGACTTCCTGGGGGACGTTCTTCCCGATCGAGATCGCATCGATACGCATTCAAGGCTCCGTTGTTGCCGAGGGTAAATCGCGCCCGGCAGCGATTTTGGCGCTGTCATACGCGGGCTTGGCCCGCTGATCCATCGCGTTTTTGTGAAATAATGAATCCCGAAGTCACCGGCTCAAGGGCAGCGGTATCGACGGACGGAAGGTCAGGGCTGCCGATCCAGCTTTCAGCAGCTCAATTGGTCCAGGCGAAGGCAACCTTGTCGAGCGACTTCGGCCCGAACCGCTCCGAGGAGCGCGCCACCATGCGGCCGCCCAGCGCCCGGTAGAACTCCGTCGCCGGATCGTTGTCCGAGAGCGCCCACACCACCATGCTCTTCAGCCCGCTCTGCATCAGGTCGCGGCGGGCGGCGGCGAACAGGCGACGGCCGAAGCCGAGGCCCTGGAATTCCGGGCGCAGGTAAAGCTCGTAGATCTCGCCGTCGAAATGCAGGCTGCGGGCACGGTTGCGACCGTAATTGGCATAGCCCGCGATCTTGTCACCGAACACGAGCACGCTGACGCGGCTGCCCTTGCGGATCGCGCTGTCCCACCATTGCGGGCCGCGGCGGTTGATGAGCTTTTCCAGCTCAGCGCCGGGAATGATGCCCTGATAGGCGGAGCGCCAGGCTTCGTCATGAGTGGACGCCACCGCAGTTGCATCTGCAGCTTTGGCCGGCCGGACCTCGATCAGGGTTGTGCTCATGGGCGTGATCAAACCAAGTCGCCGGGCCGGCGGCAAGACCTATCGTTAATTATCGGTTAACGTGTGGACTTTGTGCATCAGTATCTTAACCATGTTGTACCGAAAAAAGACAAGGCGCCAACTCCGAGGGCACCGGCATGCCAAGCGTCAGTGCAAAACTTCCGTTGCGACAACAAATGAACGGCAATGGTGACGCAGAAAGCCCGTCCAGAGTGATTCGTTCCTACTAGTGTCGCTGTCACTGTTCGTGTTCGCCCTCGGCCATCCATGCGGTTCTTCAACACTATCGCGCTCCTGCCTCTGCTGGCGTTGCTGACTGCGCGGCCTCTGTGCGCTCAGGTCACGTTTGGCCCATCGGGCGAGGAGGGCGAACCGCTGCGCCGACAAGAGTGGCGCGTACCATCGCCGGATACCGACATTGCCGCGCGGGCCCTGCTGTTTCGCCCCGCTGGCGCCGGTCCGTTCCGACTTGTGGTGATCGCGCACGCCTCGACGCAAAACGTCCTGCGTCGTGCGCAAATGCCGCAGCCGGAATACCGTCCGTTCGCCGCCTTTCTCGTCGCGCGCGGTTTCGCCGTGCTGGTGCCGGAGCGGCTCGGCCATGGTGCGACCGGCGGCCGCTATGCCGAGGACCAGGGCGGATGTGACGAGGCGGATTATGTGCGTTCGGGCCGTGCGACGGCCGAGCAAATCCGGCTCGCGCTGGAGTTCTTGCGAAAGCAGGATTTCATTCGCAAGGAGGACGCCGTAGTGATCGGCCATTCCGCCGGCGGCTGGGGCGCGCTGGCGCTCGCCAATGCCGATCCGAAGGCGATTGCCGCGATCGCGGTGTTCGCGCCCGGGCGCGGCGGCCATGCCAATGACGAGCCGAACCGGATCTGCGCGTCACACACGCTGCTTGCCGCTGCAACGGAGTTCGGCAAAGCCGCGCGTATCCCCGTCACCTGGCTCGTTGCGGCCAATGACAGCTATTTCTCGCCGTCGTTTTCGAAGAGCTTGGCTGACGCGTTTCGTGGCGGTGGCGGCAAGGTCGATTTCCGCGCGCTTCCTGCGGTCGGTAGCGAGGGGCATTGGATGATCGAGACCGAAGCGGGCGTCAAAGCCGCCAGCAGCGAGCTCGACCGCGCGCTGAACTTGCCGAAGCCCATGGCGACCAAGAAGCCATGACGCTGTATTTTCTGGTCAAGTTCCTGCATGTGCTCGGCGCCGTCGTCATTCTCGGCACCGGAACGGGCATCGCCTTTTTCATGCTGATGGCGCATCGCACGAATGATGTGGCCTTCATCGCACGCACCGCTTCGGTGGTGGTGATCGCGGATGCGATCTTCACGCTCTCCGCCGTGCTGCTGCAACCCCTGACGGGCGGCCTGCTGATGATGCTTTCGGCGACGCCGATCACCGAGCGCTGGCTGCTCGCCTCGCTCGCGCTCTATGCCGTCGCCGGCCTGTTCTGGATTCCCGTGGTGTTCATGCAAATCGAGATGCGCGATCTCGCGCGCAAGGCTGCCGATCAAAACGCGGCCTTGCCGGAGCGATATTACGTCCTGTTTCGCCGCTGGTTCGCGTTCGGCTTCCCCGGTTTCGGCGCGACGATGCTGATCCTGTGGCTGATGATCGCAAAACCGTTTTGAGAGACGCGATGGCTGAACGAACCATCCTGGTGCTCGGCGCCTCCGGCCTGATCGGCCGCTTCGTCACCGACGATCTCCGCGCGCGCGGCTTTCGCGTGGTCGGCGTGGCGCGCAGCCTGTCGCCGGCCCAGAGGATGAGTGCGCTGGATATCGCGCTGCCGATCCTCTCGCGCGATGCGGCAGCTCTGGCGCGGCTGCTGCGCGAGCATGCGGTGGATGTCGTCGTGAATTGCCTCGGCGTGCTCCAGGACGGCGCTGGCAGCGACACTGGCGCCGTGCACCGCGATTTCGTCACGCGATTGCTTGCGGCGATCGGCGACAGCGGCCGCGCGATCCGGCTGGTGCACATCTCGATTCCCGGATCCGCGGAGGCTGACCGCACCGCTTTTGCGACGACCAAGCGCGAAGCCGAGCGGCTGATCGCAGCCTCCGGCATTCCCCATGCGATCCTGCGTCCAGGTTTCGTCGTTGCACCGTCAGCTTATGGCGGCAGCGCCATGCTCCGTGCGCTCGCAGCGTTTCCGCTCGATCTCCCAAACAAGGAGATGACAACGCCGTTTCGGCCCATCGCGGTCGAGGATATTGCGGCGACCATTGCCTGGCTCGCCGCGTGCGACATTGACGACGCTGCCGTGCAGGCGGTGAGCTGGGATCTGATGCAGGTCGAGCCGGTCACCGTGGCCGGCGTCATCAAACCGTTTCGGCTTGCCTTCGGCACGTCTGGGTGGCCGCGCATCGCGATGCCGTCGTTCATGCTGGACCTCGGCGCGAAGATCGGCGATCTCGCCAGCCATCTCGGCTGGATGTCGGCGATGCGCTCGACAGCCATCGCCGAGCTGCGCCGCGGCGTGCAAGGTGATCCCTCGGCCTGGATCGCCGCCACAGGCATCACACCGAAGACGCTGGTTGAGACGATCGGCCGGCATCCCGCCACCATTCAGGACAAATGGTTCGCGCGCCTGTTCCTGGTCAAGGCGCTGATCTTCGCAAGTCTGGTCGCGTTCTGGCTCCTCTCCGGCTTCATCGCACTGTTCGTGTCCTACCGCGCCGCCGCCGGCATTTTGACGGCGCACAACTTTCCGCCCGCGCTGGTCGATCCCATCACCGTCGGCACCAGCCTGATGGACATGGGCATCGGCGTGCTGATCGCCTTCCGGCGCACGGCGGCGACCGGACTGGTCGCGGGAATTCTCGCGTCGCTTGGCTATATGGTGGGTGCGGCGATCCTGACACCCGACCTCTGGATCGAGCCGCTCGGTGCGCTGGTGAAGACGGGACCGGCGATCGTGCTGATGCTGGTCGCGCTGCTGATGCTGGATAACCGCTGATGCCAAAATGGCCCGACGACGACGTAATCCTGTTCGACGGCGTCTGCATCTTCTGCTCGCGTTGGGTTCGCTTCGTGGCCGAGCGCGACACGGCGAGGCGGTTTCGCTTCACGCCGATCCAGTCGGAGTACGGCGCGAAGCTTGCGCGCACGTTCGGCATCGATCCCGATGACCCCGACACGAACGCCGTCGTCCACGGCGGCGAGGTGTTCATGAAGTCGGACGCCGCGCTGACCGTGCTGTCGCTGCTTCCCGGCTGGAGTTGGGTGCGCGCGTTGTTCGTCGTGCCGAAGCCGCTGCGGGACCCGCTCTACAGCCTCATCGCACGCAATCGCTATCGCATTTTCGGGAAGTATGACGCCTGCTTCCTGCCGGATGCGGATCTGCGGGCGAGAATCATTGAGTGACGCGACAGCGGTGCCACAAGATTGGTGTCGTCCCGGCGAACGCCAGGACCCATAACCACAGGATGGGGTTTGGCGACGACTGGAAGTTAGGGAGCATTCCGCGGGACTCGCATCACGCGTGACGGAAAGATCACGCGGTATGGGTCCCGGCGTTTGGCCAGGACGACATCAGTGGGATGGCTGGCGCCCGATCGTGGCCAGCACTTCCCGCGCAGCCCGCTCCCCACTGTCCCGTGCCCCATGCGCGGTCGTGAATAACTCCGGCGACGTTGCTTCTCCCGCGAAGAACAGCCGCCCATCCAAGGGTACGGCCAGCACGGCGCGGTCGCCGGCGTGGCCGGGCAGAGCGTGCGAATAGGAGCCGCGCGCGAAGGGGTCATGCGCCCAGCGCGATTCATACAGCGGCTTCAGCTTGCGGCGGATATCGTTGCCGAGGAATCCCGCGATCTCGCTGATAGCGTGCGCGGCGATGGCGCCTTCGCCGGCGTCCTCCAGCGCGCGGGCAAAGCTGCCGCCGAAAAAGCCTTCGATGCAGGGCTGGCCGAATGGGCGGATGTGGTAGGTGCCCATCTCCGTGCGCATGGTGGCGCCGCGCAGATTGCCTTCCCTTGGAAAAGCTTCGGCACCCTCGAGCGCCAGGGTCACCTTGTCGTCGACGCCGAGCGGCAGGCCGGCGGCGGCGTCGACCTTGGACGGCAGCGGCGGTGAGAAGCGGATCGTCTCGTCGGCGATCAGATTGGTCGGCGCGGTGACGATCACCTTGTCCGCGACCAGCGAGCCCTGCGATGTCTCGACGCGGATGCGCTTGCCCGAATGATCGATCAGCGTGACTTTGCAGTCCAGCGCCACCGGGCAGGGCGCGCCATAGGCCGCGATCAACGCGCCATAGCCGCGGCGGACCCGCCAATTGAGGTTCGTGTCCTCATAGGCGTCCCAGTCCAGCGTCGACATATCCTTCAGCTCGCAGCCGTTGATGTAGGTCGAGACCGCGTCGATCATGGGATTCCAGCGATTGCCTGGCTCAAGGCTTCGACTCGCCGGTTCATCCTTGCCCGTCCGCGCGGCCTGCCAGAGGCGTTCGTAGAACGCGTCCATCGCGCGCATGAAATCGTCGCGCAGCTCCTGCGGAAACGCGTTGCCATAGGCGCGCTCGCGCCAGGGCGGCAGGTCCTTGTTGAGCTCGAAACCGAGCTGCGTTGCGATCGTAACGAAGGAGTTCTTGTCGGCCGAATGCAGCCAGCCGCAGCCGACGTCGAAGGTCACCTCGGGCGAGGCCTGCACCGTCCAGGCTCGGCCGCCGAGCCTGTTGCGCGCCTCCAGCACGATCACCGAAAGGCCGGAGCCGGCCAGCGCATGCGCCGCGCCGAGGCCGGCGGCACCGGCGCCGATGATCGCGACGTCGACGGAGGAGGGCAGGGGCATCGAGGGGCGAATGGTGAGTGGCGAATGGCGAATAGAGTACAAGAAACGCGGCCTCTGGCCAAACGTCCCTATTCGCTACTCGCCGTGCCCCATTCGCGCGCTTACGCCACCGCTTCCTTGGCCTTTTCCGCGCGCTTGCGCTCGTTCGGGTCGAGGTGCTTCTTGCGCAGGCGGATCGACTTCGGGGTGACCTCGACGAGCTCGTCGTCCTCGATATAGGCGAGCGCCTTTTCCAGGGTCATGCGGATCGGCGGGGTCAGGCGCACGGCTTCGTCCTTCGAGGTCGTGCGGATGTTGGTGAGCTGCTTGCCCTTGAGCACGTTGATCTCGAGATCGTTGTCGCGGGTGTGCTCGCCGACGATCATGCCCTTGTAGACCTTCCAGCCCGGCTCGATCATCATCGGGCCGCGGTCTTCCAGCTTGAACATGGCGTAGGCCACGGCTTCACCCTGATCGTTGGAGATCAGCACGCCGTTGCGGCGGCCCTGGATCTCGCCCTTGTACGGCGCATAGCCGTGGAACAGGCGGTTCATGATCGCGGTGCCGCGGGTGTCGGTGAGCAGCTCGCCCTGATAGCCGATCAGGCCGCGGGTCGGCGCGTAGAACACCAGGCGCTGACGGTTGCCGCCGGACGGCTTCATCTCGATCAGCTCGGACTTGCGCTCGCTCATCTTCTGCACGACGACGCCGGAATGCTCCTCGTCGACGTCGATCACGACTTCCTCGATCGGCTCCAAGGTGGCGCCGGTGGCCTCGTCCTTCTGGTAGACGACGCGCGGACGTGACACCGAGAGCTCAAAGCCTTCGCGGCGCATGGTCTCGATCAGGATCGCGAGCTGCAGTTCGCCGCGGCCCGAGACTTCCATCGCGTCCTTGTCGGCGGCTTCGACCACGCGCAGCGCGACGTTGCCTTCGGCTTCGCGCAAGAGACGGTCGCGGATCATGCGGCTCGTCACCTTGTCGCCTTCGGTGCCGGCGAGCGGGGAATTGTTGACGATGAAGGACATCGACACGGTCGGCGGATCGATCGGCTGGGCCGGCAGCGGCACCTCGACGGTCGGGTCGCAGAAAGTGTCGGCGACGGTGCCCTTGGTCAGGCCTGCGATGGCGACGATGTCGCCCGCTTCGGCTTCATCGAGCGGGGTACGCTCGAGGCCGCGGAACGCCAGGATCTTGGTGATGCGGCCGGACTCAACCAGCTTGCCGTCGGCGTTCAGCACCTTGACCTGCTGGTTCGGCTTGAGCACGCCGGAGGAGATGCGGCCGGTGATGATGCGGCCGAGATAGGGGTTGGCTTCGAGAATGGTGCCGATCATCTTGAACGGACCTTCCTCGACCTTCGGCGGCGCGACATGGCGCAGGATCAGGTCGAACAGCGGCTCCATGCCCTTGTCCTTCGGACCCTCCGGGCTGTCGGCCATCCAGCCCTGCTTGGCCGACCCGTAGAGGATCGGGAAGTCGAGCTGCTCCTCGCTGGCGTCGAGTGCCGCGAACAGGTCGAACACCTCGTTGATGACTTCGGTCGGGCGCGCGTCGGGGCGGTCGACCTTGTTGATGACGACGATCGGCTTGAGGCCGACCTTGAGCGCCTTGGAGACCACGAATTTGGTCTGCGGCAGCGGGCCTTCGGCGGCGTCGACCAGCACCAGCGCGCCGTCCACCATGTTCAGGATGCGCTCGACCTCGCCGCCGAAATCGGCATGGCCCGGCGTGTCGACGATGTTGATGCGGGTGTCCTTCCACTGCACCGAAGCCGCCTTGGCCAGAATGGTGATGCCGCGCTCGCGCTCCAGATCGTTGGAGTCCATGGCGCGGTCGGTCACCTTCTGGTTCTCGCGGAACGTGCCCGACTGCTGGAGGAGTTTGTCGACGAGGGTCGTCTTGCCGTGGTCGACGTGGGCGATGATGGCGACGTTACGGAGGTTCATGAGTGAGCTTCTTTGCGTTCGTACAATGGGTTAAGCGCGATCTCGCCGGTCGGACCGGGACCTCTTCTCGAAACAACGCTGGAAGACTGGAAACGGGCGCTCGCCGCCCAAAAAGGAAGCCCGGCCATATCGACCGGGCACCCTACGCGTTGCGGCGCAATATATGCAAAAACCGCCAAAAAACAATGCGTTCTTTGGGCCTTGGTTGACTGAATTTTATCCGGGAATTTCCGGGTCTTAGCGATCGTTTCGGATTGGCGGGGCCTTTCGCCCCTTGATCGCCGCCCAGATCAGGGCTGCCCCGCCGATCCCCACGAAGAGGCCCAGAAAGACCAGCGGCGCGATGTCGGAATCGACCCGGCCACTGTCGGATATGGAGATTCCGCCGAACAGCAGGGCGCACAGGCCGGGTAGCAGCAGGATGATGCCCGAGATCACCATGAAAGCGGTGAGGCAGCCGCTGCGGGCCTGGGCGGGCGTCGGAACGGGCGGCAGAATTGGCGGCGGCGTATCGCTCATTGTGATGCCTCCTCGCTTTGCTTCGCCTCGCGATAGGTCTTCCCTTCGAGCGCGGCGCGGATGCCGTCGATCTCTCCGTTGCGGTAGAACAGGTTGTAGGTGTCGAACGGGATGATCGCGCCCTGCTCGGTCACGAAATGAATACAGCTGCGCTTGACGTTGCCGACGCAGAAATTGAAGCGGTCGAGAAACTGCACGATGGTGACACGGAAGACGTTTTCGTACGAGAGCCCCTCCGGCACCTGAAAGCTCGGCAGGCAGCACAGGAGTTCGCAGACCCGCTCGGACGTGTTGAGCGGGCCCGATGACAGCGAGAACAGATCGACAAATTTTTCCCGCAGCACCGGATATTTCTCCGGGCTGATGGTGTTGGGCATCACGGCAACCAGCTGCTCCTGCGGGATCAACGAGGTCAGCGGCAGCACCTTCTCAGCCCTGCGCAGGCCGTAGCCGATCGAGATGCTTTCGGGATTGCAGGGCAGCGGGATCATGTCCTTGTCGCCGAACACGCCGGTCTCGATGACGCGCTTGCGGATCTCCGACAGCATGATGCGGTCGGTCTTCGCGTCGAAATCATCGTTGCGGCCGGCGTCCTGCACCGGCTGCAGCGTGACGCCGCGCACGCATTTCCAGGTCAGCGCGTGGCGAACGATGTCGCCGATCTCGGAATCGTTGACGCCGCGCTTGATGGTCGCGACCAGCGTGGTCGAGACGCCGTAATGCTCGAGATTCTCCAGTGCCTGCTGGCGGATTTTCCGCAAATCCGCGCCGCGCAGGTTGATCAAGGCGTCGCGCTGCAGCGAATCGAACTGGAGATAGACCTCCAGCCCGCGCTTGTTCTCGGCTAGCTGCGCCGCAAAGTCCTTTTCGCGAGCGATGCGCAGGCCGTTGGTGTTGATCATGACGTGCCGGATCGGGCGGGCGCGCACGGCATCCAGGATCGCGAAGAAATCAGGATGCAGCGTCGGCTCGCCGCCGGAGATCTGCACGAGGTCGGGCTCGCCTTCGCTGGCGACCAGCGCGTCCAGCATCTTCTCGATGGTCGCGAGCGGAGTGAATTTCGTGCGCGCGGGCGAGGATTCGGCGAAGCAGACCGGGCAGGTGAGATTGCAGTGCTCGGTGATCTCGATCAGCGCCAGGCAGGAATGCTGCTCGTGGTCGGGGCAGAGGCCGCAATCATAGGGGCAGCCGAACTCGGTGCGATGCTGGAATTGCAGCGGGCGGTCGCCGGGCTTGATGAAATCCTTGCACAAGCGCCAGTAGGCGGCATCCGTCGACACCAGCGTCGATTGGACGCCATGCTCCTTGCAGCGCTTTTCGTACCAGACCTCGTTGTCGATGATCTGGATCTTGGTCGGCACCAGCTTCAGGCAGACCTCGCAGAGAGATTGGGTCTGGCCCCAGAAGATGTAGGGACGCGACTTACGCAACGGCGCGTTCATGCAAGTAACTCATTTTGCAAGCGTCTCGCTTTGGGGGCCGTCGCCAGCATGACGCCGGCATAGAGCAGGATGGACAGCGACAGCAGGTGAAACAGGGAGAGCGGACCGATCAGTGCGCCGTAGGGCTTGAGGAATTCCCACAGGAAGCGTTGCGCTCCATAGTAGGCGAGAGCCAGGTAGAAACCATTGGTGATCGTGAATGCGTTCCGGTTCAAGACCGCCAGCACATAGGCAAGCGCGAAGATGGCCATGGCCGCGCTCTCGTAGAGCTGGACCGGATGGCGAAGAACGCCGTCGCCGAAATCATGCCCCCAGGGCAGCGCCGTCGCCGTCCCATAGGTGAAGTCGTCCAGGCCCGCGAAATAGCAGCCGAGCCGGCCGATCGCGATGCCGACGGCCAGCGGCAGCGCAAACCGCGCGCCGGTGCGCAAGGTGATGCCGGCCGTCCATTTGTAGAGCTCGATCGCCACGATGCCGCCGGCCAGCGCGCCCTCCACCGAGCGCGCAATGCCGCTCTGCCCCGACAGCCACAGATTGGCGGAACCGAAAACATAGGCGCCGAGGCCGGCGCCGAACACCAGCGCAGCGATATAGGGCATCTGGAAGGATTGCGCGGGAAACTGCAGGCGCTGTCGCGATAGCCACCAGACTGCGGCGGCCGCGGCCAGCCACGCCAGGATGTCGAAGACGGTGTGAAGAAAAGCCCCGCTCATGCGGGGAGACTATAGCACGGCCGCGTCCAAACGCGCGCCGCGCATGATTGCGCCCTCTCCCCTTGTGGGAGAGGGCATCGCCGTTCGCAAACACAGGTTCATTGGGGTGAGGGGTTCTCTCCCCGAATGTGCTGCATCAATGTTCGCGGAAGCAACCCCTCATCCGGCGCTTCGCGCCACCTTCTCCCACAGGGCGAGAAGGAAGAAGCTAACCGGCCTCGCGTTCCTCGGTCGGATAGACGCCGCGCAACACCTCCTCGAAATGCATCTTCACGGCATCGTTGCACAGGCAGGCGCGAAGCTTCAGGCCGTCGCGGTTGAGAACGAGGATCGATCCGCGCCGCGTATCGAGAATCCGCTCGGCCTTGAACGATTGCAGCACGCGGCTCGCATAGCTGCGGCCAACGCCGAGCAGCGTCGCAAGCTGCTCGTGGGTCAGCGGCACGCTGCTCTCGTCGCCGGTCCGCTCCATCGCCGCCAGAATCCATTTGGCGGTCCGCTGCTCGATCGAATGGATAGCGTTGCAGGCAGTCGACTGGAAGATCTGCGCCAGCATGCAGTCGGCATAGCGGGCGAAGATGTTGCGCAGCGACGCCGAGCGCAGCTTGGCGGCCTCCAGCTTGGCGACGTGAACGCGCGCAAACGGCCCGCCGAATTTCACGCAGATCCGGGTATAGGCCGGCAGGAAACCCTCGCTGACGATGCCACCCACCGCGCCTTCGCGGCCGACCAGGATGGTTTCGACGTCGCGGCCGTCCTCGTTGGGGACGAGAAATGTCGCGAGCGCCGGTCCGCAGGGGAAATGGACCACCTGGACGTCGTCGCCGGGGCTGTAAAGCAATTGGTTGGGCACGGCATTTTCGACGGCCACGTGCGGTGCGAGCATGGCGTAATCTGCCTGGCTCAACCGCCGCAACAAATTGTTGGCCGGTCTGCTTTCGACCTCGCTTGCCCTGCCGATACGCACATCCATCGCGAACTCCCCCGTCCTCCCTCCGACCATAGCGGGCTCCGTCCATCCTTTGTGTGCACAAGTGGACAGACTGGAGAACGGCGATGTGGTGGGTTTCGTTCCGGGAACCCTCCGATGCGCTGTGCGCAGGCATCGTGTCGCGGCAGTCCTGATCCGCAAAACCCCACATTTGAAGATGTGATCATGGCATCCGCACCCAACGATGGCTCCGGCCGGCCGGCCAACGTCCTGATCGTCGAGGACGACCCGATCATCGCGATCGATTTCGAGGACCGGCTGCTCGGTTTCGGGGTGATCAGCGTGCGCACCGTCGGGTCGGTGGCGCAGGCGCTGGATGCCATCGCGCAACATGCGCCTGACTTTGCCCTGCTCGACGTCGAGCTGATCCGCGAGACCAGTTTTGCCGTCGCCGAGCGGCTGGTCGCGCTGAAGATTCCGTTCGTCTTCGTCACCGGCTACGGCGCCGAGGCCCGGATTCCGCCGGAATTCTCCGGCCAGCCACGGCTGCAGAAGCCGTGTTCGAGCGACGCGCTGGAGGCGGCGCTGAAGCTGCGCGCTGCCGGTTAGAAGCGTTTCCCAGCGTCCAGCGGTCAGCTCTGCTTAGGATCGAGCGTCGTCGACCACAGCGCGACGTCGGCACGGTAGCGCAAGGTCACGATCATCTGGCCGGAGGCGCCGTCGATCTTGACGTGGCCGAAGAACTGCATGCCCGCGAATTCTGGTTCTGGAGGGCATGGGTTCTAGTGGGCCCGTATCGGCGAAAGTTCAACACACCAGCTGCGTGCCGCACGGAGCCAAAGCTTTACTTCCTCCTTGGGTTTGCCGCGGTCCGGCGCCCTAAGAACAGCGAATCTCGCACACGCCAGACGGACTCAAAGTTAAGTTCGTCGCCGTCGAACACAATCTGGCGGCTCGTTTTGTCTTTTCGTTCCTTCAAATAACGGGTTAAATTCATCCAACGAATTTTGTCATCCTCGCCCCGTATTACAAGATAGACGTCGACCGGCTGGCCGATCCAATAAACGAGATGACGAGGGCTGGAGACGTCGAATATCTCTTTTCCATCTCGACTTCGGTGCCTCAAATGAGAAGCCCCGCTCTTTAGTTGCACGTAAATCTTCTTGCCGCTGGCTCTTCCGTAGTCATCCTTGAATTCAATCTCACCGTCGATCCCATAATCGAACTTCGTTAACTCGCGAAATATCTGATTTGCTTCTCCGCAGATCGCTTGCATATGCCCGGTCAGGATCTGTTCTAAGGCCTGTGTGTCGAGTTCGTGCCGGGCGCGCTCGTCCATCGCTAAAGCCTGCGAGGCAATTGGATCGGATCCCAAACGCTCCTCGATATGATCACTTAGTGGCACGTGCTCGTCGCAAAATACGCAAACAATGAATTGCTTCCCCGCGCTCTTCCGTTTGCGTACAGCGTCCATATCTTTAATTGGTTCACCGCAGCTTGGATTTGAACACACGTACTGCCGATGACGCTGCAGATCACGCGCGTATTTGTTTAAGTGTCTATAGACGTATTCAATGAACACCACCTTTAATTCTTCGGGTACCTGGCCGTCGAAGAACACACTTATTCTTCCTTTTCCCTCCCCAAGTTTGTCAAACAGAATGCCTGCATTCGCTCCCTTGGTTGTCGTGAATTCAACAGCGTTTTGCCAGAGCTCTTTCTGATCGAATGTCTGGCTGTACCAGAGCCGCACAACCAGAGTTGTGTATATCGTCTGGAGTTCTCCGGTGAATTCGTAGGTTACAAATATCTCCGGATGGTCAGGAATTTCGCGGTCACGTCGGTATTGCGACGGGAAAATAAGTAACACCTTTCCATCCTCGGTTTCTCGGATACATAAGGCTGCATCTAGTAGAGTTTGAACGAGGGCCCGCAAAAGTAGTTCTTCATCGGGGCGATGTCGAAGCCTTTCGACCCCCGTAAAATCAAAGCTCCCGCTATAGATGGCGTCTTCTGTTACGCATCCAATCTCATCCTTGTGCATTCGAGCCGCACGAATGATCGCTCCGGCATATCCATTGAGAAGGTCGGGTTGTAACAAAACGAGGTCACCAAATTTTAGTGGGCGCACCAGACCATGGTTCGCGAGGAGCGTTACGGCAGTTCGGATGTCCGCCTCAGTTATGCTCAATCCCGGGAGTGCGTATTCCAGCCGTTGAGCGAGCTCTGCGAATCGAAGCAGGCGTATGTCTGTTCTGTCTCGCATTGCCACAACGGCGTTCTTGATTTCGGTCAAAAGCCTCGGCGTTGATGTCCAAGGTAATTTGTCCCAAGGGATATACTGCGCTATTAGTTGTTTCAGCTTTGAAGGCTGCCCACCATTAGCCGAATCAGAGCAATTGTCCCCGCGCTTTGCGCTAGTGGAAATCCAACTGGCGAACGCATTGTCCGTTAAGAAGCGTTCGATTTTCTTCTGACTTACTTTCGGTCCGCCGACGTCAAGTCGGGTTGCGACAAGTAATTTGACGGCTTCGCGGTTGCCATTTGTTGAAGAGATCGCCGATCTAAGCGCCTTTAGCCAGTCAACGGCCTCTTCGAATGGATCGTCCCTTTGGGGATTGATAAGCAATAGCGCTAAAGCAGTGTCCCCCAAATAAAGCTGATGGATCAGCCTGTAATCCTCTTGTCCGGCAAGATCCCAGAGGAGTGCTTCGCGCTCCATCGTGTCATCAGGCGAAAGAGGTAAATCAAGGCGAGAGACGTTCATCCCATGAGTGGAGTCTGTTAACACGTATTTGTCGGCAACCAGCCGGTGCGCTAATGTTGTTTTGCCGACAGTGCTCTCTCCTATTAAGACGACCTTCGCGTTAACATAGCGCCTGTTAAGCTCACGAGCCGGTACCGATTTTGCCTCGGCCTCGTCACCTAACCCGAAAATATAAGCGGGCCCATGCGACGTTCCTGCTGCTATTAACGCACGGTGATTCCGGCTGCCGAATGCTACAGAAGCCGGCCGATGTCGTGGATTCATACGGATCGTGTGGCGACAAGCACCTGACTTCCAGTCCCATACGCGAAGCGTTCCATCGACCGATCCTGAGGAGACAATTAAAGTTTCGTCGGGAGAGAGGGCGATTGAGTTGACTGTGCTTTGGTGACCTTCGAGTGTCGCAATACAGCTTCTAGTTTCCAGGTTCCAGACTTTGATCGTCTTATCGCCTGCCCCAGTAATCGCATGAGTTCCGCGCTTGATAATTTGAGCCGCAGTTATCGGCTTGGAATGCCCTACCAACTTAAAGCTGGGCGTACCTGCCTTCAATTCGACCACATGTAACGCGCCATCAACAGAGCCGACAATGGCGCGCTGTCCGGCAGCATCTACCGCGAGGGTCGATAAAGGTGCAGTGGTTCCGTCCAGCCGATAGCCAGAAAATAGCAGAGCCACTTTCTCGATTCGCCAATTGCAGTGAAAGACGGCATCTCCCGCCGCAACTAAGAACTCGCCTTCAGCTGGAAGCGAACAAATGCAGTTTATCTGGTGTGCCGGTACTTCGAGTTCTCTTACAAGCGAGCCTGAAATATTCCAAACACGTATTATTCCCGCATTGTCGCCCGCGATTAGATGGTCACCGTCTCGCGTTACGACGATGCAACGGAGCCCTCGTCCTTTGCCCTTTAGCGAGTGAGTATGTTTCCCGGTCTCAATATCCCAAACCTCTACGGCCCTGCTGGATCTGACCGCTAGCCATTCTCCTCTAGGGGCTATAGCCACGTTGCAATTCCAACTCTGCCGAACGTTGAGCCTATGCATCTGACCGACAGAGAGGGGTCTGGCCGCCCGCGGGTCCAGATACTGTTCCGGAAGGACCGGACTAGCCGAGCCATGATCGTCCGTCTTCAGGCAGGCCCCCAATAGCTGCTCGAATCCGACGTCGTTCTTTTGTAGATCTATATATTTGTAACGGCGAAGAGTATCAGGGAGATCGCAGGGGCTCAGGACAACCGGTACAAAACGACGACCGGAATTGCTGGGATCCCGAAACAGAACCGTGTTGCGTTCGAGGGCGACCCAATCAGCTGCAAGGGTATTAGGCGATAAACACAACACCAATACCCGCGTGTCCTTTATGCCCTTCTCAATCTCCGCGTCGACATCATCACCGGGTCTTATGATCCACTCGTCGAACCAAACATGCATACCCTCTGCACGTAGTCGCTCGGCAATTTGTCTCGCTCGGGGCTTGTCGTGAACACTATGGCTTATAAAAGCGTCGAATTTAAAGTTATCGTCCATAGGTGGCGCCGCTCTCAAGTAAAGACCGTCTGCCAAATAAATAGTTGGCTATAGCGTCCCGCTCAGCTTCATAGGGCTATGGCCTCCCTAACAAGGACGCTCACCGACGAGCCAAACTCAACTAAAGGATCAAATTTTCCAATGCACGTAAAGAGGGTGTCTCGCCGGCTTGGCTACCAAAGTGAGGCGAGGTCGCATGCGTGTTGCAGTGCTTTCATTCGAACCATTGGCTGATCGAAGAACGATCTCGATGCAACCTTGCTTGAAGAACTCAGCGCCTCATGCGAGCAGCTTACAAGAGCAACTGCGGCATCCGGCGCATTGTTTGGCCTTAATAAGGATGAAAGCAGTCTATCGTAAATCGGAATAAGCGTTTGATAAAAAAGCGAAATATGTTCTGAAATTGATTGGCTCTCGCGAAATTAGCTCTGCTTGGGATCGAGCGTCGTCGACCACAGCGCGACGTCGGCGCGGTCGCGCAAGGTCACGATCATCTGGCCGGAGGCGCCGTCGATCTTGACGTGGCCGAAGAACTGCATGCCCGCGGACGGCGGCAGGTTCTGGTTGTCCTTGCCCGGCGCCTTGACGAAGCGCACCTCGGGTCCAAAGGTGTTGTCGAGCGCGGCCGGGCCGAACGTGCCGGCATGCAGCGGGCCCGAGACGAACTCCCAGAACGGCTCGAACTCCTGGAACTGCGCCTTGTTCGGATCGTAGTAGTGCGCGGCTGCGTAGTGCACGTCGGCGGTCAGCCAAACCGTGTTGCTGATCGGTGCCATCTTGATGAAGCGCAGGATATCGGCGATCTCGAGCTCGCGGCCGCGCACCGGGCCGTCGCCCTGCGCGAATGCCTCAGAGCCGCCCTTCGGCCCGTCTGACACGATGAGACTGAGTGGCATGTCGGAGGCGATCACCTTCCAGGTCGCGCGCGAATTGAGCAGGCCGCGCTTGAGCCAGGCGATCTGGTCCGGTCCGAGGAAATGACTGGCGGGACCGTAGGCGGCTTCGAGGTTGGGGCCGTTCGGGCCGCGATAGCTGCGCTCGTCGAGCATGAACACGTCGAGATGAGGGCCGTAGCAGATCTGGCGATAGACGCGGCCGGGCTCGCTGATGCTCTCGCGCAGCGGATACATCTCGTGGAAGGCGCGCGCGCCGCGCGCGGCGAGCAGCGCGATGTTGCGCTCCTTGTAGGCCGCGGGCAGTTCTTTCGAGAGCGACCAATTGTTGGTCACCTCGTGGTCGTCCCACTGCACGAAGATCGGCACCTCGGCATTGAAGGCGCGGAGATTGTCGTCGGTGAGATTGTATTTGTGCGCGGCGCGATACTCGTCCAGCGTCTCCGCGACCTTGGCTTTCTCAGGGATGGTGACGTTCTTCCAGATCTTGCCGTCGGCGAGCTTCACCTCGGATGCAATTGGGACGTCCGCGTAGATGGTGTCGCCCGAATGCAGGAAGAAATCCGGCCGGTGCTTGCGCATGGTGGAGAATGTGACCATGCCGCCGTCGTCCGGGTTGATGCCCCAGCCCTGGCCGGCAACATCTCCGCCCCAGACGAAGCTGACGTCGCGGCGGTCGGCCGGCGCGGTGCGGAAACGGCCGATGACGGCCTCGCCTTCGATCGCGCTGTGCGAGAGGTCGCGGAAGCGGATCCGGTAGAAGATATCCTGGCTGGCAGGCAGGTTCTCCAGCAGCACCTTTGCGGTGAAATCGCTCTCGGGGAGCGCCGCGATCGGCGGCAGCGCGCGGGCATCCCTGAACGTATCCGTCGTCGCCACCTCGACCAGCATCTGCGCGGGCCGGTCGGTGCGCGCCCACACCATGCCGCCATCGGCCGTGACGTCGCCCGACTGGACGCCATGCGTGACCGCCGGCCGATCTGCCGCGCGCGACAGATAAGGCATCGCGATCGTGCCGAGCGCACCGGCGCCGGTGGCAAGGAAGCGGCGGCGGGTGAAGGTGAAGTTCATGGAGATTGGCTCCAAACCCGAGCTTGCAGGAAGGCCGTCATTCCGGGGCGCGGTCAGCGCGAGTCCGGAACCCATGTCTCCTCGCGAATGCGGTGCGATGGATTCCGGGTTCGATGCTTCGGCATCGCCTGGGAATGACGGAGGAAGCTATAGTGAGCCAATGTGACGCAGCGATTACGTGCGCCTGCGCCTACGCGTTGCCCGCGGCCCTGAACTGCGCGGTTGCGCGTTGCAGGTTTTGCGGCAGGCTGAACAGCACCGCCTTGCGGTCGGCGACGGCGGCGTGGAACTGATCCAGCGCGATGTTGAAGGCCGTCAGCGAGCCCTCCTCGATCGCGCCGTGATCGAAGCAGCGCAGCGTATCGCGCAGGATCTCGTCGGCCTCGGCCTGCATCTGGTCGAGCTCTTCCGTCGTCTCGCTCTTGCGCGCGGCGGCGATCATGTCGAGCAGCCGCTCGCGCAGATGGCTGTTGTTGTCGCGCTCGTCCTTCTTCAGGTAGCCCGCAAACCAGGCGCCGATCGAGCCCATGGCGGAGAGCGCCATCAGGCCCCACCAGATGTAATCGCTGTATTTGTCGAGGAAGGTCTTTTCCTCGCCGTCGACGAAGGCGGCGGCGCCGGGATGCACCGGGATCACCGCATCCTTGTCGGTGTCAGGCGTCTCGATCTTTGCCGCAAGCGGGAATTCCGTCACCAATTGCTGGCGCACGGCGAACAGCTGGCGCGTGAACGCCGCGATGGTGGTTTCGGACACGCCTTTGCGCGCCACGATGTGGTGCGAGAAGCTGATGGTCTTGACCTCGTCCTCGGGGCGCGCAGGCGAGCCGCCATAGGTGCCGGCCGGAATCTCGGACGCTTCGTAGATCGGATGGTTCTGCGCAATCGCATCCGCCGAATCGATCGCGATGAAGCTGGGGGCGCCGAAATCCTTGGTGGAGGCTGCAATCGCATCCGACGTGATCTTGCTGTTGACGGGGCCGGCCGCGAGATAGACGTCGGCCTTCTGGCCCTTGATCGCCTCGGCAACTTCGTTGGCCGGGAATTGCACGATCTCGACCTTGGCGGGATCGACGCCGTATTGCTGCAGGATGACCTTGAGCAGATTGACGTTGGCCTGGGTGCGGCCGACCACGCCGACGCGATGGCCGGCGAGCTGCGAGATCTTGGTGATCTTCGAGCCTCGCTTCTTGCCCTTGCCCGGGACCGACCACAGCACCACGACGTTCTTGCGCAGGGTCGCAACCGCCTGCGCGTTCTTGGGCACATCAAGATCGCCGCGCACGATGGCGAGATCGACCTTGCCCTCCGCCAGCGCATTTGCGCTGGCGGTGGCGCCGTCAGTCTGGATCGGCCGCAGCCGCACCTGGCCCTTGCTTTGCGTGAAGGCCTGCGTCAGCGCCTGCACCACCTTGACGTCATCGCTATTGGCGGGACCCACCGCGATCTTCAGCGTCACCGGACGCATCGCGAAGTAATAGCCGCCGGCGAGGGCGCCGACGACCGCGAGCACGAATGCAAGCGACACCAACGCCGTCTTCCGCGCCGCGGATCGCGGCGAAGGCGGAGGGGGCGCTTCGGCCAGGTCCAATCCCCCGGTCATCGATCTCCCAAACAGGCGCTTCAGGCTCAGTTTCATCTTGGCCGGCGATTTACCGCCGTAATTGTAGCAAATTTCTTGTCCGGCGGGGTTACATCTCCGTCATGGTTAGCGGATGACGGAAATCCCGTATGAACCCGGGCCATATGCACGGTGTTAGGGTAAAGTTCCCCTGAAGGACGGAGAGGACCATGACAGAACGGCTCTCAGCGGAGGCGCGCGGGCAGGCGCTCGGCGGACTGGCGGGTTGGAGCGAGGTTCAGGGCCGGGATGCCATCGGGAAAACCTTTATCTTCAAGGATTTCAACGAGGCGTTCGGCTTCATGAGCCGCGTTGCGCTGGTCGCCGAAAAGATGGATCACCACCCCGAATGGCGCAATGTCTACAAGACGGTGGAGGTGGTGCTGTCGACCCACGACGCCGGCGGGGTCACGGCGCTCGATGTGGCGCTGGCCAAGACGATGAACGCGATCGCAGGCTGAGACCGGCCGACGTCTTGCAGGGATCGGCCACATCCCCATCTTGTGATCAGCCGGGATGCGGCGATCCGCCGACCTGAGGCGTCTTGGGGTTGAACGGGGAGTTTGTCGAACATGGCTGCCGAACACAGCGTCGGTTTCGAGCCGGCCGATCGGCTCGCGGAAGATCGCGAGAGCGTGCGCCGCCGCTTCTGGCGCAAGCTGAAGCGCGTCGCCGGCCATCTGCCGTTCGCCGAAGACCTGCTGGCCGCTTATTACTGCGCGTTCGACCGGCAGACGCCGCGCCACGTTCAGGCTGCGCTGCTTGGCGCGATCGCCTATTTCATCCTGCCGTTCGACTTCGTCGCCGACGTGATGCCGGTGCTCGGCTTCGCCGACGACGCCGCGGTGCTCGCCACCGCGATCCGCATGGTCTCCGGCCACATCACGACGGAGCACCGCGAAGCCGCCCGGGCTGCGCTGAAGCGTGGGGTGGATGAGGGCGAGGCGGAAGCAGCATAGCCAACGCGGATCCAACCACACATTCCGCCGTCATGCCCCGGCTTGACCGGGGCATCCAGCACGCCGCGGCTTCTCGGTTCAATTATTGTCGTCACGGAGTACTGGATCGCCCGCCCCCATGCGCAATTGCGCACAAGGCGGGCGATGACAGCGAGTGAGTCGATGGGGCTTTACTTTCTTTCCGCCTGCGCCCGCGCCTTCTCCGCGTCCCAGGCCTGGAATTGCCTGAACAGCGTCTCCTTGTCGGTGTCGGACACTTTTGCCGCCGCAGGGTTCTGCTTCAGGAAGGCTTCGAAGCGTTGGCGCGTCACCGGCTCCACGCCGTGCTTGTCGAGCCATTGCTGCGCCACCGGCAACCTGTTCCAGCCGGACAGCGGTGCCGCGAGCGAGACCTCTTTCCACTTGGGATGGAAGGGCGGATTCTGAAGCGTCGGGAATTTGGTGAAGAACGCGTCCACGAACAGCGCGAGCTTGCGGTAGCGTTCGGTGTTGGGTGTCCAACTATAGGCCGCGAGCACCGCCGGCACCGCGATCGTGTCCACGCTCTCGCCCTCCTTGATCAGGTTCGGATAGTCCTTTGCCGTCAGCGTCGCCGGCAGATAGTCGCTCTGCAGCGGCTTGGCATAATCGACGCGCGCGAGGTGGAAGCGGCCGTCATTGCCGAAGGTCGAGACCGATTTGTACGGCTTGCCGCCGACCACGATGACGGCGTCGATCTCGCCGGCCTTGAGCTTCTCCATCGCGATGCGCTGCTCGACATAGACGAACTTCGCCTTGATGCCGAGGCGTTCGAACACGGTGAGGGCGGTGACGAAGGTGCCGCCGTTCGGCAGGTCCACGCTGACGGTCTTGCCTTCGAGATCCTTCAGCGTTGCCACCGATTTCGGCGCAATCACCTGCATCTCCTCGTTATAGAGTTTCGTCACATAGGTGAACTGCCGCTTGATATCCTTGGCAAAGCCCTTGCGCTCGAGATAATCGAGCGTGTCGGCGCGCACGATGCCGAGATCGACGCCTTGCAGGAACAGGATATCGGCGACGCTCTGCACCGAGCCGCGACCGACGATCGGCAGCACGCGGATCTTGTTGCCGTCGTCGAGCACGGAGGCGAGGTCGGCGCCGAACTGCACATAGGTGCCGCCGATCGTGCCTGTGATCAGCGTGACGGTGTTGGCGTTCAGCGCCTGCTTGGTCGATGTCGAGCCGAACTGGAAGATCGCCTTCAGGCTGTCCGAGACCTTGGCTGGATCGTATTCGGTCTGCTCGGCGCGTGCAGTGAAGGCAAAGATGGTCATGATGGCGGCAAGCGCCATTCTCAAAGCGTTACGCATGATGTCCCCTGACGAGTTCTAGTTCGAGAGCTGGCCGAGGCGCCGTTGCGCCTCCGCCGATCCGAGGCTTGCGGCGCGCTGGTACCAGTCACGAGCAACCGCCCCGTCGGCAATGACGCTGCGTGCGTCGCTGGTGCCGAGCACTGCGGGATCGTAGGTCTGCGCCAGCAGAAGCGCAGCCGTCGCGTCTTTCGCATTGGCCGCCCGCTCGAGCAGCAGGCGCGCTGCGGCGAGGTCGCCGACACTCATCAGGTTTCTGGCGCGCGTCATCAGCCCTGCCAAGGTGTCGGCGTCGAGGGTTCTGACGGGTTCGGGCGGCGCGGGCGCCGCTGCGACGGGCGCTTGCGCTTGAGGTTGGGATTGGGCTTGCAGCGCCACCTGATAGGCGGTCGCGATCGCTTCGCGGCTTGGCGTTGACGGCACCGGAAGCTCCTGCTTGTCGGCGCTCGCCAGCATCGTGTTGGTCACGCGGGCCGGATCCTTGAGCGGGACCTGCCGTGCCGCTGGCGCGTTGCTCGGCGCCGTGGCTTGCCCGGCAGGCGTGCCCGACGAGCCGCCGGCGACGAGATTGCGCAGGTCGGATTGAAACAGCGCCGCGAGAATCGCAGCGCCCGAGATCGCCAGCCCCGTCGCCAGCAGGCGCGGGACGATCCCGGATCTGGCACGCAGCTCGCGCGGCACATATTCCCTTGGATCCGGTGCCCCCAGCGGATCGGACAGGAACAGAGGCATTGGATCGTCCGAAGGCTCGGCCCGCGCAGCGCGCGCACGGATGTAGGACGTGGTGGACTGAAGTGATGCTGATCGATCGGAGTCGAACGCCCGCGACTCCCCGGACGGACGGTATGCCGTCGTCTCCATGGTGATGCTCCCCATTACTGACTACGCAGGGGCATTCCCGGGTTCAGTCTTTTTATTGTTGTCCAGAAGCGCCCCGCAAACTGGAACCGGTAAATCGCCGTCCGATTCAGCCCAAAAAGCGACGGCGGTTTGCGCGAATCTGGAGATATTTGGGTTTGATTGGGGCGACGACGCGGAATGCACCGCAATTTCGGCGACGACGGTTGAGGAGGAGTTGACCGCGTTGGCGGGGCGCGACGTCGCGCGAGGAGCGGGAGTTTGCCAAGCTGCCCGTCTCGTCCTCCGCAGTCATGCCCCGGCTTGACCGGGGCATCCAGTACGCCGCGGCTTCTCGGCTAAATCACTGACGTCTCTGGAATGCTGGATCGCCCGGTCCTCGTGCGCAATTGCGCACTGGCCGGGCGATGACAGTTGAATATGTGGCGATGACGTCGCGACACCGTTCGCCGTTACATCCTCACGGATGCAAAATCACCTTGCCCATGGCTTGCCGTCCCGCCAGCACCTTCAATGCGTCCGCGGTCTGGGCCAGCGGGAAGGTGCGATCGACATGCGATGAAATCTTTCCTTCCGCGGTCCATTTCACGAGCTTCTCGAGATTGGCGCGGTTCTTCTCCGGATTCTGCCGGGTCCATGCGCCCCAGAACACGCCGCGGATATCGCAGCCCTTCAAGAGCGCGAGGTTCAGCGGCATCTTCGGAATGTCGCCGGCAGCAAAGCCGATGACGAGGAAGCGGCCTTCCCAGGCGATCGAGCGCAGCGCCTGCTCGGCATAGGCACCGCCCACGGGATCGAAGATGATGTCGACGCCCTTGCCGCCGGTGAGCTTGCGCAGGCCTTCCTTCAGATCTTCCTTGGCGTAGTTCAGCGTCAGCTCGGCGCCGTGAGCCTTCGCGAACTCCAGCTTCTCGTCCGACGAGGCGCAAGCGATGACCTTCAACCCCATCAGCTTGCCAAGCTCGCAGGCAGCCAGGCCCGTGCCGCCGGCCGCGCCCAGCACTGCGAGCGTCTCGCCCGGCTTCGGGCTGGCGCGATCCTCCAGCGCATGCAGCGCGGTGCCGTAGATGATGATGATGCCGGCCGCGCGGTCGTAGTCGAGATTGTCGGGGATCTTCACGATCGACACCGCCGGCAGCGCGATCTTCTCGCGCGCGCCGTTATGGCCGCAGGAGGCGACGACGCGGTCGCCGACCTTGAGGTCGGTGACGCCGGGGCCGATGCTCTCGATCACGCCGGCGACTTCCGCGGCCGGCGAGAACGGGAACGGCGGCTTGATCTGGTACTTGCCCTGGATCATCAGGATGTCGAAGAAATTCAGCGCCGCCGCCTTGATCGCGATCACGGCTTCGCCGGGACCCGCCACCGGATCCGGCACGTCGGCGAGCACGAGATCGTCGGGCTGGCAATATTGCGAGCAGAGGATGGCTTTCATGGCGGCACCTGAAGCGTTTCGAGTGGAATTATAGTTTGGCCGTTTCTGCCGGATTTGGGCACGGGCGACAATCCGGATTCTTTGCCAAACCGACGCGCCAGCCTATCCTCGTCATTGCGAGCGCAGCGAAGCAATCCAGACTATTTCCGCCGGACGGACTCTGGATTGCTTCGCTGCGCTCGCAATGACGAAATCCGCGGAGAAAGGATTCAAACGATGTTTGAAACGGGCCTGCTCAAGCACAAGCGCATCCTCGTCACCGGTGGCGGCTCGGGCCTTGGCGCCGCGATGGGGCGCCGTTTCCTCGCGCTTGGCGCCGAGCTCGTGATCTGCGGCCGCAAGCTGGATCGGCTGGAGACGACGGCTGCGGAGATGCGCGCGCAGGGCGGCGGCAAGGTCTCGACCATCGCCTGCGATATTCGCGATGGCGCTGCCGTCGAGGCCATGATGGATGAAATCTGGCGCGAGGCGCCGCTCGATATCCTCGTCAACAACGCAGCCGCGACCTTCATCGCGCAGAGCGAGCATCTGTCGTTCCGCGCGGCCGACGCGATCCTCGCGCCGACGCTGCATGGGGCGATGTATTGCACGCTCGCTGCCGGCAAGCGCTGGATCGACGGCAGGCATGGCGGCGTCGTGCTCTCGATCCTCTCGACCTCGACCATCACCGGCCGCGCCTTCACGGTGCCGTCGGCGATGGCGAAGTCGGCGCTGCTGGCGATGACCAGGAGCCTCGCGGTGGAATGGGGACCGAAAGGCATTCGCACCGTCGCCATTGCGCCCGGTCCGTTCCCGACCGCGGGCGCGACGGGACAGCTCCGCCCGGAAGGCCGCGACGAAGGCTGGACCGCGCGCAACCCGCTGGGCCGGACCGGAGAGCACGGCGAGCTTGCCGACCTCGCCAGCTTCCTGGTCTCGGACCGTGCTGCGTATATCAACGGCGAGATGGTCGTTATCGACGGTGGCGCACACCTGCGCAGTTCCGGCGCCGAGGACCTTTTGGGCTGGACCGAGGCGCAATGGTCGGAGCAACGCGCCGTGCGATCCAGGGGCTGATCGCTATCCCGCTAACTGCCTTCCCAAATTGGACTTTCCCGGCTATCCCTGCCACGGGGACAAAGCGCAGCCGGGCCATCTTCCAGTCACAATATTGAGGGAACCACTCCAGCATGTGGCGGGTGCTGATTTTAGCCTTGATGACTGGCGTTGTGGCCGGGGGAGTCGCTGATTCTGCGCAGGCGCAGACGGCACAACCGGCGCCGAAGGCGGCGGCAAAACCGGCGGCCCATACGAGTGCAAAATCGGCTGCGAAGCCGGAGAGCAAACCGGTGGCCCCGCCCGCGGCAGTTGCGGGCGGCGCGGAGCCGACCCTGATCGGCCAATTCGGCACCTGGGGCGCCTATTCGGCGACGCCCAACGGCAAGAAGGTCTGTTTTGCGCTGGCCAAGCCCTCCTCGTCGAAGACCAACCCGCCGAACCGCCCGCGCGATCCCGCCTATGCCTTCGTCTCGACCCGGCCGGCCGAGAAAGTGAACAACGAAGTCTCGGTGATGATCGGCTATGCGCTGAAGCCGGGCTCGGAATCCTCGGTCGAGGTCGGCGGCGCTGCCTTTGCGATGTACACCCAGGGCGACGGCCTCTGGATCAAGAATGCGGCCGAGGAAGAGCGGATGGTCGAAGCCATGCGCAAATCCGCCGATCTCGTGGTCAAGGGCGTCTCGGCCAAGGGCACGGAGACGACCGACACCTTCTCGCTGAAGGGCCTCGCCCAGGCGCTCGACAAGATCGCCCAGGATTGCCGGCGGTAAGGCTAAGTAATAGCCACGGTCGCAATCGGCGGGGCTGGTTGCTATATAGGGCCGGTTCCACAATTTCAGTCGTCATGGCTGGGCTAAAGCGCGAAGCGCGTCTTCGCACCGGATGTCCCGGCCATCCACGTGTTAACCGCAGGCGGACAAGAACGTGGATACCCGGGACAAGCCCGGGCATGACGAGACAGCAGCAACCTCAGGCAACCAATGCAACCGACGACCGAGCCGCACGACGCAATCCCAGTGGAGAAGACTCCGCTCGAAACTTACGTGCCGCCGGCAAGGCCGTCGCTGATCGGCCTGTCGCGCACCGAGCTGGCCGACCGCCTCGGTGAGATCGGCGTCGCGCCGGCGCAGCGCAAGATGCGCGTGCAGCAGCTCTGGCACTGGCTCTACTTCCGCGGCGCCCAGAGCTTCGAGGACATGACCTCGATCTCGAAGGGCATTCGCGCCGAGCTCGCGCAGCACTTCACCGTCGACCGGCCCGAAGTCGTCGCCGAGCAGATCTCCAACGACGGCACCCGCAAATGGCTGCTGCGCCTGCCGAGCGGTGACAATGTTCAGAAGGCGCATGAAGTCGAGTGCGTCTATATCCCCGAGACCGATCGCGGCACGCTTTGCGTCTCCTCGCAGGTGGGCTGCACGTTGAACTGCTCGTTCTGCCACACCGGCACGCAGCGGCTGGTGCGCAACCTCACCGCCGGTGAGATCGTGGGACAGATCATGGTCGCGCGCGATCGCCTCAACGACTGGGCCGATCGCGAGGACGGCACGCGCCGCGTCACCAACATCGTGATGATGGGCATGGGCGAGCCGCTCTACAATTTCGACGCGGTGCGCGATGCGCTGCTGATCGTCGGCGACAACGAAGGCATTGGCATCTCCCGCCGCCGAATCACGCTGTCGACCTCGGGCGTGGTGCCGAACATCGTGCGTGCCGGCGAGGAGATCGGCGTCATGCTCGCGATCTCGCTGCACGCGGTGCGCGACGAATTGCGCAACGAGCTGGTGCCGCTCAACCGCAAATATCCGATCAAGGAGCTGCTGCAGGCCTGCCGCGATTATCCCGGCGCCTCCAACGCGCGCCGCATCACCTTCGAATATGTGATGCTCAAGGGTGTCAACGATTCGCTCGACGATGCAAAACTGCTGGTGAAGTTGCTCAAGGGCATTCACGCCAAGATCAACCTGATCCCGTTCAATCCCTGGCCCGGCACCGCCTATGAGTGCTCGGACTGGGACCAGATCGAAAAATTCTCCGAATACATCTTCAACGCCGGCTATTCCTCGCCGGTGCGCACCCCGCGCGGCCGCGACATCCTCGCCGCTTGCGGCCAGCTCAAGTCGGAGACGGAGAAGCTCAGCGCACGCGAGCGCCAGGCGCTGCGCGCCATGGCGATGACGGATTAGCTTGTCATGGCAGCGCTCTCGCATCCTCGTCATTGCGAGGAGCGTAGCGACGAAGCAATCCAGACTGTCTCCGCGGACGCATTTCTGGATTGCTTCGCTACGCTCGCAATGACGACTGGGTTGGCTTTTGTACCATGTCCCTGATCGGTCGCCTCATCGTCATCTTCATCGGCTTCCTCGCCGCCTGTTTCGTCGGCGGCATGATCGTGGTCGTCGCGCTCCTGTTTCCGGAGTTCGCCGATCTCGGCGCAGGCCCTGTCGATCAGGGCGCGATCGACATCCTGCTCGGCTTCGGCTTCATCTTCGTCTCGGGCTTCGCGCTGGTGCCGGCGGCGGTGATCGTCGCGATCACCGAGGCGCTCTACATCCGCAGCGCGCTCGCTTACGCGGTCGGCGGCGGCATCGTCGGGCTCGCCTGCTATCTCGGCCTCGTTCCCTTCCACTCCGACACCTTGCAGTTCGAAGGCATCGTGCGGCGTCACCTGGAAATCATGACGGGGGCCGGCATTGTCGCCGGCATCGTCTATTGGCTGATCGCCGGCCGCAACGCCGGCGCCTGGCGCGAACCGCCGCCCCCGCCACGCGAGCCGCCGCCGCCACTGCCCGCGAATTCGCGGCCGGATGAGCGCTAGTTTACGGGCCGGTTTGCGAGTGATGCGGAGCCGTGCACCACATATTCGCTGTCGTCCCCGCCTAGTGCGCAATTGCGCACGGGGCGCGGGGACCCATAACCCCAGGGAATAGTTTTGGGCGAACTCGTAACCACGAGCGCCAAACTCCTCCCTGGGGTTATGGGTCCCGGATCAGCGCTTCGCTTGTCCGGGACGACACCGTTGAGGCATCGCATTTCGACCGATTCACGCTCGCGTGCGGCGACGGAATCCAGGGTTTTCATCCCCGCCTCACTCCGCTAAACCGCGCGCCATGAACCGTACCGGACTTTTCATCGGCCTGGCGCTGTGGCTCGTGATCGGCCTCGTTTTCGGCCTCTATCCCGAGCTCGATCTCAAGCTCGCGTCGCTGTTCTTCGACCCCGAGACGAAGACCTTTCCGCTCAAGCTGAACGACTGGGCCGGTTTCGCGCGCGATGCCGCGATGTGGGTCGCCTGGGCTTTCGTGCTACCGTCGCTCGTGGCGCTCGTGGTCAAGATGATCAGGCCCGATCGTCCCTTGATGGTGTCGGGACGCGCGATCGTGTTCCTGCTCGGCACCATCATCCTGTCGGCCGGCATCCTGACCAACCTCACCTTCAAGACCTATTGGGGCCGACCGCGTCCGGTGGTGGTGACCGAGTTCGCCGGCGACCAGCAATTCGTGCCGTGGTGGGATCCCCGCGGCGGTTGCGCGCGCAACTGCTCGTTCTTCTCGGGCGAAGGCGCGACCGCGTTCTGGACCATGGCGCCGGCCGCGCTGGCGCCGCCGGCGTGGCGACCGCTCGCCTATGCTGCAGCAGTGGTGTTCGGCGCCGTCACCAGCGGGCTGCGCATGGCCTTTGGCGGGCACTTCTTTACCGACGTGTCGATTGCCGGCCTCGTCACCTTCGTCGTGATCTGGTTCGCCTACGCGCTGATTTACCGCTGGCCGCGGACGCGGTTTTCCGACGAGGCGGTCGATGCCGCCCTGACCCGGCTGAACATGCCCGCTTACCGGCTCCGCCAGCGCCTGTTCGGCCGCAAGACCGGCCCCCAGCCCTCGGTTTGAGCCATTAAATGCGTGCCGAGGCGTGCGAAATTTGATATTCGCCGCCCCGAGCCACAAACAACATCAGCCACTTGAGACCGATTGGACGCGCCATGACCACGATCCTGAAGAGCCTGCCCAAGGGTGAGAAAGTCGGCATCGCTTTTTCGGGCGGCCTCGACACCTCTGCGGCGCTGCTCTGGATGAAGCAGAAAGGCGCACGCTGCTACGCCTACACCGCCAATCTCGGCCAGCCCGACGAGGCCGACTACAACGAGATCCCGCGCAAGGCGATGGAGTTCGGTGCCGAGAAGGCGCGCCTGGTCGATTGCCGCACGCAGCTCGTTCATGAAGGCATCGCCGCGATTCAGTCCGGCGCCTTCCACATCTCGACCGGCGGCATCACCTATTTCAACACCACGCCGCTCGGGCGCGCGGTCACCGGCACGATGCTGGTCGCGGCAATGAAGGAAGACGGCGTCAATATCTGGGGCGACGGCTCGACCTTCAAGGGCAACGACATCGAGCGCTTCTACCGCTACGGCCTGCTCACCAATCCCGGCCTGAAGATCTACAAGCCCTGGCTCGACCAGCAGTTCATCGACGAGCTCGGCGGCCGCGCCGAGATGTCGGCGTTCATGACCGCGCAGGGTTTTGCCTACAAGATGAGCGCCGAGAAGGCGTATTCGACCGACAGCAATCTGCTCGGCGCCACACATGAAGCCAAGGATCTCGAAAGCCTCGACAGCGGCATCAAGATCGTCAACCCGATCATGGGCGTGCCGTTCTGGCGCGACGACTGCGCCGTCAAGGCGGAGAAGGTCGTGGTGCGCTTCGAGGAGGGCCAGCCGACCGCGTTGAACGGCCAGACCTTCTCTGACCCCGTCGCGCTGTTTCTCGAAGCCAATGCCATCGGCGGCCGTCACGGCCTCGGCATGAGCGACCAGATCGAGAACCGCATCATCGAGGCCAAGAGCCGCGGCATCTACGAGGCACCCGGCATGGCGCTGCTGCACATCGCCTATGAGCGCCTCGTCACCGGCATCCACAACGAGGACACCATCGAGCAGTACCGCATCAGCGGCATGCGCCTCGGCCGTTTGCTCTATCAGGGCCGCTGGTTCGACTCGCAGGCCTTGATGCTGCGCGAGACCGCGCAGCGCTGGGTCGCGCGCGCCGTCACCGGCGAGGTCGCGCTGGAGCTGCGCCGCGGCAACGATTATTCGATCCTCAACACCGAGAGCCCCAACCTCACCTATGCGCCGGAAAGGCTCAGCATGGAGAAGGTCGAGGACGCCGCCTTCACGCCGGCCGATCGCATCGGCCAGCTCACCATGCGCAATCTCGACATCGCCGATACCCGCACGAAGCTCGGCCTCTATTCCAAGACCGGCCTGCTCTCGGGCAGCGAAGGCTCGCAGATCTTCCGGCTCGAGAGCGACAAGGGGTGAGACGTCTCGTGTCCCGGACAAGCTGCAACGCACAAGCGTTGCGGCGCTGAGCCGGGACCCAGAATCCATCCGCAGGTTCGCTTTGGCTTCTGGGCCCCGGCTCTGCAGCGCTTTGCGCTGCGCCCGGGGCACGAGAACATCATAAAAAATGGCCGGGATCGCTCCCGGCCATTTTGCATTTGTGTGTGCCTCAGCGCGGCGGCGCGGTGCCGGGCGGGGGCGGCGGCAGCGAGGCCTGGCCGCCGTTGAGCAGCGGCGTGATGTTGCGGATCGTGACGCGCCGGTTGATCACGCTCGGCCCTTGCGTCTGCTCCTTCAGGTATTGCTCGCCATAGCCCTGCGACGTCAGGTTCTCGGCGGGCACACCGAACTGCTGCGTCAGCAATTCGGCCGCAGCCTGCGCACGGCGGTCCGACAATGAGAGATTGTCGACCTCGTTGCCGACCGCGTCGGTGTGTCCCTCGATCAGGAAAACCTCGCGCGGGTTGCGCTGGATCGCCTGGTTGAGGCCGTCGGCAATGACCTGCAGCCGGGCCGCCTGGTCCGGCGGAATGGTCCACGATCCCGTTTCGAAGACGATCGTGTTGACGTCGATGCTCGGCATCTGCATGCGAACATTCGGGCTGTAGCGGATCTCGTCGAGCGAGTAACGCCGATCGATCCGCTGCACCGGCGGCGCCACCATGGTCTGGTAGATCACGTCCGGCGACGCTTCCTGGGCGTCGACGATGTAGCGATCATAGGGGATGTTCACGACCGGCGGCGGCACGTCGACATAGAAGCCGCCGACCGCGCGCGGATCGCGATAGGTGTTGTCGATGATGATGATCTCGCGTCCGCGGGGATCCCTGCGGATGCGTCGCATCAACCGGCCATCGGGACCGACGACGGTGATGATCTCACTGCCGTCGGGACGGATCACGACCGTGCGGGTTTCTCCGCCGACGGTGTCGGTGCGGATGTCGCGTGCGCCGTAGCGGAAGCGATAGAGATCGTTGCCACGGACATAGGCCTGCCCGCCGGGATCGCGGATGATGATGCGGTCCGGCTCGGTGTAGACGGTGCGCCCGCCTTCGATGGTCTCCCGACGCTGGTTGTGAAGGTCGGCGATGGTCGCGCCGATCACGGCGCCGGCCACGACGCCTGCACCGATCGCGAGCGGAGTCAGGTCACGCTGTGGCGGACGCGGCGCGGGCGGCAAGGGGGCGGCAACCGTCGGCGCGGCCCGGAACGCCGGTGCAACCGTCGGCGGCTTGTACACGGCCCTGTCGGGCGGCGGCGCTGCGGCCGGCGTGCCCGGAACGACTGTCGGAGCTGCGGCGCCAGGGGGAGGCGCCGGCGGCCGGGGCAAAGTGCCGGCTTGCGGAGACCCGGCCGGGGTACCGGCTGCGGGCGCTCCGGCGGGAGGCGTGCCACCTTGTTGACCAGGGGTCGGTGTCGCAGTCGGGGCCGCGCCGGGTGCCGGCGCTGCCGAACCCGGACGTCCGGGTGGCGGTGTCGGCGTGCCGCC
>ERZ1034409.5-NODE-5-length-242865-cov-11.113216_pt1 | contig 242865 bp, 213 predicted proteins | sample MGYA00520610_ERZ1034409 | MGnify/ENA primary metagenome ERZ1034409 (study PRJEB33736, sample SAMEA104288480) | Azolla microphylla | place: Ecuador | collected 1982 | study: EMG produced TPA metagenomics assembly of the PRJEB19522 data set (Is there foul play in... | reverse complement strand
TTCGCAATTCGACCTCTCCCCGCAAGCGGGGAGAGGTGAACCAAGACCCGCGTGCCGCGGCGCGCAACACCTAACCCGGACCGCCGATGGCCTTTTACGTCGTACAGTTTCTGACCGGTCTCGCCAGTGCGGCGTCGCTGTTCCTGGTGGCCTCGGGCCTGTCGATCATCTTCGGCGTGACACGGATCGTCAATTTCGCGCACGGCGCCTTCTACATGATCGGCGCCTACATCGCCTTCACGCTGACCGAGCGGCTGTCGGGCGCGTTCGGCTTCTGGGGCAGCATCGTGCTGGCCGCGCTTGCGGTGGCGCTGATCGGCGTCATTGTCGAGATGGTGCTGCTGCGCCGGATCTATCACGCGCCCGAGCTGTTCCAGCTGCTCGCGACCTTTGGCCTGACCCTGATGGTCGAGGATCTCGTCGTGCTGATCTGGGGGCCTGACGATCTCGTCGGCCGCCGTGCGCCGGGCTTCAAAGGCGCGGTGGACTTCTTCGGCCAGAACATCCCGAGCTATGATCTGTTCCTGATCGTGCTCGGGCCCGTCGTGCTCGGCATCCTCTGGCTGCTGTTTCAACGTACGCGCTGGGGTGTGCTGGTGCGCGCGGCGACGCAGGACCGCGACATGGTCGCAGCGCTCGGCGTCAATCAGAAATGGCTGTTCACCTCGGTGTTCGCAGTCGGCGTCTTCCTCGCCGCGCTCGGCGGCGCGCTGCAGATCCCGCGTGACGCCGTGCATCACGCGATGGATCTGCGCATCATCGTCGAGGTCTTTGTCGTCGTCGTGATCGGCGGCCTCGGCAGCATCGTCGGCGCTTTCGTCGCGGCGGTGCTGGTCTCCGAGCTCAACGCCTTCGGCATCCTGATCTTCCCGAAGATTTCCATCATCCTGGTCTTCCTAGTGATGGCGGTGGTGCTGATCGTGCGGCCCTGGGGCCTGTTCGGCAAGCCCGAGGCGGCCGCACGCAAGACGCCGGGCCTCACCGTCAATCCGTGGCGTCCGCTGACGTCGAACGAGCGGCTCGCGGCGCTGGCAGCCCTCGTCGTCGCGGCGACGCTGCCGCTGTTCGCCGGCAATTACGCGCTGACCGTCGGCTCGGAGATCGCAATCTTCGTGATCTTCGCGGTCTCTCTGCACTTCCTGATGTCGGTCGGCGGCCTCGCGTCCTTCGGTCATGCCGCCTATTTCGGCCTCGGCGCCTATGGCGTCGCCTTCCTTGCCAAGATGGCGGGGTTGCCGATGATCGTCTGCCTGCTGCTCGGACCGCTGCTCGGCTGCCTGGGGGCTGCCGTGTTCGGCTTCTTCGCCGTGCAGCTCTCCGGTGTCTATTTCGCGATGCTGACACTGGCTTTTGCACAGATCGTCTGGTCGATCGCGTTCCAATGGGTGAGCGTTACCGGCGGCGACAACGGCATATTGGGCGTCTGGCCTTCGAGCTGGGCGGCGAGCCCGTCGCACTTCTATTGGCTGGCGCTCGGCGTCGCGGCGCTGGTGACCATCGCGCTGCGGGCCATGGTGTTCTCGCCGTTCGGCTATGCGCTCCGGGCCACGCGCGACTCCCTTCTGCGCTCGGAAGCGGTCGGCATCAACGCCAAGCGTATCCAGTGGACGGCCTTCGTGATCGCAGGCACCACCGCCGGCATCGGCGGTGCCCTGTTCGCGTATCTGAAGGGCAGCGTCTTCCCCGACAATCTCGGGATCTCGCTCTCCGTCGATGCGCTGGTCATGGTGCTGCTCGGCGGCGTCGAGACGGTGTCGGGCGCGGTGATCGGCGCCATCGTCTACAAGGCGCTGAACATTTGGCTGGTCAGCCAGACCGATCTGTCGAAGCTCGTGCTCGGCGGCTTCATCATGTTGATCGTCGTCGTCTTCCCCAAGGGCATCGTCGGCGTGCTGGAGATGCTGGCGCAGCGCCGCAGGAAGTCGCCGCCGCCGGGATCCCCCTTGCTTGCCAAGCCGATCGAGTCTGCCGAATGAGCGTTGCACCTCCACTTCTCGCGGTCGAAGGCCTGACCAAGTCCTATGGCGGCATCCATGCCGTGCGCGGCGTGTCGTTCTCGCTGCGCGCCGGTGAGATCCTCGCACTGATCGGTCCGAACGGTGCGGGCAAGAGCACCTGTTTCGACATGCTCAACGGCCAGAACAAGCCCGATACCGGCCACGTTCGCCTGCTCGGCGAAGAGATCACCGGCAGGAAGCCGCGCGAGGTCTGGCGGCTCGGCGTCGGGCGCACGTTTCAGATCACTGCGACCTTCGCCACCATGACGGTGCGCGAGAACGTGCAGGTCGCGCTGATCTCGCATGGCAAGCAGCTGTTCAACCTGTTCGGCTCGGCGACGAAATTCGACCGCGCCGAGGCCGGCCGTCTGCTCGAGCTGGTCGGCATGGGCGGTTACGCGGATCGTCCCTGCGGCGAGCTCGCTTATGGCGACCTCAAGCGGCTCGAGCTTGCGGTGGCGCTCGCCAACCAGCCGAAGCTGCTGTTGATGGACGAGCCGACAGCCGGCATGGCGCCGCGCGAGCGCGTCGACCTGATGCGGCTCACGGCGCAGATTGCACGCGAAAAATCGATCGGGGTGCTCTTCACCGAACACGACATGGACGTGGTGTTCGAGCATGCCGATCGCATCCTCGTGCTCAACCGCGGCACGCTCATTGCCGAGGGCTCGCCGGCCGAGGTGCGCGGGAATCCGCAGGTGCAGGCGGTCTATCTCGGCGAGGGCCTCGTCTACGATGCCCGCCATCGCGAGGGAGCCTCGGCATGAAGCTCACGGTGCAGGACCTCAACAGCCATTACGGCCCGGCGCATATCCTGTTCGATATCGGATTCGAGGTCGGGGAGGGTGAGGTTGTGGCGCTGCTCGGCCGTAACGGCGCCGGCAAGTCGACCACCTTCCGCTCGATCGTCGGCCTCGTCGCGCAGCGAACCGGTCGCATCATGTTCGAGGGCAAAGACGTCTCGGCAAAGCCGACGCACGAGATCGTGCGCGAAGGCCTCGGCTATGTGCCGGAGGAGCGGCGGATCTTCACCGACCTGACCGTCGAGGAGAATCTCGAAGTCGGCAAGCAGCCCAAGCGTCCGAACGCGCCGTACTGGACGCGCGAAAAACTGTTCACGCTGTTTCCAAATCTCGGCGAGATGAAGAACCGTCCGGGCGGGCGCATGAGCGGCGGCGAGCAGCAGATGCTCACCATCGCGCGCACGCTGATGGGCAATCCGTCGCTGGTGCTGCTCGACGAGCCCTCGGAAGGCCTCTCGCCGAAGATCGTGGAGCAGATGGTCGATGCCATCCTGACCATGAAGAAGGAGGGCGTCAGCATCGTCGTCTCCGAGCAGAATCTGCATTTCGCGCGGCTGATCTCGGATCGCGCCTACATCATCGAGCGCGGCCGGATCTGCTTCGGCGGCACCATGGCCGAGCTCGACGCGCGTCCGGACATCCGCGACGCGCATTTGTCATTGTGAGAGGCGGGGGACGGATGGCGAGAAGCGTTGCGGTGAAGAAGGGCGTCAAGCCGGCCAAATCGTCCTATGTGCTCGACGAGCAGGTCGGCTTCATCCTCCGCCAAGTCTGGCAGCGCCACAGCTCGATCTTCTCCCGCGATATCGGCACCAATCTGACGCCGACGCAATGGGCGGCATTGTCGAAGCTCGCCGAGACGGGGGCGTGTTCGCAGAATCAGCTCGGTCGTCTCACTGCGATGGACGTTGCGACCATCAAGGGCGTGATCGACCGCCTGACGGCGCGGGGCCTCACCGAGACCAGCCAGGATCCCGAGGACGGACGGCGGCTTCTGGTCAGCCTCACGCGCGCCGGCCAGCAGCTTGCGGAAAAGCTCGCCCCGAATGCGCTCGCCATCACCCGCGAAACGCTGGCGCCGCTCGACGCCAAGGAGCGCGAGATGCTGATGGCGCTGTTGAACAAGCTGCGGTGAAGACGGGACCGTGGACGGTCTCGTAGGGTGGGCAAAGGCGCGGAGCGCTTTGCCTACCCTACGGCACCTGTTGAACATGATGGAGTATCGGGCGACTAACCTCGATGAAGGCTTGTCGAGGTCTGGTGTCATGAGAGCGACGACGCGGTTTGCTTTGGTCTTGAGCCTCGGTGCCGCGCTCGCGAGCCAATGCGCGTCCGTCTTTGCCGCGCATCCGTACGAAGGCTTCTGGGCCTCCACAAGAAAGGACTGCCGCAACGACGACAGTCCGAACCGCATGAGCATCGAAGGCGGCAATCGCCTGTACTGGTACGAGACGCGGTGCCGCGCCAGCGAGATCACGGCTGACGGAAAGCTCGGCTGGACAATGAAGCTCGCCTGCGAAGGCGAGGGCGAGAAGTTTCGTTCAAACCCGCGCGTCTCCATCGCGGCGGACGGCAGGCTGGTGATGGACAACGGCCCGGTCGGGCAGGCCAAGCGCCAGACTTACGTGCGGTGTGAGATCACGAAGAAGCGCTGATCGCTTACGTTTTTCCCGGCCATTTGGCCCGGTAGCGGATCTCGCTGCCGTCGCCGAGGCGCCGCCACGTTCCGAACTCCGGCGTATGTGGCGCGCGTGACGTCAGATCGATCGGATAGACCCGGCTCGGCTGGCCCTCGATGCTGACGGCGAGCTGCCGGTGCGAGGTTCGAAACGCCAGCTCGACTTCGCCGGCGATCACGGGCTGGTCGCCGTCGCGATGGAACGCGGCAGGGGTCACTTCGCCCGGCATGGTGTTGAGGTCGGTTTGCAGTTCGATGGTGATGCCCTGGGCTGATGTCGGCACTGTAACGCCGGCGGGAAAGCGGACCTCGAATACAAGCAGGGGATTGGCGCCGTTCCGGTTGAGCCAGGGCGTCGCTGTCGCATAGGCGTAGGCAATGTAGGCGCCGATACCTGCAACGCAGAGCAGGACGACGATTCCGAGCGATTTCAGACTGTTTCGCGCGACGCTGCCGTTGCTGGTCTCTTTGCCGGAGCGTGCCACCAGCCAATGGGCGAGCACCGCGCCACCGATTGCCCCGACGGGGGCGTAGACGAACAGCCCCATCAGACCTGCCGTGATGGGATCCGCCCGGTTGCCGAAATCGACCAGGGAAAGCAGCACGAAGCTTGCGACATAGCCCGCCACTGCGGCAGCAACGCCGATGGCGATCCGTGATGAGGTCTTCATGTCTCCCTCGATGGTCCAGCAATGAACTGCCGCCGCCGAGGGCTGCCTGCGTTAGACGCTTGAGGCCGCAGACTTGTTCAACGACTTCAAGGGACGATGAGGAGCGGCGCGCCGCTCCGGCTGCGTCACTTCGCCACCACCTCCGGCACCCGGCCGGCCGGCGGCGTATTACGGCTGCGCTGAGTGCGCACGATGCCGTCGATGATGGTCATGCCGATGCCGGGGAGGTCACCGAGCTGCACGCTCTCCAGGATGGTCTTGCCCGGCGAGTGCTGGGCCTTGTCCATGATGACGAAATCCGCGGCGCGGCCGACTTCGATCAGGCCGCAATCGAGCTGCCGCATCCGCGCGGTGTTGCCGGTGGCGAGGCAGAACGCGATCTCGGCCGGCAATTCGCCGATCGAGGACAGCATCGAGACCATGCGCAGGATGCCGAGCGGCTGCACGCCGGAGCCGGCCGGCCCGTCGGTGCCGAGGATCACGCGATGCAGCTCGTTCATTTCGCGTGCGATGCGCAGCGTGTAGAGCGCTGAACGCTCGTTGCCGTTATGAACGATCTCGAGCCCGCGCTTGCAGCCCTCGCAGATGCAGCGGATCTGGTCGTCGGGCAGCGCGGTGTGGCCGCCATTGATGTGGCCGACCACGTCGGTGTCGGCTTCCAGCACCACGTCCTTGTCGATCAGGCCGGAGCCGGGGATCGAGGGGCCACCGGTGTGGATCGTGCTCTGGATGCCGTATTTGCGGGCCCAGCCGACCATCTTGCGCGCGGTCGGGCCGTCCTTGACGCCGCCGAGGCCGACTTCGCCGAGCAGCTTGACGCCGGCGGCGGCCATCTCCTTGAAGTCTTCCTCGACCATTTCGCATTCGATCACCGGCGCGCCGGCGTGAACCTTCACGCCGCCCGGACGCAAGGTCCAGAACGCGCGCTGGGCGAAGATCGCCATGGCCTTGAGGCCGACGACGTCGCGGGGGCGGCCGGGCATGTGGACCTCGCCCGCCGAGATCATGGTGGTGATGCCGCCATGGAGCGAGCTGTCGATCCAGTTGATCTGGTTCTGGCGCGGTGTCCAGTCGCCCGCGACGGGGTGGACGTGGCTGTCGATCAGGCCGGGGGTCACCGTGGTGCCGTTGGCATCGACGATAGTGGTCGCGCCTTCGGTGTCGAGGTCCTTGTAGCGGCCGATCGCGGTGATCTTGCCGTTCTCGGCGACGATGGTGTCGCCGTCCAGGATCGGCTTTTCCAGGGCGCCGGACAGGATCAGGCCGATATTCCGGATCACGAGCTTCGAGGGTCCGGTGGCCTGGGGTGCGTCATGCGCCATGGAAGGGGCTCCTTATTCCTAACTGCAACGCTGTCGATCTTGGGCAGCCTTGACCCCGGGATCAAGCAGGATTATTCATTAGTATACGAATGATCGTGTACAAACGACGCATAGCTGGCCGCCTCGGAACCGCAAGTGAGCGACACGGAAGGGTGAGATGAGCAATTTCAATCAGGAAAGCGTTTTGAGCGTCCACCACTGGACCGACACGCTGTTCTCGTTCAAGACCACCCGCAGCCCGACCTTCCGCTTCCGCAACGGCGAATTCACCATGATCGGGCTCAAGGTCGGCGAGAAGCCGCTGCTGCGGGCCTACAGCGTCGCCAGCGCCAATTACGAGGACACCCTTGAGTTCTTCTCGATCAAGGTGCCGGACGGTCCGCTGACCTCGCGCCTTCAGCATCTGAAGCAAGGCGACGAGGTCATCGTCAGCCGCAAGGCCACCGGCACGCTGGTCATCGACAACCTGGAAGAGGGCCGCAACCTCTACCTCATCGGCACCGGGACCGGCCTTGCGCCGTTCCTGAGCGTGATCAAGGATCCCGAGACCTATGAGCGGTTCGAGAAGGTCGTGCTGCTGCATGGCTGCCGTCACGTGAAGGAGCTCGCCTATGGCGAGATGATCACCGAGCATCTGCCGAAGGACGAGCTGCTCGGCGAGTACATCCAGAACCAGCTGATCTACTATCCGACCGTGACCCGCGATCCCTTCCGCAACCGCGGCCGCATCACCGACCTCATCACCTCGGGCAAGCTGTTCAGCGACATCGGCTTGCCGGTGCTGGAAGCCGCCCATGACCGCGTCATGATCTGCGGCAGCCCGGCGCTGGTGGCAGACACCCGCGTGCTGCTGGGCGAGCGCGGCTTCGTCGAAGGCAATCACGGCGAGCCGGCCCAATTCGTGGTCGAAAAGGCCTTCGCCGAGCGCTAGGCTCGCAGAAAGACCGTATTTTCGCCGCCTGCCGGGCGTTGCGGCGCCGATTCGGCGCTTGATACACTGTGGGAGCGAATCAGCGGAGTTCCCACATGGTTGCGGACAGCGACAGCAACATCGCCTGGCACCGGGTTCAGTTGAAGAAGAACCGCGCCGAGTTGAAGGCGGTAGAGACCGCCCGCTTCACGATGGGCGAAATCGCATCCTCGAAGCGGAACGGCCAGACCCAGAAGACCATCGCGGAACTCAAGCGGAAGATCGCGCTGTCGGAGCGCGTGATCGCCGATCACGACAAGCGCACGCGCCGTCCGCTCGGCACCGATTTGCAGAGCCTCAGCAATGGCAGCTGGAGCCATTGGGATTCCTACACCAGCCAGCAGCAGCGCAAGACCGGCCAGCGCTCGCCGGGGCGCGGCTAGACGACCGCCTCTTTGGGCGACCTCGCCCCTTGCGGGTTCGACGGCGCATCCCATCTCCGTGAGACGCCATCAGCCGTTGCGGTGATCCCATGACTGCTCGCCTCGATTTCACCAGCGAGGCCTTCTTTCGCGATCCGCCCAAGGCCATTGCGAGCTTGCGCCTGTCCGGGCCCGTGGTTGCGACGCGCTTTCCTCTCATCGGCGAGGTCTGGATCACCACGACTCATGATGCCACCGCGCAAGTCCTGAAGGACGGCGCAACCTTCACGCTGCGCAAGGAAGATGGCGACGTCGCCGGTCTGCGCTGGTGGATGCCGCGATACGTCAGGACCATCGCCAACAACATGCTGACGATGGACGAGCCTGACCATACCAGGCTGCGCGGCATCGTGGACGAGGCCTTCCGCCGCCGCGCGATCGTCGCCATGGAGCCGCGCATCCGCGCCATCGCCGACGATCTGGCGGCCGAGCTGTTCGCGAAGGGAGACCCGGCCGATCTCGTCCAGCGCTACGCACGCATCCTTCCGCTCGCGGTGATCTCCGAGCTCCTGGGCCTGCCGCAGGCCGACCGTCCGCGGTTCATTGCCTGGGCCAACGAGATGTCCTCGCTGACCAGTGTCGTCAGCTTCTTCCGCCTGTTGTGGGCGTTCCGAAAGATGCGTGCCTATCTCGAACGACAATTGCAGATCGCGCGCGAGCAGGGCGGCGAGGGCCTGATCGCCGAGTTGATCCAGGTGGAGCGCGAGGGCGGCCAGATCACGCCGGACGAAATGGTCTCGATGGTGTTCCTGCTGCTTGCGGCCGGCTCCGAGACGACCACGCATCTCATCAGCGGGTCCGCCTACGAGCTGCTCAGAAGTCCGGACTTGCGCGATTGGCTGGAGCAGGACTGGAGCCGTGTCGGTCTTGCCGTGGAGGAGTTCCTGCGCTTCGTCTCGCCCGTGCAGTTCTCCAAGCCGCGCTATGTCCGGCGGGATGTCGACGTCGAAGGCGTGCGCCTGAAGAAGGGCGATCGCGTCATGGTGATGCTGGCCGCCGCCAACATGGATCCGGCGATGCATGAGTGTCCCGAGACGCTCGATCTCGAACGCAAGCCGAACCGTCACATGTCGTTCGGGACCGGAATTCATTTTTGTCTCGGTCATCAACTCGCGCGCATCGAGGCGGCTTGCGCGCTGGAGGCGTTGTTCACGCGATGGCCGCGACTCGGTCTTGCCGTCGAGGCCTCGCAGATTCGCTGGCGCAAGCGACCGGGAATTCGCATGATCGCGCAATTGCCCGTGATGGCCGACGCAGGTGAGAGGTGTCCGCCAGCCAAGGGCGATGCCGAGCGGTTGCTTGCAGGTTAACCGGAACCGGGATCGTCGTTCCCTGGTGCAACCGCGAAACAAACTCGAGGGTGCGGGCGTTGGCCGAGTGCGGACAACAAGCGATGGAGAAATCCATGCCCCATGGAGGCAAGACGCATATCGGCTCGGGCGCGCACGGCAAGGGCGCAGGCAACGGAGCGTTGACGGACATTCCCAAGGACAAGATCGGCGACAACATGATCCTGTCGAACCGCGACAAGGCGCAGCATTCTCACATTCGCGGCATGGACAGCAAATTCATCCAGACCGAGCAATATCAGGACCATTCGGCCAATCGGCTCATGGGCGACGATGGGGTCGAAGATTAAACGCGTTCAGGAGCCTGTCGACCTCGTCGCGGCGACGAGGTCGCGCTCCCAGCCGAACACGGAGCGGCCGTCGAGATCGGGCGAGGCCGCGCGCTCGCCGGCGATGTAGGCCTCAACGGAAGGCCCGCGCGCGGTGCGCTCCAGCCGCCGCGCCTGATCGTCGAGCCGCTTCATCGCCTGCATCTCTTCCTCGCGGCCGAGCTTCGCGTTCTGGATCGCGCCCTTCAACACGCGGATGGTCTCGTCATAGACCTTGATCGGGACGGGGTAGGGATGCCGGTCCTTGCCGCCATGGGCGAGCGAGAAACGCGCAGGGTCCGTGAAGCGATAGGGCGCGCCATGCACGACCTCCGCGACCATCGCGAGCGACCGCACGGTGCGGGCGCCGACGCCCGGCGTCAGTAACAGCTCCGGGAAATCGGCCGGCCCGCGCTCGGCTGCGGCCGCGAGCGTGCCGTGCAGCCGGCGGGCGAACACGTCCTTTGGTCTGACATCGTGATGCGCGGGCATGATCAAATGCGGCAGCATGGCCTGTGCCGGCTCTGCTGCGGTCCCGACGAGCCGTTCGAATTCGGAGACGATGCGATCGGGGCCGAGATCGCCCAGGAGATCAAGCTGCGCGGTGCGCGAGATCTCGGCGCGATGGTCGGTGAGGTTGACGATCTCGCCCTGCTGGGGGCCGTCGATCGCGCTGTGCGGTGTATCGACAAAGCTCTTCAGCGCCTCGGAATGCCAGTGATAGCGTCGTGCCTGGCGCTTGTCGCCGTTCATGCCCTGCTGCACCACCGTCCATTTGCCGTCGGCGGTGACGAAGAAGCCGTGCAGATAGAGATCGAAGCCGTCCTGCACGGCGGCGCTGTCGACCTTCGCCACCAGCCGGCTGGCGCGGGTCAGTCTTGCGCCGTCGAAGCCGACGCGATTCCCGAGCTGCATCAGCTCGTCCGGCGTCTTGCGCGAGTGCTGGCCGCGGCCGCCGCAAACGTAAATCCCGAGTTCGTCCTGAAGCGGCCCGAGCCCGCGCTTCAACGCGCCGATCACCGAGGTCGTTATCCCTGAGGAGTGCCAGTCCATTCCCATCACGGCGCCAAACGACTGGAACCAGAAGGGATGGGAGAGCCGCTGCAGAAATGCATCGCGACCGTAATGATGCACGATCGCCTGCGTGACGATCGCGCCAAGCGAGGCCATGCGGCTGGCCAGCCAGGGCGGAACCCGACCGGTGTGCAAGGGAAGATCAGCGCTGCCGCTACGTCGAGTCATGAATGCAGCAATCTTAGCGCGGTTCGGCGACGGTTGCACCAGCGGAATGCTGCGTTGCACTGGGCGGGGGAGCGAAGCCGGCCGAGAGGCGTTGAGCCCGCTATGTGAATGCAAGCGCGGGGACAGCAATGAATTGGCAGGCCCTCCTGGCCGACATCGACGGGATGCTCGGGTGGATACCGTCGTGGTTTGTCGGGCTCAGCCTCGTCCTCGGCGCGATCCTGCTTGCGCTTTCCGTCTACCGGCTCGCGATATGGCTGCTCACGCGTACGTTCGGAACCCGCCTGCCGCTCCTGGGCGTGTTCATCGACCGGACCGCTGGTCCCGCCCGACTGGCGCTTTGTCTCGCGGCCGTCGCGCTGGTCTTGCCGCTTGCGCCGCTCGACGACACCATCCGCACGCCGCTGATGCGCCTGTTCGTCGTGGCCGTCATCGCCCTGATCGGGTGGATCTCGATCCGGATCGTCGACATGAGCGCGGCGCGTTATCTCCAGAATTTTCGCGACGTCACCGAGAACTTCGTCGCGCGCAAGCACGTCACGCAGGTCCGCGTATTCAAGCGTGTCACCGACACCATCATCGTCATTATCACGGTGTCGACCGCGCTGATGACGTTCGATTCGGTGAGGCAATACGGGGTCAGCCTGTTCGCCTCCGCCGGCGCGGCCGGTATCATCGTCGGTCTTGCCGCACGGCCGCTGCTGAGCAACCTGATCGCGGGCCTACAGATCGCGATTACCCAGCCGATCCGCATCGAGGACGCCGTGATCATCGAGAACGAATGGGGCTGGGTCGAGGACATCGCCTCGACCTATGTCGTGATCCGGCTGTGGGACTGGCGCCGCATGGTGGTGCCACTGTCCTATTTCATCGAAAAGCCGTTCCAGAACTGGACTCGCGACACCGCGTCGCTGATCGGCGTGATCGCGCTGCATGTCGATTATCGCGCCGACGTCCCGCGCATCCGGCGCTGGCTGGAAGAGGCGGTGAAGCAGTCCAAGCTCTGGGACGGGGCGGTGGTCAACCTCCAGGTGATCGATGCGGACTCGCGCACCATCGAGCTGCGCGCACTGGTCAGCGCGCGAAATGCGCCGCAATCCTGGGACCTGCGCTGCGAGGTTAGAGAGAAGCTCGTCGCCTTCATTCGCGACGAGATGCCGGAGGCCCTGCCGCGCGAGCGTGCGATCCTGATCCCGTCGGCCGACGCTGATGCTGATTTCCTGCGCCGGCCCGCGCCGCCGGAAAAGATGCGAGCCAGTGCCCGCAACTGATATTCGGCGCGATCAGCCGGCGCCGGCCATGGCCGCGTCGGCCGGCCGGCCCGCACGCGGCCGCGGCTTGCGCAGCGTTCGCCGCGCCCAGATCAGGAGCCCGGTCGACAACAGTGTCAGCAATGCCATCGAGGTCACGACATTGAGCGGCGAAGCGATCAGGGCCGACCAGTTTCCTTCGTGGATCAGGCGCGGCCAGTTGCGCGGCAGCGGCGTGACCTCCGCGGAGGTGATGGCATAGGCGCGCAGCTCTCCGCCGTCATAAAGCCTTGCCATCATGCGGCCGCCACGGTTGCCGATCGAGATCACATGCGACAGCTCGTGCGAGGATGCGACCATGCGGATCGCGTCCGGCAGGGCAAGGGGGCGACCACGCGTGGCTGGAGGGGCTGCCGTGTGGAAGGTCAAGCCGAACGCCATGCACAGGCCGGTCAACGGACTGAGCAGGATCAGCGGCAGCGTGAACCAGGCGGTGCCCTTGTGCCATCCCGAGAGCGTGTTGCGCAGCCGTGGCAGCCCCATGATGACGCCGAGCAGCAGGATGATCACCATGGCCAGCGTGGAGGCCGTCACCAGCCAGGCCTGCCCCATGAGACGCTCATGCGTGAAGCGCGCCCAGAGGAAGACATTCGACAGGGTCGAACTCGTTGATGCGGCTTCGCCGGTTGCAAGATCGATCGCAGGTACGTTGGTGCCTTGCAGTGTGATCCGTTGGCTTGCCGCGTTGATGGAGAGCCCGCGCGCCTTGCCGTCGGGATCGTATCGCTTCACCAACTCGACGACGCGGCCGGAATCGATGGCGGCACCGCCAATGCCACTCGTTTGCACGAGCGGCTCGACGGACAGGATCAGGCCGGTGGCGATGGTCGCGAATAGCGGAAGAGCGAAGACCAGAGTGATCCAGCGATGAAGTCTCAACAATACGGGTTTGCTCATTGGTCGTCCTCGTGTTCTCAGGGCTTGCTCGGGCAGAGCCGTGCAAAACACAAATGACGCTTTGTCCATGTTGTTGCGTTGATTTGCAGCAACAGGAATTAAAGTTCGCTGCGCGACGCGTCGGTGGTATCGGCGTCGCCGTGCTGCTGCACTCCAGCGCGCGGCGCTGATTGGAGCTTATTCGCGTTTGGCCTTGATCGCGCCGCGCAAGCCCGCCTGCTGCTGGATCGTGTCGAGCGCGCCGGACGATTGCTCGTCCGCCACGAAATGATTGAGCAGAGGCAGTGCCTCTTCGCGTCCCTTCGGGATCGCGATCGCCATGTGCTCCAGCCCCCAATTGCCGTCGAGGATGCGAGCACCCGGCATCTGATCGGACATCTCGAACAGCGTCGGCTTGTTGGTCGCGTAGAGATCGATCTCGCCGCGGCCGAACATGCCGATCGCGGCCTTGACACTTTCGGCGGGGACGATGGTGGCATTCTTGAACTTGGCGGGCAGCGTGCGCTCCGAGGTCGAGCCTTTGGTGACGCCGATCTTCACGCCTGGTTTGTCGATGTCCTCGACTTTTCCGATCGGCGAGTTCGGCGGGACGAGATAGCCGAGCTCGATCGCCAGTACGGGCTGGCTGAAGCTGACGTCGTTCGCGCGCGCCGGCGTGGCATTGGTCACGGTGAAATCGACTTTGCCGTCGTGGATGGCGGCGACGATGTCCGCCACGCGCTCGAACTTGACGTAATCGACGCCGACGCCAAGGCGCTTGGCGAGCTCGCCGCCGAGATCATAAGCGAGACCGTGCGGCTTGCCGGCCGCATCTGTTACCATCGAGGTCGGGCTGCCCGGATAGATGCCGACGCGCAAGGTTCTGCTCGGCGCCAGCAGCTTGGCTTCGCCATCGGCGCGCGCGGGCGCACCAAGCAGGCCGATGACGGCCAGCGCAGGCAGGGCTGTGCGCGCAACGTGGCGAAGAGAGGTCCTCATGGGTCGAGCCTCACTGCGCGCGGATGTTGGCGGCCTTCAGCACCGGCTCCCATTTGGTCGCCTCGGCATGCATGTAGGCGTCAAAGTCCTTGGCGGATGAGCCGACCGGGGCGGCGCCGATCTTGCCGAGCGTCGACATCACGTTCGGGTCCTGCAGCGCGGCCTTGAGGTCGGTCTCGAGCTTCGCCACGATCTCCGGCGGCATCTTGGCCGGACCGAGCACGCCCCACCAGACCGAGACGTCGTAGCCGGGGACGCCGGACTCTGCGACGGTCGGGACATCGGGCAATGCCTTGGAGCGTTCGGCCGAGGTGACTGCGAGCGCGCGCACCGGACCGCCTTCGAGCTGCCCGATGGCTTCCGCGAGCGGATTGATGCTGAGCGGAATCTCGCCGGCGATGACGGCAGTCAGCGCCGGCGCGCCGCCTTTGTAGGGGATCGGGACGATCTTGGTGCCGGACATGTATTTCAGGAGCTCGCCGGCAAGATGCGCCGAGGTGCCGTTGCCGGACATGCCATAGGAGAGCTTGTCCGGCTCCTTCTTCGCGGCGGCGAGGAGATCGCCGAGCGTCTTGTACGGGCTGTCCTTGGCGACCACGATCGCGAGCGGCGAGGAGGCCACTTCCGTGATCGCGGTGAAATCCTTGAACGTGTCGTAGGGCACGCTCGGATAGATGAATTGGTTGAGCGGATGGCCGCTCGCGACAAGGATCAGCGTGTAGCCGTCGGGGGCGGCCTGCGTCAGCGCCTGCGAGGCGACGATGCCGCCGGCGCCGGGACGATTGTCGACCACGGGCTGCTGACCCCAGGTTTTTGCGAGTGCCTGGCCCAGCGTGCGTGCGAGCACGTCGACCGCGCCTCCGGCGGCGTAGGGCACCAGAATATGGACCGGCTTGCTCGGATAAGTGTCGGCCGCCTGCGCGGCACCGCCTGCCAGCAGCAAGCTGGCACCCAGCATCACACCGCCGATCATTTTGTTCAAACCCAGCATTTTCCAGCACTCCTTGCGGGCGTTTGCGTTGCTTGCCGCCGGTCTTCCGACGCGCCCGGACGCCGCCCATGGTTTTTGTTGACGAGACCTGATCTTTTGTACGATAGTACAAATCACATGGTACGCAAGCCCACCAGCAAGGAATCGGCCCGCAAGCCGAACATGCGCGAGGCGATCCTCGCCGCGGCCGAGGAGCTGTTCGCCACCAACGGCTTCAATGCCGTCTCGGTCCGCGACATCGCCCAAGCCGCCGGGGCCAATCCCGGCAGCGTGACCTATCATTTCAAGACCAAGGACGGCCTGCTGCTGGAGATCTACCGGCGCCATTGCGGGCCGATGAACCTGCGCCGCTCGGAGCTGCTCGCGGCGGCCAAACGCGTGCGCGATCTCCAGGACCGGCTGGAGGCGATCGTGCGCGCTTATGTGGTGCCGGCCTTCACCTCGGGCAGCGATCTCGCCGGCGGCGGGGCCCGCTTCACGCGGCTAAGAGCGGTGATGTCGGCCGAGGGCAACGAGGTCGCGCGAAAGATCATCGCGCAGACGTTTGACGACACCAGCCACGCCTTCATCGATGCGATCCACGAGAGCCTGCCGCACATTCCGCGCACCGACATCGTCTGGCGCAGCCATTTCCTGCTGGGGGCACTCTATTATTCACTGGTGACGCCGGACCGGGTCTCGCGCCTGTCGCGCGGCGAGGCCGATGGCAGCGATCCCGCCAATGCGATCGAGCAATTGGTGCAGGCCACCGTTGCCGCATTCCAGGCTCCGCCCCTGGATCAGGCCGCGTCGGCACGGCGGCGCCCGGTCGTCAGTAACAAGACTTGAAAAAGAGCCGTCCGAGGGGAGGCGCGTCACGGCGCTTCCGCTCGCAGGCAGACGATGTGACAGGGTGTTGGGAACATGAACAGGCGGGAGTGCTTGCATCTCTTGACCGGGCTGGCAAGCGTGGTGCTCGCGGGCGAGGGGCGCGCGGAAGAGCCGAAGGCGATGCCGACGATTACGCCGCCGGATCCCAATCCCAAGACGCCGTCGTTCAAGCTGCCGCCCAAATCCTGCGACAGCCATACCCACATCTTCGGACCGGCGTCGCGCTATCCCTTTTCGGAGAAGCGCCCCTACAACACCGCTGACGCGCCGCTGGAGACGTTCCGAAGCGTTCACGAGAAGATCGGCGTCGAGCGCTGCGTGATCGTGAATGCGACCGTTCACGGCACCGACAATCGGGTCGTCACCGATGCCATCGCCCAGAGCGAGGGCGCCTACAAGGGCATCGCCAACGTCAACGACGAGATGACCGAGAAGGAGCTGGCGGCGCTCGACAAGGCCGGCATCTGCGGTTGCCGCTTCGCCTTCCTCAAGCGACTCGGCGGCGTCGGCGACATGAACAAGTTCCAGCGCATCGTGCATCGCGTTGCCGAACTCGGCTGGCACATCGACGTCTATTTCGAGCCGGGCACGATCGCCGAATTCGCTCCTGTTCTCACCGCTCTGCCGACGCCTTATGTGATCGACCACATGGGCACGGTGCAGGCTGGCAAGGGGCTGGACGATGCCGGCTTTACCGCGCTGCTCGATCTGCAGAAGAAGGACGAGAAGTGCTGGGTCAAGATCACCGGCCTGGAGCGCGCGTCCGGCGCCGGCAAGCCGTTCCATGACGCCGTGCCGTTTGCGAAGGCGCTGATCGACAACGCGCCGGATCGCGTCTTGTGGGGCACCGACTGGCCGCACCCCAACGTCAAGGTCATGCCGAATGATGGTGAGATCGTCGACCTCATTCCTCTCTTCGCACCCGATGCCAAGGTCCAGCACAAGCTGCTGGTCGACAATCCCGCGCGCCTGTTCAAGTTCTCCTGATGAAAATGATGTACACGCCGACCATTCCGCCGCCTGATGCCAACACGCGCACGCCGAAGTTCAAGCTTCCAAGGCTGTCCTGCGATGCACATTGCCACATCTTCGGGCCCGGCTCGAAATATCCCTATGCAGCCGATCGCTCCTACACCCCGCCGGACGCGCCGCTGGAGGATTTCAGGGCGTTGCATGCCAAGCTCGGTGTGGAGCGCGCCGTCATCGTCAACGCCAGTGTGCACGGCACCGACAATACGGTCGCGCTCGATGCGATTGCGCAAAGCAACGGCGCCTACCGCGCGGTCGCCAATATCGACGACGGCATTACCGAGCGTGGCCTGCGTGTATTGCATGAGGGCGGCTTCCGTGGCTGCCGCTTCAATTTCGTCCGCCATCTTGGCGGCGTGCCCGACAAGCGCGTGTTCGACCGGATCGTCGCGATGGTCACGCCGCTCGGCTGGCACATCGACCTGCATTTCGATGCGATCGATCTGCCTGAATATGCCGATATGCTGACCAGGCTGCCGCTCAGCTACACTATCGACCATATGGGCCGGGTGAAGGCGTCCAAGGGGCTCGACCAGTTGCCGTTCCGGATCCTGGTCGAGCTGATGCAGCGGGACCAGAAGTGCTGGGTCAAGATCTGCGGCTCCGAGCGCGTCTCCTCCGCCGGTCCGCCTTTTACCGATGCGGTACCCTTCGCGCGAAAAATCGTCGAAACCGCGCCGGACCGCGTCATCTGGGGCACCGACTGGCCTCACCCCAACGTCAAGGTGATGCCGAACGACGGCGACCTCGTCGATCTCATTCCGCTATTCGCGCCGGAGCCGGAGCTCCAGCAGAAGATCCTGGTCGACAATCCCGCGCGTCTGTTCGAGTTCGTTCCATGACGGCACTCGCGATCGACAAGCCCCGCGGCCGCGCCTGGTGGAAAGAGCTCTGGATCCAGGTGCTCATCGCCATGGCCGCGGGCATCGCGCTTGGGATGGCAAGCCCTGAGGCTGGCGCCAAGATGCAGCCGCTCGGGGACGCCTTCATCAAGGCGATCCGGATGCTGATCGCGCCCATCATCTTCTGCACGGTCGTGCACGGCATCGCCCACATGGCGGACATGGCGCGGGTGGGGCGCGTCGCCGTGAAGGCGATCGTCTATTTCGAGATCATGACCACGATCGCGCTGATCATCGGGCTTATTGCCGTCAATCTCCTCAAGCCCGGCGTCGGCATGAACATCGATCCCGCCAGCATCAACGCCAGCGCGATCGAGCCCTACGTCAAGCAGACCGGCGTGATCGGCTTCGTGCCCTTCCTGATGAACATCGTGCCGGCGACCTTCGTGGGCGCCTTCGCCGAAGGCAACATCCTCCAGGTGCTGTTCATCTCCGTGCTTTGCGGCTTTGCTCTGGTGCAGCTCGGCGAGCGCGGCGCGCCGCTGGTTCATCTGATCGACATCGCCGCCAAGATGGTGTTCGCGGTGGTCGGCTTCGTGATGTGGGCGGCGCCGATCGGCGCGTTCGGCGCCATCGCGTTCACGGTCGGCAAGTTCGGGGTGGGATCACTGGCCTCGCTCGGCAAGCTGCTCGGCGGCTTTTATCTGACTTGCGTGATCTTCATCGTGGTGGCGCTCGGCCCTGTCGCGCGTCTTTGCGGCTTCTCGCTGCTCAAGCTGATCCGCTACATCTGGGAAGAGCTGCTGATCTGCATCGCTACGACGTCGTCCGAGACAGTGCTGCCGCGGATGCTGACCAAGCTTGAGAAGGCCGGCTGTGAGAAGAGCGTGGTCGGGCTCGTGATCCCGACCGGCTATTCCTTCAATCTCGACGGCACCTGCCTCTACCTTGCTGCGGCCTCGGTGTTCCTGGCGCAGGCGACCAACACGCCGTTCGGGCTCGCCGAGCAGATCGAGCTCTTGCTGATCCTGCTGGTGACGTCCAAGGGCGCGGCGGGAATCGCAGGCGCGGCCTTCGTCGTGCTGGCGGCAACGCTATCGGCGACCGGCACGATTCCGGTGACGAGCGTGGCGTTGGTGCTCGGCATCCATCGCCTGATGTCGCAGGGGCTGACGCCGACCAATCTGATCGGGAATGCGGTTGCGACCATCGCCATTGCCAAATGGGAAGGCGCGCTCGACGGCGAGCGTCTGAAGCGCGTGCTCAATGGCGAGGAACCGGTGGCTGCAACTGCCTGAATGAACCTGCTGCCTGCATGAAGCGGGCGGCTTATGATGCTTACGAATGAAAGAGGGGAGTTCGGTCCCATGAAAACGGGTCTCGTCGTCACCGCCCATCCCGGCGATTTCGTCTGGCGCGCCGGCGGTGCCATCGCGCTGCATGCGAAGAAGGGCTATCGCATGAAGATCGTGTGCATGTCCTTCGGCGAGCGCGGTGAAAGCCAGTTCGCCTGGAAGGAGAAGGGCGCGACGCTGGAATCGGTCAAGGCCGGCCGCAAGGACGAGGCGGAGCGGGCGGCGAAGCTGCTCGGTGCCGAGATCGAGTTCTTCGATTGCGGCGATTATCCGCTCAAGCTGACCGAGGCGCATTTCGACCGGATGGTCGACATCTACCGCGAGCTCAATCCAAGCTTCGTGCTGACGCACGCGCTGGAAGATCCCTATAATTTCGACCATCCGAACGCGGCGCATTTCGCGCAGGAGACGCGGGTCGTCGCGCAGGCGATGGGCCACAAACCCGGTGCGCAGTACAAATATTCGGCGCCGCCGGTGTTCCTGTTCGAGCCGCACCAGCCCGAGCAGTGCAATTACAAGCCGGACCTGTTGCTCAAGATCGACGAGGTCTGGAACGAGAAGTACGAGGCGTTCCAGATCCTCGCCGCGCAAAAGCATCTCTGGGGTTATTACGAGCGCGTCGCGCTCAACCGCGGCATCCAGGGCAGCCGCAACACCGGCGTACCCATGACCTATGGCGAGGCCTATCAGCGCCTGTTCCCGACGGTTGCGGAGGAACTGGCATGAAGCCGGTCGTCGTTCGCAACATTGAGCGCGCCGATCCCGCAGGGATGGCGGAGTACGGCGTCTCGACGGTGCACGAGGCCTATGGCCGCTTCGGCCTGATGAAGCCCTATCTGCGGCCGGTCTGGGCCGGCGCGTCGATTGCTGGGCCCGCCGTCACCGTGCTGGCGCAGCCCGGCGACAATTGGATGATCCATGTCGCGGTCGAGCAGTGCAGGAAGGGCGACATCCTCGTCGTCGGCTGCACCACCGACAATACCGACGGCATGTTCGGCGAGCTGCTCGCGACCTCGCTGCAGGCGCGGGGCGTGCAGGGGCTGATCATCGATGCCGGCTGCCGCGACGTCAAAGCGCTGCACGAGATGAACTTTCCGGTTTGGTCGCGCGCGGTCTCGGCCAAGGGCACGGTGAAGGCGACGCTCGGCTCGGTCAACATCCCCGTGGTCTGTGCGGGCGTCAATGTCGACCCCGGCGACATCATCGTCGCCGATGACGACGGCGTGGTCGTGGTGCCAAAGCGCTATGCGGCCGGAGTGGCCGAGAAGGCCAAGAAGCGCAACGCGGACGAGGGCGGCAAGCGCAAGCGGCTCGCCTCGGGCGAGCTGGGTCTTGACATGTACAGCATGCGCGAGGCACTGGCGAAGGCCGGCCTCGTCTATGTCGACAATCCCGAGGATGTCTAAGGCGAAGACAAGCGGAGCGGGCGGATGGAGCGTCTCAAGCTGAAGACCGTGCTGGGCAGTCACCCTCATGTCATGGCGGTCAAGGGCGGCGCGCTTCGCTCCGACCTCTTCGAGCTCGACTTCATCGATTACACGCCGACCAACACCGCGTTCAAGCCGATGGTTCGCGAGCAGGCCTTCGATGTCTGCGAAATGGCGATCGTGACCTATTTGATGGCGAAGGCGCACGGCAAGCCGCTGGTGCTCTTGCCGGCGACCATGATGGGACGCTTCCAGCATTCTTACGCGCTTTACAATCCCGCGCAGGGACCGCTCGGACCGTCCGATCTCGAAGGCAAGCGCGTCGGAATTCGCTCCTTCACGACCACGACCGGTGCCTGGATTCGAGGCATTTTGGCCAACGACTACGGCGTTGATCTCGACAAGATCAAATGGGTCACGTTCGAGGACCCGCATGTCGCCGAATATGTCGACACCACCGAGCGCGTGCCGAAGGACAAGAAGGTGTTACAGATGCTGCTCGATGGCGAGCTCGATGCGGTCCTCGGAGAGACCTCGAACGATCCGAACCTGAAGCCGCTATTCCCCGATCCGGCCGCGGAGGCCGCAAAGTGGTACGCGCGGCGTGGCGTCGTCCCGGTCAATCATCTCGTGGTCGTGACCGAGCAGCTCGCGAAATCGCGTCCCGACGTGGTCGCGGGCGTCTATGATCTGCTCAAGCGCAACAAGGACCAGATGGGACCTGCGGGACATCCCGACTTCGTTCCGTTCGGGATCGAGGCCAACAGGAAGCCGCTCGAGCTGATCGTCGACTACGCATTCCAGCAGGCGCTGATCCCGCGCCGCTATGCGGTCGAGGAACTGTTCGACGAGACGACACGAGGATTGAACTGATGGCGGATCCGAAACGGTGGCAGATCGGGCTGGTCGGTTATGGCGAGGTCGGCCGTATTCTGGCTGAGGATCTGCGCCAACAGGACATCAAGGTTGCGGCCTATGATATCAAGCTCGGGGGCGAGCAGGGCGCGCCGCTGAAGGCGCACGCGACCAGATTCGGTGTCGTGCTCGCGGCGTCTCATGCGGAGCTGACCGCGAAATCCGATTTCATCATCTCCGCGGTCACGGCGAGCCAGGCCGTCCCGGTGGCAAAAGCCTGCGCAGCAGCGATCAACCAGGGCATCTGGTTCCTCGATTTCAACTCGGCATCTCCCGGCGCCAAGCAGCGGGCTGCCGCGCTTATCGACGGCGCCGCCGGACGCTATGTCGAGGGCGCGGTGATGACCTCGGTGCCGCCTTATCGCATCAAGGTGCCGCTGCTGCTGGGCGGTCCCGGTGCGAGGGAGCTGGAGCCGCTGCTGAACGCGATCGGCTTTGCCGCGAAGGTTGCGAGCGACCAGCTTGGGGTGTCATCGGCGGTGAAGATGTGCCGCAGCGTCATGATCAAGGGCCTGGAGGCCATGGTGATCGAGAGCTTCACGACCGCGCGCGCCTATGGCGTCGAGGATGCGGTGCTGGCGTCGCTCGCCGAGACCTTTCCGGCGATCGATTGGGAGCAGCAGGGCGCCTATTGCTTCCAGCGCGTGATCGAGCACGGCCGTCGCCGCGCCGAGGAAGTGCGCGAGGTCGCCGAGACCGTGCGCGAGGCGGGACTGGCGCCGTGGTCGGCGCAGGGCACGGCCGAGCGTCAGGCCTGGGTGGCCGATCTCGCCGACGAAGGGCTGTTTGGACCGAAGGGTACGAAGGAGTTCGCCCGCAGCGCCGATTGGCGTACCGAAGCTGACCGGATCCTCGCGAAGATCAAGCGTTAGAGGCGGATATGGCTCAGCTCAGGGAGCTGCCGTTGTTGCGATAGCTGGAGACTTCGTCGCGGGCGGCCTCGATCAGGTCGATCAAGCTCTCGGCCTCGCGGACGACATCCCTGCTGCGCTCGGTCCTGAACTCGGACAGGATCATGCGAATGCACTTGTCGGCGGTGTCGAGCGTCCACAAGGCGCGGGTCATGTCCTGCTGCGTGTGGATCGCGGAGATGTCGAGGCCGGATAGAACTTCGCCGATGCCGCTCAAACGCTTGACGGCGGTTTCGGCCGGCGTACTGGCCCGGATCGATTGATAATCGATACTGTTGAATGCGCTGAACATATCCATAACTTCCCCTGAGAACGCAGACGGTCAGTGCGCATCTCTCAGTAGGGTTAGCAGGACCTTTCTCGCAACGCGTTGGGCTACGGTCCGGGATTCTACCGGACTCGGATTCAGCGGAGAATCGGCGGAAAAAAGGGTGAAAACGACCCGCAGTCAGCGACGTTTCCCGACGATCGTACCGTTAGACGCGACGAGCATACCTGCCTTGTACACAGCGCGGCCCTGCGGCACCGCGGCCACCGCTTCGGGAACATGGGTCGCATTCAGCGTCACGAAGTCAGCCTTGGCGCCGACCCGCAGGCCGTAGCCTTCCAGCCGCAGGGCCTTGGCGCCGGCGTCCGTAACGACGTCGAACGCCGCGCGCAGCTCCTCGTCGATATTGAAGCCGGAGCGATAGCCGAGCGTCGTCGCCCGCCGCAGCATGTCGCCGTCGCCATAGGGCCACCAGGAATCGCGGATGTTGTCGTTGCCGCTGAAGACCGTGACACCGGCGCGACGCAGCGCCAGAATCGGTGGGAAGGGCCGGGCGCCCGGTGCGTTGGTCATGATCGCGACGCCCGACCGGGCCAGCACGTCGGCGATCTTCTTGAGATATTCCGCAGGGATGTCGCCGAGCCCGTAGGCGTGGCTGATCGCGACATGGCCTTCCATGCCCAGCGCGCGGGTGCGCGCGGCGATCTGCTCGATCTCGAAGGCGCCGAGCGTGCCCATGTCGTGCAGGTGGATGTCGATATCGACGCCGTGCTTGCCGGCGACGCCGAACACGACGTCGAGATGCTTTTCGACGTCGCGGTCGAAGCTCGCGGGATCGAGACCGCCGACGAGATTGGCGCCGAGGGCGATGGCCTCGTCCAGCAATTGCGGCGTGCCGGGGCTGGCCAGAATGCCGCTCTGGGGAAACGCGACGAGCTGGATGTCGATCAAGCCTCTATATTCCTCGCGCACGCGAAGAATCGTCTCCAGCGATCTCAAGCCGACCGAGCCGTCCACTATGACATGGCTGCGCATCTGGGTGGTGCCATGTCCGATGCAGAGATCGAGCTGGTTGCGCGCTCGCACGTCCATCGGCGCCGCCTCGGCCATGTTCTCCGCCTGGAAGGCGACGCGCTCATGCACGTTGAAGCCGGCTGTGCAGGGTTTGTGCGGCCGCCAGGCGTCGCCATAGAAGCTGGTGTCGAGATGGATGTGGCCTTCGACGAAGCCGGGAACTACGAGGGCGTTGTTGAGGTCGATGGTCTCGGCGGCGGTGGGCGGGTTCTCGGCCAAAGTGATCTCGGCGATGCGTCCGTCCTTGACTGCGATGTGATGACGGGTGCCGTCGTCGAACCGCGCGTTGAGGAAGGCTTTGTCGAACGCCATTTAGTCCTCCGTCGATGAGTTGCGGTGAGTGTCGCGCAAGCCGCGCGGCAGGCGCAAGATGCGGCGAGAGCCGCTCAGCTCTGCGGGCGGAACAACGTGGGGCGCTGCCGCTCGAACGTCTGCCGTCCTGCCTTGAAGCCCATCACGATATCCGGCAGTTCGGCGATGGCGAAGCGGCTGTCCTGCGTGTCGAGCACGATGAGATCGGCGGGATTGCCGACCGCGATGCCGTAATCATCGAGGTTCATCAGCCGCGCCGGCTGCTCGGTGACGAGATCGAGGCAGGTGTCGAAATCGTTGACCGAGGCGTGCGCGACATTGGCGTAGAAATTCGCCATCCGCAGCAAGGAGGCGTCGCCAAACGGCGTGAAGGGGTTGAGCACGTTGTTGGTGGCAACCGAGCACAGGACGCCGTCGCCGACGAGCTTGTGGGCGAGGGTCAGTCCGCGCGGCGCGTTATGGGTGGCCTCGCGGCCCATGAGATAGAGATCGGTCGCGGGCAGCACGGTGACGGCAACGCCCGCCTTCGCCAGTTGCGCGGTGGCCGTCTTCATCCGCTCCGGGGGCAGGGCCGAGAGTTTGGTCGCGTGCCCGATCGCGACGCGTCCGCCGTAATTGCGCCGTTCGGTCTGCCGGCAGACCTCGTCGAGATGCCACCAGGAGGGATCGAGGTCGAAATCGAGATGGAGATCGACGTCGACGTTGTACGCCTCTGCGAGATCGAAGATGCGCGCGAGATGGGCGTTCGGGTCCGTGTCCATGTAGGGACAGCCGCCGATGGCCTCGCCGCCGTCGCGTAGCGCCTCGACCAGCAGCTCGTCGCTGCCGGGGTCGTTGGTCAGGCCTTCCTGTGGAAAGACGCAGAGCGACAGGTCGATCGCCCAGGCGTAGTCGCGCTTGAGCGCCTTGACCGCCTCGAAGCCGCGCAGGCCGATGCGCGGGTCGATCTCGACATGGGTGCGCATCCGCGTCGTGCCGTTCAGGATGGCGCGTTCGAGCACTCTCTGGCCGCGGGCGTAGACGTCCTCGACGGTGAAATCCTGCTTCATTCCGGCGACCGCGCGGATCGCTTCCGAGACGCTGCCGTGATCGTGCGCGCAGCGGCCAAGCAGGCAGGCCTTGTCGAGGTGGATGTGGGTGTCGACGAAGCCGGGCAGGGCCAGATGCCCGCCGAGATCGATCTCGAGCGCCTCGCAGCCGAGCTTTGGCGCGATCGCAGCGATGCGGCCGCCCTTCACGCCGATATCGACGGGTGCGGCGGAAGAGCGCAACAGCGCGTGACGGAAGATCAGGTCGAAAGCGGTCTGCGTGGTCATGACATCGAATTCAGCTGTGGTAGCCTAGCGGAAGGCCCAGAGGTGGGCAGCTCCAGATTGTGTGCAGTTGTTCCGGAAAATTGTTCAAAAAATGTGCATGCACTTTGTGGCTTGAATTGTAGAATGCCGGCAGCCCGGAGAAACCCACCATGTCCGCTGCCGCCAAAGCCGAACGCCCGATGACCGACGCCGAAATCGTGGAGGCCTATCTGACGGCCTCGATGATACCCGATCCTGATGCCGCGGCGGCCTTTATGAAGCCGGGCACCGTGATCACGTTTACCGGCGGCCGCGAGTTCGATCATCCGCGCGGCCCGACCGGCTTCAACGCCAAGCGCTATCGCTGGGTAAAGAAGAAGATGGACCGGTTCGACGTGTGCCCGGGCTCGGACGAGACCGTCGTCTACAGCGTCGGCACGCTCTATGGCGAGTGGATCGACGGCACGCCGTTCGAGGGCAATCGCTATGTCGACCGCTTCGTGGTCAGGGGCGGGCAGATCGTGAAGATGGACGTCTGGAACGACAGCGCCGAGCGGATTCTCGTCCAGCGCGGGATCGAGGCTTAACCTCTTCGCGCGACCTTCGGCAGCTTGACCACGCGGTTGCCGGCGACCTCGTCGGCATAGGGCGCGAGAATGTCGAGCAGGTCGCGCCCACGCTGCGGGGTGGGGGCGACCAGTGCGCGATTGGCCACGGAATCCAGATGATGGTGCATCAATTCCATCACCTTGGCTTCGTCGCCCTTGGCCAGAGCCGAAATGATGGCGCGGTGCTCGTTGATGGCGCATTCGGTCGAATGCGGCCGGCTGTAGAGCGACAGCGTCAGGCAGCAGCGATAGGCGACCTCGCTGACATAGCGCACCAGGATCGGGCTGTTCGTCATCTGCGCGAGCAGGATGTGGAATTCGGTGGCGAGGCGAATCGAGACCGCGTCCGCGCCGCCGCGTGCGCCGTCCTCGGCGTCGACATGGGCGTTCAGCTCCGCGATCTGCGCCTTGGTCAGCTTGCCCGCGAGCTGGCGGACGACGAGGCGTTCGAGCTCGATGCGGATGTCGAAGGCATCGCGCGCCTCCTGCCAGCTCGGCGTCGCCACCACCGCGATGCGGTTGCGGCGGAGCTCGACGAGGCCTTCGGCGGCGAGCTGCCCCAGCGCGTGGCGGGCAATGGTGCGGCTGACGCCGAAACGCTCGCCGAGCGAATCCTCGGGCAGCTTGGCGCCTGGCTCCAGCGCCTGCTCAATGATCGCGCGGCGGAGCGCGCGGCAGATCACGCTGACCTTGTCGGATGATTCAGACGTCTTGCTGGTGGGGCGCGCCGCCATCGGCGAATCCTTGAGGGTAGGGTCGAAACTTCTTTGTAGCACAGCCGTGGCGCAATCCAGCGCTCCAATTGCATGCAGTTTGGTGTCCGGATTGCCTAATTCGAATCCGGTCGTTCAGGGCTCGCTCTGGCCAAATCCCTGATTTTCCGAGGGACGGCGGCTGGCATCCAGCTTGCATGCACTTTGGCTGTGATGCGCATGCACCCCAAAGACCAGTTTGACGGCCAGCCAGTTCCTGAAGGCGCCGCCGTCACCGCCATCGAGCTGTCCGAGGCCGCCGTGACCTTCGGGCGCGGCGACCGCGCCGTGCCGGCTCTGTCGAAGACCACGCTTCGGATTGCCGACGGCGAGTTTGTCGCACTGGTCGGCCCATCCGGATGCGGCAAATCGACCATTCTCCGTCTGGTCAGCGGCCTGGTGCAGCCGACCAGCGGCGTCGTCATCGTCGGCGGGCGCGAGGTCGCGGCGCGGGCGATGCGGGTCGGCATGGCGTTCCAGAACCCGACCATGCTGCCGTGGATGACGATCGAGCGGAACATCATGCTGCCGCTCAAGATCGTCGAGCCGTTTCGTTCCAATTTCCGCAAGCTGCGCAAGACCGAATTCCGCGACAAGGCCAATGCGCTGCTGGAGCAGGTCGGCCTCAAGGGCTTTGGCAACCGTTACCCCTGGCAGCTCTCCGGCGGCATGCTCCAGCGCGCCAATCTCTGCCGCGCGCTGATCCATGAGCCGCGCATGCTGCTGCTCGACGAGCCGTTCGGCGCGCTCGACCAGTTCACCCGCGAAGAGCTGTGGGCGATCCTCCAGAACCTCTGGATGACGCACAAGCCGACGGTGCTGCTGGTGACGCACGATCTGCGCGAGGCCGGCTTCCTCGCCACTCGCATCTGCGTGATGAGCGCGCGCCCCGGCCGCATCCTCGACGACAGCCGTGTCGAGTTCGCCCGGCCGCGCACCGTCGCCATGACCTTCGAACCGGATTTCGTCACGCTGAACCAGAAGCTGCGCGCTTTCATCGAGGACGCGCGCAGCGCAGCTACGCAGGGGACAGGCTGATGTTCGGGATCGATATCAGGCAGAAGGCGTGGTCGGCCGGACTGATCGTGCTGTTCTTCGTGGGCTGGGAGCTGTTCTGCCTGATGACGGGCATGTCCGACCTGGTGTTGCCGCGGCCGTCCCAGGTGTTCGTGACGCTGGTCCAGCGTTTTCCGGTGCTGTGGCCGCACATCGTGCAGACGCTCGCGACCACGATGTTCGGCTTCGTCCTCGGCGTTGTGCTCGGTGTTGCCCTTGGCGCCATCATCGGCGTGTCGAAGACGGCTTACGACACCTGCTATCCGCTGCTGATCGGCTTCTCTTCGATTCCCAAGGTCGCGGTGGTGCCGATCTTCGTGCTGTGGTTCGGCTCGGGCACGGTGCCCGCGGTGCTGACGGCGCTGTCGATCTGCTTCTTCCCAATCGTGGTCAACATCGCGACGGGGCTGGCAACCACCGAGCCGGAGCTCGAAGACGTCCTAAAGGCGCTCGGCGCCAGCAAGTTCGACATCCTCTGGAATGTCGGTCTGCCCCGCACGATGCCGTTCTTCTTCGCTTCGCTGAAGGTTGCGATCTCCTACGCGTTCGTCGGCGCGGTGCTGTCGGAGACGGTTGCCTCCAACCGCGGCATCGGCAACGTCATGATGACGGCGTCCTCCAATTTCAACGTGCCGCTGGTGTTCGCGGGCCTGTTCGTGCTCGCGGGCCTCGGCGTCGCGCTCTACGTCGTGTTCTCGCTGATCGAGGGCCGCGTCACCGGCTGGGCCACGCGCAAGAATGACGTGATTGCCACCTGATTTTCTGAACCGTCACGCAACGAAGCTTGAGGAGGTCTCGATGTTGAGAAAAGTAACTGGAGCGCTGTTGGGATTGGCCCTGTCCACGGGGGCCGCGATGGCTGAGGAGACCACGATCAAGTTCACGCTGGGTTGGAAGACGCAAGGCAGCGACGCCGCCTTCTTCTATGCCAAGGACAACGGCTTCTTCAAAGAGGAAGGCCTGAACGTCGTCATCGACCAGGGCGAGGGCTCCGGTGCCACCGTGACGCGCATCATGTCCGGCGCCTATGACGCCGGCTTCGGCGACGTCAACGCCATCATCCAGAATGCCTCGACCAAGCCGCAGGAGGCGCCGGTCATGGTCTACATGATGTGGAACCAGCCGCCGTTCGCGATCGTCGCCAAGAAAACCAGCGGCATCAACACCATCAAGGATTTTGAGGGGCACACCCTCGGCGGCGCGCAGGGCACGCCGACGACGCGCCTCTTGCCGGTGTTCACCCGCAAGAACGGCCTCGACAACGAGAAGATCAAGATCTCCAACATGGCGCCGAACCTGCAGGAGCCGATGCTGATCAAGGGCGACATCGACGGTGCGCTCGTCTTCAACATCACCAGCTATTTCAACCTCGTGCTCAACCGCCAGGACCCCGACAAGGACTTCAAATGGTTCTCGTTCGGTGAATACGGCCTCGACCTCTATTCCAACGGCGTGATGGTCTCCAAGAAGCTGATCGCCTCGAACCCGAAAGCGGTCGCAGGTCTCGTGCGTGCCATCAACAAGGGGGCGATCGCGGTGGCCAAGGACCAGAACGCTGGCATGAAAGCGGCGCTGAACTACGACAATCTGATCGACGTCGCGGTCGAGAAGCGGCGGCTGCAATATTCCTTCGACAAGCTGATCGTCTCGCCTGAGATGAAGGAGATCGGTGTCGGCGACATCAAGGACGAGCGCATGACGCGCGCCATCGGCATCATCGTCGAAGGCTACCAGCTCGCCCGCGCCCCTGCTCCGGCCGAAGTGTTCTCGCGCGAGTTCCTGCCGCCGCGCGCCGAGCGGGAGCTTGTGTATACCGCCAACTGAGCTCGGAGAGACCGCCATGGCCACGGAGGTATCGGCAACCAGCCTGTTCCGTGGCCCTGATCTCGGCATCAGCGACAATGTTGTGCTGCGGCACGAGGCCGGTGTCATTACCGACATCTCGGAAGGAGCGGGGGCCGCGAGCGGCACGCGCTCCTTCGTCATTCCCGCGTTCGTCAATGCGCACGACCATGCCCGCGCCACGGCATCGTCCTTCGGCGCGGTCGGGATGCCCCTGGAGAGCTGGATCCTGCGCACCGCGCTCGGTGCGCCGGTCGATCCTTACCTGACCGCCGCTTCCGCGCTCGGCCGCTCGGCCAAGGCTGGCTGCGCGGCCATGATGGTGCACTGTACCCGCCCGAGCGGGACGATGCCGTTGCTCGACGAAGCCATGGCAATCGCAAGGGCGGCATCCGACGTCGGCATCCGCATGGCCTTTGCGCTCGCCGTGCGCGACCAGAACCCGATCGTTTATGGCGATGCCGAGCCGGCGCTCTCGGGGTTTTCCGCCGGCGATCGCAAGACCATCGATGACCTTTTCATCCGCACGCCAATGTCGCCGAAGACCTATATCGAGCTGACCGAGGCCATTGCCTCAGGGATCGCCGGTCCAATGGTCGACGTGCAGCTCGGGCCGGCCGGCGTGCAATGGTGCTCGAAGCCGCTGCTGGAGGCCATCGCGGAGAACTCGGCGCGAACCGGCCGGCGCATCCATATGCATCTGCTGGAGACCGTGTATCAGCGCGCCTGGGCCGACCAGAACTTTCCGGACATGATGCGGTGGCTGCGCGACATCGGCTTCCTCTCGGAGCGGCTGACGCTGGCGCATTGCATCCACGCCCGCCCGGACGAGCTGGAGATGATCGCTGCGTCAGGTGCACGCATCGTCACCAATTTCAGCTCGAATATGCATCTGCGCTCGGGCCTCGCTCCGATCGCCGCCGCGCACAAATGCGGTTGCGCCATCGCGGTCGGCGTCGACGGGCTGGCGCTGGATGAGGATGACGATATCCTGCGCGAGATGCGGCTGGTGCAGATGGCCCATGGCGGCCTGGGGTTCAAGCAAACCTGGACGCCGGCCGAACTGTTCTCCCTTGCCATCCGCAATGGACGCCGTGCCACCGGGGCGCCCGGGAGCGGGGAGCTCGCCATCGGCAATCCCGCCGACTATGTCGTGATCGACCTCGATCGGCTCGACCGCGACCGGATCATGCCCGTCGATCCCATGACGCTGCTGTTCGCGCGCGGCAATGCCTCGCTGGTCAAGGAGGTCGTCGTTTCAGGCAGGACGATCGTCGGCGACGGGGCGTGTACCGGCGTCGACCTGCCGGCCATCGAGCAGGAATTACGGGCGATGTACCGCGCTAATATCGGCAAGCTCGCCGGTTTCAAGCGGATATGGCCGGCGCTGTCGGAGCGGGTCGCCGGCTGGTTCGAGCAACAGCTCACCTGTGACTAGGGCGGAGCTCGGCGTCGCCTTGGTCCGGCCGATACAAAACCGCGATAGCTGGTAAGCGGAACCTCGTCTGGCGATTGGTGTAGCTCTGGGCTATCACACGCGCGGCTGTGCGTCGGCGCGGCCGACACCTGTTCAAGGAGCTCCCGATGCGTCTTCCTACTGTTCTTCTGGCCGTCACATGCTTTGCCGGCGCAGCTTCGGCTGAAGATCTCACCGGCACGCTCCAGAAGATCAAGGAGACAAAGAAGATCACGCTCGGCTATCAGGAAGCCTCCGTCCCCTTCAGCTATCTCGACGGCAACCAGAAGCCGGTCGGCTTCGCCATGGATATCTGCCTGAGGATCGTCGAGGCCGTGAAGAAGCAGCTCGGCATGCCCGACATCGCCGTCGACACGCTCGCCGTGACCTCGTCGAACCGGATCCCGCTGATGGTCAACGGCACGCTCGATCTGCACTGCTCGGCGACCACCAACAATGCCGATCGCCAGAAGCAGGTCGCCTTCACCAATACGCATTTCCTCAGTGCGACCCGGTTCGCCGCCAAGAAGGCCGCGAAGATCAACACGATCGACGATCTCAAGGGCAAGGCGGTCACGGCCGTCGCCGGCTCGGTCAACCTGACACAACTCGCCAAGGTCAATACCGATCGCAATCTCGGCATCAATCTGATGCCGGCAAAGGATCAGGCCGAGGCCTTCCTGTTGCTGGAGACCGACCGCGCCCAGGCCTATGCGCTCGACGACGTGCAGCTCGCGGTCGCGATCGCGCGCTCGAAGGAGCCGCAAGCCTTCATGATCAGCGAGGAGGCGTTCTCGAAGCCGGAGCCTTATGGCATCATGCTGCGCCGCGAGGATGCCCCGTTCAAGGCGCTGGCGGATCGCGCCACCGCGGAGCTCTACGCAAGCCCGGAGATCGAGGTTCTCTACAAGAAATGGCTGCAATCGCCGACGCCGCCGAACGGCCTCAACTACAACGTCCCGATGTCGGCCGCTCTGCGCAACGTGTTCAAGAAGCCGAGCTCGAGCGCGGATCCGGATGTGTATGTGGCAAATTGAGGCGAGGACGTCGGCCTGCCGGGATCCGCGGGCACGCCGGCATCCGGAACTGCTGGGGCCGCCGTCGCGATCTGGTCGCCGTTTCGTGATCGCCCATATGATTGCGGCCTAATAGATAGTTTCCTATCTAATCGGGGTGGCTCCCTCGCAAGCTCATATTCATGCTGAACTCGGCCGGCTCATCGCGCGTCTTGGCCGGGTTTGGCGCCGCCAGTCGGACCAGGCCCTGTCCGACCATGGGCTATCCTATGCCACCGCCATTCCGCTGCTGGTGCTGTCGCGCCACGGCGAGAATGTGCGCCAGGGCGTGCTAGCGGACGAGCTGGGGATTGAAGGCCCGTCGCTGGTGCGGCTGATCGACCTGCTTCAAGCGGAGGGTCTCGTCGAACGCCGCGAAGACCCGACCGACCGGCGCGCCAAGACGCTGCATGTGACGAGGGCAGGCGAGGCGAAGGTCGAGGAGACAAACCGGGTATTGCGGCGCGTTCGGGCCAGCCTGCTGAAGGATATCGGGCCCGAGGAACTTGCGATAACCTTCGAAACTCTCCAGCGCATCGAACAGCGGGCCGGTCGCCTGCAGGACGTCAAGACCGGTCCCGAGGCGAAGTAATCCATGCGCGCAGACGAGCCGTTCCTGGTCCGCCACGCGGACCTCGTTTTTGCTTTGAAGACGTTCGCTGCGTCGATCCTGGCGCTCGTCGTCGCGCTCGCGATGGACTTGCCGCGGCCCTATTGGGCCATGGCGACGGTCTACATCACCTCGCAGCCGCTGGCCGGTGCGACCAGCTCGAAGGCGTTCTTCCGCGTGATGGGCACGTTGGTCGGCGCGATCATGACGGTGGCGCTGGTGCCGAACCTCATCGATGCGCCGGAGCTGCTCTGCCTCGCGATCGCGCTCTGGATCGGGCTTTGCCTCTATCTGTCGTTGCTCGACGGTACGCCCCGCAGCTACGTCTTCATGCTGGCCGGCTATACGGTGGCGCTGATCGGCTTTCCCTCGGTGTCCGAGCCGGGGGCCATCTTCGATACCGCTGTGGCGAGACTCGAGGAAATCTCGCTCGGCATCATCTGCGCCAGCCTCGTCTCCACGATCGTATTTCCCCGCAGCGTCGCGCCTGCGGTCGCTCACCGCGTCGATAGCTGGCTGGCGGACGCGCGCCGCCTGAGCAGGGCGGTGCTGCTGCGCGAGGGCACCAACGAGACCCGCCGCGGCAAGCGCGTCAAGCTCGCAACCGACATCGTCGATATCGACACGCTCGCCACCCATCTGGCCTACGACCGGCTGACCGACCGCAATGCCATCAACGGGCTCGGCGAAATCCGGCTACGCATGCTGATGCTTCTGCCAGTGATCGCCTCGCTCGAGGACCGGCTGGCCGCGCTCGGCGAAGAGGCGTTGCGCAGGCAGCCGGAGTTGACGCGGCTGCTGGAGGACCTCGCGCAATGGATCGTGAGCGAGGCCGGTGCACGGCAGCCGGCCGAACGGATCCGCGCCATGATTGCGGAGCGGCAGGCCGTGCTCGATGACGGCGCTGACTGGGAGCGGATCATCGCCACCAGCCTGTTGTTGCGGCTGCGCGAGCTCGTCGATCTGTCGCGCGATTGTCGTGAATTGACCGAGGCGATCGCCGACAACCGCAACGTCGCGACCGTCGAACTGGTCTTCCATTCCGAAGCCGGCGCCGCGCCGGCGCGCCACCGGGATCGCGGCCTTGCGCTGTGGTCAGCGGCCGGGGCGGCCATTGCCATCCTGATCTGTTGCGCGTTCTGGATCGGCACCGGTTGGCCGGATGGTGCGTCGGCCCCGATGATGGCGGCCGTCGCATGCTCGTTCTTCGCCGCGCAGGACGAGCCGGCGCGCTTCATCCGCAGTTTTGGGCTGTGGTCGCTGGTCGCGATCGTGGTCGTCGCCGTCTATCTGTTCGCGCTGGTGCCCGCGATCTCGCATCTCGAGGTTCTCATCGTCGCGCTGGCGCCGACCTTCCTGCTCTATGGCTTCCTGATCAGCCGGCCGGCGACGACGGGCACCGGCATGGCGCTTGCGGCCAACACCGCGACCCTGCTTGCGATCCAATCGACCTACAGCGCCGATTTTGCGTCCTACGCCAATTCCGCGCTCGCATTCTTCGTCGGCGTCGTCATTGCCGAGCTGGTGACGCGGATCGCGCGCGGGGCGGGGGCCGAGTGGATCGCCAATCGTCTGGTGCGCTCGAGCTGGACGACGATCGCGGTCGCCGCCGAACGTCGCGGCAAGCACGATCGAGCGGCCTTTGCAGGCCTCATGCTGCACCGGCTCGGGCTTCTGGTGCAGCGTATCGCATTCCTCTCGGAGAGCGATCGCCGCGATGCCGATAGCCTGGTCCAGCTCCGTATCGGCATCAATATCATCGATCTGCGGCGGGCGCGCTACGGGTTGGCTGCCGCCACTATTGCCGTCATCGACGACATGCTCGATCAGCTTGCGATGGCCTGCGGCAGCTATGCGGGTGGTGGCATGCCGATCGAGCTGCTGACGAGCGTCGATCGGGCGCTGGCCCGGGCGGTGAAAGATCCCAACGACACCGCACGCGAGGACGCTTTGATCGGCCTCGTCGGCATCCGCCGGGGCCTGTTTCCAGACGCGCCGGCCTATCGGCCGCGCGCAGGCGAGAGTGTTGCGGCATGAGATATGTGGTCGACATCTATGGCGTGCTGGTGCCGGCGCTGCTGCTGTGGGTCATCGTCGCCTACGTTCTGAGCGCGCTGCTGCGCCGACTGATGCAGCGCTTCAACCTTTACCGGCTGGTCTGGCACCGCCCGCTGTTCGATTTCTCTATTTTCGTCTGCCTTCTCGGTGGTGTCGTCTATCTCTCGGAGTATCTGTCATGAAAGGAAATCTCGCCGGGCTTGGCCGCCTCGCATTGACCGTCCTTGCCGTCGTCGCAGCACTCGCCGTCGGCCGCGGGCTTTGGGTCTACTACATGGAATCGCCCTGGACCCGTGACGGCCGCGTGCGTGCCGACGTCGTTCAGGTCGCGCCCGACGTGTCCGGCTTCGTCACGGACGTGCTGGTCAAGGACAATCAGAAGGTCCGTCGCGGCGAATTGCTGTTCCGGATCGACCGCGAGAGGTTCGCGCTGGCGCTGCGGCAGGCCGATGCGTCGGTTGCCGGTCATCAGGCGACGCTCGACCAAGCTGACGCCGATCTGAAGCGTTACAATGCATTGACGACCGATGCGGTGTCGCAGCAGAAGCAGGAGCAGGTGCTCGCTACCCAGCTGCAGGCGAAGGCAGCCTTTGATGCGGCCGTCGCCGACCGCGCGGTGGCTCAGCTCAACCTCGACCGCAGCGAGGTTCATGCCTCCGTCAACGGCGTGATCACCAACATGGATTTGCGTCCCGGCGCCTATGTCACGGCAGGGAAGGGCGTGATGGCCCTGGTCGACACCGACACGCTGCATGTCGAAGGCTATTTCGAGGAGACGAAGCTCGCGCGCATCCGCGTCGGTGACAAGGTGCAGGTCCGGCTGATGGGCGAGAGGACCGTGCTCCCGGGCCACGTCGAGAGCATCGCCGCCGGCATCGAGGATCGCGACCGCGCCGACGGCGCGAGCATGCTTGCCAACGTCAACCCGACTTTCAGCTGGGTGCGACTGGCCCAGCGTGTGCCGGTGCGGATTGCGTTGGACCCGGTCCCGGCAGGGATGTCGCTGGTTGCGGGCCGTTCGGCGACGGTGGAAGTTCTGGATTAGGGCTCGTTCGGGAGCGTACCCAGGCGACGTGCCCGCTCCAGCAGCCGGCGCGCGTTGCGGTAGGTCGGCACTTCGACCCACAGGCCATTCACCAGCGCGCGATCTTCACCTCGGCCGCGCGCGGCGTCGAAACCAGCGACGATTGCGCCTGCGTGGGCGATCTCTTCGGCGCCGGGCGTGAAGACCTCATTGAGGCGCTGCGCATGTTCGGGCAGCACCAGGGATTTGCTGCGGTAACCGAGGCGCCGCGATAGAGTTGCCTCGCGAATGGCGCCCTCAACGTCGCTGAAGGTATAGGGAGCATCAATCGGCTCGATGCCTGCTGCGCGCGCTTCCAGCACAAAGCGCTTTCGGGCGTAATCAAGCTCAAGGCCATCTGCGCCACGCTCGGCACAGAGGTCATTGGCCAAATCCTCGGCGCCGAGGAGGGCACCGCGAATCCGGGGTGTCGCCGCGGCCATCGCGCGCACCTCGACAACACCCAATGCAGTTTCGCAGACGGGAAGGATCTCCGTGCTGCTGGGGTTCAGGCCGAGCTGGTGTTCCCAATGCGTTATCGCCGCGTCGAGGGCGTGCATCTGGGCGGCGCTGTCGCTCATAGGATAGGCGATGACGTCGGGGCGCGCCGTCATGGCTGCGGCGAGATCGAGCAGTCCGTCGGTCTCGAGTGCATTGATGCGCACGGCGGCGAGCCGTTGCTGCTGGCGGCATCCACGCACGTAGGCGTCGAGCAGGCTCCGTGCCTCGGCACGCCGTGCAGGCGGTGTGAAATCCTCGAGATCGACGATCAGAGCATCCGCGCCGCTGTCCAGCATCCTGGTGTGAGCCGTCGCGTCGGCACCCGGCCCGAATAGCCAGGTGCGGCGGAGGTCAGGGTCGAGAAGGACCATAACCGGTTGCTCCTCAAGCGTTCGAATATTTCTTCAACTCGAACCGCGCGATCTGGTTGCGGTGGACTTCATCCGGGCCGTCGGCGAGCCGCAGCAGACGCGCGGTCGCATAGGCCTGGGTCAGGCCGAAATCGTTCGAGGTGCCGCCGCCGCCGTGCGCCTGGATCGCCCAGTCGATGATCTGGCAGGCCATGTTGGGTACGGCAACCTTGATCATCGCGATCTCGGCTTTCGCCACCTTGTTCCCGACTGTGTCCATGGCATAGGCCGCGTTCAGCGTCAGCAGCCGGGCCTGCTCGATCATGATGCGGGCTTCGGCGATGCGCTCCTGCGTCACCGTCTGCTCGGAGACCGGCTTGCCGAAGGCGACGCGGCTGCGCACGCGGCGGCACATCTTTTCCAGCGTGCGCTCGGCAAGGCCGATCAGCCGCATGCAATGATGGATGCGGCCGGGGCCGAGGCGGCCTTGCGCGATCTCGAAGCCGCGGCCCTCGCCGAGCAGCATGTTCTCCCGGGGCACGCGCACGTTGGTGAAGATGACTTCGGAGGCGCGATCAGGCACGCCGTAGAAGCCGAACACGGGCAGCGGGCGCTTCACCTCGATGCCCGGGGTATCCATCGGCACCAGGATCATCGATTGCTGCTTGTGGCGGTCGGCATTGTCGGGGTCGGTCTTGCCCATGAAGATGCAGATCTTGCAGCGCGGGTCGGTCGCATTCGTCGTGTACCATTTGCGGCCGTTGATGACGTAATGGTCGCCGTCGCGCACGATCGAGCTTTCGATGTTGGTCGCGTCGGAGGAGGCGACCGCCGGCTCGGTCATGGCAAAGCACGACCGGATCTCGCCGGCGAGCAATGGCTTCAGCCAGCGCTCCTTGTCCTTCTCGGTGCCATAGCGTTCCAGCACCTCCATGTTACCGGTGTCCGGTGCCGAGCAGTTGAACACTTCGGGCGCCAGATGCGAGCGGCCCATGACTTCGCAGAGCGGGGCATATTCGAGATTGGTGAGGCCGACGCCGTGGCTGGATTCCGGCAGGAACAAATTCCACAGGCCCTCCGCGCGCGCCAGCGGCTTCAGCTCCTCGACGACCGGATAGACCTTCCAAGGTCCTAGCTCCTCGGCCTCGCGATAGAACCGCTCCTCGTTCGGATAGATGTGCCGGTCCATGAAGCTTTCGAGCTTGCGCTTGAGCTCGACGACTTTCGGCGACATCGGGTAGAGCATGTCTGGTCTCCTTGATCGATCAGCGGCCTAGCCGATTTCGAGATAATCGGGCCCGGGCAGTTCAGGGAATGGCGCGGTCGGCAGCGTCTGATACCAGAATGCGACCGACGCGATGTCGTCCTGCAAGGGAAGATACTTGGCCTCCTTTGCGCCCAGGAGCCAGCCGAGCGCCTGGATCGTCACGCGCAGGTCGGAGCGGAATCGCACGGGATCGGTAATGTGCCAGCGGTAGAGCCCGAAGCGTTGCTGCGATTTGTAGACGCCGTCGGGGCGGATCACCTGCGGCAGGCCGGAATAGGGCGTGGTGAATTCCAGATAGCGTGATTGCCCTTGACCGGCATGCGCGACATGGGGGTCGAAATTGTAGGAGCCGCAGAAATAGTCCTCGGTGCCGGTGCCGCAGATGGTCGGAAATTCGCCGTCGCCGTCGATGAAGAACTTGATCTCGCCTTCGCCCCACCAGCCGTTGTTGTTGACGCCCCAGGCCATGTAGGTCCCGACATAATGGCCCGCGCCCTTCACGCCATCGAGGATGGTGTAGACCTCCTTGAAGGGCAGTGGATTGGTGCGCCGGAACTGTGCATGAAAATAGGCGCAGTCCTCGGGCACGTCCGTGAGCGCATAGTTGATCTGGTAGTAGACGGTGAGCTGCTCCTCGCTGCGGTTCTCCAGCGTGAAGCGCGCACGCTTGCGGAACGGCATCTCCCAATAGCAGTTGAAGGCGCGGCCGGGGTTGACGCAGACCGCAAGCGAGGACACTTGCGCGAACTCTTCCCAGCCGCAGGCGAAGAAGTCGCCGGCGGGGCATTCGACGCTCGGCTGTTCCTGGTCGTCCCAGTAGACGCGCAGGATCGAATGACGCAGGCGCCCGCGCGCGAGCGTCATCCAGATCTGCTGGATCGCGCCTTGTCCCGCGATGTCGGCAAGCGTGAACGTCGCGCCGGGCTCGATGACGACGTAAGGCGAGACCTTCCAGCCCTGGCCGAGATCGCGTGCCTGGCGCGCAGCGGGGCCATCGACGGACATGCCGCCCTTGCCCTTGTCGCCCGAAAAATTCTCGGGGCTGATCGAGCGCGCCTGCGCAGTCGACAGGCGCGAGAGATTGCCGAGATGCAGACCCAATCCGGAAAATGCCATGGTGTCCTCGATCCAGGGTGAGCGAGGCTTCGATATATCGCTCCTCGATCTACCAAAAGATGAAGACCGCGCGCGGAATTGTCCGCACGCGATCGAGCGTCGTCACGCGACGCGATACTCCCTGAACTTATCGCGCAGCGCCGATTTCAGCACCTTGCCGGTGCCGGTCATCGGGAATTCGTCGAGGAATTCGACGGCGTCAGGCATCCACCAGCTCGCGATCTTCGGGCGCATGTGGTCGAGCAGGGTCTTGCCGTCGACGGTTGCACCCTTCTTGCGGACGACGAGGAGCAGGGGGCGCTCCTGCCATTTCTCATGGTGGATCGCGACCACCGCGGCCTGCAGCACGTCGGGGTGCGACAGGGCGACATCCTCGAGCTGGATCGAGGAGATCCATTCGCCGCCGGACTTGATTACGTCCTTGGAGCGGTCGGTGAGGGTGACGTGGCCCTGCGGGTCGATCACGGCCATGTCGCCGGTGATCAGCCAGCCGTCACGGTCGAGGCCTTCGTCCAGTTTCATGTAGCCGGACGCGACCCAGGGGCCGCGGGCGCGCAAGTGTCCGACGGTCTTGCCGTCGCGCGGCAGCTCATTGCCGGCATCGTCGACGATGCGCAAGGCAGTGCCGAAGCAGGCCCGGCCCGAAACCTGGCGCCGGTCGAATTTTTCCTTGTCGCTGAGATGCTCCGAGCCCGGTCGCAGGCCCGGCATCGAGCAGCCCAGCGCCTCCGTCATGCCCCAGGCCTGGATGTAGTCGATGCCATAGTCGCGCTTGAGCTTCTCGACCATCGCACGCGGCGGCGCCGAGCCGGACGACAATGTTGCGCGCAGTGTGGAGAATCTGTTGCCGGTACGGCCCAGCCAGTCGAGCAGAATCAGCCAGAAGCTCGGCACGCCCGCCGACAGCGTCACCTTCTCGCCTTCGAGCAATTCATAGAGCTTGTCGGGCTCGTAATTGCGGCCGGGCAGCACCAGCTTCGAGCCGGTGTAGGGCGCGGTGAACGGCATGTTCCAGCCGTTGCCGTGGAACAGCGGCGCCATCGGCATCATCACCTCGCGCACACCTTCGACATGGCCGGGCAGAAAATCGAAATTGCAGCAAGTCATCGTCTGCAGGATCGCGGCGCGGTGCGAGTAGATCACGCCCTTGGGATTGCCTGTGGTGCCCGACGTGTAGCAGATCGTGGACGCCGACTTCTCGTCGAACTCTGGCCAGGCGAAGCCGGCGTCGTTCTCTCGTTCCAGCAAATCCTCGTAGCAATGCACGTTGGCGAGCTTGGTCTCCGGCATCCGCTCACGCGACGACATCACGACGTAAGCCTCGATCGTCTTCAGCTGCGGCGCGATGGCCTCGACGATCGGCAGCGTCGCGCGATCGATGAACAGCAGGCGATCCTCGGCGTGGTTGATGATGTAGACGAGCTGCTCGGGAAACAGCCTGGGATTGATGGTGTGCAGCACGTAGCCCATGCCCGGCGCGGCGTAGAACATCTCGAAATGCCGGTGGGTGTTCCAGGCCAGCGTGCCGACGCGGTCGCCCGGCGTCATGCCGATCCGCTTCAGCGCCAGTGCCATGCGCTTGATCCGCGGATGCGCGTCGGCATAGGTGTAGCGATGGATGTCGCCTTCGATCTCGCGCGCGACGATCTCGGCTTCACCGTGATAGTCCGCGGCATATTGGATCAGGCCGCTGATCAGGAGCGGCATGTCCATCATCAATCCCTGCATGGTCTCCTCCGAATAGCCACGTCGTTGCGTGGCGGACGCCAGTGATTTGTGCGCGAGGTTAGCGGAACGGCACGCGGCGTTCACGCAAAAAGCATGGGACGCGATTGCATGCGTCACTTTTTCAGGGCTAATTTGAGCTGAGCTGCCGGCGAAGCAGCGTTCGCCGTGGAGGAAATTCATGTCAGCGGAAAGACACAAGACCGGCGCGGCCAGCGATCCTACCGTCGATGTTGCCGCACTCCGCGCGCGCTATCGCGACGAGCGCGACCGCCGTTTGCGCGCCGAGGGCAAGGCGCAATATGTCGAGGTCACAGGCGATTTCGGCCGCTACCTCGATGACCCCTGGGCCGATCCCGGCTTTACCCGCGCAGCTGTCGATGAAGAGACGGAAGTGCTCGTCGTCGGCGGCGGCTTCGGTGGTCTGTTGTGTGGCGCGCGCTTGCGCGAGGCCGGCATCGATGATTTCCGCATCGTGGAAAAGGCTGCCGACTTCGGTGGCACCTGGTACTGGAATCGTTATCCCGGTGCGGCCTGCGACACCGAGAGCTACATCTACCTGCCGCTGCTGGAAGAGACCGGCTACATGCCGGTGCGCAAATATGCGCGGGCTCCGGAGATCTACGAGCACTCGCGCCGCATCGGTCGTCACTTCAAGCTCTACGAGCGCGCGTTGTTTCAGACCGTCATCTCCCGGATGGCATGGCAGGAGCAGGAGGCGCGCTGGCTGGTCGAGACCAACAGGGGCGACCGGATCCGTGCGCGCTTCGTCATTCTCGCCGGCGGTCCGCTGAGCCGACCGAAGCTGCCCGGCATTCCCGGCATCGAGACCTTCAAGGGCCACAGTTTCCATACCAGTCGCTGGGATTACGGCTACTCCGGCGGAGACGCGGATGGTGGTCTCACCGGACTTGCCGACAAGCGCGTCGGCATTATCGGCACCGGCGCCACCGCCGTGCAATGCGTGCCGCATCTCGGCCGCTCGGCCAAGGAGCTCTATGTCTTCCAGCGCACGCCGTCGGCAATCGGCGTGCGTGACGACCGCCCGACGGACCAGAACTGGGCGCAGAGCCTCGAGCCCGGCTGGCAGCGCGAGCGCATGGACAATTTCACGGCGGTGATCTCAGGCGAGCCGTTCGATCGGGACCTGGTGCAGGACGGCTGGACTGGTCTCCTCGGTGAGATCTTGCTGGCGCCGCGCCGGCAAGCGCAGCCGGTCACTACGATGGAGGAGGCGCTGAAGGTCATCGAGCAGGCCGATTATCGCAAGATGGAGGAGATCCGCGCCCGCGTCGATGCGATCGTGAAGGACAAGGCGACCGCGGACGCGCTCAAGCCCTGGTACAAGGCGTTCTGCAAGCGGCCGTGCTTCCACGACGAATATCTCGACACCTTCAATCGTCCCAACGTGCATCTCGTCGACACCAAAGGACAGGGCGTCGAGCGCATCACCGAGAATGCCGTCGTGGTCGAGGGCAAGGCCTACGAGCTCGACTGCCTGATCTACGCCAGCGGCTTCGAGGTCGGCACGGATTACGCCCGCCGCATGGGCTTCGAGGTCTACGGCCGCGATGGCACCAGCCTGTCCCAGCGCTGGCAGGGCGGCGTCAAGACCATGCACGGCTTCTATAGCCGCGGCTTTCCGAACTGCTTCCTGATCGTCACCGTGCAGGCCGGGCAGAGCGCCAACTTCCCGCACATCATCGACGAGCAGTCGCAGCACATCGCCTATGTGATCGATCAGGCGCGCAAGCGTGGCGCCCGGACGCTGGAGCCGACGCTTGCTGCCGAGAACGCCTGGGTCGACGAGGTCGTGAAGGCCGCGATCGGCCGGCAGACCTATCTCGCCGAATGCACGCCCGGCTACTACAACAATGAAGGCGTGTTCGACCCGGTCGCGGCCAGAAACAGCCAATATTGGCGCGGGCCAATGGCGTTCCTGCGGCTGCTCGACAAATGGCGGAAGGAAGGCCGTCTGGAAGGTCTCGAATTGACCTAGCCGGCATGGTCTAGCCGGACGGGTCACGATCGCGAACCTTGCCTCCAATCAGTCCCAGCGAAATTTGTTCAAGGCCGCCCTTCATTTCTCTGTCCAGTCGAGGCTCCCACCCATAATCTGCGCCATGGCTCAAGTGAGCGGCAATGCAATTCATCAGGGGCGGGTTCTTGAAGAATACTCTAACTTCGCTGACTCCCGTTGTTACGATGATCCCGCTCTCTTCAAGGTACTCTAACGCGGACTTTATCGAGTCCGCGCGATACTTGCCGCTGAGGTGTTCATCAATCTCACTCAATCTAGTGATCGAGGATACTGATCGCGAAACGAGAAAGGAAAACACGTCTGAGAAGTCGGCGTTGTTTTCGATGACACGAGAGATATTGCGAATGCTATCGCGATTCTCTAAGCGAAAGTCCGCGATAATTTTCCTGCATACTTCGCGCACGGTCGGCAAAGTTAAGCGATTGCCCGAACCGACCTTGGCGACGAGATGTTGTCCGAGCCAGTTTAGTTGCTTCATCAGCCCATTGGCTGCATCAAAGATGTACTCCGCATATTGCAATTTTTCGGTTCGAGTAAGCCTTCGATCTGACGCTGGGGTCTTGATATCTAAGAAGTCGAATTTCGAGTTAAGGTAGCCGACGGACTCGCCAGCGTTGGCAAGGCCGCCAACCGTTATTTCGGATATGCGATGTGTCAGAGCCGGATTTGCTTTCAAGAGCCGTTTGAGGATATCATCGGTTCCGACGAGAACTAGCTTGCCTTCAAAGCTCTGACCCAGCAATTTGCAAACGGCCGCAATTCTTCCGACCGTATCCTCGTCTGCTACTTCAAAGTCATCAACAACGAGTACCAGTTTATTGTCGTGAACCCATTTGGCGACGTCGTGCGCGCCCCACTGTTCTGCTTTCTTTAATTGTAGTTCGTAGCTATCTTTCTCAGAGAATTCGTCTCCGTATTTGAAGTTAAATTCGCCGCCAAATTTGAAGAGATTTAGAATGCCTTTAGCAGAAGCCTCTCTAGACACCTTTGTTCGCCGTGGAATTTCTACAAATTGCCGACAAAAATCCTTCCAGTGCATGTCCTTGGAGAGTTGCACATGCATAAAATCTCTGCTGCGGTTCGAGAAAATCTTCTGAACCAAAGAAGTCTTGCCCGTTCCGCTGGGGCCGTCGATGCAGAGATGTTGATCTGTGGTCCCCAGTTGGTACGAGACCTCTCTCTCTAGTGCTTCGCGGCGAAGCCAAAGCTCCTCGTTGTCGCCTCGCGTCGGCTGTGTACTAAACGCGAGAGATACCTGAGCCGCTCTTGCGTAGAGCTCTGCTTGTACTTCCTTGCGTTCATCGCTCATTGGAGTTGGTCTTCCGGAGAGGAATATGATTTGGGCTGAAAAGAGAAGCTAATCATCTGCATTTTGGTGCCCAAAAGACAATAAAACAACTATAAAGTGTATAATGGCATTTCAATTGACGAGGGCTTGGGGTCGGTGAGATGGGTTCTATGATCCCGGCCCCGACAGGTGCGACCCGGCTTTACGTCATCGTTGGCGATCCCATCGCCCAGGTGCGCTCGCCGGCCGGCGTCAGTGCCGCCTTTGCCGCGCGGGGGCACGATGGCATTCTCATGCCCGTTCAGGTCGCGCCGGCGGACTTGCCCGATTTCCTTTCGGTCGCGAGGCGGCTGAAGAATCTCGACGGCATCGTCGTGACCATTCCGCATAAGTTCGCCTGCTACCAGGCCTGCACGAGTGCGACCGATCGCGCTCATTTCCTGGGTGTCGTGAACCTGATGCGGCGGCGCGCCGATGGTTCGTGGCATGGCGACATGGTGGATGGTCTCGGCTTCGTCGGTGCGGCACGGGCGAAGGGGATCGCTCCCGCGGGCATGCGGGCGCTGCTTGTCGGCGCGGGAGGCGCGGGCTCGGCGATCGCGCTCGAGTTGATCGAAGCCGGGGTAAGCGACCTCGCCATTCATGATGGCCTGGCCGAGCGCCGCGACGCGCTGATCGACAGGCTCAACGGTCTCCGCAAGACGCCCGTGCGGGCCGGCGCCATGGATCCTTCCGGCTTCGATTTTGTCGCCAATGCGACGCCCGCGGGGATGAAAGAGGGCGATCCGCTGCCGGTCGATGTGGCGCGGCTCGCACCATCGGCCTATTGCGGCTGCGTCATCACAAAGCCCGAGATTTCGCCGTTCATCGCGGAAGCTCGCAAGCTCGGCTGTGTCACGGGCACCGGAACGGATATGTACCGGCAGCACCAGAGCATCATGGTGAATTTCCTGCTGGGAACGGACGAGCCGTGATCCCCGGTGTCAAGGGCTTTGCCTGGATCGATTGGTGGCTTCGGGACTTGAGCGATGGCAATTGACGTAGGATCATGCGCTTGCGCGAGCCGGTCGCGTGGCAGTTGAGAGGAACGAGCAATGATCAAGGGCAGGACAGTCGCGACAGCAGTGATTGGCGTGGCCGCGCTGCTCCTCTCTCTGCCCATGGCCGAGGCCGCCACTTGCGGCAACGGGCCCGGCGGCTTCGAGGCCTGGAAGCGCGAGTTCAGTGCGGAGGCGCAGGGCAAGGGTATCGGCCAGACCGCGCTCGCGGCCCTGATGCAGGCCAACTACGCCAGCGCCACCATCGCCGCCGATCGCGGCCAGCGCAGCTTTTCGCTGACGCTCGACCAGTTCCTCGCCAAGCGCGGTGCCACCACCATCGTCGCCAAGGGGCGGCAGCTCAAGCAATCACAAGGAGCCTTGTTCGCCTCGATCCAGCAGCGCTATGGCGTCCCGCCCGGACCCCTGATCGCAATCTGGGGCATGGAGACCGGCTTCGGTAGCCAGCGCGGCAATCAGAACATGCTGTCGTCGATCGCAACCCTTGCCTATGACTGCCGCCGTCCCGAATTCTTCACCGACCAGCTCTATGCCGCGCTGAAGCTGATCGACCGCGGCACGCTGTCGGGGGCGACGCGCGGCTCCATGCATGGCGAGGTCGGCCAGACCCAGTTCATGCCCAAGAACATCCTGGCCTATGGCACCGGCAATCTCGAAGTTGCCGCCAATGCCCTGAACTCGACCGCGAATTTCCTAAAGGCTCATGGCTGGCGCGCGGGAGCCGGATACCAGCCGGGCGAGCCGAATTTCGCCGCGATCGAGGCCTGGAATGCCGCGGGCGTCTATCAGAAGGCCATCGCGCTGATGGGCCGGCAGATCGACGAGGGCGGAGGGGCGGCCGCCTCCCGCTGACAGAGACCCCGTTTCGAACGGGCTCCATTCTCGTTTTGACGCGCCGAACCGGCATCCGCTGCGCTCGAAAGCGCTCCTGCTCAGCAAGGCGTGATGCGCCGGCGCGAGAAAGTTGTTGCCATTGGGAACCGACGGCACGAGGTTTGCTTTGATCAGATTCAGGGCTGGGCATGAGGAGACTCACCATGGCAACCCAGATCGTGATGGACCAGACTGGCGATACGCGCCACGAGTTTGATCCTGGCAATGCCGAAGCGCTGGCGCGAGCCGAACGGCGCTTTCGGGAGCTGACCGGCGCTGGCTTCACCGCCGCCCTTCGAAACGGACCCGGCGAAGTCACCCGCATCAGATCGTTCGACCCGACCGCGCAGGAAACGCTATTCTATCCGCGCCTGGTCGGCGGCTGATCTGAGCTGCTCATGATCGCGGCAGTTTGGCTCCGCGCGCCGGCGCGTGCGCGTCTGCATGCGCTGCGCGAACTCTATCGGCGGTTCTTCGGCGAGAACACGCCGGACGCACGTGGCCGTCGGCTTCTGGCCGAATGGCTGTCGTCGGCGCAGCGCGCCCAGTTCGAGCAGCACCGCTATTTCGACGTCGTCGGCTGCGACACCGGCAGGATCTACCGTATTCATTATGGCACGGCCGCCAACGTCCACGAGATCGACGACGCCGGCATTGCGACGATGGGGTGGTGCTTCGTCCCGTCGGGTTTTCTGGTTCCGGGCGACGTCATGCTGGCGCAGAAGATCGCGCTCGAGACGGACGAGAAGGGGGCGCTGGCGCTTGCCAACCGGTTTCCACCGGCAACGCATTCGGAGCATTTCTACCGGCGGCCGTTCTAGCCGTGGGGAAGCGAAGCGGTCAGTAGTGCGTGGTGCGGTAGGCATCCAGCGCATGCGCTGCGAAAACGCCGACGCTGCAGAGGGCGAGCAGGGCGGAGATCAGCTCGATCATAGCTCGTCCTCCTGCGGTGGCTGGGCGACGAGGTTTTGACAGCAGGAATATTCGTAGATCAGATCGAGGAGGAATTGCATGGTGGCCGTCCCTGTATCTCTTTTGACAACCATTTAACCGGCGATCTGTTTCAGGCGTGTTTCGTCGCATCCGGAATGGGGTTTCGCAGGGAACCCTCGGGCCGGTTTGTGCGCTGCAGTCTCGCCAAAATGCCGCGGCCCGAGAGGGGCGCCGGCCCGTCTTCCGGCCGCCGCCGGCCCTTGCGGCTCTCTTCCGGAGATGGTCATCTCAGCTCGGGAACGCGCTGGAGGCTGCCATGAAACGATTCCTTCTCGCCGTTTTGCTGACCGCGGGCGCCTTAACGGCCGGGCCGGCGGTTGCGCAACAATCCAAGGTCGGCGACTGGACCATCGAAAAACGGACGCAGGACACGCACTGCAATGCGAGCCGCGGCTACAAGGACAAGGACGATGAGAACCGCGACTACGTCATCGTGATCACCTATTCCGAGAAGGCGATCGTCATCGTGATGATCTACGACGGCTGGGAGTGGGAGACGGTCGGCGAGATCCTTCGAGCCGATGTCGGTACTGACGATGCGGACATCATGAAGAAGGCGAAGTGGGAGGTCATGGACAAGACCACCGTGCGCGGCATCTTCGAGTACGACCAGTCGATGATGGACCGCCTGTCGAAGGCAAAGCGCCTCACGCTCGATTTCGAGGACGATGACGACGACAGTATCGAGATGCAGATCCCGCGTGCCGGCGAAGCGCTGGCAGCGTTGAAGTTCTGCGAAGAGAACCGGAAATAAGTTGCCGGTTCGGGCCGTGAGGGCGACAACACGGCGGCCATGAAGTCGATCGCAGCGGGCAGGCGCGTGACTCTTCGCACACAGTCCGCTCGCTGTTCGCATTTATCCTAGTCTTTGGCGAAACCGTCCAAGCCGCTCCCTGCGGTTGACGTTACGCAAGGACGATGTTCGATATTCCAGCATCCAGCTGCAACGTATTTTCATTGTCGAAGGCGGCAATTGACCGGCCCGCCTTCTCCGTCAGTTCCCGGATCGCGGGCTGTTCGCCTCGCGCGGGCCGCACGCAGATCGCGTCGTCCGCCCGATGACGACCCATCAGGCAAATCGATTCTCGTCCCTCATCGGCGAGATCTACGATGCGGCGATCGCCCCCGCATTGCGCAGCGGCGTGCTGGAGCAGGTCGCGCATTTCGTCGGCGGTTGTGCCGCGATGATCGTCTCGAGGGACTCGGCGCGGCTCTCGATCGAGATTCACCAGCATTTCGGCATCGATGCCCGCTTCCGCCAGCTTTATCGTGACCGCTATGTCGAGCTCGACCTTCTGCTCGATCGTCATCTCAATCTCGCTCCCGAGCAGACCATCGACGTGACCGAGATCATGCCCCGCGAGGACTTTCTGGCGACGAGCTTCTATCGCGAATGGCTGGAACCGCAGGGGGCGATAGACCTCGCGACCATCGCGCTGGAGAAGACGTCCGCCCGCACCACGATCCTGCAGGTGTTGCGCCATCGTTCCCGTGGAACCGTCGACGACGCGATGCGCGAGCGCATGCGATTGCTGGCTCCGCACATCCAGCGATCGCAGATCATGGGCCGGCAGATTCGCGCTCGTTCCCACACGGTCGACGATCTCGCCGACGTGCTCGACGGATTGAATACGGCAATCTGCCTGCTCGACGCGGACGGCCGTGTCGTCCATGCCAATGCGGCGTGCCGTCAGCTGTTCGCCGATGCCAGTCTGCTCGCGATGGTCGGTGACAGGATCGTAGCCCGCAACACCCAGACCGACAAAATATTCCGCGGCCTGTGCGAAATCGATGGAGGCGCGCGACGTCAGGTCGAGCTTGCGACGTCGACCGATGGACAGCATTATCTGCTCCACGCCTTTCCGCTGAAGCGGGACCGCAATCTTCCGCGGGATGTTGCAGCCACGATGCTCTTCGTTCAAAGGGCGTCCATGTTGCCTTCGCTCGCTGCAGACGCGATTGCAGCGGCCTTCAGGCTGACACCTTCCGAATTGCGCGTGCTGATGGCGATCATCGAGATCGGCGGAGTTCCCGATATTGCTGCAAAGCTAGGCATCGCGGAAACCACCGTGAAAACGCATCTCGGTCGCTTGTTCGAAAAGACGGGCGCTGGCAGGCAGGCCGATCTGGTGAAGATCGCCGCCGGCTTTGCCGTGCCTTTCGCGCGGCGGACGAGCGGAGACGACAGGGCCACGTAATACGTTTTCGCGTGCCGCGATGTTACGCGCCGCGATCTCAATCCATTGTGATGGACCGGACTCGTGGGTCCTCCGAACGCAGGACGCGAGTCATTCGAGACTTTCGTATATCGCGCTCCTGACAACAAGAGCAGCGTACGTCGCACGAGCATGCCGCGCCGGCATCGAACGCGCGTATGAGGAAGCGACAGCGTATTGCCGGCCTGCTCGTCGGTTGGAGAGATTGCAGTGAGCAGCATGGTTGATTTTTCCGTTCTCAACGTTTCAACGAACGAAATTCCCGAAGGCGAGCGCATCCCGATGCTTCGCGATTTCTATTGTCGCGGGGTGTTGAAGGCAGAGGTCGAAGCAAGGGAAGGAAAGCCGGCAGCAGCGAGCTTTACGTCCCACGTCCTGCCGGAAGCCCAGTTGTTGATCGGAGGGCTGTGCGGAGCGCGAGTCATCCGCACCAAGCAATTGGTGGCCGACGGCGACGACAGTCTCGCTCTGATCGTGAACCGGTCGGGCGTGCTCGGGATATCCGAACGAGGGCTCGATCTGAGGCTTCATCCAGGAGAGGCGGTCTTGACGAGCGCAGAGGACGTCACGACGTTCGAGCGGTTGTCGTTGGGCAGCTGCTTCTCGCTGCGTGTACCAAGACGCGTGCTGGCACCGATGATCGTGGATGTCGATGATGCCGTGATGCGTGTCATGCCGGAAAGCTCCGCCGGGCTCAGACTGCTGGTCGACTACGCGGTGACGCTGGTGCGGGAGAAGGCGTTCGCGATGCCTGAACTCCGGCAGCTTGGAGTCGCGCATCTGCACGACCTCTTGGCGCTCGTGCTCGGCGCGACCGGTGAGACGCGGGAGCTGGCCGGACGGCGCGGCATCAAGGCGGCCCGGCTCCAGAGGGCGAAGGTCTCCATCGCCAACAATTGCTGGCGCCAGGATCTGTCGGTCAACTCGGTCGCCCAGGAGCTCGGCGTGACGCCGCGCTATCTCCAGCGCCTGTTCGAGGCCGACGGCAAGACCTTCTCATCCTTCCTGATCGAGCAGCGCGTCAAGCGCGCGCATCGCATGCTGCGGGAGCCCGGATATGCCGAACGAACGGTAAGCTCGATCGCCTACGACGTCGGCTTCGGCGATCTCTCGTATTTCAATCGTTGCTTCCGGCGAACCTACAATGCCACGCCGAGCGACGTCAGGAGCGGCGAGATGCCTTAAGGGCGCGCCTGCCAATTTCGATCCGCGGGCGGGAATTTTGCCCCTGATCGCGAAGTCATAGCCACAGCGTTGCGTGCGGCATCGGCAGCCGGAGTATGGAATGCGCCGTTTCTTTTTCGACCTCCTCGTCGGCAATGTCGTGAAAATTGATCCCGGCGGCATGGTCTTCGAGCAGACCAGCGCAACGTTCGTCGTTGCCGACGAGATGGCAAGGCACCTGTTCGTCTGGCGCGACGATCTGCGCGATCGCGACGCCTTTATCCGCGTCAGGGACTCCGGCGGCAACGAGATCTATCGCGCTGCGGTGTTCGCGGAATGTGCCGAACGAGTGGGCTGGGACCAGGCGTAGTTCTTTGGGATGTGTCGCGCATCTGCATCAGTCCTTGGTCAAACCACATCAGTTCGTTTTGAGACGAGCTCCGGTCGTATTCGTCCAAGTCGAACCTTGCTGACATTTCTACCTTAGGGTCCGCGAATCCAGTTCGCGGCGACCGGTCTCATCCGAGCGGACGAGGTCGGTGGTGAACGCCTGAACGCCCCTGGCGATGAAGGCATCGACCGGGAATAACTATGCAACGTAAACGTCTTACGACCGTCAATGATCGGCTTTTGCGAATTTCTGCATCCGCGCTGCTGCTGGCGCCCTGCTTGGCGATCAAGCGCGCGGAAGCCGCTTGTTCGCCGGCTTCCCCCGTCAACAACGCGACCGTGAGCTGCGCAGGGACGACGACGGATTCAAACGGCACCAGCGGCTACGGCACGCTTGTCGACGTCGGCAACACCTACGTGGTCGGACCCGGCGCGACGCTGACCGGAACGGACGTCGGTCTGGTATTCGACACCGGTACAGTCAACAATTCCGGCACCGTCACGGGTGGCGATTTTGGGGTCGAGGCGAATCGCACTGCCATCGTCAATAACATCGGGACGTCCTCGATCATCTCTGCCACCAGAGACAATGCCAGTGCCGTCTTGGGATCTGAGCTGCATGTCCGGAATGAGGGCTCCATTACGGCTTCAGGGGTCAACGGAACTGCGGTCGATGCGGGAAACACCGAGCGGAACGAGGTCTTCAACTCAGGCGCCATCGAGGGAACCGCGGTTGGCATCGGCAGCGTCGGAACGATCGCTGTGACGAATTCCGGAAGGATAGAAGCCGCTTCAGGCGGAACGGCGATTTTGGCCCGCACCAACCTGAACCTCCTGGGCAACACGGGCGCAATTACCGGTGGTCGCTTTGCGATCACGGCCGACACGATCAATCTGGTGAACGACCGAGCGGGGCGGATCAATCAAATTGATGCGAACGGCAGCGTGATATCCGTCAGGGTGCTCACCGGTTCGAATGCCGGGCAGATCGTCGGACTTGCCAGCAACAGCCGTGCGATCGATGCCGACATCGTCAACCTGAACAATACCGGACTGATCCAGGCGGACCTGGGAGGCGTCAAGGGCAGGACCGTGACGGTTACAAACGACGGAAAGATCGAGTCCTTTGCCGCAAACAGCGTTGCAATTCAGGGCCTTCAGACGACGGTCGTCAACACCGGCTCCATCTCAGGATCGTGGGGTGTCTCAGGTACCAATGTCTCGATCGCGAATTCAGGCACGATCTCCGGAGACGTCCTCGGAATATTTGCTGAGGATGTCACGGTCAGGAATTCAGGCTTAATCTCGGGAGCAGGAACTGCGTACGCGATAGGAACGGTGCACACGCTCGATCTGGACAATTCCGGAACGATCAGAGGCAGCGGCGGATCGGTCGGCCTTCAAATTGGGAGTGGCGGAAAGATCGTCAATACGGGAAGCATTGTGGCAGACCGGGCGGCGATACTCCAATTTGCTAGTCCTGACGTGCCCTTGGCGATCACAAACACAGCTTCCGGCACGATCATAGGCGCGGACGGAATATTGTCGGCGGGTACGGTGAACCTTGTGAATGCCGGTACGATTCGTGGAACCAATTCGATCGACGGAACTGCGGTGCTCGCCAACGTCGCCAACGTCAATAATAGCGGCTCCATTGCTGGCATCGTCGGCGTGCTCTCGCATGGCGCTGCCAGCATCACAAACTCCGGCACGATCACCGGAACCGGCGGCACCGCGATTGCGCTGTCGAGCGCCGCCGACACACTGACGTTGCTGCCGGGCTCGAGGATCAACGGCGTGGTCGATTTCGGCTTCGGGGCCGACGTCGTCAACGTCAACCTCACTGCGCCGAGCAGCCGAGTGTCGTCGTTGACGAGTATACAGCTCCCGACCTTCGTCAACTTTGAGGGAACCATCAACACCAACATCTCCAACGGCAGCTTCAATGGTCCGTCGGTCGTCTCCGGCTTGACGCTCGCAACGCTCGATCCGACCGCGCTGGCGCAGACCGACCGCACGTTGATGGATTTTACGGGCGGCGTCTCCTCGCTGGTGCAGGGTCGCCTGAGCGGCGGCGCCGGGCCCGCCGGCAGCAACATGATGGCGATGGCCTATGCGCCTGAAACGGCGCAGGCCGGGCCCTTCACCAAAGCGCCGCGCAGCCTCTGGACCGATCCGGCGCCGATCACGGTCTGGGCCAACAGCTTTGGCGGGCAGCGTATCCAGGACGAGACGGCGTCGACGCTGCGCGCGACCTCGACGGCATGGGGTGGGGCGATCGGTATCGACCGCAAGGTGCGGCCGGACTGGCTGGTCGGCGCCTTCCTCGGCGGCGGGCAGGGCGGTCTCTCGGTCGACCTCAACTCGCAGTCGGTCGACACCAACTACGTCTTCGCCGGCGCCTACAGCCGTTTCGAATGGGCCTCGCAGTTCTTCGACTTCACGATCCAGGGCGGCAATGCCGACAACAGGTCGCGCCGTCTGGTGCTGAACAATGCGGCCGTCGGCGGTATGGAGACGGCCACGGCGAACTACAGCGGCTGGTATGTCAGCCCGGAGGTGGCCTACGGCTACAGGCTCAACATCGGCAACGGCTACGTGCTGACGCCGACGGCGCGGCTGCGCTACGTCGCCGGCCGTTTCGACGGCTACAGCGAGAGCGGTTCGGCGCAGTCGCTGTCGATCGGGGGCCGCACGCTGCAGGATTTCGAGGAGCGCGGCGAGGTCGACTTGTCCCGCGTCACCGGCTTCGCCGGCGGTGAGCTGAAGGCCAACATCCATGGCGGCGTGATCGCTCTCCAGCGCGCGGGCGATACCACCATCAATACAGTACTCCTCGGCCAGAACCTGTCGTTCGTCACCCCGGGCAGCCGCAGCACGGTCGGCGCCGTCGCTGGCCTCGGCTTCGACTATCACGCCACGGCCAACGTGTCCGTGTTCGGCGCGGTCGAGGGCACGGTGATGTCCGACCAGAGCCGCACCGGCTCGGCCAAGGGCGGAGTCCGCGTCGCCTTCTGAGCGCGCGTGCATGCCGTTCTATGGCGTTCATGCAACATGCCCGCGGATTGTGCGCCGGTTCGTTTCCGGCAAAGCCGCGGTCGTTTCTCTCCAAGCCTCCAGGAAACCGCGTGCCTACGCTGTTAATCGAAGAATCGTTCGTCTCGATCTGCGTCTCGCCTTTGCCGCGGACAGCGCGGGATGACGCTTCCGGCCTGCGGGTTCGTCTGAGGACATCGAGATGCTGGGAATGAATTGGTCCGTCGCGCAAAGCCGCCGCCTCCTGCGCTGGGGATCGACCACCGCGCTTACGCTGGCGCTCGCGCCCTGGGTCCTCGGTGGCCGCGTCGAGGCGGCATGTACGCCTCCGTCGCCGGCGAGCGGCACCATCGTAACCTGTACGGGGACGACGACCGACGCGAACGGGACAACCGGCTACGGCACTGCCGCGGACAGCGGTAACACCATCAATATCTCAGCGGGGGCCAGCGTCATCGGCACCAAAATCGGTATCGAGCAGAGCCGTGTCACCGTCAACAATGCCGGCTCGATTCGGACCGATCCGACGAACGGACTAACCGGAATCGCCGCGCTTCAGGGCGTGGATCTGAACAACGCCAGCACCGGCCGCATCGATGCGCGTGGTGCGAACAGCATCGCGATCAACGCTCTCACCGGGACAGTGAACCTTGAGAACGCCGGCACGATCGTCGCATTCGGGACGGACGCGACCGCGATCTGGGCGAACGCAGTCAACGTCACGGCCAACTCGGGCACCATCTACGGCGATCGGTTCGGGATCAATGCGACCGATATCACGGTCACGAACAATAGCGGGGGCACGATCTTCGTCGGTGGATCGAACGGCTTCGCGATAGTCGCCACCAACAAGGTCGTCATCGACAACGCCGGCATCATTTCCGCCCCTGGCACCGGTGAAATCGGTGTCTCCGGCGACTCCGTGACGATTGCAAGCAATACCGGCCGGATTGCAGGTTACTTCGCCGCGATCTCTGCCAGGACGTCGACCACCATCGACAACAACGCCGGTGGACTGATCGAGGCCACCGGGGCAAACGGAATTGCCGTCTTTGTTGCCGGCGGTACGGCGACGGTGACCAATGCCGGCGAAATCTCCGCAAAAGTCACCAACGGCGCGGCGATCGAAGCAGATGGGGTGGTGTTGTCGGCAAATACCGGCATCATCTCCGGCGGCACACGTGGCATTACGGCAAACACGGCAAACGTTTCCAACAATGAGGGCGGCACGATCTCGGCGCTCGACGCCAACGGCAAGGCCATCCTGGCGACCACGGTTACGGTCGCCAATGCCGGGCAAATATCTGCGCTAGCGACCGGAGGTATCGGCATCGACGGCGACACAGTGAATGTGACGGCCAACATCGGTCTGATTTCGGGCGAAAGATACGCGATCCGCACGTCGACAGGCGCAGTTGCCGCGAACAACAATGCAGGCGGGACGATCCAGGGCACGAGCCTAGGGGCTGTCGCGATTTCTGCGGGCGCAAACGCCAGCGTATTCAATGCGGGGACAATCAAGGGTGGGATTGGCGGCGGAATCGGTGTCCTCGCCACCGGCACGGCGACCGTCGAGAACGCGGCGGGCGGATTGATTTCCGCCGGCCAGTTTGCCGTTAGAGGCGCCGACGTCAGGGTCAGCAACGCCGGCATCATGGAATCGACCCTCGGTGGGGCTGCCATCGACGCGCAGTCCGCCGCCATCAGCAATTCCGGCATCCTGAGGTCGGTGGCTGGAAGCGCGGTTCAGGTCTTCGGCGATCTCACCTTGAGCAACTCGGGCACCATCCAGGGTGCGCTGGTTGCTCCAGGGGTCTTTGCGCAAGGGCAGGCGCAGATCTTCAATGCGGGCACGATCTCGGGAAGGTACGGCATCCAGACCCTCGGCAGTCTCGGCTTGACGAACGCTGGGGGCGGCAGCATTTCGGGCAGCCTTCATGGCATCGTTGCGCAGGGGAATCTCGTCGTCAACAACGCGGGGGCCATCTCGGGAACAGCAGGCGGCGGCATCGGAGCGGCCACCACCGCGACCGTGTTCAACTCCGGCGTCATTTCCGGTGGCACCGGTATCAGCGTGGGTGGTGGCGCGAACATCACGAATTCGGGCACGATCACCGGAACCGGCGGCACCGCGATCCTGCTGTCGAATGCTGCTGACACGCTGACGCTGCTGCCGGGCTCGAAGATCAACGGCGTGGTCGATTTCGAATTCGGTGCCGACGTCGTCAACGTCAACCTGTCGCCGATCAGCAGCAAGGTGTCTTCGCTGACGACGATCAACCTGCCGACCTTCGTCAACTTCGAGGGTACGATCAAGACCAATATCTCCAACGGCAGCTTCAACGGTCCCTCGGTCACCTCCGGCCTGACGCTGGCGACGCTCGATCCGACCGCGCTGGCGCAGACCGACCGTACGCTGATGGACTTCACCGGCGGCGTCTCTTCGCTGGTGCAGGGGCGCCTGAGCGGCGGCACGGGTACAGCCGGCAGCAACATGATGGCGATGGCCTATGCGCCTGAAACGGCGCAGGCCGGGCCCTTCACCAAAGCGCCGCGCAGCCTCTGGACCGATCCGGCGCCGATCACGGTCTGGGCCAACAGCTTTGGCGGGCAGCGTATCCAGGACGAGACGGCGTCGACGCTGCGCGCGACCTCGACGGCATGGGGTGGGGCGATCGGTATCGACCGCAAGGTGCGGCCGGACTGGCTGGTCGGCGCCTTCCTCGGCGGCGGGCAGGGCGGTCTCTCGGTCGACCTCAACTCGCAGTCGGTCGACACCAACTACGTCTTCGCCGGCGCCTACAGCCGTTTCGAATGGGCCTCGCAGTTCTTCGACTTCACGATCCAGGGCGGCAATGCCGACAACAGGTCGCGCCGTCTGGTGCTGAACAATGCGGCCGTCGGCGGTATGGAGACGGCCACGGCGAACTACAGCGGCTGGTATGTCAGCCCGGAGGTGGCCTACGGCTACAGGCTCAACATCGGCAACGGCTACGTGCTGACGCCGACGGCGCGGCTGCGTTACGTCGCCGGCCGCTTCGACGGGTATAGCGAGAGCGGCTCGGCGCAGTCGCTGTCCGTCGGCGGTCGCACGCTGCAGGATTTCGAGGAGCGCGGCGAGGTCGACCTGTCCCGCGTCACCGGCTTCGCCGGCGGCGAGCTGAAGGCCAACATCCATGGTGGCGTGATCGCGCTGCAGCGCGCGGGCGACACCAGCATCAATACGGTGCTGCTCGGCCAGAATTTGTCCTTCGTCACCCCGGGCAGCCGCAGCACCGTCGGTGCCGTCGCCGGCCTCGGTTTCGACTATCACGCCACGGCCAACGTCTCCGTGTTCGGCGCGGTGGAGGGCACGGTGATGTCCGACCAGAGCCGCACCGGCTCGGCCAAGGGTGGTGTTCGCGTCGCGTTCTGAGCCGGCATCAGCCCTGGCGGCCCGAACGCGGTGCGCGTCGGCCGGGTGCCATCCGCCCGGCCGACGCCTCCTCCGATCGGAGGATGTCGCATGCGTGGGTCGTGTTATTCTCGCCGGCATTGATCAATCATTGTCATTTCGAGCCATGCACGGACCGCAGAAACTGCCGGACCTCGTCGAGACCATCTACGATGCCGGGATCGATCCGTCCCGCTGGAACGAGGCCGTCGCCGGCATTCGGGATTTCGTCGGCGGCCAGGCTTGCGGCGTATTTTCGAAGGACTCGATCAGCAAGTTCGGCGTCACTCACTACTATTGCGGAGCTGACCCGCATTTCATCCGGCTCTATGCCGACACGCATTCGAAGTTCGACCCGCTCAGCGTCCTGCCGCCACACGGCTGGGTTGTGAGTGTGCCGGACCTCGTCGATTTCGTGGAGTATCGCAAGGGGCGTTTTTACCAGGAATGGATGCAGCCGCAGGGCTGCAGCGATGCGGCCAACGTCGTGCTCGAGATGTCCAATGCAAACTGCCCCGTGATGATGACCGTGCTGTCGGGCCGCCGCATGGTCGATCGGAGCATGAAGGATCGCCTCTCGCTCCTTGTGCCGCACGCCAGCCGGGCGCTCCTGATCAACCGCGCCATGGGCGCGCAACTGACGTTGGCGACGGCACTGGCCGATGTCCTCGACAATTTGACGGCCGGGATTTTCCTGCTCGACGGCCTCTGCCGGGTGGTGCACGCGAATTCGGCCGGTCACGCTCTTCTCGCGGCCGACGACGTGGTCAGGTCGGTCGCCGGGCAGCTCGTGACCTCCAGCATGGAGGCCAATCAGGCGTTGCGCGAAGCGCTCGCGGACCGCGGCGATGCTCCGCCGCTCGCCTCAGGCGGTCATGCCATGCCGCTGCTGTCGTCCAGCAGCGAGCGCTACGTCGCTCATCTCTTGCCGTTGTCGTCCGTGCTGCGGAACGGCAGCGAACGTGTCGTCGATGCCGCCGGTGCGCTGCTGCTGCGCAAGGTGTCGCTTGGCGGGCCATCATATGGTGAATTGATCGCGCGGACCTTCGATCTGACGCCGGCAGAGCTGCGCGTGTTTCTGGCGATCGTCGAAATCGGCGGCGTCCCGGAAACCGCTTCGTCGCTGGGCATCGCGGAAACCACGGCAAAGACACATCTGCATCGCATCTTCGCCAAGACGGGCGTCAGCCGGCAGGCCGATCTCGTCAAGCTCGCGGCTGGATTTGCCAATCCGCTCGTGAATTGATCCGCCCAATCGTTGCCGGAGTTGAACCTTTTGTCGCCCTGACAGACTCACAGTAGCCGCAGGGCATGAACAAACATTCCCGCAATCTCCGCGTTCAATCATGGCTCTTCGGATGTCCCGAGTTCCCAAGCATTCCGAGCTGATCGAGAGCATCTACGATGCAGGGCTCCACCCTGAGTTGTGGAGCGATGTCGTCGTCATGCTCAATGCGTTCATTGGCAGCCAGGCTTGCGGCCTGATCTCGAAGGACACGGTCAGCAAGTCGGGAGCCACCCACTATTATTGCGGCGTCGATCCGCACTACATCCAGCTCTATTCCGAGACTTACTCCCGCTACGATCCGCTCGCTCGGCTTCCCCAGTACGGCGAGGTGCGCAACATTCCGGACCTCGTGAATTTCGACGAGTACCGCCGCGGGCGCTTCTACCAGGAATGGCTGCGTCCCCAGGGCTGCGTCGACGTTGCCAACGTCGTGCTGGAGCAGTCGAAGTCGCCGTGCCCGATGTTGATGACCGTCATTCCGGGCAAGGAGATGCTCGACGCCGAGCAACGTGCGCGCATGCGGTCCCTGGCCCCGCATGCGAGCCGGGCGCTGCTGATCAATCGCGCGATCGAGCGGAAGCAGCAGCGCGCGACCGCGCTCGCCGACGTCGTGGATCGGCTGAATGCCGGCGTCATCCTGCTCGATTCGGCTTGCCGCATCGTTCACAGCAATCCGGCCGCGGAGACGATCCTCGCGGCCGACGACGTCCTGCGTTCGATGGCGGGCCGGCTCGTGACGAGATCCTCCGAGGCGAATCTCGCCCTGCGCAACATCTTCCGTGATCCGGCAGAGGTGGCCGTCGCGGCGGCGATTGGCCGGAAGATCCCTCTGATGGCGCATGACGGATCGCACTACGTCGCTCACGTGATTGCGTTGCCGTCGCTGCTGCGCGACGGCGCAACAGAGCGTACATCGGCGGTCGGGGCCTTGCTCGTCTGGAAGGCGGAACTCGACAGTCGCTCGTGCGCCGGTCTGATCGATCGCACGTTCGAGCTGACGCCGGCGGAACTGAGGGTCCTGCAGTCGATCGTCGAAGTCGGCGGCGTGCCGGAGACCGCGGCGGCATTGGGGATCGCCGAGACGACGGTGAAGACGCATCTGCATCGCGTCTTCGCCAAGACCGGCGTCTCACGCCAGGCCGATCTGGTCAAGCTCGCCGCGGGATTCTCCAACCCGCTGCTGCACTGACCGGCATCGCGCTCGCGAGCGCGTCACTGCAGCTCGCGAAAGGTTCAAGCCGAGACATCATCAGTAAGTTATCGCGCGTCATTCGATCGAATGACGCGATTTTTTGCGTTCTCGTTTAGTGACTCGTCACACGATTTCTTGTTCGACGTCTCGATGTCCTCTGTGAAGCAACTCACAGCGGTCCGGAGTGAACCTCATCATTCTCTCGTGCAGGTTGAGAGGAGATCGTCATGCGAAGGACATCGCTTACCATGGCCGACAAGTTCCGCGACATCGTCGCCCGCGTCGGCGCCGTGTTTCACGAGCAGCGCAGGATCGAGGCGCAGCGCGCATTGCGGCGCTATCACCATTTGCTGGCCCGGCCGGACGAAACATTGCCGTTGAACGAGATCATTTCGGTCAGCAAGGAAGAGGATATTTCGAGACATGCCCACGGATCTGATACGCGCGAGCACGCTCCCGGCCAACCGGCGTTCGAGCGCGCGTAATTTCAACGTCGTTGCAGTCGTGCTGACGGTCTCGCTCGTCATTCTTCAACTGGTTGGCCTCGCGATCCTGGAGCGGTCCCACGCCCACGCGATGCACGTGTCGTTGCCGAGCGAGGCGGCCGTCTGCCCCGAGGGCGTCAATGTCGATGTTCCGCAGATTCCCTACGATTGACCGGAGGTCGGTCCGTGCCTGATGTCGCGACTCTGTTTCTGCTTAGCGTTGCCGTGTTTGCTGGCGCCTTCGTCTCGGGACTCTCCGGCTTTGCGTTTTCGGCCGTTGCAGGTGCGATCCTGCTGCGCGTGTTCCAGCCGCTTGAGGCCGTGCCGCTGATGATGGCGTGCAGCATCGGCGTGCAGGCGACCAATCTGTGGGCGCTCCGGCGCAACATCCGCTGGGAAGGCAGTCTGATGCTGATCGTCGGCGGATTGATCGGCGTCCCCATCGCGATCTCGCTCCTGCAGTCGACGGACACGCATCTGCTGCGGCGCGGCTTCGGCATCGTCGTGGCGCTATATGCTGCCTACATGCTGTTGCGGCCGACGCTGGTGACCGCCGGCGAAGCCGTCGGCCGTCACTGGGTCGCGCTGATCGGGTTCGGAGGAGGGCTCGTCGGCGGCCTTACGGCGATGCCGGGTGCCGTTCCGACGATCTGGTGCGACATGCGCGGCATGCCCAAGAGCGAGCAGCGCGGTCTGGTGCAGCCTTTCATCGCGGCGATGCAGCTGTTCGCCATCGTGCTGCTGGTCGGGCACCAGGATCTGTCGTCAAAGGTCTTCGTCGATCTTGCCGTCAGCCTGCCGGCGCTGTTCGCCGGCTCTGCGCTCGGCGTGATCGCCTTTCACCGCGTCAACGAGGCGGTCTTTCGCAAGACCGTGCTCGTTCTGTTGTTGATCTCGGGGATTTCCCTCGTCTAGTGCCCGGGACTGGTGACGGAGCCCTGGACCGGCGCCGCGCTGATGTCGCTGCCGTGATGCACCAGCGGCTTGTTGCCGGTGACGGTCCGCAGCAGCACGTAGAACACCGGCGTCAGGAACAGGCCGAACACCGTGACGCCGATCATGCCGGAGAACACGGCGACGCCCATCGCGCGCCGCATCTCAGAGCCCGCTCCGGTCGAGAGCACTAGCGGCAGCACGCCCATGATGAACGCCATCGAGGTCATCAGGATCGGGCGTAGCCGCAGGCGGCTCGCCTCGATCGCGGCCCGGATCGGCGTGCGCCCGGCGAATTCGAGCTCGCGCGCGAATTCGACGATCAGGATCGCGTTCTTGGCGGAGAGGCCGACGAGAACGATGAGGCCAATCTGGGTGAAGACGTTATTGTCGCCGTTCGAGACCCAGACGCCGAACATCGCGGCCAACAGGCCCATCGGCACGATCATGATGATCGAGAGCGGGAGCGTCAGGCTCTCATAGAGCGCGGCCAGCACCAGGAACACCAGCAGGATCGCCAGCGGGAACACCCAGATGCCGGAATTGCCGGCGATGAACTCCTGATAGGTCAGGTCGGTCCATTCAAAGGCAAAGCCAGGCGGCAGCACCTCGGCCGCGATTCGCGTCGCGGCCTCCTGTGCCTGGCCCGAGGAAAACCCGGGCGCTGCCGCTGCGTTGATGTCGGACGACAGGAACCCGTTGTAGCGGATCGCGCGCTCTGGCCCTGCGCTCTGGCGGATCTTGAGCAGCGCCGACAATGGCACCATGTCGCCTGAGGCCGAGCGCACCTTCAACTGCCTGATGTCGTCGGCGCGGGCGCGGAACGGCGCGTCGGCCTGGACGCGGACCGAATAGGTGCGGCCAAACTTGTTGAAGTCGTTGACGTAGTAGGAGCCGAGATAGATCTGCAGCGTGTTGAACACCTCCGTCACGGGCACGCCAAGCTGCAGCGCCTTGGTGCGGTCGATGTCGGCGAACAGCTGGGGCACGTTGACCTGGAAGCTCGAGAACACACCGGCGATCTCCGGCGCCTTCTGCATCGCTGCCATGAACGCGTTCGTCGCCTCGTTCAGCGCGTCATAGCCGAGACCGGCGCGGTCCTCGATCTGCAGCTTGAAGCCGCCGATGGTGCCGAGACCGTTGACCGGCGGCGGCGGGAACATCGCGATGAAGGCTTCCTGGATGCCGGCATATTTCTTGTTCAGCTCGGCCGCGATCGCATTGCCGCTCAGCGCCGCGCCCTTGCGCTCGTCGAACGGTTTTAGTGTGGAGAACACGATGCCTGCATTGGACGAGTTGGTGAAACCGGAAATCGACAGGCCGGGGAAGGCCACCGAGCTCTCGACACCGGGCTGCGTCAGCGCGATGTCGCTCATCTTGCGGATCACCTCTTCGGTGCGGTCGAGCGTGGCGCCGTCGGGCAGGCGGGCGAAGCCGACCAGATATTGCTTGTCCTGGCCCGGCACGAATCCACCAGGCACCTGCTGGAACAGGAAGGCGGTGAGGCCGACCAGCACGACATAGAGCCCCATCACGGCGGCCTTGCCGGAGATCACCTTGGTCACGGTGCCGCTGTAGTTCTCCGAGGAGCGTGTGAACGCCTTGTTGAAGCCGCGGAAGAACCAGCCGAGACCCTTCTCCATGACGATCGTCAGCTTGTCCTTGGGCTCGTGGTGTCCGTTGAGCAGCAGGGCGGAGAGCGCCGGCGACAAGGTCAGCGAGTTCACCGCCGAGATCACGGTCGAGATCGCGATCGTCAGCGCGAACTGCTTGTAGAACTGTCCGGTGAGGCCGGAGATGAAGGCGAGCGGCACGAACACCGCGATCAGCACCATGGCGATCGCGATGATCGGTCCGGAGACCTCGCGCATCGCCTGATAGGTGGCGTCGCGCGGCGACAGCCCGGCCTCGATGTTGCGCTCGACGTTCTCGACCACGACGATGGCGTCGTCGACCACGATACCGATGGCGAGCACGAGGCCGAACAGGCTGAGCGCGTTGATCGAGAAGCCGAACACGTGCATCACGGCAAAGGTGCCGACGATCGAGACGGGCACCGCCAGCAGCGGGATGATCGAGGCGCGCCAGGTCTGCAGAAACAGGATCACGACCAGCACCACCAGCGCGATCGCTTCCAGCAACGTGTGGATCACCGCCTCGATCGAGGAGCGCACGAACTGGGTGGGGTCGTAGACGATCTGGTAGGACACGCCCTCCGGCATGTTCTTCTTGATCTCTGCCATGGTGGCGCGGACGTTGTCGGAGATCTGCAGCGCGTTGGAGCCGGGGGCCTGGAAGATCGGGATCGCCACCGCCTGCTTGTTGTCGAGCAGCGAGCGCAGACCGTATTCGGACGCCCCGAGCTCGATCCGCGCGACGTCGCGCAGCCGCACCACTTCGCCGCGGGTGCCGGTCTTCACCACGATGTCGCCGAACTGCTCCTCGTTGGCGAGGCGCCCCTCGGCGTTGACCGAGAGCTGCAGGTCGATACCCCTCACGTTCGGGGAGGAGCCGACCACGCCGGCGGCAGCCTCGACGTTCTGCGCCTGGATCGCCTTGACGATATCGCTCGCGGTCAGCCCGTGCTCGGCGGCCTTCTGCGGATCGACCCAGACCCGCATCGAATAGTCGCCGGCGCCGTAGAGCTGGACGTCGCCGACGCCGTCGATCCGCGCCAGGCGGTCCTTGACGTTGAGCACGGCGTAATTGCGCAAATACGTCATGTCGTAGCGGCCGTTGGGCGACAACAGATGCACGACCATGGTGAGGTCGGGTGAGGACTTCTTGGTGATGATGCCGAGCTGGCGCACCACGGCCGGCAGCCGCGGTTCGGCCTGCTGCACGCGGTTCTGCACCAGCTGCGTCGCCTTGTCGGGATCGGTGCCGAGGCGGAACGTCACCGTCAGCGTCATGGCGCCGTCGGTGGTGGCCTGGCTCGACATGTAGAGCATGCCTTCGACACCGTTGATCTGTTCCTCGATCGGGGTCGCGACGGTCTCCGCGATCACCTTGGGATTGGCGCCGGGATAGGTGGCGCGCACCACGACGGAGGGCGGCACCACATCGGGATATTCCGAGATCGGCATCGCGAACAGCGAGATCAGCCCGGCGAGGAAGATCAGGACGGAGAGAACGCCGGCGAAGATCGGACGGTCGATGAAGAACTTTGAGAGATTCATGGTCTTGCCCCTGGGCAATATCCTGCGTGTCGCCGACAGCTCCCCCCGTCATTCCGGGACGCGCGCAACGCGCGCGAACCCGGAATCCAGAGGTGGTGTGGTCGAAATCTTGTAAACTCGAGATCCTCAGGCGCGCATTCGCGCACCGTAGGGCGCGCGACGCGCGCCCCCGGGATGACGAGGTGCACTAGCGTTGCACCACATCCTGGTTGCTATGGTTGGACGCCTGCTGCCCGCGCGCGCCCATCGCCGCGACCTCTGTCTTGAGGAGGGCGCCGGGACGCACACGCTGCAGGCCGTTCACGACGATGCGGTCGCCGGGCTTCAGACCCGCAGTGACGATACGCAACCCGTCGACGGCGCCGCCGAGCGTGACCGGCCGATAGACCGCGCGGCTGTCGTCGCCGACCGTCATCACGAACTTCTTGTCCTGGTCGGTGCCGATCGCGCGCTCGTCGATCATCACCAATGTCTGCTGCTTCGGCTGACCCATGCGCACGCGCGCGAACTGGCCGGGGATGAGACGCCCGTCCTCGTTCTGGAACACGGCGCGGACACGGATCGTGCCGCTCTGGCCGTTGACCTGGTTGTCGATGAGCTGAATGTGACCTTTTGCCGAGAGGCCGCCGGAGGTCGCCATCTCGACCGGGATCTGGTCGAGATTGCCGCGCTGGCCGGAGGCGTCTGCGATCGCGTTCAACGCATGCAGCACGACTTCTTCGTCAGCATCGAAGGAGGCGTAGATCGGATTAACCGAGACCAGCGAGGTCAGCACCGGGGAGGCGGTGCCGGCGGCGACGAGATTGCCGACGGTGACCTCGATCTTGCCGACGCGACCGTCCACGGGGGCGCGCACCTCGGTATAGTCGAGATTGAGCTTGGCGGTCTGAAGCGTCGCTTCGGCGGCCTTCACATTGGCGATCGCTTCGCGATTGGCATTCTCGCGCTGATCGAAATCGCGACGGGTCACGACGGCGTTGCCGACGAGCTGCGCGCCGCGTTCGACTTCGCCCTGGGTGAAGACGACGCGCGCCTTCGCCGCCTCGAGCTGGGCGTTGGCCTTGTCGACCTCCGCCGCGTAAGGCGCCGGGTCGATCTTGAACAGGACGTCGCCGGCTTTGACCAGCGCGCCTTCGGTGAACTTGGTCGCCAGGATCGCACCTGCGACGCGCGGGCGGAGCTCGACGCGCTGGATGGCCTCGAGCCGGCCGGAGAAATCATCCCACAGCGCGGTCTGCTTCGGTTCGACCAGCGCGATGGTGACGGGCACGGCCTGTTCAGCCGCAGCGGCCGTTGCCGTCGCCTGGGCGGCATGGAAGTAGCGGCCGGTTGCGATCGAGCCGGCGGCGGCGAGGGCGCCGACAATGGCGACGCCGCCGAGAAGGCGACGGAAACGGCCGGCGGGATGTGTTTCTTGGGAGGGGGGCATTTGCGCGCTCCAAATATGTAGTGTTCACTACAGATGTGGAGCTGGATACCGCAGCGCAAGATACTTATGTACCAATCGCTAAGAAAAATGTACGTCGATACCGCGACAATTGGAAGACACAAGAAAAAGAAAGTTAGAACAAATAGATAGGGGCCGGCGTTAGGCTGACATCACCCGCCGCTTCCGAGGAGACAGGCACATGCGCATGGGACGCCCCCGCGAATTCGACGCCGAAATGGCGTTGGACCAGGCGATGGAAGTGTTTTGGCGCCATGGCTATGAGGGCGCCACTATCGCCCAGCTGACCGAGGCCATGGGCATCAATCCGCCCAGCCTCTATGCGTGCTTCGGCAACAAGGAAGGCCTGCTGAAAGCAGCCCTCGACCGCTACACCAAATTGCGCGGCGCCTGGATGGAAGAGGTGGTTGCCGCTGCCACCGCCCGCGACGTCGCCGAGCGGATGCTGATGGGCATCGCCGACAAGCAGACTGATCCCGCAAATCCCCCCGGCTGCCTGCTCGTGCAGGGGGGCATCGCCTGCGGCACCGGTTCCGAGAACGTCCCCTTCGAGCTCGCCGCCCGCCGCGCCCAGAACGAGGACCAGCTTCGCGACCGTTTTGTTCGCGCCAAGGCCGAAGGCGATCTCAAGTCGACGTCAGACCCCGCCGCACTCGCGCGCTACGTTTCGGCGGTGTCGGTCGGCATGGGCGTAATGGCGTCCTCCGGCGCCGATCGCGAAGCACTGCGGCAGGTCGCTGATGTCGCGGTGCAGGCAGTCGAGGCGCAGTCGGCGCGAAAGTAAAATGCGGAGCTATGGGGCCCGAGCTTCAAGCCAGGGCGTGTACTTCGTCGGCTTGCGGTGATGCAGCGGGAGCGGCCGGCTCGATCGGATATCGGCGGCACCCATAGCGCAGACGTGTGGCGAGACAGAAAGTCTGCTTTCGTTCACCACATTTAAACCATACGATTCTACGAAGGAGGACTAACCTAGGCTGCAGGAACATGCGCATAGCCTTCATACAGAAGCCATCCGTGGACTTCCGGCAGTGAAGGCTTTGCAAGTTAGCTGCATCCTGGTTGTCATCGCATCCCTTGGGCTTTGTCTGGCCGCCGGTAACAGACTGGCCGCGACGGTGCCGGATGTCATGCCGGAAGCGGCAGCGAACATGGCGCCTCCTGTGAACATGGTGACGCCTGCCCTGTACGCAGAGGCATCAGCCAGGCTTGCGGCAGCGCTTCGGGCAGAAAGAGCAGAACCTGGCTCGGTGACGTCAGCAGGTTCCGGGGCGCTGAGCACCGGAGCTGACATCGTCGATGAACCCGTCGGACCAAAATTGGCGTCGTTGGGACAGGATATCGTCCAGCCGCTGCCGGCAGAACGCGATGCGCCAAGCGATGCTGCGAAAGCGGCGTCGACGCAGGATTTCCGCTATCTGGTCTATTACGTCTGGTCCGAACTGCCGCCCGCCGAGAAACCGGCGGAGATCGTCCTGCGTGCGTTCAAGGACATTCCGGTCGGAACGCCGGCCGAGGAGATCAAGCGCGCTTCCGATGCGTTTGGTCTCGATTTCAATTTCATGATGGCGGTTGCCAAGATCGAATCCGGCTTCAACCCCAATCAGCGCACCGGCTCGTATATCGGCCTGTTTCAGCTGAGCCAGTATGAGTTCGGGAAGTTCGGCTTCGGGCAGATTCGCGATCCCAGGGACAATGCCGTTGCGGCCGCCTACAAGATCATTACCGAAGGAGTCCAGTTCGGGTGGATCACGCACCGGACCCCGGACATGAGCGATCTCTACCTGATCCATCAGCAGGGCTGGGAAGGCGCCGCTCAGCACATCAGCCAGCCCGCTCGCGCCGCCTGGAAATCCATGTGCGCCACCAGCGAAGGCAAGGAGAAGGGCGAGCGCTGGTGCAAGCGCGCGATCTGGGGCAATGCCCTTCCGGCGTTCAAGCGCACCTGGAAATCGGTGGACAACGTGACGTCGGAGGCGTTCGTCGGGATGTGGCGCGGCCGGGTCGCCGAATTCTACACGAAGTACGTGGCGACCGCCGCTGCGGCGGCAAGCCAATAATTCCGTTGTAGCCAGGGCGGTGGCCTCAACTGTCAAGCCGCAGAGTGTCCCGCTCGGCGGGCTCGCCGCGCCGCTTGCCAATTTCCTTGAAGGCTTGAAAGATTGTCCTGTCGCAGGCGCGAAGTTGCCTCTCGTGGCCGACATCGTTAGGGCCCGATAACGGCTGATGTCGGGAATCAGCGGCGGCGATGCTCTTGGCTGCGTCGCTGGTTTGCAGCGTGGGTCGTCGAAGCGCAGTCGGCCGGCAAAACGTGACTGCACCGTCGGCCTCAGCCATCTCACAAAACTACATTGCAGAGAGCGACGGCGGCGCGACGAAGCCGCCGAATTCGCGTTCGATCAAGCTCGCGAGCGTAATGGTCGTGCGGTCCTCCAGATAAGGTCCGATGATCTGGACGCCGATCGGCAGGCCTGTGGGCGCGCGCTCGATCGGAACGGCCGTCGCCGGCAAGCCGCAAGTCGAAGCCGGATCTGCCCAGATGAAGCACGCGTCGGAGTAATTGTAGAGCTTGCCGTCGATGTCGAGCTGCCGCGCCTCGAACGGCTCGGAATGGTCGTGCGGAAAGGCCGGCACGGCGGCGACGGGATAGATCACCGCGTCGAACTCGCGGAAGAATTGCCGCCAGCGTTGCTGCAGCTGCAGGCGGGCTGCGTCGGCTGCGAGCCATTCACGATGGAGCATGCCCCAGCCGCGGGCGCGTTCGGCCTGCAGGCTGCGGTCGTCGGGCGAGAGTGCCGCGGCAAGGCCTTGCGCCTCGGCGAGTGCGGCCGGTGTCAGGCGCGGGCTTCGCGCGCCGTTGAGCAGCCTCATGTAGAGCCGCGCGGAGTCCGCAAGATCAGGCAGCGAGGCGCTGGCGCGCGCGACATGGGCGCCCGATCTGCCAAGCCGGTCGGCCAATCGTCCGATGGCAGAACGCACGGCGTCACCCGTCGGCATCAGGGGGTGCGTATCGATCACGAAGATCCTGAAGTTCTTGAGATCGGCATGGCGAGAGGCGGGCAGTGCAAGCCGATAGCCGGTTCCATCGCTCAGCTCGTCGGGGCCGGCGATGACGTCGAGCGACAAGGCAAGATCCGAGGCGGTGCGCGCCATCGGCCCAAGGACGGCGAGATCGCCCTGGCCGGGAACCGGCGGTGCCGGCGGCAGGCTGTATCCCCGCAGCGGCACCAGGCCGAGGCTCGGCTTGTGTCCGAACACGCCGCAGAAATGCGCGGGCACCCGGATCGAGCCGCCGATATCCGAGCCGATCGAGAGCGGGCCGAAGCCCGCGGCGAGCGCTGCACCCGATCCGCCCGAGGAGCCGCCGGGCGACCGGTCGAGATCCCACGGATTCTTGGTCGTCCCGTAGATCTCGTTGTAGCTCTGGAAATCCCTGAGGCCGATCGGAATATTGGTCTTGCCGATGATGATGGCGCCCGCAGCTTTCAGCCGCGAGACGACGAGAGCGTCTTCCGTTGGCTGAAAATCCGTGAATTGCGGAAAGCCCCATGTCGTCGGCAGGCCGGCGACGTTGAACGGTTCTTTCATGGTGACGGGGATGCCAAGCAACGGCCGCCGCTCGCCTCGGCCAAGCGCAGCATCGGCGGCGCGCGCGGCATCTCTGGCGCGATCGAAATCGCGAACGATGATGGCGTTGATCTTGCCGTCCAGCGCCTCGATGCGCGAGATGGTGTGTTCGAGCAACTCCGACGCTGACGTCTTGCGCGCGTGCAGGGCGCCGAGAAGGGCGCCGATCGAGCCGAAATCCAAGTCAGCAGCGTCCGCGGCCTTCTGCATCAGAACCTCCACCTCGCGATCCGAAATAGCCATGCCTTCCGATCGGTTAATGGATTCGGACGAAGGCAAACTCGAGATGGCGATCGTGTGATCGTGCCGCTGTTTTGCCCGACGTGTCAAACGCCTCATCGGGTTCGGAGGCGTGCGGCAAAATTCCTCAACGATTTGTACTGTGCATGGGGTTGTTTTCGCATTTTTGTTTTTGGGAGGTGCGACTCGAGCACCAATTGCCGGAAGCGGACCGACACGGCCGCTCCTAAGAGTTTCTACACACAGTTCTGGCAGCTTCCGCGTCAATATCCGCAACTCGCATCGGCGCCTCTCATTGCGCGCACGAAAAGACGGGGCCCGCGGACATCGAGGGGGCGTAAAGCCATGACTGCACTTGCATCGGACGCCGGTCGCGCGAGGGGTGGGATCGTGCCGATCCTGTTGTGCGTCGTGCCGTTCAGTCAGATTCCGCTTGATGCCTATACGCCCGGCCTGCCGCAGATGGTGGTGGATCTCGCAACCGATTCCGCCTCGATGCAGAACACCGTCACCGCCTACATGCTCGGCATGAGCCTGGCGCTGGTGCCTGTGGGCATCGCCTCCGACACGCTCGGCCGCCGCAACGTCCTGCTCGCAGGTCTGTCCGTGCTGATCGCGATGAGCATTGCCTGTGCGCTCGCCACCAGCGCCTCACTGCTGCTCGCCTTGCGCTTCCTGCAAGGCATCGGCGGCTGCACCTGCCTCGTCGTCGCCTATGCCGTTGCGGCCGACTGCTTTCGCGGTCGCGAGCTCACGGCGATCTCCGGCCTGCTTGGAGCCGCCTGGGGCCTCGCGCCAGTGCTGGCGCCCGCGGCCGGCGGCTTCATCGTCGAGCTGACCTCCTGGCGCGGGGTCTTTGTCGTCATTGCCATCACGGCAGCCATCGTCGCCGCGATCGTCGTGTTTCTGCTGCCCGAGACGCTGCCCGCTGATCGGCGCGCACCGTTCGATCCGCGCCGCACGGCCGGCACCCTGCGCGAGGCGCTGGTCCGCCCGGGCTTCCTCGCTTTCGTGCTGGTGTTTGCCGCGGCAGCAAGCGCACAGCTGGCGTTCGGCGTCGTCGCGCCGTTCTTCTACCAGACCGGTCTCGGTTATTCGGCTGCGATCTACGGCCTCGTCGCGCTCGGCCTTGGCGGCGTCAACCTCGCCGGCGAGCTCGGCTGCGCGCATTTCGCGCAGCTTTTGCCGGCTCGTCTGCTGGGCTTCGGCGCCTTCGCATTGTTTCTCGCAGGCTCAGCGGTTCTGACCGCAACCGGCATGATCTTCGGTATCGATGTCGCGTCGATCACGATCGGCGGCGCGCTGGTGCTCGGCGGCTGCGGCGTGCTGTGCCCGATGATGTATGGCATGGCGCTCGGCCTGTTCGAGCGCGACCATGGCCTGATCGGCGGCCTCATCAGCGCGCTCTGCTATCTCGCAGTCAGCGGTGCCATGGCGATCGCGGCGGTGCTGCCGGAAGCCACACAGGCACCGATCGGATGGCTCTATCTCGGCCTCTGCGCCATTGCGGGCGTGCTGCTCGCGATCTCACTGCCCCCAGTGCGGCACGCCACACAGACCTAAGGAAGGAACCAGTTCATGGCCACCGTCGGTATTCGTGGCACGTTCTTCGACTTCGTCGACGATCCCTGGAAGCACGTCGGCAACGAGCAGGCGGCTGCGCGCTTTCATCAGGACGGCCTGATGATCGTCGCGGACGGCGTCATCAAGGCGTTCGGTCCCTATGACAAGATCTCCGCTGCGCATCCGGGCATCGAGGTCACCCACATCAAGGACCGCATCATCGTCCCGGGCTTCATCGACGGCCACATCCACCTGCCGCAGACCCGCGTGTTGGGCGCCTATGGCGAGCAGCTCCTGCCGTGGCTCCAGAAATGGGTTTATCCGGAAGAGCTCAAATACCGCGATCGCAACTACGCGCGCGAGGGCGTGAAACGCTTCCTCGATGCGCTCCTGGCGTCCGGCACCACCACCTGCCAGGCCTTCACCAGCTCCTCGCCTGTATCCACCGAAGAATTGTTCGAGGAAGCAGCCCGCCGCAACATGCGCGTCATCGCAGGCCTCACCGGCATCGATCGCAACGCGCCGGCCGATTTCATCGATACGCCCGAAAATTTCTATCGCGACAGCAAGCGGCTGATCGCGCAGTATCACAACAAGGGCCGCAATCTCTACGCCATCACGCCGCGCTTCGCCTTCGGTGCCTCGCCGGAGCTGCTCAAGGCCTGCCAGCGCCTCAAGCACGAGCATCCGGACTGCTGGGTCAACACCCACATCTCCGAGAATCCGGCTGAATGCAGCGGCGTGCTGGTCGAGCATCCGGACTGCCAGGACTATCTCGGCGTCTACGAGAAGTTCGACCTGGTCGGACCGAAATTCTCCGGCGGCCATGGCGTCTATCTCTCGAACAACGAGTTCCGCCGCATGTCGAAGAAGGGTGCGGCGGTGGTGTTCTGCCCGTGCTCGAACCTGTTCCTCGGCAGCGGCCTGTTCCGCCTCGGCCGCGCCACCGATCCCGAGCATCGCGTCAAGATGTCGTTCGGCACCGACGTCGGCGGCGGCAACCGCTTCTCCATGATCTCCGTGCTCGACGATGCCTACAAGGTCGGCATGTGCAACAACACGCTGCTCGACGGCAGCATTGATCCCACGCGCAAGGATCTCGCCGAAGCCGAGCGCAACAAGCTGTCGCCCTATCGCGGCTTCTGGTCGATCACGCTCGGCGGCGCCGAAGGCCTCTACATCGACGACAAGCTCGGCAATTTCGAGCCGGGCAAGGAGGCCGATTTCGTCGCGCTCGATCCGAACGGCGGGCAGATCGCGCAAGCCTGGCACCAGTCGCTGATTGCGGACGGTGCCGGGCCGCGCACGATGGATGAGGCCGCGAGCATGCTGTTCGCCGTCATGATGGTCGGCGACGATCGCTGCGTCGACGAGACCTGGGTGATGGGCAAGCGTCTCTACAAGAAGAGCTGAGACGGCAGCTCATGAGCGCATCTGCGGATCCAGCCGGCCAACCGGTCGCTCTCGTCATCCAGCGCCGTATCGCGGACGACGGCTTCGCCGCGTTCATACGCTGGAATGGCGAAGTCGGCGAGGTGCTGAAGGCATGGCCAGGTTTCCTCAGCCAGGAGGTCGTTCCGCCGCAGCCGCCGGCGCATGTGGACTGGGTGACGATCCTGCGTTTCGCCAGCCCGGCCGCCGCGCGCGCCTGGCTTCAGAGCGAAGTGCGGGCGAAACTGATCGGAGAGGTGCAGCGCCATTTGGTAGGTTCGGAAAACGTCCATATCCTGCCCGACAGCGGCGTCCAGCGCGACAGCGCGGTGTCCGCCGTCATCTCCTTCAAGGTCCCCGACGGGCTCGAGGATGCGTTCCTGAAATGGCAGCAGCGCATCCAGGCCGCCGAAGCCGAGTTCAAGGGATTCTTGCGCCACAAGATCGAGCGGCCGATACCGGGTTTGCATGACGAATGGATCGTCATCCTGTCGTTCGACTCGGATGCCGGCCTCAATGCATGGCTTGACTCGCCCGTGCGGCAGACGCTGCTCAGCGAAGGCGAGCGCTTCAACGCCGGCATGAATGTGAAGCGCGCGAGCTACGGCTTCAATTTCTGGTTCCCGGCCGCCAAGGCGCAGGCGCCGGAGCAGGGTTCGGACTTCATCTGGAAGAGCAATTTGATCGTTCTCCTGGTGCTCTATCCGGTGGTCTACCTCTGGGGCATTTTCGTCAGCGGGCCGCTGATCGACAGCCACGGCGTGCCGATCTGGCTCTCGCTCTTCGTCGGCAATCTCGTCAGCACCCAGCTGCTCGGATGGTGGCTGGTGCCTGCCGCCTTCAAGGCGCTCGACTGGTGGATCACGCCGAAGGCGGCGGTCAGTCGCCAAGTCGCAGGCTACGCACTCCTTGCGGTGCTCTATGCCGCCTCGATGGGCCTGTACGCGCTGCTGCTCGCGTGGCATTGGGGACGGTAGGACCGTCCACCGCGCCATCGCGGCGAGGCGCGGCGCCGGATAGCGACGACCATGTTTGCCCTGACATTCCTCGGCACCTCCGCAAGCGTTCCCTCGGCGGAACGCAACCATCCGGCCTTGCTGATCGAGGCTGCCGGCCAGCGCATGCTGGTCGATTGCGGCGAAGGCACGCAGCGCCAATTGCTGCGCAGCGGCGCCGGCTTCCGGCGGCTTGACCGCATCCTGCTGACGCATGCGCATCTCGATCACGTGCTGGGCATCCCCGGCCTGTTCTCGACGCTGCGCCTGAGGCAGAGCGCCGAGGTGATGACGGTGCACGGTGGCCCGGCGACGCTCGAGATCGTCATCCAGATGCTGGCAGGTTTGTGGGGCGCGGGCAGGGCGCCGCTTCCGGCGGAGTTCGTCGCCTTGGCCGCGGGACGCTTCATCGATGCCGGCGACTTCGTCGTCGATTGTTTTCCGGTCCGTCATCGCGACACCGACAGTTTTGGATTCGTGTTCCAAAGCCCCTCACGCCGTCACCTTCAGCCGGATCGGCTCGCGGCGCTGGGCGTTCCCGACGGTCCCCTGCGCGGCGAGTTGGCCGCGGGCCGAGCCGTCGTGATCGAGGGCGATCGAACGATCGATCCAGAAGACGTGCTGGGGCCGCCAAGCGGCGGCAAGAAGCTCGTGGTGATCGGTGACCTCGAAGCCACCGACGGCCTGTCGAATGAGGTCGCTGGCGCCGATTTGCTGGTGATCGAGGCAACCTTCCTTGATCGCGACGCCGCAACCGCGCGGGATTACGGCCATCTCACCGCGGCAGAGGCCGCTTCCCTTGCAGCCGCGAACGGCGTCCGCCAGCTCGTGCTGACCCATATGTCCGGACGTTACGAGGACGCCGAGATCCTGGCCGAGGCGGCGAGGATATTTCCGAACACCAGGATCGCCGCCGATTTCGATCACATCGTGGTCTAGTTGCGCCGGCCCGGGCTCAGCTCGTCAATCCCGACTTGATCGCGAGATCCTGCACCTGGGCTGTCTGCTGCATCAGCAGCGGTAGTGCCTGGTCGCGGAAGGCTGCCATGTCCATGCGCACCGCATCGATGGTGACGCTCAATCCTCCGATCACCACGCCCTGGGCGTTGAAGATCGGTGTTGCCAGCGTGCGCAGGCCATAGGCGTTCTCTCCGTCGGAGACGGCGTAGCCCTTCTTCCTCACGAGGTCGAGCCGGGCGAGCAGGGCATCGAGATCGGTCAGCGTCCGCTCCGACAGCTTGACGCGAGGGCGCGATTCCAGCCGCGCGATCTGCTCGTCTCGCATCAGCTGTGCCAGCATGACGTGGCCGAGTGCGGCGCTGTAGGCGGGAATGCGCGTTCCCGGCCGGCGGTCCATCTTGTGGCGGTCGAGACCGGCGCCAACCCGTGCGAGATAGACCACGTCGCCGCCGTCCAGAATGCCGAGCGAAGCCGCATCGCCGACCTCAGGCACGAGGTTGCGCAGCAGCGGCTCGACCATGGGCCGCAGCGATCCGCGCGTCAGCACGGTGTAGCCGAGGTCGAGGCAGGCGACCCCGAGGCGGAACCGCCGGCTCTGCGGCACCGCCTGGACATAGCCGAGCTCGACCAGGGTCTGGATCAGGCGAAATGCCGTTCCGCGATCGAGATCGGCCCGTGCGGCAATCTCACTCAGGGTCAGCTCGAAGGCCTCGCTGCTGAAGCTCTGGAGCACGGCAAAGGCCTTCCCGACGGAAGCAACGTAGTTCTTTGGATTTTTCGGGGGCCTTTCCGCTTTGCGTTTCGCGGCCTTCTTTTCGGCCCTCGCCATGCTCGATGCCTTGCCATGACAGCCAGCGCCCTTGACGCGGCGGCGAGCTGATTTTACGACAGGACAACTCAATAACAAATGTTCGCATTCCGAACAACGTTGATTTGACGATCGGAGGAAGTTTGTCGACACCATCGCTGCACCCCCGTGGCGTGTTCTCCGCCGCACTGACGCCGCTCGATGCCGAGTTCACCCCCGATCACGCGCGCTTCGTCGCGCATTGCCGTTACTTGCTGGACGAAGGCTGCGACGGCATCGCCCTGCTGGGGACCACCGGGGAGGCGAACTCCTTTTCCGCGGCGGAGCGCATGGCGCTGCTCGAGGCGGCGGCGGCTGCGGGCATCGCGCCGCGGCGGCTGCTTCCCGGAACCGGCGTTGCCGCGCTCACCGAGACCGTTGCGCTGACGCGTCATGCGCTTTCGGTCGGTGTCGACACCGTGGTGATGCTGCCGCCGTTCTACTACAAGGGCGTCAGCGACGACGGCATCTACGCATCCTACAGCGAAATCGTGCAGCGCGTCGGTGATGCTAGGCTCAGGATCGTGCTCTATCACATCCCGCAGATGTCGGCGCAGCCGATCTCGCATGCGCTGATCGAGCGTTTGCGCAAGGCCTATCCGGCCACCTTCACCGGCATCAAGGATTCCTCCGGCGATTTTGCGAACATGACGGCGATGGTCGATCGCTTCCCCGGCTTTTCGGTTCTGGTCGGGGCAGATCCGTTGCTGTTGCCGCTGCTTCGCAAGGGCGGGGCGGGGTGTATCACCGCGACGTCCAATCTGGTCGCGCGCGATCTTGCCTATGTCTACAAGCATTTTCGCGACAGCGACGATGACGCGGCGCTCAAGGCGGCGCAGGCGCGCATCGTGAAGGCGCGCGAATTGGTCTCGCGCTTCCCGCAGATGCCATCGCTGAAGGCAATCGTTGCCGAGCGCACCGGTCATGCCGGATGGCAACGCCTGCGGCCGCCGCTGGAGTCCTTGCCGCCGACCCAAGTGAAAGAGCTGCTTGCGGATGCCACGGCATTCGCTGCTGCCACCATCTAGACCTGGACCGGCGACGAGGCGAACCGATGTCTGACTCTTTCCAGGATGCGCTGGCCGGCCTCGCCGCAATCGTCGGCGACAAGCACGTCATCGCATCCGGGGTCGACCAGGAACCTTACGTAGCGGACTGGCGCGGGCGCTATCACGGCCGCGCGGTCGCGGTGGTGAAGCCAGCCTCGACAGCCGAGGTCGCCGCCGTCGTGAAGTTCTGCGCCGCAAGGCGCCTCGCGATCGTGCCGCAGGGCGGCAACACCGGCATGTGCGGGGCAGCGACGCCGGACGATCACGCCGGCAATGTGGTGATCCGGCTCGACCGCATGCGCACCGTGCGCGACGTCAGCCCGCTCGCCAACACGATCACCGTGGAGGCCGGCTGCATCCTCGCGGAGGTGCAGAACACGGCGCGGAACGTCGATCGCTACTTTCCCTTGAGCCTGGGCGCCGAGGGCTCCTGCCAGATCGGCGGCAATATCTCGACCAATGCCGGCGGAACCGCGGTGCTGCGCTACGGTCCGACGCGCGACCTCGTGCTCGGTCTCGAGGTCGTGCTGCCCGACGGGCGCGTCTTCAACGGATTGCGCGCGCTGCGCAAGGACAATACTGGCTACGCGCTCAAGCAGCTCTTCATCGGTGCGGAGGGCACGCTCGGCATCGTCACCGCGGCCGTGCTGAAACTGTTTGCGCCGCCGCGCAGCTCGGCCCTGGCGCTTTTGAAATTGCGGGGCGTCGAGCAGGCGCTCGAGATCATGCAGCGCCTCCGCGGCGCGGTCGGCGACCGGATCGGCAGCCTCGAGATCATGTCGCGGTCGCAGATCGAGGCGATCGCCGCGACCGTTCCGCATGTCACCGTTCCTTTCGAGCTGACGACGCCGTGGTATCTGATCGTCGAGCTGACCGACACGCTCGCAGGCGTCGACCTCACCGAGCCGCTGGCCGCCGTCCTCGCGGATGCGATGGAAGCAGGGCTGGCCGAGGACGCCATATTGGCCTCCAATCTGGGGCAGGCGAAGGCGATCTGGGCCGTCAGGCACAGCGTCTCCGAAGGCAACAAGCGCAGCGGCTATGTGGTGTCGCATGACAGCGTGGTTCCGCTGGAGCGTCAAGCGGCTTTCGTCAACAATGTCGAAGCCCGCATCAAGGCGGCCGTCCCTCATGCCAACGTCGTGATGCACGGCCATATCGGCGACGGCAACATCCACGTCGTGGCGCTGATCAATCGGATGCATTGCCGGGATCCGGAAGCGACGGCCAGGCTGGTGGCTGATATCAACGAGATCGTCGATGACGAGACCGCGGCGCAGGGCGGGGCGATCAGTGCCGAGCACGGCATCGGCATCACCAATCGCGGCAGGCTTGCCCGCGTCGCCGATCCGCTCGACATTGACCTGATGCGCGACATCAAGCGATTGCTCGACCCGCACGGGCTGATGAACCCCGGCAAGATTTTCAGCGCGGGAGCTGCATGACGATGACGAGCGTCCGGCTGCTTGCTGACGACCTCACCGGTGCGCTCGACACCGCGGCGGAGTTCGTCGGCCTGTGCGGACCGTTCGATGTCGTCTGGTCGGAGGGGTTCAAGCCGCCGGACTCTGGAAGCCTGGCGATCGATAGCGGTACCCGTGAACGCTCGAAGGACGAGAGCGTCCGGATTGTCGGCCGCCTAGCGCCCCATCTTCTGGGCGCGACAATCGCTTACAAGAAGATCGATAGCCTGTTGCGGGGGGCGTGGGCGGCAGAGCTCGGGGGCTGCCTGGAGGGCGGTCACTTCGCATCCTGCGTGGTCGCGCCGGCATTCGATTATCAGGGGCGCCGCACCGCCGGCGGGCAGCAATTCGCACGCACGGTGCAGGGCGAGTGGCATCGGGTCGGCGACGATCTCCTGACCCAGTTGCAACGCGAGGGCCTCGAGGCGCGGCAGGGCAGCTCCGATACGCTATCGCGGGGCGGTGTTCAGGTCTTCGACGCCGAGAGCGACATCGACCTCGACCGCGTCGTCGAGATGGGACGACGCATGCCGGGTCCCGTGCTGTGGTGCGGAAGCGGCGGGCTGGCCGGTGCGCTCGCGCGCCGTCACCGTGCCGACGCGCCGGGCCAATTGAAGCTGCCCGTGCTGGGGCTGTTCGGCTCCGATCAGCCCGCCACCGCCTCTCAGCTCGCCGCGTGCGGCGAGGCGACGATTGCGCTTGCGGAAGGCGAGGGCGTGGACCGCGTTCGGCGCAAGCTGGTCGACGATCGCGTGGCGATGGTCAAGTTCTCGCTCGCCGAAGACCTGACGCGAACCGAGGCGGCGCGGCGGATCGCGCGCGAACTGACCGCGCTGATCGCGACGCTCGATCCGCCCGGCACGTTGATCGTGGCCGGCGGCGAGACCTTGAAGGCGGCGTGCGTTGGTCTTGATGCACACGCCCTCCAGGTGACGGGACGTATCGTTCCGGGATTGCCGCGCTCGATCCTGCAAGGCGGGCGCTGGGCCGGTGTTGACGTCGTCTCGAAATCCGGCGCATTCGGTCCCAGCGAGCTGTGGCGCGACCTGCTCCGGGACAATCATCTGCTCAGAATGGAGAGTCCGATATGACCTCTCGTCATCTTGCCATCACCATGGGCGATCCGGCCGGGATCGGGCCGGAGATCATCGTCAAAGCCTGCGTCGGACTGAAGGAGCGGATCGCGAAGGGGGATCTGCGCCTGCTCGTGATCGGCAGCGGCGCGGCACTCGAAGGCGCGAAGGCTGCGCTCGGCGCTGACGTCGCCATCCCCCAGGTCATGGCCGACGATCGCGAATGGCCCAATCTTTGTTACCTCCAGGCCGACACCGAGGGGGATCCGATCAAGCCCGGCGTGCTCAGCGCCGATGGCGGCCGCTTTGCCTACAAGGCGATCGAGCAGGGCGTGCGCCTGACGCAGGCCGGCCGGACCGCGGCGATCGTCACCGCGCCGCTCAACAAGGAAGCGCTCAACAAGGCCGGCTATCACTTCCCCGGCCATACCGAGATGCTGGCGCATCTCACCGGCGTGCGCGGGTCGGTGATGCTGCTTGCCCACGGCAACATGCGCGTCAGCCATGTCTCGACCCATGTTGCCCTGGAGGACGTGCCGAAGCGTCTGACGCCGGAGCGTCTGCGCATGGTGATCGACCTCACCAACGATGCCTTGCTGCGGCTCGGCATCGCCAAACCGAAGATCGCGATTGCCGCGCTCAATCCGCATGCCGGCGAGGGCGGTCTGTTCGGCCGGCAGGATATCGACGTTTCGGCGCCGACGATCGCCAAGGCTGTTGCGGATGGCCTCGACGTCGTCGGCCCCGTGCCCGGCGACACCATCTTCGTCAAGTTGCGCGCCGGTCAGTACGATGCGGCGGTCGCGATGTATCACGACCAGGGCCATATCCCGGTCAAGCTGCTCGGCTTCCAGGTCGATCCCGCCACCGGCCGCTGGCAGGAGCTTTCGGGCGTCAACATCACGCTGGGCCTGCCGATCATCCGCACCTCCGTCGATCACGGCACCGCCTTCGACATCGCCGGCAAGGGCATCGCCAACGAGCACAGCCTGATCGAAGCCATCGACTATGCCGAGCGGCTGGCCGCCGGCGCCTCTGCATCGAAGTCTTGAGATCGAGCCTATGACCAACGCCTTCACGCCCATCGAAATCCAACGTCCCACCATCCTGGAGTTCGGCAACGGCACGATCACCGCCGCAGCGCGCTTCGCCCAGCGGGTCGGCGCCAAGCGGCCGCTGGTGATCTCCGATCCCTTCAATGCTGCCCGCGTCGACACGCTGGCGCTGCCGGGGGCCGTCAAGGTGTTTGGCGAGGTCAAGCCCGAGCCGGACCTGCCCAATCTCGAGAAGGCCGTGGCGATGGCGAAGGACACCAAGCCCGATCTCGTCGTCGGCTTCGGCGGCGGCAGTGCAATGGACCTCGCCAAGCTGGTCGCGGTCATGTGCACGTCCGACGTGCCCTTCGCCGACATCGTCGGGCCGGAGAAGGTGGCGGGCCGCAGCGTTGCGCTGATGCAGATCCCGACCACGTCAGGCACCGGCAGCGAGGCCGGCACCCGTGCGCTGGTCACCGATCCCGTCAGCCAGAACAAGCAGGCGGTACAGAGCCGGTTCATGCTGGCCGATATCGCCATCGTCGATCCGGACCTGACCATGACCGTGCCGAAGGAGGTCACCGCGGCGACCGGCGTCGATGCGCTGGCGCATTGCGTCGAGGCCTATACCAGCCGCAAGTCGCATCCGACCATCGACCTCTATGCGCTCGAGGGCGCGCGGCTGGTCGGACGTTATCTCAAGCGCGCGGTGGCCGATGGCGGCGACCGCGAGGCGCGCGCAGGTCTTTCGTTGGCCTCGCTCTATGGCGGCTATTGCCTGGGGCCGGTGAACACGACCGCCGGCCACGCGGTGGCTTATCCGCTCGGCACGCGTCACCACGTGGCGCATGGCCTTGCCTGCGCGGTGATCTTTCCGCACACGCTGGCCTTCAACATGCCGGCCGTGGAGACGAAGACGGTCGCGGTGCTCGGCGCGCTGGGCTTGCCGGAACGCACCGATCCGAAGCTCGCATTCGACGCCACTTACGACTTCTGCAAGAACCTCGGCGTCGAGATGCGGCTGTCGGCGCTCGGCGTGCCCAGGAACGACCTCGGCGTGATGGCGGATGAGGCGCACGCCATTCGCCGCTTGCTCGACAACAATCCGCGCGATCTGAGCCGGGATGCGATCCTGAACATGTACGAAGTCGCGTTCTGACGCTTCTGTCACGCGCGGCACCAAATCAACAACACAGCAAAGGTAGAGGAAACTTCGATGAGATCGATGTGGCTTGGTCTTGTGTCGGCAGTGCTGCTGGCGACGTCACCCGTGAAGGCGCAGGATGCTTATCCGTCCAAGCAGGTGACGGTGATCGTTCCCTTCGCCGCCGGTGGCACGGCTGACATCTTCGCGCGCATGGTCTCGAACCATCTGCAGACGAAGTTCGGCAAGCCGTTCGTGGTCGAGAATGTCGCCGGTGCCGGCTCGATCCTCGGCGTGACGCGGCTGGCGAAGTCGGCGCCGGATGGTATCACGCTCGGCCTTGCGAGCACGTCCGCGCTTGCGATCAATCCGTCGCTCTACGGGCCCAAGCTCAGCTACCAGCCGGAGAGGGATCTGGTGCCGGTTGCCCAGATCAGCGTCGTGCCCAACGTGCTCGTCGTCAATCCCAACAAGATCAAGGCGCGCACCGTGCCGGAGCTGATCGCCTATTTGAAAGCCAATCCGGACAAGGTCTCGTTCGGCTCGGCCGGCGTCGGCACGTCCCAGCATCTTGCCGGCGAGCTGTTCCAGCAGATGACCGGCACCAAGATGGTGCACGTGCCCTACAAGGGCTCCAGCCAGATGCTGACGGACCTCCTCAGCGGCCAGATCGATCTGGCCTTCGACAACGTACCGCTGCTGCTGCCGCAGGTGAAGACCGGCCAGCTCGCGCTGCTCGCGACCGCATCGCCCAAGCGCGCCGACTTCGATCCGCAGGCGCCGGCCGTTGCCGAATTCCTGCCCGGGTTCGAGGCGGTGGCCTGGCACGGCTTCTTCGTGCCGTCAGGGACGCCGAAGCCGATCGTCGAAAAGCTGTCGGCCGAAATCCGCGCCTTCATGCAGCAGCCGGAGACGGTGCAGAAGTTGGCTGAGCTCGGTGCCACCGCCGTCGCCATGGATTCCGAACCGTTCGCGGCCTACATCGCCGCCGAGACGGCGCGCTGGAAGAAGGTGATCGAGGCCGCGAACATCAAGCTGGACTAGACGGCAAAGCCACGGCGAAGGTCGGCTGGCGAAGCACGTGAATGGCCGGGTCCTGCTCCTCCTGTTGAGGAGAGATGCCCCATCCACCGCAACGCTTGCCAGCCCGGGGGCGAGCGGGTAGAACCCTGCCACGCCTGAGCCGTGATTTGCGCCAAACGCGCTTCCGGCGACAGTCGAACAAATAATCAAGTCATTGAATTTGTTCGACTATTCCGTTGGGGAATGGTGTAACGGTAGCACAACAGACTCTGACTCTGTTTGTCTTGGTTCGAATCCAGGTTCCCCAGCCAGTCGCCCGACGAGGATTGGTCGTCGCCGCCGGAGCGGCCCCGCAGGTCTGCCACCATGTTCGGCGCCACCGATATGTCGGCCTGTCCTCAAGGTCCGGTCACCTCCTCGCAATAATCCGTAAACACCTTGACGTTTTGCATGTATCGCTCGGCGGCTGCGCCTGAGCCGTTGTAGGCCTTGATGGCCTTCCAGAGGTTTCCGCCCTGCGCGGTCAGTTTGCTGTCGAGCTCCTCGACGACGCGGCGCAGGCAATTGTCGAAACTGTACCATTCCCTGTTCTTGAAAAAATCTTCAGCGGTTTTGACGTGCTGCAAGTCGTATTGAAACAGGCCGTAGCCCTTGTAGACCCAGGGCTTGTCACCCCAGCCCTGCAGCTGGCGGGTCTTGTTCGCCTCCGCGATCAGCATGTCGGTGAATGGCTTTCCGTATTTGTCGCGGAACGCCTTTGTGTTCACTGGAAAGGCTGTGCGCGTTGTACCGGGGTAGTCGCCGCTCGCATCGAACACTGCCCGCTCGACGATGGTCTGAACCGACTGGGTGCCGATCCAGGGAATCCATTTATAGGCGGTTTCCTGGCACACGATCGCGCAGAGATGTTTGGGCTGGTAGGCCTTGCCGGCGCAGGCGTTCGTAAGCTTGTCGCCGAAATTCTGCATCAGCCATCTGGCGCAGATCAGCGCCGACGCCTTGGAGATCGGTAGTAATAGCGCCGTCTCCGCCGATACCGCTTCGAAAGCAGGAGTGGGCGTCGCGGTGAGCTGCTTGGTCGGTTCGCCGTCGATGACGATCGAGGCGTCCTTGATCCGGGTGGTGACCTCATGCGCGAAAGCGGCGGGTGCATGGACCTTCAGGCTCTCCAACAGGGCGATCACGCGGCGGCGTGAATCCCAGAAGTCGATGAGGTCCTTGGGGCCGACGGCGCTGGTCGGATTGAGGCAGCCGATGCTCGACAAATAGAGGTTCGGCGGATGCGCGGGATGAATCAGAATCCCCGTTCGCGCGCCGGTCCCCAGCAGCAGGATGGCGGGCATCGGCGGCTTGCCGGCCACGTCCTCACTCGTGGAATAGCCGATCGAACGGTAGTGACCGAACTGCGTCCATAGGGGATAGGTCTTTGCCTCGATGCGCTTGCCGTTGCTCGCGGTCGTGTTGTCGCCGGGCCCCAATCTCTCGCAGATGAAACCTGCCAGGGACGGCTGAGCTTCGCCGTCGATATAGACCTGGTAACTGCCATAGGTGCGTTGTTTCGATCCGCTCTTGTGCATCCCAAGGCGCTTGAGATGAAGCTCCCATCCCGTTCCCACGATTGGCATTTGACGCTCCCTTGTACGATCCGCGATTGAAGGTTCCTGCAAGCTCCGTCAGCGCGCGTATTATGGAGAAATGTTGCTTGGGTGGCGGTCCACCCTGAACTGGAAAACGAAATAGGGAGGGATGCAGGCGCCGGTCCCGACTTTCTCACTGCCCGTACAGATGTAGTCCTCGCGGCAGGGCTTGGCGATGTCACAGGCACGCGCGCCCCCTGGTTTGACTACGGGGTTGGGAACGCTCGCCGAGAGGCACAGCGAAAACGGCTTCTCTCCGACGCACTTGTTGAAGCCGTCATCGGCCATTTGCACGCAGATGGATTCAGGATTGTTCGCGCTCGCTGGCTCGCCGGGCGCACCGCTGCAACCGCGGATTCGCAGCATGCCTGCCGGGAAGCCGCCAAAACCGCTCATCCCCCGCTGATGCTGTCGGACATATTTCGACGTCGTCGAATTCTCGGGCAATTCCCCGACGTGCGGCGCGCGTTCTCGTCCTGCATCCGGTTCAGGCTTGCTGAGACGTTCGTGGTCAAAGGCATCGCCGGTCTCACCGTAGGTGACCGTCGTGATCTCCAGGGGATCGCCGACCTGAACGGATGTTTCTGGTGGCAGGCACATGCCCATCCCGGAATGCCGCTTGCTGCGCGCGATGACTTGGCACTCGAGGCCGCTTGCGCAACTCGTTATGGCAGCAAAGGAGCTGTCCGGCTTGCTGGGGTCGGGCGGCTTGTAGCAGACCGCGCCCCAGCCATCGGCGATTTCCGTGCCCGCCAGTGCGGCCACCGTTGAGGGCTCCGGCCGGGCTGCGAAGCTGCGGCGGAAGTTCGGTGCGGCACCGTTCGCATAAGCCTCGACGATAGCACGGCGGCGCGGCATGTCGCCGTAGAAATGCGGCGAGCCCGCCACGAACACGGCGTTGATCTTTGGGGCGGCGGCCCAATCGGCGCCGGGAAAATGGAACCCGGCGATGGCGCGGGTCTGGTGACAGCCCGCGCAGGTCAGATCGTTGAGCCGCGCCACGAAGCTCTCAAACGAGGCGATGTTTTGCAGCCGTTCGCCCTTAGCCTTGAATTGCGCCATCAGTTGCTGGAAACGCTTCTCGTCCATCAAATTATCGAACGGCCGGTTGCGGGTGCGGGTCTGGCCCCCCGGCGAGATCGATACCGCCTCGCGTGTGGTCAGCGCGGTCGGCAGCATGGCCCGGCCATTGTCGAGATCGCGCAGGAAATCGAGCAACATCACGGCATCGTTCAGTGCCTTGCGATCGGCGGGGTTGTTGCGGAATCGCTCCGGATCGATCTGGTTCTCCATCCGGTTGCGGACAAAAGCCTTGTCCTGTTTGCTCCAGCGGAAGACGGACAGCAGATATTCGGCGCGCCCGCCGAAGTCGCCTACGCCAACGTCGGACTCGCCGGCAGGCCGGCGCAGAATCTGGTAATTGAATTCGAGCCGGTCGATCTGCGCCGGCTTGACCCCCGCCAGCGCACCCTTGGTCTTGAAGTGCTGCACCTGCTCGGCAACCGAGGTCGTTTCGGCCGGAGCATTGAGCCAGCGCTTCGCCACGGCGGCGCAGCCGTCCCCGGTGTTCGCCTTCAAGGTGACGTTGAGCGTCATCGGCAGGCGCGATTCCACGGGCGCGGAGATTTCGCCGACCGTGGCAGTACCCTTGTAGAACAGGCGATAGATCAGCCTGATTTCGCCGCACGCTTCCTTCAACTCGCCGACGAAACCGCGGTCCATGCGGTTGACGACACCAGCGAGCTGAAAGCGTGCGATCGCCCCTTGCACGAACCGCGCGTCGAGCACGCGCGGGTCGTCGTGGCCGTGATTGTACTCCTGATTGTATGCCTCGATCCGCTGCAGGATGTATCTGCGAACCTCTGCCATGCCGGGGCGAGCGAACAGCTTGTCGTTGCTGATGGTGCCGCCGCCGGGTGCAATGCCTCCGAGCATCTGGGCGACGCCAAAATCGCGGTCGAGCTCTTCGACGACGGCCGGATCGACGATCGCGAGGCCGCGGTCGAGCGGATGGGCCGCCGCGGATGCGGTCAGCAGCAACGTTGCCATGAGCTGCCACAAAAGGCTTCGCGACAGTTTCATCAGGAGCGCCCTGCGTTATCGATCGCGAGCTGTCATTTGGGCGCCGGCAGGGTCATCGCCCGGAACGATTTGTCGGGCTTTTCCGCCTTCTTGCAGGCCTTGCTGCCGTCATCGGATAGCAGCATCATGTTGGCGCTGCCCGGAATCGCAAACACTGCTTCGGGTGTGAGATCACCGGGAATTGTCACGTCCTTCATCTCTGCCGGCTTGTTGTCGTCCTCCGCGCCGCTCCAGGTGTAGAGGGCGAACGGCGGCTTGATCTTCGAATCCTCGGCGTTGAGATGAGGTCCCGCAACGATGACGTAAGTGTTGTTGATTCGCTCGATGCTGCGGATGCCGCGCCCCGCGAGATTCTCCAGCTGCCATGTCTTGCCGAACACCGCCTGCTTGCCGTCCACCACCTCGGCCGGATTGTCGAGCCGGATCACCACGGCTTTGTTGCCGGGGCGCGGATTGCGGAATCCGATCAGGAGGCGTCCATCCGGCGTAGCGGCTAGTCCCTCGATGTTGAATCCGTTGTCCGATTCCGGGGACGGCCCGTTCTTCTTCTTGTCGGGCGCATAGGCAAGCTTCAAGAACTCGAACTTCTTATCGCCGAACATGTCCTCACGCAGGTTCTTGTAGGCGACGGAATTGACTGGCTCGAGGCGGGGCCCCGCAGGATCCGACACGATACGAGTTGCGAACAGCCGCGCACGGCCCGGCTCGGCATCTCCTTCGGAATCGCGGCCATGCGAACCGATCCAATAGATGCGATCGCCAATCCGCGCCGCTCCCTCGATGTCGGCTTCCTTGAAGGCCGGTTGGCCGTCCGGTCCGGGTTGTTTCTTCTTGAGCGGCGCTTCGAGAAACCGATCGAGATTGAGTGCCCGGGCGTCCGGCTTTCCGATCTGGAAGATGTTGAGAACATTGCTGTCGTCGTCAGCGACGGCGAAACGATCCTGGTCGAGTGCGACCGCCGCCGAGCCGTCACAAGCGCCGCGATAGGTGAAGATCTCGCCGGGAGCTTGGGCGACCGCCAGCCCGGGAACCGCGACCGACGGAAGAATGGTGGTGATCAGCAAGCGCAATGCATGAGCAATACGGACCATGCGCAATTCCCCGAACAACCAATAAAAAAAGCCAGCATGCACTTGCATCGCAGGCGTGTCAAACTGTTCAGTGCAACTGAGGCGCGCCGCATGGCGCTGTGCTGCCGCCGCGCGACGGTTTGCCTCATCTGAAATTTGCATCTCGCCGTCGGATCGCCGTGCTCTTCCTCGTCCTTGGGTCATACAACCCAAGGAGATCCGTGATGCCCTATGTCGATGGTTTCGTTCTGGCCGTGCCGAAGGACAAGGTCGAGGCCTATAAGACGCTGGCAACGACCGCCTGCGCGCTCTGGATGGAGCACGGCGCGCTCGATTATGTCGAATGCATTGCCGATGACGTCCCCTACGGGCAGCTGACCTCGTTTCCGCGCGCGGTGATGGCTGCGGAGGACGAGGTCGTGGTGTTCGCCTGGATCGTCTATCGCGATCGGGAGACCCGCGATGCCGTCAACAAGAAGGTGATGGCGGACCCGCGGCTGAAGATGGAGGGCATGCCGTTCGACGGCAAGCGCATGATCTATGGCGGCTTCACGACGCTGCTCCGCGCCAGCGATATCGTTGGCTGACGGCAATTCATGCACGAGGCGTTCGGCCGGCCGGCATCTCGCGCGGGCCGAACGATCTTCCACCGGAACAACAGCGACAGGCGGCAGCGAATAATGATAGCTTGCGCAGCTCGCGAGGCGACCGGGAGACTGCATCGTGTTCTCAGACGCGCTCGGCTTCGATGTCGGGACTGCCAGATGTCTTTTGAAGCAGGGTGAGGAGAGCGAGGGCGTCGCCTATCTCGAGCAGTTCATCGGGAAGGGATCGGTCATGGCCATGATCGAGATGGCTGAACATCTTGATGATAAGGGGGATTCGGCCTCCAGCCTGGCATGGATGGAACGAGCCGAGGCATCGATTGCCGCGGACGATTTCGAGACACTGCTCTTCCTCGCCGGAGCCTTACGAAGGGGGCTCGGGGCCGGGACAGCCAAGGAGAGATACTTCAGATCCTCGGCTCTGAAGGAACGAGTTGCAGAGGCGGGCCATTTGGCGACCATCCGCGAGATGATCATGAATTGTCTTCATGCCTTCAACGGAGCCCCGAAAGACAGCGAACGCGCCAGCTTTTGGCTCAGAAAAGCCGCTGCTCTCGGAGACGCGGAAGCGCAGCAGATCCTTCGCGAGGAAGGTCTGTCATAGCTCGGCCTGCAGCAGCAGCGACAGGCAGCCGGCGAGCCGCGCTTCCATCTCTTTCGACGACAGCGATAGCGGCCCGGGGTCGTTGAGGATCGCGTTCACCAGCGTGCCCAGCACGATCTGGAAGCCGAAGGCGATGGTGCGGGTCTTTGCCGCCTTGCGGCCTTTGCCCATGGCCGGCAGCAGGAGAGGGGTGGCGCGTGCAGTGGTGGCCTGCGCGAGCGCCTTGAACGGCGTCCATTTGTCGGGGCGGGTGTCGTCATGCTGGAGCGCAGCGCGCAGCACGCCCTCGTGGCTGCGCATCCAGGCGATGATGCCGCCGACGATGATGTGGCAGAGCTGGTCAACGCTTGCGTCCTGCGACGGGGGCCTGATCTCGTCGAGGCGCTGCTCGCCATCACGGGCGGCCAGCGCCATCAGCGCGTTGAAATAGGTCTCCTTGCTCTCGAAGCGGCTGTAGAAGGCGCCGACGGTGGCCCCGACTTCGGTGCAGAGCGCCTCGATCGAAAGCTCCGCCAGGCTGCGCGCTCGCAGCATCGCGGCGCCCGCGCGCAGCAGCGCCAGCGTCGTTTTCCGACTGCGCTTCTGACGGGACGGGGCGACGCCCGGCAGGTCGATATCGCGAAGCTCCGGCTGGTCTGACCGTGGGCGCATCTGGGCTTGCATCCGCCAAAAATCATAATCATAGTTCTGATTATAATTTAGAACCGGACGCGCTGCGGGTCAACCGCAGGCGCCGAGACGAACACTGAGGCCAGCAGGGAGGATCAGATGAGCGCAGGCAGCGCCACGCCGTTCGGCGGCAGCATCGGCAAGACGGTTGCGCAGTCAAAGCCCTGGTGGCCCGAGGCGCCGAAGCCGCCCGCGGGCGCGCCGAACGTCCTCATCGTGCTGTTCGACGACGTCGGCTTCTCCGATTTCGGCTGCTACGGCTCGGCGATCAGGACGCCGACCATCGACAAGCTCGCCGCCGAAGGGCTGCGCTATTCCGGCTTCCACACCACCGCAATGTGCTCGACGACGCGCGCGGCGCTGCTTACGGGGCGCAACCATCATTCCGTCGGCGTCGGGTGTCTTGCCAATTTCGATTCCGGCTACCCCGGCTATCGCGGCAAGATCGCGCGCGAGGCGGGGACGCTGGCCGAGATGCTGCGTGGGCACGGCTATCGCAACTACATGATCGGCAAATGGCACGTCACGCCGCTGACCGAGAGCGGCGCCACCGGTCCGTTCGACGGCTGGCCGCTCGGGCGCGGCTTCGATCGCTTTTACGGCTTCCTCGACGCCGAGACCGACCAGTATGCGCCAGAGCTCGTCTCGGATAACACGCATATTGATCCGCCGGGGACCTATGCCGACGGCTATCATCTCACCGAGGATCTGATCGACCAGTCGATCCGCTTCATCGGCGATCACCTCGCCGATCGACCTGATGTGCCCTGGCTGACCTGGGTCGCGCTGGGCGCCTGCCACGCCCCGCACCAGGCGCCGGCCGAGATCATCCGGAGCTATGATGCCGCCTTTGCGAATGGCTGGGACGTCGAGCGGGAGCAGCGTCTTGCGCGCCAGAAGGCGATGGGTCTGGTGCCGCAGGACACACGGATGCCGGCGCGCAATGACGGCGTGAAGGCCTGGGAGGAGCATTCGGCCGACGAGCGCCGCGTGTTCACGCGCCTGCAGGCGGCCTTCGCCGGCATGCTCGACCATTCCGACCGTCATCTGGCGCGCCTCGTCGCATTCCTCGATACATCCGGCATCCGCGACAACACCGTGATCATCGTAATGTCCGACAATGGCGCGAGCCAGGAGGGCGGGCCGCTCGGTTTCGTCAATGCGATGGGCCCGTTCAATTTCAAGCCGGAGCCGATCGCCGAGAAGCTCGCCCGCATCGACGACATCGGCGGCCCCGACACCCACAGCAATTTCCCGCATGGTTGGGCGATGGCCTCGAACACGCCGCTGCGGCGCTACAAGCAGAACACCCATGGCGGCGGCATCCGTGATCCCTTCGTCATCAACTGGCCGAGGCGCATCGCGGCCAATGGCGAGTTGCGGCACCAATTCGTCCATGCCTGCGATCTCACGCCGACGCTGCTCGAACTGATCGGCATCGAGCCTCCCGGAACGATTGCAGGCTGTGCGCAGATGCCGCTCGAAGGCGAGAGCTTTGCGCGCTCGATCACGGATGCATCGGCGCCGTCCAAAGGCTCGCCGCAATATTTCGAGATGTTCGGCCATCGCGGTCTGTGGCACGCCGGGTGGAAGGCGGTCGCCTTTCATCCGTCGGGGACGCCGTTCGAGAACGACAAATGGGAGCTGTTCCATCTGGACGCGGACTTCTCCGAGACCAACGACCTTGCGGCTACGGAGCCGGAGCGCCTTGGCCGGATGATCGCGATGTGGTGGGACGAGGCCGAGAAGCACAAGGTGCTGCCGCTCGACGACCGCTTCGGGCCGCGCTTTGCCGAGAATGCCGCGCGCTTCCACGGTGCGCGCCACCGTTTCGTTTTCCACGCGGGCATGGGCCATGTGCCGACCGACGTCGCGCCCGACGTGCGCAGCCGCAGCTATACGATCGAGGCGGATGTCGAGATCGACGAAGAGAGCGCAGACGGCGTGCTGATCTCGCACGGCGATGCGACGTCGGGCTACAGCCTCTATGTCAAGGACGGCCATCTCGTGCACGATCTCAACATCGGCGGCAGCCATCAGCTCGTGCGATCGGATCGCAAGGTGCTCTCCGGCGCGCGCCGGCTCGGCGTGCATGTCGAACGTCTCGTGCGCAAGGAGCCGCCGGCCAAGGGCTCGCGCACCGGCGTCAGTGAATACACGTTGCTGATCGACGGCGAGAAGGCGGGATCGCTGCAGACCCAGCTCGGCTTCCACACGCTGATCTCGTGGTCGGGCCTCGACATCGGCCGCGACCGCGGCAGCCCCGTGTCACATTACGAGGCGCCGTTCGAGTTCGAGGGCCGGCTTCTGCGCGTCACGGTCACCATGCATGGCGACCAGAAGCTCGACGGCGAAGCCGTCGGCAACGCGCAGATGGCGCGGCAGTAACGAGAGGCCGGCTACTTGATCTTGTCGTAGGCCGCCGCGAAATCGCCGAGTGGCATCGGGATCGCGATCGTCTCCTTGGCCATGTTCTGGAAGGAGACCTTCAGCTGCTTGCCCGACCGCAACGCTGCGAGCAGGTCCGCCGCGATCGGTGTCGAGGCGTAGCAGCCGCGGTTCTCGCAGGTCTGGATCTGGAGGTCGACCGTCTTGCCCTCGTCGACCTGAAGCTTGGCGCCGACGGGTAGGTTGAGGCCGAGCGGCAATTGCAGGAGCGCGATCGGCGTGCGGGTGTCGGGCGCGATCCGGATGTTGATCAGGACGACGGTCTGGCCGGTCTTGGTCAGCACCGCATTCTGCTCCATCGCGCATTCGAGTGGCGCATCGCGGCTCACGCTGGTGCAGCGCACGACCCAGCCGGGCTGGTGCGCCTGCGCGCCGTCAGCCTGTGCCTGCGTCGGGGCCGGCGCGGGTTGCGCTGCCGGGGCAGGGGCGGCGTTCTTCTTGGCGCCCTGCTGGGCATGCGCGGCGCCCAGGGGTAACAGGAGAGCAGCGGCGAGGGCGACAAGTCTGGATTGCATGAGCATGGCGAAACCGCGTTGGCGTGAACCGGAGGTCTCGCTGTAGCGTTGCGGGAGGCGCGGTGCAAGCTTACTCGGCGGCTTGCTTGACGCCACCGTGCTCGGACGGCTCGCCGCTTTCGCCGTCATCCGATCGGCCCCAGGTGGAGAACCAGTTGTTGAGCTTGTCGAGATAGAGGTAGACGACGGGTGTGGTGAACAGCGTCAGCGCCTGGCTGACGATCAGGCCGCCGACCATGGCGTAGCCGAGCGGCTGGCGGATCTCCGCGCCGGTGCCGTGACCGAGCATCAAGGGCACACCGCCGAGGAGCGCTGCCATCGTTGTCATCATGATCGGACGGAAGCGCAGCAGTGCGGCCTGGCGGATCGATTCCTCCGGCGTCTTGTGCTCGTCGCGTTCGGCCGCGATGGCGAAGTCGACCATCATGATGCCGTTCTTCTTGACGATGCCGATCAGAAGGATGATCCCGATCAGCGCAATGAGGCTGAAGTCGAAGCCGGCCGCCATCAGGATCGCGAGCGCACCGACGCCGGCCGAGGGCAGCGTCGACAGAATCGTGATCGGGTGGATGTAGCTCTCGTAGAGGATGCCGAGGATCAGGTAGACCACGACGAGCGCGGCGAGGATCAGCAGCGGCACGGTGCCGAGCGACTGCTGGAACGCCTGCGCGGTGCCCTGGAAGCTCGAGTTCAGCGTCGGCGGCGCGCCGAGATCGGCCATCGCCTTCTGCACGGCCTCGGTGGCCTGGCCGAGCGCGACGCCTTGTGCGAGGTTGAAACTGATCGTGGTCGCCGGGAACTGGCCTTGATGGCTGATCGAGAGCGGACGGACCGGATCGGTGGTCCAGGTCGCAAACGTCGACAACGGGACCTGGTCGCCGGTCAGCGGCGATTTCAAGTACAGCTTGTTCAGGGTGTCGAGGTTGCCCTGCATCTCCGGCAGGATCTCCAGGATCACCTTGTAGGTGTTGAGCTGGGTGAAATACTGCGTGACCTGTCGCTGTCCGAAGGCGTCATATAACGTGTCGTCGATCAGCTGCGGCTGGATGCCGTAGCGTGAGGCGGTATCGCGGTTGATCCTGAGCTGGACGGTGGTGCCTTGGGTCTGCTGGTCGGTCGCGACGTCGCGCAGCTGCGGCAGCGTCTGCATCTTGGCGAGGATCTTTGGCGCCCATTCGTTGAGCTCGTCCAGATTGGCGTCCTGCAGCGTGAATTCGAACTGAGTGCGCGTCGGCCGGCCCCCGAGGCGGACGTCCTGGGACGCCTGCATGTAGAGGCGGGCGCCGGGCACCTTGTCGAGCTGGGGACGGAGGCGCGCGATGATCTCCTGTGCCGAAGCGTCGCGCTGATTGCGCGGCTTCAACGTGATGAAGAGATTGCCGTTGTTGCCGGCTCTGCCGCTGCCGCCGATCGCCATGGCGACACTGGCGACGCCGGGATCGGCCTGCACGATCTTGGCAAGTGCCTCCTGCCGCTCCTTCATGGCTGCGAACGAAATGTCCTGCGAGGCCTCGGAGGTCGCGGTGATCAGGCCGTTGTCCTGCTGCGGGAAGAAGCCCTTCGGGATCAGCACGAAGAGATAGACCGACAAGGCGAGGGTCGCAAAAAAGATGAGGAGCGTGGTGCGCTTCCAGCTCAGGGCGATGTCGAGGACATGTTCGTAGCCGCGCAGCATCGCGTCGAAGGCGCTTTCACTCCACTGATAGAAGCGGCCGTGCTTGACCTCACCATGGGCGCGCAGGAAGCGCGAGGCCATCATCGGGGTCAGCGTCAGCGAGACGATCATCGAGACGAAGATGGTCATCGCCAGCACGACCGCGAACTCGCGGAACAGGCGCCCGATGATGCCGCCCATCAGCAGCAGCGGGATGAGCACGGCGACCAGCGAGATGCTGATGGATACGATGGTGAAACCGATTTCCTTCGCGCCCCTGTAGGCGGCCGCCATCGGCGTTTCGCCTTCCTCGACGTAGCGCGAGATGTTTTCGAGCATGACGATGGCGTCATCGACCACGAAGCCGACCGCGATCGTCAGCGCCATCAGGGAGAGGTTGTCCAGCGTATAGCCGGCCACCCACATCAGCGAGCAAGCGCCGAGCAGCGCAAGAGGCACCGTGATCGTGGGAATGACCGTCGCCCAGAAGCTGCGCAGGAAGATGAAGATCACCATGACCACCAGGAAGATGGTCAGGAGTAGCGTGAATTGGACGTCCTCGACCGCGGCCCGGATCGTCTGGGTTCGGTCGCTCATCAACTCGATCTTGATGGCGGGCGGGATCGCCGCCACCAGGCGGGGGAGGGCGGCCTTGATCTTGTCAACTGTCTCGATGACGTTGGCGCCGGGCTGCTTGAACACGACCAGAAAGACGCCGCGTTTGCCGTTCGCCCAGGCCGCCTGCTTGGCGTCTTCCGGACCGGTGACGGCCTGCCCGATGTCGCGAATGCGCAGCGGCCCGCCGTTACGATAGGCGATGACGACGTCGTTCCAGTCCTTGGAGTGGGTGAGCTGATCGTTGGCGTAGATCGTGTAGGCGCGCTTCGGTCCGTCGATATTGCCCTTGGGGCTGTCGACCGTTGTGATCGCGATCTGGCTGCGCACGTCCTCCAGCGACAGGCCCTTGGCGACGAGCTTGGCCGGATCGATCTGGATGCGGATCGCCGGCTTCTGCTGGCCGCCGATGATGACCTGCGCGACTCCGGAGATCTGGCTGATCTGCTGCGCCAGTTGCGCATCGACGGAATCACTGACAGTGGTCAGCGGCAGAGTGTCCGATGTGGCGGACATGATGAGGATCGGTGCGTCGGCGGGGTTGACCTTGCGATAGGTCGGCGGCGACGGCAGGTTCTTCGGCAACTGTCCGGAGGCCGCATTGATGGCCGCCTGAACGTCGTTGGCGGCACCGTCGATGCTGCGGTTGAGATCGAACTGAATGGTGACCGAAGCGGTGCCCAGATAACTCGTCGAGGTCATCTGCGCGATGCCGGGAATCTGGGCGAACTGGCGCTCGAGCGGCTGCGCCACCGACGAGGCCATCGTTTCAGGACTGCCGCCGGGCAGGTTCGCGGTGATCTGGATGGTGGGAAAATCCACCTGCGGCAGCGGTGCGACCGGAAGCAGGGGATAGGCGACGAGACCGACGAAGAGAATGCCGGCCATCAGCAGCGACGTGCCGATGGGATAACGGATGAAAGGTGCCGAAATCCCGCCGCCGATCATTCCTGTCGTACCTTGTTCTGGGCCGGATCCGAGCTTGCCACCGCCGTCGACACGAGGCTCCCGGGCTGGACTTTGAACTGACCGCCGACGATCACCTGCTGCCCTGGGCTGAGGCCTTCCTCGATGACCGACCGTCCGTCGATGGCGTAGCTGACCTTGACCTTGTGGACCTCGGCCTTGTTGTCCTGATTGACGGTATAGGCGTAGAGGCCGTTGGTGGAATGCTGGACCGCGTCATCGGGAACCACGGTCGCGTCCTTCAGCGTCCGCACCAGAAGCCGCGTCGAGACCGATTGACCCGGCCACAGCGTGTGCTCCTTGTTGTCGAACACCGCTTTCAGCCGGATCGTTCCGCTGCTCGTGTCGACCTGGTTGTTGATGACCGCAAGCTTGCCCTCGGCCAGAGTCTTCTTGCCGTCGGTGGTGAAGGCGATCACCTTGAGCGCGCCGCTCTTCTGGCCCTCGCTGACATAGGGAAGCTGGTCTTCCGGCGCCGTGAAGATCACGGCGATCGGCTCGACCTGCGAGATCGTCACGATGCCGGTCTGTGTCGAGGCGTTGACGATGTTGCCGACGTCGACCTGGCGAAGCCCCGCGACGCCGGTGATCGGCGCCTTGACCTGCGTGTAGTCGAGCTGGGTCTGGGCGTTGGCGATCGCGGCCTCGTCGGCGGCGATCTGGGCGGTCAGCTGGGCGACGGTCGAGCGCTGGGTATCGACCCGTTGTGCGGTCGCGAATTCGCCGAGCTTCATGGCGCGCTGCAGTTCGAGATTGGCGTTGGCGAGACTAGCCTCGTCCTGCGCCTTCTTGGCCTTGGCCTGGTCGAGCGTCGCTTGATAGGGACGGGGGTCAATCGAGACCAGAAGCTCGCCCTGCTGGACGATCTGGCCCTCCCTGAAGGCGAGCTTGTCGATCTGACCGTCCACGCGGGTCCGGACTTGTACGGTGTTGAAACCTTGAACCGTGCCGAGACCGGTCAGGTAGACCGGAAAGTCGACCTTCTGCACCGGCGAAACGCTCACCGGCACGGCGGCCGGGCGGGTCGGGCCCTTCTGGGCGGTCTGGGCTTTGCCGGCCCCGTGCCGGAATGTCTGCCACCCATAGTAACCCGCCGTGGCCACGGCCGCGACGGTCAGAAGCCAGAGGATCGGCCGGGACTTTTTCATGTTGTCTCGTGTCGGCTCTTGTGCCCTCGCTTACGAATTATAGGGCAATCGCAGGGTTCCAGCGCGTTTGTATAATACACGCCAAGTTCCAGTGTAAACAGCACTATCCGTTGAGAATCCTAAACAATTGGAAAGCTTTGCACCGCCTGGGCAGTGTCGTGGCGCGGCGATGTGCAGTGCTGCATTTTCCCGGCTATGCGACCGGCGCGCAAGTCTCGTGCGGCACTCGCAGACGGTGAACCCGGCCCGCCCGGTGCCGCGCCGAACCGTCGTCCGGTGCCCGGTGTGAAGAATGGTTCTAAATCGCGCGGAGGCTGTTTCGGTTGTCAGGAATTTCCGCATCGTCCATATCGGCGCCGCCACACAGGGAGCGTAGGATGGACGAATTGAACGGCAAGCTGATCGCATGTCAGATTCTGATCACGGGATTGATCGCGCGCGTGGCCAACGAGCAGCGCGATCCCTTGCGCTTCCTCACCGACTTTCGCGACGAGATCAAAGCCGTCGTGAACGGCGTCAACATCGCCGGCATGGACTCGACCGATCGCGTGCGCGCCGTCGCACAGAAAACCGTCGATGAATTGTTTTCGCTGATGAAGCCACCGAGCAGCGATTGATGCTGCGCAGAAGGCTGCGATTGCATCGCTTGCGGCGTGCTTCTTAGAACGAGTCCAATCTAAGTTTAGAACGGTTTCAAACTGTAGTTTAGAATTGTTTTGATCTGGATCGATTCAAGGGTTCTTGCGAGCCGCTCGCATTGACCCGTTATTTTGCTGCCGATACCAACATCGCATGGTTCGCCGAAGGGAATGAGCGAACAGAAAGATGGGGCGTTTGGTAATGGGGCAGGTGGTCGCACCGAAGTCGTTGCGTTCGGTCGCAGCATTCGATCTGGTGGATGAAAAGTTCGCGGGCGTTTCCGGCAAGAAGGCTTCTGCAGTTGCGAGCTTGATCGCGGTGGCGTCGGTGTCGAGCGGCGCGCAGGCGCAGCAGTCGAACTTGCCGCCGGTCGCGGTCGACGCGCCTGTCGAGCGGCCGCGTCCGACGGCATCAAAGCCCTCGCCGGAGCAGGTCCGCGCCCGCAACGCGATTCGGCGCGCCGCGCAACGCGAGCAGGCGGCGCAGCAGGCGGCGCCGGCCACGCCGTCGGGCGCTCCGGACGGCAATCCCTATGCCGATGCGGCCGCGCCCTACAAGATCGACCACGTCCAGGCCTCGGGCAAGTTTCCCGAGAAGATGCTGAACACGCCCAAGACCATCACGGTGCTCAGCAAGGAAGTGCTTGAGGACAAGAACGCGACGACGCTGAAGGAGATCGGACGCTCGACCGCGGGCGTGACACTGGGCTCGGGCGAGGGCGGCAACGCGTTCGGCGACCGTTTCTTCATCCGTGGCTTCGATGCGCGCAACGACGTGTTCATCGACGGCATCCGTGATCCCGCCGTGTCCATCCGCGAGAACTTCTTCACCGAGCAGATCGAGATCCTGCGCGGTCCCGCGTCTTCCTATGCCGGCCGCGGCACCGCCGGCGGCGCCATCAACATCGTCACCAAGCAGGCCGGCGATCGCAATTTCCAGCGCATGGATACCGAGTTCGGGACCGACTACACAAAGCGCGTCACGCTCGACGTCAACCAGGTCATCGATCCCACCTTCTCGGTTCGCACCGGTGGTCTGTTCCAGGACGCCAACGTCGCCGGACGCAATTACGTCACCGACAATCGCTGGGGTAGCTTCATCTCGACCAAATACACCCCGACCAGCGACATCAAGATCACGACCAACTACGTCCACACCGACCTCAGCGGCTATCCTGATTTCGGCGTGCCCTATTACAAGCAGGGCAACGTGCCGGTGACCTCAGCCGGCATTCCGCGTCAGAACTGGTATGGATTCCTCAACCGCGACTTCCAGACGGCGCGGCAGGATTTCGGCACCGGTACCATCGAGTACAAGGTCAACGAGGCCATCACGCTGACCAGCAAGGTGCGCGGCGAGCATTCGCTGCTCAACTATATCGGCACGTTGCCGCAGAATCCGATCACGACGAGCTCCAATCCGCTGCTCTGGACCACGACGGCGAGCGCGCAGAGCCGGTACCAGAACGTGGACGTATGGGCCAACCAGAACGAGGCTACGTTCAAGCTCGACACCGGCGGGGTCAAGCACACCGCGGTGTTCGGCGTCGAATATTCGAACGAGAACATCTCGATCGACCGTTACACCGGCCTCTCGTCCGAGCTGTTCGGCGGTGGTTCGACTAGCAATGGCGCCGTCACAGGAGTCAATCTTTACTCGCCGCAATACACCAACATTCCTTTCAGCAACACGCCCTCGCTGGTTGGGAACCCGACGCGCTACGGAGTCAACACCAGCAGCGTGTACGTCATGGACACCGCGAATTGGCAGGACACCGTCATCCTCAATGGCGGCATCCGTTACGACGGCTACAGCCAGAGCTCTTCGACCAATTCGGCGTTCCTCAAGCAGAGCAGCGACCTCGTCAACTACAACGTCGGCGCGGTCTACAAGCCGATGTCGATCGGTAGCGTCTATGCGGCTTACGCAACTTCGGCCAATCCGTTCGGGTCAGAGCTCGACGCGACCGGTACCGATTACGGCGGCGTGCCTGCCAATTCGACTATCCTGCTCGGACCCGAGCGCAACAAGGCGATTGAAGTGGGCACTAAATGGGAGCTTGCCGATCGCCACTTGCTGGTGACCGGTGCGCTGTTCCAGACCACGAAGGACAATGCGCGCGAGACGGTCAATGGCCTGCTCACATCGGGCGCGGCCTACAGAATCCAGGGCATCGATATCGAAGCAGAGGGCCGGATCACCGATCGTTGGAGCATCTTCGGCGGTCTCGTCTTGATGCAATCCAAGGTGACGCAGAGCGGCGTTGCCTCGAATCTCGGCCTGCAGCTTGCCAACGTCGCCCACCAATCGTTCAGCTTGCTGACCAAGTACAAATTTGACGACGGCTGGGAGCTCGGTGGCCAGGCGGTGTACCGATCGAAGGTCTATGGCGGCACGTTCGCAGCCAACACCGGCAATGAATTGCCGAGCTACTGGCGCTTCGACGCCTTTGTCGAGAAGAAGATCGACAAGAACTGGACCATGAAGCTCTACGCCCAGAACCTGACCAACAAGCTGTACTACGACACGCTGTATCGCAGCGCAGTGCCCTTCGTGTCGGTCGCTCCGGGCCGGGCCTTCTACATCGTCACGACGGCGAAGTTCTGATCATGTTGACGTGCCTGCCTGGCATTCTGAGCAAGGACGATGTGGCGGATTTCCGCCGCATCATGGACGCCAGCGAATGGGAAGACGGCCGCTCCACCGCGGGCGCGCAGTCGGCCATGGTCAAGCGCAACGAGCAATTGCCGCCCGACAGCGAGGTCGCGCGAAAGCTCGGCAACCGGATCATCTCGGCGCTGACGTCGAACCCGCGCTTCATCGCGGCGGCGGTCCCGCTGCAGATCTTCCCGCCGCTGTTCAACCGCTATGCGGCGAGCAGCGGCCATCATTTCGGCCTGCATGTCGACAATGCGATCCGCGGCGACCGGCTGACCGGACTTCGCATCCGCACAGACCTGTCGGTGACGCTGTTCCTCGCCGAGCCGGAAGAGTACGATGGTGGCGAACTTGTGATCGAGGACACCTACGGCTCGCACGAAGTCAAGTTGCCGGCCGGCGACTGCGTGCTCTATCCCTCGACCAGCCTCCACCTCGTCACCCCCGTGACGAGGGGAACGCGGGTTGCGTCTTTCTTCTGGCTGCAGAGCATGATACGGGACGATCAAGCCCGGAGCATGATCTTCGACCTCGACACCGCGATACAGGCGCTGGTGGAACGGCTCGGGCGTGACGATCCCGAAACGGTCAAATTGACGGGTATCTATCACAATCTCATTCGCTACTGGGCCGAAGTATGAAGACCATGACCTCTAGAGCAAGCCTTGCCGCCGCCGCGATGCTGGCGGCTGCCTGGCTCGCATCCCCCGTTTCTGCCCAGACACAAACCCCTTCGGCACCGGCGCAATCGGTCCCTCAGCCAGCCCCGGTCGCTCCGGCGGCACCGGCAATCACAACGCCTGCTGTCCCGGCGCCTTCCGCGACGACCGCCCCGGCGGCTCCGGCACCGTCCCCCGCGGCCAGCGTTTCGACCTCGGCCAAGTCCGATGCGTCCGCCGCGATCGCGCCGGCCATGAAGGAATTGTCGCCCTGGGTGATGTTCATGTCGGCGGACGTCATCGTGAAGGCGGTGATGATCGGGCTCGCCTTCGCATCGCTGATGACCTGGACCGTCTTCATCGCCAAGTCGATCGAGCTGTCGGTCGCATCCACCAAGCTTCGTTCTGCCCTGAAGAAGGTCGCGGAGACGCGCTCGCTTGCCGAAGCGCAAATGGCGCTCGGTGCCAAGGAGGGCATCCTGCCGTCCTTCCTGGCGGCGGCCCTGCGCGAGGCGCGGATGTCGGCCGGCCTGTCCAGCGACGCCGGCATCAAGGAGCGCGCGGCCTCCAGCTTTTCCGAGATCGTGCGCGCCGAGGCGCGGCGCATCCGGATCGGCATGGGTGTGCTTGCGACCATCGGCTCCACGTCGCCCTTCGTCGGCCTGTTCGGCACGGTCTGGGGCATCATGAACAGCTTCATCGGCATCTCGAAGTCGCAGACCACGAACCTTGCCGTCGTCGCGCCCGGCATCGCCGAGGCGCTGCTCGCCACCGCGATCGGCCTCGTCGCCGCCATTCCCGCCGTCATCATCTACAATCACTTCTCGCGTGTGACGAAGGGCTATCTCGAGCTCGTCAGCCGCGCCTCGGGTGCCGCGGCGCGGCTGCTCTCGCGCGATCTCGACCGCAGCCACGGCAGCGTGCATTCGCGTGCGGCGGAGTGAACCATGGCCGTCTCGCTCGCAGACAATGATGACGACGACGATTTCTCGGAAACGCATGACATCAACGTCACGCCGTTCATCGACGTCATCCTGGTCCTGCTGATCATCTTCATGGTCGCCGCGCCGCTTTCCACGGTCGATCTGCCCGTGGAATTGCCCAAGACGAGCGCGGTACCGCCGCAGAAGCAGCCGGACAAGCCGACCTTCGTCTCGATCAAGTCTGACCTGACGCTCGCGATCGGGGAAAATCCGGTGGCGCGAGCCGATTTGGCGACGACGCTCGACGGCACACCGGAGATGACCAAGGACAAGTACGTGTTCCTGCGCATCGATCGTTCTGTGCCCTACGGCGAAATGTGGCCCGTCATGGAGCTGCTGCGCGCAGGCGGCTATACACATGTGAAGCTGGTCGCGCTCGAAGGTCCGCCCGCGTCGGCGCCCGAAGCCGCCTCGAAGCGATAGAAGCCGCTATGTCGAACATCGACATCGAAGCCAAGCCGTCCCGCAAGCTGTGGATTTTGGCAGCGGTGGCGGCGCTTGCGCTCCATTTGGGCGGGGCGGCTTTGGCGCTGGCAAATTTGCGTGCCGATCCCGGTGATGAAGGGCTGGGTGCTGCCGGGGCGGACTTTGCAATCGAGATGACTTCGCCGGAGGCGAAGGAATCCGACCTGCCTCCTGGCCCGATGGACTCCGTCGCGCAGGAGGAGCGCCCGGCGCTTCCCGAGCAGAAAGCTGAAACGAAGCAGACTGAGCTTCCGCAGGATCGGCCACAGCAGGAGGACGATCCCGACACCGTCGTCACTGAAAACAAGCCGGAGAAGGAGCAGGACCAAACTCCGAAGGTCGCAGCCGTCGAAACGCCGGCCATGGAAGCGTCTCAGAAGTCGGTTGATATGGAACAGCAGACTTTCGAAGACGCGGCGCGCGAGTCCAAGAAGCCTACGGCTCAGAACAGTGGCATGGGCAAGGACAACAAGAAGCTGACGGATGATTGGAACATTCAGATCAGCGCCCACCTCCTGGCCCACCAGATCAAGCGGGAAGACAGGAAGCAGAACAATCAGAAGGTCAAGGTCAGGTTCGTCATCAATCGCGTGGGCAATGTGCTTTCCGTCGATGTTCTGGAGTCATCCCAGGACCCGACATTTGACGCGACCGCGATAGCGATGGTCCGGAAGTCCGATCCTTTCCCCCGCCCAAGCCCCGAGCTGGGCGGGGACAAGTTCGAGCGCACGGTCGACATCGTCTTCAAGCCGCCGGAAGACAAGAAAAAGAAGAAGAAGACGGCTCACCGCCAGTAGAGCCTGATCCCGACATAGACCACGACCAGGCAGGCGAAGATCAGCGCCACGGGGAGGGGCCGCTTCTGGGCTCCACTCGCCGCGCCTGCTCCGAAGAACCTGGTCGTCTTTGGCGCCGGTGCCGGGCGACGGAAGGCGGTAACATTGTCCGCTGCCGGCTCTGCCGGGCGGGGCCGGACGTCAGGCGGGGTTCCCGCGCCGCCCATCTCGGCATAGTAGGCCTTGTAGATCGCGCCGATGGTCGCCTCGGTGGCCTCACCCTCGCTCATCTGCGCCAGCAGGTTCTGGTAGCTCACCAGGAATTCCTGGGCTTCCGGAGGCAATGCGGACGCCCCGTTGAGTTTGGCCATCATCTTCCAGGTGGCAAAATCGGCGCGGGCGCGGGTGTCGGCGCGTCGCGCGATGAGCATATCGGCAGCTTTGACCAAGTCGGCCTCGGGCCCTTCGGCTGTTCGGGTGGTGCTGTTCAACTACGCATTGCCGGTCAGGAAGAGAACAGCCTGAATCACATGACCGGTCAACGTTCGCAGTATTCCTGAAATAACATCAAGATTTAGACCGAACTGGGAACCTGCAAGAGGCAGCAGGATCAACAGGCCGATCAGGATTAGCATCCCGAATGGCTCGAGCCGGGCCAGCGGCATGGCGAGGGCGCGAGGCAGCAGCCCCACGGCGACGCGGCCGCCATCGAGCGGCGGGATCGGCATCATGTTGAACACGGCGAGGATGGCGTTGACGATGAGCGCATTCTTGAGATTGTCGGCCACCCATTTCGCCGAACTGGCCGGGACCAGGGGCAGGGCATGAAAGGCGAGGGCCGCGGCCAGCGCCAGCAGGATGTTGGTGACGGGCCCCGCCAGCGCCACCCACACCATGTCGAGCCGGGGATTGTTCAGCTTGCGGAAGTTCACCGGCACCGGCTTGGCATAGCCGAACAGGAACGGCGAGTGCGCGAACAGCAACATCGCCGGCAAGATCAGGGTGCCGAACGGGTCGATATGCTTGACCGGGTTGAAGCTGACGCGGCCGAGCTGCGAGGCCGTGTCGTCGCCGAGCCGGTCCGCGACGAAGGCGTGCGCGGCCTCGTGAAAGGTGATGGCGAGCACCAGTGGCAGCACCCACACCGAGAGGTCATAAAAGGAAATGTTCACGGCTCGTCCGTCCCGGTTTGCCTGCGGCCTTGCAGCCGTCCCAGCCAACCGGCGGTGCAGCAACGCTTCGGCTCAAGATAGGATGGCCGGTTCCGAAATGCCACGGCGTCGATGACCGGCGAGCCGTGCCGCGCCGCGGCCGGCCGTCGCACGATGTCACGCCGGGATCGTTCCCTGATACTGCACCAGGCCGTCGTCGAGCTTCAGCCAGGCGGGCTTCTCCGAGACCCAGATGTGTTCGGTCGGCGCGAAGGCGTTGCGATCATCGAAAACGGCGAGAGATACGCCCGCCAGCGTGCCGTTGCGGCGCCACGCGAACAGGCGGGTGCCGCAGCGCTTGCAGAACACGCGGTCGATGTTCTCGGACGAGGCATAACGCCCGGTGTCGCCTTCGACGCTCAGTGCGCGCTGGTCGAATTGCGCGCGGGCGAAGAAGGGCGAGCCCATCGCCTTCTGACAGAGGCGGCAATGGCAGACGCGGACGTTGAGCGGCTCGCCCTCCGCCTTGAAGCGCACCGCGCCGCACAGGCATCCACCTTCGCGGATCATGCTGTCCTCAATAGGTTGCGCGTCCGCCCGAGATGTCGAACACCGCGCCGGTCGAGAAGGCACAATCTTCGGACGCGAGCCAGGCCACCATCGCGGCGAGCTCCTCGACGAGGACGAAGCGAGCCTTCGGGATCTTCGACAGCATGAAGTCGATGTGCTGCTGCGTCATCTGGTCGAAGATCGCGGTCTTGGCAGCCGCCGGCGTCACCGCGTTGACGAGGATGTCATGCGCGGCGAGCTCCTTGCCGAGCGATTTCGTCAGCGCGATCAGGCCGGCCTTGGAGGCCGAATAGTGCGCCGCGTTCGGATTGCCTTCCTTGCCGGCGATCGAGGCGATGTTGACGATGCGCCCATACTTCTGCTTGAGCATGGTCGGCACGATCGCCTTGCAGACGATGAAAGGGCCGTCGAGGTTGATGCGCAGGACTTTCCGCCATTCCTCGAGGTCGGTCTCCCAGACCGGCTTGTTGACCCCGGCGATGCCGGCATTGTTGACGAGGATGTCGATCTTGCCGAAGGCTTTGAACGTTGCGTCGCGGGCCTCTTCGACACCTGCGGTGTCGGTGACGTCGACCTTGAACACTTTCGTGTCACCGCCGACTTCCTTGGCCGTCTTCTCGGCCAGCGCCTGGTCAAAATCCCAGATCGCGACCTTGGCACCGGAGGCGATGAGGCGCTCGGTGATGGCGCGGCCAAAGCCCTGCGCGCCGCCGGTGACGATGGCGACGCGGCCGTTGAGATCGATCTTGTTCATGCCCGCTGCCCCCTGACGTCAGAGCATGTAGCCGCCGTCGACGACGAGGTCGACGCCGGTGGTGAAGGCGCTCTCGTCGCTGCCGAGATAGACCGCCATGTTGGCGATCTCCTCGGCGGTGCCGAGCCGGCCCATCTTCTGGCGGGAGATGAACATCTCCTTGCCCTGCGGCCCTTGGGCTGCGGCGCGGTCGAGCATCGAGGGCGTCTCGACGGTGCCGGGGCAGATCGAGTTGCAGCGGATGCCCTTGGTGATGAAGTCGAGGGCGACCGCACGCGACAGCAGCGACACCGCCGCCTTCGACGAGCTGTAGACGTAGCGGTTCGCCGGCGGCCGCAGGGCCGCGCAGGACGAGATGTTGACGATGCTGCCGCCGCCGCCTGCGATCATGTCGGGCAGGAAGGCCTTGATGGTCCGGTGCATCGACTTGACGTTGAGGTCGAAGGAGAAGTCGAAATCCTCCTCCGAGCACTCGAGGATGGTGCCGTGATGCACGAAGCCGGCCGCGTTGAGCAGGATGTCGATCTTGCCGACGCGCTTGGCGAAGGCGTTGACGTCGGCGGTGTTGCGGACGTCGAGCTTTGCGACCTCGGCGATACCTTCCGCAGGTAGGCCCGCGATGCCGGCTTCGTTGATATCGGTAGCGATGACGGTTGCGCCTTCACGCGCGAATGCGAGGGCGCAGGCGCGCCCGATACCTGCGGCTGCTGCCGTGACGACGGCGCGTTTACCCTTGAGGCGGTCTGCCATGTTGTTCTCCTTTGATGTGTCCGCCGTCATTCCGGGGCGCGACGCAGTCGCGAGCTACGATGCGCAATTGCGCATCTGAGAATCCATAACCACGATCGGGAGTATGGATTCCGGGCCTGCGCCTCGCGGCGCATCCCGGAATGACGGTCTTTCCTAGTGATTATCCCGCGCCACACCGAAGGTGCCGGCGACGTTCTGATAGCGCGTGGCGAGCTCCATGCATGCGCCGGTCGATTGCTGGCCGACGGTGTTGCGATAGATCTCCTGCCACGGCGTCTGGTTCGCCGGATGCTTGAAGCCGCCGGCGGCCTTCAGCTCGGCGTGACGCTTCTTCAGCTCCTCGTCCGAGATCAGGATGTTGGCGCTGCCCTTGTTGAGGTCGATGCGGACCTTGTCGCCGGTCTTGAGGATGGCAAGGCCGCCGTTGGCGGCGGCTTCCGGCGAGGCGTTCAGGATCGAGGGCGAGCCCGAGGTGCCGGACTGGCGGCCGTCGCCGATGCAGGGCAGGGACAGGATGCCGCGTTTGATCAGCGCCGCAGGCGGCTGCATGTTCACGACCTCGGCACCGCCGGGATAGCCGATCGGGCCGGTGCCGCGGATGAACAGCACGCAGCGCTCGTCGATGTCGAGCGAGGCATCGTCGATCCGCTCGTGATAGTCCTCCGGGCCCTCGAACACGATGGCGCGGCCCTCGAAGGCGTTGAGGTCCTTCGGGTTGCTGAGATAGCGGTCGCGGAATTCCTTCGAGATCACGCTGGTCTTCATGATCGCGGAATCGAACAGATTGCCCTTCAGCACCAGGAAGCCGGCGTCCTTCACCAGCGGCTTGTCGTAGGTCCAGATCACGTCGTTGTCGGGCTTGGGCGCATCCTTGCAGTTCTCGCCGATGCCGCGGCCGTTGACGGTGACGGCGTCTTCATGGATGCGCTTGTGCTTCATCAATTCCCGCACCACCGACGGCACGCCGCCGGCGCGGTGGAATTCCTCGCCGAGATAGAAGCCGGCCGGCTGCATATTGACCAGCAACGGCACGTCGTGACCGACCTTCTGCCAGTCCTCGATCGAGAGCTCGACGCCGATATGGCGGGCGAGGGCATTGATGTGAATCGGTGCGTTGGTCGAGCCGCCGATCGCCGAATTGATCACGATGCAGTTCTCGAACGCCTTGCGGGTCAGGATGTCCGAAGGCTTGAGGTCTTCCCACACCATCTCGACGATGCGCTTTCCCGTCTCGTAGGCGATCTGGCCGCGCTCGCGATAGGGGGCGGGGATCGCCGCGCAGCCCGGCAGCGAGAAGCCGAGCGCTTCGGCAAGCCCGTTCATGGTCGATGCCGTGCCCATGGTGTTGCAATGGCCGACCGAAGGCGCCGAGGAGGCCACGATCTCCATGAATTCTTCATAGTCGATCTCGCCTGCGGCAAGCCGCTCGCGCGACTTCCAGACGATGGTGCCGGAGCCGGTGCGCTCGCCATTGTGCCAGCCGTTCAGCATCGGGCCGCCCGACAGCACGATCGCGGGCAGGTTGACGGTCGCCGCCGCCATCATGCAGGCCGGCGTGGTCTTGTCGCAGCCGGTGGTGAGCACGACGCCGTCGAGCGGATAGCCGTAGAGGATCTCGACGAGGCCGAGATAGGCGAGGTTGCGGTCGAGTGCCGCGGTCGGGCGCTTGCCGGTTTCCTGGATCGGATGGGTCGGGAATTCCATCGCGATGCCGCCGGCCTCGCGGATGCCCTCGCGGACGCGGTGGGCCAGCTCGAGATGGTGGCGGTTGCAGGGGGACAGGTCGTTGCCGGTCTGGGCGATGCCGATGATCGGCTTGCCGGACTGCAGCTCGGCGCGGGTGAGGCCGTAATTCAGGTAGCGCTCCATGTAGAGCGCGGTCATGCCCGGATTATGCGGATTGTTGAACCATTCCTGCGAACGGAGGTGGCGGCGCGAGCCGTTGCCGGCGGGGGCATGCCCATTGGTTGGCTTTTTTGTCATTGGTTTCTCCTGCAATGCAAACGCACTGGCGTCCGTCCACTTACATCAGTCCTGGGGCGTCCGCTTGTGCGATGCCGAACGGCGCGAATGATGGATCGCTGGCCCGCTGGCGGGTCGTTTCCTCACAAATCCGATACTAGTCATGGCTACTTGGTAACGCTACCATTTTGTTCGCCGCACCCGCGCCTGAAGTGGACGGCCTGCTGTCCGAATGGCGCGAGGTCGAGCTTTGCCGCTCGATCACCTTGAAGCCGAGATCGAGCACCGCCTGCTCGGGACGCCGTCCGTCGATCGCCTCGATCAGCATGGTGGCGGCCGTCCTGCCCATCTCGTAGCGGTTGGTGCGCACGCTGGTGAGGGTGGGGACGGCGGACGCCATGAATTCGAGGTCGTTGAAGCCGACGATCGCGATCTGGTCGGGGACCGCGATCTCGCGGCGCCGGCATTCGAACAGAACGCCGAGCGCGAGGTCGTCATTGGCGCAGAACACCGCATCGAGGTCGGGCTCTCGCGCCAGCAGATCGGTGAACAGGGCACCGCCGAGCGTCACCGAGGTCGGCGTCGCCGTCGTGACGACGAGGCGCTGCTCGAACAGTCCGGCGTCCTTCATGGCGGAGACATATCCGTCGAGCCGCCGCTGCACGCGCGGGTCCATGCGCGCGCCGACGAATCCTATTCTGCGGCGCCCCTGTTCGAACAGGTGCGCAACCGCTGCGCGGGCCGCATCATAGTGCGAAAAGCCGATCATCATGTCGACCGGATCGGGGCCGATCTCCATGATCTGCACGATCGGGCAGTCGGCGGCCTCCAGCATCGCGCGCGACTCCGTGGTCTGGTCGATGCCGGTGACGATCAGCCCCGCCGGCTTCTGCGCGAGAAACAGCCGCAGCAGCTTTTCTTCCTGGAGAATGCTGTAGCGCGTGTTGGACAACTGGATCGAGTAGCGGCTGCCTTCGGAGGCGTCGTAGATGCCGCGCAGCACGTCCGAGAACACGTTGTTGGTGAGAGAGGGGATCAGGACACCGATCACCTCGGTGCGTTGCGAAGCCAGCGCGCGTGCCGCAAGATTCGGCACATAGCCGAGCTCCTTGGCCGCGCTCTCGACCCGCGTCCGCTTGGCGACCGATAAGGCTTCGGGATTACGAAAGAAGCGGGACGCCGTAATCGGGCTGACGCCGGCAAGCTCGGCGACTTCCGCCAACCGGATTTTGCCTGACTTGGTGCGTTTTCGACCCATTTGCTGCTCTTAACACAGTCAGTCCCGCAAACAAAGGAACGTTGACAGCGCTACCAGCAACGACTAACCAAAGACAAATTGCCAAAACCGCACAAACTGCCGACAATGTTGCCCGCTAAGATCGGGCTTCGTTCGGCGAAGTCTGAAAAAACAAGACGGTCGCGGCGCGCAAGGCGTCGTGGACTTTCGAGGAGGGAGCTAGATGTCGTCTGTGCAAATCCGCGACGTGCGGAAATCGTTCGGCAATTTTGAAGTCCTGCACGGCGTGACTGTACCGATCGAGGATGGACAGTTCGTTGTCCTGGTTGGCCCCTCCGGCTGCGGCAAGTCGACGCTTCTGCGCATGCTCGCCGGTCTCGAGAACATCACCTCCGGCACGATCTCGATCGGCGACCGCGTCGTCAACAATGTCCAGCCCAAGGAGCGGGACATTGCGATGGTGTTTCAGAACTACGCGCTCTATCCGCACATGACGGTCGCCGACAACATGGGCTTCTCGCTGAAGCTGCGGAATGCGGGCGCCGACGAGATCAACAAGCGCGTCAAGCGCGCCGCCGAGATCCTCGCGCTGGCGCCGCTGCTCGATCGCTACCCGCGCCAGCTCTCCGGCGGCCAGCGCCAGCGCGTGGCGATGGGCCGCGCCATCGTGCGCGATCCGCAGGTCTTCCTGTTCGACGAGCCCTTGTCGAACCTCGATGCCAAGCTGCGCGTCGCCATGCGCACCGAGATCAAGGAGCTGCACCAGCGGCTGAAGACCACGACCGTCTACGTCACCCACGACCAGATCGAGGCCATGACCATGGCCGACAAGATCGTCGTCATGCATGACGGCATCGTCGAGCAGATGGGCACGCCGCTCGAACTCTACGACAAGCCCGACAACCAGTTCGTCGCCGGCTTCATCGGCTCGCCCGCGATGAACTTCCTGAAGGGCCATGTGCGCGTCAACGGCGTGGCGACCTTCGAAGGGCCGAACGGCGTCAAGCTGCCGCTCAAGACCGCGCCTGCGGCCTCCGACGGGCGCCCCGCGGTCTACGGCGTGCGGCCCGAGCATTTCACCATTGCCGACGACGGCGCCGAAGCCGAGATCGTCGTGGTCGAGCCGACCGGCTCGGAGACGCAAGTGTTCGCCAAGATCGGCGGCGAGCAGGTCGTCGCGGTCTTCCGCGAGCGTCACCAGTTCAATCCCGGCGACAAGGTGCGGCTGAAGCCGGACCCGGCATTGGTGCACTTGTTCGATGACGCGACGGGAAAACGCCTGAACGCGTAGCGTAGGTTTGAGTTGAGACAATAAAAAAGCATCACAGGGAGGACGACATGCAAGACTTTACCCGCCGGACTCTGCTTCAGGGCGGAACGGCACTGGCTGCAACCGGCATGCTCACCGGGCCGGCATTGTTCGACTTTGCCAAGGCCTGGGCGCAGACTTCGCCCTGGAAGGCGGAGGCGGGCGCCAAGCTCACCGTGATGCGCTGGAAGCGCTTCGTGCCGCAGGAGGACGATGCGTTCAACGCGATGGTGGCAGCGTTCAAGGCTGCGACCGGCACCGAGATGAACGTGTTCAGCGAATCCTTCGAGGACGTGCAGCCGAAGGCCTCGGTTGCGGCCAATACCGGCTCGGGGCTCGACCTTGCCTGGGGCCTGCACACGCTGCCGCAGCTGTTCCCGACCAAAGTGCTGAAGATGAACGACGTCGCCGATTATCTCGGCAAGAAGTACGGTGGCTGGACCGATGCGGCGGCCAAGACCTGTATGCAGGGCAATGACTGGCTCGGTATTCCCGTCGCCACCAACGGCGGTTACATGACCTACCGCAAATCGGCGCTCGAGAAGGCAGGCTTTAAGGAATTCCCGAAGGATTTCCCGGGTTTCCTAGAGATGTGCAAGGCCCTGAAGAAGAATAACACCCCGGCCGGCTTTGCGCTCGGTCATGCCTCGGGCGACGGCAATTCGTGGCTGCACTGGGTGCTGTGGGGCCACGGCGCCTACACCGTCGACCAGAACGACAAGATCATCATCAATTCGCCGGAGACGGCGAAGGCGCTGGAATATTGCAAGGCGCTGTATGACAGCTTCATTCCGGGCACCGCGTCCTGGAACGATTCCTCCAACAACAAGGCGTTCCTCGCCGGCGAGCTCTATTGCACGGCGAACGGCATCTCGATCTATGTGGCCGAGAAGACCGACGCCAGCAAGAAGGAGCTGGCCGAGGACACCTATCACGCGCTCTGGCCGGTCGGACCGGTCGGCAAGCCGACCGAGCTGCAGCTGGCGCTGCCGATCCTCGCCTTCAACTTCACCAAATATCCGAATGCAGCGAAGGCCTTCGTCGCCTTCATGCTGGAGAAGGAGAACTACGAGAAGTGGCTGGACGGTGCGCAGGGCTATCTCACACAGACCCTGAACGCCTATGAATCGGCGCCGATCTGGAAGGCCGATCCCAAGAACGAGGTGTTCTCGCAGGCCTCCAAGCGCACGCTCCCGGCCTCCGGCATCGGCCACGTCGGCGAGAAGGCGGCAACGGCAATCGCCGACTTCATCGTCGTCGACATGTTCGCCAATTACTGCACCGGCACCAAGGATGCGAAGGGCGCGATGGCGGAAGCCGAGCGCCAGCTGAAGCGCATCTATCGCTGAGGGTCACGGAGCGGGCGGCCGTCGTGCCGCCCGCTCCTCAACATTTCGATCAGGGATATCGGGCATGGCTGATGTCGCAATTCCCCGGGCCAAGCCTCAGATCAGCGAGGACAGCGCCTGGACCCAGCTCAAACACAATCGCAACTGGCTCGGCTTCTGGTTCATGGTGCCGGCCATGGCCTTCCTGATCTTCTTCCTGGCCTATCCGCTCGGGCTCGGCATCTGGCTGTCGTTCACCGACACCCGTATCGGCAGGGTCGGGCACTTCGTCGCCACCGAGAACTATGAGTGGCTGTGGGACGATTCCATCTTCTGGCTGTCGGTGTTCAACACGCTGCTCTACACCTTCGTTGCCAGCGCCCTCAAATTTGCGATCGGACTCTATCTCGCGCTGCTGCTGAACGAGAACATGCCGTTCAAGGCGATGTTGCGCGCGATGGTCCTGATCCCTTTCATCGTTCCGACGGTGCTCTCGGCGCTGGCGTTCTGGTGGATCTTCGATTCGCAATTCTCCATCATCTCCTGGTCGCTCAGGCATCTCGGCCTGATCGACCAGAACATCAACTTCCTCGGCGACACGACCTGGGCGCGGATTTGCGTGATCTTCGCCAATATCTGGCGCGGCGTGCCGTTCGTGGCGATCACGCTGCTGGCAGGCCTGCAGACGGTGTCCCCGTCGCTCTATGAGGCGGCAACGCTCGACGGTGCCACGCGCTGGCAGAATTTCCGCTTCATCACCTATCCGCTGCTGACGCCGATCATCGCCGTCGTGATGACCTTCTCGGTGCTGTTCACCTTCACCGACTTCCAGCTGATCTGGGCGATGACGCGCGGCGGCCCGGTCAACGCCACCCATCTGATGGCGACGCTGTCCTACCAGCGCGCGATCATCGCCGGGCAGCTCGGGGAGGGCGCGGCGATATCCAGTGCCATGATTCCGTTCTTGCTCGCTGCGATCATGGTGTCCTGGTTCGGCCTGCAGCGAAGGAAATGGCAACAGGGAGAGAACAATGACTGATCTTCCTGCCGCGAAAGTCGACCTCAAAACGGTCATATCGTCGCCCGCGCGGGTCGATAACAGCGAGGGCATGAGCTACCTGCAGTCGGTGCCGCGCCGGCTCGTGACGCTGTACCTGCCGCTCACGATCATCGTCGTGGTCCTGCTGTTCCCGTTCTACTGGATGGCGCTGACCTCGGTGAAGCCGGACGACCAGCTGCTCGACCTCGACAAGTACAATCCGTTCTGGACCTGGAATCCGACCTTCAAGCATTTCCACAAGCTGCTGTTCGAAAGCTACTATCCGCACTGGCTCTGGAACACGATGTATGTGGCGATCTGCGCCACGATCCTCTCGATCATCGCGTCGGTGCTTGCGGCCTACGCGATCGTGCGCTTGCGCTACAAGGGCGCCAATCTGGTCGGCGGGCTGATCTTCCTCGCCTATCTGGTGCCGCCGTCGATCCTGTTCATTCCGCTCGCCACCGTCGTGTTCCAGTACGGCCTGTTCGACTCGCCGCTGGCGCTGATCCTGACCTATCCGACCATCCTGATCCCGTTCTCGACATGGCTCTTGATGGGCTATTTCAAGACCATCCCGTTCGAGCTCGAGGAATGCGCGTTGATCGACGGGGCGAGCCGCTGGCAGATCCTGATCAAGATCGTTCTGCCGCTCGCCATCCCCGGCCTGATCTCGGCCTTCATCTTCTGCTTCACGCTGTGCTGGAACGAGTTCATCTACGCCCTGACGTTCCTGCAATCGACCAGCAACAAGACGGTGCCGGTCGCGATCGTCAACGAGTTCGTCGATGGCGACATCTATCGCTGGGGGTCGCTGATGGCGGGAGCCCTGGCCGGCTCGCTGCCGCTCGTCATCCTTTACGCCTTCTTCGTGGAGCATTATGTGTCCGCGATGACCGGCGCCGTGAAGGAATAACGGGCGCTGCCACGGGAGCGCGCCGGAGGCTGCGCGTTCCGGCCAATAAGAAGGAGTTGAGCTCTTGCACATTCTGGTTCTGGGCGCCGCCGGCATGGTCGGCCGCAAACTCTGTGAACGGCTGCTGCGCGACGGCCGGCTCGGCAAGAGCGACATCACCAAGCTCACCATGCATGACGTGGTCGAGCCGAAGAAGCCGGAGAAGGCCGGTTTCCCGGTCGAGACCGTATCTGGCGATTTCGCAGTCCCCGGCGCGGCCGAAAAGCTGATCGCCGGCCGACCCGACGTGATCTTCCACCTTGCCGCGATCGTCTCGGGCGAAGCCGAGCTCGATTTCGACAAGGGCTATCGCATTAATCTCGACGGCACGCGGATGCTGCTCGACGCGATCAGGCTGGTCGGCGGCGGCTACAAGCCGCGCGTGGTGTTCACCTCCTCGATCGCGGTGTTCGGCGCGCCGTTCCCGGATGCCATCGGCGACGAGTTCTTCCACACGCCCCTGCTCAGCTATGGCACGCAGAAGGCGATCGGCGAATTGCTGCTGGCCGACTATTCCCGCCGCGGCTTCCTTGACGGCATCGGCATCCGCCTGCCGACCATCTGCATCCGTCCCGGCCTGCCCAACAAGGCGGCATCGGGCTTCTTCTCCAACATTCTGCGCGAGCCGCTGGCCGGCAAGGAAGCGGTACTCCCGGTCTCCGAGGATGTTCGTCACTGGCATGCCACGCCGCGCTCGGCCGTCGGCTTCCTGCTCCACGCCGGCACCATGGACCTCGAAAAGGTCGGCCCGCGCCGCAACCTGACCATGCCGGGCCTGTCGGCGACGGTCGGCGAGCAGATCGCCGCGTTGAAGCGGGTTGCGGGTGAAAAGGTTGCCGCGCGCATCAAGCGCGAGCCGGATCCCTTCATCGTCGGCATCGTCGGCGGCTGGCCGCGCAATTTCAACGCCAAGCGGTCCCTCGAGCTCGGCTTCACCACCGCCGAGAAGAACTTCGACGACATCATCCGCATTCACATCGAAGACGAGCTCGGCGGCAATTTCGTCGCCTGATCTCCAGCAGAGCGGGCCCTGGTGATGGCGAGCGTTGCTTGCATCGGCGAGTGCATGGTCGAACTTCGGCAGGCGCAAGGCGGCGCGTCTGCCGGGCAGGGCGGCGGGCTGTACTCGCGCGGCTTCGGCGGCGACACGCTCAACACCGCCGTGTATCTGGCGCGGCTCGAGGTCAAGGTCGACTATCTCACAGCGCTCGGAGATGACGCTTTGAGCGATGAGATGATCGCCGCCTGGAATGCGGAGAACGTCGGCACGCGGCGCGTCGCACGGCTCGCGGGCAAATTGCCCGGCCTCTACATGATCCAGACGGATGCGAAGGGCGAGCGCCAGTTCTTTCACTGGCGCGACAGCGCGGCGGCGCGGCAGCTGATGAGCCTGCCGGAGACCGACGAGCTGCTCAACTCGCTGATGAGCTACGACATCGTCTATCTCTCCGCGATCACGCTCTCGATCTACGATCAGGCCGGCCGTGATCGCCTGTTCGCGGCGATCAAGCGCGCGCGCCTGCTCGGCACCCGCTTCGTGTTCGACACCAATTTTCGCGCACGCGGCTGGCCGGATCGCGACGTCGCCCGCGAGGTCTTCGCCGCGGCGTTCGCGGCCGCGGACATCGTGCTGACCTCGACCGAGGATCTGCTCGCGCTCTATCCCGGCGAGAGTCATGAGCAGCTGATGGCGCGCATCCCGACCCCGGAGCTGGTGTTCCGCCTTGCCGAGCCCGTGAGCTTGCTGCGCTTCCCCGGCGGCACCAGCGAGGTCCGCGCCGACCCCATGACGAACCCCGTCGTCGACACCACGGCGGCCGGCGACAGCTTTGCCGCAGCCTATATCGCAGCCCGGCTCGCCGGCTCCGATCCGGTCGAGGCGGCACTATCAGGACATCGCCTCGCCAGCGTTGTGATCTGCTATGCTGGCGCCATCATTCCGGGTTATGCCATGCCGCCGAAGAAACGGCATCGGTCGACGCCGACGCGTCAGGCGACCAAGTAAAGCGACGCACCTAGAACGAAAAGATCCCTGAGATGCCCACAGCTGCCCAACAGAATCATCTCGTCGCGCTGTTCAAGGTTGCGACCGTCATTCCCGTTCTCACCATCGAGCGCATCCAGGATGCCGTGCCGCTGGCGCGTGCGCTGGTCGCCGGCGGCGTCCGCACGCTGGAGGTGACCCTGCGCACCCCCGTTGCGATCGAAGCGGCGAGGGCGGTGATGGCCGAAGTGCCCGAGGCGGTGGTCGGCATCGGCACCATCCTCAATCCGGCCGACTTCACCCGGGTCGAGAAGCTCGGCGTCGCGTTCGGCATCAGCCCGGGCCTGACGCCCGATCTCCTGAAGGCCGCAGCCCACAGCTCCCTGCCGTTCGCGCCGGGCATCGCCACGGCCTCCGAGCTGATGATGGCGCTGTCCCACGGCTTCGACGTGGCAAAATTCTTCCCGGCCGAGCAGGCCGGCGGCATCAAGGGCCTGCGCTCGCTGGGCGGCCCATTCCCGAACGTGCGATTCTGTCCTACCGGAGGGGTCGGCGAGGCCAATGCGGCAACCTGGCTCGCCGAACCCAATGTGGTCGCGGTCGGCGGTTCCTGGCTGTGCCCGACGGCAGAGATCAAGGCCGGGAACTGGGCCGGCATAACTGCCATCTGCCAGCGCACGCTTCAGGCCCTTAAACCTGCGTGAAGTCTTGCCATCGCTGGGCTAAGACTTGGCTCAGGACAAGACCCCCAGGGAGACATGACCATGACCGCCAGCATCGTCGGATGGGCGCATACGCCGTTCGGCAAGTTCGACACCGAAACCGTCGAAAGCCTCGTCACCCGCGTCGCCAATGAGGCGATGGCCGATGCCGGCATTTCGGCGTCCGACGTCGACGAGATCGTGCTCGGCCATTTCAACGCCGGCTTCTCACCGCAGGATTTTACCGCCTCCTTGGTGCTTCAGGCCGACCCGAAGCTGCGCTTCAAGCCCGCAACGCGGGTCGAGAATGCCTGCGCCACGGGATCTGCAGCCGTGCATCAGGGCCTGCGCGCGATCGCCGCAGGTGCTGCCAAGATCGTGCTGGTCGTGGGTGTCGAGCAGATGACCCGCACCCCCGGTCCCGAGATCGGCAAGAACCTGCTCAAGGCCTCGTACCTTCCCGAGGACGGCGACACGGTCGGCGGCTTCGCCGGCGTGTTCGGCAAGATCGCCAGCTCCTATTTCCAGAAATACGGCGACCAGTCCGATGCGCTGGCGCTGATCGCGGCCAAGAACCACAAGAACGGCGTCGCCAATCCCTTCGCCCAGATGCGCAAGGATTTCGGCTTCGATTTCTGTCGGGCCGAGAGCGAGAAGAACCCCTACGTCGCCGGCCCCCTGAAGCGCACCGACTGCTCGCTGGTCTCCGATGGCGCCGCGGCTTTGGTGCTGGCCGATGCCGAGACCGCCAAGGGCATGGCCAAGTCGATCGGTTTCCGCGCCACCGCGCACGCCCAGGACTTCCTGCCGATGTCCAAGCGCGACATCCTGCAATTCGAGGGCTGCACCGTCGCCTGGCAACGCGCGCTGGAGAAGGCGGGTGTCACGCTTAACGATCTCTCCTTCGTCGAGACCCATGACTGCTTCACCGTCGCCGAGTTGATCGAGTACGAAGCGATGGGCCTGACGCCGCGGGGGCAGGGCGCCCGCGCCATCAAGGAAGGCTGGACGCTCAAGGACGGCAAGCTGCCGGTCAATCCGTCCGGCGGCCTCAAGGCCAAGGGCCACCCGATCGGCGCCACCGGCGTTTCCATGCATGTGATGACCGCGATGCAGCTCGCCGGCCAGGCGCCCGAGGGCATGCAGCTCAAGAACGCCAAGCTCGGCGGCATCTTCAACATGGGCGGTGCTGCGGTTGCGAACTACGTCTCCGTGCTGGAGCCGTTGAAATAGGCCTTGCAGGGTGGGCAAAGGCGCCAAGGTGCCGTGCCCACCGCCTTCCTTGCGTTAGATCATGGTGGGCCTGCCTCGCTTGGCCCACCCTACGGCTCCTGATTGATTGGCGGAAAAGCATCATGAGCACTGACTACGAAGACTCGCTGTCGATGGACGCACTCAACGACCGTATTGCGATCCTTGAGGACAATATTCGCCAGCTCATCGAGCAGGCCGCGGCCGCTTCGGGCGAACAGAACGAGTCGCGTATCGCCGACCGGATCAGCCAGCAGAACGAAGAGCTCGACCGGCTGCTCAAGATCCGCGAATCCCGCCAGAAGAAATAGCGGCCGATATCACCGCGCGACGCATGCGGCCATACGCCGGCCGCCCTTGCGCGCGCGGCATCACTGCCTTTAGCTGACCGAAATCGCGGGGCCGCGCCTTGGCGCCTGCGCAATCGGGAGCGAACGATGGGGCCGCTGAAGGGCATCAAGGTCATCGACATGACCACCGTGCTGATGGGGCCCTATGCGACCCAGATGCTCGGCGATTACGGCGCAGATGTCATCAAGGTGGAATCGCTCGACGGCGATGTCACCCGCCTGATCGGCCCGATGCGGCATGCCGGCATGGGCCCGGTGTTCCTCAACACCAACCGCAGCAAGCGCTCGATCTGCCTCGATCTGAAGAAGCCTGCCGGGCGCGAGGCCGTGCTGCGGCTTTTGAAGGACGCCGACGTGCTGGTCTATAACGTCCGTCCGCAGGCGATGGCGCGGCTGCAGCTCGGCTACGACGTCGTCTCCGCCGTCAATCCGCGCCTCGTCTATGCCGGCGTGTTCGGATTCGGACAGGACGGGCCCTATGCGGCAAAGCCCGCCTATGACGATCTGATCCAGGGCGCGACCGCGCTGCCCGCGCTGATGGCGCAGACCGGCGACGGCGTGCCGCGTTATGTGCCCAACGCGCTGGTCGACCGCATCGTCGGCCTCACCGCGGTCGGCGCGATCTGTGCCAGCCTCGTGCACCGCGACCGCACCGGGCGTGGCCAGCGCGTGGATATCCCGATGTTCGAGACCATGGCCGGCTTCGTCATGGGCGACCACATGGGCGGGCTCACCTACGAGCCGCCGCTCGACAAGGGCGGCTATGCCCGCCACCTCTCGCGCGACCGCAGGCCCTACAAGACCTCGGACGGCTATCTCAGCGTCATCGTCTACAACGACAAGCAGTGGGAGAATTTCTTCAAGGCAACTAGCCGCGAGGATCTCCGCGCCGATCCGAAGTTCGCCACCTTCGCCGGCCGCGCCGCGAATATCGACGTCGTCTACGCCGAACTCGCCCGCATCTTCGAGACGCGCACCACGGCCGAATGGATCGATCTGCTCACCAAGGCCGACGTGCCTGTCATGCCGATGCACGACCTCGGCTCCATCCTGCATGACGAGCATCTGGAGGCGACCGGCTTCTTTCCTGTGGTGACGCATCCGACCGAAGGGGCGATCCGCAGCATGAAGGTGACGGCGACCTGGTCGGAGACCGAGGCCGAGCCGGTGCGACTGGCGCCCCGGCTCAACGAGCACGGCGCGGAGATTCTTCGCGAGATCGGTTATTCGGCCGACGACATCGCCGCCATGGTCCGCGACGGCGTCACGCGCTCGGCGCCGGAGTAGGGGATCGGAATGACGAGGAGGAGAAAGCATGAGCTTCATCACCGGCGTCGGCCTCACGTCCTTCGGCAAGCATGAGGGCTCGTCCTCGCTCGACCTCATGAGCAAGGCCGCGCAAGCCGCGCTCGACGATGCCGGCCTCAAGCGCAGCGAGATCGACGGCATCCTCTGCGGCTACTCCACGGTCTCGCCGCACATCATGCTTGCCACCGTCTTCGCTGAGCACTTTGGCATCCGCCCGTCCTACGCCCACGCCGTGCAGGGCGGCGGCGCCACAGGCCTTGCGATGACGATGCTGGCCCATCATCTCGTCGTATCGGGTGTCTGCCGCAACGTGCTTGTCGTCGCCGGCGAGAACCGCCTCACCGGGCAGAGCCGCGATGCCTCGATCCAGGCGCTGGCGCAGGTCGGCCATCCCGACCACGAAGTGCCGCTGGGGCCGACCATTCCCGCTTATTACGGCCTCGTTGCCAACAGGTACATGCACGAATATGGCGTGAGCGAAGAAGATCTCGCCGAGTTCGCGGTGCTGATGCGTGCCCATGCCTGCACCCATCCCGGCGCGCAATTCCACGATCCCATCACGGTTGCCGACGTCATGGCCTCGAAGCCTGTGGCGATGCCGCTGAAGCTGCTCGATTGCTGTCCGGTGTCGGACGGCGGCGCTGCCTTCGTCATCAGCCGCGAGCGGACCGGCGAGGCGGGCGTAAGCATCCGCGGCTGCGCGCAGGCTCACACGCATCAGCATGTCACGGCCGCACCAGGCTTGAGCGAGCTCGGTGCAGAGATTTCCATCGCGCGTGCGAAGAAGCAAACCGGTCTTGCGATCTCCGACGTGCGCTACACCGCCATCTACGACAGTTTCACCATCACGCTCGCGATGCTGCTCGAAGACCTCGGTCTTGCCGGTCGCGGCGAGGCGGCCGCGCGGGTGCGCGCGGGACATTTCGGTCGCGATGGTGCCATGCCGCTGAATACCCATGGCGGGCTACTCAGCTACGGTCATTGCGGCGTCGGCGGCGCCATGGCGCATCTGGTCGAGGCGCATTTGCAGATGACGGGGCGGGCGGCCGATCGGCAGGTGCGCGACGCCTCCGTCGCGCTGCTGCATGGCGACGGCGGCGTGCTGTCGTCCCATGTGAGCATGTTCCTGGAGCGGGTGCGATGAGCGAGCGTCTGGCCGACTGGACCAAGGGTGAAGAGGCCATCACCTACCAGACCTGCAGCTCATGCGGGCATGTGCAGTATTTCCATCGCGCCTTCTGCGCGGCTTGCGGCGAATCGGATCCGCGCGAGCAGCGCGCCAGCGGCAAGGGCAAGGTCTACGCCACCTCGCTGGTCTGCCGCGCCGCCACGCCCGAGACACGGGCGCACGTGCCCTACAACATCCTGCTGGTCGATTGCGCGGAAGGGTTCCGCATGATGGCGCACGGCGGGAACGATCTCGCCATCGGCGATTCGGTTGTCGTGAGCTTCAAGCCGTTTGCCGGAAAACTCGTGCCGTTCTTCGCGAAGGAAACGTAACGGGATTCGTCATTCGGGGGCGGTCATAGGACCGAGCCTGGAACGGGTATTCTGGGCCTGGCCTGTGCGAGGGCCACCCCGGAATGACGAAAACGCTAAAACTCTGAACTCAACGCCCGTAGAACAAGATGCTAGCGATGACGAGCATCGCCGTCACCGCCAGCATATGCGCGAGCGCTCCCGAGGCCGCCCCCTTGGTGGCTTCCTTCATGCCTTTTTCTCCCTAGACTTGGGCGTGACTCATCGTTGTGCGGCTAGCGCACCCGACGGCCAATTGTTTTACTCGGAACACCCCATTTGCGAGTACTCACCGCGATTTGTCCCCACACGGCGAATATCGACTGTCTCAAGGTCGATCAGCAATGCGGCGGCAATTTGACTCGATGATGTTGCTCCGGCGTCCTCGCGCGAATAGAGTCTTTGGGAACTTGCGCGGACGACGACAAAAAGCATCAAAATTCAGGGAAAACTTCAGGAAAATCATGGCCCGCATCAACTACAGCGACCCGTCCAAGGCCTCCGACCGCACCTGCGAAATCCTCGACAAGAACCGCAACGCCAACATCTTCCGGATGATGGCGCACTCGCCGAGCTATTTCGAGCAGTACTGCCGCTTGGGCGGTGCGATCCGCCACAAGGGCGAGCTCGATCCCATCGTGCGCGAGCTCGCGATCACGCGCACCGGCATTCTGTGCGAGGCGCCTTACGAGATCGTCGCGCACAAGCGCATCGGCAAGAATGTCGGCGTCACGGACGCGCAGAACGAGGCGCTCGAGAACTGGCAGGCCGCGACCTGCTTCGATGAGGTGCAGCGCGCCGCGCTCGCCTTCACCGACGAGATCGTCAAGCTGAAGAAGCCGACGGACGCGACCTTCAAGGCGATCGCGTCGAAGCTGACGCCAGCCGCCCTGGTCGAGCTGCAGCTCTCGGTCGGCTTCTACATCATGACCTCGAAATTCCTGGAGACGTTCGAGATCGACCTCCAGCCGGTCACCGACGTGGTAGGCTGACCCCAAAGACACGGCGAGGGATGCCGATGACAATCGACGAATACGCGGCATGGGCCGCAACCATTGCCAAGGTCGATGAGCATCCGTCCAACGAGCGGCTGTCCTATCTCGGGCTCGGCCTCGCCGGTGAGGCCGGCGAGGTCGCCGAGCACATCAAGAAGCTGCTGCGCGACGACTGGCTCGACAAGGCAGGCCTTGTCGATGAACTCGGCGATGTCGTCTACTACTGGGCCTGCCTGTGCGCGGCCACCGGCCAGCAGCCGTCCGAGCTGCTCGACAGGAGTGCGGCGAAGATCAAGCGGCGGCTGAGCGAGGCGGCGAGCCGGTAGGCCGCTCACGTCGACGTCAGAATGTCCACCTTCGCATTGGCGACGATCAGGCGGTCGGCGAGGAGCTGCGCCAGGTTGCGCATGACGCGCTCGCTGGCGCGGGGGTGCTGCTTGCGGAAGCGCTCAAAATCCCTCAGCGGAACCTCGAACGCGGTCGCTGCCATGTCTGCAAACACGTCGGCCGAGCGCGTCGGCTCCAGCAGCGCCATTTCGCCAAAGGCCATACCGGCGGTGAGCGTCGCCAGGCGCACGCCGTCGGGCAAGGTGACGTGCACCGCGCCGCTGCGCAGGAAGAACAGGGAGTCGGCGGGATCGCCGCTGGTGAGGATCTTCGCGCCGGACTGAAAGGTCCTGATCGTGCAGATCGAGGCGAGGTCGGTCAGCTCTTCCTCGCTCATGCCCTCGAGCAGCGGCTGCTCGGCCAGCTCGGTGGTTTCGTGAAAGTCGATCGAGCCGCCATAGCGGTAGACGATCTGGTCTTCGGCCCATTCGATCGCGGTGTCGAGCAGATAGAAGTCGCGGACGTTCTTCAGTTCGGCGGTCCATTCCCGCAACGAGTCCCATTCCTTGGAAGCACGCCTGACGCCCGAAATCACGACGGTGACATTCAGCGCCGCGAGCTCCTCGAACGCTTCGGCGATCAGCCGGGCGCCCGCGCGGGTGGTGGAGGTGACGCGGTGCAGGTCGAACACGACGATTTGCGGCCGCGGTCGCCCGGCCAGCCGCCGTGAGACGTAGTCCACGGCCGACAGCGACAACGTGCCGACCAGCTCGATGACCCGCACCTCCTGCTCGTGTGTGGCCAAGATCTCCCGTTCCTGCGCCCGGCGCACGCGGCGCGACGGGCTCTTGCCGATGTCGTAATCGGCGATGACGGCGTTGCGGGCATCGTCGCTGCGGTTGAGCATGTGCAGGTCGTAATGCGAGGACAGCGCCTCGCAGACCTTGATGCCGCGCACGCTGTTGCCGTGCTTGTCGAGCTTCGGCGAATAGCTGCCGAGGCCGAGCCGGGCAGGGAGTGCCGCCAGGATGCCGCCGCCGACACCGCTCTTGGCGGGAATGCCGATCCGGTAGATCCATTCGCCGGCATAGTCGTACATGCCCGAGGACGTCATCACGGACAGGGTGCGCGAGATCGCGTAAGCGCTCAGCACCTGCTCGCCGGTGACCGGATTGACGCCGCGATTGGCGAGCGTTGCCGCCATCACCGCGATGTCGCGCGCGGTGACCAGCACGGCGCATTGCCGGAAATAGACGTCGAGCACGGCCGCGACGTTGTCCGAGATCACCGCATTGGTCTTGAGGAGATAGCCGATAGCGCGGTTGCGGTCGCCGGTCTGGTTTTCCGAGGCGTAGACGGCCTCGTCCACGGCAAGGTCGCGCCCGGCAAAACGACTGAGCGCGAGGCGGATCTGCTCGAAGGCCTCCGCGCCCTTGCGGTCGTAAATCAAGCCAGTGCAGGCGATGGCGCCGGCATTGACCATCGGGTTGAACGGATGGTTCTCGGCGTTGAGCCGGATCGAATTGAAGGGATCGCCCGAGGGCTCGACGCCGATCGCGCTCTCGACCCGGCCTGCGCCCAGCAGGTCCAGCGCCAGCGCAAACACGAACGGCTTCGACATCGACTGGATGGTGAAGGGCACCCTGGAGTCGCCGACCTCGTAGACGTGGCCGTCGAGGGTGGCGAGGCTGATGCCAAAATAGGCAGGGTCGGCCTTGCTCAGCTCCGGGATGTAATCGGCGACGTGGCCCGACGTCTCGGCCGAGAATTCGTTCAGGCAATTGTCCAGAAACCGCAGCAAGGGCGGTTTCGAACGGGTCCAGGCGGCGGCGAGAGGCGAGGGCGGTGTCATCGCCTCACTTGTGCAACGCAATCAGGGCACGCGCAACCCGTTCGGCAAGGGCGACTGCCGTCTTACCAGCAAGAGGGCAATCAGTATCGTGGGCAGCAGGATCGCGAGCCCGAGCAGCGTCACCTGCAGCTGCGACAGCGGCATGATCCCGCCGCCGGGTGTGGCCACCACGAAGCCGCCGATCACCAGCAGCACGCGGATCGGCCATTCCAGGCTGCCAGTGCCGCGGAGGTCACCGACGAAGGGCTGGTAGCCCTGGATGCCGCCGCAGATGAACAGCGTGCCGAATGCGGCGAGCCCCATCAGGCCGAGGCCGGCCAAATAGGGGCTCGGCCCCTGCAGCACCAGCGCCGGATTGAGCACGAAGAAGAACGGGATGAAATAGATGATGCTGCCGACCCACATCGATTCCCAGCCGGTCTTCATCGCCGGCGAGCCGGCAATGCCTGCGGCTGCGAAGGACGCGATCGCGACCGGCGGTGTGATCGACGACAGCATGCCCCAATAGAAGATGAACATGTGCACCGCCATCCTGTTCAGCCCGAGCTTCTCCAGCGCGGGCGCGACCAGGATGGCGAGAAAGATGTAGCAGGCCGTCGTCGTCAGCCCGAGGCCGAGAATGAGGCTGGTCAGCGCGCACATGGCGAGCAGCAGGAACGGATTGTCCCCGGCGATGTGCAAGAGGTCGTTGGCGAGGCTCGACACCACACCGGTCATCGAGAATGCCCCGATCAGGAGACCGCAGCCGGCGAGGATACCGACCAGCTCGACGAAAGTGCGGCCGTTGACCTCGAGGAACTTGCCGATCGTCGCAAAGGTCCAGCGCGTGTCCTTGGAGAAGAGCTGGTTGAGCACCAGCAACAGCGCTGTCGCATAGAACGGGGCATGGCTCTCGCGCTTGAAGTAGAGCAGCATCACGATCAGGAGCGCGATCACGAAGACGTAGTACCAGCCGTCCTTGATCGTATCCATGATGCGCGGCAGCTCGGCGCGCGGAATGCCCTTCAGCTTGTGGCGCGCGGCATAGGCGTCCACCTGCATGAACAGGCCGATATAGTAGAGCACGGCCGGAATGATCGCGGCGAGCGCGACGTCGGCATAGCTGACGTTGAGGAACTGGGCGATCACGAAGGCGGTCGCGCCCATGACCGGCGGCGCCAGCACCGCGCCGGTCGAGGCGCAGGCCTCGATGGCGCCGGCATAGGAGGCGCGGAAGCCGCTCTTCTTCATCACCGGGATGGTCATGGTGCCGGCGGTCAGCACGTTGGAGATGATCGAGCCCGACATCATGCCGAGCAGGCCGCTCGCGAAGATGCAGACCTTCGCCGCGCCGCCCCGGAACGTGCCGCACAGCGCGAAGGCGAGGTTGATGAAGAACTTACCGGCGCCGGTCATCATCAGCGCGGTGCCGAACACCAGGAATCCGATCACGGTGTCGGCAAAAGCCTGGATCGGAATGCCGAGCAGGCTCTCGCCAGACAGCACGTGATAGGCGGTTGCCTGTTCGACCGTCGATTGCGTGCCGCGGAACGGCCCGAGCCAGCCGGCCTCGGCGAACAGCGGATAGACGGTGAAGGGGAGCACGCTGAGCAGCAGGCTCCAGCCGCCGGTGCGGCGCAGTGCCTCCATCAGCATCACCCACATCACAAGGCCCGCGGCGATCACGTTGTTCGGCGCCCCGCCGAATTCCCAGCCGGCCTCGGCAGCCTTCCGCACGTTCGACATCAACAGAAGCGCCGCGGCGAAGGTCACGACGAACAGGACGAGATCATACCAGGGAATGCGGTCGAGCGGCGCGCGCTCGGTGCCCGGGAAGATCAGGAAGGTGAACGGCAGCATCAGGGCGATCAGGAGATAGAAATACTCCGTGTTGAGCTGGGTGTAGCCGATGAAGAAGCGGAGCGAGAATTGCTGGTTGATGCAGAGCAGGATGGTCGCCGCGGTCGCGGCCACCAGCAGCCAGCGCCAGGCGCCGCGAAGCGCGCGCACGCGCGTGACCTCGGCTTCCTGCATGTTGCCGGCAGCCCCATGCGGGTCGTCGAACACGACCCTCTTGGGTTCGTCTTGAGGGGCGGTGGAGATGGGAGCAGAAGACATCATCGACCCCGGGCATGGGCTGGTAACTAACTGAGCGAATGGCCGTCGGTTGGATCGATAGGGCCGCGCATTCTTCACCCTCTCTCGCAAGCGGGAGAGGGCACTCTTCTCGCGCTAGGCCACAAACGAACCCATCCTGTTCTAGTTCTCAAATCCATTCGGCATGTCGGCTTTGGCAAGCGCCGCGGCGCGCGCCTTCATCCAGCCGTCAAGGAAGGCCTTGTCGTCCGACGGCGGATTGGACTTGCCGTACTCCGTCCATGCGGCGCCGAGCACCTCTTGCCGCTTGATCAGCTTGGTGTTGTGCGCCTCCTGCGCATCGCTCCATTGACCGGCTTCCTTCAGGGCCTTCACCGCTCCGGGATGCACGGGTACCACCCAGTTCTTGGTCTGGCGGTCGGCTGCCAGCCCGCCGGCGCCGGGGGCGGAGTCCTTATAGACGTCGTAGTTGACGATCATCGCTTTGGTCATCGCATAGACCTGGTCGGCCGGTTGCGAGGCGTAGGTAACGAAGATCGGGTAAGGATAATTGCCGAGCTCGACCGGCTTCTCCGGCGAGATGCCGGCGCCACAGGTTGCGGTTTGCGGGAAGAAGAACGAGCCGACCTTCTGCATCCGTGCCCAGCCCTCCTTGTCCTTGGCGGGCAGCGGCGGCCAGATCAGGCCGCGCGGCGAGGTCTCGGCTTCCTTGGCGGGGCCGGTGATGGTGGTGCCGAAGGCGGCATCGACGTCGTTGTTGATCAGGCCCTTCCACATCGCGCCATAGCTCGCGAATTCGACGGCCTTGACGTCTTTCTGCGTCAGCCCGGCGAAGGCGAGCACCGCGAGCGAGTTCTGGTTCAGCGCGGGCGAGCCGACCACGAAGCCGACGCGCTTGCCTTTCAGGTCCTTCAACTCCTTCACGCCGGTGTCGGCGGCAACGCCAAGCGAGCCGCAGTTGCAGTCGACGGTCGAGAGCATGATCTGGAGCGGCTGCGGGCCCCACTCCTTTGCCCCGAATTCGAACATGCCTTCCTGCGCGAAATAGGTGCCCGATCCCATCGCCGCAGATGCCGCGCGTTTGGAACGCAGCGGCGCGAGGCGGGCGACGTCGTTGCCCGCGGGAAGCACGCGCACGTCGGTGCCGAACTTGTCCTTCATCATCTTGCCGACGCCGACCGCGATGTTGAAGCCGGCGGTGCCGGTGTCATAGGCGGTGAAGGTCAGCGTCGCCGGCAGCTTGATGTCTTCGGCGGATGCATAGCGTGTAGACGCAAAAGAAATGCCCGCAACCAAGGCAGGCGCGAGCATGAACAGCCCACGAAGCATGTTTCCCTCCAATGATCCCTCGCTTTGCTGCGAGGGCTTTCTTTCTTTGTTTGAAACAACGTTTTGTTTGCAAGAGATCATGTCATCGCCATCAAGCGATGGCAACGCCGTACCGCGCATGGAGGAATGACGCTGACAGATTGTCGCGGAAATGACGGAGAATGCAGTCAGCTCGCGACGATTGCGATCGCCTGCCCCTCCGCAACGACGTCGTCGAGTTTCACCAGAAGTGATGTGATCGTGCCGTTCGCAGGCGAGGGCACCGGTATCTCCATCTTCATGGCTTCGACCACCACAACGTCATCGCCATCCGCGACGGTTCCTCCAACTTGCACGGGAGTTGCGCAGATGCGTCCGGCGACCTCCGTGACGATCTTAATTTCTGGCATGCCATCGCCTTTTTGTTGTCGTCGCAAAATGCCTGAGGTAGCGTCGTCTGCAAGTGGAATTTAATTCCGCAGAGCGGAACAGACGGTAGGGAACATGGGACGACGATCCGAGCGGTTGAGTAGGCAAGGCGTGCTCGCTGGTGATGCCGGTGAGGGAGATGTCATCCAGGTGGTGTCGCGCGCGTTCGACGTGTTGCGATGCTTCGAGGGCCACGACACCAGGCTCGGCAATCTCGAGATTTCCAATCGCTGCGGTCTGCCGCGCTCGACGGTGTCGCGGCTCACGCATACGCTGACGCGCATGGGCCAGCTGGTCTATCTGCCGCGCGATCAGAAGTATCGCATCGGCCCGAGCGCGGTGGCGATGAGCGCTTCGATGATGAAGGGCGCACAGCTGCGCAGCATGATCCGCCAGCGGCTGCAGGAAGTCGCCGAGCAGCTTCCCGGCACGGTCGGCTTCGTCGTTCCCGATCGCTTCCATCTCGTCTATCTCCAGTTCGCGCGCTCGGCTTCCGCGCTCGGCCTCCACGAGGGCACCGGCAGCCGCATCTCGATGGCCTCGACCGCGGCTGGCGCGGCCTACACGGCGGCGCTGGCGCCCGAAGTCGGCGATGCCTTCATCAACGACATGGAGCGGGAAGCGCCCGAGGCTGCAAAGATCCTGCGGCCTCGCATCGAAGCCAACCGGCAGTCGCTGCGCGAGCGCGGCTATGTCACGGCCTGCGGCCTGTGGAGCCCGCACATCAATGGCCTCGCGGTGCCGATCTGGTCGCCGCAGTACCAGACCTTTGTTGTCATCACGATCGGCCTTCTGTCGGCGATGTATGACGAGCAGCGTCTGCACGACGAAGTTGCTCCGCCGATGCTCGCGCTCGGCCGCTCGCTCGGCAGCCTGATGGAGGGTGCTGAAAGCGACGCCTTCGCCAATCGCATCTCGCGTAAACCGGTCGCAATGGCCGTGCATAACAATAACAAGCCGATCAATTCGGAGGGAGTGAATGAACTGGAAGCCGGAACTCGACGAGCTCGCCCGGCGCGAAGCCTTCGCGCGGGAGATGGGCGGCGTTGACAAGGTCAAGCGACAGCATGACCAGGGCCGGCTGACTGTTCGGGAGCGTATCGACAGGCTGATCGACAAAGGCAGCTTCCACGAGATCGGTGCCGTCTCCGGCATCGGTGAGTATGATCCCAGCGGCGATTTGAAGAAGCTGACGCCGGCGAACTGCGTGTTCGGCCGCGCCCGTGTCGACGGCCGCACCGTCGTTGTCGTCGGCGACGACTTCACGGTGCGCGGCGGCTCGGCGGATGCGTCGATCTCGGCGAAGCCCCTGATGGCGGAGGAGATGGCGCATGACTTCCGTCTGCCCATCGTCCGCATCATCGAGGGCTCCGGGGGCGGTGGTTCGGTCAAGACCATCGAGACCAAGGGCGCGGCCAATCTGCCGGGCGGCATCGGCGGCACGCGCTGGTATCGCTTCACGACCGAGAACCTGTCGCGGGTGCCGGTGGTCGCACTTGGCCTCGGCTCGGTCGCGGGGCTGGGGGCGGCGCGCCTTGCTGCCAGCCATTATTCGATCATGACCCGGAAATCCGCGATGTTCGTCGCGGGACCGCCGGTGGTGAAGGCGCTCGGGCAGGACCTCTCGAAGGAGGAACTCGGCGGTGCCGACATCCAGACCCGCGCCGGCGCGGTCGATCATGCCGTCGACACCGAGGAAGAGGCCTTTGCCTGCGCGCGGCGGTTCCTGTCCTATCTGCCGTCGTCGGTCTACGAGCTGCCGCCGACCTTGCCCTGCACCGACAATCCTGAACGTGGCGACGAAGCGCTGATGAGCGCGGTGCCGCGCAACCGCAAGCAGGTCTACAAGGTGCGCCCGATCGTCGAGTCGGTCGTCGACAAGGGCTCGTTCTTCGAGGTTGCCAGAAATTTCGGCAAGCCTGTCATCGTCGGCCTCGCGCGGCTCGAGGGCAGGGCGGTGATGGTGCTCGCCAGCGACAGTTTTCACTATGGCGGCTCATGGACGGCAGATGCCTGCCAGAAGGTGGTGCGCTGGGTCGACTTCGCCGAGACCTTCCATCTGCCGATCGTCTACCTCATGGACTGCCCCGGCTTCATGATCGGCCTCGATGCCGAGAAGGCGGCCACCATCCGCCACGGCGTCCGCGCCATGGCCGCGGTGAACCAGACCACCGTGCCCTGGTGCACAGTGATCCTGCGCAATGCGTTCGGTGTTGCCGGTGTCGTGCATCAGCCGGCCGACCGGTTCTCGATCCGTTACGCCTGGCCCTCGGCCTATTGGGGTTCGCTGCCGCTTGAAGGCGGCATCGAGGCCGCCTACCGCGCCGATATCGACGCGGCCGAGGACAAGGCGGCCAAGCTGGAGGAGATCCAGGAGCGCCTCAACAAGCTGCGCTCGCCGTTCCGTTCGGCCGAAAAGTTCTGGGTCGAGGAGATCATCGATCCCCGCAAGACGCGCTCGCTGCTGTGCGAGTTCGCCCGTCTGGCCGAGCCGCTGCGCAAGGCGGGGCCGCCGGAGAATTTTTCGATCCGGCCGTAGGCTCGGCTGTCATTGCGAGGAGTTCTTGCGACGAAGCAATCCAGGAGCCCTCGGCGAAAAAAGTCTGGAGTGATCACTCCATCACCGTCATCCTGAGGTGGCCGCTTCTTCAGCGGCCCTCGAAGGATGTACGGCCCGGCTGGGTCGGGGCCGTGCATCCTTCGAGGCTCCCGGCGCGATGCTCGGCATCGCGCCACTCGCACCTCAGGATGACGGGTCGATAACCAACAAGAACAACAGGAAACGCCAATCGTGTATGACTTCATTATCGTGGGCGGCGGCTCGGCGGGGTCCGTGCTGGCCCACCGGCTCTCCGCCAAGAGCGCCAACAAGGTCCTGCTGTGCGAAGCCGGACAGGACACGCCACCCGGCAACGAGCCGGCCGAGATCAGGGACAGCTATCCCGGCACGGCCTATTTCGATCCGCGCTTCCACTGGACCGAGCTCAAGGTCACGACGCAGGTCGTCAGCCACAACAATCCGAACGAAGCCCGTCCGCCCTTGCGCAAATACGAGCAGGCGCGCGTGCTCGGCGGCGGCTCCTCGATCAACGGCCAGATGGCCAATCGCGGCGCGCCGACCGATTACGACGAATGGGACGCGCGCGGCGCCGAAGGGTGGACCTGGAACGACGTGCTGCCCTTCTTCAAGAAGGTCGAGCGCGACCTCGATTTCGACGGTCCCTATCACGGCAAGGACGGCAAGATCCCGGTCCGCCGCATTCCCCGGGAGCACTGGACCAGGCACTCGCAGGCCTTTGCCGATGCCTTCCAGCAGGCCGGCCATCAATTCCTGCCGGACCAGAACGGCGAATTCGTCGACGGCTTCTTTCCGGTAACGCATTCCAACCAGGCCGAGCAGCGTGTCTCGGCCGCGATGGGCTATCTCGATCGCGACACCCGCAAGCGCGCCAATCTCACCATCTCCACCAACACGCAGGTGCGCGAGCTGCTGTTCGAAGGCACGCAATGCGTCGGCGTGAAGGCTGTCGTCGACGGGCGCGAGCAGGAATTCCGGGGACGCGAGATCATCCTCTCCAGCGGCGCCATCCATTCGCCGGCGCATCTGTTGCGCGCCGGCATCGGGCCGGTCGGCCATCTCAAGGACCTGGGCATTCCGGTGCTGACGGGCTTGCCCGGCGTGGGCCAGCGCCTGATGGATCATCCCTCGATCTCGTTGTCGTCCTTTGTCCGTCGCGGCGCGCGTATGAACGAGCACACCAGGCGCCACATGCAGCTGGGCTTGCGCTATTCGTCGGGCCTTGCAGGCGTGCCGAAGGGCGACATGTTCGTCGTCCTGCTCTCCAAGTCGGCCTGGCATGCGGTCGGCGAGCAGATCGGCTCGCTGCTGACCTTCGTCAACAAGACCTATTCGGAGACCGGACAGGTCAAGCTTGCCTCGCGGGATCCGTCTGCGGAGCCCATCGTCGAGTTCAATCTGCTGTCGGATCGACGCGATCTCGATCGCCTGATGAGCGGCTTCCGCAAGATGGCGGCCATTCAGATGAGCGACATCGTGAAGAAGGTGACGGACAAGCCGTTCCCGGCCGCCTACACCGACAAGGTCCGCAAGATCGGCGTCGTCAACACCAGGAACAAGATCCTGACCAAGATCGCCGCGACGCTGATGGACGGACCGGCGGCGCTGCGCCACTACATGATCGACAATTTCGTGGTCGAAGGTTTCACCTTCGATCAGGTCATGAACGACGACGAGGCGCTGGAAGCCTTCGTGCGCAAGGCGACAATCGGCGTCTGGCACGCCTCCTGCTCATGCCGCATGGGCCGGGCCGACGATCCGATGGCGGTGGTCGACAATCAGGGTCGCGTCAGGGGTATCCAGGGCCTGCGCGTCGTCGACGCCTCGATCTTCCCGGTGGTGCCGTGCGCCAACACCAATTTCCCGGTGCTGATGTCGGCAGAGAAAATCGCGGCTGCGATGATGCAGTAGCGCGGCGGTTGATGTCACCGCGCGATGACGCGTACAGCTAGAACATAACCTAAGTTAAGGGCGGCAGCAGAAGCCTGTTTCTGCCGCCCTTTAGGCCCATTTTGGTCAAACCAATATTGGTTTCTCCAGAGTGGGGCAGGACCCTCCAACTTAGAGTCCTGCAATGATTAAACAGGTTATTTCTGCGTGCGTCCTCGTTGTCGCCACCTCAGCCGCTTCCGACGCGCGGCCCTACCGCATCCTTCGCGCGCCTGAATGCAACGTCACCATGCCCTGCGATTTCTCATATTCGCAGACGCCTCGCGGGTGGGTTCCCAAGGCTTCATTGCGGCAGGCTTCACTGCAGAGATCCTCGTTGCAGGCCTACCGCTCGACGCACATGACCGTGAGCGATGCCGGCAGTGCCGCCACCACGATCAGCGTCTCCGGCGAGCGCATCGTCGGCGGCCGTCCCGCCGGTTGCCCGTCGTTGTTCTGCGGCTGCGGCGCGTCCTTGCGCGTGTTCGGCCGCGTCGTGCCGGAATTGAATCTGGCGTCCAACTGGCTGCGCTTTCCGCGCACGGCGCCGGCGCCGGGAATGGTCGCGGCGCGCCGCGGCCATGTCTTCGTTCTGGAGCAGCATCTCGGCGGCGACACCTGGATGGCGTATGACGCCAATTCCGGTGGTCACGCCACGCGGCTCCACGCGCGATCGCTGCGAGGTTATACGGTCGTCAACCCGCGCGGCTGAAACAATGGCTTGGGTGCCCGGCGATCCTCACAGCCGGAGCACCTTGCCGGGATTCATGATGTTCTCGGGATCGAGCGCGCGCTTGATGGTTCGCATGATGTCGAGCTCGGTCTTCGACCGGTAGTGGCTGAGCTCGTCGAGCTTGTCGATGCCGATGCCGTGCTCGGCCGAGATCGAGCCGTCCATGGAGGTGATGAGATCGTTCACCGCCCGCGTGATGGCGTTCTTGTATTGGGTCAGCGTCTGCTGATCCATGCCATCAGGCGCCATGAACGAAAAATGCAGATTGCCGTCGCCGATGTGTCCGAGAGGATAGGGCCGGATGGACGGGAGGATGTCGCGCACGGCTTTGAGCCCGAGGTCGATGAACTCCGGAATCCTGGAAATGGCCACCGAGACATCGTAGCTGAGCCCCGGCCCCTCGGCGCGCGAGGCCTGGGCGACGCTTTCCCGGATGTGCCACATGTTGCGCGATTGATTTCCGGTCTGGGCGATCACCGCATCGAGCACGCGTCCGGCCTCGAGTTGATCGCCAAGAAACTGCTCCATCTTCTCCGCGATGCCCGCGGCGCCGTCCTGACGCGCCCGCGACGACGACCATTCCAGCAGCAGGTACCATGGCGTGTCCGCCTTGAGCGGATCCTGCGTGCCGGGAATGTGGCGGAGCACCATGTCGACGGCAGCGCGGCTCATCAGCTCGCAGGAGCCGACATTGTCCTCGGATGCGCTATGGGCGTCCGACAGGATCTCCAGCGCCGCGCGCGGATCCCGGATCGCAAGCCACGCGGTGCAGACGTCCTTCGGCGCCGGCCATAGCTTGAGCACGGCCTTGGTGATGATGCCCAGCGTTCCTTCGGCACCCATGAAGAGGTGCTTGAGGTCGTAGCCCGTATTGTCCTTTTTGAGCGCGCGCAGACCGTCCCAGACCTCGCCGTTCGGCAGAACGACTTCGAGTCCCAGGACGAGATTGCGGGCATTGCCATAGCGGAGCACCTGCACGCCGCCGGCGTTGGTCGACAGATTGCCGCCGATCATGCACGAGCCCTGGGCGCCAAGGCTGAGGGGCAGGAACCTGTCGTGCCTGCTTGCGGTCTCCTGCAGAGACTGCAGCACGCAGCCGGCCTCGACCGTCATGGTGTAGCCGGTGGCATCGATGTCCAGCACGCGGTTCATGCGGCCAAGCGACAACACGATGCCCGTGTGCGCGGGCCAGGGCGTGGCGCCGCCCATCAGGCCGGTGTTGCCACCTTGCGGCACGATCGCGACCCCATGCTCATGGCAGAGCCTGACCACCGCGGCGACTTCCTCGGTGCTGCCGGGGCGAACGACGGCTCCGGCCTGTCCAACCAGCAATCCGCGCCAATCCGTCACGAACGGCTGCTTGCCGTGCTCGTCCTCGATGAACCCTTTCTCGCCGACGATCGCGCGCAGTGAATCGCGCATGCGGGCGGTGAGCGGAGCGGTGGGAATGATGGGTTCGGACGACGGACCGGCAGCCGGCATTTGTTTCCCTTCTTGTTTCCCCTGGCGCATCTTGATGTGCACTGCGCACGACCCGTGCGTCATGGCATTGTCCACGTTTGCGCGGCGGAGTCTAACGGCAATATGTCTCTCATCCTCAGCGCGAGGCGGGCGGGGCGGCTTGCGCCGAGCACCGTGCGCGGCATCGTCTTCGGATGCCTGTCAGAGGTGCGCGCACGAGGCGTTTGACGCGCCCTCCGCGGGTACGCGCAAATTGCAGCTCCTCCGGAAATATACGGGTGTTTCCTAGGGTTTAGCGCCAATCGCTGCAATTGCATTTAAGCGACATTAATGATGCCATCTCGATATGAGACATCTCGATCCGTTTCGGCTGTGGTTTGCGAATTGGCCGTAAGCGTTGATTAAGAAGGCCATCGACATAGTCCGCCCGTGATGGGGAGCGCCGGGATCGAAACCCGACAATCTCTTCCGTCGATTTCGCAGGGAAAGGACCGCTGCCGCAACGACGGCAGCCAGGATGAAGCTCATGCTCCGCCGCGCAATGCTCTGTTTCGCGACAGACCGGAAGGCCAACGTCGCCATCATCTTCGCGCTGACGATGGTTCCTATCATCTTTCTCCTGGGCATGACGCTCGACTACACGCTGGCCTTGCGCAAGCGCGAGCAGTTGAACGCAGCCGCCGACGCGGCCGCGATTGCAGCCGTAAGGCCGGCGCTGCTGACGCAAACGACCAAATCCGTCATCGAGGCGACGGCGGCAGCCGTCTTTGCCGCCAAGGCCAATCTCCCCGGGCTCGTCGCGGTGCCGACGCCGACGGTCACGGTCACGGATGTCGGCCTCGCGCGGACGATCACGGTGTCCTACGTGGCGCAATCCGTGAACAATTTCCCCGGCGTCCTCGGCAAGCAGACCTGGCAGGTGTCCGGTTCGTCGACGGCGAAGGCGTCGAGCGCACCCAACATGAACTTCTACCTGCTGCTGGACGATTCCCCGTCGATGGCGCTGGCGGCGACCCAGACCGACATCGACAACATGGTTCTCGCGACGAAGAACCAGCCCACCTATGCGAAGAATTGCGCGTTCGCCTGCCATGAGGCGCATCCCAACAACGCAAATCCCAGCTCGTCGAACAAGGACAATCTCACGGTCGCGCGTGCCAACAACATCACGCTGCGGATCGATCTCGTGACCAATGCCGTCAAGCAATTGATGGTCGGACCCTGGACCTGCCCGCAGTCGGGCACTTCGGGCGGCGTCATGCAGTGCATGTCGGCGCTCAACAACACGACCTACCAGGCTGCCATCTACACCTTCGACTACGCCCTGAACACGATCCAGACGCTGACCACCCCGACCACCGCCGGCACGAAGATCGGCAACATTCAGCTTCTGACGGTCGATCACCAGAACTGTCCCGTTCTCAACGGCTCGGGCGGCTGTGTCTACACGACCGACTACGGCACGGATATCTCTAAGGGGCTGACGGACCTCAACGCCGCCATGCCCAATCCCGGCGACGGCAGCGCGACCGGCACGCCGCAGGAAGTGGTCTTCCTCGTCACCGACGGCGTCGAGGACAAGCTCATCCCGAAGTCGGGGGGCAGCTGCGACTCCAACGCCACCTATCCGCTTCCGTCGGCCAACAGCACGACCGCGCGATGCCAGCAACCGCTCAACACGGCGGTATGCGACACCATCAAGAGCCGGAACATCCGTATCGCGATCCTCTACACCGAGTATCTGCAGCTGCCGAGCGATGGCTGGTACACCAGCCGCATCTCGCAGTTCAACAATCCGACCTCGTCGACGGGCACGATCGCGCAACGGCTGCAATCCTGTGCCTCGCCGGGCCTGTACGCAAACGTCCAGAATGGCGGCGACATTTCCAAGGCGCTGACCGACCTGTTCATCAAGGTCGCGTCCAGCACGGCCAGCCTCGTGCAGTAGGGAAACGGCCATGTTCGGATCCGCCTCGACAATGAGGAGACGCCGCAATCGCTGCGCCGCGTTCGCGCGGGACAGCAGAGGTGCCACGGCCGTCGAATTCGCGCTCGTCGCAGCGCCGTTCCTCGCGCTCGTCATCGCGCTGATCCAGACCTTCCTCGTCTTCTTCGCCCAGCAGATGCTCGAATCCGTCGTGCGCCAGTCGGCGCGCCTCGTCATGACCGGGCAGGTTCAGTCCGCGCAGATGACGAAGGACGTGTTCAAGCAGAAGGTCTGCGACCAGATCGTGATCCTGTTCAAGTGCAGCGGCCTGATGGTCGACCTGCAAGTGGCGTCCTCGTGGACCTCCGCGAACACGGCGATGCCGACATTGACCTTCGATGCCTCGGGCAACGTCAACAACACCTGGCAGTACGATCCCGGCGATGCCGGTGACATCGTCGTTCTCCGCGTCATGTACGTGTGGCCCGTCGTGCTCGGGCCGCTCGGTTTCAACCTCTCGAACCTCGGCAACGGCAACCGGCTGGTGATGTCGTCCGCCGCGTTCCAGAACGAGCCAGGAGCCAACTGATGATCTCCGCCCTGACATCCCGCGCTCGGCACCTCTTGACCGATGTCCGCGCCGTTGCCGCGACGGAGTTCGCCATCGTGACGCCGTTCATGCTGGTGCTCTATATCGGCGGCGTCGAGCTCGGCAACGGGCTCGCCATGAACGTCAAGGTCAGCGCCACCGCGCACAGCGTCGCCGACATGATCACGCAGAACACGCAGGTCAGCGCGACTCAGATGACCGGCATCCTTGCGGCTGCGGGGGCCATCATGGCGCCATACCCCACCAAGAATGGCAGCACCCCCTTGATGACGATCACGGTCTCGGAAGTCTCGACCGACAGCAGCGGCAAGGCGACGGTGCAGTGGAGCACGTCGACCAACGCGTCGGCGGCGAGGACCGTCGGTCAGCAGATGACGCTGTCGTCCTTTACCGCGCCGGGCGGAACCACCAACGCCAACATCTCCCTCATTCTGAGCGAGGTCTCCTACGACTATACGCCCAACCTCGGCTTCACCATCGCGGGCACCGTCAAGCTGTCCGACAGCTATTATCTGTTCCCGCGCTGCTCGACCAACGGCCCGGGCGGCTCCTCGAGCTCTCCCTATTACGACGTCAAATATCCCGCGACCACCTGCACCTGCGTGCAGCATTTGCAGCAGAAGACCTGCTGATCTCGCGGAAGCGGGCCTGAGCGAACGGGATTCCGCCGCGCCGCCGCGTCCCGGGTTCCGAGCGTAGCTCATCTCGCTGGAGCGGCCCGCCTGCAATCGCCTCGGTGCGCTTTCCGCGCGCGGCTCTCCGCAGCACCTCGTAGTCATCCACCAGATCGGAGCGGCCCGCCAGGGCAAGCTCGCGTTCGCTCGCGCACTGCCGCCGCCAGGAGGCTGGGGACGGTATTCCATCGGCGGGTTGATTTTATAAAACGATCGGTCTAATAAATTCGCATGAACAGGCAAGCTTCGGTTTCAGAGCGTCGTCGAGGTCGTCCTCCGAAGGACCAGTCGCAGCCGAATGCGCCGCGCGCGCGCTTGCTGCGCACGGGCTTGGCGATCTTGACCGAGAAGGGATTCAGCGCCGTCGGCGTCGAGGAGATCCTGGCCGCGGCGGACGTGCCGAAGGGGTCGTTCTATCATTACTTCGGCAGCAAGGAGGCCTTTGGCCTCGAGCTGATCGATACCTATGCCGCCTATTTCGCGCGCAAGCTGGATCGCTGGTTCGACGATGGGACACGGGCTCCGCTGGACCGTCTGCGCGATTTCATCGCGGACGCGCGGGCGGGCATGGCACGCCACTTCTATCGACGCGGCTGTCTGGTCGGCAATCTCGGACAGGAGATGGGCGCGTTGCCGGAGCCGTTCCGGCAGAGCCTGGCTGCCGTTTTCAGGGATTGGGAAGCGCGAACCTCCCGCTGCCTCCGCGCGGCGCAGGAGGCGGGCGACATCCCCGGGAGCGTCGATTGCGATAGTCTGGCGCATTTCTTCTGGATCGGCTGGGAGGGGGCGGTGCTGCGGGCCAAGCTGGAACGGCGCCCCGAGGCGCTCGACGTCTTCGCGCGCGGATTCCTTGCGATGATTGAGGCCAAGGACATGAGGACCCACGACCGTGAGCAATAGTTTCAGAGCCGTCCTGATCGAGAGTGAGGGCGGCAAGCAGTCCGTACGGCTGGCAGAGCTTCCGCTCGACAAATTGCCCGATGGCGATGTCACGGTGCGGGTCGCCTGTTCCACCCTGAACTACAAGGATGCGCTCGCCATCACCGGGAAGGGCCCTGTGGTCCGCAAATTTCCGATGGTGCCCGGCATCGATTTGGCCGGCACCGTCGAGGACTCCACATCGCCCGAGTTCAAGCGCGGCGACAAGGTCGTGTTGAACGGCTGGGGCGTGGGCGAGCAGCGTTGGGGCGGTCTGGCCGAGATGGCCCGCGTCAAGAGCGAGTGGCTGATCCCGCTCGAGCCTGCGTTTTCCTTCGCGCAAGCCATGAGCATTGGCACCGCCGGCTACACTGCGGCGCTGTGTGTGATGGCGCTGGAGCGTCACGGCATCAAGCCCGGTCATGGCGAGGTGCTGGTAACGGGCGCGGCCGGTGGTGTCGGCAGCGTTGCGACAGCGTTGCTTGCCAAGCTCGGCTACGACGTCGTCGCCGTGACCGGCCGCACGGAGGAGAGCGACTATCTGACGAGCCTCGGCGCCAAGCGGATCCTGCCGCGATCGCTGTTCAGCGAGCCCGGCAAGCCGTTGGCGAAAGAACAATGGGCCGGCGCCGTGGACGTCGCCGGCGGGCAGGTGCTCGCCAATGTCTGTGCGTCGATGAAATATCGCGGCGTCGTCGCGGCCTGCGGGCTGGCCGCCGGCATGAGCTTTCCGGCCACCGTTGCGCCGTTCATCCTGCGAGGCGTCACACTGGTCGGAATCGACAGTGTGATGTGTCCGCGCGAGGAACGCCGCGAAGCGTGGCGGCGGCTCGCCCGCGATCTCGATCTGCATCGGCTTGATGCGATGACGGAGAGAGTCTCGCTCGAAAACTGCATCCCCGTTGCGGAGCGCCTCCTTGCCGGCGCGGTGCGGGGGCGCGTGATCGTACCGGTTTCCAAAGACTAGCCCCAAGGATATCCAGGCCATGACCCAGGCACCCGCCGTCAGCCGCTTTCCCGTCCCTGAACTCGCCGACATGCCGGACGATATCCGGGCCCGTATCCTCGCCGTCCAGGAGAAGTCCGGCTTCATTCCGAACGTGTTTCTCGTGCTCGCGCACCGGCCCGACGAGTTTCGTGCGTTCTTCGCCTACCACGATGCGCTCATGGACAAGCCCGGCAACCTCACCAAGGCCGAGCGGGAAATGATCGTGGTTGCGACCAGCAACCTCAATCAATGCCAATATTGCGTCATCGCGCACGGCGCCATCCTGCGCATCCGCGCCAAGGACCCGCTGATCGCCGATCAGGTCGCGGTCAACTACCGCAAGGCTGACATCACCGACCGGCAGAAGGCGATGCTCGACTTCGCCGTTCGCGTTTCGACCGAGGCCTACAAGGTGTCCGAATCCGATTTCGCCACGCTGAAATCGCACGGGTTCACGGAAGAGGACGTCTGGGACATTGCCGCGATCACGGCCTTCTTCGGCCTCTCCAACCGGCTCGCCAACGTCACCAGCATGCGTCCGAACGCAGAATTCTACAGCATGGGGCGCGGCTGACGGATCGCTTCGGCAAGCGCGCCCGTCCGCGGAATGGAGAACGGTCATGGAGCTCTCGTCCCAGCAGCTGGTCCTGAAAGAGAGGGCTGCGGCGCTCTCCGACGAAACGATCCGCCGACGTGCGGCCGACATCGACACGTCGCGCGAATATCCGTGGGACGTCGTCGAGGCGCTTAAGGCCGAGCGCTTCATGGGCATGACCATTCCGCCTGAATATGGCGGCGAGGGCCGGAGCTTCCTCGACACGGTGCTGGTGATCGAGGAGATCGCACGGTCCTGCACCGTCTCTGCGCGCATCGTGGTCGAGGCCAACATGGGCGCGATCTCGACCGTCATGGCCTACGGGACCGATGCGCAGAAGAAACGCGCGGCCGATCTCGTCCTCGGAGGCGACAAGCCCGCCATCTGCATCACCGAGCCTGACGCCGGCAGCGATGCGAGCGGAATGACGACCCGGGCCGACAAGCGCGGCAACCGCTACGTGCTCAACGGCAGGAAGCACTGGATCACCGGCGCCGGGGTCTCCCGGCTTCATTTGATCTTTGCGCGCGTGTTCGACGAGAGCGGGGAGGAGCTTGGCGTCGGCGGCTTCCTGGCCGTTCGCGGCGAGGCCGAGGGGCTGCGCGTCAGCAAGCGCGAAACGACGATGGGGCTGTGCGGCATGCCCGAGGGTGAACTCGTGTTCGAGGACCTCGAGATCACGCCGGACATGGTGCTGCTGCCTCCGTCCGGCTTCAAGCGCGGCTTTGCCGATCTCATCAATGCCTATAACAGCCAGCGTGTCGGCGCGGGCACGGTCGCCATGGGGATCGCCGCCGGCGCGCTGGAGCACGCCGTTGCATGGGCCAAGACTCGCGAGCAGTTCGGCCGGCCGATCGGCGAATTCCAGGGGCTGCACTGGATGCTTGCCGACATGCAGACGCAACTCACCGCATCGCGCCTGATGCTGCACGCGGCGGCAACCTCGCGCGGGCCGGGCGGCAGCGCGTTCCCCGATCCGACGCTGGCAGCACAGGCGAAGATCTTCGCCTCGGAGGCCGCCATCAAGATCGTCAACGACGCTCTGCAGGTGTTCGGCGCCCGCGGCTATTCGCGCGACTTCCCGCTGGAGCGCATGGCGCGCGACGTCCGCATGTTCACGATCGGCGGCGGCACGGCGCAGGTGCTGCGCACGCTGGTCGCAAGCAAGGTGCTGGGCTGGAAGCTGCCGCAGACGCGGGACGGCTACGTCTCGTCGAGGGACGTCACAACAAAGAACTAGAACGCCGTGACGCGTGACGGCGTCGCGGTTGGAAATCGAGGGAGAGGTGGAGAGATGACAGACTTCGTAACGCCGCAGGAGATGGCGGAGAGGATACCTTCGGGGTGCAAGCTCGGCCTTGCGCCGGACGATTACGCCGCCGCTCCAGGGCTGGTTCGGATGCTGATCGATCGCGGTATTCGCGATCTCCATGTGGTCTGTGCGCCGATCGGCGGCATGCAGGTCGATATGCTCATCGGCGCCGGCGCGGTGGCGACGCTGGAGACCAGCGCCGTCAGCCTCGGCGAAGCCGGCGGCGCGCCGTGCTTCAGCCGCGCCGTCCGCGACGGGTCCATTCGCCTTCGCGATGCGACGTGCCCCGCTGTTTTCGCAGGCCTGACGGCTTCGGAGAAGGGCGTTCCGTTCATGCCGATCCGCGGCATCATCGGCAGTGACGTCCTCAAGAAGCGCGACGACTGGAAGGTGACGTCGAACCCGTTCGACGACGCTGAGAAGATCGTCGTGGTCTCGGCGATCCGGCCCGACATCGCCCTGTTTCACGCGCCCGAAGCGGACCGGTTCGGTAACGTCCGGCTCGGCCGCCGGCGCGAGACGATGCTGCTCGCCCATGCGTCGAAGCAGGCCTTCGTGACCGTGGAGCGCATCTCCGAGACGTCGCTGCTCGAGGACGAGAAGATGGCCGCCGGCGTGCTGCCCGCGATCTATGTGGGGGCGGTGGCAGAGCTGAAGAACGGTGCGTGGCCCACCGGGCTCTACGCCGAATATCCCAGGGACGGGCAGGAGGTCGAGAAATACGCGCGCGCGGCGCGCTCGCCGGAAGGCTTCCAGGCTTACATCCGGGATTCCAGGAGCGCGGCATGAGCGAGGCGTGCACCAGCCGCGAGCTGATGATCTACACGATTTCGCGGCTGCTGAGGGGCGTGCGGCATGTTGCGGTCGGCCAGTCGTCGCCGATGCCGGCCGCTGGCGCGATGCTGTTGCGTGCGCTCAACGAGCGTGACGGGCTGGAACGCGTGCAGGTCTCGATCCTCGGCTCGGTCAAGCACAACTCCTTCACCGGCGGTGCGGAGGAATTGTTCGATTGCGCCGCACAGGGGCGCCTCGACGCCTTCTTTCTCGGCGGCGGCCAGATCGACGGGCAGGGCAATGTCAATCTCGTCGGCACCGGCGACTATCCGAACAATCCGGTTCGATGGCCGGGCTCGTTCGGCTCCGCCTATCTGTACTTCCTCGTTCCCAGGGTCATTCTGTTCCGCGAGGAGCACAGCCTGCGATCCCTGGTCGAACGCGTGGACTTCGTGTCTGCGCCGGGCGTCAGCGACGAGACGGTCTATCGGCGTGGCGGCCCGCATGCGCTCCTGACCAATGCGGCGTTGTTCTCCTTCGACAGGGAGGCCGGTCGCTTTCGCCTGGAGAGCACGCATCCCGGATATGGCTGGCGCGACATCCGCGGCACGACCGGCTTCGCCTACGACAACGAGCAATGCGAGATCTCGACGCCGTTGCCGGACGAGGCGACCTTGGCCTTGATGCGGAGCCGCATTCGCGAGGAGCTGCGCGAATGCTATCCGCAGTTCGCGGGCAACATGCCGGGGCCGGGGTAGGGGAAGCGCGGCCGCATCACCCGTTGCGGCGGCTCGTGCGCCTCGGTCTTCGAGACGTGGCAGCGTCGGCTGGTCCAAAAATTCGCTTTACAAGAATTCGGATATACCGTATGTATTGCGCATCCCGCCCGCCGCAAGGGGCGTTTCGCGATCGTCACGAGACGCGGGCCGGGAGGCGGTGGCCGCGACGGCGTCGGCGCGCCGGGTTGGCTGCAGGGCGGGACTCCCGTGAGCAGCGGCACGCGCGATACGACACGGCGCTGACAGCGTCCTCGTTCAGTCCCGGTGGCGAGCGCACGCCAGTCATCGGAGACAGGGGCGGGGATGTGCGCGGCGGCAAAATCGTGTGGTCCTGACGCCCGGGGTCTGTGCGTCAAGTGTTGCGGCGAGGTGCGGCCAACCGGTCAGCACTTCAATGATCCGCAAGGCGACGGGGGCAATAGTGCATCGCTCCCCGGGGAGAGCGCGACATAAGCCGTAAAACCATCCGCGCAGGGAAGGCCGGTTGCCCGGCGTCACCTGTCGTCCACCCCGTGCGCGTCTTTTTTGCACGCGGGACTTCGGGTGCCAGCCGGCATCCGGCCTTCCCTGCGCCCTTTCCTTGGAGACGGCGCAATGAAGAGAGCAAAGCTCGGGCGAAATGAGCCGCGAGAATGCGAAACTGTGTCTCCTCCATGAATCATGTCCTTCAGACGCGCTGGCGCGCCGGACTCGGCACCGAAGGACCAGGACGCCATCATCAAGCTGTAACACTGGCGTAATTGAGTACCCGCGTGGTGCGGAGGATGCCGTCAGCCATCTTTCGAAATTGGGCAGTCGTTGGCGGTTGGGGTTGGGCATGGCGGAGCCGGCAAAGCTTGTCAGCGCGATAGAGGACACCGACCCCGGCGTTCCCGGCCTGGTCTGGGCCTTCCGCCTGCACAGCGACGGCAGCGCCGAGGCGCTGCCGATCGACCGGCCGATCGAGTTCAGCCATGACGGCCGGCTCTGGCTGCATTTCAATCTGACGGACGGTCGGGTGCGCCCGTGGATCGCATCGTCGCAATTGCCGCCGCTTGCGCGCGAGCTGCTGCTGTCGAGCGACACGTTCCAGCAGCTTCACGTCATCGATCACTGCGTCTACGGCGTGTTCTCCGATCTCATCCGCGAGATCGACAGCGCGACGGAAGAGACGGCGTTCCTGCGCTTTGCCATGACCGAGCGTCTTCTGATCAGCGGCCGCCATCAGGCGCTGTGCTCGGCGGACGCGACGCGGCGCGTGCTCGAAGGTGGCTATCGCGTCGACAATGTCGCCCATCTCCTGGAGAAGATCGTCGACGAGGTCGCCGATACGCTGGATCGGATGGCGGACAAGCTCGGCCAGGAGATCGACGGCATCGAGGAGCGGATTCTCGCCGACGACGCCAGGCCGGAGATGCGCCGCAACCTCGGCCGCCTGCGCCGGACCTGCGTCAGATTGCATCGCCAGCTCACGGGATTGCGCGTGCTGTTCCACCGCCTCGACCAGAAGAACACCGATCGTCTCTCACCCACGTTGCGGATCCAGGCTGGCAAGCTGGCGCAGCGGCTCGACGGGCTCGACCACGACATCGTCGAGCTCCGCGAGCGCAGCCGCCTGCTCGAGGAGGAGCTGCGCTTCAAGAACGAGGAGGAGAGCAATCGTCATCTGCACACGCTCTCCATCGTGACCTCGCTGCTGCTGCCGCCGACGCTGATCACCGGCATTTTCGGCATGAACACGAAAGGCCTGCCGCTGACCGACGTCGAGAGCGGATTTCTCTGGGCCACGATGCTGATGGCGTCATCCGTCGGTGCGGCCTATCTGTTCATGCGGCGCACAGGCATCTTCAAATAGCGCGCGCCGATCGTGAGTTGGAGGACCCGAAAATCCCTGGCTGCCATCGCGCTGGCCCACGTCGTGGCAAGCCCCAGCGCATTCGCCGGCGCCAAGGACGAGAGCGCGGCCGAATGGCTGTTTCCAAAATGGTTCAACGCGTGGCATGACGGCCTTGCCGGCAAGGGCCTGAATTTCGGGGTCACTTACATCGCAGACAACATCGGCAACGCCTCGGGCGGCGTTAAGCGCGGTGCGATTCATTTCGGCCGTCTTGATCTGTCGGTCGATGCCGATCTCGACAAGCTGATTGGCTGGACCGGCGGGCGCTTCTACGCCAACGCATTCGTGACCTACGGCCAGGGGCTCTCGCGCAACTATTTGATGAACCTCGCGACCATCAGCGAGATCGAGGCGCTGCCCGATCAGCGGCTCTACAATGCATACTTCGAGCAGAGCTTCTTCAACGACCGCCTCAACATCCGGGCCGGCCAGCAGGCGGCCGACGTCGAATTCTTCGACAGCCAGACCGACGATCTCTTCGTCAACGGCACGTTCGGCTGGCCCGCGATCAAGGCCTCCAACCTTCCGGCCGGCGGCCCGGCGCCGCCGATCGCGGTGCCCGGCCTTCGCATCAAGGCCGCGCTGACGGACACGATCACGGCCTTCGGGGCGGTGTTCAACGGCGATCCGTCGGGGCCGGGCGATGCCGATCCGCAGCTGCGCGACCATCACGGCCTCGCCTTCCGCGTCAACGATCCGCCCTGGGTGATCGGACAGGTTCGCTTCAATTACGACATCGATGTCGGGGGACGTCCGCTCGCCGGCAATTTCACGCCGGGGGCCTGGAAGCATTACGGTGCGTTCGACAGCCAGCGCTTCACCGCGGAAGGGCAGTCGATCGCCGATCCCTCAGGCAGCGGGATCCCGGCGAAGCTCAAAGGCAATTACGGCATCTTCGCCGTGATCGAGCAGGTGCTTTATCGTCCGCCCGAGGTGAAGGAGAACAGCACCTCGGCCTCGCTCCCCGGCATCACCGCGTTCGGCCGCATCGCCTACAGCCCGCCGGACCGCAATCTGATCGACCTCTATCTCGACGGCGGCATCGGCTTCGTCGGCTTCATGCCCGGCCGTCCGCTCGACCGGTTCGGCGTGGCGGCGGCCTACATGCGGATATCGAACACCGCGCGCACGCTCGACGTCGATACGAACGTCTACACCGGCGTGCAGGGGCCGGTGCGCAGCAATGAGACGCTGATCGAGATGATCTACGAGGCGCATGTCAAGCCGGGCTGGCTGGTCGCGCCTTATTTCCAATATGTGTTCCGCCCCTCCGGCGGAATCCTCAATCCGAACGATCCGACCGGTGTTTCGCGAATTGGTGACGCCGCTGTGTTCGGCGTCACCACCACGATCAGGTACTAGGCCATGACCGGTTTCGGCTGCGGTTTCGGTTGCCGCGACAGCGCTAGCACGATCAGCGCGGCGAACACGCAGAGCGCACCGGCAATGAAGAACGCGGGCAGGTAGCTCTGATAGACCGTTCGCGAGAAACCCGCACCGAAGGCGGCGGTGCCGGCGCCGAGTTGATGGCCGGCGAAGATCCAGCCGAACACGAGATTGGCGCGCTCGGGGCCGAACTTCTGCGCGGTGAGACGCACGGTCGGCGGCACGGTCGCGATCCAGTCGAGGCCATAGAACATCGCGAAGATGGAGAGGCCGTAGAACGAGAAATCGCTGAAGGGCAGGAAGATCAGCGAAAGCCCGCGCAGGCCGTAATACCAGAACAGCAGGTAGCGGTTGTCGTAGCGGTCCGACAGCCAGCCCGACATGATGGTCCCGAAGAAGTCGAAGATGCCCATTGCGGCGAGCAGGCTCGCCGCCTGCACCTGCGGGATGCCGAAGTCGAGGCACATCGGGATCAGGTGCACCTGGACGAGGCCGTTGGTGGAGGCGCCGCAGACGAAGAAGGTGGCAAACAGGATCCAGAACGCGGTCGACTTCGAGGCGTCGCGCAGCGTGCCGAGCGCCACTCCCGTGATGGAGCCGTGATTGACGGGCGGAGCGGGCAGGGGTGTGGTGCCCTCGTCGCCGAAAGGACGCAGGCCGACGTCGCTCGGCCGGTCGCGCATCACGAGCAGGACGGCGAGGGCGGAGACGCCGAGCATGATGCAGACGAAGCCGAGCGCGAGCCGCCAGCCATAGCGTTCGGTGAGGCTGGCCAGCAGCGGCAGGAAGACGAGCTGGCCGGTGGCGACGCTCGCGGTCATGATGCCGACCACGAGGCCGCGGCGTGCTGCGAACCAGCGCGTCGCAATCGTCGCGCCCAGCACCAGCGCGGTCATGCCGGTGCCGATGCCGATCACGACACCCCAGAGGGCGACGAGCTGCCAGACCTCGGTCATGCCGAGCGAGAGGACCAGCGCCGAGACCACGATCAGCTGAGCGGTCAGCGTGACGTTGCGCAGGCCGTAGCGGTTGAGCAGGGCAGCCGCGAACGGCGCCATCAGCCCGAACAGGATGAAGCGGATCGACAGCGCGGAGGAGATCTCCGCCGTGCTCCAGCCGAATTCCTTCTGCAGCGGGACGATGAACACGCCGGGCGCGCCGACCGTGCCGGCGCTGATCAGCGCGGCAAGGAAGGTCACGCCGACCATCACCCAGCCGTAATGAACGTTGCGGCGGGACAGTGCTGCCGCGAGCCAGTTCGAGATCATTGGGCCTCAATCTTGTTGGCGAGTCGCGCGCGGACCCGCGTCATGCTTCCTGTTTGGCACAATCGAGGGAAGTCTAAAATGACAGACTTCCCTCAATTTCGGACATCAGCGCGAGTGCGTCAGCCGCTCCACGGCGATCGCCGTGGCTTCGCCGCCGCCAATGCAGAGCGCCGCAACGCCGCGCTTGAGGTTCTGCGCCTCCAGCGCGTGCAGCAGCGTCACGATCAGCCGCGCGCCGGTCGCGCCGATGGGGTGGCCGAGTGCGCAGGCGCCGCCGTTGACGTTCAGCTTCTCCCTGGCGATGCCGAGATCGCGCTGCGCCGCCATCGCCACCACGGCGAAGGCCTCGTTGATCTCGAACAGGTCGACATCGGAGACAGCCCAGCCGACCTTGTCGAGCAGCTTGCGGATCGCCGGGATCGGCGCCGTGGTGAACCATTGCGGCTCCTGGCTATGGGTGGCATGGCCCTTGATCTCGGCCAGCACCGGCAAACCGTTGCGATCGGCAAGCGAGCGCTTCGTCAGCACCAGCGCGGCAGCGCCGTCGGCATTGGCGGAGGAGGCCGCCGGCGTGATCGTGCCATTGACGCGAAACGCCGGCTTGAGGCCTGGGATCTTGGCGGGATCGACCTTCAGCGGATGCTCGTCATTGGCGATCACGCGGGGGCCGGCCTTCTCGGTCAGCGTGATCGGCGCGATCTCGGCCTTGAACGCACCGCCCTCGACCGCCTTGCGTGCCCGGCTGAGCGTCTCCATCGCATAGGCGTCCTGGTCCTTGCGGGTGAACTGATAGGCTTCTGCGGTCGCTTCGCCGAAATCGCCCATCGAGCGGCCGGTCTCGTAGGCGTCCTCGAGGCCGTCCATCATCATGTGGTCGATGATGCGGTCGTGTCCGACGCGGTAGCCGCCGCGCGCCTTGGCGAGCAGATAGGGTGCGTTGCTCATGCTCTCCATGCCGCCGGAGACGACGATCTCGGCGGAGCCCGCGCGGATGATGTCGTGCGCCAGCATGGTCGCCTTCATCCCGGAGCCGCAGACCTTGTTGACGGTGGTCGCGCCCGTGGCATCGGGCAGACCGGCAGCGCGCGCGGCCTGGCGTGCGGGCGCCTGGCCTTGGCCCGCCGGCAACACGCAGCCCATGAAGACCTCGTCCACCTTCTCTGGCGCGAGCTTGGCGCGCTCCAGCGCAGCGCCGATCACGTGCGAGCCGAGCTTATGCGCGGGAAGCGGCGACAATTCGCCCATGAAGCGGCCGAGCGGCGTGCGGGCGGCGGAGACGATGACAACGGGATCGGCGGCTTCGGCCATGACGGAATTCCCTGGCGGCGGTTAAGATTACGATCATCATATGATGCGACGCAAAAAATGCAACCCGCGGGAGAGATGAGAAAATGTCGTGGCTCGGATGAGATTTGGTCGTGCGAGTGGGGGAGTGGCCTCGACGCCGATGCTTCGATGTCAGCTCAGCCTTGCTTCACTCCGCTGTCATTGCCCGCGAAGCGGGCAATCCAGTATTCCAGAGGCGCGCGTTGGCGAACCCGCTCTTTCAACTGGCGCTTCGGCGTACTGGATGCCCCGGTCAAGCCGGGGCATGACACCGCCTTTGTGGGAGCGCCGTCGCGCTCGGCGCAGCCTACCGTTTCCGGTTCACGAACGCGGCCATCAGCCGGGTCGGCTCGTCGGTCAGGAACGATTCGCCGAACACCTTCACGCTCAGATTCACCGACTCCGTCAGCGGCAGCTCCTCCCATTGTCGGAGCAGCGCCTTCTGCGAGCGCAGCGCTTCGGGTCCGCATTCGAGCAATGCCTTCACGACGTGCTCGACCTCGGCATCGAGCCCGCCTTCGGCCGCGACCTTGTCGACCAGGCCCCAGGCGAGCGCGGTCGATGCGTCGATGTTCTCCGCCGTCATCACCAGCCAGCGCGCGCGGGCCCAGCCGATCAGGCGCGGCAACAGGGCGGCGTGGATCACCGAGGGAATGCCGACGCGCACCTCCGGCATGCCGAAATGCGCATCATGCGCGGCGATGCGGAAATCGCAGGCGGCGGCGACTTCAAGCCCGCCGCCGAGGCACCAGCCGGGCATGCGCGCAATGACGGGGGCCGGGAACTGGCGCACGGCTTCGCAGAGATCGCGCAGGCGGCTGATGAAGGCTTCGGCCGATTTCTGGTCGAGCTTGGCCATCTCCTTGATGTCGGCGCCGCCGATCATGCTCTTCTCGCTCTGGCCGCGCAGCACGAGGACGCGGATGCTGCGGTCGGAGGCGAGCTGCTGCAGGCCCTCGCGCACAGCGTCGGTCACCGGCGAGCCGAGAATGTTGAGCGGGCCGGCGTTGCAGATCGCGACATGGACGACGCCGCGTGTGTCGCGCGTCACGCCGCAATGGTGGTTGAGCATTTCCATCGTGGGATCTCGATCGATTTTGGTTGGCGCAGGAGGCGCAGTGGCCGGATCACTTCCGGGCCGAAACCACCGGCTTGTCAAGCGGGCAGGAGGGTGAGTTGCCAGAGCGAAGTCCGCAACATAGTATGATATATATCATATAAAGAGGTGGCCATGACCGACATTGATCAACTCGACCTGTTTTCACCGGCTCAGCGGCGTGAGCGCATGGTGGACTGGCAGGTGCCTGCGCCGGTCGCGCGGGCGGTCATGGGGCTATCAGGCATGGATGCCATGCTGGGGATACGCGATGGCCGGCTGCCGCCGCCGCCCTTCGCCAAATTGATCGGCTTCACCATGGCCGTGGCCGAGCCGGGGCGGATCGTCATGGAACTGGAGCCGCGCGAGGACCTCGAAAACACCATCGGGCTGATTCACGGCGCGACCGCCGCGGCGCTGCTGGATACCGCCATGGGCTGTGCCATTTCGACCCGGCTCGAGGCCGGCCAGAGCTCGGTGACCCTCGACCTGAAAATGACGTTCCTGCGCCCGCTCTCGGTCCGTTCCGGGCTGATCTCGGCCGAAGGTAAGGTGATCAAGCTGGGGCGGCAGACCAGCTACACCGAAGGCTTCGTCCGCGACGGCAAGGGGGCCCTTGCGGTGCATGCAACTGCAACGTTTTCCATGATCGGAAACAACTTAACATGAATTAATGCACCCATTTCGCGATTGGCGTGTTATGAAATGACCATCGACATCCAATGAGAACCGCATGCGCTACTCCCGGGAACACAAGCAGGAAACCCACGACCGCATCGTGAGGAAGGCCTCCGTGCGGTTGCGCGAAAAGGGCGCCCATGGCATCGGCGTCGCCGATCTCATGAAGGAGGCCGGCCTCACCCATGGCGGCTTCTACGCCCATTTCGATTCCCGCGAGGCGCTGGTGATCGAAGCCTTCGGTTACGCCATGGACCGCTCGATGGAGCACTGGCGCAAGATCACCGGCGAAGCCGCGCCGGACAAGCGGCTGACACTGATCGCGGAGGCTTATCTTTCGGCGCTGCACCGCGACAATCCCGGCCATGGCTGCTCGATTCCCGCGCTGGGCGCCGAGATCGCCCGCGAGAGCCCGAAAACCCGCAAGGCGTTTGCCGGCAAGCTCGACGAGATGATCGAGCTGATGGCGGATTACATCCCGAACTTGCCGCGCAAGGCCGCTCGCAAGCAGGCGATCGCGACCCTGGCGGCGATGGCCGGCACCATGCTGCTGGCGCGCATCGCCGGCTCCAGCGAGCTGTCGGACGAAGTGCTGAAGGCGGGCAAGGACAGTGCACTTGACGTCACGAAGCGCGAGCCGAAGGCTGTGGCGGCGAAGAAGGCGAAGACCTAGGCGAGCTGCCGTAGGGTGGGCTAAGGCGCTCTTGCGCCGTGCCCACAATCTCTTTTGACCGTTGGGGTTGCGTGGGTACGCTTCCGCCTTCGCTCTGCGCGCTACGGCGGACAAGTCGCTTAGCCCACCCGTGCCCGGTGCTATCGCCCTGCAAACAACGCCCGCTCGCGCTCCACGATCTCGCTGATGTAATCCGCCACCGCCCTGATCCGCGCGAGGTCCTTGCTGTCGGCGTGCATCAGCATCCAGAACGTCCGCGTGATCGCGATCTCCTCCGGCAGCACGGCCACCAGCTGCGGATAATCGCTCGCCATGAAATGCGGCAGCACCGCGATGCCGAAGCCTGACAGCGTGGCGTTGAGCTGCGCAATCAGGTTGGCGCTGCGGAAGCGCGCGGAGATCCGCGGCGAGACTTGCGGCAGGTAGTCGAGCTCCGGCGTGAACAGCAGCTCCTCGATGTAGCCGACGAAGCGATGCTGCGGCAGGTCCTGCTTTGAGGCGATCCTCGGGAAGCGGTCGAGATAGCCAGGGGCGGCATAGAGCCCGAGGCGGTAGTCGAGCAGCTTGCGGCCGACGATGCGGCCTTCCTTCGGCATGGTCAGGCTGATGGCGATATCGGCCTCGCGCTTGGAGAGGCTGAACAGCCGCGCGGTGGCTACAAGTTGCAGATCGAGATCGGGATACCGGTCCGCGAAGGGTGCCAGCCGCGGCGCCAGGAAGGCGGTGCCGAAGCCGTCGGGGGCGCCGATCCTTACCGTCCCGGTCAGCCGCGCCACCGAGCCGCCGACCTGCTCCTGGTTGGCGACGATGGTCGATTCCATGGCTTCAGCGCTGTCGGCGACGCGCTGACCGGCCTCGGTGAGGAGATAGCCGGTCTTGCGCCGGTCAAACAGCTTGGCCGAAAGGTGCTTCTCCAGCCGGTCGACGCGGCGGATCACGGTGGCATGGTCGACGCCGAGCTGTTTTGCCGCAGCCGAAACCGAGCCGCCCCGCACGATGGCCAGCACGAAGCGAAAGTCGTCCCAATCGATAGCGCCTTGATCCAGCATTTTCGCACATCTATGGTGCATTATCTCAGACTTGAATCCTATAAAATGCAGGTCGATAGGATTTGTCAAAGCGTTCAAGCTCGGCCTCAAGGAGATCATTCCATGCGTTCAGTCGGACATTTCATCGGTGGCAAGGAAGTAAAGGGCACCTCTGGCCGCACCGCCGACGTTTTCGAGCCGATGACCGGTGACGTGCAGGCCAAGGTGGCGCTGGCGTCCAAGGCCGAAGTCCGCGCCGCCGTGGAGAACGCGCGCGCCGCGCAGCCCGAATGGGCCGCAACCAACCCGCAGCGCCGCGCCCGTGTCATGATGAAATTCCTCGAGCTGGTGCAGCGCGATTATGACAAGCTCGCCGAGCTTCTGGCGCGCGAGCACGGCAAGACCGTGCCGGACGCCAAGGGCGACATCCAGCGCGGCCTCGAGGTCGCCGAGTTTGCCTGCGGCATCCCGCATCTGATGAAGGGCGAGTACACCGAGGGCGCGGGCCCCGGCATCGACATCTATTCCATGCGTCAGCCGCTCGGCGTCGTCGCCGGCATCACGCCGTTCAACTTCCCGGCGATGATCCCGATGTGGAAGTTTGCCCCCGCCATCGCCTGCGGCAACGCCTTCATCCTCAAGCCGTCGGAGCGCGATCCCGGTGTGCCGATGCTGCTCGCCGAGCTCATGATGGAAGCGGGCCTGCCGGCCGGCATCCTCAACGTCGTCAACGGCGACAAGGAAGCGGTCGACGCCATCCTCGACGATCCCGACATCAAGGCCGTTGGCTTCGTCGGCTCCACCCCGATCGCGCAGTACATCTATGAGCGCGCGGCGCAGACCGGCAAGCGCTGCCAGTGCTTCGGCGGCGCCAAGAACCATGCCATCATCATGCCCGACGCCGACATGGACCAGGCGGTCGACGCGCTGATCGGCGCCGGCTACGGCTCGGCCGGCGAGCGCTGCATGGCCGTCTCGGTTGCCGTGCCCGTCGGCAAGTCCACCGCCGACCGCCTGATGGAAAAGCTGATCCCGCGCGTCGAGAGCCTCAAGATCGGCACCTCGATCGATCCGTCGGCCGACTACGGTCCGCTGGTCACGCGCGAGGCGGTGGAGAAGGTCAAGAGCTACATCGACATCGGCATCAAGGAAGGCGCGACGCTCGCCGTCGACGGCCGTGGCTTCAAGATGCAGGGCTACGAGAAGGGCTTCTATCTCGGCGGTTCGCTGTTCGACAACGTCACCAAGGACATGCGGATCTACAAGGAAGAGATCTTCGGGCCCGTGCTCTCGGTCGTGCGCGCGCACGACTACAAGGAAGCGCTGGCGCTGCCGTCGGAGCATGACTACGGCAACGGCGTTGCCATCTTCACCCGCGACGGCGACGCCGCGCGCGACTTCGCGGCCAGGGTCAACGTCGGCATGGTCGGCATCAACGTGCCGATCCCGGTGCCGATCGCCTATTACACCTTCGGCGGCTGGAAGAAGTCCGGCTTCGGCGATCTCAACCAGCACGGCCCGGATTCGGTTCGCTTCTACACCAAGACCAAGACGGTAACCTCGCGCTGGCCGTCCGGCGTCAAGGAAGGCGCGGAGTTCTCGATCCCGCTGATGAAGTAGGGCTGTTGCCCAGCCCGTCATTGCGAGCGTAGCGAAGCAATCCAGAATCTTTCCGCAAAGACAGTCTGGATTGCTTCGTCGCTTCGCTCCTCGCAATGACGAGGGAGGTGAGGAGCCCAGCATGCAGTTCGCTCTGAACGAGGATCAGGTCGCGGTGCGCGACATGGCGTTGGCGTTTGCGGCCGAGAAGATCGCGCCGCATGCGTTGCGCTGGGACGAGGAGAAGCATTTCCCCGTCGACGTGATGCGCGAGGCGGCCACGCTCGGCATGGGCGGCATCTACATCCGCGAGGATGTCGGGGGATCCGCGATGACGCGGTTCGACGCTGCGCTGATCTTCGAGGCGCTGGCGACGGGCTGCCCGACCACCTCGGCCTTCATCTCCATCCACAACATGGCGAGCTGGATGATCGATGCCTTTGGCAGCGACACCCAGCGCCACCAATGGCTGCCGAAGCTCTGCAGCATGGAGCTGATCGCGAGCTATTGCCTGACCGAGCCGGGCGCCGGCTCGGATGCCGCGGCGCTGCGCACCCGCGCCGTGCGCGACGGTGATCATTACGTGCTCAACGGGCAGAAGCAGTTCATCTCCGGCGCCGGCGGCACGGATCTGCTGGTCGCGATGGTGCGTACCGGCGGCGACGGCCCCGGCGGCATCTCGACGCTCGTCATCGACGGCAAGACCCCGGGTGTCTCGTTCGGCGCCAACGAACGCAAGATGGGCTGGAACGCGCAGCCGACCCGCGCGGTCATGTTCGAGAATGCCCGCGTGCCCGTGGCCAATCGTCTGAGCGAGGAGGGCGTTGGCTTCAAGATCGCGATGGCCGGCCTCGATGGCGGCCGGCTCAACATCACCGCGTGCTCGCTCGGCGGCGCCCAGACGGCGCTCGACAAGGCGCGTGCCTACATGAAGGAGCGCAAGGCGTTTGGAAAACGCCTCGACGAATTCCAGGCGCTGCAGTTCCGTCTTGCCGATATGGCGATCGAGCTGGAGGCCGCGCGCACCTTCCTGTGGCGCGCAGCGGCGGCGCTGGACCGCAAGGACCCCGATGCCACCATGCTCTGCGCGATGGCCAAGCGCTTCGGCACCGATGTCGGCTTCGAGGTCGCCAACCACGCGTTGCAGCTGCATGGCGGCTACGGCTACCTCAGTGAATACGGCATCGAGAAGATCGTGCGCGATCTGCGTGTGCATCAGATCCTCGAAGGCACCAATGAAATCATGCGGCTCATCGTGGCGCGCAAACTGATCGAGGGCGCACGATGAGCGGAGCGGAAGAGGGCGATCTCGTCGCGCGCGTCGAGGGCGCGGCGGGCATCATCCGGCTCAACCGTCCCAAGGCGATCAACGCCGTGACGCTGGAGATGTTTCGCGACATCGAGAAGGCGCTCGATCGTTTCGAGGCCGACCCCGCCGTCGCGGTGATCGTGCTGGAAGGCTCCGGCGAGCGCGGGCTCTGCGCCGGCGGCGACATCCGTACGCTCTGGGAAAGCTCGAAGGTCAACGGTGACCTCGGCAAGATCCTGTGGCGCGAGGAATACATCCTCAATGCCCGGATCAAGAAATTCCCGAAGCCCTATGTCGCCTTCATGGACGGCATCGTCATGGGTGGCGGCGTCGGTCTGTCCGCCCATGCCAGCCATCGCGTCGTCACGGACCGGACCAGGCTGGCGATGCCCGAAGTCGGGCTCGGCTTCTTCCCCGATGTCGGCGGCACATATCTGCTGTCGCATTCGCCGGGCGAGATCGGCACCTATTTCGGGCTCACCGGCCAGACCATGAACGGACCGGACGCGATCCATGCGAAGTTCGCCGACTGGGTTGTGCCAGCGGTGAAGTTGCCGGAGCTGCGTGAGGCGCTGACCACGTTGCGCTCGGGCGCGAGCGCCGCCGATGTCAGCAAGCTCATCAGCGGCTTTGCGACCGGCGAGACGGCGGGGCCGGTGGCTGCGAAGGAGCCTGTTATCGACGCGCTGTTCGGCTTCGACCGCATGGAGGACATTGTCGCGGCGCTGAAGCGTGACGGCTCGGAGTTCGCGCTGGCGACGCTGAAGACACTCAACGAAAAATCGCCGCGCGGCATGGTGGTGACGCTGAAGCTGCTGCGGCTCGCGCGCGCTTCATCGAGCCTCGAGGAATGCCTGGTGCGCGAATATCGCGCCGCGCTGGAGGTGTTCCGCAGCGACGACTTCCGCGAGGGCGTGCGCGCCGCCGTGATCGACAAGGACCGCAACCCGACCTGGTCGCCGCCGCGCATTGAAGATGTGGCGCCGGAAATGCTTGCGCCGTATCTCGCCGAGATCGGCGCCGACGAGCTGAAGTTCAATTAGCAACGCGACAGCGGAGGAAACGACAATGGCCACGATCGCATTCATTGGTCTGGGCAACATGGGCGGCCCGATGGCGGCCAACCTCGTCAAGGCCGGCCACAAGGTGGTGGCCTTCGACCTCGTCGAAGCCTCGCGCAATCAGGCCAAGGCGGATGGCGCCGGCATCGCCGACAGCGCTGCGGCCGCGGTGAATGGCGCCGATGTCGTCGTCACCATGCTGCCTGCGGGCAAGCACGTGCTCGGGGTCTGGAACGAGGTCGTGCCCGCCATGACCAAGGGCAAACTGATCATCGATAGCTCCACCATCGACGTCGAGAGCGCGAGGGCCGCGCACGCGCTCGCCGCCAAGAGCGGCGTACTCTCGGTCGATGCGCCGGTCTCCGGCGGCACCGGCGGCGCCAAGGGCGCGACGCTCACCTTCATGTGCGGCGGCGACGACAAGGCGTTTGCCGCGGCCAAGCCGGTGCTGGAGAACATGGGCAAGAAGATCGTCCATTGCGGCGGCGGCGGCGCGGGCCAGGCGGCCAAGATCTGCAACAACATGATCCTCGGCATTTCCATGATCGCGGTCAGTGAAGCGTTTGCGCTCGGCGAGAAGCTCGGCCTCTCGCACCAGGCGCTGTTCGACGTCGCCTCGACTTCGTCGGGCCAGTGCTGGTCGCTCACGACCTATTGCCCGGTGCCGGGCCCCGTGCCGACTTCGCCGGCGAACAACGACTACAAGCCGGGCTTCGCCTCGGCGCTGATGGTGAAGGATCTGACGCTGGCACAGGACGCCGCGAAGGCCGCGGGCGCGGCGACGCCGCTCGGCAAGCATGCGCAGGAGATCTATCAGTCTTTCGACGCATCAGGTCAGGGTGGGGTGGATTTTTCCGGAATTATCAAGCACGTTAGAGGACTGGCCGGAAAATAGCCTTCGCTTGGTGCCCGGATGAAGCGAAGCGCAATCCGGGACAGCTCTTTCAATTGGCGCGACCGGCCCCGGATTGCGCTTCGCTCCATCCGGGCTACGCTCGAACGTCAATCGACGGGCCCGGATCATGACGACATTTCAGGAAGCGCGCGCGTTCCTTCTGCAACACCGGACGGATTACGAAGCGGCGGTCAATGGTTTCCGCTGGCCGGATCCGGTTCCCTTCAACTGGGCGCTCGACTGGTTCGACGCCGAGCTGGCCACCAATGCGGAATCAAGGGACCGGCCTGCGCTCTGGATCGTGGACGCCGCGCAGGATCGTCAGACCAAGCTGTCATTCGCGGCGCTCTCGAAGCGCTCCACCCAGGTCGCGAATTTCCTTCGCGCGCAGGGCTTGAGGCGCGGCGATCATCTCCTGTTGCTGCTCGGCAATGTGGTTCCGCTGTGGGAGACGATGCTGGCTGCGATGAAGCTCGGCGTCGTCGTGATTCCCGCAACTACGCTGCTGACCGCAGAGGAGCTGCGCGACCGGCTCGATCGCGGCAAGGCCAAGGCGGTCGTTGCGGCACAGGATCAGGTCGCGAAATTCGCAAGTCTCGGCGCGGAGAACGTCGTTCGCATCGTGGTCGGCAACGCCTCTGACGGATGGCTGTCATACGATGATGCGGCAAAGGCTTCCGAGAGTTTCAGCGCGGACGGCCCGACCAATGCCGACGACCCGATGCTGCTCTACTTCACCTCGGGCACCACGGCGAAACCGAAGCTGGTGCGGCACAGCCAGCGCAGCTATCCGGTCGGGCATCTGTCGACCATGTACTGGATCGGGCTGAAGCCCGGCGATGTCCATCTCAACATCTCATCGCCCGGATGGGCCAAGCATGCCTGGAGCTGCTTCTTCGCGCCGTGGAACGCGGGCGCGACGGTCTTCGTCGTCAATCAGCCGCGCTTCGATGCGAAGGCGCTGCTTGCCACCATCGGCCGTTGCGGGGTCACCACGCTATGCGCGCCGCCGACGGTGTGGCGGCTGTTCATCCAGGAGAACCTTGCTTCGTTCAAGGTGGCGTTGCGCGAGGTCTGCGGCGCCGGCGAGCCGCTCAATCCTGAGGTGATCGACCAGGTGCGTGCGGCATGGGGCCTCACCATCCGCGACGGCTATGGACAGACCGAGACGACAGCGCTCGCCGGCAACTCGCCGGGCCAGTCCATCAAGATCGGCTCGATGGGCCGGCCGCTGCCGGGCTATCGCGTGCAGATCAGCGATGCCGACGGCAACAAGGCAAAGGAGGGCGAGGTGACGCTGGTGCTCGGCACCGACCGCCCCGCCGGCCTGATGCAGGGCTATCAGGGCGACGACGGCAAGCTCTCGGGCGCCGAAGGCGCGCTCTATCGCAGCGGCGACGTCGTGTTCGAGGACGAGGACGGCTATCTGACCTTCGTCGGCCGCTCCGACGACGTGTTCAAATCCTCCGATTACCGCATCAGCCCGTTCGAGCTGGAGAGCGTGCTGCTCGAGCACGAACTCGTCGCCGAAGCCGCAGTGGTGCCGAGCCCCGATCCGATCCGGCTCGCGATCCCCAAGGCCTTCGTGCTGCTGACGTCGGGCGCCGCGCGCTCGCCGGAGACGGCGCTCTCGATCTTCCAGCACCTGCACACGCGCCTTGCGCCGTTCAAGCGCATCCGCCGCCTCGAAATCGTCACCGAGCTGCCGAAGACGATCTCTGGCAAAATCCGCCGCGTGCAGCTACGACGGCTCGAACGCGACGACGATCGCAACGATCCGCTGCGCGGCCGGGAATTCCGCGAGGAGGATTTTCCGGAACTGCCGAAAACACGGAGTGAGACCTAAGTGAACCAAATCTGGAAGTCGGCGCCGATCACGCTTGAGGCCTATCAGGCCCTGGTCGGCAAGGAGATCGGCGTGTCACCCTGGCACCTGATCGACCAGCCCCGCATCGATACCTATGCCGACGTGACCGAGGATCATCAATTCATCCATGTCGATCCCGAGCGCGCGAAGAAGGAGACCGCCTTCGGTACCACCATCGCGCACGGCTTCCTGACGATGTCGATGCTGTCGGTGATGTCCTATGAGGTGATGCCGGCGATCGCGGGCACCACGATGGGCGTCAATTACGGATTCGACAAGCTGCGCTTCATCTCCCCGGTGCGCTCGGGCAAGCGCATCCGCGGCCGTTTCGTGCTGGCCGAAGCCAAGCTGCGCAAGCCGAACGAGTTGCAGTCCCGCACCAACGTGACGGTGGAGATCGAGGGCGAAGACAAGCCCGCGCTGGTCGCGGAGTGGCTGGGCCTGATCTATTTCGCTTAAGGCCGGGCCGTCATGGCCGGGCTTGACCCGGCCATCCATCGCTGCTCAAAAGCTGTCCAAATCGCGCTCGGTGCACCCTCTCCCCTTGCGGGAGAGGGTGGCTTCGCGGGATGCGAAGCCGGGTGAGGGGTCTCTCTCCGCGAGCTCGGCTGCCGAGAGATACCCCTCATCCGGCGCGCGTTGCGCGCCACCTTCTCCCGCAAGGGGAGAAGGAAGAAAGGAAACGCACTCATGGCAATCAGGTTCGACGGACGCGTCGCCATCGTCACCGGCGCAGGCAATGGTCTCGGCAAGGCGCATGCGCTGGGGCTGGCCAGCCGCGGCGCCAAGGTCGTGGTCAACGATTTCGGCGGCGCGCGCGACGGCACCGGCGGCTCGCTGTCGCCGGCGGAAGCCGTGGTCGAGGAGATCCGCAAAGCCGGCGGCACCGCGATGGCCGATGGCGCCGATGTCTCGAATTTCGAGCAGGTCACCGCCATGGTCGAGCGCGCCACCAAGGAATGGGGCAGTGTCGACCTGATGTGCGCCAATGCCGGCATCCTGCGCGACAAGTCGTTCGGCAAGATGGAAGCCGCCGACTTCCAGAAGGTGCTCGATGTGCACCTCGTCGGCACCTTCTATTGCTGTAAGGCGGCCTGGGCTGGCATGCGCGACCGCAACTACGGCCGCATCGTGCTGACGACGTCGTCCTCCGGCCTCTATGGTAATTTCGGCCAGGCCAATTACGGCGCGGCGAAATCCGGCATGGTCGGCCTGATGAACGTGCTGGCGGAGGAAGGTCGCAAGACCAACATCCGCGTCAACATCATCTCGCCGACGGCGGCGACCCGCATGACCGAGGAGCTGCTGCCGCCGCAGGCGCTGCAGCTGATGAAGCCGAACGCAATCACGCCCGCGGTCGAGTACATGCTCAGCGAGGACGCGCCGACCCGCACGATTATGGGTGCCGGCGCCGGCTCCTTCGCGGTGATCAAGATCCTGGAGAGCGAAGGCATCAACCTGCCGGAATCCGAATGGACCCCGGACGCCGTCGCCGCGCACTTCGCCGAGATCAGCGACATGTCGAAGGCAAAGGCGCTGACGGGCGCGTTCGAGCAGACGCAGAAATACGTCGCGCAGGCCGCGGCGCGGGCGGGGATCAAGCTCTGAGTTATCATTCCGGGGTGCGTGTCGCGCGAGCCCGGAACCACACTCTCCGTCATGGCCGGGCCATCCACGTTCTTGGGACCGCCCGCGTGGCTCTCGTGGATGCCCGGGACAAGCCCGGGCATGACGACCTACTCCGCAGCGCCTGCCTGCCCTAAACTCCCGCCATGATCCCAACCGAATCCCACATCGCAATCATCGGAGCCGGTCCCGCCGGGCTGATGGCGGCGGAGGTGCTGGCGCGGGGCGGTGCCGGCGTCACCGTGTACGACGCCATGCCGTCCGCGGGGCGCAAATTCCTGATGGCGGGCCGCGGCGGGCTCAATCTCACGCATAGCGAGCCGCTGCCGCAGTTCATGGCGCGGTACCGCGAGGCCGCCCCGAAGCTGCAAGCCGCAATCGACGCCTTCTCGCCGGAGGCGCTGCGTGCCTGGAGCGAGGCGCTGGGCGAGCCGACCTTCGTCGGCACCAGCGGCCGCGTGTTTCCGAAGGCGTTCAAGGCCTCGCCTTTGCTGCGCGCCTGGCTGCGGCGGCTCGATGCCGGCGGCGTGCGGTTCGCATTCCGCCATCGCTGGACGGGTTGGGACGGCGAGGGGCGGCTGCAGTTTCGAACGCCCGGTGGGGAGGAGGCCGTGATGGCTGATGCGACCGTGCTGGCGCTTGGCGGAGCCAGCTGGCCGCGGCTCGGCTCGGACGGCGGCTGGGTCGAACTCCTTGCGGCCAAAGGCATCACCATCTCAAAGCTCCGGCCGGCCAATTCCGGCTTCACGGTCGCATGGTCGAATGTGTTCCGCGATCGCTTCGAAGGCCAGCCGCTCAAGGGCGTGGCGTTGACGGTCGGTGCGCACACGGTGCGCGGCGAAGCGATGATCACGCGCGGCGGTATCGAGGGCGGGGCGATCTACGCGTTGTCGGCCGAGCTGCGCGAGGCGGTGCTGGGTCTTGGGCAGGCGACGCTGATGATCGCGTTGCGGCCGGATCTCGATACGGCAGCGCTAACCATGCGGCTGTCTGGGACGCGTGGCAAGCAATCGCTCGCGAACTTCCTGCGTAAGGCCGCGCAAGTGTCGCCGGTCGGCATCGGTTTGATGCAGGAAGCGGCCATTGCCTCCGGCCGGACGTTGGCAATGTTCTCGCCGGCCGAGCTTGCGCATTTGGTGAACGCGATTCCGGTTCAGCTCAGCGGCATCGCCCCGATAGAGCGCGCGATCTCGACCGCGGGCGGGATTGCCTTCGATGAACTCTACGAAAGCTTCATGCTGCGCAAGCTGCCCGGCGTGTTCGCCGCCGGCGAGATGCTGGATTGGGAAGCGCCCACGGGCGGCTATTTGTTGCAGGCGTCGTTTGCGACGGGAGCTGCGACGGGCAGGGGTGTGCTCGGTTGGCTGAAACGCTTATAGAACGCCGCCGCCCTTCGAGGCCTCCGCTGCGCTCCGGCACCTCAGGGTGACGGCTACGCGAGAGCGTGGTCTCACGCAGAGCATAGCTTGAGAGAGCGTCATCCTGAGATGCGAGGTTTCCGGCGCGGACGCACCGGAAGCCGAGCCTCGAAGGATGCGCGGGCGCGAACAGCTACCGCAGCTTGCCCCGCGCCGCCACCGGCAGCGTGCCGATGATCTCCTCGCCGCGGACCATCACGACCTCGTCCATCATGTTGACGACGACGCAGACGTGGTTCGGCACGATGCGGACGACGTCGCCGACGTTGGGGCGGGTGTTGCTGCGGGAGAGGTCGAGGAAGCCGTGCTCCTCGGCGAATTTTGCGATCTTGGCTTCCGGGTGCTCGAGGATCAGGCCGTGGCCGTCGAGGCCGCCGGTGTCCGTGGTCAACGTCTTCGAGCCGGCATCGAGAATGCCGCGCTCGGGCGCGGCGCGGCTCACCACCGTCGAATAGATGTGCAGCGCGCAATCGTCCCAGGTGGCGGAGCCGGCGGCGACCTGCATGCGGTCGTTGTAGATGTAGGTGCCGAAGCGGTGCTCGGTGCCGCCCTTGAGCTTGCCGATGTTCTTGAGGTTCGGTGTGCCGCCGGTCGAGACGATCTTTGCGTCCAGGCCGTGCGCGCGCACGCCGGCCAGAGCTTCGTCGTAGAACTTCTGCGCATCGGCCCAGCCGGTCTCGGTCGGATACAGCATGAAGCCGGCAAACGTGAGCCCCTTGGATGCGGCGATCTCGCGCGCCAGTGCGATCGCTTCCGCCGGCGTCTCGACACCTGCGCGCTTGCGGCCCGTATCGCACTCGACGACGACCGAGAGCGTGCGGCCTGACGCTGCGGCGGCCTTGGGCAGGCCCGCGACGACGGTCGAATTGTCCGCGGCGACCGTCATGTTGGTCTTGGCATTCAGCGCGCCGAGACGCGCCATCTTCTCTTCGCCGAGGAGATTGTAGCTGATGAGGATGTCGTCGATGCCGGCATTGGCCATGATCTCGGCCTCGCCGATCTTCTGGCAGGTGATGCCCTTGGCGCCCGCCGCGACCTGCATCTTCGCAATCGTCGGGTTCTTGTGCGTCTTGATGTGGGGGCGATTGGCGATTCCGGCCTCGTCGCAGGCCTTCTGGATCCGTGCGATGTTACGCTCGACCCTGTCCATGTCGATGACGGCGCAGGGCGTGCCGTATTCACGGGCGATCTTGGCGGCGAGGGGATTGGTCATTGAAGTCTCTTGGTTGGCGCGCATTCTGATCGCAAAACCGGTACCCACTTTTGCGGAATGCGCGCTAGGCCTGTTCAATCTCTTCTCTGAGCATTTCAAGTTCGAGCCAGCGCTCTTCGGCCGCGGACAGTTCGTCATGCGCCTTGGCGATGGCAGCCGAGGTATCGTCAAACTTCTTGCGATCCTTGGCGTAGAGGTGGGGATCGTCGAGCACGCGCTGCAGTCTGGCGATGTCGGCCTGCAACGTCTCCATCTTCTTCGGCAGCGTCTCCAGCGCGTGCTTCTCGTTGAAGCTCAGCTTGCGCTTCGGCGCGGACGAGGGAGCCGCAGCGCGCTCCTCCTTCTTCTCGGCAGGGGCTTGCGCCTTCGCTGTCTCGCGCTTGAGGTCCGCGCCGCGTTGGGTCAGCATGTCGCTGTAGCCGCCGGCATACTCGATCCACTTGCCGTTGCCTTCAGGCGCGATTACCGAAGTGACGACGCGGTCGAGGAAATCGCGGTCGTGGCTGATCAGGATGACGGTACCCTCGTAGTCGCCGAGCATCTCCTCGAGCACGTCGAGGGTTTCGAGATCGAGATCGTTGGTCGGCTCGTCCAGCACCAGCAGGTTGGACGGCTTTGCCAGCGCGCGCGCCAGCATGAGGCGGCCGCGCTCGCCGCCCGACAGTACCTCCACCGGGGTGCCGCGCTGCTCCTGGGCGAACAGAAAATCCTTCATGTAGCCGACGACGTGCTTCGGCTTGCCGCCGACCATGATCTGATCGCCGCGGCCGCCGGTCAGGGCCTCGGCCAGCGTCGATTTGGGGTCGAGGCTTTCCCGGTGCTGGTCGAGCGTGGCTGTCTCCAGATTGGCCCCTAACCGTATGGTGCCGGAGTCAGGCTGCATGCCGCCGGTGAGCAGATTGACCAGCGTGGTCTTGCCGGCGCCGTTCGGGCCGATGATGCCGAGGCGGTCGCCGCGCTGGATGCGGGTCGAGAAATTCTCGACGATCTTGCGCTCGCCATAAGCCTTGGTGATCCCTTTGGCCTCGATCACCAGCTTGCCGGATTGGTCCGCCTCAGCCGCCGCGAGGCTGGCGGTGCCGGCGGTGCCGCGATAGTTGCGGCGCTGGTCGCGCAGCGCATGCAGATTGGCGAGGCGCTTGACGTTGCGCTTGCGGCGCCCGGAAACGCCATGGCGCAGCCAATGCTCTTCGTCGACTATCTTGCGGTCGAGCTTGTGCTGGTCGCGCTCTTCCTCGGCCAGCACCTCGTCGCGCCAGCTCTCGAACGAGGCAAAGCCGCGGTCGATCTGCTTGATCTTGCCGCGGTCGAGCCATGCCGTGGAGCGCGAGAGATTGGTCAGGAACCGGCGGTCATGGCTGATGATCACCAGCGCGCTCCGCCTGGAGTCGAGCTCCTGTTCCAGCCATTCGATGGTGGCGAGATCGAGATGGTTGGTCGGCTCGTCCAGCAGCAGGATGTCGGGCGAGGGCGCGAGCACATAGGCCAGCGCCGCGCGGCGCGCTTCGCCGCCGGAGAGATTGTGCGGGTTCTCGTCGCCGGTAAGGCCGAGCTGCTCCAGCAGATAGCGCGCTTGGTGCTGGTCGTCGCCGGGCGCGAGCCCCGACTCGACGTAGGCGAGCGTGGTCTTGTGGTCGCCGAAGTCGGGCTCCTGCGGCAGATAGCGCACGGTCGCGCCCGGCTGCACGAAGCGCGTCCCGCTGTCGGGCTCGACCAGGCCGGCCGCAATTCTGAGCAGCGTCGACTTGCCGGAGCCGTTGCGGCCGATCAGGCAGACGCGCTCGCCCGGCGCGACGTTGAGCTCGACACCCGACAGCAGCGGCGTGCCGCCGAAGGTCAGCTTGATGTCCTTGAGTTGGATCAGCGGGGGCGCCATCGTCAGCCTTGTTGTGTTGCGGCCTGATCGGCGCGGCGGCGCTGGATCCGGCGCAGCGTCTGGTCGAGCGCCGAGAGGAAAGCGGAGCGATCGCGCGGCGAGAACCCGCGTGGACCGCCGGTGACCTCGCCGGCCGAGCGCAGATCGGTCATCAGGTTGCGCACCGCCAGTGTCATGCCGATCGACTCCTCGGTGAACGGCTTGCCGTTCGGTGCGATCACGTCGGCGCCGGCCTTGACGCAGCGGCTCGCCAGCGGAATGTCCGAGGTCACGACGACGTCGCCGGGCCTGGCGCGTTCGGCGATCCAATCATCGGCCGCGTCCATGCCGGGGCCAGCGGCGATGCGCTCGATCAAGGGATCGTGGGGCACACGGATGAAATTGCCGGCGACGACGCTGACGGGCACGCCATGTCGGAGCGCCACGCGGTAAATCTCGTCCTTCACCGGACAGGCGTCGGCATCGACATAGATGCGGGTGGGGGTGTCGGTCATTCCGCCGCGTGGTACCCCATTCGGGCCGCAAAGGCGAGGGGATTGACCGCTGTTCCCGGGGCCCTACGATCGGCCTGGAAACAACAAGAACATAGGGAAGATGACCCCATGCCGAACCGGCTCGAAACCTGGCGCGTCGAGGCCTACAACACCGCCAAGCAGTCCGAAAACAAGATGCACGACGACAATGTGGCGCGCCGCTTCGGCTTTTCCGGCGGGCTGGTGCCGGGGGTGGACGTCTTCGCCTACATGATGCACGTGCCTATCGCGCGCTGGGGCCGCGATTTCCTAAATCGCGGGCTGGTCGAGGCGCGCTTCATCAAGCCGGTCTATGACGGCGAGACCGCCGACGTCGACGCGACCGAGCACCGTGAGCTGCTGACGATCGAAGTCTTCAGCCGCACCGAGCTCTGCGCGACGGGAACGGCCTCGTTGCCGGCGGCCGCACCGGCGGCGTCGCTTGGCGACTATGTCGCGGTCCCTGCTGTGGCCGAGCGCAAGCCGGTCAGTCCTGCAACCTTCGAGATAGGCAAATGGCTGGGCACCGCGCCGCGCCGATGGGCCGGGCAGGATGCGGCGGACTATCTCACCGATATCAGGGAGACCGAGCCGATCTTCGCGCGCGAGGGGCTCGGCCATCCCGGCCTGATCCAGCGCGTCATGAACCGCGTGCTGGTGGACAACACGATCCTGGGCCCGTGGATCCACGTCGGCAGCCGCATGCAATTGCTGTCCGCCGCGCGCGCCGGCGACGAGATCACCGCGCGAGCCAAGGTCACCGCGAACTACGAGAAGAAGGGCCACCGCTTCGTCGAGCTCGACGCGCTCGTCGTCGCCAACGGCACGACGCCGATCGCGCACTGCCAGCACACCGCGATCTACCAGCCGCGCGAGCAGGCGGCGGCGTAGCCACTTCACCTCGCCCCGCTGCGCTCCGGCTTCGACCTCTCCCCGCAAGCGGGGAGAGGTGAACCACAACTACGCCGCCTTTGCCTTCGCGTCCTGGATCGCGCGCCACACGCGCTCCGGGGTCAGCGGCATGTCGATCTGCTTGATGCCGTAGTCGGAGAGCGCGTCGAGCACGGCATTCACCACCGTCGACAGGCTGCCGGCGCAGCCGGCTTCGCCGCAGCCCTTGCTGCCGAGCGGGTTGGTGGTGGCGGGTACCGGGTGATCGCCGATCGTCATGTTGGGAACGTCCTCGGCGCGGGGCAGGGCGTAGTCCATCAGCGAGCCCGTGATCGGCTGGCCGCTCTCGTCGTAGCGGATGTGCTCCATCAGCGCCTGGCCGATGCCCTGCACGACGCCGCCATGGAGCTGGCCCGCGACCAGCAGCGGGTTGATCACCGTGCCGAAATCGTTGACCGCGCTGTAGCGCACGATCTGCACCACGCCGGTCTCGGGGTCGATCTCGACCTCGGCGACGTGGCAGCCGTTGGGGAATGCCGAGGCGACGGGATCGCTGGTGTGGTCGACGTCGAGACTGTCAGGCACGCCGTCCGGCACCTTGCCGTCATGCAGCTTTTTAGCGAGCTCCATGATGCCGATGCTGCGGTCGGTGCCGGCGATGGTGAAGCTGCCGCCCTCGAATTCGATGTCGGCTTCGGACGCTTCGAGCATGTGCGCCGCGGCGCGCTTGCCCTTCTCGATGACGAGCTTGGCCGCGCCCACGATGGCCTGGCCGCTCGCGGTGATCGAGCGCGAGCCGCCGGTGCCGTTGCCGGTGTGGACGATGTCGCTGTCGCCCTGAACGAGCTTGATGCTGTCGAAGGGAATGCCGAGCTGCGCGCTCAGCACCTGTGCGAACGGCGTGGCGTGGCCCTGGCCGTAATCGAGCGTGCCGGTGATGAGCTGCACGGTGCCATCCGCGTCGAACACGAGCTTGCCGAGCTCGGGGCTCGGCGGCGCGGTGACCTCGAGATAGGAGCCGACCGCGATGCCGCGCAGCTTGCCGGCCTTCCTGCTCTCCTTCTTGCGCTTGGCGAAATTCTCGTGATCGGAGATTTCGAGCGCCTTGTTGAACACGGCCTGGAAGTCGCCGCTGTCATAGGTGACGCCGGAGGACGCCGCGAACGGGATCTGGTTCGGCTTGATGAAGTTGCGCTTGCGCAAGGTCAGCCGGTTGATGCCCATCTCGTCGGCGGCGCGGTCGATCAAGCGTTCCATGTAATAGTTCGCTTCGGGCCGGCCGGCGCCGCGATAGGCGCCCATCAGCGTGGTGTTGGTCAGCACCACCTTGATGTCGACGCCCATCAGGGGCGTGCGGTAGACGCTGGAAAAGTTCTTGCCGGTGTTGAGCGAGAGCGGGCCGGGCGCGACGCCGGTGATGTAGGCGCCGAGATTGCCGTAGCCTTCGAGCTTGGCCGCGAGGAAATGACCCTCGGCATCGAGCGCGAGCTCGGCATGGATCTTCTGCGCACGGCCGTGGCTGTCGGAGAGGAAGCTGGTGGAGCGCTCGTCGAGCCACTTCACCGGCTTGCTCAATTCCTTCGCCGCGTACAGGATGCACATGTACTCGGGATAGTTGATGTTCTTCATGCCGAAGGAGCCGCCGACATTGGCGGTGAGGATGCGCACCTTCTCGTTCGGCACCTTCAGGTTCTTGGCGAGGTTGGCGCGATTGCCGGCGACGCCCTGGGTCGGGACCTGAAGCGTGTAACGCTCGGTCTTCTTGTCGTAGGAGGCGAGACCCACGCGCGGCTCCATCGAGACCACGGCGACACGGGTGTTCTCGATGTCGATCTTGGTGACATGCGCGGCGCTGGCAAAGGCCGCGTTGACCTTGTCCATGTCGCCATAATGGTAGTCGAGCGCGACATTGTTCGGGATGTGGTCGTAGAGCTGCGGCGCGCCGGGCCTGGACGCTTCCTCGGGATCCGTCACCGCAGGCAGCGGCTCGACGTCGAGCTCGACCGCCTCGGCGGCGTCGCGGGCTTGCGCCAGCGTCTCCGCCACCACGAAGGCGACGGGATCGCCGACGAAGCGGACCTTGTCGGTCGCCAGCGGCTGGCGGTTGGTCTGCAGCAGGGGCGAGCCGTCGCGGCTCTTCAGCGGCAGGCCGCAGGTGAAGGGGCCGTAGCCGGCGGCATCGAGATCCTTGCCGGTCCACACGCCGAGCACGCCCGGCATCGCCTTGGCGGCATCGATCCCGATGCCGCGGATGGTGCCATGGGCGTGGGTGGAACGGACGACCACGGCATAGGCCTGGCCGGGCAGGTTGAAATCGTCGGTATAGCGGCCCTTGCCGCGCACCAGCGTGTCGTCCTCCTTGCGGCGGACGGGCTGCCCGACACCATATTTTTGCAGTGCAATAGCGTTTTCGAGCGTGGACGATTTGGTGTGTTCTTGCATGGAATTGACCTGAAAAGCCGGCATTTGCGCATTTTCGCGGCAGCGGGGCACCGGACTCTACTGAGATAACCCACCGCCCCGTTCACGACAACGCACGAATGGGCATGGTCCCATGTGATGCGTTGTTGCGCATACCCGCCGCGCTGCTAATGTTTCAGGCGAAAAAGCAATTCCAGACCGGCCCGACCGGCCGCGGAAAGACAGTTTGTATGAATGACCACACGCGGCTCCGCGACGGCCATGCGCCGCACGGTGAGCTGGAGGGGTCGATGGCGGCGGTGGCGTTGGCCACCGATCCCGCTATCCCCGCGCAAGCGGGAACCGGCGTCTATGCGGCGCTGGACCTCGGCACCAACAATTGCAGGCTGCTGATTGCCTGTCCGACCCAGGACGGCTTTCGCGTCGTCGATTCCTTCTCGCGCATCATCCGGCTCGGGGAGGGCGTTTCCGCGACCGGCTCGATCAGCGAAGCCGCGATCGATCGCGCCATCGCCGCGCTCAGCATCTGCCGCGACAAGATCAATCTGCGCAAGGCGCGCCGGCTGCGGCTGATCGCAACCGAAGCCTGCCGCGCGGCCTCGAATGCGGAAGGCTTCCGCAGCCGCGTCGCGGCCGAGACCGGCATCGAGCTCGAGGTGATCGACCGCGAGACCGAAGCCGCGCTCGCCGTGGTCGGCTGCTCGCCGCTGGTCGATCCCAGGGGACGCGGCGCGATCCTGTTCGACATCGGCGGCGGCTCGACCGAGCTGGTGCGGATCGAGCGCGACGCTCAGAATCCGGAGCCGCGCATCAAGGCCTGGATGTCGATCCCCTATGGCGTGGTCACGCTCGCCGAGCAGTTCGGCGGCCGCGATGTGACGCCGGAGATCTACGCTGCGATGGAGCAGGAGGTCGCGAACCATGTCGCGCCGTTCGCCGAAGAGCATGGCGGCGAACTCGCCGACATGCACCTGCTCGGCACATCGGGCACGGTGACGACGCTCGCCGGCATCCATCTCAATCTCGCGCGCTACGACCGCCGCCGCATCGACAGCATCTGGATGAACGATTCCGACATCACCGCGACCATCAACAAGCTGCTGGGCATGAGCTACGAGGAGCGCGCGAGCAACAGCTGCATCAGCGTCGAGCGTGCCGATCTCGTGCTCGCCGGCTGTGCCATCCTCGACGCCATCCGCCGCGCCTTTCCGCTGCCGCGCCTGCGCGTCGCCGACCGGGGCCTGCGCGAGGGCATGCTGGTCGAGATGATGCGCGAGGACGGCGCGCTCAGGAGCTGGTGAGATGGCGAAAGACACCACCGGCCGCTTGCACGTCCAGGTCAAGACCGGCGGCAAGCGCAAATTGTCGTCGAAGCTCTGGCTCGAGCGCCAGCTCAACGATCCCTATGTCGCCAAGGCCAAGGCCGCGGGCTATCGCTCGCGCGCTGCGTTCAAGCTGCTGGAGATCGACGACAAGTTCCGGCTGTTGAAATCAGGCATGGCCGTGGTCGATCTGGGCGCCGCGCCCGGCGGCTGGAGCCAGATCGCCGCCAAGCGCGTCGGCTCGACCGAAGGCAAGGGCAAGGTCGTCGCGATCGACCTCTTGGAGATGCCCGAGATTCCCGGCGTCGATTTCGCTCAGCTCGACTTCATGGACAATGACGCGCCCGAAAAGCTCACAACGATGCTCGGCGGCGGCGCCGATGTCGTGATGTCCGACATGGCCGCCAACACCACCGGCCACCGCAAGACCGACCAGCTTCGCATTGTCGGCCTGGTCGAGACCGCCGCCGCCTTTGCCTGCGACGTGCTCAAGCCCGGCGGCACCTTCCTGGCAAAGACCTTCCAGAGCGGGGCCGACGCCGATCTGCTCGCCCAGCTCAAGCGCGACTTCGCCACCGTGCGCCACGTCAAGCCGGCCGCGAGCCGGCAGGATTCCTCCGAACGCTACGTGCTGGCGACGGGGTTTCGCGGCGGGACGTAGGCGCGGGGCTGATCGCACAACTGCGGGATCGGCAACTCTCCCGGGACGAATCGTTCCGCGGACGCGCGCGCCTGGATGATCAAAGCGGCGGCGTGAACCATCAGAAATGCGGCGGCGACGGCCAGGAGCCAACGCGTTTCGGGCTACAGCACGACCGATGGGCTTTGTGCGAGCCGACCTGCTTGCGACTGCGTTAGGCGAAGCAGGAAGAAGCGCCACCGACGTTGTTGACTGGACCGAGGAAGACGTCGCGCGAGCCTGTTAGCCAAGTGAATCCGATCTCAACATCAACCGCCGTTGATCACGGGCGCGGTGCGAGGGGCGCGCCGGAATTGTCGCTGGACGAGAGCGAGTCGCTCCTGCAAAGGATGCGCGTGGTTGATGGGCGAAGAGATGGGGCCGGAATGCCGGCGGTAGAATTCGACCTTCGCGGGGTCATAGGGCCGAGCGGCGAATTTCGCGACGGCAAGATGGAGGAGGCGTTCTCCGCGAGCGTCTGGCAGTCGGCGCGCGCGATGGCGCTGCTCTGCATCCTCGCCGAGACGGCCGCGAGCCTGTCGTTCGCGCCGCTGGATGTCCTGATGCTGACCGGCCCGCGGCTGGCATTCTTCACCGAGATCCGGATCCTGATCGCGCTCGCGGCGCTTGCCGCTGTGCTCGCCATGCTGCGGACGACGCGATACGCCCGCATCGTCGCGATCACCTATGTGCACCAGATTGCGTTCTTTTCGCTCAATGCGCTCGTGTTCGACCAGCCGAGCCTGACCCGTCACGGCGGATTGCTGCTGCCGTTGATCGCCATCGCGCTCAACCTCTGTGTCCCCGGGCGCTTCCGCTGGGTCACTCTGTTGAGCGCTTACGCGCCCACGGTCAGCCTGTTGTTCTGGGCGGTGCTCAGACCCGACCCGGAAAGCCCGCTCGACCTGACGATCATCGGGCTGGTCATACTGGTCGGCTACGTCGTCGGTGCGATGGCGCGCACCCAGTTCAACCGTCTCAGGCGCGAGGAATATCTGCGCATTGCGCGCGAGCAGCAGATCAACCTCGATTTGCGCGAAGCCAAGGACGCGGCGGAGGCGGCAGCAAGCGTCAAGGCCGACTTCCTGGCCGTCATGAGCCACGAGATTCGCACGCCCATGAACGGAATCCTCGGCATGGCGAAGCTGGCGCTGGATGATCCATTGCCGCCGTCCCAGCGCCGGCGGGTCTCGACCATTCGTTCCTCGGCGCAGGGACTGCTCAAGATCCTCGACGACATCCTCGATATTTCGAAGCTCGAACGACAGGCCGATGTTTACGAGCGTGCGCCGTTCGATGTCAGGCAAGGGCTGCGCGAGATCGTCAACCTGATGTCGCCGCGCGCGCACGAGAAGGGGCTGACGCTGCAGCTCGCGATTTCGCCGGCGGTGCCGCGCTGGGTGCTCGGCGATCAGTCGCGGTTGCGGCAGATTCTCTTCAACCTGATCGGCAACGCCCTGAAATTCACCAGCCGGGGCGGCGTCACGGTCGAGGTCTCCGCGGTGCGCGTGCAGGACGAGGCGGTTGTGGTCTTTTGCGTCGAGGACACCGGTATCGGCATTCCGCCGGAGCAACAGGCCCGGCTCTTTCAATCCTTCGCGCAGGGCGATGCCTCGATCCGCCGGCGCTTTGGCGGCACGGGCCTTGGCCTTGCGATCTGCAAGCGGCTCGTCGAGGGCATGAAGGGGCAGATCGAAGCCGAGAGCACACCGGGGCTCGGCAGCCGCTTCCGCTTCTCGTTGCCGCTGCCGGCGGCCGAGGGGCCGGCCATGCGCGATCCCGCGGACGAGGTGCCTGCGCCAGCGAGGCCCTTGAACCTGTTGCTGGTCGAGGACCTCCAGATCAATGCGGCCGTCGCGCGCGGCATGCTGGAGCGGGCGGGTCACAGGACCGCGCTGGTCAAGTCGGGCGAGCAGGCGATCGAGCTGGTCCGCAGCGCGCGCTTCGACGCCGTGCTGATGGACGTGCAGATGCCCGACGTCGACGGGCTGGAGGCCACGCGGCGCATTCGCGCGCTGGCCTCGCCACAAAGCGAGGTCCCCATTGTGGCTTTGACCGCCAACGTCATGGTGGAGGATGTCGAGGCCTGTCGCGCGGCGGGGATGGATGGGCATCTGGCCAAGCCGATCGACGTTGCGGCCCTGCATCGTACGATCGAGACCGCGCTGGCGAGCCGGCGCTGGTCTGTTGCCGGGCCCGGCGCGCCGCTCAATGCGGGCGGAGATGTCCTCGTGGTGGGGGACGGGCGCAAGGCAACCCACGATCCGCTTCGGCGTCTCGGCTTTCGCGTCTTTCCGGCCGGCTCGTTCGAGGCCGCCGGTGCGATGCTGGCGGCGCGCGAATTCGCAGCGATCGTCGCGGTCGCCCCGCCGCCCGGATTCGTGCCGGGCTTGCGTTCGCGTGCCCCGGATCATGGCAAGCGCATCTTCATCATCGCGGCGTCCGCGCCGGAGGAAAGCGCCCGGATGCTGGAGGAAGGCGCCGATCTCGTGCTTGCGGCGACGCTGTCTGCGGAGGAGGTCATCTGGAAAATCGAGGCGTTCCTCGCCGCGGAAGCACCCGACAGCGCATTCACGCTCGAAGAGGTGTTCGGGCGGGATCGCATCGACGAATTCCAGGGGCTGTTTGCCGACAGCCTGCTGGAGCTGGACCGCGCCCTGGCGCGAAGCGATCTGACGCCGAAGGAGCTGGTAGGCATCGCTCACCGCATCAAGGGCAGCGCGGCCAATCTGCGCATGCCCGAACTTGCCGCGAGCGCCGATGACGCGATGATCGCCGCAAGGACGGTGTTGGCGGGGCTTCGCGACCGGGACGAAGCCGTCAACGCGCTCCGCCGGCAGATCGGTCTCGTTTTGAGGGAGCAGGGCGCTGTCGGATGAGGCGCCGCGGCGGACGTAGCCGTCAGAGGTGAGTTCGGAAAGCCGATGTCGACCAGTGTGCTCGTTGTTGAGGATGCGCCGGAAATCCGGCTGATGCTGACCTCGTTCCTGAAGGAACAGGGCATGGCCGCGCATGGCGTTGCGACCGGCGCCGAGCTGCGCGCCGCCTTGCCCACGTTCCGGCCGGACATCGTCCTGCTCGATATCAACCTTCCGGACGCGGACGGCATCGTGCTGGCGCGCGAGCTGCGGCTCGGCGAACAATGCGGCCTGATCTTCGTCACCAGCCGCGACTCCGAAGACGACATGCTGTCCGGGCTCGATGCCGGCGGAGACGATTACGTCTCCAAGCCGATCAACCTGCGCACGCTGCTGGCCCGCATCCGCAGCGTGCTGCGGCGAACGACGGAGTCGATCATCACTTTCGACGGCTGGATCCTCGATCCGGTCCGGCGCGAGCTGTTCCGCCCCGACGGCAGCATGGTGCAGTTGACCGCGGGGGAGTTCAACATCCTCGTGGCGCTGGCCTCGCACATGACGCAGCCGCTCAGTCGCGACTTCCTGCTCGACGTCATCTCGAACCGCGATCCCAGGGAGATCAGCGAGCACACGGTCGACAATCTGATCGTGCGGCTGCGCCGGAAGATGCAGCTTGGCAGTGTCGCAGCGCCGATCGCGACCGTGCGCGGGGTCGGCTACGCCCTGGTTCCGCTGCAGCCGGCGACCCGGTCCTGAGACGCCTGGGCCGCCGCAGCTTCTAGCCAAGCCGCTGATCCCGCACGTCCTGCGTATCCTCGGATGCCGCCTTGACGCCGGCCTTGGCCGCGCCCTTGCCGGCGCCTTTGCGGCTCGCGATCTCGACCGCCTGGCGGCCGGAGATCTCGTGGCCGGCATCCGCAGGCATCTGCCAGAAGAACCAGCTCGACGCCGCCGAGGTCAGCGCGACCACGAGGAAGGCCGGTGCGAACACGGTCGCGTCGATCTCGGTGACATGGTGGAACCACATCGTCGTCTCCACGCAGGCGGCGCCGACGGCGACGCCCGCGGAGACCGCAAGCTGCTGGTTGACGCTGACGAGGGTGGTGGCACGGCTCATCTGCGCAGTCTCGACGTCGGCATAGGCGACTGTGTTGATCGCGGTGAACTCCAGCGAACGGAAGAAGCCGCCGACCACCAGGATCACCATGATGATGAGCAGGGGTGTCGTCACCGTGAACAGTGCGCACACCGCGAGGAAGAACGCGCTGACGATCGCATTCACCGTCATCAGGTTGCGGAAGCCGAAGGTGCGGATGAGGCGTGCCGCCAGCGTCTTCATGCCCATGGCCCCGAGCGAGGAGGCAAAGGTGACGAGGCCGGAATGGAACGGCGACAGGCCGAAGCCGATCTGCATCAGGAGCGGTAGCAGGAACGGCAGCGCGCCGATGCCGAGCCGGAACAGGAAGCCGCCGAACACGGCTGCCCGCAGCGTCGGCAGCTTCAGCAGCGAGAAATCGAGCACCGGCGAGCCGGTACGCCGGGCGTGCATGACGTAGAGCGTCATCGAGATCGCGCCGCCGGCGATCAGGGCCGCGACGGTGCTCCACGGCAGCAGGTTCAGCCCGGCAACCGACAGGCCGAAGGCGATGCCTGCGAGCCCGATGCCGGCGAGCACCATGCCGTAGAGATCGAACGGCTCGCGCTCCTCGCTCTTGATCGGGTCGATGAACTTCAGCGCCATGAAGATGCCGAGCAGCCCGATCGGGATGTTGATCAGGAAGATCCAGTGCCATGATGCATAGGTCGTGATGAAGCCGCCGAGCGGCGGCCCGATCACCGGACCGATCAGGGCAGGGACCGTCACCCATGCCATGGCGTTGACCAGCGCGCTCTTGTCCACCGAGCGCAGCAGCACGAGACGCCCGACCGGCGTCATCATCGCCCCGCCCATACCTTGCAGGATGCGCGCGAACACGAAATCGGTGACCGAGGACGACAGCGCGCAGCCGACCGAGCCGACCATGAACACCCCGACCGCGATCGCGAACACCATCCGCGCGCCGAACCGGTCGGCAGTCCAGCCGCTCGCCGGGATGAATACCGCGAGCGACAGAAGATAGGATGTGATCGCAAGCTTCAGCGTCAGCGGACTGGTGCCGATGTCGGCCGCGATCGCCGGCAGCGAGGTGGCGATGACGGTCGAGTCCATGTTCTCCATGAAGAGAGCAGTGGCGACGATCAGCGGAATGATGCGTTGCTTGTCGACCATGACGGATTGGTAAGGGAAATCGGAAGGAAGGGGTGCTTGCGGCTTATCATCGCCGCCCGCCTGCGACCATTGCGGATCGACGCATAGCACCTAAATCCCGCGTAACAACGGTGTGACCCCCTCGGTCATTCCGGGCGCGCAGCTTGGCGCAGGCCGGAATGACGCTGGCCGGGGCCGCCGCTTGGCCGAAACCGCCCAAAAAAGCCTGTGCATGGCTGGCCAGCGGTCCGAATTGCTTTGATTCGTCACGCGGCCGTGCTATCGACCCGCGTCAACCCCACCGATGGGCTCCGATTCTCAAGGCGATGCCGCAAGGTACGCCGAGGGCGGCGCTCATCCATTAGCATTTGCGGCAAGGCCGCAGGAAGGAGTTGGCAAATGGCCACGGTGCAACTTCAGGGCATCCGCGAAGCCTTTACGTTCGACGACGTGCTGCTGAAGCCGGGCCTGTCGGACGTCATGCCGGGCGAGGTCGACATCCGCTCCCGCGTCACCCGCGCCATCCCGCTCAACATCCCGATCATGGCCTCGGCCATGGACACCGTCACCGAAGCCCGCATGGCGATTGCCATGGCGCAGGCCGGCGGCCTCGGCGTCATCCACCGCAATTTCGATCCCGAAGGGCAGGCCGCCCAGGTACGGCAGGTCAAGCGCTACGAGTCGGGCATGGTGGTGAACCCGCTCACCATCAGCCCCGAGGCCACGCTCGATGATGCGCTCAAGCTGATGAGCGACCACGGCATCTCCGGCATTCCCGTCGTCACCGGCGCCGGCAAGAACACGCCCGGCAAGCTGGTCGGCATCCTCACCAACCGCGACGTGCGCTTTGCCACCGACCGCCGGCAAAAAGTCTCCGAGCTGATGACGCATGAAGGCCTCGTCACGGTGCGCGAGAATGTCAGCCAGGACGAAGCGCGGCGCATGCTGCACCAGCATCGCATCGAGAAGCTGCTGGTCGTCGACGAGCAATATCGCTGCGTCGGCCTGATCACCGTGAAGGACATGGAGAAGGCGGTCGCCCATCCGCTCGCCTGCAAGGATGCGCAGGGCCGCCTGCGCGTCGCTGCCGCCACCACGGTCGGCGACAACGGCTTCGAGCGGACCGAGCGGCTGATCGACGCCGGCGTCGACCTCGTCGTCGTCGACACCGCGCACGGCCATTCCCGCCACGTGCTGCATGCGGTGAACCGCATCAAGCGCCTCTCGAACTCGGTGCAGGTCGTCGCCGGCAACGTCGCCACCACCGAAGGCACGCAGGCGCTGATCGACGCGGGCGCCGACTGCATCAAGGTCGGCATCGGCCCGGGCTCGATCTGCACCACGCGCATCGTCGCCGGCGTCGGCGTTCCCCAGCTCACCGCGATCATGGACGCGGTGGAGGCGGCGAAGAAGGCCGACATTCCCGTCATCGCCGATGGCGGCATCAAGTTCTCCGGCGATCTTGCCAAAGCGCTCGCCGCCGGTGCCGACATCGCCATGGTCGGCTCGCTGCTCGCCGGGACCGACGAGACGCCGGGCGAAGTGTTCCTGTGGCAGGGCCGTTCCTACAAGGCCTATCGCGGCATGGGCTCGGTCGGCGCGATGGCGCGGGGATCGGCCGACCGCTACTTCCAGCAGGACATCAAGGACACGCTCAAGCTCGTGCCTGAAGGCATCGAGGGCCAGGTGCCCTACAAGGGCCCGGTCGGCAACGTCATGCATCAGCTTGCCGGCGGCTTGCGCGCCGCGATGGGCTATGTCGGCGCCAAGGACATGAATGAGCTGCACGACAAGGCCCAGTTCGTCCGCATCACCGGCGCGGGCTTGCGCGAAAGCCACGTCCACGACGTCACCATCACGCGCGAGAGCCCGAACTATCCGGGCGGGGGCTAGTCCGCCGACGCAAGTTCATGTGATGAGATCGGCGGAGCGGAGTGATCCTGCTCCGCCGCAGCCGGTTGCTTACTGCCCATCAATGACCAGATCAGCGCGACTGGCGTCGCCAGGATTGCCCAGAGCGCTTGGCAATCAAGGCTGACCCAGCTGTTGACGGATATGCCGGCGAGGCAGAGCAGGGACGTCGCGAAGGCAAGGAAATTCAGCAAGCAGACAAACAAGACACAGGGGTGGTTGAGAAAGAGCGCGATCCACGTTGGCAGGAAGAGGAGCACGAAACCTGCGAGATAGTGTGCCGCCTCACCAAAATTGGGAGATTCGTCCGCGAGCCACGCTGTGAGCACGGGACCGATCGCAAAGATCATGACCGGCAAGGACGCCAGAGCGGCCGTGATTTTCCATCCCACGTTCTTCGGGGCTGCGAGACCCATCTGCCCGATCTGCTGCCTCAGCGACGTCATTCCCTATCCGATTCTTGTTTTGCCTGCTGATCTCGTTGGCGAAGCCGCTGTGCAAGGCAGAGGCGAAGCGAAATCCCTGGTGCAGCCTAGACTGGTGGGCTCAGCGCGGCCCTAATCCGGTACTTAAAATTCTAGAGAAGGACGTCGACTTCCTTGATTGTGCGATCGGGGGCGCCGTTTTTCCTCTCGTGGTCCGGACGCAGCGCAGCGTCCCCGGGACACGAGAGCTGCGTGCGTCGCTGCGTTGATGCGCTCCACCGCTTTTGAGTTGACGCGCCGCGCTGCGTCCGCTTCGGTCCACGCCGAAATACAATTCGGAGGAAGCCATGTCCCAAAGCAATTCCCAGCAAGCCAAACGCATCGTTCTCGCTGCGCGCCCCGTCGGCGAGCCCAAGTCGTCCGATTTTCGCCTGGAGGAATTCGCGGTGCCGACGCCCGGCGCGGGCGAAGTGCTGCTGCGCACGATCTGGCTGTCGCTCGATCCCTATATGCGCGGGCGCATGAGCGATGGTCCGTCTTACGCTGCACCGGTGCCGGTCGGCGGCGTGATGGAAGGCGAGGCGGTGAGCGAGGTCGCGGCCTCCAACAATCCTGACTTTGCGGTCGGCGACATCGTCCGCATCCGCTCGGGCTGGCAGACGCATGCGATCTCGAACGGCAAGGGCCTGATCAAGGTCGATCCGAAACTCGGTCCGATCTCGACCTCCATCGGCGTGCTCGGCATGCCCGGCATGACCGCCTATACGGGCCTGCTCGACATCGGCAAGCCGCAAGCGGGCGAGACCGTCGTCGTCGCCGGCGCCTCCGGCGCGGTCGGCTCGGCGGTGGGGCAGATCGCCAGGATCAAGGGGGCGCGCGCGGTCGGCATCGCCGGCGGCAAGGACAAGTGCGAGTACGTGGTGAAGGAGCTCGGCTTCGATGCCTGCATCGATCACCGTGACCCCGATCTCGCGGCGAAGCTGAAGGACGCCTGCCCCAAGGGCATCGACGTCTATTTCGAGAATGTCGGCGGCGCCGTGTTCGAGGCCGTGTTTCCGCTGCTCAATCCGTTTGCGCGTGTGCCGGTCTGTGGCCTGATCGCGCATTACAACGACACCGAGGCCAAGCCGCCGAAATGGGCTGCCAGCATGATGCGTGCGACCCTGACCAAGCGGCTGACCTTCCGCGGCTTCATCGTCTCCGACTTCGCCTCCCGCCACGGCGACTTCCTGCGCGACATGTCCGGCTGGGTCCGCGACGGCAAGGTCAAGTACAAGGAGTTCGTCACCGAGGGTCTGGAGAGCGCGCCCGGTGCCTTCATGGGTCTGTTGAAGGGCGCCAATTTCGGCAAGCAGCTGGTCCGGGTCGGGCCGGACAAGGCCTAGCGCGACAGGCGAGTGGGACTCTCGTGGCTTGAGAGCCACACGCCCGATTGGGATAGTTAAGAAAGAGTCACCAAATGGTCACACCTGCCCGCAAAACCCGCAGGTGTGACCGGCCGTTCATTGACGGGACCGCGAAGGCATTGAATCATCGGGCATATTTTAGGTGCTGCGATGTTAGAGATCAGTGTTTTCTGCGTAATCCTTCTGGCCGCCGGCTATTGGACGGCCATGTTCATCATGGGCCGCCATGACGACGTCATCCATGGCAGGTTCGTCCATGTCGACGATGAGGGCGGTTTGACCCGCCCCTCGATGCCGACACCGCCGCCGCCGTTCCCGAAGCGCCCGGTCAAGGCTGCGCTGCCTGTCAGGCAGCCGCCCGCCAATGATCTCGCGGCCAAGCCAGTGAACAGCGAGGCGCTGCAATCCTTGCTCGCGGCGATCCAGCAGGACCTCAAGAGCGTCGCCTGAGCGGCCGAGCGCGTCATAGCGTTTTCCAGCGAAGTGGGCACCGGTTCGCGGAAAGAAAACGCGTCAAAATGAGAAATTAATGCGCGCCGCCCATCTGGGCGAAGAGCTCCTCGATGTCGACATCGATCTGGCCCGCGGCCCTGACGTGGCGAACCTCGAAACCGTCGGGGCGGAAGCGATACTCGACCAGCCCGACCTCCTTGATCGCGATCCGGTCCTGGCGCTGATCGTTGATGACGAAGCCGGCCGACGGCGCCCAGACGTGGCGGGTGTGGTGATAAGTGAAGTCGCGCCGCTGGTGCACATGGCCGCTGGCGACGAGGCGCAGATCGACACGCGCAAACATCTCGATCAGCCGCGCCCGCGCCGGCTGCGGCACGTAGCGGATCGAGGTCTCCGGCGTCTCGGGGTCGTCGGGCAAATTGAGGAACAGCGGCTTGTGCACGAACAGCGCGACCGGCCTGCCGTTCACGCGCGCGATCTCGGACGCCAGCCACTCGAACTGCTCGGCCTCGAAGGCGAGCCCTGAGTTCATCACCAGCGAATTGAGGCCTATGAAGCGCCAGCCCGCGGCCTCGAACGACCAATGGTCTTCGCCGATGATGTCGCAGAATTGCCGGCGGTGCGCTTCGCTCACCGGCGGCTTCGGCGCCGGGCCAAGCGCGGTCGGATTGTCGCCGATGTCGTGATTGCCGGGGATGTAGCGGCACGCGACGGGCAGGGCATCGTGCAGGCCTTTTGCGAACACGACATCATCGCGGCCGGTCGGCCCGTCGAAGGCGACGTCGCCGCTGTTGACGACGAGATCGGGCCGCTCAGTGTCGACGCGCTCGCTGACCGCCTGGAAGTTGGCAATCAGACCGGGGAAGCGCCGGCCGAGATGGGTGTCGGAAATCTGCGTCAGGCGAAATTCGGGCATGCGATCAGCTTAGCCGCGCTCGCGCGTCGATACGATGACGGCCCGGGCCCGGATCGCAGCGAACAAAGTTTAAAGCACGCGATAGCGGATCGTGTAGCCGTCTTGCGGTGCGACCGCGCCCGTCATCGGCGAGGCGATGCGGTCGGCGAGATGCCAGGGGCCGAACTGCTCGGAGCGATGCGGCTCGGCCGGCAGGCGCAGGCGGAATTCGAACGTTCCCTTGCCGGGGAGGTTCACGACCAGCACGCGGTCGGCGGTGCGCTGGCTCAGCGCCACCGCGCCACGCAGGACCGAGCGTCCGTCACCGAGTTCCTGCACGCCGCCAACCAGCGCCAGGGTCTGGTTGCGGTCGGTGTGCAACTCGATCTGGGTGTCGGACACCGCCGCGAGCGTTTCCCGGGGCATGCGGATCTCGAACTCGATCGCCGGCTTGGATGGGTTGAGGCCGAGATAGGCCGCCGCAGCATGACGCATGTCGTAGGCGGCAAAGGCGAACAGCGCGAGCGCTGCGACCCCGGCGAGACCATGCCTGATGACGTCGCGCCAGGTCCGGTAGCTCAGGCGGAAGTAGACCGTCATCGCCAGCGCGACCGCAAGCGCCATTGCGATACCAGAGAGGGCCGACATCAGGATACCGATCTGGCCGTCGCCGGATTCGGTCAAAAGGCTCGACAGGGTGTTCATGACTGGCTCGCCGTGCGTCCCAAGGGACAAAATAGCTTTAACTATCGGCAGTTGGTCGCGGAAACGGGAACGCCGGTTCAACTCGTTGATTGTCAGGACCAGCAGACGCGGCTAATGACGGTCCGCGGCGTGCCGCCTTACGGGAAAGTTCCGATGTCTATCCAGATGGTTCTGCTGCCTGTGTTCGTGCAGGTGGGGCTCACCTTCGCGCTGCTGATCGGCATGGTGCTGGCGCGCCGCCGCACGCTGGTTGCGGGCGAGACCAAGATCCGCGATATCGCGCTGGGCGAGCCGAACTGGCCCAAGGGCGCCACGCAAATCGCCAATTGCTACCGCAACCAGTTCGAGTTGCCGGTCCTGTTCTACGTTCTGATCGCGCTGGCGCTCCCGCTCCGCCATGCCGATCTCTTCATCGTGCTGATGTCCTGGGTGTTCGTGGTGACGCGGTTCGCCCATGCCGGCGTGTTCGTCTCCTCGAACGATCTCGGCCGCCGCTCCACGGTCTGGCTCGCCGGCTGCCTCGTGCTGCTGGCGATGTGGATCTACTTCGCGTTGAAGATGCTGTTGCTGATCTGACGCTTGCGCGCAATTCCTGCACTGAAAGATTCAAATGACTCCCGCTGCCCGGCTGTCCGCAGCCATCGAACTGATCGACACCATCGAGAAGGACCGCGTGCCCGCGGCGAAAGCGCTGAAGGAGTGGGGCACCGCGCACCGCTTTGCCGGTTCCGGCGATCGCGCCGCCATCGCCGGCCTGGTCTGGGACGTGCTGCGCCGCTACGCCTCGAGCGCTTGGCTGATGGACGCAGATACCGCGCGCGGGCGGCTGATCGGCATGCTCCGGCTCGAGCGCGACATGGACGCGGCGACGATGGGTGCCCTGTTCGACGGCAGCCGCTTCGCGCCGGCGCCGCTCACTGCGGCCGAGCAGGCCGCGCTGGCCTCGCGTTCCCTCAAGGATGCGCCGGCCGCGATCGCCGGCGACTATCCCGATTGGCTCGATCCGTACCTGGCAAAGGTGTTCGGCGACGACCGTGCGGCGGAGGCCGCCGCGATGGCGAGCCGGGCCCCGCTCGACCTGCGCGTCAACACGCTAAAATCCAATCGCGACAAGGTGCTGAAGGCGCTTGCTCATCTTCATGCGAAACCGACGCAATGGTCTGCAACGGGCCTCCGCATCGCGCTTTCGGCCGACGCGCGCAACCCCGGGATCCAGGCCGAAGAGGATTTCATCAAGGGCGCGGTTGAAGTGCAGGACGAGGGATCGCAGCTGGCGGCCCAGTTCACCGCGGCAAAACCCGGCGAGCAGGTGATCGACCTCTGCGCCGGCGCCGGCGGCAAGACGCTCGCGCTCGCCGCCCTGATGCAGGGCAAGGGCCGGCTGATCGCGACCGACCGCGACAAGCGGCAACTTGCTCCCATTCACGAACGGCTGTCGCGCGCCGGCGTCCACAATGCCGATGTCCGCACGCCCAAGGGCGAGGTCGATCCGCTCGCGGATATCCGCGGCAGCGCCGACCTCGTCGTGATCGACGCGCCCTGCACGGGAACCGGAACCTGGCGCCGCAACCCCGACGCAAAATGGCGCATGCGCCCGGGCGCGCTGGAGATTCGCCTGCGCGACCAGGCCGAGGTGCTGGAGCGCGCAGTGCCGCTGGTGAAGTCGGGCGGCCGCATCGCCTACATCACCTGCTCGGTGCTGTCAGAGGAGAACAACGAGCAGGTGAGGGCGTTCGTTAGCCGTCATCCCGAATTCGCGGTCGTCCCGCCCGAGCAGACCGCGAGCGTGCTCTGGGACAAGGCCGAGGCGTTTGGCGAAGCCGCGCTGCAGTCGGCCGAGGGCTGGCTGATGACGCCGCGACGAACCGGGACGGATGGGTTCTTCGTCTCAATTCTGAAAAAGGTCTCGTAGGGCGGATTAGCCGCCGGCATGCGCGTGAGCGCAGGCCGCCGGCGTAATCCGCCGCTCTCTCCGCGGCGAGGCAGGTGTTGGCGGATTACGCTGCGCTAATCCGCCCTACGGCACCGCCGTCTGCCTGCCCAAAAGCAAAAACCCCGCAGACCGGGTCCCGGTCGCGGGGTTTCTAACTCAAACGTTCTGCCGGTACGTCCGTGGTCAGAACGGTGCGTTGGCCTTAGCCGACGCGGAGATTGTCAGCCGACGACTTGCCGCTGCGGCGGTCGGCGACGATGTCGAACGAGACCTTCTGACCCTCGTTGAGGGAGGAGAGGCCAGCGCGCTCGACGGCGCTGATGTGGACGAACACGTCCTTCTGGCCGTCATCCGGCTGGATGAAACCATAACCCTTTTGGGTGTTGAACCACTTCACGGTGCCCATAGCCATGGGTAATTTCCTTTAGTTAGGTTGAGTACGCACGCAGATCATGACGCGCCAATGCGTCGGTGATCCCTGATGAGTCGATGTTTGGAGAATTCATCTGAAGCGTGCGCGCCCGTCAGCAACGAAGCGAAGCGGCCCAGTCGTTCGGCCAAGTATCGATGATCACAATATAGCGAGAATTTGGGGCCACTTCAAGGCACCACCCGTGGCCCGAAGCGTCGCGCAACTTTGCTATTTTGCGGTGCAAATTAACCGTCGGGCACACCTCAGTCGACGATGAAGAGCGTCGCCCCTGTCGCCGTCGAGGACCGATGCGCGGCGTCGCCGAAGTCCGAGACCTGGTAGCTCATCCCCGCCGTCAGCTTGAAGGTGCGCCCGTCACGCAGCTCGCTCTCGAGCTCGCCCTTGACGACGTAGATGACGTGGCCGCGGTCGCACCAATGATCGGCCAGATAACCCGGCGAATACTCGACCATCCGCACCCGGAGCTCGCCGATATTGAGCGTGCGCCACAGCGCCTGTCCGGTCTCGCCGGCATGCATGGTCGGCTCGACCTGGCTCCAGTCGGTGACGGTGAAGGGGGAGGCGGGGAGCTTCATCGGGGGATCCTGTGTCAGAGCCGGCGGTGTCTCTGTTAACGCACGCCGTCGCCCCAGTCTCCGTCATTGCGAGCGCAGCGAAGCAATCCAGTAATGCATCCGCAGTGGCAGCCTGGATTGCTTCGTCGCAAGGGCTCCTCGCAATGACGGTGTGGGAGGCATGCTCGTGCCTCACACACGGTGTCATCGCCCGCCTTGTGCGCAATTGCGCACAAGGCGGGGAATGACGGCGGTGGATGGGACCCGCACCTTCAATGCATCAAATCGTTCGCCGAGCCCTGCACGATCAGCCCCGCATCGTTCACCCGCAGATACTCGCAGATCTTCTTCCCCCGCTCGTTGGCGTAGAACACCACGACGCTGTCGGGGCTGACGAAGACATCGATCAGGGTGAAATGCAGCTCCGGCAGCAGGCCGAGCGCCTTGCCCCAATAAGCGCGTAGCGCGTCCTTGCCGCGCACCGTTCCGCTGGCGTCAAAACCCATCATCGGGATGCGGTCCGAGGTCATCAGGGCGGCCCCGTCGTACAGCGCGAGCACGCGCTCGAGATCGCGCGCGTTCCAGGCCTCGACCCAGGTCCGGCCGAGCGCTGCGAGCGTGGTTGGTTGGTGATGCCGTGACATGGCGTTCTCCCTGATCAGCCCCTGTTTTGAGAGTGGGACATATAGGTCAATAATACTTACCTATATTGGTTTGTCCATGCCCAAAGAAGCATGTGGGCGCGCGGTGCGCGCGGTTGCGGCGCGCCCGTTGCCAGCGTATTTGCTGGCCATGACAGCAGCACAGAACGACCGCTCCGCGTCGACGCCCCCGGTGGCCTCGGCGCACGACAAGATTCTCATCGTCGACTTCGGCAGCCAGGTGACGCAGCTGATCGCGCGTCGCGTGCGCGAGGACGGCGTTTATTGCGAGATCGTCCCGTTCAACAAGGCCGAAGAGGCCTTCAAGGAGATGAAGCCGAAAGCGGTGATCCTCTCCGGCGGTCCTGAATCCGTGCACGAAGCCGGCTCGCCCCGCGCGCCGCAGCTGATCTTCGCCTCAGGGGTGCCCGTGATGGGCATCTGCTACGGCCAGATGACCATGGCCGCCCAGCTCGGCGGCGAGGTCGAGGGCGGTCATCACCGCGAGTTCGGCCGCGCCGATGTCGAGGTGAAGGCCGAGAGCCAGCTGTTCGCGGATGTCTGGTCGTCGGGCAGCAAGAACCAGGTCTGGATGAGCCATGGCGACCGCATCACCAAGATGCCGCCGGGCTTCTCCGTCGCCGGCACCTCGCCGAACGCGCCGTTCGCGATCATCCAGGACGAGAAGCGCAAATATTACGGCCTGATGTTCCACCCCGAGGTGGTGCACACACCGGATGGCGCCAAGCTGATCCGCAACTTCGTCCGCAAGATCGCCGGTCTCACCGGCGACTGGACCATGCGCGCCTTCCGCGAGGAGGAGATCGCCAAGATCCGTGCCCAGGTCGGCAAGGGCAGGGTGATCTGCGGCCTCTCCGGCGGCGTCGATTCGGCGGTGGCCGCGGTGCTGATCCACGAGGCCATCGGCGACCAGCTCACCTGCGTATTCGTCGATCACGGCATGCTGCGCCTCGATGAGGCCAAGACGGTCGTCGACCTGTTCCGCCACCACTACAACATCCCGCTCGTGCACGTGGATGCCTCGAAGCAATTTTTGGGCGAGCTCGAAGGCGTCACCGACCCCGAGACAAAGCGCAAGACCATCGGCCGCCTCTTCATCGAGGTGTTCGAGCAGGAAGCCAAGAAGCTCGGCGGCGCCGACTTCCTCGCGCAGGGCACGCTTTACCCCGACGTGATCGAGAGCGTCTCCTTCACCGGCGGCCCCTCGGTGACGATCAAGTCGCACCACAATGTCGGCGGTCTCCCCGAGCGCATGAACATGAAGCTCGTCGAGCCCCTGCGCGAGCTGTTCAAGGACGAGGTCCGCAAGCTCGGCTACGAGCTCGGCCTGCCCGAAATCTTCGTCGGCCGCCACCCGTTCCCGGGTCCGGGCCTCGCCATCCGCTGCCCCGGCGACATCACCAAGGACAAGCTCGACATCCTGCGCAAGGCCGATGCCGTCTACATCGACCAGATCCGCAAGCACGGCCTCTACGACGACATCTGGCAGGCCTTTGCCGTGCTGCTGCCGGTGAAGACAGTCGGTGTCATGGGCGATGGCCGCACCTATGACTACGTCGTGGGCTTGCGCGCCGTCACCTCGACCGACGGCATGACCGCGGACTTCTACCAGTTCGACATGAAGTTCTTAGGCGAGACGGCGACGCGCATCATCAACGAGGTGAAGGGCGTGAACCGGGTGGTGTACGACGTGACGAGCAAGCCGCCGGGGACGATTGAGTGGGAGTAGGGCTGTCAGTTTAGCATAACTGCGTAAGGTCGATACTTCCCGTAAAGGCGGCGCGGCATAGACCATGGGATTTGGGGTATTCATCCATCGATCGGACTCGATCTACGATGACAGCCCGGCTGAACAGTATCAGTTCCCCAGTCAGTATCTTGGTCGAGTCGAAGCCTGCATCGGCGATTGGATCATCTATTATGAGCCGAGCAAGGTCGCCAAGACGCGCGGCTACTTTGCGATTGCTCGGGTTCAGCAGGTTATTCCCGACCCCGGCGCTCCGGGCATGTATCTGGCGCTGATCGAGCCCGGGAGCTATCTCGATTTTGTCAATCCGGTCGCCTTCAAGGGGGTAGATGGTCCCGTGGAGCGGGGCGTGCTGAATGAGCAGGGACGAATTTCGGGACGCGCTCAGTCGGCAGTCCGCCGAATCTCGCCGCACGATTTCAATAGAATCTTTGAACTCGGCTTTGCGGAAGGAGCACCACTGCTGCCTCGAGTCGATACCGATGTTCGATTGTCTCAACTCAGCGAAAGAGAGCAGGCGCCTTTCATACTTGAGCAGCAGCGTGATCGCGTCAGCCTAACGGTATCGAGAGTCTTGCGCGACCGCGTTTTTCGCCGGATCGTCTTGCGCGCCTACGACGAGCGCTGCGCCATCACCGGGCTGAAACTCATTAACGGAATGGGACGCGCAGAAGTAGCGGCGGCGCACATACGGCCTGTAGAGGCGAATGGGCCGGATATTGTGAGTAATGGGATCGCGCTGTCCGGTACTGCTCATTGGATGTTCGATCGTGGTTTGATCAGCCTTTCTGATGATTTGGAGATATTGATCTCGCGCCAGACAAATGACCCGGAAGGGATTCGATCGGTCATAAACAAGACCGGTCATGCGCTTGAGCCAGAAAGGCCGTCGGATCGACCTCATCCGCATTTTCTAAAGTGGCATCGCGAGCATTGTTTCAAGCAATGAGAACATTGCTGAGAATTGTATGGCGCGGGTTTCTCCGGTTATTGTGAGATGCGGTCATGCCGCCATCGATCCCGCAACGCTGCCGAGCTATATGGTGCTGGCGAACGCACTGGCGGAGCCGGGATGGCGACGAGCGGAGCGCGCCGGACAGATGACGTGTCCGGCGCCAACACCGTGTCCCTTCGATGCCTAGGCGATCGTCTTCAAATACAGGCTTGGATCGAAATACTTGCTCGCCGGCGTGAAGTCCTTGATGCCGGCGTTGGCCATGAAGAAGTCTGTCGACTGCTGCAGCCAGTTGGTGACGGTCCCGTCCGAGTACATGCGTTTCCAGTCCTTGGACGTGAACATCTTCTGGGCCTTGAAGGACTCGTTGATGTCGGACAGCGGCGTCTGGCTGTAATGACCCTTCTGCAGCTTCTCCATCGCCTCGTTGCTGTTCGCGACGATATAGTCGTTGGCATCAGCCCAGCCGCGGATCAGCTTGGCCAGGGTCTCCTTGTTGGGCTCGTAATAGTCGTTCGCCGCCGCCCAGCCGCCGATGATGGCCGCCTTGGGATAATAGGCTGACGCATCGGCGAGCATGGTCGCGCCCGGCACCTTGTCGCGGACGGTGACGTTGAACGGCACCCAGAGCGCCACGGCCGGCACGGCGCCGGAGATGAAGGCGGTCACGGCCGCCGGCATGGTCTGGTTGACGAGCTCGACCTCCTTGGGATCGACCTTGTTGGCCCGCAGCGCGGTATCGAGGAACACGTGCGCCGTCGTGCCGGTCGCGGTTGCGATGCGTTTGCCCTTCAAATCCGCGAACGACTTGATGCCCTGATCGCCGCGAACCCAGAGCTGCGCCGTCGCGACCTCGATGTCGTTGATCAGGAACACCTTGCCCTGGCCGCGGGCCGGAAAGTTCGAGAGCACCGCGCCGGTCGCCAGCACGTCGAGGCTGCCGCCGATCAGGGCCTGGAAGATCTCCAGGCCGGTGTTGAATTGGCGCAGCTCGAGATCGAGGCCCTGCTTTTCGAAGGAACCGCGGTCCATGCCGGTCCAGATCTGGCCGTCGACGGCGACGGTGTGAAGATAGCCGACGCGGACCTTCGTCTTCGCTTGCGCGATCGCCGGCGCCGCGGCCGTGAAGGTGCCGAGCGCAAGGCCCGCCGTCGTGGTCAGAAATTGCCGCCGATCCATGATGTGTCCTCCGTTTTGTTTGTTATTCCGAGAATGAAACTGGACGCAGCTGCGCCTGCTGGGCGCGATATTCGTCCATCACGAGCTGCCTGATATGGCTTCGCAGCTCGGCGAATTCCGGGCGCTCCTGGATCGACTCGTCGCGCGGATAGGTGAAGGGAACGTCGATGATCTCCTTGATCCGCGCCGGCCGCGCCGTCACCACCACGATGCGCGAGGCGAGGTAGATCGCCTCTTCGACGGAATGGGTGATCAGCATGACGGTCTTGCCTTCGGTCTGAAGCACCTTGAGCAGCAGGTTCTGCATGTTGGAGCGGGTCTGGGCGTCGAGCGCTCCGAACGGCTCGTCCATCAGGAGAAACTGCGGCTTCACCGCATAGGCCCGCGCGATCGCGAGGCGTTGCCGCATGCCGCCCGACAGATGCTTCGGATAGGAATTGGCGAAGTCGGACAGGCCCATCAGGCCGAGATAGTGATCGCAGATCGCGTCGCGCTCGGCGGCCGGAACATGGTTGGCGTTGAGCGTCAGGCCGAAGGCGATGTTCTGCTTCACCGTCAGCCAGGGGAAGACGCCGTATTCCTGGAAGATGACGCCGCGCTCGGGGCCGGGGCCGGCGACGGGACGGCCGTCGAACAGGACGTTGCCGGTGGTCGGTTTCTGGAAGCCCGCGAGCATGCTCATCATCGTGGTCTTGCCGCAGCCGGACGGCCCGATCACCGCGATGAAGTCGCCGTCGTTGATGTCGTAGCTGACGTCCTCGACGACGTTGAGGCGGCCCTTTGGCGTTTCGAAGGACAGCGAAACCTTGTCGAACTGTGCGCGCTTGTTCATGCGATGGCCCGATCCTGCCAGACCAATAGCCGCGCCGTGATCTTGCGCAGGATCAGATCCATGATCAGCGCGATCAGGCCGATGCAGATGATGCCGACATAGATGACGTCGAGCAGGAAGTAGGTCGAGGCATTCTGGATCATGGCGCCGAGCCCGCGCTGCGCCGCGATCAGCTCGGATGCGACCAGGGTCGCCCAGGCCACGCCCAACGCCACGCGCAGCGCCGTGAGGATGTGCGGGACGGTGAGGGGAATGATGACCTTGCGGAAGATCTCGGCCTGGTTGGCGCCGAGCGTCTGCGCCACGCGGATGTAGAGCGGCGTGATCTGCGAGACGCCCTCATACATCACGATCACGCCGGAGAAGAACGAGGCGTAGAACAGGATGACGAGCTTGGCGAGCTCGTCGACGCCGAAATAGACGATCACCAGCGGGATCAGCGCGATCGGCGGCAGCGCGCGGAAGAAGTTGATCATCGGGTCGGCGAAGGTACGGGCGGGGCGATACCACCCGAGCAGAAATCCGACCGGCACGGCCACGAGGATGCCGAGCGCGACGCCGAGAAAGACGCGCCGCGTCGAGGCGAAGATGTCGATCAGCAGGCCTTCCTTCGTGAGAAGCTCGAAGAATTTTGCGGCGACCTGGTGCGGTGCGGGGATCAGCGAGACGTTGACGAAGCCACTCCAGCGCACGGCGTACCAGAGCAGGATTGCACCGATCCACGGTAACAATCCGAGACCAAAGCGTCTCAGGCCAGCTCCGTTCATTCGACGCGTCCACCCAGATTGCGGTTGATGTTTTCAGAGGTCATATTATAAATAGGAGGACCATACAAGTGGCGCCTTTGGTCGTAGTCGTCACAGGCTTTCCCGCATGACATCGCCCTTCACCATCCGAAGCGTCCAGGCCTTTGGCTATCGCTACCCGCTGACGTCGCCGGTCATCACGTCCTTTGGACGGATGAAGGACCGGCCGGCCGTCTTCGTCCGCGTTGAAGACAGCGACGGGAACATCGGGTGGGGCGAAGTGTGGTGCAATTTTCCTGCACCGGGCGCCGAACATCGTGTTCGGCTCGTCAACGAGGTGCTTGCTCCGGCTCTGGTCGGATTCGATGCGCCTGAGCCGTCCGCCGCGTTCGAGCGCCTGACACGGGGAACCTCGGTGCTCGCGCTCCAGTCCGGAGAAGCCGGCCCGTTTGCGCAGTCGATTGCCGGCATCGATCTCGCCGTCTGGGATCTCCACGCGCGCCGCCAGAACCTCGCGCTCTGGAGGCTGCTCGGCGGAGCCAGGCGCGAGATCAAGGTCTACGCCAGCGGCATCAATCCGGTCGGGTCCGAGCGGACGGCCGAAGCGGCCTTGGGCCGCGGCTACCGCGCGTTGAAGCTGAAGATCGGCTTCGATCCGGCGGCTGACCGCGCCAATCTCGCCGCCCTGCGCCGGCTTGTTGGCGATGGCCTGCTGGCCGCCGACGTCAACCAGGGCTGGACCATTGCGCAGGCGCTGGAACTTGCGCCGCAACTCGAGCATTTCGGTCTCGCCTGGCTCGAGGAGCCGATCCGCGCCGATCGCCCCCGTCAGGAATGGGCGCAATTGCGCGAGGCCATCCGCTTTCCGCTCGCGGCCGGCGAGAACATCGCAAGCCACGCCGGTTTTGCCGAGGTGCTGCGTGAGCCGTTGCTCGGTGTCGTCCAGCCCGACATCGCCAAATGGGGCGGGCTGTCGGCTTGCGCAAGCATTGCCCGCGACATCCTGACGTCGGGAAAGATGTTCTGCCCGCATTATCTTGGCGCCGGCATCGGCCTTCTGGCATCCGCGCATCTGCTCGCCGGCGTCGGCGGCGACGGCCTGCTCGAGGTCGATTGCAACGAAAACCCGCTGCGCGACCGGTTCTGCGGTCCCGTGCTCGACGTCCGCGACGGCATGATCGAGCTCGGCGACGAAGCGGGCCTCGGCATCACGCCCGATCTTGCCTCTATCGAACAATACCGGACGATCTGATGTCAGCACGCGGCTACGACTACATCATCGTCGGCGCGGGCTCGGCCGGTTGCGTCGTTGCAAACCGGCTGTCGGCCGATCCGTCCTGCCGCGTGCTGCTGCTGGAGGCCGGCGGCTCGGATCGAAACTTCTGGCTGAAACTTCCGGTCGGCTACTACCGGACCATCTTCAACGAGCGGTTCTCGCGCCTGTTCAAGACCGAGCCCTCGGAGGGGAGCGGCGGCCGCGCCATCGTCTGGCCGCGGGGCCGCGTGCTCGGCGGTTCTTCGTCAATCAACGGCCTGATCTTCATCCGGGGCCAGCACGAGGATTTCGACGATTGGGAGCGCCTTGGCGCCGATGGCTGGAGCTATCGCCAACTCCTGCCGTATTTCCGGCGCTACGAGCGCTACCGCGGCGGCGAGAGCCAGTTTCACGGTGGGCTCGGGGAGTTCGAGGTCTCCGACCTTCGCAACGACAATCCGGCATCGAAGGCCTGGGTCGAGGCGGGCGTAGAGTTCGGCCTGCCGCGCAATCCCGACTTCAACGGCGCCACGACGCTGGGCGTCGGTACCTACCAGCTCGGCATCGGGCGGCACTGGCGGACAAGTTCGGCATCTGCGTTTCTGCGCCCCGCCGCCGGCCGTCCCAACCTCACCATCATCACCCATGCGCAGGTCAGCAGGGTCGTTTTCAACGGCCGCGTCGCGACCGGCGTCGAGTGGATCAGCAAGGGGCAGGTGCACAGTGCGACGGCCGATCGTGAGATCATCCTGTCCGGCGGCGCACTGCAGTCGCCGCAGATCCTCCAGCTCTCCGGCGTCGGTCCGGCGGACCTGCTGCGCAGGCTCGGCATTCCCGTCATTGCCGAGTCTCCCGACGTCGGCGCCAATCTCCAGGACCATTATCAGGCCCGGCTGATCGTCCGCCTGAAGGAACGGATTTCGCTCAACGACCAGGTCCGCAACCCCGTCGAGCTTGCGAAGATGGGCTTGCAGTGGATGCTGGTGGGCAGCGGTCCGTTGACGGTCGGGGCGGGGCAGGTGGGCGGCGCGGCCTGCACGGAATACGCGGTCGGCGGACGACCGGACGTGCAGTTCAACGTGATGCCGCTCTCGGTCGACAAGCCCGGCGAGCCCCTGCACAGCTATTCCGGCTTCACGGCCTCGGTCTGGCAGTGCCACGCAAAGTCGCGCGGACGGCTTGCGATCAGCTCGACCGATCCGTTCGAGCAGCCGCGCATCGCGCCGAACTATTTTGCCGAGGAGATCGACCGCAGGACCATTGTTGCGGGCCTGAAGATTCTGCGCGAGATTTATCAGCAGAGGGCGTTTCGCCCGCTCTGGGACGTCGAGATGGTGCCGGGCGAGGCGGCAAGGGATGATGCCGGGCTGTGGGACTTTGCGCGCAATACGGGTGGCACGGTGTTTCACTGCGTCGGGACCTGTCGCATGGGCAGCGACGCGCAGGCCGTGCTCGATCCGCAGCTGCGCGTGCGCGGCGTCGAACGGTTGCGGGTGATCGACGCCTCGGTGATGCCGCAGATCACCTCGGCCAACACGAATGCGACCAGCCTGATGATCGGCGAACGCGGTGCCGCACTGGTCATGGCTTGATCGCGCGGCCTGAATTCCGGAGGACGAGATGGAATTGAGTTCCGACAGTCACGTCCCCAAATACGCGCAGATCGCCGACATCTTCCGGCAGCGCATCGCGCGCGGTGTCTGGACCCAGGGATTCCGCCTGCCGGCCAACGAGGAGTTGGCGGCCGAGTTCGGTGTGTCGCGCGTCACGATCAGGCAGGCGGTGGAGCTGCTCGCCCGGGACGGCGTGATCGAGGCGCAGCAGGGCCGCGGCACCTTCGTCACGGGGACGGTGCGGCAGGATCGCTGGCTCAAGGTCGAGACCACGCTGTCCGATCTCGCCGACATGTATCGCGACACCTCGCCCGAGATCATCAACATCTCGGAAAGTCGCAGCAATGCCCCGCTGCTTCCCGGGGATGGCAAGCCGGCCGAAAAGTACGTCTTCATGCGCCGCCTGCATTCGCGGCAGAAGCAGCCTTACTGCGTCATTTCCATCTATCTCGACGAGAAGATTTTTCGCAGGTCGCCGAAGCGTTTTCGCAACGAGACCGTGATCCCGATCCTGAACGATCTCAGGGATCCCGCCATCGCCAGCGCGCGCCAGACCCTGACGATCGGTACCGCGGATATCGAGGCGGCGCGGCTGCTGCGTGTGCCGCTGAATTCGCCGGTGGCCGAAGTCCGCCGCATCTTCACGACGCAGGACCGCACCGTGATCTATCTCGGCGAAGTCACCTACCGCGGTGACTTCGTGCGGATCGACATGGATCTGCGGCCCTAGCGGCCATCAACGCGAGAACAGTTCCTGGTTCCGGCGTTCGAGCTCTTCGCCGTAAGTGCGTAGAACGTGAGATTCGCTGAGGGTGCCGATCGTGGCGCGATGGTCGGGACGGTCGACAACCGCGAGCACGTCGGCCTCGCTGCGTTCGAAGGCCTTCAGGATTTCGCGAACCGGGGTGGTCGGGAGCAGATATTCATCCTGTTGCTGCGCCAGCGACCCGAGCAACTCCTCGTCCCGGCTGGCCAGGGAATGCAGCGTGGCGGCCGGCACGATGCCCGCATAGATGCCGTTGGGATCACGCAACACGATTTGGTGAACCAGCGCCGGCGAGAACTGCCTTTGCGCCTCGCCGATCGGCATCGTCGTCAGCGCGTTCTCGAAGTCGGCGCGCATCAGGGATGCCGCACTCATCTGCCGGATCCAGCCGATGTCCTGCGGACCGCGGATCGCCTCGCCGCGCAGATGAAAGCGCCATGTCGCAAAGCTGTAACCGAAGAGTTCACGCACGATCAGCGCGCAGACCGACGAGGCGACCACGGCGCCAACGGTGACGGAGAAATCACCGGTGATCTCGAGCGCGAGACAGACCATGCTGAACGGCGCTCCGAGCACGCCGGTTCCGAGCGCGGCGAGCGCTGCGATCGCGGCGGTGCCGGGCTGAAGCGCCAGCGTGGGAAGAGGGCCGGTCAGCACGACGCTGTAGAGCTGTCCGATCAGCGCGCCGAGCAGGAGCGAGGCAAAGAACAGGCCGCCGCGAAAGCCCGAGCCGAGCGAGATGGCGGAGGCCAGGATCTTGAACACGATGGTGGTCGTGAGCAGCAGCCAGGTCGGATTGCTGACCAGCAGAATCTGCATCGCGCCGTGGCCGGCGCCGAGCACGGTCGGCGTCAGCAAAGCGAGGCCGCCGAGAAGCAGACCGCCGAGCATCGGCCGCAGCAGGCCCTTCAACACCGTGATGCGCTGAAAGCATCGCTCGGCGAATGCGACGGCGAGCATGACGAGGATGCTGACAAAGGCGCAGATGATGCCGATCAGCACGGTCTGCCCGATCATCTCGACGGAAACCGGCGAGGGGAAGCCGGGCACCATCAGGAAGGACTGATGCGTCAATTGCCGCGCCACAAGCCAGGCGGTGACGGCGCTGGCGATGACCGGCACGAGACCGGCGGACGTGTAGGCGCCGAGCACGACCTCGAAGGCATAGAAGGCGCCGGCCAGCGGCGCCGAAAACGCGGCGCTGATCGCTCCCGCGGCGCCACAGGCGACCAGCAGCCGCATGTCGTTGCGCCGGGCGGCCAGGCGCTGGCCGACGTGGGAGCCGAACATCGAGCAGATCTGGGTGTAGCCGGCTTCCAGTCCGACCGATCCGCCGAAACCGTTGGACAGCAGCGTCTGGATCGAGATCAGCAGGCTGCCGCGAAACGACACCCGGCCGCCATAGAGCGCGTTGGCCTCGATGGCGTCGGCAAGCTGCTGTCCCTTGACGCGCCGGGCGAAGTAAAGCCCGATCAGCGCAAGCACCAGCCCACCGAGCAGGGGGATCAGCAGCGTGCGCTGCCACGAGATCACGCCGGTGGCACTGAGGTGAGCGTCGAAAGGAATGTCGAACAGCAGCGCGTGCGAGACCTGGCTGAGGCTCGAGATCGCAGCCACCAGCACACCGCTGAGCAGCCCGACGACGATGGCGACCAGCACGAGGCCGGTCTCGCGATTGCGCACGAAATTGCGCAGGACCAATGGCAGCAGCCGGATGCCGGGGGCAGCGGCCGGCCTCGCGGGATGTGGTGCCGGCTCCATTCTATGAAGGATCCCGCAGAGGCTCGGTGCGCACGACGCGAAAGCCGATATTGCTGGACGCGGAATCGGGCGTATTGGAGCTTCGCGCCGCGACGCGGTAGCGATTGCAGTAGGATTCGTGGCAGAGGAAGGATCCGCCGCGCATCGATCGGTTGAGAGCTGGCTCGCGGTTCAAGGGGTCTTGTGATGGCATGAGGCTGTGATAGCTCGGTGAAAAATAGTCCTCGCACCATTCCCAGACGTTTCCGGCGACATTGTGCAGGCCATATCCGTTGGGCGCGAAACTGTGAACCGGCGCCGTACCGAAATAGCCATCATCCACAGTGTTGCGGTCGGGAAAGTTGCCCTGCCAGATGTTGCAGCGATATTCGCCGTCGGGCTGCAGCGCGTTGCCCCAGGGATAGGTGGCTTGGTCCAACCCGCCGCGCGCGGCCATCTCCCATTCCGCTTCGGTCGGCAGGCGTGTGCCGGACCATCCGCAGTAAGCTTGTGCGTCGTTCCAGGAGACGTGGACGACGGGGTGATCTAGCCGGTCCAGGATGCTGCTGTTCGGCCCCTCTGGTTGCGCCCAATAGGCGCGCGTCACCGGCACCCACCATGGCGTTTCCTGAACGCGCGTCGTGTGGTCCGCACGTGTCTCTTCCGGCAGCAGCCCGTCGAAAACGAAGCTCCAGCCGTAGCGTTCGGCATCCGTCGTGTAGCCGGTGGCCCGGACGAAGTCGCCGAATTGCAGATTGCTCACGGTGTGACAGGCAATGGCAAACGGCGACAGCGTGACGAGCCGCACCGGGCCTTCGCCGTCCTCGACAAAGCCCCCGCCGGCGGATCCCATGTGGAAGGATCCGCCGATCAGCGAGCTCCAGCGGCGCGGGATCGGGGTTGGACTGGGAAGGATCGCTGCCTGCGCATCGATGCCCGTCGCCGGTTCATTGCCGGCGGCGCGCAGGGTGCAACAATGTGAGCGATCCCCAGTCATGCCCTATTTCTGCTTCTCTTCCTCCCAGAAGGCGGTGCCGCCTTCCGCCTTCATCAGCTCGAGAATCTTTTCGCGGGGGATCACGCCGCAGCGATTGGCCCATTGCTGGTACTGCGCCATCATCTCGCGGACGCGATCCGGATGTTGCGCGGCGAGATCGTTCATCTCGGTGCGGTCGGTCTCCATGTCGTAGAGCTCCCAGGGGCCGGGGTACTTCCGCACCAGCTTCCACTTGCCGACGCGCACGGCCGCATTGCCCTCGTGCTCCCAGAACAGCGGGCCGCGGTTGCCATAGGCCGAGGCGAAGGACGGCACGAGGCTCTCGCCTTCGCAGGGCAGGATGGCGTTGCCGTTATACTCCTTGGGATAGGCGGCGCCCGTGACGTCGAGGATGGTCGCCATCACGTCCGTGAGCTGGCTTGGATTGTGCCGCAGCCCGCCCTTTTCGGAGATGCCGCGCGGCCAGTGCACAATGAACGGGGTCGCGATGCCGCCTTCGTGGATCCAGTGCTTGTAGAGACGGAAGGGGGTGTTGGAGAGATTGGCCCAGGCGGTGCCATAGCTCTGGTAGGTGTCCTCGGCGCCGGGCATCAAGGTCGGGTCGTTTCCGAAGCGCACCGGCCGGCCGTCGCGTGTCTTGGCCTGGGCGATCATGAGCTGGTCGACCAGCTCCTTTGCCGTGACGCCCTCCGGAATATCCTCGGCGCAGGCGCCGTTGTCGGAGAGGAAGATGATCAGCGTGTTGTCCATCTGACCGGTCTCTTCCAGCGCCTTCAGGATCCGCCCGATGCCCTGGTCCATGCGGTCGATCTGCGCTGCGTAAACCTCCATGCAGCGCAGCGTCCATTCGCGCTGCTCCGCGTCGGTCCACGGTGGCTGGGTCGGATCGCGATCGGTCAGGCGCCAGTTCGGATGGATGATGCCGTCGTCAACGAGGCGCTTGAGGCGTTCCTCGCGCAGCCTGTCCCAGCCGGCGTCGAAGCGGCCCTTGTACTTGGCGATGTCCTCGTCATGGGCATGGAGCGGCCAGTGCGGCGCCGTATAGGCGACGTATTGGAAGAACGGCGCGTCGGGCTTCTGTGCCTTGTGCTGGCGGATGAAGGCGGCGGCCTGATCGCTGATTGCGTCGGTGTAGAAGAACGACGGATCCTTCACGGCCTCGTGCTCGATATTGTCGTTGCCGCGCGTCAGCGTGTTCGGATGATAGAAGCTGCCGGCGCCGATGATGGTGCCGTAGAAATGGTCGAAGCCGCGCTGCATCGGCCATGCGTCGGTCGGCTCCGTCAGGCTGCTGGCAATGTGCCATTTGCCGCTGAGGTAGGACGTGTAGTTCTTGCTCTTCAGGGCCTCGGCGATCGTCACGCAGCTGTTGTTGAGATTGCCGGCGTAGCCCTCGGGGCCGTTGCTGTAGGTGAGGATGCCGATGCCGGTCTGGTGCGGATGCAGGCCGGTGAGCAGCGAGGCGCGGGAGGGGCTGCAGCGGGCGGTGTTGTAGAACTGCGAATAGCGCAAGCCATTGGCCGCGAGGCGATCGAGGTTCGGCGTCTGGATCTCGCCGCCGTAACAGCCGATGTCCGAAAAGCCCATGTCGTCGTTGAGGATGAGCAGGACGTTGGGACTATCGGGGGTCTTTGCGCCATTCGGCATGTTCTTGTCCTCGTGATTGACGTGTGGCGTTGCTAGTGGCGGCGCGTCAGGCTGATGCTGAGGCGGAAATATTTCGGCAAGTACACGGCGCGCAGCAGCTCGAGCGCCCGTCCGTCCTTGCCGAAGGTGACGCGCTCGATGGAGAGCAGGGGCGAGCCGACCTTCACCCCCAGCAGCTTGGCGCTGCCGGCGTCGGCGAGGTCGGCGCTGATGGTCTGCTGGGCGTCCTTGATGGCGAGACCAAGCTCGTCCTCGAAGACGCGGTACATGATGATCGAGACCAGATCGCGCTTCTCGAGCTCGAGACCGATATCCGGGGGATAGAAGGCATGCTCGATGGCGATCGGCGTGTCGTCCGCGAGCCGCAGGCGCCGGAGCTGCCAGACGGCGCGTTCGCGCAGCTGCTCGCGAACGGCGGCATCGTGCCGGTTGGTCATGCCCTGCTGCAGGATCGTGGCGCCGGCCTGGTAGCCGGCGTCGCGGATGGTTTCCGAGAAGCCCATGAGGTGGCCGACCCAGTTCTCGGGCTGGTTCGAGCGCAGGAAGGTGCCGCGGCCGCGCGAGCGGTCGAACATGCCTTCGTTCACCAGGGGCGCGATGGCGTTGCGGATGGTGATACGGCTGACGCCGAAATGACGGCCGAGCTCGGCCTCGGTCATCAGGCGGCCGGTCTCGTCGATCAGCTTGCCGTCGCGCACCTGGCTGCGAATGGATTCACGGATCTGGATATGCAGGGGCGTCGAGCCCTCCGTGACGACATCGCTGCCGAGCGGTGCAGGTTTCTTCTTGCGTGTTTGAACAGCCATGGTGTCAGAGCCGCCTGCGTGTCGCTGGATCGAACAGGTGAATGTCCTGGGGACGGGCGGTAATCGAGATCGTGTCGCCCTCTCCGGGTATGTTGCCGTCGGCGACGCGCATGCGGATCATGGTGCCGGCGCAGTCGAGATCGAGCACGGCGGTATCGCCGAGGTCTTCGATCAGATCGACGCGCGCGCCGAGGCCCCCCTCCGCCAAGCGCAGGGCGCCGGGCCGAAGTCCGACCACCACATCGCGCTCACCCGCGGTCGTAGCCGTCGTCTTGAGGCGATGGCCTGCGATGATGACGTCGCCGTCCACGTAACGGGCGGGGACGAGGTTCATCGGGGGATTGCCGATGAAGCCGGCAATGTCGATCGAGTTCGGACGGGCGAACACCTCGGCGGGTGTGCCGACCTGCTGGATCTCGCCCGACATGAACACCGCCATGCGGTCGGCGAGGGTCATCGCCTCCTCCTGGTCGTGGGTGACGTAGACGGCGGTGACGCCGAGCGATCGCTGCAGCTTCTTCAGCTCGGCGCGGGTTTCGAGCCGCAGCTTGGCGTCGAGGTTGGACAGCGGTTCGTCGAGCAGGAACAGGCGCGCCTTGCGCACGATGGCGCGGGCCAGCGCGCAGCGCTGCTGCTGGCCGCCCGAGAGCTGGCCCGGCTTGCGATCGAGCAGGTGGTCGATCTTCACTTTTCGGGCCGCGTCTTTCACGGCGGGCGCGATCTCGGACTTCGGCAGCTTGGCCATTTCCAGGGGGAAGGCGATGTTCTCGGCCACCGTCATGTGCGGGTAGAGCGCATAGCTCTGGAACACCATGGCGATGTCGCGGTCACGCGCGTCGGTCGAGGTGACGTCCTTGTCGTCGATCAGCACGCGGCCGGCGGTCGGCGCATCCAGCCCGGCGAGGATGCGCAGCGTCGTGCTCTTGCCGGAGCCGGACGGGCCGAGCAGGGCGAAGAACTCGCCCGGCTTGATGTCGAAATTGACGCCCTTGAGCGCGGCGAACTCGCCGTGCATCTTGACGATGTTGCGAAAACTGACCTGACCCTGGCCGCTCATCGGCGTCCTCCGCCCTTGACTGCACCGACCGTCAGGCCCTTCACGATATGCTTCTGCGCGACCACGCCGAGCACGACGACAGGCAGCATGGCGAGGACCGAGACCGCGGCGAGCTTGGCCCACAGCGTCTGCTCGACGGAGACGAAATTGAACATCGCGACCGTGACCGGACGCACCGTGTTGCCGCTCAGCACGACGGCGAACAGGAATTCGTTCCACGCATTGAGGAACACGAACACGATCGTCACGGCGATGCCGCCGCGAACCTGCGGAATGATGATCCGCCACAATGTCTTCAATCGGCTGGCGCCGTCGAGATAGGCGGCTTCCTCCATCTCGAAGGGAATGTCCTCGAAATAGGAGACCAAGAGCCAGATCGCGAAGGGCAGGGAGAACGACAGATAGATCAGGATGATGCCCTGATAGGTGTCGATCCAGCCGATGTTCCGCAGCACCAGGAAATAGGGGATGATGATGCCGACCGGCGGGAGCATCTGCGTCGCCAGCACGTAGAAGCCCGCGAACTTCTTGCCGCGAAAGCGCAGGCGCGCCAGCGCATAGGCCGCTGGCACCGCCATCAGCATGGTGACCACGGTGGTGCCGACCGAGATGATGACGCTGGAGAGGAGGTTCGGCAGGATCGACCCAGAGCCGAACAGCACGTCGCGATAGGCTTCCAGCGTCGGCGTGAACACCAGCTTGGGCGGATAGGCCAGCACGTCGGAATCGGTCTTGAGCGAGTTCAGGACGCTCCAGATGATCGGGAACGCCCAGGCGAGCAGGAAGACCGCGGAGATCGCGAGCAGGGCGATGATGCGCACGCGCTTTGCGGTCATTTCGCCCTCCGCATCGCGAACAGGAGGCCCGAGATGATGATGGTCACGATCAGCAGCGCGACAGCGAGCGCCGAGCCGTAGCCGATCGACAGCTCGGTGAAGGATTTCCGGTAGGCATAGAGGTTGAGGATCTCGGTCGCCGTGCCGGGGCCGCCGGCGGTGACGGTGAAGATCGCCGCGAAAGCGGTCAGCGCCACCATGGTCCGCATGATGATGACCATGACGATCGCCGGGCGCAGCAAGGGCAGGGTGATGCGGCGAAAGCGTTGCCAGGCCGAGGCACGGTCGAGCCGTGCCGCCTCGTAGATGTCTTCGGGCAGCGAGGCGAGCGAGGCCAGCAGCACCATGAAGGCAAACGGTGTCCATTGCCAGGTATGGATCGCGATCACCGAAACCATCGCGAGCGTGGGATCGCCGAGCCAGTTCTTGCTGCCGAGGCCGGCGTTGATGGCGAGGAAGTCGACGATGCCGAATTCCGGTGCCAGCATGAAGGTGCGCCAGATCATGCCGACCACGGCCGGCGACAGCACCACGGGCAGGATGGCGATGACCCTGAACCAGCCCTGGCCGCGCTTCATGTCCATGACCAGCAGGGCGAGCGCCAGGCCAATGATGACCTGCAACGCGACGGTCGAGCCGGTATAGACCAGGCTCACCAGCAGCGAGGCCCAGAAGCGCTCGTCGGAGAGCAGCACCTGGTAGTTCTCGAACCCGACGAAGCCGTTGGTGAACGGCATCGCCAGATCCATCCGGAATGCGCTGGTGTAGACCAGGAAGAGCAGCGGAAACGTCGTGGTGGCGAGCAGCGCAAGAAACGCCGGTGCAAGCAGGGCCGCCGCAAACCGGCGCTCGCGCTGCGCCAGGACGCGGCCGAAATCGCTGCGAGGCGCCTCGCTCGCGATCCCGGCCGATGTCACCGCTGTCGTCGTCATGGCTCAGCCGCGCATCATCGGTTCGATGCGGCGCTGCGCATCGTCGAGTGCGGCCTTGATCGTGGCCTGGCCGGAGAGGGCCGACTGGATCGCGGTCGCCATGGTGTCGCCGATCGCCGGCCATTGCGGCACGCGCGGACGCCAGTCGACGTCGGTGTCCTCCTGCAGGGCACCCATCGTGACCTCGACGAAGTTCTCGCCGAAGCCGTTCATCAGCTTGATGTAATCGGGATCCTTCCACACCGAGGTGCGGTTGACGCCCGAGCGTTTGGTGGGGCCGGCGAACTTGTGCGCGGTGCGCGCCTGGGTCTCGGCGCTCGCGGCCCACTGGATGAACAGCCAGGTGGCCTTGCGCTTTTTCTCCGGCAGCGCGGAGTTGATCGGGAAGCCCCAGTTCCAGATCGACGTGGTGCGCTTGCCCGAGGGACCCTTGGGCCAGCGGGCATAGGCGACCTTGCCGATCACCTTGGACTTTTCGGGATTGTTGATGACCGAAGCCGACGAATGCGCGTCGATGTAGCTGGCGACGGTGCCTTGCGAGAAGGCGTCGGCGATATCCGGCCAGTTCCAGTTCGCCGCCGCCGTCGGCGCATACTTCTTCATGACGTCGACGTACCAGGCGAGCGCCGCCTCGGCCTCGGGGCCGTTGACGGCGAGCTTGCCGCCCTTCATCCAGTCGCCGCCGAACTCGCGGAAGATCGACGGATAGATGTACATGTTCTGGCCGGCACCGGCGACGCCGCGCAGGGCTGCACCCCAGACGCGATCGTTCGGCGTGTTCAACGCCGCGGCGTTGGACATATAGGCCTCCAGCGTGTCGGCCGGCTTCAGGCCCTTCGCGTCATAGAGGTCCTTGCGATAGACCTGAATGGTGACCTCGCCGTCATAGGGCATGCCGTAGAGCTTGCCGTCGATGCCGTTGGCTCTGCGCCAGGCCGGAATGATGTCGTCGAGCTTGAACCAGGCCGGATCGGTCAGCGACTTGTCGGCGAGGTAGGTGTCGAGCGGCTCGACCCATTTGTTCGCGGCATAGAGCGCGTAATACATGGGGTCCGCGGCATGGGTCGCGTAGGTGCCGGTCTTCGAGGTCAGGTCGATGACGCTCTTCTGCCGGATCTGCGCCGGCGGAATCTTCTCGAAGCGAACGTCGATGCCGGTGAGCGCCTTGAACTGTGGCGCCAGCGTGATGAGGTTCTCGAAATAGCTCGCAGGGATCACGGCGACCGTGATGGTCTCGCCGGAAACCTGCTGCCAATCGATCTGAGCGGATTTGTAAGGCGCGAGATCGGCGTCCTGCGCGGCAGCTTGCCGGAGAAAGGCCGGAGCAAACGTCGCGAAGGCGGCGGCTGCGGTTCCGGTCTTGAGTAGCGTTCGTCGCGTCGGCTTGAATGACGGCATGCGGTCCTCCCGAAAATCCGGATTTATTTTTCCGGTTAGTTAGGACATTTGCCCAAATGTTATAACAAGTCAATCGCGACAAAATGGGTCGTCCTCCGGCCGTTTGGCGCGCAGCGTGAATCGATCGCGGACCTCGCCTCCGGGGAGACGCGATCGGCCAAGCAGTGATGATGTGCAATTGCCGGCTAGGTGTTGCCGATGTGCTCGAGATCCGCACGAGCACCGCCGGCCGTATGGATCTGCCCGCTATATCCCCGAGCGACCGGCTCGAACGCTGCCGGCAAGCGGTCGTCGATGACGAGATGGTGGCACTCGTCGAGGTGGCCGCCGCGAACCGTCGCATTGCGCCCGAATTTGGTGATGTCGGCCACGAGCACGGAGGTTCGCGAATTGGCGGCGATGGATTGGCGTGCCTTGACTTCGTCGACATGGAAGTCGAGCAGCGTCCCGTCGGGATCGACGCCGCCGACGCCGAAGATCCCGAAATCGGCGCGGAAACCCGAGAAGAAACGCACGGCGGCCTCGCCGATGATGTCGCGGTCGAGCGATCGCAGCGTGCCGCCGGCGATGGTGATCTCCACGTCCGGATTGTGCGAGAAGGCGGCGGCCACATTCAGGCTGTTGGTGATCACCCGCAGATCCCGTCGGCGGGACAGTGCCTGCGCGACATATTCGGGCGTCGTACCGAGCCCGATCATCAGCGACGTTCCGTCGGGAATGAGCTTGGCGGTCGCATGCGCGATCCGCTGCTTGGCCTCGGCGTTCAGCCTGTGTCTGCTGCCGTAGGCGAGGTTCTGATTCTGGACGGGGAGGCTGACCCCGCCATGCACGCGCCGAAGCAGTCCCTGGTCGCAGAGCGCATTCACAAGGCGGCGGATGGTTTGCTGGGTCACCTCGAAACGCGCCGCAAGCTGCTCGATGGAAGCGAAGCTTTGCTCGCGCACGATCTCCAGTATGTGGACCTGACGTGTCGTGGCGCTCTTGGGCATGAGCCCTCCGTTCCCAACGAAAGTATCATTTGAACGGGAGAGACGCAATTTTCTGTTTCATATGGTGTCACACTATGTTCATATGAACATAATAGTCGCTACGCCGATGAATGCGCGTGGTTCAAGGGAGGACGCATGGACCGGTTTGACCGGCATTGCGCTGCTCCGTTGGAGCGAGCCGCCGTCAGCGTAGCTGCATCATGCTGAGAGCGAACCGGCCATGTCGGCGATTACGCTGAACCATGTCTCCAAGTCGTGGGGCGCGATGCGCGCCGTCGATGACATCAGCCTGACGGCGGACGAGGGTTCGCTGCTGGTGCTGCTGGGACCGTCCGGCTGCGGCAAGTCGACCACGCTGCGGCTGATCGCCGGTCTCGAGGAGGCCGACGCCGGCACGATCGCCATCGGCGGCGTCGACGTGACCCGTCTGTCGCCGGCGGACCGGAAGATCTCCATGGTCTTCCAGTCCTATGCGCTGTTTCCGCATTTGAGTGTGGCCGAGAACATCATCTTCGGCCTGCGCGTGCGGCGCGTGTCGCGCGCCGAGCGTGACGAGCGGCTTCGTCGCGTTGCCGATATCGTCGGTCTTGCGCACCTGCTCGATCGCAAGCCGTCGCAATTGTCGGGAGGGCAGCGCCAGCGCGTCGCGCTGGGGCGCGCCATCATCGCCGAGGCGCGGGTCTGTCTGATGGACGAGCCGCTCTCCAACCTCGACGCCAAGCTTCGACACGAGATGCGAACGGAGATCCGCGCGTTGCAGCAGCGTCTCGGCATGACGATGGTCTACGTCACCCACGATCAGACCGAAGCCATGACGATGGCGGACCGCGTCGTCCTGATGCGCGATGGCCGCATCGAGCAGAATGGCTCGCCGGAAGAACTCTATAACCGGCCGGCGACGGCGTTCACGGCGCGATTCATCGGTACACCGCCGATGAATCTGGTGCGTCAGGGCGATCATCTCATCGGCATTCGGCCGGAGCACATCCGCATCGTGCCCAATGGCGATCATGCGGCGCGGGTCAAGGCCGTCGAGCATCTCGGGGCCGACAGCATCGTGCTGTGCGACATCGACGGTCAACCGATCTCGGTGCGACTCGACGGCTTCAGCAAGGTTCAGCCCGGTGAGGACGTGCGGCTGGCCTGGGAGGCCGGTCACGAGCATCGGTTCGATCCGGCAACGGAGTGCCGATTGGAGACTTCAGCCAGGGAGGGCCGGCTGGCGACCTCCGCGGGATAGCAGCGGTGGTTTCAGGCGCTCGGCGGATTACAGAAGGAGAGAAAGATGTTTGCGCGACGAACGATGTTGATGGCAGCCGTACTTGCCGTGCTCTCGATGGGGGCACGTCCCGCTGCCGCGGTGGATCTGACCATGTACTGTCCGGTCGCGGTCGGCGGTCCCGTCACCAAGATCATCGACGATATGGTCTCGCGCTTCGAGAAGGACAATCCGGACGTCAAGGTGACGGCGGTCTATGCCGGCAACTACACGGACACGATGACCAAGGCGATGACCGCCATGAAGGGCGGGCAGCCGCCGCAACTGTCGGTGCTGCTGTCGACCGACGTATTCACGCTGATGGACGAGAACGCCATCGTGCCGTTTGACGACCTCGTCGGCGACAAGGCCTGGTTCAAGGAATTCTATCCTGCGTTCATGGCCAACGGGCAGGTCGACGGCAAGACCTGGAGCATCCCGTTCCAGCGTTCGACCATCGTGCTGTACTGGAACAAGGACGCCTTCAAGGAAGCCGGCCTCGATCCCGAGAAGGCGCCGGCGTCCTGGGACGAAATGGTCGAGATGTCGAAGAAGCTGGTCAAGAAGGAGGGCGCCAACACGACGCGTTGGGGCGTCGAGATCCCGACCACCGGCTACGGCTACTGGATGCTGCAGGCGCTCGCCATCGAGAATGGCCAGAAGATGATGAACGAGGCCGGCACCGAGGTGTACCTCACCGCGCCGAAGACGGTCGGCGCACTCGACTATTGGGTCGACCTGTCGCGCAAGCACAACGTCATGCCGACCGGCAGCATCGACTGGGCGACGCTCCGCACCGACTTCCTCGAAGGCAAGACGGCGATGATGTGGCACACGACCGGTAACCTCACGGCCGTCAAGGACGCCGCGAAATTCCAGTTCGGCGTGGCCATGCTGCCGGCCAAGGAGAGGCGGGGATCGCCGACCGGCGGCGGCAGCTTCTACATCTTCAAGAGCGCTTCGCCCGAGCAGCAGAAGGCCGCCATCAAGTTCATCCAGTGGATGACGGCGCCCGAGCGTGCGGCGGAGTGGAGCATGAAGACCGGCTATGTCGCGGTGTCGCCGGCCGCCTACAAGACCAAGGCGATGGAAGACTACGCCAAGGGCTTTCCGCAGGCGACCGTGGCGCGCGATCAGCTCGAGCATGCCGTGCCGGAGCTCTCCGTCCACGAAAACGGCCGCATCTACAAGTTCGTGAACGATGCCGTGCAGGCCGCGGTCACGGGTTCGCAGAAGCCGCAGGAAGCGCTGGCCGCCGCGCAGGCGCAGTCCGACCGCGTGCTGCGCGCCGCCAAGTAAGGACATGGCGGGGTGGCGGTTCGCCGCCATCCCGCCGGCTCCAAGATGACCGATCTCGCCGCCTCATCGCCGATCCCCGAACGCCGCGCAAGGTCGCAGGCGTGGTGGAATGCCGTGAATGCGTGGCTGCTGCTGTTGCCGGCGGCGGTGCTGCTGGTTGCCTTCACGCACTGGCCGATCCTGGCGACGATCCGTCATTCGCTGTTCATCACCAAGCGGAACGGCAGCGAGGTCTTCGTCGGGACGGACAGCTACCGGGCCATGGCGGCCGATCCGATCTTCTGGAAGGCGCTGGTCAACAATTTCTGGTTCGCGCTCGGCACCATCCCGACCTCGATCGCGCTTGCGCTGATCATGGCAGTCTGGGTCAATCGCAACATGCGCGGCCGCGGCTTTCTGCGACTGGCGTATTTCACGCCGACCGTGTTGCCGATGATCGCCGTCGCCAACATCTGGCTGTTCTTCTACACGCCGGATTACGGCGCGCTCGATCAGCTGCGCGGGCTGTTCGGCCTCGGCGGCTGGAACTGGCTCGGCGATCCCTCGACGGTGATGGGCTGCCTGATCGTCATGGTGATCTGGAAGGAAGCCGGTTTCTTCATGATCTTCTATCTGGCGGCGCTGCAACAGCTCTCGCCGGACCTCGATGAAGCCGCCTCCATCGAGGGGGCGAGCCGGTGGTACACGTTCCGCCGCATCACATTCCCACTGCTGATGCCGACCACGCTGTTCGTGGCCATCAATGCGGTCATCAACTCGTTTAAGCTGGTGGACCATCTGGTCATCATGACCAAGGGCGGTCCGAACAACGCCAGCACGCTGCTGCTCTACTACATCTACGAGGTCGCCTTCACGTTCCAGGATTCTTCTTATGCGGCAACGCTGACGGTCGTGCTTCTCATGCTCCTGAGCGCGATTGCCTTGCTCAAATTCGGCTACCTCGATCGCAGGATCCACTACCAATGAGAGGCCGGACACACCCCGTCGAGGCGGTCGCGGTATGGTTGCTGGCTCTGATCTGGCTCGCTCCGCTCGCTTATGCGTTCTGGAGCGCGCTGCATCCGGCGGCCTACGCCACCTCGTTCAGCCTGTCCGCGCCCTGGACGCTGGAGAATTTCGCGCGGGCCTGGAAGCAGGCGCCGTTTGCCCGGTATTACCTCAACACGGTCGTGCTGGTGACATTCGTCCTGGTCGGCCAGCTCATCCTGTCGACGCTGGCTGCCTATGCCTTTGCGCGCTTCAGGTTCAAGGGCAGCGGCATTGCGTTCGCCCTCGTGCTGCTCCAGCTCATGATCATGCCCGACGTCCTCATCGTCGAGAACTACCGCGCGATCGCCAAGCTGGGCTTGCTGGATACGATTCCGGCGATCGCGCTGCCTTATCTGGCGAGCGCCTTTGGCATCTTCCTGCTGCGGCAGACTTTCAAGAGCGTGCCTCAGGAACTGGTCGAGGCCGCCCGGGTCGAGGGAGCAGGCCCGCTCGTCATCCTCTGGCGGGTCTATGTGCCGTTGGCCCGACCTACCTATGTCGCTTTCGGGCTCGTCTCCGTCAGCTATCACTGGAACAATTTCCTGTGGCCGTTGATCGTCACGAATTCGGTTGAAGCGCGGCCGCTCACGGTGGGGCTTGCCGTGTTCGGCGCGCCTGAGACCGGCGTCGACTGGTCTGTGATCACGGCGGCGACGGTGATGACGATGGCGCCGCTGCTGATCGCGTTCCTGCTGTTCCAGCGCCAGTTCGTTCAGTCATTCATGCGCGCGGGCATCCGGTAATGCGGCTTCTCACCTGGAATATTCAGTGCGGCAAGGGGTGCGACGGCGTCACCGATCTCTCCAGGATCGTTACCGTCGCGAGGCAAACGCTCGATGCGGACGTGTTCTGTTTCCAGGAGGTGAGCGCCAATTTTCCGAGATTTGGCGATGGCGCGGATCAGAGCGCCGAGCTCGCAGCCTTGCTGCCCGGCTATTCCGCGATCTTCCGGCCGGCGATCGAGACGATGGATCGCGCGGGCAGCCTCCACTGTTTCGGCAACATGACGCTGTCGCGTTTGCCGGTGTTGCAGATCGCCAATCATCTCTTGCCGTTTCCGGGCGCAGGTGCGGTGCGCAGCATGCGCCGCCACGCTCTGGAGGTGACGGTTCAGGCCTCGTTCGGCGCGGTCCGCATCGTCAACACGCATCTCGAGTTTCACTCGGCCGATCAGCGCGAGGCGCAGATCGCGCGGCTGCTGGATCTGCAACAGGACGCGTCGGGGAGCCCCAGGCAGGCCAGCTCCCGGCACGATGAGCCGTATGGGAGCCAGACCGTCGCCGCGCCGAGCCTGATGTGCGGAGATTTCAATTTCGACGTCGCCGATCCCCAGCACGCCCTGATCGACCGCGCAGGCCGGCCCGGCCTGAATTATCGGGATGCATGGACCGCCAATCGTCCCGGCCGCGCGCGGGCGCCGACCTGCGGCATCTACGACCATGCGCAATGGACTGACGGGCCGGATTGTCGCGACTTCATTTTCGTGACGGAGGATCTGGTCGGTCGCGTGCGCAGTATCGAGGTCAACGAAGCAACCGATGCTTCTGACCACCAACCTCTGGCGATCGAATTGGCGGACTAGGGAATGGCGAAGTCATCAAAGCTTGTCGTCGCAAGGAAGGGCAGGGTGCTCCTGGTCCGGCGGCGGCGCGACAAGCGCTGGATGTTTCCGGGCGGCCGCAGGCGGGCCGGCGAGAGCGAGAGAAAGTGTCTCCGTCGCGAGATCATGGAGGAGCTGCCCAAGCTCAGGCTTGGCGAGTTGAGGCTGTGGAAGGAAGTCAACGGCAAGAACCGAAGGTCCGGCCGAAGGATGAGCGATGCAATCTTCCTGAGCAAGAAAGCTTCAGGTCCATTGAAGATCGGCGACAAGAGGGAGATCGACAGGGCGGCTTGGCGAAAACCGCGCGGGCTCAAGCTGACGCCAACCTCGCAATACATTCGAGACAAGCTGTTTCCGAGATAATGGTCGTCCGCCATTTCGGCGAAATCAGTCGGGGCATTCAACTGCGATAGCGGAGCATTCCGGCTCAAGGCGGAAGCATCAAGCGTCGCTTGTGCGTCCTACGGCCATTCGAGCTTTCACCACTTCGCTCCCGAATGCCGCCAAGCTCTCGAGACCCTTTCCTGTCGCCGGGGGGCGGTAATGATCCAACGTCGCCCGGCTCCGCCTTGCCGCAGACGCCCTCCCGACAATCCACAGCGGGTGCGGACGATCTCGGATCGAGGCCTCCAGCGGTGTACGGGCTGGACGATCGTTCGACCGATCAATAACCTGTCCCGCATGCATTGAGTTGGACCGAAAAGTCTTCTCCCAGAATAAGGCCTTGATTGTGACTGCGATTGCTGTTGTCGGCATTGGCTGCAGGCTCCCGGGCCAGATCGATTCGCCGGACGCCTTTTGGGCCGCGCTGCTGGCAGGGACCGACCTCGTTACCGAGATTCCGCAGCAGCGCTGGAATGCCGACGATGACTACGAGCCCCTCGCAGGTGTGGCGGGCCGCTCGGTTTCGCGCTGGGGCGCGTTCCTGGACGACCCATCGGGCTTTGATCATCGCTTTTTCGGCGTTGGCGAACCCGAGGCCCTTGCCATGGACCCCCAGCACCGGCTGTTGCTCGAGGTCACCTGGGAGGCCGCCGAACATTCCGGCCGCGATCCTCGCTGCCTGTCTGGGACGGAGGCCGGCGTATTCTTCGGCCTTTCGCACCAGGACTACATGCAGGTCACGCGTGACGCAGGTGCGCTGGGCCAGGCTTATGCTTTCACGGGGACGCCTTTCAGCATGGCGTCAGGGCGGGTCGCCCATGCGATGGGGCTTACGGGACCTGCGATCACCATGGACACGGCGTGCTCGTCAAGCCTCGTCGCCGTGCATGCGGCTCGGCGAAGTCTGCTCGCGGGCGAGTGCCGCGTCGCGTTTGCCGGCGGGGTCATGTTGATGTTCTCGCCTGCGACGTTCGCCTCGGCGTCCGGCCTCGGTATGCTGTCGCCGACAGGGCGATGTCATGCATTCGACGAGCGCGCCGATGGCTTCGTGCGTGCCGAAGGCTGCGGCGTGGTGATGCTCAAACTGCTGAACGATGCCTTGCGCGACAGCGACCGGGTGCTCGCCGTCATTCGCGGTAGCGCCGTCAACCAGGACGGACGCACGCACAACATTCTCGCACCTTCCCGCGCGGCCCAGATTGCGGTCATCGATCGAGCGCTTGCCGAAGCACGGGTTGATCCATCATCCGTCGGCATGGTCGAGGCGCACGGCACAGGTACGCCGGTGGGCGACACGGAGGAGTTCCACAGCCTCTCGACGCAGTATGGACGACAGTCGCCCTGCGCCCTCGGCTCGCTCAAAAGCAACCTTGGCCACGCGGAATCGGCGGCGGGCGTTCTTGGTCTGATCAAGGTGACGCTCGCACTGGCGCACGGCGCCGTACCGCGATCACTTCACTTCCATCGGCTGCCCGCGCATCTCCAGCCAATCGCGACGCAGCTTTTCGTTCCCACCGACACCGTGCCCTGGCCCTCGACTGGCGCGGACGGGCTCCGCCGCGCAGCCGTATCGTCTTACGGCATGTCCGGCACGAACGCGCACGTCGTGCTCGAACAGGCTCCTCAGGCGCCTGCCTCATCTTGTCGACCAGAGGCCGCCCGAACTCAGGAGCAGCCCTGGCTGTTTCCAATTTCTTCCACCTCGCCAGAGGCGCTGCGCGCAACGGCCGCGCACCTCGCGGCTTGGCTGGGCGCGAGCGCCACCAGTCATCGCCCCGGTGACGTCGCACGGACCCTTGCCTGCAGGCGTGGGCACCGGCCGGTCCGGCACGCGCTCATTGCGAGAACGCTCGGCGATCTGACAGCGCAATTGCGCGGGCTCGCAGCCGATCAGTCGATCGATGCAGACTGGGTCGACCACGATAGCCGCGGTCCCGTCTTCGTATTCTCCGGACAGGGATCGCAGTGGGAGTCGATGGGGGCGGAACTGCTCGATATCGACCCGGTCTTCGCCGGAATGGTCGCCGCCATCGAGCCTCTGATTCAGGCAATCAGCGGCTTCTCGGTGACCGATACCCTGCGCGAGCCCGCGCAACTCGAAGGCATCGAGCGTATCCAGCCCGCCATTTTCACATTTCAGGTCGCGTTGGCGGCATCGTTGAAAGCCCTGGGTGTGGTGCCGTCGGCTGTGATCGGCCATTCGATGGGCGAAGTGTCGGCGGCCGTCGTGGCCGGCGCACTCTCGCTGGACGATGGCGTGCGGGTGATCTGTCATCGCGCCATGCTGTGCCAGACGCTGGCTGGATCCGGCGCGATGGCAGCCGTCGGAATGGCGCCGGCGGCGGTCCGCGAAGATCTGGCGCGTCGACGTATTGACGACGTCGAGATCGCCGTGCTGGCTGCGCCGGCATCGACGGTCGTCGGGGGCTCCGTCGAGGCCGTGCAAGGCCTCGTCTCCGCGTGGCAGGCCGAAGGCCTTTTCGCCCGCGAGGTCGCGGTCGATGTCGCCTCACACACGTCGCAAGTCGAGCCGATCCTGGCGCTGCTGTCGGAGCGCCTCGCGGACGTGACCGCGCACAATCTGCGCACGCCGATGTACTCCACCGTGCTGCTTGATCCGCGCGAACTCCCCGCTTGCGATCGCGCCTACTGGATCGACAACCTTCGGCAGTCGGTTCGCTTCCGTCCCGCCGTGCAGGCGGCGCTTGAAGATGGCCATCGCGTCTTTGTCGAGCTTTCGCCGCACCCGATCGTGACCCGCGCCGTCTTGGAGAATGCTGCCGCAACGGACTTCGCAGTCCGTGCGCTTCCGTCGATGACGCGCGGCGAGCCCATGCCCAACGGGCTTCTGAACCTGGTTGGCGCCATCCATGTCGCAGGGGCCTCGATCGATTTCAATGTCCTGTATCCGGATGGCCAGCTGCTTGACCTCCCTTTGCCGGCTTGGACGCACACTCCGCTGTTCCTTGCGCCGGTGACGCCGGCCGCAGGTCCGCATCGCTTGCCGTCAACGCATCCGCTGTTGAACGTCCACCGCATCCTGCACGAAGAGCCGGAACGCCACATCTGGGCATGCGAGGTTGGCCTCGATGCCCACCCCTGGCTTGCAGACCACCGGGTCAACGGAACGCCGCTCTTCCCTGGCGCTGGCTTCTGCGAAATGGCGCTCGCTGCGGCGCGCACCGCCCTTGGTGCATCACGCGTGGAAGTCGAGACGATCACGTTCGACCATGCGTTGCGGTCGGAGCCATCGATGCCGATCGTCTGCACGGCAGTGCTGGACCGACCGGGCAAGTTGAATTTCAGGCTCGAGAGCCAGCCGAAGGGCGAAGCGCGTGTTCACGCAAGTGCCCGGCTTTCTGAAGCGATCTCTGCAAAGCCGCCTGCCACGTACGATTTGGCTGCGCTGCGCGGCGCTCACCCGACGCCGATTGCCACGGAAGAGGTGTGGCGGTGGTTCGACTCGCAGGGTATCCAGTACGGGCCGTCATTTCGCGCACTGGCTGCCGGCCTGGCCGTGTCCGCGGACGGCACCTCGCTCCTTGCGGATCTTCGGCTCCCGAGTTCGCTCCGAACGGGCGGCCGAGGCTACACGGTGCATCCCGTGCTGCTTGACGCGTGCTTCCAGTCGGTCGGGGCGTTTGCCCGGGTCGTTTCAGAGACAAACGGGCGTTTGCTGCTGCCGGTCTCGGTGCGAAGCCTTCGGCTCCACTGCACGGATGCGGACGCCGCGCACTGCATCACTCGCCTGATCGCCGTCGACGCGCTGCACGTCGAGGCGGACATTGAACTGCTCGACGCCTCCGGTCGCGTGCTGCTCAGCGTCGATGGATTGGCGATGGGGAGCGGCGCGGCTGAACAGCATGCTGACGCTGTCGCCTGCAACACGCGCCTGCTCGACATCGGCTGGCAGCCGTGGAGCGTCCCTCCTGCCACGGTCAGGCCCGACGATGGCGCCTGCTTGCTGCTCGATGCCGATGATGCAGGGCATCGCTTGATGCTGGATCTGGAAGGAAGCCTGCGCGAGCAAGGGTTCAAGTCTCGCATTCTCAGCAGCGCTGGGGCGGGGAAGGGGGACACATGGCGCGAGCAGATTAAGGAGGCTCTGCATCGGCATCGCCCTGGAGCTGTGGTGGTGGTCTTGCCGCGCGGTGATGAGCCCGCGAGTCCCGACGCAGCTCGGGCAAATATCAGCAGCCTGGTTCACCTGACCAATGCATTGAGACAATGCGAACGGCGGCCCCGCCTTTTCGTCGTCACCTGTATGGCCCAACGCGTACTGCCGGACGATACCGTGCGACTCGCGCACGCCGGTGTGCGTGGATGGCTGCGAGCCGTCAGCGCCGAGTTTCCCGCGCTTCGTCCCACCCAGATCGACGTGAGCCCGCAGGTCGATGTCTCTTTGCTTCGATCTCAGCTGCTGAGCGGCTCGGACGAAGACGAAACGGCGCTGCGCGGAGGGAGCGCGTATGTCGCACGATTGCAGCGAAGCCCGCTTGGTCCCGCTGATCGCCGCACCGTGGACTGCGACGCGGCCCGCGATGGTGCTCGCCTGGAAATTCGCGTGCCCGGTGACCTGCAGAGCCTGGAGATGACGGCCTTCGAGCGGCGTGCGCCAGGCGCAGGCGAGGTAGAGGTGGCGGTCCATGCGACCAGTGTCAATTTCGCCGACGTGCTCGTGGCTCATGGCCGCTATCCTTCGTTGGACGGTCGTACGCAGGGACTTGGCCTGGACTTCGCTGGCATTGTCACGGCCGTGGGGCCTGACGTTTCGGGCTTTCGCGTCGGCGACCGCGTGGCCGGGCTCTGCTGCGGGGGCGCCTGGGGCACCTATCTGACTTGCGATGCACGCCTGCTTGTCGCGATTCCCCGCACGCTCACGGATGCTGAGGCGGCCGCCATTCTCACGACAACTGTCACGGCCATGTATGGCCTCGAGGATCTGGCCCGGATGGGACCTGGGGACAAGGTGCTCATTCATTCGGCGACCGGCGGCGTCGGGCAGGCGGCCGTGGCCATCGCCCGCGCGGCTGGTGCAGAGATATTTGCAACAGCGGGCTCCGAGGCACGGCGCGAGCTGCTGCGGGCCGACGGCATCCGGCACGTGTACGATTCGCGAACCGCGGCATTCGCCGGGCAGATCCGGCGGGACACGGCGGGCTACGGCGTGGACGTCGTCCTCAACTCGCTCACGGGCGCGGCGCAGCGCGCGGGCCTGGACCTCCTTGCGGCCGGCGGGCGGTTCGTCGAGCTTGGCAAGAAGGACATCTATGGAGGCACGTGGCTGGGACTGTCTCCGTTCAAGCGCAACCTCTCGTTCTTCGCCGTCGATCTTGCACAGATGTGTATGACGGCTCCGGCCCGCGTGCAGGCGCTGCTGTCGCGGGTCATGAGGCTTGCCGGGGGAGAGTGGCTGCCCTTGCCGGGAATCGCGATCCATCCTCTTGCCGAAGCGGATCGCGCCATTCGCATTTTGAGCGGTGCCGGTCACACCGGCAAGCTCGTGCTCACCGTTCCGAGAACCGGTCGCTACCGGGTACCTGCAGCACCGGAGTGCGGCACGCCGTTCAGGCGCGATGGTGCTTACATCGTCACCGGTGGTCTTGGCGGGCTCGGCCTGTTCCTCGCTGACGCGATGTCCGCCGCCGGGGCCGGTCGCGTCATCGTCAATGCGCGCTCCAAGCCAACCGACGCCGCGACGAGTGTGCTCGTCGGGATGAAAGCACGGGGCACCGACGTTCGGGTCATTAGTGCGGATATCGCGGAGCCGTCGACCGCGCGACGCCTGGTCGAAGCTGCCACGGCGACGGGCCTGCCATTGCGCGGTGTCCTGCACGGTGCAGCCGTCGTCGAGGACGGCACGCTTCCCTCCGTCACGGAGGAAAGGCTGCATCGGAACTGGGCACCCAAGGCGGAAGGCGCCTGGCATCTGCATGAGGCAACGCTGAAGCAACAACTCGACTGGTTCTGCTGTTTCTCGTCGGTTGCGGCGCTCTTTGGTTCGCCGGGTCAGTCCGCGTACGCGGCCGCCAACAGCTGGCTCGATACGTTCACGCAGTGGCGGCGTGCCCAGGGGTTGCCGTCGTCGGCGATCGCCTGGGCGGCGTGGGCGGATATTGGTGCCGGCGCGCATCTCTCCGCCCGCGGCGATGCGCGAATGATCGAGCCCCGCGACGGTGCCTACGCATTCGAGAGGCTGCTGCGGCATGACCGAGGGTATGCCGCCTATGCCCATCTTGACGGCGCCCCGTGGCTGACGGCGCTCGCCGCGCGGAGCCCGTTTGCGGGGGCGTTGTCGCAGGCTCCGGAGGGAGCGGGCCAACCGGCACGCAGCTCGCGCTCGGAGTTGAGACGCGCGCCCCCCGGCGAGCGGCCGGCCTTGCTGCGGCGTCTGATCATCGAGCATCTCGCTGTCATCCTGCGCCGCACCGTGAATCCAGATCGCTCGTTGTTCGACTACGGCCTCGACTCACTCGGGACGCTCCAGCTGCTGATTGCTCTCGAGGCCGATACAGGCATCCGGCTCCGTTCCGTGAACGCGACGACCGTGCGCGCACTCGCCGACACGCTGGATGGCGCCATGCAGGAATTGCGGCCCGCTGGAGCAGATGGCCGTGACTGATTTGCGTCCGCTGCACGACTGGTCCGGGCCGCCTGCGATACTGACTCTCTGGTGTCCGTCGGCTGCATCGATGGCAAGTGCGAAGCGCGCCCCGGTGTCTTCCGTACGAGCCAGCTACGAACAGGAGCAGCATCTGCATGCCTTCCGCGCCTGTGAGCAGCGGCACGAGGCGATGGCGCGGCTGCTCGTCGTCGTGTGGGACGAACCCGGCCGCTGTGACCTCAGAGCCATGACCCATGTGGTAACTGCCCATTTGCGCAGGCACGACACCTATCACAGCTGGTTCGAAGAGCGTGACGGAGCCATCGTACGGCATGTGCTCGCAGATCCCGCGGACGTCCAGATGGAGCCCAGGGCGATCGGCGAAGTGAGCGCGGAGGATTGGCATGGCCATGTCATGGCAACTCCTACACCGTTCGCATGGGATTGCTTTCGATTTGGCATTCTTCAGCGCGCGGGCGGGTTCACTTGCTTCGCAAGCATTGATCATTTGCACGCTGATGCGACCGTGATCGCGTTCTTGATGACAGAGATCCGCTCGGCGTATCGCGCTGTGCTCGACGGGGAGGGGCCGCTTCAACTCGGACCGCCAGGAAGCTATCTGGATTATTGCAGCAGTCAGCGCCAGCGGGCAGCGGCGACGACGCTGGCAGATCCTGAAGTGAAGCGATGGATCGCGTTCCTGGAGCGAAACAACGGGCGGATGCCCGCTTTCGCGCTCCCGCTCGGGGTGTTGGAGGATCGCTATCACGCGGAGTATGTACATGTGGATGTCCTCGACGATGCCGTCATGGACGCGTTCGAGACCGCATGCCACGCTGCTGGTGCGCGAGCGATCGGGGGTCTGTTGGCCTGCGCGGCCCTGACCGAACGGGAATTGGCGGGTCGCTCGCGCTACAGCGTCGTCACGCCCACAACGACGCGAAGATCGCCCAAGGCCTTCAGGACAACCGGATGGTGCGTGGGCGTGGTGCCCATCGACTTTGACGTGCAACAACGAACGTTTGCTGAACTCGCCTTGACCGCCCAGAACAATTTCGATGAAAGGCTGAGCCTTGCCGGGATGCCGATCGAGCTTGTGCTCGAACTAGCTGCCGGGTTGCCGGCGGTCCGCTCGGTCGCCACGGGCGGCGTCATGCTGTCCTATATGGATGTGAACGTACCTCCGCTCAGTGCGCACATTGCGCGCGAATGGCATCAGGCGAACGGGCGGGTCTATATCAACCAGGGCATCGTCGCACAGGTCGCGATCTGGCTGTTCCGTACGCAACGCGGGCTCTCGCTTACAGCGGCTTATCCAGCAAATGAGACAGCCCGCGCATCGATGCACCGCTATGTCGCGGCGTTCGCGGGCGCATGCCGGCGGGCCGCCGACGCATTGATGCCGACGTACTCTGATGTCGGTCGTGAACGATGACGCAGGCGGTCGCGCACCCGGCAAACCTGTCGGACATGTCGCCGGCATTCTTGTCCTTCGCAGATCAGGCGCTTTATCTCGCGCATATCTCGCTCGGGCAGCATGCGGTCATTCAGGTGCTGTGGCGCTATCTGCGGCCTGTGGACATCGACGCGCTGACACGCTTCCGTGACAATCTTGCGCATGGTCATCTGGCGCGGCTGATCCGGCCGGCGCTGCTTCCGTTCGGACGGCACCAATGGGCCAGTGCGCCACCGCCGTCGGCTGCTCTGACATCCGCCGGGTCGCCGCTCGCCCCCGAGACGATGCAGGCGTGGGCTGACGCGCAGGTGGAGCTTCCATTGGACCCTGTGCGCGGACCGGCATGGATCTTGACGAGCCAGACCTTTACGGATGGCTCCACGGTGGTCTCGCTTGTGCTATCGCACTGCATCGCAGACGGGTTGACGACGGCAATCGCCGTGAGCGAAGCCGCGCGTGGAGAGCGGCGACCCTCGATCTATCCAGCGCTTTGCTCGGCGCACAGCGCCGCGACATTGCTGGCTGCCGAGATCCAGCGCATGGTGCGCGACGCGCCAGCAACACTTCGAGCGCTCCGGCATCTGGCCCGTACCGCGTGTCATTCGCGCGACATGCCGAAGTCACAAGCCGCATCGCCAGATGTGCTAGCTGCAGACGACCGGACCGTTGTGTTTCCGTCGGCCTTCATACGCGTGCCCACGTCGGTCTGGGACGCCGGAGCGCGGAGCCGCGGTGCGAACCGTCTTACGCTTCTGGCCGCGATGACCGCGGCGTTTGCTGAGGCCCTCGGTCGCGTCCGTGACGATGATGTGACCCTGCTGATCCCCGTGAATCAGCGCGAGGGTCTGTCGCACAGCGGCGGGAACGACGTCGCGCTTGCCACATTGAAGGTGCGTATCGACGAACCGCGCGGGCGCTTGCATTCTTTGCAGCGGCGGCTGCGGACTACGCTGCTGCAGACAAGACGGAAGCCCAATCGACTTGCGGCGCTGCTGCCTCTGGTGCCCTTCGTGCCCAGGCGCGCATTTTCGGCCGCCAGCCATCTGGCGCTCGGCGCGCTCGCCGACCTGCCGGTCACGTGTTCGAATTTGGGCGACTTGCCCAGGGACATGCTTCAGATCGATGGCGCTGCGGCTGATCGAATGTGCTTCCGCGGCATCGACCGTTCGGTCGCACGCCGGGCGATCGAGGCGCGAGGAGGCGTTGCTACGCTCTTTGCCGGCGGGATACCCGGATTTATCGCCCTGAGCTTCGTTGCCTACCAGCCCGGCCTTGTAACGGAGGCTCGGCATCTTCGTGCGCTCGTCGAACGGCTCCTGGCCGACTACCAACTCGCCGGTGAGTTCTTCGATGCTTGAGGGGAGTTCGGCCGGCACCCCTATCCACGGGCGGCACCGCCTCGCCTGGCTCGACCAACTGGCCTACGAATTGTTCAGAGCCACTGGCCGGTGCCAGTTGATGCAATGCCTTTGGCTGTATGATCGTGACGTGAACCTCGATGCGCTGGTGCAAACATATGAACGGCTCATCACGCTGTCCTTCAATCGGCTCATTGAGCCGTCATCCTTGCCATGGGGGCGGCCTCGCTGGGTGGCGGGGACGTCTGTTCCGTTCGAGCGGAGTTCGGATCCGCTGCCGCGATCGCGGTTGTTGCAGTGGGCAAACCAGCACGCGCGAGCGCCGGTAGACCCCGTCATCGGTCCCGCCGGGCGAATGGCGATCCAGCCATTCGACGATGGCAGCACGGCTGTGAGCATCGTCGGATCGCATCTGGTGCTCGACGGAATGGGAGCTTTGCGCGTCATCGCGGCTGCCGTGAACGGCACGGGTGTTCCGAATCCGTATAAGCCCAGGGGCGCTCGCGGGTGGCTGTCCGGGTGTGTGTCGGATGCGAGGCAGATCCTCGCTGACGCCCCGCAGACGGTCGCCGCACTGGCTCGGATTGCGCAGGCACACCGATACAGGCCCGCCGCCCCTGTGAAGGGTTCGACCGTGACAGCAGCAGAAGCAGCGCACGCCCCATCGACCATCGTGGAGCTTCCCGCAGTTGCGGTGACAGTTGATTCGCGTGTCTGGCTCGCTTGCGAGCAGCGGCTTGGTGGTGACATGGGTACGCTGCTGCCGGGCTTTGTGGCATCCCTGGCCTCGCGCCTGGGCCGTCGCCGTTTTTCGGATGGCGCCGTCAGCCTGCTTGTCCCAAGAAGCCGAAGGCGGGGGCTGGCCGACGAACGCGCGCTGGCGATCGAATTCCATATGATGAACGTCGCGCCTGAAGGCCTGACCAAGAATTTGGGACACGTGAATGTAGCGAGGACGCTGCTTCGTGGCGCGAGGAAAAGTCAGACCGATGTCCTGACGTCACTGCTCCCTGCCATCGCCTGGATGCCCCGCACTGCCGCCAAGACGCTTGTGAACCGGTTGTTCGATTATGCCGATGAGCTGCCGGTAAGCTGTTCCGATCTCGGACTGCTCCCGGAGGGGCTCGCGCGCATCGACGGCGCACCGTGCCGACGCTTGCTGACACGAGCCGTCGATGTCAACGTCACACGCCAGGACCTGGAGCGTTCCCATGGGCATCTCGTCGTTGTGGCCTCCCACTATGACAGGAAGATTTCTCTGTGCATCGAAGCCTGCCGGTTGCAGCCCACGCCAACCACGGACGACGAACTTCGCCACCTGGTCTCTCAAACGCTCACCGATTTTGGACTCGAGGGGCTCATAGACAGCTGATCTCGGCGCTTGTCGTGAACCAGTATTTGCAATGCAAACTGCGAAGAATTGAAGATAAACCCATGATAGGCGACGGTCGCACCGTGCCCAGAAATGCCGGAGATTTCGAGGGTTGAGCGCTTCTTCTGCCAGCAAGAAGCGGCGCCGATCCGGCGGTAGGGCAAGCGATCCCGGCGCTGGGGCGGACGACGTTCTGTGCTATATGGACCAGGCCTCATTCCTTGGATTGCGGGCGCTCGGGCGCGGGCCAGCGCTGCAGGTCACCTGGCTATATCCCCACACGCTCGAGGAGGCTGCCGTGAGGCAATTCAGTGAGCGACTCGCTCAGGGGTTGCTGGGACGTCTCCTGCAGCGTTCACCCTTGCCCTGGGGGCGGCACCGCTGGGTGGCGAACGCTGCGTCGGGCCCTGTACACTGGTTTCGCGATCCGCTCCCCCGCGACTGTCTCCACAAGTTGAGACGTGTGTTGCTCGAGCAACCGGTGGATCCCGAGTACGGGCCTGGCTGGCGTCTGGCAGTCCAGGCACTGGAGGGCGGTGGCTGCGCTTTGACGATGTTGGTGTCGCACACGATCGCTGACATGCGAGCCACCGGCCAGGCCATCGCCGACGCGGTGGCTGGTCGTCGTGTCGATTACGGGTTCCCCCCGCCGTCCTGGCGATGGTCTCCGGTGACGGTGGCACGCGACGGCGTTGAGAGCTTGCGCGCCCTGCCGGCTGTTTGGCGCGCGATAGGGGCTCTCGCGCAGCGGTCGTGCGAGGGGGCGCGTTCGAACTCCCCCGCGCGACCCCCGAACCGGCTCGAGCCGGCAGTGGCTCTGCCGCTGGTGCAGGTGGATATGAGTGCAGGAACGTGCCAACGGCGCGCGTCGGATCTGGGCGTTGCGAGCAACACGCTGATCATGGCGTTCGTAGTGCGGCTCGCTTTCCGAATGGGCCGCTTGGACGCATCAGGACGCGTGAAGCTGGTGCTGCCCGTCAGCGACCGTCATGTGGATGATCGGCGTGGCAACGCGCTGCGGTCGATCACGGTGATGGCGGACCCCGATGCTTGCGGCAACGATCCGCGCCTCCTGCAGCGGGATGTCAAGGCTGCACTGGCCTCGCTGATCCGGAGCGGCGATGATGTATCGCCGCTGTTGCCACTGATTCCCTATGTGCCGCTGTGGCTGGCGCGCCGTCTGGAGCGGGAGGCGCTCGGGACGGACCTGCCCGTTGGATGCAGCATCGGCGAATTGCCGCTCGATGTGAACCGCCCCTTCGGCGAGGCATCGCTGCTGCAGATTTCTGTCTTGGAGCGCTATACAGCTTCGGAGCTCAAACGGCTCGAAGGCGTCCTATTCGTGGCGTGCTACCGCGTCGGCGAGCGGCTATCCGCGACCGTGTCCGGATACATGCCGGACTGCATAACAACCCGTGCACAGTTGGTGCCATTCGTGCGTGATGCGCTCGCGGATATGTGCTTGTCCGGGACGGTGAGCTGACGGCAACCGGTCCGCAACGAATATAGCGCCGCCCGGCATGAAGGAGGCGTGACGTTCAAGCGACGCGCAGCGCGTCGACGATCTTCATGCGGGCGGCCCGCACGGCCGGCAGGAAACCTCCGAGAAAGCCCATCACGAGGGCGAAGAGGAGCGACTTCAGCACGATCGCCGGCGTCAGAACAAACCGAAATGCGAGCTCGGAGAGTGACGTCCAGTTGAGCGTCGTGATCTTCACCTGCGTCATGAGTGACGCGAATAGGATCCCAAGGACCCACCCGATCAGCGCGAGCAGCAGCGCCTCGACGAGGAATGCAATCAGGATCCGCGAGCGCCGAAATCCGAGCGCGCGCAGCACGCCTATTTCCATCATGCGGCTGGCCACGGCCGCGTACATGGTAATCGTCGCGCCAATGACCGCGCCGAGAGAGAACATCACCGAGAGCGTGAGCCCGAGCATCTGAATGAATCCGGAGAGCAGGCGTGACTGTTCCTCGTAGAAGATGCGCTCGCGCTTGGCCTCGATGGTGAGGCGGGGATCCGCTTCGAGGCGCGCCTTGAGGGTGTCGAAGCCGGAACGGTCGGCAAGCCGGACCGTGATCGAAGAGAAAAAGTCACGCCGGAACGATTGCATGAGCTGCTCGCTATCGCCCCAGATCTCGGAATCGAACCCGCTGCCGCCTGCGTCGAATCGGCCCACGATCCTCCACTCCCGCTGAGCAAACCGGAGGCTCGATCCGATCTCGACATCTTCGAAACGGCCGGCGAGGGCGCGCCCGATGACGATCTCATTCGATCCCTGACGAAACATGCGTCCCTCGGCGATCCGCACTTGCGGGCGCACGGCCAGAGCGGCCGGACCGACCCCCCGGATCAAGAGGTTGCTCGCCTGCCTTGTCTTGCGCCTTGGCTGCGAGATCAGAACCGCCACTTCCTTCGAGACGAGCGGCGCGCCTTCGGCCCCAATGATGATTTCGGGCTGGCTTTCGATGATCCTGGCCTGCCGGCGGTCGATCAGGCTCTGGATCTCGACTTCCGCAGAGCGGCGCACGAAGATGACGTTCGTGTCTTCACCGGTCGCGACGAGCGTCTGCTTTAGTCCGGAGTCGAGCATGAGCACGGCAGCGTAGACGAACACCACCAGGGCCATGCCCGTCGCGGTGAGCAAGTTGGTGAGCTTGCGCTCCTGCAGGTTTCGCAAGCTATAGGAGAGCAGCAACGGCATGTCAGCCCAAAGCTCGAAGGCCGTTGACGATGCTGACGCGGGCCGCCCTGCGCATCGGCAGGACCGCAGCGAGGATTCCGACCACCACCGCCGCAAGCGCCTGCAGCATGACGGTGTTGGCGCTCACGATCAGGGTCGGGAACAGCGTGGCGGAGAGCTCGGCAAGGTGCGCGGCGACCGGAGGCGTGAGCCCGATGCCAACCGCACCGCCGACAGAGGCTATCAGAATGGACTCCCCGAGGATCAATCGCGCCACATGGCCGGGGCTGAAGCCGATGGCTTTCAGAGTCGCATATTCGCGGAGCCGCTCGCGGGCCGTCATCGCCATGGTGTTCGCCATGACCGCCAGGATGATGAAGATCACCACGAAGGAGACGACACGAATGGAAATGAGGATTGCCTCGGTCTGCTTGACGAAGCCGATCTGGAACGCGCGCTCGGTCTCGGTGAGTGTCTCGGCAAGCGAGTTTCGAAACACCTGGTCGATGGCCTGGCTGACGTCTGCGACGCTATCCAGGCCGGCGACGTCCACGGCGAACACGCCCACCTGGTCGGCTTGTGCCTTGGAGCGCACACGCAATGTTTCGTTCAGGTAATCCCAGCGGAAGAACAGCTGCGATGTGTCCGTCTTGGGATCCCGGCCGTCGAAGACGCCGCAGATCAGGAATTCCCAATTGCCGGGGTAAATGGTGCCGCGCAGCTGGATCACGTCTCCGGGCTTGAAACCGTAGCGTTTGGCGAGCTTGCGCCCGACGATCGCGCCGCGGCGCTCGTGCAGGAAGGCGCGCCGCACCTCGTCCGGAACCAGGATCTCGGGAAACATGTCGAGATAGCTCGCAGCATCGATCGCAAACTGGGGGAAGAAGTTTTTCGAATCCTTGTAGACGCCGCCGAACCAGCTCAGGTGAGTGACGCGCCGCACGCCTTCGACGGCGGCGATGCGCTTCTGATAGGATTTCGGCAGCGGCAGCGCAAAGGAGACCGCGTTTCGGGTCAGCAGCCGCGAAGGGACGGCGCCATCCACTCCTGCATACCACGTCTTGACGACGGTCTGGAGCACGCCGAAGGCGAGGATCGCGACGATGAGTCCGACGAGCGTCAGGGACGTGCGGAGCCGCTGGCGCAACACGTTACGCGCCACGAGCGTGAGCCACTGGCTCATGACCGGCGCCTACTCAAGGCGCTGCTCCACCAGATAGGAAAGATCGCCCTTCTCCAGGCTCATGATGCGTTTCGCGTGCGCTGCGGCGCGGTGATCATGCGTGACCATCACGATCGTCTTGCCCATGTCGCGGTTCAGCCGCTGCATGATCTCGAGCACCTCTTTCGCCGACTGCCGGTCGAGGTCGCCCGTCGGCTCGTCGGCCACCAGGACCGTCGGGTCAGTCACGATCGCTCGCGCGATTGCCACGCGCTGCTGCTGTCCCCCCGAAAGTTCCGATGGCAAATGCTTGACGCGATCACTGAGGCCGACCAGGCTGAGCGCGAGTTGCGCACGGTCTCGGCGTTCCCGCCGCCCCAGATCCGTGAGCGTGAGCGGCAGCTCGACGTTCTCCAGCGCGGTGAGCACAGGCATCAAATTGTAGAACTGGAAGATGAAGCCGACGTTCGCCGCGCGCCAGTCGGCGAGCTCGGCTTCCGGGAGCAGCGTGATGTCCTCGCCGCCCACCTTGATCGAGCCCTGGTCGGGACTGTCGATGCCGGCGATCAGGTTGAGCATGGTTGATTTACCCGACCCCGACGGGCCCATCAGAGCGAGGAACTCCTTGCGGCGGATGTCGAAGGTGAGTCCGGAAAGAACCGGGACGATCTGCGCGCCGCGCCGGTAGCTCTTGCTCACGTCGCTCAGCGCGATCAGCACCTCTTCTCCGGTCCGCGCCTCGGAGAGGTGAAGCACGGTCACTTGGTGGCCTGCTTTACGGCGCGCCCGTCGACAAGATCTTCCAGCGGCCGGACCACGACGCGCGTGCCGGCCTTGACGTCGCGGACCTCGATCTGGTCGCCAATCTTCGCGCCGAGATCGACGCTCCGCAGATGGGCCTTGCCACCCTCGACGACGTAGAGATGCTGTCGCCCATCGAGCTCGAAGACCGCCGCCATCGGCACTGCAAGAACAGGCTTGCGCTCCGATTCGGAGACTTCACGCTCGAGGAAAGCGACCTTTGCGCTCATGTCCGGAAGCATCCTCGGGTCGCGCTGCAGGAACTGGACCTTCACGAGGGTCGACGCCTTGGCGCGATCCACGGTCGGCACCATCCGGCTGACCACGCCTTCAAAACGCTCGCCGGGGATCGCGTCCAGCTGGATCTCGACCGGTTGGCCCACGTGGATGCTGAGATACGACGACTCAGCCACGTCAGCTTCCACTTCCAGGGAGTTCATGTCGGCAATGGTGACAACCGCGCCCTTCGTGTCGACCGCCTGCGAGAACGGCGTGATCGTGTCGCCCACGTTGGCGTGCCGCGTGAGGACGACGCCGTCGAACGGTGCGCGGATCTGGGTTTGTCCCACGGCAACTTCGGAGGCGCGGAGATTGGCCTGCGCCGCGGCGATGGCCGCCCCATATCCGGCAAACGCGGCGCGCGCCTTGGCGAGGCGTGCCTCGGCGCTTTCGCGCGTCGATTCGCTGATGATGTTCTTCTCGCCGAGAGCCTCAGATCGTTTGAACGCGATTTCCGCCTGCGTGAGCTCCGCCCGTCCCTGCGCGAGGTTGGCCTCCGCAACCTGGACGTTGGCGGCGGCCTGGTCGCGCACCGCCAAGGTGTCGCTGCTCTCGAGCTTGGCGATCACCTCGCCCTCGTGCACCTTGCTGCCTTCGAGCACCCCGAGCCATTCGAGGCGGCCCGTGGCCTTCGAGGCGACGGACGCCTTGCGTTGCGCAACGACGTAACCGGTCGCGTTCAGCAGCGTCAGCGCCTGTGACGGATAGACGGAGTAGACGACCGCCGTTTCGACGACGATCTGCGAATGCCGGCGCCACACCCAGATCGCCCCGGCGATCCCGACGAGCAGGACGACAAGAAGGACGCGCCCAAGGATGCGGCGGAATTGTCTTCGGCGCCGTGAGCCGGCGCTGCGGTCGATGGCAAGCGCGGACAGATCGGGGGCGTCGGGTGCGCCGTCGCTCAAGGCCTTGGGCAAAGTCATGGTTTGATCATGGACTTTCGAACAAAACAGCGCAGACTTTGAAGAAAATGTCTTATTGAGAGAGCCGTAAGCCACGCGCTTGACCGCTGTCAATTAGCAGAAAGCGCCGTCCTTGACATCCATGATTTCGCATTCTCCAAATCTTCTTCGAGCCTTAGACCTATCCGGCGGCAGCCGCGCCGACGCGATCGCCGGACTCGACCCCACGAGACCGGGAGCGGGACCATAAAGTTTGCTATCGCTGCCCACGGAACACGAGGAGACGTCGAGCCTGCGACTGCGGTGGCGCGTGAGCTTCAGCGACGCGGGCACGACGTCAGGATGGCCGTGCCGCCCAATCTCGTCGGGTTCGCCGCGTCGGCCGGTCTATGTTCGGTGAGTACTTACGGTCCTGATTCCCAACGCCAGCTGGAGGCGGAGGTCTTCCACGACTGGTTCAAGTTGCGCAATCCGGTCAAGGTGCTGCGCCAGGCGCGGGAGTACCTCGTCGAGGGCTGGGCGGATATGAGCGCGACGCTGACACGGTTGGCGGCCGGCGCCGATGTGATCCTGAGCGGTACGACCTATCAGGAGCTGGCCGCAAACGTTGCCGAGGCCCAAGGCGTGCCGTTTGCTGCCCTGCATTACTTTCCCGTCAGGGCGAACGATCACATTCTTCCGGTTCGATTACCCCAGAGTTTGGTCGCGCCCCTGTGGTCGGTTGCCGAGTGGTCGCATTGGCGCCTGTTGCGGCCGGCCTATGATGAACAGCGCCGGGCTCTGGGGCTTCCGCACTCCAGAATTCGTGCCGTGCGTCAGATCGTCGAATCCGGCGCGCTGGAGATTCAAGCCTATGACAAGGTGTTCTTTCCCGGACTTGAGGCGCAATGGGGCTGGAGGAGACCGTTGGTCGGAACGATGGCCCTGGAATCTGCCACCGACTTCGATGGTGCCGTGGATTCTTGGATCGGCGCCGGCCGTCGGCCAATTTACTTCGGGTTCGGCAGCATGCCAGTCGACAGGCCGGCCGAGACCGTTGAGATGATCGCAAAGGCGTGCCGGGAACTTGGCGAGCGTGCGCTGATCTGTTCTGGCGTGCTGCCCCTTGGAGGCACGGCCCCGACACGAGACGTCATGATCGTGCCCTCGGTCAATCACGCCGCGGTCCTGTCGCGCTGCCGCGCCATCGTTCACCATGGCGGCTCCGGCACCACGGCCGCCAGCGTGCGCTCCGGCGTCCCGACTGTTGTCCTCTGGATCGGCGCCGACCAGCCGATATGGGGGACACAGATCAAACGCCTGGGGTTAGGGACCTCACGTCGGTTCTCCGCAACGACGGCGGAGACCCTGCGAGATGACCTGCGAACCGTGCTGGCGCCAGGATGCGCCGCTCGGGCGCGGGAGGTGAGCAATCAGATGACGCCGCCGAGCCGAAGCCTGACAACGACTGTAGCGCTTCTCGAAGGGCTGGCCGCTAAGGGCGCGTGATTTTGGTCTCGGACGTCTGCGCATGAAGCAGGGGTTGCGAACTGGCAGGGAATGGGACCTTCGATGATCGCAGACGTTTTGATGTCGCTCGAAATGAATGGTTGCCCTCGCCAGCATGGACTTGAGTGGCGTTGCGAACTTGGCGGTGGAGCGGCGGAGCATCGCGAGACTGTTCTCACGCCTTGCCAAGCGCCCGGCGCCGGTCGCCTCCGCACAAGCGCGGGATGTTGCCCAACCGCCGCCGTGATATGAGCGAGTCTTCGTTTGCTTTCGGAGCTTGCCTGCATGTCCGTCGCCACCACCGCCAGCGAACCACCCGCCACCTCCACCGAAACCGACCCCAAAACCCTCGGCTGGATGCGCGGCTTTCCGCCGGCGGCCGACCGTCTCATCACCTTCCAGGACGGCTCATTCCGCAATTTCCCCGAACTGCGCTGGGCCTGGTCCAACATCCGCCAGCTCGTGCCGACCGTGAACGTCTGGCGCGGAGCTGGACCTGCATCCGTGCTGCCGCGCGCGGATCATGACATCGGCTCGGTCGCCTCGACCACGATGGACGGACGGCCCATGACGTTCGCGCAGATGCTGGAGGAGACCTACACCGACGGCATCGCGGTCCTGCATCGGGGCAAGCTGATCCATGAGCGCTACTTCGGCGCCTTGAAGCCGCACAAGCCGCATATCGGCATGTCCGTGACGAAGTCGTTCACCGGCGTGCTTGCGGGCATGCTGGTCGCCGAGGGCAGGATCGATCCGCAGGCACAGGTGACCGACTATGTGCCGGAGCTGAAGACGAGCGCGTTCGGGGACGCGCGCGTGCACGAGGTCCTGGATATGACCACGGGGCTCGCCTACACCGAAGTTTACACCGACAAGAACTCGGACGTGTGGGGCCTGCGGCGCGCCAACGGCATGGCGCCGATCCCGCCGGACTACGACGGGCCGACCAACATCTTCGATTTCCTGATCGCGCAGAGGAAGCAGGGCGAGCACGGCAAGGCCTTTGCCTACAAGACCGTCAACACCGACGTGCTCGCCTGGATCATCAGGCGCGTCAGCGGCCTGACGCTGGCGGATCTGTTGTCCGAGCGGATCTGGCAGCCGATGGGGGCGGAGGAGGACGCACATTACCACGTCGACCGCATCGGCACCGAGAGCGGCGGCGGCGGTCTCTCGACGACATTGCGCGATCTTGCCCGCTTCGGCGAGACCATGCGCAATCACGGCCGCTTCAACGGCCGGCAGATCGTGCCCTCGCAGGTGGTCGAGGACATCGCGCGCGGCGGCGACCCCGAAAAGTTCAAGCCGGCGGGCTACACCACGCTGCCGGGTGCGTCCTATCGCAATCAATGGTGGGTCACCCACAACGCGCACGGCGCCTACATGGCGCGCGGCGTCTACGGCCAGGGCATCTATGTCGACCCCAAGGCCGAGATGGTGATCGCGCGCTACGCCTCGCATCCGATGGCGGGCAACGCCGCCAACGATCCCGTGACGCTGCCGGCCTACATGGCGCTGGCCAAGGCGCTGATGGCGAGCGGGTAGGGCATTCACGGCCCCTCTCGCCATCGCATCGGCAGCACGCCGTCCTGCCTGAAGCTGCCGAGGAAGCGGAAGCGCTCGCCTTGCGGATTGGGGCGGGCTCCGATCGTCGTGCCGATGATCTGCACGACGTCGCTTTCGCCGTAGGCGGGCCAGGGCGGCAGGCCCGGTCCGTTCGGATTGCCGCGCGCGGCGAAATTCACCCAATAGCCCATCATGGTTCGCGCCAGCGCGCGGTCCTCGTCTGCCGGCGGTGCCGTGCTGCCGATCACCTGTTGCGGCGTCAGCGTGCCGAACACGAACGGGATCTCGGTGACGTGCGAGGCGATCGGCGTGTAGGGCGAGGTGTAGCCGAAGACATAGCCGTAGACCGGGGCGGCTTGCGTTCGCCGATGCAGCCGCAGCCACTGCCAGCACTGCTCGCCGATCACCATGTCGCCGGTGAGCGCGGCCGCGGAGATCTTCGCCTCCGCTTCGGTCGCGGCGGGATACAGCTTGCGGAAATCAGCCATGCGCTCCCGGCCGAACATCGCCTCGGCTGCGGCGAGAAAGGCGTGCATGGAGGGATGGGGCAGCGCCTGCGGCATGAACGGGAATTCCTCGGCGGCATTCCAGCCCGCCAGCAGCGGGATCTGCATCTGCTCGCCGCGCAGGAAGCGCCGCGCGGGTACGTCCGGCACCACGTAACGATCGATGCTCGGCGAGAAGGCGCCGACGACGGGGCTGGTCTCGAAACTCCACGGGGCGGCCGCATTCAAACGGTCCGCCGGCATCTGCCGTAGCGCTGCGATCGACCCATCGCTCTGTCGTCGGGCAAAGGCGATGCCACGCGCGCGGGCTTCGTCAAAGCTCTGCAGCGGCCCGTGCCGGCCGTCCCAGAACGCGCCGCTCTGGCCGATGGCCTTGTGAAACAGCCCGTGCGCGAGCGGCGAGGCGATCAGCAGGCCGACCGCCATGGCGCCGGCGGATTCGCCGAACAGGGTGACATTATCAGGATCGCCGCCGAAGGCGGCGATGTTGGCCTGCACCCAGCGCAGCGCCGCGAGCTGATCCTGCAGGCCGTAATTGCCCGACGGCCCCTCCGCATCGAGATCGGGATGCGCCAGGAAGCCGAAAATGCCGAGGCGGTAGTTGAAGCTGACGACGACGACGCCGCTCGCGGCCAGCGCGGCGCCGTCGGTCGCGGGGTTGGCGGAGGAGCCGAACTGAAAGCCGCCGCCGTGGATCCACACCATCACGGGGCGCCTCTCGTCCGCGTGCCGCGCCGCGGTCCAGACGTTGAGGTAGAGGCAATCCTCATTGCGCGGCCCGGGCCGATGATCGTTCTCGAGCGCGGACAGGCAGCCCGCGCCGAAGACCAGCGCATCGCGCACGCCGGCCCAACGCGCCGGCTCCAGCGGCGGGCGCCAGCGCAGCGGCCCGAGCGGCGGGGCGGCGTAGGGAATGCCTTTGAAGGCCAGCACGCCGTCTGCGTCCCGCGAACTGCCGCGCACGCGGCCGGCTTGCGTGCGGACCTCGCGTCCGAGCTCGGCTTTCGAAATCATCATGCCATGCATGGCCGTCTCTCCCGTGAGCGCCCGACCGCAGGGCGGGCAGGTTGAGGACCTCCAAACTATGGACTTCGCGATCTGATGAATTTAGATACTTGACCAATCAATTGCTAAAAATCGTCAAGCATGCGCCAGCCCCTCCGCTTTCCATGGTCCGACTTCGACGTCGACGATCCCTCGGCGCCCGTCATCGCCGTGCGCGTCGACGTCAACGCGACGAAAGAGGAGGTGCCGGACCACAGCCATCGCAAGGGGCAATTGGTCTTCGCCCTGGCCGGCGGCGTCACGTGCCGCGTGCCCACGGGCCTGTGGATGGTGCCACCGCATTGCGCGGTTTGGATTCCCGGCGGCATGCGGCACAGCAACCGCGCGACGAAGAATGCCCGCCTGTTCTTCGTCTATGTCGAGCCTGACATCGTCGATCTCCCGGACCGGTGCTGCACGCTGTCGATCTCGCCGCTGCTGCGCGAGCTGATCGTCGAATTGTCGGCCGAGGGCTCGGGCGACGAGGCGAGGGGCAAGCTGCTGGCGAAGGTCCTGTTGCGCGAGCTGCCGCGCATGCCGGTCCAGGAGCTGCATCTGCCGCTGTCGTCCGAGCCGCGCTTGAAGCGGATCGCGGCGGCGCTGGCGAAGAACCCGTCCGACCGCAGCACGCTTTCCGAATGGGCCGGCCGCGTCGCGCTCAGCGAGAGCAGCCTCGCGCGCCTCGTCGTCAGGGAGACCGGCCTTAGCTTCGGGCGCTGGCGCCAGCAATTGCACCTGATCGTCGCCCTGCGGGAGCTCACCGCGGGCGCCAGCGTACAACAGGTCTCGGCCGATCTCGGCTACGACTCCGTCGCGGCCTTCATCACCATGTTCAAGAAGGCGCTCGGCAAGCCGCCGGCGAAATATCTCGCGCATGTGCTGGAGGATCCCGGAGCAGGCGGTCGCGATCCGGTTCGCCCGCCGCCACGGCGGCGTCGCTCTTAATATAAGATTTGACTTATATTAATTTTGGCTGATATTGACCCTCGTAACAACGAGGAGAAGCGCCATGCAGATCGACGTCGCCAGGGTTTTGGGGCTCGTCACGCGTTCGGTGACGAATTTCGAGAAGGATGGAAAACCCGCCAGCACGGTGACCTTGACCCGTCTTTACGAGACGAGCGTCGACGATCTCTGGGATGCCGTGACCAGCAGGGAGCGTATTCCGCGCTGGTTTGCGGCGATCGAGGGCGACCTCCAGCTCGGCGGCCGCTACCAGGTCAAGGGCAATGCGGGCGGCACGATCACGGCATGCACGCCGCCGACCCATTTTGCAGCGACGTGGGAGTTCGGCGGCGCGATCAGCTGGATTGACGTCAGGCTGGCAGCAGAACGACAGCAGGCGCGCTTGACGCTTGAGCACACTGCGATCATCGAGGATCATTGGAATCAGTTCGGCCCGGGTGCGGTAGGGATCGGCTGGGACCTCGCTCTCGCGGGGCTCGAGCGATATCTGGCGACGGGCGCATCGGTCGATCACGAGACGGCGGAGGCCTGGATGCGCTCGCCGGAGGGCAAGGACTTCATGACGACCAGCGGCGAATATTGGCGCGCAGCCCATGTCGCAAGCGGCGTCGATCCCGACGAAGCGAAAGCGCGCTCGGACCGCACCATCGCGTTCTATCGCGGCGAAATGCCGCCCGACATCGCTCATCCCGGCACAGGAAGCTGATGCAAATCTTTGAGGTCCTCGCCGATCCCGTGCGCCGCCGCATCCTCGAGCTGCTGGCGGGGTGCGAGATGGCGTCCGGCGAGGTCGTCGACATGATCGGGGCCGAGTTCGGGATCACCCAGGCGGCCGTCTCGCAGCATCTCAAGGTGCTGCGCGAGAGCGGCTTTGCGACGGTGCGGGCCGAGGCGCAGAGGCGCCTCTATTCGGTCGACGTCGCCGGCCTGCGGGCGGTGGACGCGTGGATCGGTCAGTTCCGCAATTTCTGGGAGCCGAAGCTCGACGCCCTGGCAACCGAGATCGCGCGCGGCAAGCGCGAGCGCCGCAACGCGCCGATCACCAAGCGCGGTGGCAAGAGGGCGTGAATGAGTGCGTAGGGTGGATGAGCAGACCGCTGCGCGAAGCGCGGCGGGCGGCGTAATTCACCATCTCCCTCGATCTGCCGAAGCGGCGGATTACGCACCGCTAATCCGCCCTACGATCGCGTCATCTTCTCGAACTTCTTCACCAGCCGCTCGCGCTTCAGCCGGGACAGCCGCTGGATCCAGAACATCCCGTCGAGCTGATCGATCTCGTGCTGGTGGCACACGGCGCGCAAGCCGTCCGATTCCTCGGTTCGCGTGTTGCCGTCGAGATCCCGATAGCTGATCCTCACCCGGGCGTGGCGCTGCACTTCGTCATTGACCCCCGGCATCGAGACGCTGCCTTCGCGGTGCATGATCAACTCGGGCGAGGCCCATTCGATGACCGGATTGACGTAGGTGAGGGGACCGTCCTTGGCGTCGAGCTCCAGCACCACGACGCGCAACGGCACGCCGATATGCGGCGCAGTGATGCCGATGCCGGGCGCGGCGCGCATAGTCTCCAGGAGGTCGGCCGCAAGCTCGCGCAAGCCGTCGTCGAAGGCGGTTACGGGCCGTGCCGGCATTGCGAGCCGGCGGTCGGGATAGCGGACGAGGGGACGGACGGTCATGGCCGGCTCTTACCACTCACGGATCGTTGAAGCACCCGTTCTTGACGACCTACCAACTGGAAGGTAGCTAAACGGCATGAGCAACGTCTCCTCCACCGCCGACGACATCCTGGCCTGCGCCCGCTCGCTGATCATTGCCGGCGGCTACAACGGCTTCAGCTATGCCGACATCGCCGACGTGGTCGGCATCCGCAAGCCGAGCATCCACCATCATTTCGCCAGCAAGGTCGACCTGGTCCGCACCCTGGTGTCGCGCTATCGCGAAGAGGCGCAGACGGGTCTGGCGGCACTCGAGCGCAACATCGCGGACCCGCGCGACCAGCTCGAAAACTATGTGGCCTATTGGGAAGCCTGCATCACGGACGCCACCGCGCCGTTCTGCGTTTGCGCGCTGCTGGCCAGCGAGCTTCCGATCCTCCCCGAGGAGGTGGCGCTGGAAGTCCGCGCGCATTTCCGTGTCCTTGCGTCGTGGCTGACATCGGTGCTGGAGCGCGGCAAGCGGAAGGGGCGGCTGCATCTTTCCTCGACTGCGAAGATCGAGGCGGAAGGATTCATGGCCACCGTCCACGGCGCGATGCTGTCGGCGCGTGCCTATGGCGATCCCAGAATGTTCGGGACGATCACCCGGCCGCTGCTGGACCGGCTGTCCACCAGGCACTGACGGAGGCGGCGCGACCCCGGCTGCAAGGCATCGCGGCGGCGGGCCAATTCACTTTGCTCGTGAAACTACCAACTAGTAGGTAAGGAAAGACAATGAGAAATCACGACACGCCTTTGGTCACGGGCGAGCACGCGCAATGGCTGAAGCAGTATTATGCCCTGCGGGCTGCGTTTTCCGTCGCCTGGGTCGTCGCGGCCTTGGCCATCGCGCCGTCGTCGGGAGTCATCGCTGCAGCGCTGCTCGTCGCTTATCCGGCGTGGGACGCCGCGGCCAATTATCTCGATGCGCTCTGCAGCGGCGGGTTGAACCAGAACCGCACGCAGGGCCTGAACGTGCTGATCAGCCTGGCGGCCGCACTCGCGGTCGCGCTGGCCTTGCAGGCGAGCATGAATTGGGTGCTCGGGATCTTCGGGGCCTGGGCGATCCTGTCGGGATTGCTCCAGCTCGGCACGGCAGTGCGGCGCTGGAAGCGTTTTGGCGCGCAATGGGCCATGGTGCTCAGCGGTGGCCAATCAGCCCTGGCGGGCGGCTTCTTCATCTTTCAGGCCACGATGCCGGCAATCCCGGGGATCGCGAACGTCGCCGGCTATGCTGCGGTCGGTGCGCTCTACTTCCTGGTCTCGGCGATCTGGCTCACGGTCAGCGCGTGGCGCCGCAGCGCTGCCATGTGAGACTTTCCAGCGGACGTTCATGCGTCCGGATAGGGCGTGCCGTCCTTGTGCAGGAACCGGCCGTCGGACGCCGGGCTCTAAATCCTCGAGGCCGCCGGCATCGCCGAGCCGCTGGCGGATGCGCTCGGCACACGGTGCGTTGAGGGGGGCCGGATAGCCGGAGCCTCTACGTGTTGGCACAGCAGTGATGTCGATCTTTGGCATGGATCATTTCCCGCAAGTCCCCAGGGGAATGGTGAAGCACCCCGCAGAGGCCGGCAAGTCCTTCGGACGGCGAGGATGCGGCAGCTGTGGGGAACCTCGACGTTGCTGCTACAACGGTTCGGGTCGAGCCGCTATGCTGGAAGCTCAAAGGACCGGAATTGCCGCAAGTGCTCTCGGACGTTCTCAAGCGCAAGTCGATCTATACCTACTTCAGCCGATCGGCGATGGAGAAAGCGGTCTCTTATCAGGCGCAGGGCCGCGTCTCGAAGCTGAAGGTGAGCGACGACCTGAAGCATGTCACGGCGGAGGTGCGGGGCAGCGGATCCAACAGATATCAGGTCGATATCGCCCTGACGTTCAGCGGAGACGATCTCACCAGCCTCGATGGCGATTGCGATTGTCCGATGGACTTCAATTGCAAGCACGTCGCCGCAACGCTTCTGCAGGCCTTGAGCGGGAAGGAGGTCGCGGCGCCGAACACGCCAGCCGCGCGCGAAATGCCCACGGCGCCTCCTGTTCTCTCGTTAGAGCTGACCAACTGGATCGACAGCGTCGGCCGGGCAGCGCGGGGCGGCGCTGGGGATGAGAGCCAGTGCTTGCTATACTGTCTTGAGCCGTCAGAACACGCAATGCCGCAGCTGGAATTGTCCTTACGGTCCGTTCGCGTGCTCAAGGCCGGCGGCTTCGGCGGCAACTATGCCAGTCCCAGCCTGTACGAGTTCAAGCCCGAACGGGCGCCGAAATATTTCCGCGATGTCGACATCGAGATCGTGACGCAGGCGGCAGCCGGCACCCGCGGATATTCCGAGCAGGGACCCTATCCGGAGGAGTTGCTGAAGCGGATTGTCGCGACCGGCCGGGCGTTCTGGCTCGATCACAAGGGCGCGCCACTGAAGTGGGGGGACGCACGCGAGGGCAGGATCGAATGGCAGTCGGCGGGAAAGCGCGGTCTCACTCCTCATCTTCTCGTGGCTGGAGCGGTCGCACTCAATGCCGAGCCGCCAGTCTATGTCGATGAAGCCTCGGGGCTGATCGGACCGGCGCAATTCGGCCTGCCGCCACGATTGGCCTTTCAGCTCCTGTCGGCGCCAGCCATCCCGCGCGCTCAGGTGGAGGAGGTTTCGCGCCGCCTCGCTCAGAAGCTGCCCGAGGCTCATCATGGCGTTTTGCCCGCGCCGCCGCCCGTTGCGGTGACCATCGAAGAGGATCCTCGCCCGGTGCTGCGGCTCCGGCTCGGACATCTCGCGAGCTTCTACTACTACCACAACAAGAACGAAGCGCGCGGTCCGGTGGCGGTCGCCAGCCTCGGATTCCGCTATGGCGGGTTCGATATCGATCCAAACCAGCGACCGAGCCGGGTGGAGTTGTTTCAGGCGGGACAATTGTTCGCCATCACGCGGCGACAGGGCAAGGAGAGGCAGGCGCGCAAGCGTTTGGTCGACCTCGGTCTCGTCGACGCGCGAACCGCTTTTTCGGAGCTGGACTTTCGCCATGCCATGGATCTCACGCTGCGCGATCAGGGCGGCTGGTTCGAATTTCTCGCGCAGCAGGGCGATCAGTTGACGTCGGAAGGCTTCGAGATCCTGATCGACGACGATTTTCCGTTTCGGCTCGCCGAGTCCTCGGGCGACTTCGACGCGGCGCTGGAATCCAACGGCATCGACTGGTTCGAGCTGGCGCTCGGCATCGACATCGACGGCGAACGCCAGGACCTCGCCCCGCACGTCGCCGCGCTGGTCTCGGCGCCCGACTTCACGCCAGATCGGTTGAGACAACTCGCTGAGAGGGGCGAGCGGTTCTATCTGCCATTGACCGATGGCCGCAAGCTGGCGTTGGCGGCCGATCGCTTTCTTCCCGTGGTGCTGGCGCTGCATAGCCTGCATCTGAGCGGCGCTCTCGCGGGTGGCTCGAGGAAGATCAGGCTGTCCCAGGCGGACGTCGTTCCGCTGCTGGGACTGGAGAGCGAGAGCTTCGTCTTTCGCGGGGCCGATAACCTGCGTCGTCTCGCCAACCTGCTTCAGCTGCGGGGATTGGCCACGCCGGACATTCCGCCGACCTTCCATGCGACGCTTCGGCCCTATCAGGCCCAGGGCGTGGCATGGCTCGATCTACTCCGCGAGAGCGGGTTGGGCGGCGTCCTGGCCGACGACATGGGTCTTGGCAAGACAATTCAGGTCCTGGCGTTGATCACGCTCGAAAAGCAGCGGGGGTGCCAGAAAAGCCCGGTGCTGGTCGTCGCACCGACCAGCCTGATGACCAACTGGTCGGCCGAAGCGCAGAAATTCGCGCCGGGCTTGAAGGTGCTCGTCCTCCAGGGACCCGACCGCAAGGAGAGGTTCGGCGCCATTGCCGAGCATGATCTCGTGCTGACGACCTATCCTTTGATCGCGCGGGATCGGGAAGTGCTTCTGACGCGGGACTGGCACATCGCCGTGCTGGACGAAGCACAGACGATCAAGAATCCTGACGCCGCCACCACCCGCTGGCTGCGGGACATCAAGGCCGAGCATCGCTTCTGTCTCACCGGCACGCCGATGGAAAACCATCTCGGCGAGCTTTGGTCGATCATGAGCTTCGCAAATCCAGGCTATCTCGGCGACAAGGCGGCGTTCTCGCGCCAATGGCGCACGCCGATCGAGAAGCGCGGTGACCAGATTCGTGCAGCAGCCCTGGCGCAGCGGGTCAAGCCCTTCCTGTTGCGTCGAACGAAGGCTGAAGTAGCGACGGAACTACCGCCCAAGAGCGAGATCATGGAGAAGATCGTGCTCGAGGGCCCGCAGCGCGACCTCTACGATTCGATCCGGCTGTCGATGTCGCGCAAGGTCCGCCAGGCGATTGCCAAGCGTGGCCTCGCCAAGAGCCACATCGTGGTGTTGGAAGCTTTGCTGAGAATGCGGCAGGCCTGTTGCGATCCGGAGCTGCTGAAGCTCCGTGACGCCGTGGAGCGGCCATCGGCCAAGCTTGAGCGCCTGATCGAGATGGTATCGGAGCTGTTGAGTGAGGGCCGGAAGATCATCGTCTTCTCCCAGTTCACCTCCATGCTCGATCTGATCCGGCGCCGCTTCGAGGCAGACGGCCTGCGCTACAGTCTCCTCACTGGCGACACCAAGGACCGGAAAGCCGCGATCGAGGCCTTTCAGAACGGAGCGGCGCAGGTATTCCTCGTCAGCCTGAAGGCGGGCGGCGTGGGCCTTAATCTCACCGCTGCCGATACCGTGATCATCTTCGATCCCTGGTGGAATCCCGCCGTCGAGGAGCAGGCCATCGATCGCGCCTACCGGATCGGGCAGGACAAGGCCGTGTTCGTTTACAGACTGGTCGCGGCCGGCACGATCGAGGAGAAGATGGACGAGCTCAAGGCTCGGAAGCGCGCGCTGGCTGACGGCCTGTTCGAGCGCGAAGGACAGATCGCTTCGGCGCTCACCGAGGAGGACGTCAAGGCCTTGTTCGAGGTCTGACCGGGCGCGACGCAGGTGTTTTGCCCGATAAGTCAAATCGCGGCGGGCCGTCGCGAGGCGCTGGCAGCTCGTTCTGTTCGCTCGCTAAGTCCTTGATCGCGCAGCGGCCGGCTACTGTGCATGGGGTTGTTTTCGCGATTTTACGTCGTCAGATCCGCAAAATAACTTGCGCGAGGCTGTCGGCCGCCGCAGTTCCCATTCGTCTTCCCCTCAGACAAGATCATCTCGGGAGACAAAGATGACTCAATCCCCCTATCGCTGGGTGATCGTCGCCGCCGGCGGCCTGCTTGGCTGCGTTGCGATCGGCGGCATGTTTTCGCTGCCGGTGTTCCTGCAGCCGATCACCAAGGACACCGGCTGGTCGGTGACCGGCATCTCCAGCGCGATGACGATCGGCTTTCTGGCGATGGCCCTCACCAGCATGGCCTGGGGCACGCTGTCCGATAAGTTCGGGCCGCGGCCGGTGGTGCTGACGGGATCGATCGTGCTGACGCTCAGCCTGTTCGCCGCGAGCCATGCCACCTCGCTGCTGGTGTTCCAGTTCGTGTTCGGCTTGCTCACCGGCGCGTCCTGCGCTGCGATCTTCGCGCCGATGATGGCGACCGTCACCGGCTGGTTCGACACCCATCGCAGCCTCGCGGTGTCGCTGGTGTCGGCCGGCATGGGCATGGCGCCGATGACGATGGCGCCGCTCGCGGCCTGGCTCGTCTCCGGCCACGACTGGCGTACCTCGATGCAGATCGTGGCACTGGTGGTCGGGGCGATCATGATCCCGGTCTCGTTCCTGGTGCGCCGTCCGCCGGCCCTCGCGCAGGCCGTGGCCGCCCCGACGGGGGCCGGGCAAAGCGAGATGTCGAGAAGCGAGGCGCTGCGCTCGCCGCAATTCCTGGTTCTGCTCGCGACCAATTTCTTCTGCTGCGCCACCCATTCCGGTCCGATCATCCACACCGTCAGCTATGCCGTCAGCTGCGGCATTCCGCTGATCGCGGCGGTGACGATCTACAGCATCGAGGGGTTTGCCGGCCTCGGCGGCCGCATCGCGTTCGGCCTGATGGGCGACCGGTTCGGCGCCAAGCGCGTGCTGGTCTCGGGCCTGCTGCTGCAGGCGTTCGGCGCGCTGGCCTACGTCTTCGCGCATCAGCTCGCGACCTTCTACGCCGTCGGCGCCGTCTTCGGCTTCATCTATGCCGGCACCATGCCGCTCTATGCGGTGATCATCCGCGAGAACTTTCCGCTTCGGATGATGGGTACGGTGATCGGCGGCACGGCGATGGCCGGCAGCCTCGGCATGGCCACCGGCCCGCTCGCCGGCGGCCTGATCTACGACGCCTTCTCCAGCTACGCCTGGCTCTACATCGCCTCCTGGGCAATGGGCCTCGGCGCCTTCCTGATGGCGATGACGTTCAAACCGTTCGCAAAGCCGCAAGGACAAGTGGCCCCGGCGGCCGCGTGAGCTTCGGATCGAGGCGCGGCGTCAGAGCTGCGCCTCGATCGCGGCCTTGTCGATCACCGACCAGACCTGTCGGATCCTATCATCGGCGAATTCGTAGAACACGTTCTCGCAGAACGACACCTGCCTGCCGTTGACGGCAAGCCCCAAAAATGTCCCGACGGGCGAACAATCGAACTGCAGCCGCGCCGCGATGCGGGGCGGATCTGCGATCAGCAGCGCGATGTCGAAGCGCAGATCCGGGATCTCGCGAAAGTCCCGCTCCAGCATCGCGCGATAGCCGGGCAGGCCGAGCGGCCGGCCGTTATGGACGACATCGTCGTGCACGAACCGGCCGAGCGAGGGCCAATCCTGCCGGTTCAGGCAGGCAATATAGGCGCGGTAGAGATCGGCGAGGTCATTTCGGGTCATGTCGAAGCTCAGCGAAGCCCACCTGGGCTTCGTCCCTAACGCGCGGGGCTCGCAAGCGGTCCCGCCTAGAGGCGCTTTTCGAAGAACAGGTCCGGATAGGGATCGTCGTTGAAGCGCGGAATCTCGTTCCAGCCGGTGGTGCGGTAGAGCTGGCCGGCCTCGGGCAGCGCACTGTTGGTGTCGAGCCGCAACAGCGCGATGCCGAGCGTGCGTGCGGCATCCTCGGCTGCGTCCATCAGGCGCCGGCCGAGCCGCAATCCGCGTGCGGCGGGGGCGACCCACAGCCGCTTGATCTCGGCGTAGCCGTGATCCGTTCCCTTCAAGCCGACGCACCCGATCGGCAGCGTGTCCGACATCGCGACGATGAAGCTGCCGCGCGGCCGGCGCATGTCCTTGGCGTCAGGATCTCTCGAAAGAGAAACGTCAAAACCCTGTTTGAAACGGCGGCCGAGCTCGGCATAGTACTCGCCGAGGCAATGGCGCGCTTCGTCGCTGCGCGGGTCCATCTCCTTCAGCGCAATCCGCTCGCGGGTCAGGGTGGAGGCGATCAGGTCCATCGCCGCCAGCAGCGCCTCGCGTTGTGAATGTTGCGCCAGGAAGCCCTCGGCCTGCGCGTTCGACAGCGCCTCATAGGCCGCGAACTCGCGCCGGCCGGTCCGCGTCAATTTAGCGACCCGCCGGCGGGCATCGTCCTGATGCGCTTCGGTCTCGATCACGCCTTCGTCCTCGAGACTGCGCAGCAGGCGGCTCATCAATCCGGAATCGAGGCCGAGATAGTCGCGGATTTCCGCGACATCGGAACGTCCATGCCCGATCGCATTGAGCACCCGCGCCGCGCCCAGCGGACGGCCGCGCCCCAGGAAGGAGGTGTCGAGTGCACCGACGGCGGAGGTGACGGCGCGGTTGAAGCGGCGAACGCGGGAGATCGGATCCAGCATGATGTCTGACTTTAGTCAGATATTGCACGAAGGTCAATTCGGCCGATCAGCCGAGCCCCAGTTCCCGGCGAGCCTTCCGCGTCAGCTTCGCCACGATCAGCGCGTGGGCCTGGACGAGATAGCCGGATAGCTCGGCATCGGGCAGTGAGTTGTTGCCGACGAGCTGCACCCATTTGGCGCGTGCGAGGTAGGGCGCCGGCCGCGCCACGCCATGCTCGATCAGCATCGCATAGGCCATGTCCGAGACCTTGAACATGTAGCCGCCGGAGCCTGCGGCAAAACCGCCGCCGAGCGCGAACATCTTGCCGCCGACCTTGAACACGGAGGTGCCTTCCCACTGCACCACCTTGGTGGCGGCCGGCAGGCGCAGGCAGCGTGCTTCGAAGTTTTTCGGCGTCATGATGCGAGCGATAGCATGCTGCGCGCGGCTTGCAACGTCCCCGTCGCCTACAAGCTGTTGTGGTGCCCGACGCGCAAAACACACGAGCCGTGGGGCAATGCGCACGGGCAAAAATATTCGCCTTTACAGAAATTCGGCTTTGTCGCATTCTTTCGGCAACTCACCCCGGGCAGAGGGGCGTATCGCGATCGTCACGAACGTGGGGTGAGCTGCGGTGGACGCTCGTCACATCGTCGCGACAGGCTTTGCGGGGCGGCAAAACCGTGAGCAGCAGCCTTCGCGCACACGACCGGTGTGACAAGCGTACGGCAAAACCGTGTGGTCCTGGCGCCCGGGGTCTGTGCGCCAAGTCTCGTGGTGATGCGGCGGCCCAACCGGGCCGTTGCATCAGTCATCTGCGAGGCGACGGGGGCAATAGTGCAACGCTCCCCGGGGAGAGCACGGCATAAGCCGTC